>Ga0187892_10000073_pt1 | contig 224297 bp, 230 predicted proteins | sample MA1701073metaG_FD_139345 | JGI IMG/M metagenome (GOLD analysis project Ga0187892, IMG submission 139345) | Bio-ooze microbial communities from a basaltic lava cave in the Kipuka Kanohina Cave System on the Island of Hawaii, USA - MA170107-3 metaG ... | reverse complement strand
GTACTATCACCCGGACGATGCGAAGGCGTCAAAAGCGATGCGTCCCAGCCAGACCTTGAATGCAATCGTGGATGCGATCGCCTGATAACGGTAAGGAGTAAGGGGTGAAAAGTGAGGGGTGGGCTCTCGCCTGACCCCTCACCTGCTTGTGAAGAAGATGGCACAGGAAGACAAAGAAAACGTCATCGATCAGCCTGAAGTGATCCGGCACAGGATGGTCACGGTCGAGATCGCCGGCAAGAAGTACGAAGTCCCCGAGGGAATCACGATCATCAAAGCTCTGTGGTATTCAGGTCAGGAAGTCGTCCGTGGGGCCGGCTGTCTTGGCGGATTCTGCGGCGCCTGCGCGGCCTACTATCGGACCAAAGATGACCCCAAAGTGAGGACCTGTCTGGCGTGCCAGATGGCGGTACAAGACGGCATGTCGATCACCATGATGCCGCCATTTCCGGCCCGAAAGGCCACGTACGACATGCAGACGCTCAAAGATCCGAAGCAGGACCTCTTCAATCTCTATCCCGAAGCGCCGCTTTGTCGAAATTGCAACGCGTGCACCGAGGCCTGTCCGCAAAGGATCGACGTGCGAGAGGGAGTCTGGAAAGCTGTCTTCGGAGATTTCAACAGCGTGTCCGAGATGTTCATGGATTGCGTCATGTGCGGTATGTGCACCCCGGTCTGTATAGCGGACATTGCCCCCAACCTCGTGGCCCTGTATGTGAGCAGAGCGCAGGGAGCTCACTTCACCGAAAAGCCGGTGGGCTTGGATACGCGCATCAAGGAAATCCAGGACGGCCGTTTCGACGACGAGTGGGCCACGATCCTCAAGATGACCGACAAAGAGCTGGCCGATTACTGCGCAACTGTGAAATAAGAAAGTTAGAAAGTCTGAAAGTCGTTTGTGGGCCGGGTAGACTTTCTGACTTTCATGCTTGAGACTGACCGATCATGGACGTTCACGCTCTTCAACAGATTGTGCATCGGACCCGGGACGCCCGACGCAAGCAAGCGCTTCCAAAATTCTCGCCAGCGGATCGCGACCAACTGATCCACAAATATCATCCGGATTTTCGGGAACGAGCCTATCGGCCGATCCGGTTCGGTCCCAATGAGGGAGAGAAGACGGTCGTCGAGTTGGCGGCGTTACTGGAGGGCGATAGCCCCATTGCCGATGAATTCGATCTGGCGGCTGATTACACAACCGACATCCTGGTGGTGGGCGGCGGCGGTGCCGGCTGTGCGGCGGCACTCCACGCGCATGCGGCGGGGGCAAAAGTTATCCTGGCAACGAAGCTCCGTTTAGGCGATTCCAACAGCGTGATGGCTCAAGGGGGTATGCAAATTTCGGTGGCCCCCGAAGACTCGCCCGTCACGCATTTTGTGGATACACTGAAGGGCGGACACATGCAGAATGACCATCAGCTGCTCAAGGTGATGGTCGAAGAAGGACCTTCGATTGCGAAATGGCTGTTGAGTCTGGGTGTGCTGTTCGATCGCGATGGGGATGGCAACCTCCATGTAAAAAAAGGAGGGGGGAGTTCGAAGCCCCGGCTCCTGACTTGCTCAGACTATACGGGCCTTGAAATCATGCGGGTGCTCAAGGACGAAGTGTTGAACCAAAGTATTCAACTGCTCGAGTTCTGCGCCGCGGTCGAGCTGACGAGCGATGAAAAAGGGAATTGCACCGGCGCTATTTTCAAAGACCTCGATAATCATCGCCATATCGTCGTCGCTGCCAAGTCCGTCATTTTGGCGACGGGCGGGATCGGCCGGCTTCACATACAGGGGTTCCCGACCAGTAATCATTACGGCGCCACGGGCGACGGGCTGTGCCTGGCCTATCGGCTGGGCGCCAAACTCATGCACATCGATACGTTCCAGTATCATCCCTCCGGCGCGGTCTATCCCGAACAGCTTATCGGGGCACTGGTAACGGAAGGCATTCGATCCGAAGGCGGACATTTGGTCAATGCCAAGGGAGAACGGTTCGTCAATGAATTGGACACCCGCGACGTGGTGTCCTCCTCGATTATTCGGGAGTGTGAAGAGGGGCGGGGCATCCGTACGATGTCCGGTCGTATCGGCGTCTGGCTCGATACTCCGCTGATCGATGTCGAACATGGTTCCGGCACGTTGGAGAAGCATTTCCCCGCGATGTTGATGCAATTCGAACGATTCGGCATTGATATCAGCAAAGACCCTGTGTTGATCTACCCGACATTGCATTACCAGAACGGCGGCGTAAAGATCGATACCAATTCGGAAACGAATGTGCACAACCTTTTTGTCGCGGGCGAGGCATCCGGTGGATTGCACGGGCGAAACCGATTGATGGGGAATTCGCTGCTTGATCTGATGGTCTTCGGCAAGCGATCCGGGCTGACGGCTGCGGGTCGTGCCGCTGCCACGCAGCACGGGAAATTGACGGTTGGACATCTGAAGGGGTTCCGTGCCGAGGCCAAAAAGCACGGCAGCACGGGCGGGATTGTGTCACCCATGATTCTGCCGCCGTACACAAGAAAAGAATAGCGCGACGTGCGAGATGAGCGAGAGAAGCGAGACGGGCATCCTAATTCGTAACGCTTCTCGCAAGTCCCGCCCGTCGCGCTTGTCACGCAAGGAGAAGAAATGAACGTTCATGAGTTTCAGGCGAAACAGTTGTTCGGGCAGTTCGGGGTTCCGGTGCCGCGCGGGAGAGAGATCACTTCACCCGAGGCGGGAACGGCATGGGCCGCAGAGCTGAATACCCCCGTGTTTGTCGTCAAGGCGCAGATCCATGCAGGCGGTCGCGGCAAGGCCGGCGGTGTCAAAATTACGAAAGAAAAGGCGGCTGTTCCAAGCATAGTCAAGGAGTTAATGGGCAAAACCCTCATCACCCACCAGACCGGCCCCAAGGGCCGGGAAGTACGGCGGTTGCTGATCGAAGAAGGAGCTGCGATTGCCAAGGAACTGTATATAAGTCTCATCGTCGATCGGGGCAGCGGCTGGCCCGTGTTTATTGCGAGCACCGAAGGCGGGATGGAGATCGAAGAAGTCGCCGCCCATACGCCGGAGAAGATCATCCGGGAGGCGATTGATCCGGCAGTCGGGTTTCAACCGTACAACGGGCGAAACGTCGCCTTCGCGCTCGGGCTTCCCGCCATGGAACCGGCGGTTGTGAATCCCTTCATTCAGATGCTGGGGAACCTCTATCGCCTATTCATGGAGAAGAACGCGGCCATGGTGGAGATCAATCCTCTGGTCATCACCGGAGACAAGAAATTGATTGCGCTGGACGGCAAGGTCTCGTTCGACGATAACGCGCTGTTCCGGCATGCCGATGTGCAGCAGATGCGCGACCTCAACGAAGAAGATCCGCTCGAAATCGAAGCGGGAGAAAATAATCTGAATTACATCAAGCTCGACGGCAACATCGCCTGCATGGTGAACGGCGCGGGCCTGGCTATGGCGACGATGGACGTTATCAAGCTGGCGGGGAGCGAGCCGGCCAATTTTCTGGACGTCGGCGGCGGTGCGACGAAAGAAACGGTGGCAGCCGGCTTCCGGATTCTGTTGAAAGATCCGAACGTCAAGGGCATCTTCATCAACATCTTCGGTGGGATTGTCCGTTGCGAGCGGATTGCCCATGGTGTGATCGAAGCAGCGAAAGAAGTAAAGATCAACGTTCCGTTGGTCGTCCGATTGCAGGGGACGAATGCGGACGAAGGCCGCAAGTTATTGGCCGAGTCCGGCATGAAGCTGGAAGTGGCCAATGATTTGTGGGAGGCGGCGCAAAAAATAGTGAACCTGACGGGCAAGGCGGCGTAGATTGGGAGGCGGGTCCTGTCGCCGAGCAGCCCAAGCGTGCTCGCACCCCCACCCGGTGTAGGAGGGGGAAGGGTAGCCTAGTCGTCCTCCTGCTCGCGGAACGCGCACGATCAGAATGTGCTCGTTCGACGCGCGCAATCGAGGATCGACCAGGCTACCCTTTAACAGAAAATGAAACCTAAGGCGGACGTGCACCCAGATCGGGGCCACCCGCCAGAAAAATTTCCCCCGTCAGGAAAAGGGAAGGGTAAAAAAGAATAAGATAGACAGGACTTCTATAGGCACTTTCCTTCGCAAAGTATGAGACAGTGCCCCGGGTACGACGATTCGAGCTTCCGGGCAAGCTGTGAGGCAAGCTCCGGCTAACGGTGAAGATGAAACTGCGGCTCACAAGAGAACTTTTGCCGAGTAGACCGCTCCATAGAGAGTGGGCATTGGTTCTCAATGAGTTTGGCAAACTATTGAATGAGTACAATACGAGCAAAGATGTTGCTTACTGGTATGGTGAACGAGCACTTACAGGACTTCTTGCTGCTGCGGCATGGAGGATAAAAGGCGGGTGGTCGATAGAAGAGTTCACGGGCCTGCGAAGAACGGGAGGGCGACAGAATTCAGGGAAAGGCGATGCCTGGATTGGCATACAACGCAAGACATTCACAGTTGAAGCAAAAATGGTATGGGCTCAAGGTCCCCTTGATACCGCTATCAAGGATGCTCGAAAGTTCCTCGATGAAGCAGCTGACCAATTAGATAGTTTGGACACAACATACCAGGTAGATATTCCTACGGCAGTTTGTTACGTCGTGCCAGAATTGCACTTATATGGTGGGTTCTCGACATCGAAAGACATCGATCAGTTTTTCACTGAAGTGCCTCGTGCATTGAAATCAAGTAAGCGCTGTGCAGGTGCGTTTTGGTACAAGAATGATCAGCCAAAACCGCACCAAGGCAAGCGATACCCCGGGGTTATCGTAATAGCGCAGTTCTGGTCGCGCTGGCCTAAGCGAGGATCTGATAATTAGTCTACCGTTCTTTATGAAAGGTGTTGAGGGATGAGCATTCTCGTTAATAAGAATACGCGGGTGGTGGTGCAGGGAATTACCGGTAAGGAAGGGTCGTTCCATGCGATGCAGTGTAAGGCCTATGGGACAAAGGTCGTTGCTGGTGTGACGCCGGGTAAGGCTGGACAGGAGGTGGAGGGCATTCCGGTTTTCAATACGGTGCGCGATGCCGTGAAGAGGACCGAGTGCGACACTTCACTGATCTTTGTGCCTCCGCCGTTTTGCGCCGATGCGATTCTGGAGGCAGCCGATGCTGGCATTAAGTTGATCATTTGCATTACGGAAGGCATTCCGGTCAACGACATGGTCAAGGTCAAACGCGCGCTCCGGAGCAAGGATATTCGATTAATCGGCCCTAACTGTCCCGGTGTCATCACGGTCGATGAGGCGAAGGTCGGCATTATGCCGGGCTTCATTCATAAGAAGGGCGTTGTCGGTGTCGTATCCCGCAGCGGGACCCTCACCTATGAAGCTGTCCATCAACTCTCGACGCTTGGGTTAGGTGAAACGACGTGCGTCGGTATCGGCGGCGATCCGGTCAATGGCACTGGTTTTGTCGATGCGCTGGGGCTGTTTGAAAAAGACCCCGAGACTCAGGCGATCGTCATGATCGGCGAGATCGGCGGCGATGCTGAGGAAAAAGCCGCTGAATTCATCAAAAAGCAGGTGAAGAAACCGGTCATCAGTTTTATCGCTGGGATCACGGCCCCGCCAGGCCGCCGCATGGGCCACGCCGGCGCCATCATTTCAGGCGGCAAGGGCACGGCGGCAGAAAAAATGAAGGCACTAGAGGCAGCGGGTGTCCGAGTGGTAAAGAACCCATCAGAGATCGGCCATGCTGCCAAAGTTGCGCTCGGTCGATAAGTAAGAATCTGCCTGATCGTTCCCACACTACCAGTATCAGCCTGGGTTGGTGGACGAACTCCTTCCTTCCAGGGTCAACCGACCAGAAAATAGGCGCCAAGGCCGATAGCCGCGAGCACAGCGACGCTCAGCATCGCCTTCTCATGCCCGCACATCCCTGCCTGTGCCTTGCAGACCGCCAGGGAGCACATGACTGACATGGCCTTTCCCTCCTCTTGTGGTTGGCCTAAACGATACGCTGCTCAGCATGCGTAGTCAACGACGACCCCACTGATTCATTTTGCCGTTCATATACCGCCGGCCTGGGCGATAGCCCAGTAAGCGATCGTGAAACGAGTCTATGCGAAGGTCTACTGAATGAGCGCCTGCTTCGTTTCATCCAGATGTTTTTGAAGGTATTGCATGAAGGGAGTCCCGCCTGTTCCCACGGCGGTAGGGTTGGTTCCGTGGGCCTGATGCTGGCGGAATATATAGCTGTCGGCGTAGCCGATATGGATCTGACGAAACTCAGCGAGCAGATCGACAGAGGCGCGATACGCAGCCCAAAGGTCAGGAGCGCGGGATTTCCGGTCGCGGACATAGCCGGCGAGCACTGGGCGGCCGCGGTCATCGGTGGCGTTCTCTAAGGCTCCCAGGAATGCACGGTGATGAGGAGGCATGTAGCCGCGCATTTCCTGGAGATATGTAGTCAAAAGACCAGGAGCATGGGTGATCCCGAGTCCGGCGTCCAAACAGGGCACAATCGAGCTTTGCGCGCCGGTTTCGCCCCGGAATTGTTGCGGTTGTCCGGCATAAGGTTCCACGCCCTCATAGGTGAGCCCGTTCGGTAAGGTAGGGCTGTTCCTCCAGCCATGGATATAAGGTCGCACCCGGTTGTAGTAGACATAGGGATCGCAGCGCTCTTTCATTCGAAGCAACGTGTCGCGCATCGCGGCTTGCGCCGACGCCAGGGTTGTGAGACCGAGGAGCACTTCGTCCTCTCGATTGTTGGCAGCGCCTTTCATCGCTCGCAGGAGTCCTGCCAGCCCCGGTCCCGCTTCCCGCTCAATCTGGATATGAACCACGACGAACCATTCCTCATCCAAGCCGCCAAGAAAATTCTGGAGCAGCACGATGTTATCGAGTTGAACGGGCTTGGTCCGATCCAGCCTTCGCCAATTATCAAGGGCGTAAGAGGCGTAGGACAACACCGGCGGCCGCCCAAGACTCTGAGCCACTTCGTACCAGGGTTGCGCGAGTTGCGGCGGTAGCTTCAGGGCCGGCTCGTCCGGCACTTCCCATACATAGGAATGTCCGCAGAACGAAAGAATCCGCATCGCCGCGCGGTACTCTTCCATGCGCCATGTGGGGGGGATGGAGGGAAACAATCGGCGTTGTTCGTTGATGAACCGCCGGACTGTCCGGGTGCTCAGCAATTTCGGCATCTCATGCCCAAGATGGCTGAGAGCCGGCAAGTCCGGAAGATTTTCAAGCGGGTCCTTCGGGAGAAAACCCTGCTCAGACGAGATCTCGTAATCGGAAAGGTTGAGAGAAGCGAAGTTCGTCGAACGCATAGAAGCCTTGGATTTGTGTGACCTCGGCGCCCTCCCTCACTCTACCACACTGCGAGTCAATCCCAATCGATTGATAGCCGGGAAATCAGCACGGCAGGTTTGCTTTCTTCCCCCGTGGCCTGACAATATTTGCCGGAGTTTCTGGGAACGAAGGAGCATGTCATGCTGAAGCAGCGATTGAATCATTCATGGGTATCTGCGGGTCATCAGGCAGCCGGTTGGCTTCTTGGGTTGTGCCTGCTGGCTGGTGCGGGATGTGTTGCCGGTCATCCCCGGGTCGATCGGCTTCTCACTGAGCAGTCGCGGCTCATCGACCTCACGCATTCTTTCGGAGCGGACACAATTGTATGGCCGACGGAACAGGATTTCCGACTTGTCGTTCAGCAGGTGGGAGAGACCCCTGGCGGATATTACTACGCCTCGAATCGTCTGGAGCTGGCTGAACATGGCGGCACCCACATCGATGCGCCGATTCACTTTTCCAAAGGGGGGCAGACGCTGGACCAGGTCCCGATCGAACGTTTGGTCGGCGGCGGCGTCCGAATCGACGTCAGAGCCCAATGTGTCAGTGATAGAGACTATCGCGTGACTATCCAAGATTTCGAGCGATGGGAAACAGTCCATGGGCTGATCCCCACTGGCACCATCGTACTGATCGATACGGGCTTTGCCCGATACTGGCCGTCGCGGCAGGAGTATCTGGGAACGGAACTGAAAGGACCGGAGGGTGTACGGGCGCTCCATTTTCCGGGGTTGCACCCCGATGCGGCGACCTGGCTTGTGCGCGAGCGGCAGGTCAAGGCTGTGGGGATCGACACCGCTTCGATCGATTACGGGCAATCCACCACATTTGAGACCCATGTCGCACTCCTCTCGCAGAACGTGCCGGTCTTGGAGAATCTCGCGGACCTGCGCGACCTGCCACCTAATGGGTTCGGCGTGATTGCACTGCCGATGAAGATTGCCGGCGGGACCGGCGGTCCATTGCGCGTCATCGCGGTACTTCCTCCATTGCACTAGCAGGGTGCTGAAAATGACGCTGTTTTCACCAGTCCATCCCTGCGGCCTTCTTACCCTGGCGAGGGTTGAATCTCTATGGCAGTGAATAGGTCATCTCCGGCCAATGAGCACTTCCGTGGATCCGTCCCGCTTTTCCTTGTTCAATATACATGCTGGAGACGAATGGCGTTGTCCCGGTAATACCCTTGAATCCTCCTCTTCCCCAGGCCCAGGTCATCTCGCCTTTGCATTCACCTTTGGTCCCAACACATCGTATCTCGACGTACGCGAGGTCTTTGTCTTCGTGGGCCCTGATGATGCAGACGCCCGTCTTCGGTCCCTCTTGATTCTCACTGATATGGAAAATCGCCTGACAATCGATTTTGCCCTTATGGATTTCCGGCGGGGCCGAGCCCACTGGAAGATGCTGCACGAGGATGGCTCCGGTGATCGTGCCGCTAAAGATTCTGTCCCCATTGCCCAAATCATCGATGACGCCTTGTCCCGTCCAACTCACAGTCGCATGACCCGCGTCAATGGTTACTGCCTCAACTCTGGAGAAGAGTCCAGTACTCAGGACCAGGAGGGCGGCTATCGGGACGATCGAGTATCTGAATCGCATGACGACTCCCTTCATGTAAACGGCGCCCTCAGCCTGAGGTGTGAAGGAGTAGCAGTGCGCCGGTGTGTGTGAATGTCGATCCGCTGGGCCGTGGTGTTTGGGTTACAGAGTCTCTCGACCTGTGCAGTCAGTTTTAGAGAGAACGTACGGTCCTTGTCAATGGACGCAGGACTTATCCGCCCTCAGGATATCGATCAATGCCACGCGTCGTTTTTACCCCACTTGACTCCTCTACTGATGGGGCCATAGAGTGATACCGCCTATGTGAAGTTCCGCTCACTGTCTTACGCTTTAAGCTCCGTTCCGGGCGTGAACGATTCCCTCAGTCTCAGCCGCTCCGATGCTAAATACCTGAACGGCTGCATGCCGGCGTGTCTGCGATGGAGGTGATCAGGGCGCCACCCAGAGGACCATTCGACTAGGATGATTCTTGTCGCAGCCATATCGTTTCATCTGCTGGTGGCGTTGATTCTCTATCTCCATGTGTCCGGTGTCCTCAACACGTCCTCTCCGAAAGCATTCCAGTTTGCCTTTTATATTCTGGTGATCTTCTTTGCACTGACGATCGGGGTCGGCATAGTCTATGACCGCTCAGCAACTACCCCGCTGTCCCTAAGCGAGGTCTTCCCCGAACCGTAGCAATCCTTCAACCGCCTCTCCGATGATGCGAAGAACGATCGGAATGTATCGATCTCCATCTCTAAGTCGGGGCGTTTGACGAGGGCGATTTATTGCCAATCGCTGCACAGCGCTGCTTCCTCATTGTTTCGCCCTAGGAGGGATATGCCGCTCGTAGCAGGAAAAGGTAGTTTGCTGCGTTTATCGTGTAGGTGCCGACGCTGGTCCACTCTTCAGTCCACTTGTAGGAAGCGACACGGGCGCCGATGCTTCCGTTGGTGTGGATCGCGTGGACGTGGACGTTATTGCCGTCGTTCCCGAATCCCGACGCCTTGAGCAGGAAGAGATACGAAACTCCGCCAACGGTGTAGATTGTGACAGTGGTCCAGCCCTCGGTCCACTTGTAGGAGGCGATGCGGGCTCCCAAACTCCCGTTGTTGTTGACCGAATGGATGTGGACGTTGTTGCCGTCGTTTCCGAACCCTGTCGCCTTCAGTAGGAAGAGATACGGGGCGCCTCCAGCCATGTAAATTATGGCGGTGGTCCAGCCTTGGGTCCATTTGTAGGAAGCGACGCGGGCACCTATGCTCCCGTTGTTGTTGATCGTGTGAATGTGGACGCTGTTGCCGTCGCTCCCGAACCCCGCCGCTTTCAACAGGAAGAGATACGGCGCCCCGCCGACGGTGTAGACCATGGCGGTGGTCCAGCCGGTGGTCCACTTATAGGAGGCGACCCGATCGCCCACGCTGCCGTCACTGTTCAACTTGTGGATGTGGGTGTTGGTGCCGTCGCCCCCGAACCCCCATGCCTTGAGTAGGAAGAGATACGGCGCTCCGCCGACGGTGTAGACCATGGCGGTGGTCCAGCCGTGGGTCCACTTGTAGGAGGCGACCCGATCGCCTACGCTGCCGTCATTATTGAATTTGTGGATATGGACATTGTTACCATCCGTTCCGGTGCCCATTCTCTTAAGGAACAGGATGTATGTTTGTGCTGCGAGTGTATATGTACTACCCGTCGTCCAACCGTTTGTCCAATGCTGTGTGTCACGACGCCGGCCGATGGTCCCGTCCGGCTGTAGAACATGAACATGCAGGATTCCCCGAGGCAGGCTGTCCAGTGTCACTAAGTCGGTATTCGTAAGTGTGCTGCCACCCAGGTTGGGGGGGGCTCCAGTGTAGGCTGTCGGATCTGCAGATGGCTTGACACTAAGCGTCGGACAGATGGTCGCGCGCCCATTCACCATTCCGTTCACCCCAAGTTTTTCGACGTGGACGTTGTTGCCGTCGCGTCCGAACCCCGCGGCTTTCAGCAGGAAGAGATACTGAGCACCACCTGCTGTGTAGATCAAGGTAGTGGTCCAGCCTTCGGTCCACTTGTAGGAGGCGATGCGGGCGCCTACGCTCCCGTTCTTGTTGAGCGCGTGGATGTGAGCGTTGTTGCCGTCGCGTCCGAACCCCGCGGCCTTCAGGAGGAAGAGATACGGTGTCCCACCAGCGGTGTAGATTGTGGCAGTAGTCCAGCCTTGGGTCCACTTGTTTGAGGCAGCCCAATCGCCCACCCTCCCGTTATTGTCGAGCGCATGGATGTGAACGTTGTTGCCGTGGCTCCCGAACCCCGCCGCTTTCAGTAGGAAGAGATACTGGGCACCGCCTGCTGTGTAGACCAAGGTAGTAGTCCAGCCTTCGGTCCACTTGTAGGAGGCGATGCGGGCGCCTACGTTTCCGTTGGTGTTGAGCGCGTGGATGTGGACGTTGTTCCCGTCACTGCCGACCCCCGTTGCTTTCAGGAGGAAAAGATACGGGGCCCCGCCGGCCGTATAGGCAACGGCGGTGGTCCAGCCCTCGGTCCACTTGTAGGAGGCGATGCGTGTGCCTACGCTCCCGTTGGCGTTGAGTGCATGGATGTGGACGTTGTTGCCGTCGCTGCCGACCCCCGTTGCTTTCAGGAGGAAGAGATACGGGGCCCCGCCGGCCGTGTAGGCAACGGCGGTAGTCCAGCCCTCGGTCCACTTGTAGGAGGCGATGCGGGCGCCCACGTTTCCGTTGGTGTTGAGCGCATGGATGTGGACGTTGTTGCCGTCGCTGCCGACCCCCGTTGCTTTCAGGAGGAAGAGATACGGGGCCCCGCCGGCCGTGTAGGCAACGGCGGTAGTCCAGCCGGAAGTCCAATAGTAACCTCCACGCCCGAATGCGCAACTCCCGTAGTGCATGACCGAAGAAAAGTCGTACGCTCCATGCTCAGTTCCCTCGCTGGCGCCATATTTCTCAAACAGGTGCTCTTTTCCATCCTCGATGTTCTCCCAGTGGACGGTGACAAACCGGTCCCGATCGCGCCTCGAATGCTCATGTCGCAGGCCCATGGCATGCGCGATCTCGTGGATCACTGTAGCGGGTCTATCGCATGTGTGCTTGTTCAGACGGACCTCTTGCCGGCCACCTTGCCGCCCGTAGGGCGAACTGCAGGGTTCGCCGTCGACGAAGCAGATGTAGTCGCTTTGATTTGAGCGTACGACGAACCGGAGGTGAGTCTGTTCCTGGAGGATCTGGATCGCCCCCGTAGTCTTCGTATCACCTTCGATGAGCCTCCGGAGGTTCTCAACGGACTGGTCGATGACATACGGGATCGTGTGCCCGAACCACCGAAGATGTTCCCTCTTAACTGTGGAGCCCATGAGGTAACCCCCTCCTCTTCATGCGATTCCGAACAACGGATTCGATAATCTCAGGTCGAGAGAGATCGAGTGCTTTGATGTCTCTCGACACGTCACTTCATATCGCGGCAAGTCAATCTCAGCCTTCAGGAACCTCCAATCCATTTCATATTCCGTCGCAGTTTCAATCATAACCTTGTTATCGGAGAAGGCAGAAGGATACGGCAAAAACTCACAAAAATCGACGTGGAGGGAGACACAGCTGAAAGAGGGTTGCGGGGCACTGCAAAACCAGTGGATTGTTCCTGCAATGGTAATCACAGATCCCTTTCTTCCAGCTCTGCAACTATTGCTGCCCGAGTGAAGGTATTGACACACTGTGTTTCCAGGCGCAAGGTGGGCCCCCCTTATTCGAATACCACAATTACTGGAGGAAGCACATGAGAAGCATGATGCAACTGTCTAATAGCTCCAGGCTGATACCAAGACTCTGCGTCTTGGTCGGAAGTTTGTTCACCATTGAGCCAGGGGTGAGCAGTGCCATGGCAGGTCCATCATCGAATCCGAGTCACACGCAGGACATCTCCGGGCTTGCCCAGAATTGGGACAAGAAGCTGCCGGGCGCCTCGCGGTTTACTGTTTTGAGTGCGTTCGGGGATGCAGCGGTGCGAGACGAGGAAACCGGGCTGGTGTGGGAAAGGACTCTGGAAACGATCGAATTGCCCTGGGCCGATGCCCGGACTGCCTGCGTCAACAAGGACGTGGGCGGCCGGAAAGGCTGGAGGTTGCCGTCGATTTCTGAGCTAGCGAGTCTGGTAGATCCGTCTTCCCTGAAAGCGGAATCCACTCTGCCCATGGGGCACCCCTTTGCCAACGTTCAGCTGGACGCATATTGGTCGGCGACGACGATGACAGGTAATCTGTCCAGCGCATGGCTCGTGCTCTTCGACACTGGCAAGGTGCTCTCCGGCTTTAAGACCATTACCTTCCATGTCTGGTGTGTACGCGGCGGGATGAATGCGGATCAGTATTGAAGCCTGGATGAGGTGAATCCCTCGATGATTTGGGTGCCTGCGACACATGCTCTGGGCTTCAAGTTCTCTCCTAGGCAGACCTGAGACTCTCTGGAGAGACCTTGGCGGAGGAATAGGGCCCCATTCGAGCGTCGAGCGAAGTGAAGGCTGGAACTGATTGAAGAAGTGCGGTCGCAGAAGCGACCGCGAGCCTCAGGGCTGCCGCTACGTCCCCATTTCCCAGGACGCGAGATACTTTCTCTGTTCCTTCGTCAGCTCATCGATCACGACACCCATCCCCGCCAGCTTGAGCCGCGCGATTTCCTTGTCGATGGCCGGCGGCACGGGATAGACCTTTTTCTCCAGCGTCTTATGGTTCTTCACGATGTGTTCCGCGCTCAGTGCCTGGTTGGCGAAGCTCATGTCCATCACGCTGGAAGGATGCCCTTCGGCGGTGGCGAGGTTCACGAGCCGGCCTTCGCCGAGCAGGCTCACGCGGTGGCCGTTCTTGCGAAGCGTGAACTGTTCGACACCGGTACGAATGATCTTTCGTTTCTTGCTCAATTGTTCAAGCGCAGGAATGTCCAACTCTACGTTGAAGTGGCCGCTGTTGCAAACAATGGCGCCGTCTTTCATGACGGCAAAGTGTCCCCCGCGAATGACTTTAAGGTTGCCGGTCACCGTGACGAAGAAGTCTCCGACCGGGGCCGCATGTTCCATCGGCATCACACGGAATCCATCCATGACAGCTTCCAGGCCTTTTAACGGGTCGACTTCGGTCACGATGACGTCGGCGCCCATGCCCTTGGCACGCATGGCGATGCCTCGTCCACACCATCCGTACCCCACGACTACGACTACGGAGCCGCAGACCAGGCGGTTTGTCGCCCGTACGATGCCATCCATGGTGGACTGGCCTGTGCCGTATCGGTTGTCGAACATGTGTTTGGTATCAGCGTCGTTGACGGAAATGACTGGAAACTTGAGGACTTGTTTCTCCGCCATGCTGCGCAAGCGAATCACACCGGTTGTGGTTTCCTCGGTACCGCCGATGACGTTCTGTAAGAGGTCGGTACGTTTGGAGTGGAGATGCGAAACGACGTCGGCGCCGTCGTCCATCGTGACATGGGGTTGATGCGTGATGGCTGATTCAATATGGCGATAGTAGGTCGCGTTATCTTCGCCCTTGATGGCGAATGTAGGAATGCTTTCGTGTTGGACCAATGCAGCGGCGACGTCGTCTTGCGTGCTGAGCGGATTGGATGCGCAGAGCCGGACGTTGGCACCGCCGGCTTTCAAGGTGATCATCAGATTGGCTGTTTCGGTCGTGACGTGGAGGCAGGCGGTGATCCGGACGCCCTTAAACGGTTGTTGCCGCTTGAATCGCTTGCGGATGAGCCGCAACACCGGCATGGTGGCTTCGGCCCATTCGATCTTGAGCTTGCCCTGGTTTGCCAGAGTAATATCCTTCACATCGTATTCCACTGATTTCCTCCTCGTCGAAAAGAAGGCTCAGGTTAAGGCCGAGGCTGCGTCGAAAACCCAACCTCGATCCTAAGCCTGAGCCTTGGTTTGCTTACCCGTAACCTGGCCTCAGCCTTCCGTTTAGATGCCTGCGTCTCTGCGCAAGATTTTTGCCTTGTCGGTCTTTTCCCAGGTGAATTCCGGCTCGCTCCGGCCGAAGTGGCCGTATGATGCGGTTTTTCTGAATATCGGTCGGCGGAGCTTAAGGTAGTCGATGATACCGCGTGGGGTCAGGGGGAAGTGTTTCCGCACAAGCTTATCCAGACTCTCGACCGCCACCTTTTCCGTGTTCTTCGTGTCGACCAGTACCGAGACGGGATCGGCTACCCCGATCGCATAGGCGAGTTGCACTTCGCATTTTTGCGCCAATCCGGAGGCGACAATGTTCTTGGCGATGTAGCGGGCCATGTACGAGGCAGACCGGTCAACCTTCGTGGGGTCCTTGCCGGAAAAGGCTCCACCTCCATGGCTGCCGTGGCCGCCATAGGTGTCGACGATAATCTTGCGACCGGTCAGCCCGGTATCGCCCATCGGACCGCCGACCACGAAGCGGCCGGTCGGATTAATATGGTGTTTCACGCTTGCCGGGTCGTATAGATCTTTCGGCATCATCGGCTTGATGACCTTTTCCATGATGTCCCGCTCGATCTGCTTGTTCGTCGCGTCCGGGCTGTGTTGGGTCGAGACGACGATGGTGTCGATCCGCAACGGTTTTCCGTTCCGGTACTCCACGGTCACTTGGGATTTTCCATCGGGACGGACCCAGGGCAGGATGTTCTTTTTCCGGACTTCTGCCAGTCGCTTGGTGAGCCGATGAGCAAGGACGATGGGCATAGGCATGAGTTCGGTCGTCTCGTTCGTGGCATAGCCGAACATCAGCCCCTGGTCGCCGGCGCCTCCGGAATCTACACCCAGGGAGATATCGCTCGACTGTTGATGAATGGCGGTGAGGACGGAACAGGTGTGGTAGTCGAATCCCCAGGACGCATCGGTGTAGCCGACATCCTTAATGACATCGCGAATGATATCGGGAATTTCAACGTAAGCTTTGGTGGAGATCTCACCGGCTACGAAAGCAATTCCGGTCGTCAGAATCGTCTCGCATGCGACTCGGGAATACTTGTCTTGGACAATGATAGCATCAAGGATTCCGTCGGAGATCTGGTCGGCTATCTTGTCCGGATGTCCTTCTGTCACGGACTCTGATGTGAAAAGATAGTTATGTCGCATTCGCCCCTCTGGGTTCAGATGGTCGGTAATCGGACAAAAGGCTAAATTCATGCGATAGTATCTGAATGAGTCCTCCGTTGTCCAATCCTCCGAAGGTAGGGGATCGACCAGGAAACTTACGTCCGGTCCCGCACAATCGCCTTGAGCCATCTGCAACATAGCAAAGGTATTTTTTTGAGGCTTACGCCTGTGTTTCCGTTCCCAGTGGGAGGGGTTAACGTCTGCCTGATATACAGGTTCCTTCAGAGGCACTCGTTCTGGTAGAGGGTTTGGGGCAGCGCCTGGGCGCACAAGAAACAGATTGGCACTCACAAGAGATTTTGAAAGCTGATGTTGGTTTGAGTATGATACACGGAAGCGGAATGGTCTGAGTCAATCGACAAAGCACATGATGGATTCACCCTTGTTTTGGCCCGATACTCAACCATCGGACCATGAGGCGAAGAGGGGATTATGAGGTCTGTGACTGTTGGAACGGTCCTCTGCCTGATGGTCGTTGCGGTTGGGATTGGCGGGGCTGCGGCACCCGATGTCCTCTCGGTCGCCGGCCGTAATGCCGTCAAGCCTGGTGAGTTGGCGCCCAACTTCCAGCTTCAAGATTTGCAAGGTCGCTTCGTGACGCTTTCGGAATTGCGCGGTAAAGTGGTGTTGCTGAATTTTTGGGCCACGTGGTGCGGCCCCTGCCGGGTGGAGATGCCGGCGATGGAGGAGCTTTACCGGACGTTTTCTCGGAAGGATTTTGAGATCCTGGCCGTGTCCACGGATGCGCAAGGCGCGTCGGTCACCAGGCCGTTTCAGCAGGAGAATCACTTGACTTTCCCTATCCTTCACGATGCCGATTATCGCGTGGGATTGACCTATGGCGCCCGGAGCCTTCCGATGACATTCATGGTCGATCGGCAGGGTGTCGTCCGCCACCGGATCTTCGGCGCGCGCGACTGGGCAGCATCCGAGGCGCAACAGCTGGTGCAGATGTTGATGAAGTCCTAGCCATGTCACAATCGATCGCCAATATCTCCCTCGTGGCGGCCTTTTCGGCCGGGTTATTGTCATTCGTTTCCCCCTGCGTGCTTCCACTGGTGCCATCCTACGTTTCATATATCACTGGGCTGTCCATCGAACAGCTCACCGATTCGACCATGCGATCGAAGTTCAAGAAAACCATCGTCGTCAACGCCCTTTTGTTCATCGGTGGATTTTCCGCGGTATTTGTGTCATTCGGCGCGTCGGCCAGCTTCATCGGACAGGCGTTCATTGCTTATCAGGATTATATTCGCCGGATCGGCGGAGTCGTGATCGTTCTCTTCGGCCTCTATTTATTGGGAATCTTGAACATCAATTTTCTGAAAATGGAGCATCGTTTTCAGTTTAGAAATCGGCCGGTGGGGTATGTGGGTTCATTCTTGATCGGCGTGGCGTTTGCCGCCGGATGGACACCGTGCGTCGGACCGGTGCTCGGGACCATTTTGTTGTATGCCAGCACCACTGAGTCGACATCGACCGGGGTGCTGCTGCTGATGAGCTATTCATTAGGACTGGGGTTGCCGTTGTTTTTCACGGCCCTGGGGGTGGATCGGTTCCTGGCCTACTTCAAACAGGCTCGTCTGTATTTATGGGGTGTCTCTACTGTGAGCGGAGTGCTGCTGGTCGTCGCGGGCGTCATGATCTACGCCAATTCTCTCACGATGATCACCGGCTTCTTAGAGCGGTATGGGATCGGCTGGTATCTTGGGCAGTGACACAGGTCGGTACTGCTCAAGTTCTGAGTTCTTAGTTTTGAGTCCTGAGTTAGGAACGTTTCGCTCCACCTCTGCGGTCTAACTTACAACTCAGAACTCAGCACAAAGAACTTCAAAACTCACAAAAGCGAAACCGTCGCCATGCACACGCTTCCCGACAGCAAAAGCTATGATGCCATTGTGGTCGGTATGGGGCCGGCCGGGGCCACCGCAGCGTACGAGTTGAGCCGCGCCGGCCTGTCCGTTCTCGCCATCGAAAAGCAAGTCCATCCTCGTTATAAAGTCTGCGGCGGCGGGTTGTCGGCCCGGATCGAGCAATTGCTCGATCCGGAGTTCAAATCCGTCGTCGAACACACCATTTTCGGTATCCAGTTTTCGTATCGAGGCGAGGAGTCTATCCTGATCGAATCCTCCAGTCCGATCGCCTATATGGTCATGCGCGATCGGTTCGATCATCACTTGGTTCAGCAAGCGCGACGGGTCGGTACGGATGTGCATGAAGGAGAGAAACCGGAGTCGTTCCGTCACACAACGAATGGCGTTGAGGTTACGACCGACCGAGGGCACTATCATACACAGGTTTTGATCGGCGCCGACGGCGCAAATAGTCAAGTCGCTCAGCAGCTCTTCCCTGGCCGGCGATTGCGTTGCATACCGACGTTAGAAAGCGAGATCGAAACTGGACAAGCGTCACGATATCCTGGTCAAGGGAAAGTCTTGATCGACATCGGCGCCTGCTCAATGGGATACGCCTGGGTTTTCCCCAAGCAGGATCGGCTATCAGTAGGCGTAGGGGAGTTTCAGAACAAGCCATCGAGTATCAAGAAGACCTTCGAGAGGTTCGTGCACGGGGAAAAAGGTTTGGCAGGGTGGGATGTGCCACAGCCAGCCGGCCATCCTCTACCATTATTCAGCAACCGGGCTGAACACAATCGAGAACAGGGGGCTGGCGATCTCGTCAACGGTCGGGTGATGTTGGTGGGCGATGCCGGGCATCTCGTCGATCCGATGTTCGGTGAGGGCATCTATTACGCCGTCCTTTCCGGCAAGATGGCCGCAAGGACCCTTCTCGATCAGCTGTCCGGTCGATGCGAAAGTTTGTGGAACTACGAGTTGGCGATCAGACAGGAATTGTATCCCGAGTTTCGAATTGCGTCGCGTCTAGCCGACATCGTCTACACATTCCCACGGCTCTGTCACCGGTTGTTGAATCCCTATCAAGAAGTGATTCACGTGTACTATGAGGTTCTTCAAGGGAAAGAAACGTATCAGTCGTTCTATCGTCGGGCCAAGGGAATCGTAAAGTCCTCCACCCGTGAACTCTTGCTCGAAGCCATGCAGCTACACTGACCCTACCGGCACCGTCAATAGTCAGTCATCATCCACAAGGAAACGTACGCTGAGGGGCTGAGAGATGTTGACTGTGCGTCGATGGTGTCCTTGGGATTGGATCAACACCAGGCTCCGAGGCGGCAACTGACAAACGACTGACTCAAGGCCGAATTGGAAGGGAGTTCGAATGATGCGGTGGGAACGGAAGGGTTCAGTCTGGTGTTAAGATTCGGGTGATTTCGCGATGAAGGTGCAGTCAACGAAGGAGCAGGAGGGGTAGGTTCGGTCTTTAAGGCCAACAGCGGTGGCGGCTTTTCTCCTCCTATTTTCGCGAGCAGACTTCTCCCCTCGCTGGTATGCGTGCTATCCGGGTATTTTTCTGCAAGCAGGACCAGTTTTTCGCTGGCCCAATCATCCGCACCCAGGTCGTGGTAGCTGAGTGCCAGAAAGTACAGTGCGTCGGGTGCGACCGACTTGTCCGGGTACAGTTTCATGATTTGCTCGAAACGATGCGCGGCGGCTAGGTAGGAGCCTCGGCGATAATAGAATTGCCCCACAAATAGATGCGTCTGAGCCAGGAGGTCATGGCATTCTTGAATCTTCTGAAGGGCTGGGCTGTCATATCGGCTTCCTGGAAATTCTTTCCGCAACCGTTCAAAGGCTTCGAGCGCTTTCTGGACGGGTCCCGGATCACGTTGGATTCCCTTGGCTAGTTTCATCTGGCTTTCACCGATGCGGAAGATCGCATAGGAGGCCAGAACGTGTGTTCGATGAAGCTCGAGGAAATGATTGTATTCGACCACGGCTTCTGCGTATTCCTCTTTCTCGAAGAAGGCCTCTCCTCGCTTCATAATGACGTTGGGATCGTAGTTCTTCTTGATCGTATCGCCCAAGAAAATCTGTTCGTCGGTGCCGCTTAGGGCTTTCTTTGCAGTCCCTTGTTTCTTAGGTGTGCTGGAGCAGGCGGTGACGACGGATAACATCACAATACAGAGGCCGAGGGCCACTGTCATTCGCGGCAAGGCAGCCAAAATAGCGGGAAAGCGTGCCATCACTGCCGGAAAATGTAGCAGGAGCGTCGTCTGAATGCAAGATTCCGGCTCCATTGAGTTGACCCACATCGCAACGAGACCTATAATCCCACCGATCTGTCTTGCTGCGAACCACACAGTATTTAAACGTATGATACGAACGAGAATTGTCGGAACTGGCTCATACCTCCCCGAAAGAGTGGTGTCGAATCACGAGGCGGGTGTCTCCCTGGGCATTGCCCCGGTGGTCGTCAGGCGTTTGACAGGCATCCAGGAGCGACGCAGGGCTGCTGTGTCTCAAGCCTCCTCCGATCTTGCGGTGGAAGCGGCTCGACCGGCTCTTGATGCAGCCGGTCTCCCGGCTTCTGAATTGGGAGCGATTGTGCTTTCGACGACGTCTCCCGATACGGTCTTCCCTTCCACTGCCTGCCACGTTCAGCGAATGCTCGGGTGTTCTGCGATACCGGCGTTCGACGTGGCGGCTTCCTGTTCGGGTTTTCTCTATGGGCTCTCGATGGGTGATGTGATGATCCGGAGCGGGCAGGTCAAGACATGTTTGGTAGTGGCTTCTGAAGTGAAGTCTCGTTCCATTGATCCCACCGATAGCGATACGGCTCTCCTGTTTGGCGATGGAGCCGGTGCAGTTGTGCTTCGCGGCGAGCCAGATGAGGGTCAACTGAGCCAAGGGCTCCTAGGGCTCCGTCTCCGTGCAGATGGCGCCCGGCATGGCCTGATCACAATTTCCGCGGGCGGATCGCGCCAACCGACGACGCCGGGCACCATTGAGGGGAAGAGCCATACATTGCGGATGCAAGGAGCACCGGTGTTTCGTCTGGCGGTCAGGCGATTGGAACAAACGATCCGTGAGATATTAAAAGAGTTCGGCGTGGACGTGCAGGATATTGCTCAGGTGATATTGCACCAAGCCAACGGACGGATTCTTGACCAGCTCACGAAGCGGCTTGGGGTTTTGCCTGAAAGGGTCTATTCAGTGATCGAGCGGTTCGGCAATACGTCGTCGGCGTCATTGCCGATCGCGCTCGACCATGCGGTCCGATCGAAAAGAATTCTGCCTTTCGACAACGTGGTGTTGGGAAGTTTCGGCGGTGGCCTAACGTGGGCAGCAGGGCTGGTTCGGTGGTGACATGCGCGAGACGAACGCGACTTGCGTGACGTGGAACCGAAGACATTAACCGATAATCGTCGATTCACGTTTCACGAATAACAATTCACGCATCCTGTCGAGCGTTTCCCGCTAATCCTGCCCGTTTCGCTTACTCCAAATCCTGTTAGCCGATCGGGCGGCTGACCTGTTGGACGGGTAGCCGGACTACAAAGCGGCTGCCGGTCGGAGCGTTTGCTTCGACCCACACCCGCCCGCCAAGACCCTCGACGATGTGCCTGACGATCGCCAATCCAAGCCCTGTTCCGCCCAACTCGCGTGAGCGGGCCTTATCGACCCGATAGAATCGTTCAAATACGCGCGGGCGATCCATTTCAGGAATTCCCATGCCAGTATCGGTCACGCTCAGCTCCACGGCAGTGGCCACCGCGGGCTGCTCGACATTGTCAGAAACCGAATGGGCGGCGACAGTGATGGTTCCTTTTTCAGGGGTGTATTTCACGGCGTTATCGAGCAAGTTGGACAGAATTTGTATCAGTCGATCTTCATCGCCGAGCACATCAGGTAGCTGGTCCTCCACGAACGAGATGAGCCGATGCCCTTTCTTGTCCGCTAAGGGCTTGATCATGGCCAGCGTTCGTTCGATGATCCCCTGAACATGAAGCGGCTCCCGCTTGAACTGGACCTGCCCGGATTCGATCTTTGAAAGCTGGAGGAGGTCTTCGAGAATCAGGTTCAGCCGGTCGCTTTGCTTGAGAATGATGTGAAGGAATTGTGCGCTGGTTTCAGGGTCGTCTTTGGCGCCGTCGAGCAATGCTTCGATATATCCCTTGATCGACGTGAGCGGAGTTCTCAGCTCGTGGGACACGTTGGCGACGAAATCTTTCCGGATGATCTCCAGACGGCGTAATTCTGTCATGTCGTGAAAGACAAGGATCGCGCACGCGTCGTTCTCCCGCTCGCATTCGGTCACCGAGGCTTCGATATGGAGACGGCGACCGCTCGGGTGCAGGAGAATTTCATCTTCTTCGTTCACACGTTTCGTCAGGACGTTTGAAACCAATGTATCCAGCTGCGGATGCCGGAATACATCAGAACAGGGGTGCCCCCGTGCTTCCATCCTGGTGACGTCGAACATCCGTTCCAACGCCGGATTGATTTGCAGCACGCGACCTCGACGGTCGAGGACCATCACGCCTTCGACCATCGAGGTCAGCATAGCCAATAGCTGGGACCGGTCTTCGGAAAGCTCATCGATCTTGGTCCGCAGCTGGTCCGTCATGTGATTAAGCGTGTCGGCTAAGAGGCCCACTTCATCTCGCGATCCTGTCCGTATCCGGACCGGATGGTCACCCTGTGCCAATTGCTTCGCACTGTTCGCAAAGTCCGACAGGGGTTTCGTGATGCTCCGGGCGAGCCACACACTCAGGGGGACGGCAATCAAGAACGCAACTCCGAAGGCGATGGCCAAATCCCGGTGCAACTTGGCCACATCACGGTCGAACGCCGCCATCGGTAACCCCAGTCTCAGGAAGACGGCGGGCGTCGTCTGGTTTGCAGCATTCAGACCGACAGCCAGATACAATGTACGCTCACCGGTTGTCTGACTCGTGTGGAGATCCGTTCCGCGTCCTGTGGCAATGGCTTGCTGAATTTCCGGTCGCGCCCGCTGGTTCTCAAGTGTGGCGAGGACGCTATCCGAGACATCGCTGTCGGCCACGATCCGTCCGTCGGGAGCGATGACGGTCACGCGCGCGAGAGCCCGCGCGCTGAGATCACGTACTGTTGCCTGCAGTTGAGGCGTCGAAGCCGGCGTCCCTGATTGCGCCAGAAACGGCTGCAGCCCGTATGCGACGAGACTGGTTCGAGCATCCAGTATTTGGCTCGATTGGGCGAATTCTTGTTGTTCAATGAAACGAATCGCCAGGGTGCGGGCGATGAAGAACCCGCAGACCAGGACCACTAGAGTTCCGATTGTAACTTTCCACCGGATGGAGAGTGTCATCAGAGACGTATTTCGTTAATCGTTGAAAGATTTCCGGACATTTCTTGCGTTTAACGATTCACGATTCACGTTCCTTTAACTTGTAGCCCAGAGATTTGACCGAAATAATCGCATCGTTTAGCGAGGGGAGTTTCTGCTTGAGTCTTCGGATATGGACATCGACGGTTCGTGTCGTTCCGTAGTAGTCGTATCCCCAGACGGTATTGAGGAGGACGTCTCGTGTCAGAACCCTGCCGGGATTGCGCAAGAGATGTTCAAGCAGACCGAACTCTTTCGCTGTGAGCGGAACTTCCATTTTTTTCACGGTGACTTCGTGTCGCGCGAGATCCATGACGAGATGGCCGTAGCGATAATGGGAGGGGCTGTCGTCTGGTTTCCGCTCCAGCCGTCGAAAGAGAGCCTTGATGCGAGCGATCAGGGTTTTGGGGCTGAATGGTTTGGTAACATAATCATCGGCTCCCAACTCCAGCCCAACGATGGTATCTGCTTCCTCGGCCTTTGCGGTTAACATGATGATGGGGAGCATTGCAGTCTCAGGAGCCGACCGAAGGCGTTTGCAGACCTCGAGGCCGTCGATCTCGGGCAGCATTAAATCGAGCACGACTAAATCGGGCTTCTCCTGTTTCGCCGAATGGAGGGCTTCCATGCCGGTCTTGGCCGATACAGTTCGAAATCCTTCTTTTTCCAAATACAGTTTGATCAGTTGGAGAATGTCGTGCTCATCTTCAACGACGAGGATTTTCTTGATGGCGGGACTTGGCATAGCAAGTTATTTGAGCCTACGAGGGAGAAAGCATCATGTCAAGACAGGCGGAGAAAAGAGCTCTGGGCCAATTGTGTTGACGGGGCCCACCGCGCTGACGTAAGGTGGATGCCGGTAATGCCTGAGTATGCAAGCAAAAGTGCTGTCCTGCACCGAATTCAGGAGACGGGGATCCTATGAAGATCTATCTCGCCAATCCACGAGGATTTTGTGCCGGAGTCGACCGGGCGATCGACATCGTCGATCTTTCGCTCAAAAAGTATGGAGCGCCCATCTATGTGAGACATGAAATTGTCCATAGTCGGCATGTCGTGAACTCGCTCCGCGCGAAGGGCGCTGTGTTCGTAGAGGAATTGGCAGAAGTGCCGGAAGGTTCGGTCGTGATCTTCAGTGCGCACGGGGTCGCCAAGTCAGTTTGGGAGGAAGCGAATCGGCGGCGGCTGCACGTGATCGATGCTACCTGCCCGCTGGTGATCAAAGTGCATAACGAGGTCAATCGTGACTATACCCAGGGGTATGATCTCATTTTGATCGGTCATGCCGGCCACCCCGAAGTCATCGGGACGCTCGGACAGATCCCGGACAAATTCCACCTGGTGTCCTCCGTAGCCGATGTCGAGAAGTTGCAGGTCGATAACGTTCACGATCTCTCATACGTCACACAAACGACGCTGAGCGTCGATGAGTGCAGGGACATCGTCGGCGCCCTCCATAAACGGTTTCCGCACATCAAGGGGCCACACCAGGAGGATATATGTTACGCGACGCAGAACCGCCAGAATGCGGTGAAAGAACTCTCCAAGCTGGTAGATGTTATTCTGGTTATCGGATCTCCGAATAGCTCGAACTCCAACCGACTCCGTGAGTTAGGGGAGCAGTGCGGAATTGCCTCCTACCTGATCGATGCCGCATCCGACATTAATCCTGCCTGGCTCACGAATGTGGAAGCGATCGGGATCACAGCCGGAGCTTCAGCGCCGGAAGTTCTGGTCGAAGAGGTAGTGACGGTGCTCAAAACGTTTGGGACTGCGGAGGTTCACGACCTGACAGTCATCGAAGAAGATGTCGAGTTTCTCCTTCCAAAGGAATTGATCTCCATTGAGTTGTCTCATAAATCTGTTGGAGCCCATGCGGGATAACCGCCTCAATCAAACTGATCTTTCCCTAAATGTTGTAGCCTCTCTCTTCATGCCCACTACCGGCGGTATTTTTCTTTGATTTTCTCCCAGGGCTTGTGCTAGAAAACCAACCGTTCTCTCTGCTTAACCAGAATGTCGGACAGCTTGAGGCACGTCACGGAAGGAGCTATTGATGTATTTGAAGTCCCTTGAAATGACGGGGTTTAAGTCGTTCGAGGAAGCCAGAATCGACTTTCCCGATGGCGTTACTGCCCTTGTAGGACCGAACGGGAGCGGGAAAAGCAATGTCGTCGACGCGATTCTTTGGGTACTCGGTGAGCAGAGTACGAAGGCTCTGCGAAGTGAGAAGATGGAGGATGTGATTTTTAACGGGACCGAAATGCGGAAACCTCTCGGTTTGGCTGAAGTGTCGCTCGTGATCAGCGGGTTGGACCGGATCACTCTTGACCCGCTGTCCGGACTTTCGAGCCGGTTGTCTGAGTATCAAGAACTTATGATCACCCGCCGCCTCTATCGAAATGGCGACAGCGAGTACTTCCTCAATAAAATTGCCTGTAGATTGAAGGATATCCGGAGCAGTTTGCTGGATACCAGAGCTGGAACTAAAGGACACACGGTTATTGCGCAGGGACAAATCGATCAGATCCTTAACGCCTCACCTCAAGATAGACGTGAATTGATCGAAGAAACCGCCGGTATCGTTCGCTACAAGAAGCAGAAAGCCGAGGCATTGCGCAAGTTGGATGCAACGCAACAAAACCTCCTGCGGGTCCGGGACATCATCGCCGAGGTGAAGAAGCAATTGAATTCCCTCGATCGCCAAGCCCGACAGGCACGGTCCTATCAGACGCTGCAGCAAGAGGCCAAGTCGCTCGAAATTCAGTTGCTGATGGGTGAATACCGCGTTCTCCGAGGCACGATCAATGAGGTGGACTCAGAGTTACTGTCGTTGGGAGAGCGGGAGTCCGAGCAATCTGCAGGGTTCGCGCGTGTAACGGCGGAACTTGAGCGGATCAAGTTGACCATTGCCATGGCGGGTGAGACGATCGATCGGCAGCGGGAGGAACTGTCTAAGGTTGAACAGCAACAGGCACGGGCGTTGACGGCTGCAGAAGTCGAGCGCAATCGAGAAGAACTCTATGCGCAGCAACAGAGCCAGGAGAGACAGGAGCTCGAACGTCTCGTCCAGGCACAGAAACAGGACGTAACGGAAGCCGAGGCTCTTGAGGAGACCTTGGCCGCATTCGAGCGTGAAGGTGCGCAGCGGGAACGGGTGTTCGAGATGCTCGATCGTGAGATGAAAGAATTGGTCCAGCAACGGATAGCGGCCTCGGCTGAAGAGGAACGAGGACGTCTGGACGTTCTCAATTTGGCGGTGTTGGTTGCGAACACTGAACAAACCCTTCTGCAATTGACCGCTCGTATTCGAGAAGCAGAGGATCGGGAAGGCCGGTCAGCTCGTGAAAGGGAAGACTTTCACCTGCAGCACGTGACGGCATCGGACACACGCCAGGCGCTCCAACAAGCTTCTCAAGAAGCGGAGCGTTTGGTGGCCGACCTGCGCCGGCAGCGGCAGGGCATCGAGGAAAAGATTGAGGGCACGTCGGCCGAGTTAGCCGAAGTCGACCGGTTGGTATTTCGTCAGTCGGAAGAGTTGGCAGCAGTAGACTCTCATCTCCGAGCGTTGCAAGGCGTGCTGCAAGAAGATATGGGGTATGGGCGGCGCGGTGACGAAGGGTCGACTGCGCTCAAGACTTGTAAGGGCGTTCAGGACGCCGTTGCCGAATGGTTGGTCGTGCCGGCCGGATGGGATCGTGCGGTGGAAGCGGTTTTAGGCGAACGGGTCAGGGGGTGGGTTGTCGACAATCCTGCAGCCGGTTGCGAGGCGGTCGAGTTTCTCAAAGGGAAAGGCATGGGTCGGGGCACATTTATCCCGCAGCATCCTCGCTGGACGCTTCAGGATCCAGCGTCTCGTCCATGGTGGCCTGCTATGGAGGGTCGGTCCGGTGTGATCGGACGTGCGATCGATGTCATCCAGGTGGAGAGGCAGCGTGAAGCAGCCCGTGACTATCTATTCGATCGAGTCGTGTTTATCGACACCCTCGAAGACGCCAGGGTTCTATGGGAGCAACAGCCCTGGAAAGCTCTCGACGGGCCCATTCTTGTAACGCGCGAGGGAGAGATCTTGGATGCGGCCGGAATGTTGACCGGTGGGCAAGCCAGTGCAACGGGAGGTTTACTGCAACGGCGCAGAGAGTTGCAGCGATTGGAAGCTCAAAAGGCCTCTCTGACGAAGGATGTCGAAGCAGAGAAGCAGCGGCGCGAACGATTACTGGTGCAGGTTCAGGAGTTCCGCGAGCAGGACCGGCAACTCGTGGAATCTTTGCGCAACGCTGAAATGCAGGAGCTCTCACTGCGAAAGGACGAAGCCGGACTTCAGCAGGTGTTGGGAGATCTTACCCGGCGGATCGAGACATTAATGAACGATGTGCAACGAGGCTCGGCGGAAGCGCAACGGCTCAATCTAGAATCTCAATCCGGCGAAGCGCAACTTGCACAGTGGATGGCGGAGAAGGCCGGCCAGGAAGCCGGCCTCAATCGTGTGCGCGAGCGGATGACTCAACTCGACCGTGAAATGCAGGGGCTTCAGCATCGATTGACAGAGGCTCAGGTGGCAACGCAGGAAATCCGCACGACTCGAGAGCATCGTCGTCACGACCTTCAGCGGATCCGGCAACAGCAGCAGGAGACCACCGCACGCATCGAGACGCTAACACGGCACGTCACGGGACTTACAGCCTCGATGGAGCAGAGCCGGGTTGAACGTGAGGGGCAAGAGGCTCATTGTCGAGCGCTCGGTGAATCAGCGGCTCAGACAAGGGCTCGGTTGGTCGATGCCCAGGAACAACAGGCAGAGGAAATGGCGGCAGCGCAGCAACTGGATGCCAGCCTGGAGGACGTTCGGCGCGCGCTGTCGGCTCTTCGTGAATCCCGTATGGCGGTGGAGGTCAGGAAAGCGGAAGTTCGTATGCAGTTGGGGGCTGTCGAATCCACACTCCTGGGAACGTACCAGGTCGATCTTGCGACGTTGCTCAATGCGCCGGTCGTGGAGGCGACATCCGATCAGCCGTCTCTGGGTGAAGCGCCGACCCCGACGGAGCCTCCGGCAGTTGATGAGCCAGCGTTACGGGAGCAACTGCGGAGGATCCGCGAGAAGCTCGATCGCCTGGGGCCGATCAATTTGGCGGCCATCCACGAGCATCAGGAGTTGGATGAACGGTATCGATTCCTGACGACGCAGGAACAGGATCTCTCCACATCAATCGGTTCGTTCAAAGAAATCATCCAGCGGATCAACCGCACGACCAAAGACATGTTTGCCGCCACCTTTGCCGAGCTCCAACAGAAATTCAGTGAGGTGTTCGCGAAATTCTTCCCTGGTGGCCGAGCCGAACTACGGCTGGTCGAATCGCAACCGGATGAGATTGCAGAAGAGGGCGGACCTCTGGAACCGGGAGTGGATATCGTGGCGCAACCACCGGGTAAACGCTTGAAGAGCATCACGATGCTTTCGGGAGGCGAAAAAACGTTGACGGCCATGGCCTTGCTATTCGCGAGTTTTCTGATCAGGCCGACACCGTTCTGTATTCTCGACGAAATCGACGCGCCGCTGGACGAAGAGAACATCGGGCGCTTTACAGGCGTCCTGCGGGAACTTTCTGAAGGGGCGCAGTTCATGGTCATCACCCACAGCAAGCAGACGATGGCGATTGCAGACTCGTTGTTCGGGGTGACTATGGAGGAGCCGGGTATCTCGAAAATCGTCTCGGTTCGACTGGGCAACCTGCAGCCGGCCTGAATAGACCGAACATGCTAAAACGTTCGTACTTCAGAGGGCTTCCGTCGGTTGGTTTCTTGACGTCCGTGTAAGGGGTCTGTTATATACCCCCGAGCGGGCAGTTCCATCAGCGTGCCGCTCGGGCGCGGGACTTTGAAGCAAACGGGCGCCCGAATTGTTCGATCCATCCACAGTTTTCCACAGACCGATACGATGAAGCTGATTCGAACGTTGCTGGATCGTCTATCCGATGGCTTCTTTGTCTCTGTTTCGGAGAAGCTGGAGTTGGCGCCTGAGCTGTCAAGCGTTCCGCCGCTACGCCTGGTTTCGGACAAACCTGTGCTCTCGACGCCGGTTGACACCGCAGCACGTCGTTCAGCCAGCCATACGGTCAGCCAAGTGGATGCGCTTGACGATGCGGTCCGGCGCAGTCAGGCGTGGTTGCTGTCCAAACAACATCCGTCGGAAGGGTACTGGGTTGCAGAGCTCGAAGCCGATGCTACGTTGACCGCTGAGTATCTCATGCTGCGGCGGTTTCTCGACCGTGTCGATCTCGAGCGAGAACGTAAGGCGGTCCGCTATCTCCGGGCCATGCAATTGCCCGATGGCGGCTGGCCGATTTTCTACGGAGGGCCTGCGGAGATCAGTGCCTCTGTGAAGGCATATTTCGCCCTAAAGTTGAGCGGCGTTCCGGCGGACGAGCCATTCATGGTACGGGCTCGTGATCGTATTCTGGCGATGGGTGGTGTCGTTTGCGCAAATGTCTTCACTAAAATAACGCTCGCGTTGTTTGAGCAATACGATTGGAAAGGCATCCCGAGCATGCCTCCCGAGATCATGCTCCTGCCGAAGCGGTTCTACTTCAGCATCTATGCCATTTCGTACTGGTCGCGCGCGGTCTTGATTCCCTTGCTCGTGGTCTTTGCGAATCGGCCTGCCTGCCGTATTCCCAGGGAGCAGGGCATCGACGAGCTCTATGTTGCGCCTCGACCGCAGATTCAGTATCGAGATGTACCGCCATTCAACAAAGATCGACGATGGTTCACTTCGCATAACTTCTTTATCCAATTAGACAGGGTGCTGAAACTATACGACCGGATGCCCTTGAGCTGGTTACGGGAAAAGGCCTTGCAAAAGGCTGCCACCTGGATGTTGGAACACATCAAGGGTAGCGGTGGGCTGGGAGCGATTTATCCGGCCATGGCGAATTCGATTGTGGCTCTTCGCTGCCTCGGCTATCAGGTCGATGATCCATTGGTGCGAAAGGCGCTTCACGAAATCGAATCGTTGGAAGTCTGCGAGATGGTATCGATCGGCGATCAGCGTGTCGAAATGCTGCATCTTCAGCCCTGTCACTCTCCCATCTGGGACACGGCATTGCTCATGAATGCTTTGATCGAAGCCGGTATGCCGCAGGATCACCCATCTCTTCTGAAAGCGGGCGAATACTTGCTCTCCTGCCAAACGAAGACGATCGGGGATTGGAAGTTATCGTCTCCCAATGCGGAACCGGGAGGCTGGTACTTCCAGTTCGAAAACGAGTTCTACCCCGATGTGGATGACTCGGCCGTGGTGTTGATGGCCCTGTCGAAAGTTCGGATGGCCCAGACTGCCGACTTACGAGATTCCATCCAACGGGGAGCGAATTGGGTTCTCGCCATGCAAGGGTCAGATGGTGGGTGGGGCGCTTACGACAAGGACAACAATCGTATTGTATTCAACTATATTCCATTCGCCGACCATCATGCCTTGCTCGATCCGAGCACATCAGACTTGACCGGACGCTGCATCGAGATGCTTGCCGCATTGGGCTACGATCAGAGACACCCTGCCGTGGCTCCGGCCCTCCGGTTCCTCAAGCGCGAGCAGGAGGCCGACGGGAGTTGGTATGGCCGATGGGGTATCAATTACATTTACGGCACCTGGTCCGTTCTCGCCGGTCTCCGTGCGATCGGAGTGGATCCCGATGAGCCCTCCATTCGTCGCGCAGTCGCCTGGCTCGAGTCGAAGCAGAATCCCGATGGCGGATGGGGTGAGTCGTGCCTGTCATATGCCGATCCTGCATGGAGCGGCAAAGGGGAGAGTACAGCTTCTCAGACGGCTTGGGCCATCATGGGACTCATGTCGGCCGGGATGACGGATGCCTTCAGTGTCGCTCGCGGCGTCCAGTATCTTCTCCGTCATCAACTGAAAGATGGGTCGTGGGAAGAGGTTCGCCATACAGGCACTGGATTTCCTCGGGTGTTTTACCTCCGCTACCATTGGTACTGTCAATATTTTCCGTTGTGGGCCTTGGCCATGTACCGGAATCTACGGACGAGAGGGAAGATGCGGGCCGATGAAATGCGCCAGCAGGCCCTCGTGTCCGGGTGTCATCGAGCAGATCATTGAACGGCCCGCCAGCGTCATCCCGTGGCGCGGGGCAACCCCTCTCAAGAACAGCGGTGAATTCCATCGCCATCTTTGCTGCGACCAGCTGGGAAATCCAGGCCGTTCGCCGCGCCCTCGCGACAGATCGTGTTGCGACAATTGACGGAGTTCGCTGTCTTATTGGACAGCGAGGGGATCGCACGTATTGGCTCATCCGGACCGGCGTCGGGCCAGCTTCGGCCGGGGCCGTTGCGGGAAAGATTTTGAAGGCTCAGCCCATGTCGCTGGTCATGTCCACGGGTTTTGCCTGCGCACTCGTACCGGCTCAGGTGGGAGACCTTATCGTCGGCACCGCGGTGTTTTCTGTGCATGGTGAGGGAGCCTGGACGGTCGGGGGGGACCGTGTGCTCTGCGATGAGGCAATACGGGCAGGTCTTCTCGCGGTTGCACGGAGTATAGGATCGGTTGCAAGAGTCGGCACAGTCGTCTCATCGGAAACCGTGGTATGGAAGGCGCAGGAAAAACGCAGGCTGCAGCTTCTGACTGACGCAACCGGGCTCGATATGGAAAGTGCCGCGGTGGCGACGGCAGCACAGGAGCGAAACCTGCCTATGGTGATCGTGCGGGCGGTCTCCGATCTGGTGGATGAAGACCTTCCTCTTGACTTCAATCGGTTTCTCAGGCCCACTGGCTGGATGAGAGGGATGCAATCGCTCATCAGCACCCCGTCCAGTCTTGCCGGACTGAATCGGCTGCGGAAGCAGAGCCGGCTGGCAGCGACTCAACTGACGGAATGGTTTCAGCGCTATGTGGAAACCGAGCAAGAATCTCTTCAATCGTCCAGGTAATTGATGACGAGCGCAATTGCACGGCTGGGCACATGGGCAGTCATGAGCGTACGGGAAATGGGACGTATGCTCTTATTTGTGCTGTCGGCGTTTGCCTGGCTGATGCGGCCTCCGTTTCGATTCTATCAATTTATAAAACAACTCCACTTTATCGGATATCGCTCCACCTTTGTCGTCGTGCTTACCGCGGGGTTTACGGGCATGGTGCTGGCGCTTCAAGGCTATTACACCTTGCGGAAATTCGGTTCTGAAGGATTGCTGGGCTCCGCGGTGGCGTTGAGCATGATTCGGGAGTTGGGACCAGTATTGGCGGCCTTAATGGTGACGGCGCGGGCGGGATCGGCTATGACCGCTGAAATCGGCATCATGCGGATCACGGAACAGATCGATGCGCTCGATACCATGGCGATCAATCCGTTGCAATATCTGATCGCACCGAAATTGGTAGCTGGTGTGCTCGGTGTGCCGTTGCTTGTGGCCATATTCGATGTGGTTGGTATCTATGGCGGCTCCCTTGTCGGAGTGGATTTGCTGGGAGTGAGCGAAGGGGCCTATTGGAACTCGGTTGCATCGGCCGTGGAATGGAAAGACGTTTACGGCGGTATTCTGAAGTCGATCAGCTTTGGGCTGATCATCAGTTGGGTCTGCTGCTATAAAGGGTTCTACACGAGACAGAGCGCCGAGGGACTGGGGAGCGCGACGACAGAGGCGGTGGTCTTGTCGTCAGTGCTCATACTAGTGGGGGATTATGTCTTGACGTCGGTGCTCTTATAAAACGTCGAAGGTTACCAAGTCTGAAAGTCAACTATAGTTCGGTAGACATGTTGACTTGACGACCTTCAGACTTTGCGACTTGTTGGACATGATCAAACTCGTCGGGGTTGAAAAAAAATTGGGCGGGCAACCGGTGTTGCAAGGCATCGATCTCTCGATTCCTGTCGGAAAACTCACGACCATTATCGGCCGCAGCGGTGAAGGAAAGAGCGTGCTTCTCAAGCACATGATCGGACTCATGCAGCCGGATTGTGGCGAGGTGTGGGTCGGGGATGTGGAGATCTCCAGGCTATCGGGTACGCCCTTGAACGATGTGCGAAAACAATTCGCCATGCTCTTTCAGGGAGCGGCGTTGTTCGACTCGCTCTCGGTCTTCGAGAACGTAGCATTCCCATTGCGGGAGAAGTTGCGTATGAAGGGTCCTGAGGTAGGGCGACGGGTCGAGGAGAAACTCAAGGAGGTCGGGTTGGCGGGGATGGGGCATAAGTTTCCCGCCGAGTTGAGTGGTGGGATGCGAAAGCGGGCCGGATTGGCGCGCGCATTAGTCATGGAGCCGGAGATTATTCTTTTCGATGAGCCGACGACAGGGTTGGACCCGTTAATGGCGAAATCAATTCACGATTTGATCGTCTCCATGCACCGGCGTTTCGGCTTTACAGCGGTGATGGTTAGCCACGAAATTCCGGAGATCTTCGCAATTTCCGATTGGGTGGCGATGCTTCGGAAAGGCAGAATTGCATTGATGGCCACGTCCGCTGAGTTTCAGCGGACCACCGACCCGGAGATTCAAGAATTTATTTCAGTCGGTGGGACTGCGGCGCTGCCTGGATCGCTCGCTCGCCCGCATTATTCATGACTGTTTGTTGAGAAATCGCTGAACCGTGCAGCGAGATCAGCGCTGGGAGCACAGAGGACCTGATGCGTACCTGTGCAATGCGTTGAGGGTCCGAGGGCCGAGCCCGCTGGCCGAAGGCTCGTCATAAGCAGCGGATCGGCGTTTGCAGTAGAAGCGCTCATGAATAATGCGGGCTAGGTGAGAGGGGGTCCCAAGGATGGAAAAACCCAAATTGGAGATGGTGGTCGGCGTATTCGTGTTCATCGGACTACTGTGCCTCGCCTATTTATCGATCAAGCTCGGGAAGCTCGAATTGGTCGGAGGCGGTGTCTACGAAGTCGAGGCGCAGTTCAACAGCGCCTCAGGGCTCAAACCTGGTTCGGCGATCGAAATTGCTGGTGTTGAAGTCGGCAGAGTTCGGGGGATTACGCTCATCGAGGATCGTGCAAAGGTCACGCTGGCGGTCAACAACACCGTTAAGCTCTATACTGACACGTTTGCGTCGATCAAGACGCGAGGCATCATCGGAGAAAAATTCTTGGCCTTGTCTCCGGGAGGGGGAGGCGATCGCCTCAAGCCTGGGGATACGATACGTGATACCGAATCGGGCCTCGATATCGAAGAGTTGGTGAGTCAATATGTTCATGGGAAAGTGAAGTGAGCGAGACGGTGGGATAGGCGGGACAAGCGAGACGAGGGAGAACTCGAATTTTCGTTCGCGCGTTTCTCGCCTGTCTCGCGCTTCACGCGTCACAAATTTGATAGAGAAGGAGAGTACATGGAAATCGAGCGATCTGCCGTTGCTCCGGCGAAAAGCTGGAATTGGGGCGGGCTTGCGAGCGGGGTGGTAGCTCTGCTGTTGCTTCTCGGCGTGGCAACCGTCCAGCCGGTGGCCGCGGGTGGCCCAACCGAAGCCATGAGAAGCAGTATCGACGAGGCCTTGAAACTCATTCGAGACAAAGAATTCACACAACCGGAGAAGGCTGAAGAACGCCGACAACGATTGGAGAAGATCGTCGGGGATCGATTCGACTATGAGGAGATGTCGAAGCGGTCGCTGGGGGCTCCTTGGAATTCGCTGTCCGACATAGAGAAACAAGAATTTGTCTCGTTGTTCAGGACGCTCTTGACCAAATCCTATGCCGAGAAGATTGAAACGTATTCCGGAGAAGGCGTGCTGTACATCAATGAGCGGATTGAAAAAGACTATGCCGAAGTCAGGACGAAGGTCTTGACCGGCAAGGTCGAGATTCCGCTGGACTATCGCTTGATCAACAAGGAGGACGATTGGCGGGTGTATGACGTGATAGTGGACGGGATCAGTTTAGTGAATAATTACAGGGGGCAGTTTTCAAAGATCCTCCGTTCTTCAAGCTACGCCGACCTGGTGGATCAACTTCGCAAGAAATCCGACAAGATTAAGGCCCCGTAACTCTCTCCAGGAATTTCATGACCAGCCCCCATGGCCTCATTGCCGTTGTCCTCGTGTTCATTATCACGGGTGTTATCACACCGCCGAAACATGCGGGAGCCGATGTCCAGTATTTCCCGATTCCTGCCGTATCCACCAGCAAGAATGACGGGAACGATGCTGGGGTCATCGTCCCGATTCTCGGTACCGACCCTGATGGGGAGCTTAAATACATGATCGCCCCGATGGTCGTTCATAACTCCATCGTCGGGACACGAGGCGCGATCAATCTGTTTCGATATGATCCGGGAGGGCGCGAAACCCGTTTTATCGGTTCCTATACGGAACGAATCGAACGCAAAGTGGTATTCAGTTACACCGATCCGGCCTTCAGCCAGGGGCGCTACTCATTGAACTTTGGCGCGTCGTATTTCAAGAATGCCACGTCCCGGTTTTTCGGCTTGGGGCAGGAAACACTCGAGTCACAGGAGACGAATTACACCGGGGTTGAAGCGCGGGCGAATTGGCGATTCGGAATCCACGCGAACGAAGTCACCCAGATTGCCGTCGGCCAGCGATTGCGCCACGTGAATCTGCAGAGAGGAGCAACAGATCTTCCATTTACGGGCGACCAGTTTCCCACCGTCGATGGTGTTCAGGGAGAGACGATCATCCTGGGCCACCGTGCGACGTTCTATTACGACACGCGAAACAATCTCATCACACCAACAGACGGGATGGCTGTGACGGCCTATGCAGAATTGAACCAGAACCTGCGCAACAGCGAACATCCCGTATTCTCCCGCTATGAAATCGAGGTGAAGAAGCTGCTCCCAAGCGAGTCGAAACGCGCGATTCTCATTGTTCGGGCGAACCTTCAGGCGACGATCGGGGACCAGGTGCCGTTTTTCGAACAAAGTTCATTGGGCGGACAAAACAATCTGCGCGGATACGGCGTCGATCGTTTCATCGACAAGCATCTCGTGGCGTTGAGTGTCGAGGAGCGCATACATCTAATGCGAACAAAGATTGCCGGCGCCACCGCTGATTTTGAGATCGCCCCTTTCCTGGACACTGGACAGGTTTTCAATGACTACAGGGATGTCTCCTTTAAGAATTATCGTATGACTCCCGGCATTGGATTCCGCGGAATTGTTCGGCCCAATGTCGTCGGGCGGGTCGACTACGGCTACAGTCGGGAAGGGGGTGCGATCTTTGCCGGTCTCGATTTCCCGTATTGACAAGTCGGTGCGGCAGATGTGACAGACAGAAACGTTCGTCGAATACTACTCAGTGCTTGCTTCCATTCCCGTTCTTCCGGTCTGCGAAGATGATCGACAAGGAGGATTTGGTCCTGAAAGCCGGCCAACCCCTTGACAGCATGGGGTTCCCATGTGAAACTCACCCGTGCGAATGTCTAGGCTGCCGCATGACTTCGGGATTGCTTGTCTGAGCCAAGATCACCCTCGTCCGTATAGAGGTACGTATTGATGTAAAAGGAGCATTTGCTATGTCGATTTTGAAGACTATTCAAAGCCCTGCTGATCTGAAGCGGCTGTCACCGGCGCAGTTTCCTGCCTTGTGCCAGGAGCTGCGGGAGCAGATTATCGGGGTGGTGTCCAATGTCGGAGGGCACCTCGCGTCAAACCTTGGAGTGATCGAACTCACGGTCGCATTACACTATCTGCTCAATACCCCTAAGGACAAGATCGTATGGGACACGAGCAATCAGGCCTATGCGCACAAATTACTCACAGGACGTCGAGAACGGTTTCATACGCTTCGCCAGTACGGGGGCTTGAGTGGATTCGCTAAACGGGAAGAAAGCGTCTACGATACATTCAATGCAGGTCATGCAGGAACCGGCGTGTCCGCGGCCTACGGTATGGTCGAAGCGCGCGAGCAATTGAGACAGCGACACAAGGTTGTCTGCATCGTCGGCGATGGGGCCATGACGGCGGGGATGACCCTGGAAGGCCTGCATCATGCCGGAGGGCTCGGGAAAGACTTCCTAGTCATTCTCAATGACAATCAAATGTCTATTTCCAAGAACGTTGGAGCTATCTCCTCGTATTTGAACCGGACGTTCACCGGTGAGTTTTATGGCAAGATGCGGGAGGAAACAGGAGAGCTGTTGAGGAAAATTCCCCATATCGGGCAGGATGTGAGGAAGTGGGCCCGCCGTGCCGAGGAATTGGCCAAGGGGGCGATTCTCCCCGGGCTGCTTTTCGAAGAGCTTGGGTTCACGTATGCGGGGCCGATCGACGGGCATAACTTCGAGCATCTGCTGCCCACTTTGGAAAACGTGTTGAAGATGAAGGGACCGGTGCTGCTCCATGTCATTACCAAAAAGGGGCTGGGCTATGAGCCTGCGGAGAAAAATCCAGTGTGGTTCCACGCCTGTCCGCCTTTTGTCAGGCAAACCGGAGCCCCGGCGAAGAAAGCGGCGCGTCCGTCATATACACAGATCGCTGTAGAATCCCTGATCAAGCTGGCGCGAGCGGATAACCGGATCGTCGCCATTACGGCCGCGATGTGCGAAGGGACCGGCCTCAATATCTTCGAAAAAGAATTTCCACACCGTGTCTACGACGTGGGGATTGCCGAGCAACATGCGGTGACATTCGCCGCGGGTCTGGCGACGCAGGGTCTTCGTCCGGTGGTGGCGATGTATGCCACTTTCTTACAACGCGCGTACGATCAGGTTGTTCACGATGTCGCCACGCAAAATCTGCCGGTGACCTTCTGCATTGATCGAGGCGGGCTGGTTGCTGAAGACGGGACGACGCACCACGGCGCATTCGATTATGCTTATCTGCGTCACATGCCGAACATGGTCGTCATGGCGCCGAAAGATGAAAATGAGTTGCAGCACATGCTGAAAACCTGTCTCCAGCACGACGGTCCTTCCTCGGTACGATATCCGCGCGGACTGAGCTTGGGCGTCACGATGGATCAGGAAGCGGAAGCCTTGCCGATCGGAAAGGGCGAGCTGTTGCGGGATGGCAAGGAGGTGGCGATCATGGCCATCGGTGTGCCGGTCTCGCACGCAGTGGCGGCGGCAAAACGGCTTGAGGAAGAAGGTATCTCCACAGCGGTAGTCAATGCGCGTTATGTGAAACCGCTGGATCGCGACTTAATCATAGCAGTGGCGAAGCGTGTTCGGTACGTGGTCACAGTTGAAGAAGGATGCAAGATGGGTGGGTTCGGCTCAGCTGTGCTCGAAGCCCTGTCTGATGGCGGGATTACCCATGTGACGACGAAGGTCCTGGGATTGCCGGATTGGTATGTCGAACAAGGGCCTCAGGATCTTCTGCGCGAACGGTACGGGCTGACGGCGGAAGGTATTTATCAGAGCGTGAAAGAACTGATCGGTACGGCACCGGCGTCTTCACGAGAGGACTTTACGCTTGTTTCATCGAGCGATCGGCTGCCGCACGGAGATGAACAGGGAAGCTAATGGGGACGTGACACGTAACGCGTTAAACGTGAAACGGATATAACGGCACAAACGAATGCACATTACGCGTAGGAAAACCAGACAGATTACGGTTGGCAAGGTCAAGATCGGAGGAGACGCCCCCGTATCTGTGCAGTCGATGTGTTCGACCGACACACGCGATGTTGCGGCGACGATTGAACAGATCCGACAGCTAGAGGCTGCAGGGTGCGAACTGATCCGCGTGGCCGTACCGGACGACAAAGCGGCGGCCGGGCTGCCTATGATCAAAGCGGCGATGACCGTGCCACTGATCGCGGATATCCATTTCGATCATCGGTTGGCATTGAAAGCGGCGGAGATCGTGGACTGCGTTCGGATCAATCCCGGCAACATCGGGGCCTGGTGGAAAGTGGAAGAAGTCATCAAGGCCGTTAACGAGCGAGGGATTCCCTTGCGTGTCGGCGTAAACGGTGGATCGCTCGAGCGGCCATTACTGGATAAGTACGGATGGCCGTCACCTGAAGCCCTGGCCGAATCGGCGCTCAACGCCGTTCACGCGCTAGAAGACGTGGGATTCACGAACATGAAGGTGTCGCTGAAGGCGTCAGATGTGCATCACGCGATCGATGCCTATTGGCTGTTTGCGCATCAGTCCGATTATCCGGTGCATATCGGTATTACAGAAGCAGGAACGGCGATGACCGGAGCCGTCAAATCGACCATGGGGCTAGGATATTTACTCTCACAGGGGATCGGCGATACCTTGCGCGTGTCGCTCGCTGCCGATCCGGTCGAAGAAGTGAAGGTGGGGTTCGAAATCTTAAAGTCGCTCGAACTGCGCCATCGAGGGATCAACGTCATCGCCTGCCCGACATGCGGGCGTGTGGAAATCGACGTGGTGAAGATGGCGAACGAGCTGGAAAAGAAGCTCGCCCACATCAAAGCCCCTCTCAATGTGTCGGTCCTCGGATGTGTCGTGAACGGTATCGGTGAAGGTAAGGAAGCGGATATCGGAATTGCCGGCGGCGAAGGCAAAGGCATCCTGTTCAAAAAGGGCAAGCTGGTCCGCAAGGTGCCGATCGAAGAGTTGATGGACACATTGATTTACGAAGTGGAGTTGATGGCCAAAGAAAAAGAAGCGGAGGGAAATGGGGAAGCCGTCCCGCACAACAATGGCGGTTGGGAATCCCTCGTGCCCGAAGCCGGCCAATCTTCGACCCTCGGAAAGGAAATTCCTGTGCTGCCTCGCCGATAAGTGGTCCGCACTTCATACATCCCTTTCCCTCCTTCATTCGTTTTTTCGATTTCACATTGCCAGTAAGTGCCTGATATGGTCTGAAAGGGTGATGGATCTAAGATACCCTGCCGAAGGCTTAGGAACGGGTATGGCAATGTGTTGGTGATTCGATGAACAGGTCTCTTCTCACTCGATTGCTTCAGGCCGTCGTCGCTCTCGCAACGGTGGCGCAAGGCTACTTCGTCGCCTTTAACCGGCCATATCGTTTTCGAGACATCGATATTCATCGTGAAATCGGGAGGCGTTTCCTTTCCGGAGACTATCTCTATGGAAATGACTACTGCTACGCCTATTTGCCGACCGCCGGTCTTTATTTTGCGCCATTGACGTTGATGGGAAGGAACGAGAGTCTAGCTCTGCGCTACATGGTGGCTATTGGGTGCCTAGTCCTCACAGTCCTGCTGTTCCATCGCATGGTGTACGGGAGAAACGAGGGAAAGGGCACGGGTCTTATGGTTGCCGGCGGGGGAGCAGTCCTGCTGACCTTACCATTTATCTTAGCCGATCTCGATGACGGTGGCCCCCATCTCATTCTACTGGGAATTCTTACGTGCGGGATCTACGCGATATGGGTGGGAAGGGAATGGGTGGGTGCGGTACTGTTCGGGCTCGGCATTGCTCTCAAAATAACTCCCGCACTCTTTGTGCTGCTATTTCTCTGGAAGCGACAGTGGCGCGTGGCTTTCTATACGGTGCTTGCCGCCATCTTTTGGATTGTGCTGCCTGCCGCTTACATGGGACCTACGAACTGGTGGGAGCATCAGGCCGAGTGGACAAGGAATGCCGCTTTATCCTTATCCTCTCAGCAAACAGAGGGCAGGGAAGAGAACGAGCTGCAAACGGCCAATTTATCGCTTCAGCACACACTCCTGCGCTACCTCGTCACCTATCCGGAGAGTTATCGATTGCGGCAAGTAGACTCTGCATACAGGCCAGTGTTGGACCTGCCGCCACGATCGGCAACGCTGATCGTCGTTGCCGTGGCGCTGACTCTCCTCGGTCTATTCGCCTGGTTCAGTCGCGAATTGTTCCAAGGGCCTCGAGATCCCGCTTGGGCTCGAGATTGTGCCGGAGTCCTGATCCTGGCATTGTTGCTGTCCCCTATAACCTGGAATCAGCATCTGGTGTGGTTGATACCTGCCGCATTTATCATCGTCGCTGCGGTACGAACCAAGAGCGGATGGAGTTATGCAAGATACACGATGTTGGGACTCTATGTAATGCTCACGATGGTTTTGAATCACGAATTGATTGTCAAGACCTTGGGGAAAGTCGCCTGGGAGACCCTGAAGAGCTATCACCCTCTAGGCATCGCGATGCTGATTCTGTTTGGACTTCTTCTTCAGAGCAAAGGGAGATTGAGCGAACTACAACCGTCCCTTGGGAATATGCGTTCAAGGGCTTCCGAGGGGACTGATTAGAAACAGCGTGTAATCGGAATCCATCGCTGTATTTCATTGTACTTGAGAATGACTCGACCAATGTGTCCCGCGGCCGGCATCTACCGCGATCTCTTCAGAGCCTCCCGTAGCTCTGTTCACTCTTCATCTTTCCAGATATAGCAAAGAATCGTTCTCCGCAATGTCATCATGTGCCGGAACCGTGTCATAGCCATTTCTCAAAAGGCCGCCGAGACCTTGGCTCAAAACAGGTCACAAGGATTTGCCGTCCTGGCTCCATGTTGTGTTCAAGAAAAGGAAGCGACTATAATATCTCCTTCGCGAGGCGCCGTACCCAAGTGGTTAAGGGAGCAGTCTGCAAAACTGCGATGCAGCGGTTCGACCCCGCTCGGCGCCTCCACGACTCGCTTCGTGCGCGCTGACGAAACTGTATAGCCGTACTCATCGGTGAACAAATCCATGCCGTGTCTGGAGACAGTGGGAAGAAAATTGACGGGTGGCGAACGTGAGTGTTAGAATCTCACCCGTTTATGATCTTCTAACCCATTCGGCCGGGCACCGAGTTACCGATACAGATTAGAAAGAAGGAGAGAGGAATGGCCGTTCCACTTTCCCAAATGGCTACCGTGACAAAGTACGTGCTCGCCCAGAAACTGAACGGGGTGAAGCGGTATCCGCTCGTGTTGATGTTAGAACCCCTATTCCGCTGTAATTTGGCCTGCGCCGGCTGCGGAAAAATTCAATATCCCGATCATGTTCTGGACAAACGACTCACACCCGAACAGTGCTGGGCTGCGGCGGAGGAATGCGGCGCTCCGATTGTCAGCATTCCCGGTGGCGAGCCCATGATCCATCCAGAAATGCCGAAGATTGTCCGAGGACTGGTTGAGCAGAATCGATATGTGTATCTCTGCACCAATGCGATTTTGATGGAACGAAAACTCGACGAGTATCAGCCCTCGAAGTTTCTTACCTTCAGCGTCCATATGGACGGTCTGCGCGAGGAGCATGATTTAGCGGTGTGTCGGGACGGCGTCTATGACGTAGCGGTGAAGGCAATCAAAGCGGCACTGAAGCGGGGACACAGGGTCACGACCAATACAACCCTTTTCGATGACGCTAATCCGGAACGAGTGCGTAAGTTTTTCGACGCGATGATGGAGCTCGGGGTCGAAGGTATGATGATTTCCCCGGGGTACAGCTACCAGAAAGCGCCGGACCAGCAGCACTTTTTAAAGCGAGAGCGCACGAGAGACTTGTTTTCTCGTATTTTGGGAAACCCCAAAAAAGAGTGGCAATTCAATCAGTCGCCCCTGTTTTTAGATTTCTTGATGGGGCGTCGAGAGTACGAATGCACGCCCTGGGGGAATCCGACCTACAACGTATTCGGATGGCAGAAACCCTGCTATTTGCTTCAAGAGGGGTATGCGAAGACATTCCGTGAACTGATGGACAACACGGAGTGGGATCGCTACGGAGCAGGACGGAATGAGAAATGCGCCGATTGCATGGTGCATTGCGGTTATGAACCGTCTGCCGTCGAGGATACGTTCGGTACACTGTCAGGGTTTGGCCGGACCGTTAAGTTGACAATGCTTCCCACTTCTCGTTAATTGTTAACCGTTCAACGTTAATCGTAAGAGAGAGTTTCAGAGGCTCTTTCGTTTAACGAATAACGATTCACGATTAACGACCTCTTGCGATGACCGATCCCAAACATGCAAAAAAAGGCGGTGGAACAGGATCGCCAGAAGGTCGAGTATTTCAACCAGCTTCGTTCGCTGAGTTCGCAGAAGCGGTGGAATTGGCGTTCGACTATCGAGGGGACGTGACGCTGTCATTGAAGTCCGGCGAATCCCTGAGAGGGTATCTCTTCAATCGTAGCGTCAACGGTTCTGACTCGTATCTCGAAGTGTTCCCTTCCGACAGTTCTGACACGCGGAACATTCGCTATGACCAGGTTGAGGCTATCGCCTTTACAGGTGAAGATACGGCCACAGGTAAGTCCTGGGAGGCCTGGATCGCTAAAAAGGATTCGGAGCGGCGCGCGGAAGTTGAACGCGTCGCAACTGAGGCGAGAACACGAGGAATCCTGTAAGTTTTCCCCCTACCGGTCAAATCTTTTTATCTCATTTTCCTCAGAGCGGCTCAGGGGAATGTCTCTCTCCAAGTGCTTGAAAACTCGCGTGTCTCTCCGTTGGGCCGGGCTCCCAGTTCGTTGACAACCGGTAAGGGCTATGTTAAAAATTGCAGTCCTAAAACTGGCCGGGATTGCTGGTGATCACCCGTTCGATTGTGAAAGGTAAATTCAAGCACTCAGTGAAAGAAAACGGCTCAGTCCGGAGCACGTGAGGCACAGGCAGACCGCACAGAATGAGCCGCAGTGGGCGGTACGGGTCCTTGCCATCGTAATGGTGGGCGGTTTCCCCTCAGTTGTGTATGCGACCCATGAAGCCGATCATCGGTTTACAGTAGAAGGATACGTCTGCGGAGCAGATGGGAAGAGCAGCCCGAATGTGGACGTCCTTGTTAAGGACACAAAGATCTCGTACGGCCAGATCGTCAAGACCGACGGAGACGGATACTACAAGGCGGCGTTTCACCTCCATAACGACAATCTTGGCGACCCGCTGCTGATCGAAGCCAATGGGGTGAAGCAGGAACAGAAAGTCTCGTTTGACCCGAAGGATCTGGAGACAGAGCGAATCATTCAAGTCAATTTTGGGAGTGGCTGCACACAAGACAGAAGCAGTGCTCCTGTGTGGGTCTATGTAGGGTCGGGGGCTGTCGCGGCGGCAGTCGGGGGGTTCATCGGGTTCAAACTGTTTCGCTCGTGGCGAAAGCAGGAACAGAAACGAGGAAAGTCCCAGGGGAAGCGGAAGAATTAACCGAAGCGATCCGTGGGGCTTATGTGCACCTCGCAGGATCGGTTGCTCGAAGTTGCGGGGTCTGCGCGTGGCGTCATGGGATTGCTTAGGGGCAACGCTTTCATCAGGGGGTAGAGACTCCCCGGTGAAAGCGTTTTTTTGTGTGAGTTAGCGGAAACGCGAGGCATCCGAGTGGCTGAGGGAAAAGGGGTGTGTGAAGGTGATGAAGCTGATGAATGTTCTGCAGTTCGTAGTGGCAATGGGGATCGGGCTCTTCATGGCGGCATGTGGAGGGGAAGGAGGAGAGGGGCCGATTGTTCCGCCGCCTCCTGCTCCTGCGGAGTATGCTGATAAGCACATGCCGGCAGGTTGGTGGGCCGATGCGGCCAAACTGGAAGAAGGGCGGAAGCTCTACATCGGCGAAACAAACCCGGATGTGAATTGTGCCAGCTGTCATGGAAAGGATGGGAAGCCGGTTAAGGCAGGCGCCCGTGATTTCCGCGTGGTTGAACGGATGGGGCTCTACTCCGATTCCGTGTGGTTTTGGCGGATTGCAGACGGAGTTGCCAATACGAAAATGAAAGGATGGAAGAGCAAGCTGTCGGACGAAGACATGTGGAAGCTGGTGTTGTATGAGCGAGCCTTCGGGTTGCCTGGAAAAGGATGGGACGCCGAAAAGAAATCGTGGGTTGATGCGGCGAGCCTCACGGCAACTCCGCTGTCGGCGGACAAGTAAGCGGCCTCAATCTTGGGGTCTGTGCGAGAGCAACAGAAGAATTCTCTCTTGCACCGAATTTCCGAACCGCCGAGTTGGAGCGTTTGCATAAGATGCCTAGGATGCCATGCAATGCCTGGATGGGTGTTCTGCCCCCAAGGGCATGACCAGATCTTCTTGTCTCCCCTGTCAGTTCTTGTCGCGGAGTCAACGCGCGATTCCCGGTGAAATGGCGCTGGTCTATAGGACGCACAAACCCCTGACGCCCAAGGCCTCTGGCAGCGACAGGGTATGAGCGAAATATCATGAAAATGTGGCAGCGCAGTCTGGTGGCGACCTGTGGGGCTCTGGTCTTGTTCGCAGGAGTGGCCTATGCCCAAAGTTCTGAGGTCCCTTCGATAGAGTTCCCCTATACGGGGAATCGGACCGCGGTATGGATCGTCGCTCAGCTTCACACCCTCTTCGCCGCCTTCATTCTCGGGGCCCCGATCTTTATCGTCATCTCAGAGTGGTTGGGGTATCGGAAGCAAGATCTTCGATACGATCGCTTAGCCAAAGAAGTGACCAAGGTGACCGTCATTATTTTCAGTATGACGGCCATTACCGGCGGCCTGTTTATTTTCGTACTCCTCGCCGCGTACCCGCAGTTTACCACGTGGTTCATCAATCAATTCTATCTCGTGTTCGCGGTGATCTATCCGCTGCTGTTTATCTGCGGGACAATCGTGCTGTACATGTATTTCTACACGTGGGACGCCTGGAAAAGTGAAAAGAAGGGGCGTCACATTGCCCTTGGTGTGCTTTTGAATGTGATCGGCATGATCACGTTGTTCGTAATCGACGGCCCGACGTCGTTCATGAATACTCCGGTGAAAGCGGAGGGTATTTCCCCGCAGGAATTCCTTGCGACCGCGACCTTGTGGGATAAGATTGCTAACCAAAGCTGGATGCCCCTCAACTTGCACCGGATCGACGGTAACTTAGCGTTCGGAGGGTTTGTCACAGGGATGATCGCCGCGTACATGTATATGGGGGCAAAAAATCAAGAAGAGCGGGCCTATTACGATTGGATGGGTTTTGTCGGAAACCTGATCGCCGTGGGCGCCACGCTGCTCCAGCCCTTTACAGGGTTGCTGTTGGCGTACGAACTCTGCGACTACGATTTTTCGTTCTGTCCGTACATGATGGCCGACCAGCTCTCCATGTTTTTCGAAATGCAGGGAGCGATTATCGGGCTCATGTTCTTGGCCATTAACTATTACGTGTGGCTCAGCCTGAAACGTATTGGGGGGGCTGAAAAGGTCCGAATGACGATTCTGGCCCCCATTGTGATGGTGGCATTCCCCTTCGTCTTGATCGCAGTGATGATGCAGTATTGGATTACCGACCCGATGTTGTTGGTGTTCCTCCTGCCATTGGTTCTGATTCCGTTCACTCTGGGGCGTTTCATTCCGGTAACAGTGTCTGCCCGGACCGTCATGAAAATCGGCTTCTTGATGGCCGTTGTGGCTGATGCGATCTGGCTTACACCCCATGGATTTGCGCCCACAGGCGCCAAGATGGTAGCGGAGCTAGAGCTGCCGCCGGATTGGGATTTTCTGGGATCGATGCCGGCAAAATTGTCCGCGATGTTCACGTTGGTGTTTGTCACGGTCGTCAACTACGTCATTTATAACCGGGCCATCAAGCAGGGTACGATTCTCTGGGGGAAAATCGATTTCGCCTCCCAATTCGTCCTGATCTTCATGGCGTTCACCTCAATTTGGACGATGGGCCTGATGGGTGCCGTTCGCTCGCTGTTGCGGAAATACTTCCACACCTATAGTTTGCTGCCCGACTTTACCGCAGAGTCTTTTACACCGACGCTGTCGTATTCTGCGTGGTGGATTACGGGAATTACAGTCGTCTTTTTCGCAGTGGTGAGTTTCGCCGTTTTCGTGACTCTCCGACCTTCAGGTTCGAAGGTGTCCGTACCCGATCTGAAGGTGTCGGTCCCCGAAGGTAGCCCTGTCCCCGCCAGGGCCAGTAATCGGGGCGCAGAAGGGATACTAGCGAGAGAGAGTCTGCATGGGAAATGTGATTAAGAAGCTGGCGATCGGTCTCGCGGTTGGCGGCTCGCTCGTCGGTCTGACGAGAGCGCTTGAGTTTCCCTTCATTTTCCAAATGGTGTTCTTCGGCTTTGCGATGGTGGGTGCCGTTGTTTTTATGGTGCTGGACGCGCCGTCAGTCAAGACCATGAGCCTGGCAAGGTCCGTCATCGCTACACTGGTGTTCTACGTCGCGCTGTGCGCGGTGTACATTTCCGGTGCTTCGATGTTGCCGCAATTCGATCCGGAGGATGAAAAGGGAAAAATTGCCAAAATATTGGGGCCCAAGTTTGCTGAGACTCAACAGGGGAAGGCCGAGGAGTTGATTGCGCGGGCAAAGGCGCTCGATGAACAGGTGAAGGCATTAGAGGTGCGGCTCAAGGCATTGGGTGGAGATCAAGCGATCAAAGAGTCCCCGACGGGTGCTCTCCAGGGTCCGGTCACGACCGGCACGCCAACGGGAGATTTTATGAAAGTGGGGGAAGAGCAGTGGCAGTTACAAGAGTGTTACAACTGCCACAAATTGAAGGGTGAGGGTGGGAAAAAACGTGGTCCGGAGTTAGACAATATCGGATCGTATCTTACGGCCGACGAGATCAAGCAGAAAATTCTCGACCCCAAGACTTTTATGGCTGAGGGATTCGAGAAGGAGTATGAGAAGGGCAAGATGCCGGACAAGTTTAAGGACGTGATGGAGGCCAGTGACGTTGTCGCGCTTGCCACCTGGCTGAGCACATTCAAGAATACATCTGTGAATACTCCAAGACCGATCAGGAAAAAGTAGCATGCAGCCTCAACTGAAGTCGAGGGTCCGCTGCACGGATCGAGAAGTGGGAGAGGTGTCCAAGATCATCGTGGACCCCCTGTCCCATGCGGTCAGTCATCTTGTCGTGTCGATGAACGGGACCGGGGAACGGCAGGTGCCCATGGGGGTGGTGCAGACGGTGGCGGAGGGTCTGATACAACTGCGGTCGTCCTCGTCTGAAGTCCAGGGATTCCCCCCCTTTACACGTGATGACTATGTCACGCTGCATGAAGTGGAAATCCCCGGCCTCGAGAGGCATCTTCACGTCACCCCAGGCGAAGTTCTGGTGCCGTTCCCTGAGTTGGAGCGGAACGTCAAACGGCGAACGTTTTTTGCGAATTTGACATACGTAGTTGGGCTGTTCATTGGATTGCCCCTGGTCTTCCCCGTGCTGAAGTTTTTAATGAAGCCGATGTATGCGCCCCTCGACAACGGATGGCTGAAGATCGGCAACGTTGAGAAGGTGAGGACGGACGATGTCGGGGTCCAGTTCGAGTACAAGCGCAAAGTGAAAGAAGCCTACCTTCCTGAAGCCGAGATCGAGAAGAACGTATGGCTTGTCAGGGCCACTTCTCCGGTATTGGAGAAGGTGTATCAGGGGAAAGATATGGAGTTCCGGGATGCCGCCGGAAAAACTATCTGGACCAATAAGAAGGACATGCCTTATCTGGCGTTTTCCGGTAAATGCCCTCACCTTGGGTGCGCATATAAATGGCGAAAACACAAGGTGCTCGGGCAGGTCTTTCTCTGCCCATGCCATCTGAGCATCTACGATGCCTCCGGCCAGGTGCTGGATGGTCCCGCTCCTCGCCCCCTCGACTTGCTACCGATTCAGGTGTCCGCGAACGGCGACGTGCAAATCATTGACATGGAATTCAAAGCCGGGACGAAGTCCCAGACGCGGATCGTGTAAATGAGCGATTCTCCTTCTGCTGGCACAGAACCAACCGTTGCCGAAAAGGTCTTCACGTTCGTCGATGAACGAGTTGGCCTGAAGCTCCTTGCGGCCAAGATGCTCAATGAGTCGGTTCCCGGAGGCTCTCGCTGGGCCTACGTGTTCGGATCGCTTCTGTTGTTTATCTTCATCATGCAATCGATCACGGGCGTACTGTTGATGTTCTACTACGTGCCCACTGCCGACCATGCTTACGCCAGCACACAGTATATTCTTCACGACGTCGACTACGGCTGGTTTCTGCTGAGCTACCATTTCTGGGGCTCCTCGGCCATGGTGGTCTGTGTCTTTGCCCATATGTCTCAGGTCTTTCTCTGGGGGGCATATAAAAAACCGCGTGAACTCATCTGGCTGGTTGGGTTGGCGCTGTTCGGTCTCGTGATGGCATTCGGCTTTACAGGCTATTTGCTTCCCTGGGACCAGCGAGCTTATTGGGCCACGACTGTCGGCGTCGAAATCGTAGATAAGATGCCGTTGTTGGGTGACTTTGTCGCGCGTTTTCTCAAAGGAGGCCCGACTCCAGGACAGATGACCTTAAGCCGGTTTTTCGTCATTCACGTCATGGTGCTCCCCGCCGCTTTGATTGCTTTGGCCGGGTTGCATCTCTTCCTCTTCCGGTGTGCGGGCCCGGCCGGTCCGTTCAGAGGCACACCGACAGAGCTGAAGGCAAAGACGGACTATTTTTTCCCACGGCAGATTTGGAAGGACGTGGTTGGGATGGCGGTGGTTTTTGCCTGCACCAGTGCGTTGGCCTTTTGGGAACCGGTGGTTTTGCTGGAGGAGGCGACGCCTGACCCGGGTGATTATCATCCGGAACCGGAATGGTACTTCTTGTTCATATTTCAACACCTGCGGCTGAGGATGTTTTCCGGAGAATTCGGACAGTTTCTCGGCTCCATGGCCTTCCCCGGCGCTCTCGGGATCATGCTGGTATTGTTGCCCTTCTTCGACCGCAACCCGGAGCGGAATATTTTCAGGCGCCCTTTCGCCCTGATCGGATGGGTAGTGCTGACAGTGTCGATCCTGCTTTTCACAGTTTCGGCCATTATCAATCGAGAGTTTTTAGACTAGCGCTAGTCCATGTTGAACGACACGTCCGGAACGCTTAAGTCATCGGGAACTGCTGCCGTTCGTCGTGCAGTGTTCCTCACTCATCGTCGAGTAGCAGCGTGAACGAGCACATTCCCCCCACAAAGCTCGGGTTCGGTATCCTCTGGCCCGCCTTCTGGACGGGTTTGCCGATCAAACTTGCCCTGGCTGTACTCTTTCTGGCATTCGGGATCGTGGACTTTGAAAACAGAATCGCTCTCGCTTTCTTGATGCTTCTAGCCAGTCCGGTGACGGTGTTCGCGCTTCCAACGATCATCATGGGATTGGATTCTCACATCGGAGAAGGCGCAGGCATTCCGTTGTTGTTCATACTGGCGGTTCCCATCGACATCTGGGCGCTCAAGATCGTGGGGCGAACTTTTTTCCTCGAGCGGCTACGGCGCGAGCCTCCAGGTTGGTTGGGGCTGACACTCTGGTGGAAGTCCGCGTTGGTCGGCGCCATCTTTATCCCGATCCTCTGGGTGGTTGAGGGTGCAATCACGCAAGGCGGGATCTCGGTGGTCCATTCGATGTTTGCGTCAGATCCTCTAAAAGGAATTCCCGTGGCGGAGCGAATCAGTACAGAACTGACCCTCTGGGGCACTGTGTCCTCGGTGGTGCTTTTGTTGTTGCTCGTCGTTGGTTTCTCGCTCGTGGGGCGCCTCATACGCGGTACGGTGGAATCGGCGGGTCACGCACCGGAAAATTATCAAGGGCTGATCACACGCTGGGACCTGATGCGAGTACCCAGAGATCAAGGATTAATGCTGACAGTCTTGTCGGGCGTGGCCGTTTTGTTATCTGTTTTATTCTGGTCCTATCTGCCGGTTTTTACGCCTCATCCGCACGATTGTTGCAAGAAACCTGAAGTCGAGGCTGCCCCTCCGTTCAAACCCCTTGAGACACTGAACAAAGACGAAAAAATGCTCGCCCATCTTGCGGCGCAGGTCGAAATGCTGGTAGAACAGCGGGCAAAAACCGAGCGGCAGAAGGAGCAAAGCAAAGAAAAAGGCAAGGCAGGCAAAGAAAGAGCGGAAGGGGAGGAAGTGTCGGAGTCGCTGGAAGCAACGGAACCGCCTCCGGCTGCCGCCGCGGACCCGTAACATGGGAGATGATGAGGTGAGGGCAATGCAATATCAGGGTGGATGGATTCAGCGGCTTCTCCGAAGTAGTAGCGGATACGGGGGGACGCTCCTGGGGCTTGTGATGACAGCGGGACTGCTCAGTGTTCCCGCGTTGGTTTTTGGGGCAGATGTCGCACCGCCGGCCCCGACCGAATATCGTGACGTTCCCTACGTTGGCAGCCGCAATGTCATCTGGGTTATCGCACAGCTCCATTTGCTGCTCGCGGGATTTGTACTGGGCGTGCCGATCTTCGCCTGGGTCTGCGAAATCGTCGCCTGGAAGGGTGGCGAAAAGCGTTACGACAAATTAGCCAAGGAATTCACGAAGCTCCTGACCTCCGCCTATGCGACAACGGCGCTCTTCGGCGGTATCCTCTTGTTCCTGCTGATCACATTTTATCCCAAGCTGATGAACTACCTGACGGATATCTTCTTCCCCTCTTTTATCCTCTATTGCATCCTCTTCCTGGTCGAGACGGCAACACTCTACCTCTATTGGTACGGCTGGGATGCGATGCAAACAGGCGGCAAGAAGACCTTTCATATTTTCCTCGGTTTCATGCTGAATTTCTTTGCGTTCTTCATCATGATCGTGCCGAACTCCTGGGCCACGTTCCAGGCCAGTCCCGTCGTGATTGCCGAGGGGACGGATATGGCACGAGCCTGGGCCGCGACATGGAACCCGACCTGGTGGCCGGTGAACATTCACCGCCTGATTGCGAACGTGGTGCTCGGCGGCTATATCTGCGGCGCATATGCAGGGATTCGCTATCTGTCTGCCAAGACCTCGGAAGAGCGCGACCACTACGATTGGATGGGCTATGTCGGGAATTTCATCGGTGTATTCGGTCTGTTGTCGCTCCCGTTTGCCGGTTACTGGCTCATGCGGGAAATCTACCAATATAATCAGCAGATGGGTATCACACTGATGGGAGGATTCCTGTCGTGGCTGTTCATTCTACAGGCCATGCTCATCGGGGTGCTCTTTCTCGGGTCGAACTATTATTTCTGGCTGGGGATCACCTATCGAATCCCGGGGTCTGCGTTGAAGTACAAGAAGCCGATATTCGCGATGCTGGTGGTTCTGCTCTTGTGCTTGGCTGTCTGGATGACCCCCCATTCGCTCGTGGCGAGTTTGGAAGAGGCGGCAAAGATGGGAGGGACCCACCATCCGCTGCTGGGAGTCCTCGGCGTCATGTCGGCAAAAATGACCGTCGCGAATTTGATGATTCTCGTCACGTTCATGAGTTTCATCATGTATTGGCGGGCCGGTAAGCAGGAGACGGCTGGCTGGGCCAAGGTCGCCAAAGCGATCATAGGTGCCGTACTGGCTCTTGCGAGCATTGCCGTGATCATCCTCGGCGTGTGGGGGTATTTCGTACCTGCAATCATTCGTATCAATTATTTCTCGACGTCCCAGGTGTTGATCGTCCTCGGTGTCATGCTGACCATCACGCCGATGGTAGCCCTGCTGCTGAAGAGCGCCAAGACCACGACGGAAATGGTCTGGGGAAGGATGCCTCCGCGTGCCGGTTATTCCCTCGTTCTCAACGCGATCATGATCGTTCTCCTGATGACGCTGATGGGTTATGCGCGGTCCTCCTCTCGGGTCCATTGGCATGTCTATGGGGTGCTCCGCGATACGTCGCAATACGCGTTTTCACCGGCGCTGGGCTATGCGTCCGGGATCATGTCCTTGTGCACCTTCTTTTTCTGCATGTTGGTCGCCTTCATTTTCTGGGTGGCGACGATGGGTGATAAGGCGAAAGCAGCTAGTGAGCCGAAGAAGGCAGAGTTGCCGCACGGTATGCCGGCGATGGCAGGTGCATCGAGTGCGCTCGATGGACCCAAGACGCCCAAGTTTTGAATTTTGAGTTCCGAGTTTTGAGTGTAACTCAGCACTTCTAACTACCTGAAGGGTGATTATGAGTGAAGTAGCTAGACTGCAATTGATTTGTCTCGCGGTGGTAGGATCCGGAATCCTGATCCTCCTTTTTATTCGGTCTATGTTCCCACGGGTTATTGGATTTGTCGCGATCATCCTCGGCATCTTCATGCTCACGTCGTTGTCGATTCCGCAGATGGCGTCATTACCGCCTGTTGAGGAGAAATTCGACATTGCCACGGTAAAGACCCCGACGGACCTGGCGGCTATTGGTCAGAAGATTTTCTTTAGTAAGGGCCAATGTGCGCTGTGCCACTCGATCGGCCCCAGCGAGTCGGCCCGCTGTCCGGACTTGAAGGGGATCGGGGCCAAGTTGAGCCGTGAGTTTCTTTATGAAAGTATGACGCAGCCGCAGGCCTATATCTATAGGGACTATCGCCATGAAGGCCTGCCGAAGGAATATCCGGCCACGATGCCCGCCATCAATAAGAACCCGATCGGGCTATCCAGGAACGAGATTCTCTCGGTCATCGCATTCCTGCAGCAGATGAGCGGCGAACCGATTTCTGTCAATCCATCCGAACTGGACGTGCCGGCACAAGTGCCTGCCGCGCCGGTGAAGGCATCGCTGTCCGGCCCGGCAGTGGCCGTCGCGCAAGTGCATTGAGGAGGAACCTATGGGGCCGTTGCTCAAGCTGATCGGGTTGAACGTCGTCACCTATTTGATTTTGAAATTTGTCGTGCCCATTATCCCTGGCTCGGCACCGCTCCCGGCGAGCTTGGTGTTTCTGTACTTGCTGCTGACGACATCGGGGTTTCTGATCCTTGCCACGGTGAGCGCGGAATCCAAAGAGGAGTTTTGGGGTCCGCTGCAGCGCTTCCTGACGGGAGAGGGTATAGGTGGGATGCAGGCATTGCGTTGGGTCGTCTTGATTCTGTTCCCTTTGCTGGTCGGCTGGCAAACCTATAACAGTACAGCGGTCAGCAATGCGCCGCCTGGTGAGAACAGGACCATTCACCCTGCTCCACCAGGCGAATATGCCGGGTTGGCGAATCCGATACCAAAGACACCGGAGACTATCCAACAAGGGAAGGGTTTCTATGCGGCGTTCTGCTCACCCTGCCATGGGGGGAATTTCGATGGCAAGGGCTCGGCGGCCAGGGGGTTCAATCCTCCTCCAGCTAATTTCGCCGACCCCACGACGATCGCCATGCTCCAGGAAAGCTATCTCTTCTGGCGGATCAAAAAGGGTGGCGTCGGCCTCCCGATCGAAGGGATGCCCTGGAAATCTGCAATGCCTCGCTGGGAAGTCGAACTTCCTGACGAATGGATCTGGAAAATTATCATGGGCGAGTACGACGGGGCGCATCAATCGCCTCGGACATGGGAGTAGCGGGGCAGATGGGTTGTCTCCTTTGCTCGCGCAACGCGCGGCCTCAGAAGGCCCTCGTTGGACGCGCGCAGGTGAAGACAAACCCATCCGCCCCTTGAAGAGACGAGCAAGATGATCACGGAAGTGCGAGGGTGGTTGGGCTGGTGAAGTAGTGCGCGCGTGGAAGGCACATAGCCCCATCCTCTGAAGAGTGAGTAGGGAGTTAGGGAGTAGGGAGAGGACGGAATTTATGATACGCGGACTCAGTCGAATCGTTCCGAATGTCGTCGCCGGCATCTGGCTTGCCATGGGACTTCTGCTGGTGCAGCCCGTTTCAGCCGAGGAAAAGGCTGCAGAAAAGACTGTGGAAAAGGCCAAGGCAGAGGACGCAACTGCGGCAAGCTCGGCGGTCAGCGCGCCGCTGGTAAAGGGGACGCTTCCGGCAGACGACCCGATTGCGGCAGTGTGGAACACCGCGCCACCGGCGACCTTCCCGATGTCGCCTCAAGTACATTGGCCGGTCCGCATTCTGGAAGTGACGGTCAAAGATTTGATTGTGCGTGCCCTGCATGACGGGACCAACATCGCCATTCTCTTGGAGTACGCCGATCCGACGGAAGATCCGGACGATGCAGCCGCGGTTCAATTTATGGTGGGCGACAAGAAGGCCCACTTTGCACACGGACAGCCGATGTTGCAGGTCGAAGGTGGGCCGGTCAATATTTGGTATTGGAAGAACAAAACCGGCAAAGGCGTCGACATGAATGCCATGGGCTTCGGCACACTCAAGGTGCAGGAGCATCAAGACGTAAACGCCAAGGGCGTCTATTCCAACGGCAGGTGGAAGGTGGTCTTTACACGGCCGCTTGCTACTGAACACCCTGAAGAAGATACGCAGATCGCGACCGCCGGATTCATCAATATCGCCTTTGCCGTCTGGGACGGAAAGAAGGACCCGAACAGTGGAGAGTTGAAGGAGAAGGGGTCCCAAAAGGCCGTTTCCTCCTGGTGGTATTTCCGGGCAGAGGCGCCACCGGATTATTCCGGCTATTACTATGCGGCCATTGCCGTGGGTCTAGCTGTCGGATTTCAGTTCGTTCTGATCCGCAAGCTAAAGAAAGGTAATTCAGCATGAAGGGGGCTCGCCTATACGCATTGGGAATAGTGGGGGCTTTGGCCTACGTTTGGGCCATGGTCACCGTGGCAGGCTGTGCCAATGAGCAGCAGCAGAAGGGACATGAACTGTACAGCCATTACTGCTCGCACTGTCACGGCGAGAGCGGAAAGCAGAACGAAGGATTCAACTGGTCCTCAATGCCCGATCCCAAGCCCAAAGATCTCACAAATAAGTCTGAAATGGGCACGCTGACGGACAAAGATATTTTCGATACGATTTCACGCGACATGAAGGATACGAGTGAAGAAGGGGGAGATGAGATCGGCGACGATGATTTTGCCGTGCCGACGATGCCGACCTTTAAGTACACTCTGTCAGAAGAAGAAATTTGGGCCATTGTCGGGTATGTTCGCGGCCTCCACGGTATGAAGATGGAATTTAAGGTCGAAGACCGGAAGAAACAGCTCACAACGGCACTTCAAGCGGCCCAAGCCACCCTCGAGCAGGCTACGAAGGCGTATGAGGAGGCAGAGAAGCAGGCCAACGAGGAGGCAGAAAAGAAAAGTGAGGCGCTCAAGAAGGACGTCGACGTGGACGAGTCCGCCTATGCCGATGAGTTGGCAGCCATGATCGAGGCAAAAAAAGAACTCGAAGCCGCACAGACTGAGGCAACGAATCTAGTGACGAGACCGGGAAAAGGTCAGAGCATTCCGCGACCTGATCTCGCTGTGAAACCGGATCAGTTGGCAAAAATGGTCACGCTCGGCCAACGACTCTATGAGAACAAGTATGGCTGCAACGGCTGCCATAAGATCGGTGATGATGGTGGCTTGGTCGGGCCGGCGCTCGACCGGGCGGGATTCAGATTGAACGGGACCTGGGTCTATCGGTGGTTGAGGAACCCTCAAGTAATGAATGCGGAAACCCGGATGCCGGCATTGGGACTCAGTGACGCCGATGCGAAGGCCGTCACATTGTACCTCACGACGTTGAAAGGGGAGGAATCAGAGAGTGAAGCCGAGGATTCGACAGAGGCTCCTGCCCCAGCCCAGGCTTCAGCTGAGAAGAAGAAGAAATAAACTTCAGCAGGCAGCACGCAAACGTGTCTCCCCGCGAGGGCAACGATGCACCGACGTCATAACCTGCCAGGAGGCATTTTCAATAGTTTGTTAGATGAGAAATCCCGCAATCATTCCGATGAAAAGAGCGGCTCCTACCCAGACATGTTGCTGAAACATGTGGAAGGCAGTGGGGGCCGACACGGTCTGTTTGAGCTGAAGGGCTTGCCTTAGACACCACACTCCCACGGCAGCGAGCGCCGCATAGTAGAGCCAGCCGATGTGGGCGAGCCAGCCTGCGAGCCCCAGCAACAGCAGCATCGCGCAGAAGACTGCGCCGACCGCGATCCACGTCGAGGAGCCGAACAACAGCGCCGAGGATTTCATGCCGATTCGACGATCGTCCTCCCGATCTTGAAGCGCATAGATCGTATCGTAGCCGACCGCCCAGCAGACCGTTGCAGCGAACAGACACCAGGCCGGGGCTTCGATGGTTCCCCGCGATGCGGCCCACGCCATAATGGTGCCCCAGCCGAAGGCGATACCTAACATCGCCTGCGGGACGTGTATGACACGTTTTGCGAAGGGGTACATCCCGGCCAGGAGCACGGCGATCGGACTCAAGAGGATCGTCAGTGGATCGAGGAGCAGTACGAGGATTCCGGCCAGTAAGAGAAAGAAACCGACGACCAGTAGCGCATGTGTCGGGCTCAGTTCACCGGACGCTAGAGGCCGTACTCTGGTCCGCGTCACATGTCGATCGAAGGATCGATCCGCTAAATCGTTTAGCACGACCCCTGCGCTCCGCATCACAAAGGACCCGGTGACAAAGATGACGAGCAAGTGAAGAGGAGGAATACCGCGAGCGGCCAAGGCCAAGGACCATAGAGTCGGCAGCATGAGCAACAAAGTCCCGGTCTGATTCTGAAGACGGATAAGTCGGCTGACGGCCGACCAGGAGAATCGTGGCGGAGCCGGTGATCCAGCTGCGGGTGAAAAGGACTCGGTCATGCGGATGACCTTAGCCGAGGGGTTCTGGGCTGTCAATGCCGCACCGTAGCGCTGGGTTGTGCTCGTTGGATGCTATTCTGTATAAGGGTGACTGTGAAGCTCATTGATCCAAGGGGTCTCCTCCTTCTCTTTCGCGCGAGCGGAGGAGTGCTCGTGGGGTTGAGCGCTGTGGTATTGACAAGTTGCTCGCTCTTTTCGAAACCAGACGGCGAGTCGATCGGATACTTTCTCCCTCTGACTGTCCAGCTTCGATCCGATCCCAGTGTTGCCGAAGCCAAACTTACCTATCAGGACGCTTGCGGTCGTGGGCAATCCTTATCGATCGATGTCCCACTACAGGACATGCTCAGGCGGAAAACAGGCCGTGTCTTTGAAAAGGTGTTGACAAGTGAACCGAGATCCTCACCGATGCTGGATGGCTATGTTGATGCGGTGTTGGGGCTGGCTCATGTGGACCTGGCTATCGTGCGAAAGGCCAACAAGCGTTACCCGGCCACCGTGACTCTCGGATTGGATTTTGCTTATAAGGCTACCGATGGTACGGTTCTCTATAGCAAAAAACTTCAAAGCATCGGTCGTGGAGAGGTCGAAGTGACCGAGGCATCCTGTGAGGTGAAAGGTCTGGACAGCATCGCTGAAGCAGCCATAGGGTATGTGACGGACGGGATGGCTAAACACCTTGGGACATCCAGCAAGGTTGTCGAGGCCGCTGAAGCGCGCAAGGCCGGTGGCTCCAACGCCGCTCCGTTGCACTCGACAGTACTCGTGCCCTTGCCTGCTTCAGCAGACGGACCAGCCAAGGTGCAATTCCGGGCGATCGTCCGTACCGAGAATCACGACCAGGTGCTACGCAGCGGTGAAGCTGTTGCGATCGAAATTGAGATCAAGAACGAAGGGCCTGGGGTTGCGCAGGCTGTCGAATTAACAGTGACGGCCGCGCCGCCTTTGATCGAGCAAATTCCCGGCGTGATATCCATCGGCAACCTGCAGCCTGGCGAAGTGAGGCGCGTAACGCTGGATGGAAAAATCGGCTCGGTCAAAGACACCGTCCAGGAGGAGTTGACGTTGACGTTGCGTGCCGGGTCCCCATCAGTCCAGCTTCCGTCCGCTAAGAAGTTTTTGGTGTCAATGAAGCCTCAGCCAGGGACGGGAGTTGTGGCTCAGTCGATCGATGTCGATCGACTACCGAAGCCAACAGGTCTGCTGAAGCAGCCGAAGGCTGTCGGCATCGTCGTCGGTGTCGGGCAGTTTCGAGAGGGCAGCATCGGCAAGGTCAAGTATGCCGCGCGAGATGCAGAGGTGATGGCCGCCTATCTGAAATCGATCGGAGGAATCCCATCCGATCGCATGCGTATCCTTGTAGATACCCACGCTCTGAAAAGCGACCTAGTCGAAGCTCTAGAAGAGTGGCTGCCTAAGCAGCTCGATCACACCACTGTCGTCTATGTATCTATAACGGGACGGGGGGTGGTTGATGCCTCCACCGGCGCCGTGTCGATGATGTTGTTCGACAGTAACGCGACATCAGGTGCCCGCCTCTACTCGCTTCGAAGGCTCCAGGCCTCTTTGGAAAAACTGCCGATCCATCAAGCCGTCGTCATGCTCGATCTTTCCCTTGGGCTAGTGGCTGGCAAGGAGCCAGCAAACGGGATCGTACCGTTGTGGGAACAACTAGCTCATGGGAACGAGAAGATCATGTGGATGGTCGGAAACCGGGCGATCCAAGAGGCCCATAGTTATGACCCCGGACAGCACGGACTGTTTACGTATCAGTTGCTCAAAGGTTTGAGCGGGGGGGCAGACCTCGATAAAAACGGCACGATTCTCACCGGCGAGCTCTGCACCTATACGAGAGGGCAGGTGGTGAAGATGGCTCATGAGCAGTACGGCAACGAGCAAGAGCCGCTCTGTCTTCCTGGTCCAGGCCATGGAGCATCGGTCAGACTACAACCCGTCGCCCGGTTCAAGTAACGACTAGTGATTGGTTGCGTCTAGTCACCCGGAGCATCTGGCATCGGAAGTTTGTTACTCACCTGCTGTCTCTCCTTGAACGAAAAACCCCTTGAGGCTCAGAAAAAACACGTGTAAGTTGTGACCTCTCGCCTAAGGGCCGGCGTAGCTCAGTTGGTAGAGCAGCGGTTTCGTAAACCGCAGGTCGCCCGTTCAATCCGGGTCGCCGGCTCCACTGTTCGTTGAACGGGCGACCAGGGGGGACTCGAAGGGGGTGTGCCCCTTTCGTAGGGATCGTACAAGGGGGCTGGCCCCCTTGTAGGAATCGGTGAGGCAGGTTTCAGGGCCGAACCGATGACTGGTTGCTCCGTTCCATCCGGGTTGCCGGCTCCATCGGCGCACGAGATAAGTTCCATTACAGGTTTAGGTGTTTGGAATTTTCGAAATCCTTCCTTACTACCTCTCGGCTACCTAAACAGGACAACACAATCCGACTCTGCGGAGAATTCAGACGTTCTTGGATTCGTGCCTATAGATATGCCCGGGCATCACCAGCCTGATGCTTTTCTATGAGGTGTCCTTACTGTCTTATTGGTCGGCTCCCGCGGACCGGTAGATCGAAGCATTTGCCGCTTCTTACTCTTTTATTGACGATAAACGGTCTTGACAGTAAAAGGAAATTTGCGACTTCCCCATCTGACCTTTCTTCTGAGGAACGTATTGGCATGGCAAAGACAGTATGTGAAGTGATGGAAGGTGATAGCAAGTTACAAAAGCTACTCTCGATCATTGGGCGTAGCTCAATCCGGTGGAGATAACGATGTCTGGAAAGACTTTGCTCATTTTTGGGATCGGGCTTCTCTTAGGCTTCGGGGCGACTCTCAGTGTCGGAGCGAATGAGACCGGTCCTGAGCATCCGAGATCGGTGCCTGCTGCCCTGAACGGCTTAGGCAACGTTGGCCAAGACACGTCAGTAGCTATCGGGGCCGATGGCTTGCGCCTCATCAGTTATCGAGATGTGGCGAAACGCATTCTCAAGGTGGCCCATTGCACGAACCGGGACTGCACCTCCGCCACCATCACCACCCTGGACGACACAGGTGATGTCGGTCAGTTCAGCTCAGTGACGATCGGGGCGGATCGTTTGGGCCTCATCAGTTACTACAATGGTACCGACCGTAGCCTCAAGGTGGCCCATTGCGCGAACCGGGACTGCACCTCCGCCACCGTCACCACCCTGGACGACACAGGTGATGTCGGTCAGGACACCTCGATTACCATCGGGGCCGACGGCTTAGGCCTCATCAGCTACCATGACCTGACCAATGGCAACCTCAAAGTAGCCCATTGCGCTAACCGGGCCTGTACCTCAGCCGTTATTACCACCCTGGACAGCATCGGTGAGGTCGGTCAAGACACCTCTGTGACCATCGGGGCGGACGGCCTGGGGCTCATCAGTTACTATGACGCGACCAACGGCAACCTCAAAGTCGCGCATTGCTCTAACCGGGCCTGTACCTCCGCCACCCTCAGTACAGTGGACGGTTCGGGCAACGTTGGCCAGTACACCTCGGTCACCATCGGAGCCGACGGCCTGGGGCTCATCAGCTACCACGACGCGACCCACCTCACCCTCAAGGTGGCACATTGTGCCAACCAGGCCTGCACTTCAGCCACTCTTACAACCCTGGACAACACGGGCAAGGTCGGTCAGGACACCTCAGTCACCATCGGAGCCGACGGCCTGGGGCTCATCAGCTATCGCGACGTAACTAACCGCACACTCAAGATGGCCCGCTGCGCCAACCGGACCTGTACCTCTGCCACCCTCACTCCCCGTCCAACCCAGACAAAGTCAGGCAGGACACCTCAGTGACCATCGGGGGCAACGACAATCTAGTCTTCGGATAAGCCTTTCCTGTAATCCTTCCGAGCGGCGTCGATTCTTTTTCCCCGTGGAACGCCGCATTGTCGAAAAATCGATAAATAGTTGGCGGGATAGCCTAGAGACCCTAGTATACGAATCATGATGAAACATTACATTATGGCCGGCCTTGTGCTCGCGTCGGTGGCGACATGTCCCGCTCTTTCCTGGGCCGACTTTGTCGCAAAAGTCGTGACCGTCCATGACGGCGATCGATTGACCATTCGTCACGACGGCTACAACGAAACCATCCACATTAAGGACATCGATTGCCCTGAACTCAAGCAGCCTCACGGAAAACAGGCGAAGCATGCAACCTCTGCCTACGTGGGGAACCGCGACGTCGTCGTGCGGGGGCTCACGCGAGACAAACAGGGCCGGGTGTCTGCCGAAGTATTACTCCAGGACGGGCGCAACGTGGGCCATGAATTACTGAAGGAAGGATTGGCCTGGTGGAAAAAGTCCGGTTCCGCGGATCGCGGACTCGAGACTCTCGAAGAATTGGCGAGGGCGTCGAGAAAGGGCCTCTGGGCCGACCCCAATCCCGTGCCGCCCTGGAAATGGAAAGCACCGAAGAGGACCAGCCTGAAGTATTCCAATTAGCCGTGTTCCCCTTGCCCTTTCTCCTTCCCGTCGCCCACATCTGAGCCGTTACAACTCACTTCTGTCCCCGGTCTGCCACCCACATGAGGCGGAAGCCTCATGTGGGTGGCTCAAGTCGTTTAGCTGCCGGAATCCGGATCTGCTACCGATGGAGATGGATCGGTTCCCGGTGGGTCTGCAAGGGAAGGAAGCAGTGTTTCTGCAAGTGAGCCGTGACCATCCGTGTCGCTGTTTAAGCCCTCAGCTGATCGGATCGGTTCGGTAGGCGTTGGCTCTGTGGCGACAGAGAGAAGGGTCATGTGGTCTTTGCCGATCTTGCGGATTTCCAGATGCACGCGTCGATTCATATTGCGACAGATGTCGCTGTTGTCGATGCAGAGCACGCCTTCTTCACCAAGACTCACCGCCTTAATCTGTTGCTCCGCCACACCGGCGTTCAGGAGCTCAGCCTTCACCGTCTCTGCCCGTTTCATACCGAGCTTCATATTGTAGGTGGCTGAACCTTGCTGGTCGGTATGGCCTAGCACGAGAATCCCGAGGTCAGGATCGTTCTTTGCCAGGTCGGCCTGAGTGGCGAGGATCGCCTTGGCGTCGTCGGTAAGTCCCTTACGGCCTACCTCGAAATAGATATCCGTGTGGACGCTGTCAACCTTATGGCTGGACGCAGGAACCATCTGGTTGGTCATGATCGACTCGACGGGCTGGGTCGCACTTGTCTTGAGCGCGTTCGTGACTTGGGAGTTGGTCAAGGCTTCAGGCTGGGTCTTCGAGGCGTAGGATTGTCCCGGTCCGGAGTAGTACCAGAAGGCTCCGAGGACGATGGCCAGAATGGAGACCACCCCACCTAGAATATAGACCTCCTTCCCGTCCCTACTTAGCCCCACAATGGCGGGGGAAATATTTCCTGACGATACGGATGATGGCTTCTGCATGATGGCATCTCCTTTTATCGTTAAACGTTAATCGTTAAATGTAAATCGTAGAATGCAGGTACGTTCAATTTCGGCCTCGACCTCTACTCACCCCCTTTCCGGCCATTCTGTCCGTTCGCCGATGGGCGAGTGCCTGAGCAACGGGAGTGCCGGGGGAGAAGGGGAATGAATTGGTCAAGATGTGAGGAAAGTTCAGGAGTTCAGAGAGTAAGGGAGATGAGCACGTGATGCGGGGATCTGATTTCCGGCAGAGGATGCGGGGATGGACCCGCAAAAATAGAGGGAGGAACGGCACCGTGTCGGCCTTTTGCTCCCGGAACGCGCATGATCAGAATGCGCTCGTTCGACGGCCGCAGTCAGGCCTGACACGGTGCCGTTCCTAAAAGGGCCAAAAGAGGATGTATGAATAGAGGGGAATGGAGGCTGATGATCTTCTTTGCTCGCGCAACGCACGGCCTCAGAAGGCCCTCGTTCGACGCACACAGTAAAGGGCAACTTCGGCCACACTCGTATGGTCGAGAGGAAGCCCTATAGGTATGTGGATAAGCGCAAGAAGTTACAGTAGACTTGCCTCCGAGCGATTTTGGGCGCGTTTGGCTATGTGGCAAGTTAGGCTGTATTAGATTTACTAGTTGGGTTTACAGCGTACAAATGACACCGGCCACTATTAAACTTTTCCTTCTGCGCGGAGATGCGAAGAGTCTACGTATTGCCGAGATCATTAACTGGACCGGCATAGCTGTCGCCGCCCCCCGCACGGAGCTCGATGCGCTTCTGGCTCGTGAGGAGCTTGAAAAGACCGGTATCTATATCCTCTTGGCAGCGATCCTCTTACCAATGCACCGCGAGCGTACATCGGTGAGGCGGAAGTCATTCGCGACCGACTCAAGCAACACAAGACAAAGGAGTTTTGGGTCACGGCGATTGTTTTTGTTAGCAAAGACGAGAATCTCACTAAGGCACATGTAAGGTATCTCGAACGCCAGCTTCTCACTGAGTCCAGTCAGATCGGCAGATTCACGCTCGAACAGAATCAGGCTCGCGGCTCGAAGCTTCCTGAATCTGATCGTGAGGACATGGAAGTCTTTCTGTCTCGTATTCGGCAGCTCCTTCCCGTACTCGGCTCCGACATCCTCACGCCAATCGCACAACCTGCCGCAAAAGCTCAGCCTGGTGGCACGCTTTTCTGTCGCATCAAGAGAGCTGAAGCACAGGGCCAGCGCACAGCGAACGGGTTCGTCGTATTGCATGGTTCTACCGCCGTCTTGGAGGAACGTCCTTCTGCCGAGCGCTACCCCTATGTCGTAGCTCAGCGCAAACAACTGCTCATCGATGGCACGCTGATCGAAAAAGACGGCTTCTTGGTCTTTACCAAAGATGCGGAATTTTCTAGTCCATCTGCGGCGGCGGTAGTTATCCACGGGGGGAGTGCAAATGGGCTCACCGCGTGGAAAACTAAAGATGGGAAATCGCTCAAACAACTCGATGAACAAGCCTAACTATGTCGGATGGGAAATTAAGGGGTCAGACCTCGTAAAATTCCTCTGACTGCGGGGGCTATCAGGGAGGAAGGTAAACAAGAAAGGTTGGAAGAAGCTATTTCAGGGGTGACTTGGTTGACGGACGCTGTTGGACTCCAATCGGGCACGCTTACGACCTTTATAGGCGCACCACACACACAATAAACCGCCAAGCACCATACTGGCGGCGACAACGGTGATACTGCCAACGATCCATAACATGAATAATTCGTATAGCATTGACGGTGCCTTTAAGAAAAATATACCAAACACTTCGAGTTTTTGCATCGAATAGCAAGAATCCGCTTTGCCTTGAGAATCCAGGCACTTCGAGCTACATCCGGGCCGGAAACCTGGGCATAGAACAAGCGCTTATTCCTGCCACTGGAAAGCCAGAAACGTTGAACTCCTGAACTGCGACGGATCGGCACGATGAGTCTGATTTTTCCTGTTGATGCGAAGCTGAAAGACGGTTCGCCGGTGCAGTTAGTGCTGGCAAACAATCAAGATATTGAGCCGCTACGAGACCTCTATCGAGTCATCGTCAAAGAGGGAACGTCGTATCCGCATGATCGGTTCCCGGATGAGGACGCCTTCATGGACTATTGGTTTCGCGGCAAGAGCACGGTGGCGGCCTATGTGCCGGACCGTGCTCGCGCAGTCGGCATGGCAGGGGCATTTTACCTCAAGCCGAACTGGCCCGGGCGGGCAAGACAGGTCGCAAACGCCGGGTTTATTGTCGCACCGGATTGTCGCAACAAAGGTTTGGGTTGGCTGTTGGGCGCCACGATGCTGACTTATGCCAGGCAACTCGGCTACCGCAGCGTGATCTTCAACCTGGTGTTTTCTGAAAATGTGGTGGCGCGCCGTCTGTGGGAAAAGCTTGGCTTCAAAGAGCTGAGCAGGATTCCTGGCGCGGTCAGGAAAAACGATGGAACGTATCAGGATTCGTTGATCATGTTTCGATCGTTGCTTGAAAGTTAGTCTGAAGAAGAGGAAAGGTGTTAGGACTCTCTTCTAAATCCGAGTGCCTTCGTCCTGTTCTGACTGAAGTTCTGCCGAACCAGCGTCTCGACTGATGAGAAATGCCGATCCGGCAGGTTTTTGAATCGTCGTTTGCATTCGACGAGCGCCTCGTTGACTGTGGCGAAGGACTCGATCACGGACATGAGATGGCCTCGGTAGTCCATGAGCTTGAGCTCGACGATTCTCAGGTGGCTCGGATCGCCGGCAATGGTCAGTGCGGCGTTGGCCTGATTGCCATCGGCCTCGATCAGTGCTCGGAAGCAGAGCCCCTTCAACCGCTGTGTGACGGTACTCCTGTCCCAACCTAATGTCCTGGCTGTTGCCTGCATGTCGAAGCCATGCTGCCTCAGGCAGTTCAACACCGCTGCATCGCTGGCCGGGTCCGGAAGAATCTGCGATGGTTTGGCTAGCCCGGCGGGCGGTTCGGATATGCCGCTGAGGCGCAACGATTCTTTGGTGAGCAGCGGGCCGTCGTTAAGCGCGAAGGCCCGTTCAAGACAATGCCGGAGCTCCCGCACGTTGCCCTTCCACTCGTGCTCAACCAGGGCACGAAGTGCTTCGTTGGAAAGCTTCGTCGCCGGTGTGTTCATTTGAGCGGCAATTTCTCTGAGAAAACTATCCGCGAGGATCGGCACGTCGCCGGTCCGTTCGCGCAGCGGCGGCAGCCGGAACACGAGACCTGTCAATCGGAAATAAAGATCCTCACGGAACCAGCCTTCTGAGACGCCGCGCTGCAGATCGCGATTTGTCGCAGCCACAATACGCACATCCACCGTCGTTGGCGTCGTAGCGCCGACACGATAAAAGGATCTTTCCTGTAACACCCGAAGCAGCTTGCTCTGGTGGTCCAGACGTAGATCGCCGATTTCGTCCAGGAAGATCGTACCGTGATTCGCGAGTTCGAAGTAACCGCGCCGGTCTGCTGTGGCGCCGGTGAAGCTGCCTTTGCTATGGCCGAAGAGTTCACTTTCGAACAGCTCTGGAGAAATGGCTGCCATGTTGACTGCGATAAAGGTCTTGTCGGTCCGTGGACTGAACCGATGAACGGCGCGAGCGAACAGTTCTTTTCCCGTCCCCGGCTCTCCCAGTAAGAGGACGATGAGCGGCGACTTCGCTCCTTTCTTGAGGTCCCGATAAAGGCGCAGGAGCCTGGCATCCTGGGTGATGATGCCCAGCTGCCGACATTCGTCGCGGAGGCAGTCGAGCTCCACGTCGCCTATCTTCAGGGGCTCGCTCGTGGCGGCACGCAGGCTGTACAATTGCCGTTCGAGTTCTTCCAGTCTCTTGCGGGCTTCATCCTCCTGCGCTTGGGCATCGGCGAGCTGCGAACGAAGTAGATCTGCTGAGCGACTGATTTCTTCCTGACGGCCGGCGGCTTGCTCAACCGCGTTTCGTGCGACGGCGAGATCTTCCTGCAAGGTCTCCGCACGGGTTTCGCGCAACACCAGCGCCTCGCGCACGGCGACGGCTTCCTGCTGCAGTCCGAGCATGTTTTGCTCTAAGAGCATCAACCGCTGATGAGCGGTGAGATGGCTCCATATAGTCGTGCCGGCGAGCACCAGGAGGGAGGCCGTTAAGGGCATGGCGAGTGGCAGCGCCAATTGGGCCACCGCAAGTGCGAGAAAAATGATGACTCCATAGATAGCTATGGCTTTGCCGGCAAGGAGCAGACTGAGCGTGCCTCGAAAACGAAGAAGAAGCCGGGCGACTAACCCCGCTAAAAGGAGTGTCATCAAAGAGCAGGCGGTTGCGCCGACTTGGTAGAGGCGGTTGTCTGTCAACAGCATATTCAAGATGTGGAGATGGACCACCGAGTTGCCCACCGTCTGTCCTATAGGCAGGAGTGCCGTGCCTGCTGCCGGAGGGCTTGGAAGAAACACCACGACTTTGCCTTTGAACCACTCTGTGAGCCGATCACGTTCATGATGCTCTATGGCGTTCCAGACGGATGAAATAGGAACCGTTGGGAAGGAACTGAGCGTCCCATCGCCGACATAGTTGATTAAGACCGAAGTCGCGCCGTCTGCTGATAGACGCGGCTGTACTGGTGAAGTCCGTTGTCGAAACATCTCGTAGAGCGCAATTCCGAAGGCCGGGACTGATTGCACGTCACCGGTTGCCGTCACAGGGACCGTTCGTACGACGTGATCGGAATGGGCTGTGACCAGCAGATGGCCCGTGATCGTTGCATCCGAGGCAAGCATCGAGTCAGGGCTCTGAACTACGACGATCGGGCCGGCCGCGCTGAGGGTTTCCAGCAGAAGGGCGTCGCTCGCTGCCCCGCCGAGCTGCACCGGGCTGGCATGGTCGAGGCGATGATCAAGGCCGATTGCAAGGGCTCCGGATTCATGCGCACTGATCAGAAGCCGCGCCAGGACAGACCGGTCCCATGGTCCGGCTCCGAATGCTGTTTCGCTAGCCGGGTCTCGTGCAACGATAAGGAGGGACGGGCTTACCGGAACATGCGCGCGCCCGGTCAGCCAATAATCGTAGGCGGTCCAGTCCAGAACCGTAAATGTGGTTGGGGCGGCAGTCTTCAGACCGAACGCCAGGAGCGTCGCGAGCAACCCCATGGCGCCGGCTTGAAGCCAGGCGGAGCTGAGAAATTGTCGCCACACCTTTACGAATGACCCTTGTTTCACGTTTCAGCCTCCTGCTACCGCCCTGCAATCTCGTCCATGACCGCTCGTACCTCCCGCTTCGATAAACCCATCAGCATCGCCTTGGCTTTCCGTAGGTCCGGCGTGACACCGAGACCTTTCCCGTAGATGCGTGCCAGCGCTTTCCTCGACGGGATGAACCCATCGCCGGCGGTGGTGATAAAACACGTCAGGATGCGCTGGTCAAACTGAGCGAGCCTCGTGTCGAGACCGGTTTCATACAGCTGAGCCAGCTCGTCGTTTGAAGACTCGCTCAGCGCAAGAGCTTCGGCAAATAGAGCCGTGACGCCTTCGGAGAGTTGGTTGTCTTTGAGCAAGGCGATACCCAACGAGTCGCCCGGCTCGTTTCTGGAAGCATTCGGGTAGTCAGCCCAGAGCTCATTGCGATACTGTCTGAAGGCCTCGATCGCATCTTTTCGACGGCGTTCAGACTGATCCGGCGATAGCGCCTGGCGGCGCAGTTGCGAAAGGGATTCCGCCGCGCGCTGCTGGCCGAACTCGACGGCATCGGTCCACCAGCGGATTGCCGTCGCCAGATTCTTTTCGACGCCCTGTCCGTTGCGATAGGCGTTCCCCATGAAATACTTTGCCTGCGGAACCCCGCCGACTGCCGCTTGCTCCATAAATTGCATCGCTTCTCGATGCTGGTTCGTCAACTTCAAGACCAGCGCAAGACGATAGCGGGCATCGGGAAAATTCGGTTGCAGTTCCAGAGCCCTGCGATAGGATTGGATCGCCGCTGCAAAATTGCCCAGCGAGTACTGGACACTGCCCAAGCTGTAATGCGCATGCGTCAATTCAGGATTGAGAAGGGCGGCCTCCATCAAGGCTACAGCAGCCGCGTGCGCATCTTGTTTAGCCATTAGTGCGACACCGAGTTGCAAATATGCGCGGGCGTTGTTCGACTCGAGTTTGATCGCTATGCGGCATTCATCAATGGCCGCATCGAGATCGCCGATCCGATAGAGTCCTTGTGCCAGCTTCAGCCGGTTGTCCGCATCGTCTGGCGACAAGCGGACCGCGTTGCGCAACTCTCTCAGTACCGTCACGGCGTCAGTTTGCTCGCGCGATACGAGTTCTGTAAGCCGGCGCTCATCTGCAGACACCGGATCAAGCGAGGTGTCGGACGGCGGTGGCGGGGACTCGATCACCGGAAGCAGGGCGTTTTCAGGCTCTTGTGCGAACGATAAATGAGCCGGCAACGATTTAATGAAGGATACGAACACGAGGATCACGAGCACCAATCGACGACGCATCGGAAGCCTGCGACCCCCCGGATCTGTTGTGAAGGATGGAGTGCATTATATCACCGATATCGATGTCCATGGGCCGAGGGGAGATACTTAGGCAGGAACGGCAGTTCATGATTCAACGTGCAGTCTGAATGGCCTGCTGCAAACGCTGAGTCGCGCTCCGGAGATCGGCTCCTGAACGGAGCAGAGGTTCGTGCTGCACCCGCCACACCGGTTCAAGGGGTGCCGGGTCGCGGGCCAGTCGGGGAATCACATGCCAGTGGATGTGGGGAAGTTGATTGCCGAGGAGTTCATAGTTGATTTTCCTGGCGTCATAAACCTCAGCGACAACCTTGGCCACCAGGTTCACTTCTTCCATCAGCTGAATGCGTTCTGTTGGAGCCAAATGAAATAGCTCTGTTGCATGGCGCTTGAACATAACCACGGTCCACCCGGGAAAGAATTGATCGTCGTGCAGATAGGCCTTAGAGAGGCCGAGGTCGGCAATAAAATGGTCGGCACGGGGCCAGGCAGCTGTGCAGGCCTGACAGGACAGGTTTGTCACGGTTGATTCGCCTTACGCCACTCTTCCTCTGTCACCACACCTTTTTTGATCAACAACTGAATCAGCTTGTCGATGGAGTTGCGAGCGGGCGCTGTCGGTGTTGGGATCGCTCCTGGCTGAGATGGGGCAGCCTGGGCTTGCTTCGGATCGGGCGGCGGACGTTTTTGTCCCAGGACTTTGAAGGAAGGGGTGAAGACTGAGAGATAGTCCTTGTTCCTGAGGCGGACACTGGCAGGGAGACTGTCAGAGAGCGAGACGAGGTCCGGCGTCGCCCCTGCCGGAATATGAAAGTACGGTTTGCCGTCGTCAGTTTCGCCGTCCTGTCCCAGCACCTCAAAACGTTTCAGAAAGGATTCACCTGTCAGTCCTTCCCGGTCTTCGCCCGCGAGGTTGGTGATCTTGTCGAGGACGATGACCAATGAGTCGGCGATGAGGGAGTCTGCCGTGTGGTTCCTGACACTGACATCGTAGCGATATTCGCTCGTAAACGTGTCGCGGCCTTTGAGTGTGACGATGACTGAGGCCTTGCCGGTCAGGTCGGTGAGTTGATCGAGCGGGGGCATGGCAAGGCTTGTCGTGGAGGTAGGTAGGGCGACGGCGAAAAACATTCCACCCATGACCATCGCAGTGGTCAAACGCGATTGTGCCATCCTGTCGTTCTCTCTGACCCTGGCAGGTTACTGGTATACCTTCGATCCGAGCATAGCAGAAGAGGTCAAGAGTTTCACCGAGAAGCCGTGTACCGGCTTGCCTTGACACCTCGTTTCATCGAACGATATTCTCGTTGCGCCTGTATCCGTTACCTGTACGTCTGTGTGTATCCCGACTCATGATGCGATCAGCCTCTACACACGCCCCGCTCCTGGTTTCCCGCGCGCTCCTGGTCAGGTTGATGCGTCTCTACGACTACCCGCACCCTGTTCATCCTGGCCGGATCATCCGCGGATATGATCGGCCCCATGCAGTGCGGACTGCACGCATGTGCGCAGCGGTAGCCATGGCACTGGGCCATGGAGCCGGGAGAATCTATCAGTATCAAATCGCTTGCTTGCTACATGATCTGGGACGGGCTGGGCTCGACCGCCGACTCTTTGGAAAAATCTGGTCCTGGGCCAAGAAACGAGGAGTTCCCACGAGACCACGGGAATGGAGATCCGTACACCCGGAGACGATCTATGGACGTGAAACGGAGACGTTTCTCCGGTGCTATCGAAAAGATCTTGAGTCCGATGGCATTGCGATGACCCCATGGGCGAAGGAACAGGTCGAGATGCGGCTGGGTTATTCGCGCCGGCTTGCTCGCCGGTTGCGCACGGTTCGCGCCGCCATCAGGAATATGGGGGTGATCTGGTTGCCATGGATGCAGCAGGTGATGCTGTACTATTACTATCCCGAGAAGCTGGCGTCGGCCAAGCCCTGGGTGAAGCAGTTGGCGGAGATACTTGTCGCCTGCGAACAGTTTGAAGCGTATAGCAATCAGCGTCGTGGAAGAGACTACTATGTGCGAAAGAAGGAAACATTGTTCGACGCCTTCGCGTATTTGAAGAAGTTGCAACAGGAAGGGGTTTTGAGCGCCGAGGTGATGGAGGCGCTGCGCCGGTTGACGGCGGAAGGTGCGTTCGACGAAATTCTAGAAGAAGCTCGTGGCTGTGCTCTGACACGAAGCGAGCGGCGGATCCTCCGCGCGATGGAGTCATAGGATGGCAGTCAAGACGGTCTCATTGCGTTTCACCATGCCGGGGAACACGCAGATCGAGAATATTTCGAACTCCGTGGTCGATGCCCTGGCAGGCACAGGATTGTCGGCCGGAATCGTGACGGTCTTCGTCAAGCACACCACGGCATCGGTGATGATCATTGAGGATGAACCGGGAATCAGGGCCGATACCAGGACGTTTTGGGATCGAGCCGTGCCTGCCGATCCTGCCTGGCAGCACAACACGAGAAATGCCGGTGAGGACAATGGTCACAGCCACTTGCGGGGCCAACTGCAAGGGCCGTCGATCACCATCCCATTTCTGGACGGGGTGATGTTGTTGGGGGCCTGGCAGCAGATCGTTCTCGTCGATTTCGATACCAGATCAAGGACCAGGGAACTCATTATTCAAATCATGGGGGAATAGTCAGGATGCAGAGGAAAGTCATGTCGGCGGGACTCGTGCTCATGAGTCTCTGCCCTGCCTTCTCGACAGCAGAGTGGGGCAAGCCGCTGGGCGGGAACTACGACGGGCCTGAAGGAAAGCCGCGTGTCGTGACGCCCTTGCCGGCTGAGTTGGGCGCGGATGAGCGGGCGACAATGGCCGTGTTCGAGCGGGCGACGAAATCCGTCGTCTTCATCGCGAATACAGCGATTCAACGAGACCCGTGGTCTTTCAATACGTTTGAGGTTCCACAGGGGTCAGGGTCGGGATTCGTCTGGAACAAACAGGGCCATATCGTCACCAACTTTCACGTCGTCTACGGCGCCAATTCGATTACCGTCACGCTGTCCGACCGGACTGAGCATAAGGCCACACTCCTTGGCGCCGATCCCGACCGTGATCTGGCGGTATTGCAGATTCGCGCGCCGGACGAAGCGCTCTCACCCATCGTGGTCGGGACATCGCAGGATCTGCGTGTGGGACAGAAAGTCTTGGCGATTGGAAATCCGTTCGGCCTCGATCATACGCTGACGACCGGCGTAGTGAGTGCCTTGGGGAGGACCATCAAGTCTTTGTCGAATCGGACGATTGAAGGAGTCATTCAGACCGATGCCGCCATCAATCCGGGAAATTCCGGCGGACCGCTGCTCGATAGCGCCGGTCGATTGATCGGCGTGAATACCCAGATTGTCAGCCCGAGCGGGGCCTTCGCGGGGATCGGTTTCGCCGTGCCCGTCGACACGGTCAACCGTATCGTCCCGGAGTTGGTCAAGTACGGGAAACTCATCCGTCCGGGGCTCGGGGTTTCGCTCGTTCCCGATGCGATGGCCAAGCGGTGGGGGATCAAGGGATTGATTGTCGGGAAAGTGTCGCGCGGCAGCGCAGCGGAGAAGGCCGGACTGAAAGGTGCCCGCGAGACCATCACCGGCCGCGTGGAATTGGGCGACATCATCACGGCGGTGGACAGCAAGCCGGTTGAGACCGCGGATGAATTGATGGATGTGATGGAACGGCACAAAGTCAACGATCGGGTGACGGTTGACATCTTGCGGGGAACCAACAAGGAACGTGTCTCCGTGACGCTACAAGCCGTCAATTGAATGACAGCAGGATGCTGAAAAAGTGTGCCAGCATCGTTCTCGCATCGTTTAGACCCTCAACGTATTCCGGAGGGTACGCCTCAGATCTTCACTCGTTGCGGCCTTGCTGGACAGCCTTTTTGAGCATCCTGTAGAAATAGGCTCCTGCGTGCTCATATGGTTTTCCCGTGATCTGCTTGTCCGCATTATTCAAGAAAACTCTTTCACTGCTGTCTATCTGTGTTTGCAGCAGAGGTTCGAAAAGAAATTCGGGTGGGGAGTTGCGGCATTCCGTGAGGTCGCTATGATAGGATCACCCATCTGTTCCATATGGAGGACTGTCGATGAGCGATCGCCGATCTACTAATATGCCACACGACTCGGAACCCAATGAGAAGACGGAGGACGCGGCGAATCCGTCGACGCGCACGGAATCCGATCCGCTTGAACTTATCGAGCAATGTCTCGCCTCATTCTCCGACAATGATCCCCGGCAGAAGATCCTCTACAAGCTGCGCCATGCCGTGATCCTCGGACAAGCGGCGCAACAGCAACGCGAGGTCGAATTCAAAAAAGTTTCCGATGTGATCGCGAAGCTCACCGCGCCCGCGAATCGGGTCGGGACTTTGCTTGAGGTACCAGGTGAAGGTCTCGCGCGGATTCTGGTAGGAGGCGCTGAGTATTATGCATCGGTCGATCCGCGGGTGCCGGCTGACGAGTTAAGGATCGGCGCTCAGATTCTGGTCAACGAGGCCTACGCTGTGATCAAGATGTTGGGCTATGACCGCAATGGGCCTGTGTTGAAAGTGGCGGAAGCGTTGGCAGACGGGCGGCTTCGCTTCGAACAGGAAATGGGACGGCAGGTCTTGATTCTGCAACGGTCGAGCGATCTTGTCGGCGTGGACCTGAAGCCGGGGGATGAAGTGCGTATTGACCCCAGCCTCCGCGTCGCTATCGAGAAATTGGAAGATCGAAAAGCCAGGACTCACTTACTCGACGAAGTCCCCACGGTCACATGGGAACAGATCGGAGGACAATCTGCGGCGATCGCAGCCATTCAGAAAGCCATCGAATATCCCTTACTCCACGCGGAGACTTTTCAGCGGTTCAAGTTCACTCAACCGAAGGGGTTTCTGCTCTACGGTCCGCCGGGCTGCGGAAAGACCCTGATCGGGCAGGCGACAGCGGCCAGTCTCTCAAAGCTGATGAAGGAATCAGGCGAGAGTTTGCCCGGCCCTAAGAGTGACAGGTTGCCTGTGACCCGCGGAGCCTTTCTCCACGTCAAGGGGCCTGAGATTCTGAACATGTGGCTGGGGGAATCGGAGCGGATGGTCCGGGATCTCTTTGCTCAGGCCCGTGCTCGCCGAAGTGAAGGGGCGTTGCCCTTCATTTTTATCGACGAAGCGGAATCGATTCTCGGTACGAGACGGGCATCTCGTTCATTTAACATCTCCAGTACCCTGGTGCCGATGTTCTGTTCCGAGATGGACGGAATCGAGTCGTTGCAGGATGTGGTGATCGTTCTGGCTTCGAATCGGCCCGATCTGATCGATCCGGCTGTGCTGCGGCCGGGACGTATCGACCGGAAGATCAAGGTAAGCCGTCCGAATCGTGAGGCCGCGGAAGCAATTCTGAACGTGTACCTGACTGATGACCTGCCTCTGGACCGGCAATGGATCGACCAGCATGGCGGGGACCGACGGAAGGCTTGTGCCGATCTGATCGAACAGGCGCTCTCGGCGATCTTTTTACGCAGCGACGAGACGCGCCTCCTGTCGATCAGGCTTCGAAGCGGGCAAAATAAGGTCCTCTATCGAGGCGACCTGATCAGCGGTGCGATCCTGGCTTCGATCGTTCAACGGTCGAAGGAACTGGCGATCGATCGGATGATTGCGGCTGAAGGTGATCAGCAGAGCGGCATGACGTTGGATGATCTGATGACCGCCATCCACTCAGAATTCCGTGAAGGCGACATGTTACCGCCCGATGATGCGGCGGAAGAATGGCTCAAGCTTCTCGACCACCACCCTGAACAAGTGGTGGGGGTCACGTCGTTCCGAAGAGGGCGTCAGACAGAAGAGCGATTGATCAGCCAAATCATCTGAAGATGTGAAACGGAAAGGTGTAGAATCCCGGCCTCAGATGTGGGCGATTTCCCTCGTTTCACCTTTTACGTCTAACGAGTTATGCGGTTATTCGGCATCGAAACGGAATATGGCATTACCAGGGAAGACCAGGATACGGTCGATCCTGTCGTGGAATCGATGGAGTTGGTACGGGCTCACCTGACGGCTTCGTTCGAGCGGCGCTGGGACTATGGAGGCGAAGATCCGCACGAGGATGCACGGGGGTTTCGGGTCACTGGCCTGCAGCAGGATAAGGAAGAAGACGAGTTCGCCAAGGTCGACGCCCATCGGCCGTTTTCGTTTCATGAGATGAAGAGCGATCTGATTCTCTCGAACGGCGCCCGCTTCTATAACGATCATACGCACCCTGAGTATTCCACGCCTGAATGCCGTAGCCTTTTAGACATCCTCGCACACGACCGCGCAGGCGAGCGCATTGTTCAGCGGGCGGCGGAGCGCCGCAACCAGGCGCTCCGAGGACCTCATGTGCAGCTCTACAAGAACAACACGGATTTCCACGGACATAGTTACGGCTGTCACGATAACTATCTTGTCTCCCGTTCGATTCCCTTCTCTTCGCTGACTGCCGGGCTTCTGCCGTTCCTTGTCAGCCGGCAGATCGTTGCGGGAGCCGGCAAGGTCGGCGTGGAAGGTCAAGAAAGCGGGTTCGTACCGGGCCGATATCAACTGTCTCAGCGAGCCGACTTTATGGAGACGGATCTGAGTGTCGACACGATGCACAATCGGCCGATTCTGAATACGAGGGATGAGCCGCACGCGATTCGTGACCAATATCGACGACTGCATCTCATTATCGGCGATGCCAATATGTGCGAGTACAGTACGGCGTTGAAAGTCGGGACGACGCAGTTGGTGTTGGAGTTGATTGTGCGCGGAGCTGCTCCGGTTCTTGAATTAGAGCATCCCGTCGCTGCGGTAAAGCAGCTGTCTCGCGATCAGAATCTGAAAGCGACGGTTCGTCAGAAGAACGGCAGCACTATGACGGGCCTCGACATTCAGGAATTGTATTACCTCGCGGCAAAGAAGCATTTGGCTGGTACCGACGCAGAGACCGATTGGATCCTCATGGAATGGGCCGCTACGCTGCGATTGCTCGCCGGCGATCGACGGCAACTGGTCGGCCGGCTCGATTGGGTTACCAAGCTCTGGTTGTTGGAAACGTTCATGCAAGAGGAGCGGATCGGATGGGATGATCCTTGGCTGATGAGTTTGGATTTGGAGTATCATAACATTAACCCGAATCGCGGGCTCTTACTGGGGCTCGAGGCCGATGGGAAGGCTTGGCGGATGACCTCTGAGCAGAATGTCGAATCGGCATTGATGGTCGGTCCAGCAGATACCAGAGCAGGGATTCGCGGTCTTTGCATCAGACGATTCCCGGATCAGATTAAATCGATGCAGTGGGAACGTATTCAGTTCAGCGGCGGGCTGCTTCCGCGGACGCTGGAAATGGGCGATCTCTTCGAGCCGGAAACGGTGCAAGCTTGCGCGCGGATATTCGAACGTGCGGCATCTCCGATGGAGGCGCTGACTGCATGGAATAGAGAAAAGGAGTCTCGATCATGAACTACATATCAATGCTGGAACGCCGTGAAGGGCCCAGCAATCCGATGCCGAAGACGCCGAGTCCGTCCGATGAGGGAAGTGGACCGAAACGGCCGGAGACCGGGTCACCCGACAAAGACAATCTGCTCAAGCGCATGCGCAAAGTTGATCCGAAACAGGCGGAGCGATATCGGCAACGAACAGGACAGTAGAGGCTCAGTGCTGAGTCCTGAGTGCTGAGCCGAAAGCCGGAGTCGGGAGTTGAGCACCGGACCGAGTCTCAACACTCAGCACTTTTTACTAAGAACTGGGGTGAAGAGATGGGAATGCAAGGGGATTTTCTTCAGTTGTTGAAGGAGCAGGGCTACACATTCGGCGTACCGACGACGGTAGGGTCCGGGCAAGAACTCACGAATGCTACGACGATTCTGGCCTTCAAGTACCGTGATGGCGTGCTGGTAGCTGGCGATCGTCGCGCGACTGCCGGCAACATGGTGATGTACGATCGCACGGACAAGGTGTTGGAGATCGATCGGCACAGTGTGATGGCCATTGCCGGTGTCCCGGCGACCGCATATGAAATGGTGCGCGTTCTGGAACATTCTTTCAAATACTACCGGAGAACACAGCTGCAGGAATTGAGTTTTGACGGCAAGCTGCGCGCGGTCTCCAGGCTCTTGAAGGAAAATGTGCCTGCGGCGTTGGCCGGGACGGGCGCCGTGGTCCCGGTATTTGCTGGCTACGACGTGGAGCAGGGCACGGCCAAGATCTATTTCTACGATGTCCTCGGGGCAGAATTTGAAGGCGTTGAATATGCCGTATCCGGGTCAGGGGCCCCTACGATCCGAGGAATCCTGCACTATCTGAATACGTGGGGCGAGCAGCCCCTTAGCGCTCTACCTGAAGACCAGGCCATGGTGCGGGCTTTGCGATTACTCGCGAGCGCAGCGGAGTTCGATTCGGCGACTGGTGGTGTCAACCGGGAGGCAAGTCTCTACCCTGTGATCAAATTGGTTACCGGGGGTGGGGTACATACGGTGCCCGATGCGACATTGAAATCGCTCTATGAGTCGCAGGTGGTGCGCTATGTATGAAGAGCCCTATCGCTGGGTGGAAGCAGTCGGCAATCGACGTCAGTATCTGGACGAACAGTTGAAACAGGGGAGTCCGGTTGTTGCGCTGGCCTACGATGGAGGCATTCTCCTAACGACCGTGGGCAAAGGAACCCCGAAGCTCTACGAGATCTATGACCGGCTGGCATTGGGTGGAATGGGGCACCCGACGGATCTGGAAAAACTTCGCTTCAGTCTGCTCGAGATGGCACATGTCGAGGGGTTCAACCGATCGCCATCCGATGTGACGGGGTCGCGACTGGTGAAATACGGCATCGCTCCGGTGATTAAACAGGCCTTCGAAGAAGTGTATAAAGCGCCGTTTATCGTGCGTATTCTGGTGGCCGAGCTCGGGGTCAAGCCGGAGAAGGATGCGCTTCTTACGATCAACTACGACGGCACGTTCGAAGAGTCGACGGGTTGTGCTGTTCTGGCTGTCACCCCGGCCGTTCAGATTAAGATGCTTTCGTATCTCAAGAACCAGATGCGTGGACCGCTGTCGTTAGAACAGGCGTTGGAACTGGCGTTACGCGTCTGGGCGATCGGCTCGTTGGCACATCAACAGGAAGAGGCGGATCAACAGGCTGAGACCAAGCCACCGGCAAGAGGGGCAGGCGAATCGGCAGCTGCTGCTCCAGGAAGTGATGCCTTGTTCGCACATGTGCGGAGCCTCGCCGGTGAACGGACCATCGAATGTGCCGTCCTCGATCGGCAGAGTCCGGGCTCTTCCAAGTATCGGTCGCTCAGGCCGACAGACCTTTCACGCCTTTTACCGGCGGCGCTTCAATCCATCATAGCGAGCTAAGATGTTCAACCGTATTTTTGGGCTCGAAACCGAGTACGGACTCTTAGTGAATCAGGACCAGCCGGATCATTCTCCCACGTGGTTCGCCCACAAGATTCGGGACCATCTCTTTCACGTTCAACGGCGAGGTGTCCTCGATCTTCACCACAGGGGACACGATGAGCCGCCAGGCAATGGAGGATTTCTTACCAACGCCGGGCGTATGTACCTTGACATGGGGCATTTGGAATGGGCCTCGCCGGAATGCGAATCGCTGAGTGATGCGTTGGCCGCCGACCGCGCGGGCGATCAGTTGTTGCAGGAAGCGATTCAAGATCTCGGTCTGGCCGATACGGTGTCGTTGATCAAAAATAATGTGGACCATGAAACCGATGCGACCTTTGGATCGCACGAGAACTATCTCGTCTCGAGACGGTTCCCGTTTACGCGGCGAGGCCTCGGACCTCTTGTGACCTTCCTGGTCACGAGACAAATATTTACGGGAGCCGGCCGTGTCGGCGCGGCGAGCCCCCAAGACGCCTGGATTCAGATGGATCGGCTCATCGTGCCGCGAGGGGCGAGCGGCCGCCATATGCAGGAGTCTTCCCTTCCGTTTCAACTTTCTCAGCGCGCGGATTACATCGTGAACGATTTCTTCGAATGGGTGCAGCAGAATCGCGCCATCGTGAACACAAGAGACGAGCCGCTGGCTGATCCGAATCAATTCCGCCGTATTCACCTCCTGCTCGGGGATTCAAACATGGCCGAGGTGGCGACGGCCTTGAAGTTGGGCACGACGGGGCTGGTCCTTCAGTTGATCGAAGAAGGCCGCGCGCCGCTTAATCTCGATGTCCATGAGCCGGTTGAAACCATGCAGGAATTGTCACAGGATCAGGGTCGACAGTGGATCGTTCGGCTGCGGTCGGGAAAGACGATCTCCGCGATCGACATACAGGAAGCGTTTCTTGCGGCGGCGTGCACGCACTATCGTGGGCAGGACGATGAAACCGATTGGGTGCTCGATCAGTGGGAAGCCATCTTGCAGGATCTCCGCGGAGACTACACGGCGCTGGTGGGCCGGGTCGATTGGGCCTCGAAGTTATGGTTGCTTGAAACGTTTCGCGAAGCGGAGCACAGGACATGGGGGGATCCGGTTCTGAAGAGTCTTGACCTGGAATATCATAATCTCCATCAGGGCAAGGGACTTTACTATGGTCTCATCGAAGAAGGGCGGGTCCCACGCCTCACAACGGACAAGGCGATCGCGTTGGCTATGGATCATCCACCACGCAATACGAGAGCCTTTGGTCGGGGTGAGCTTGTCCGACACCTGCTGGCCTGCGGGCCTCCCAATGAGCCCGCCGGTTTCAATCAGGAAGAACGATTTTCCCCCTCATATGTGATCAATTGGTCGATCTTCCAATTGCGTGGCCAGGCATCATTTCCTATGCCGGATCCGTTCAAAACCTACGTGCAGGAAGTGCGCACCCATCTTCAAATGACTTGATGGGGCCGATCGACGCACATTCGCTTCATGCCCGCTCATGTTCCTACGTTCAGTGGCTGCGTGTTGCGCCTGACACAGCCGGTTTTTTCAGATTCTCCCTAGCAGGAAGTCTATAACCCTATTCTCTGCCCAGTAGGAATCTTCTCCGTTATGTGACCAGTGAATGAACCCGCAATGGCCTCCGTGACGCGGGGCGATCATGCGAATCTTCGGGTGGCGTTGAATCACCGGTGTCGTAAACATGGAGTAGGGAATGAAGGGATCATCCTGTGCCGTGATGATGAGGGTGGGGACGGCGATGGAATCGAGCACATGGCAGGCCCCCGAGCGATGATAGTAGTCGGCGCCGCTGGCGTACCCTCCATCCGGAGCGGTGTATTGGTGGTCGAATTCGCGCAACAAGGTGATCTTGTCGAGCTTCTTGAGGTCCCACTTGTCGGGGAAGAACGCAGCCTTTCGGCGTAGATGCGCCTTCAAGCTCACGAGAAAATGTCTGTGATAGATCCAGTTGCGCGGCTGTTCCAGGGCGTCGACGCATTTCGTGGGGTCGATGTTCGGACAGACGGCGATCGCGCCGGCCAACGCCGCATCCGAGGAACCGGCCTCTCCGGCGGCTTTCAGCACGAGATTCCCCCCCATTGAATAACCGACCAACCAGATCCGCTCCAGCCCATCTGCTTGCGCCAACTCCCGGACGATGGCCCGGCAGTCCTGGCTCAAGCCGCTGTTGTAGAGCGTCGGCGTCAAGTGTTCGGTCCCGCCACAGGTCCGCTGGTTCATCCGCACGACATTGAAGCCTGCGCGATAGGCTTTCGCGGCGATGCCGCGCATATAGTGCGACTCGCTACAGCCCTCCAGGCCATGGACGAGGACCACGGTCCCGCAGGCGGTCCGGTGGGGCTGCCAGTGGCAGAAGCCGAGCAATTGGGTGTGCGGCTCGGTCGTGAAGAGGCGGGGCTCGGCCGGGACGCCGGCCAGGAGGGCCCGGCGGGGCCAGTAGCCTGGGAACACGGTCATGACATGGGGATTGCGGAGCCAGGCCGCCGGAGTAAAATCCCGCCCGTTGGATAGCATAGAGGCTATCATACAGAAAAATATGCTGATTCCACAGTATGAATCTCCAGGGCAGGACAACTCAGGAATGCTGTCTTCGCACTGAGGTCAAATATAGATCTGGAAGAGAATTTTCGGACGTCTGTTTTTCAGTTTCTTCCACGGGCGTATCTCTCCAACTGCAACCAGAGCACTTCATCCCCTGGAGCGTATCCGGCAATAAGGACAAATGAAAGCAGTGTCAGGGCCTCGGTCGACCAGCTGACTCAATATGCAATTGCCCCGCACAGGGCAGACAAAAATAGAGAGGAGATCTGGAACACCGAAGTTGTCGACCATAAAAGCCCATGATGTGTGCGTTTTCTTTTGAGTAGATTCTGCCGTTGATCTGAGCGTTTACATATCCGATGAAACCAATCACGCACAGCGCGGCGATACTCCAATACCAGCCGTGAACATCGTGCCCGGCGAAGTAGGCGGCAAAGCAGTGTGCGGCTCCCAGAGCGAAGGGCATCGCACCGTCGACCAGCTTGGGGACATATGAGGGGACGGGAAATCCTCTCACGAATCCGTTCCAAACCAGGACAATGATGACCAGCGTATTTCCCGCAAGCAGCATTGAACAGTACCAAAATGTGTATCTCCCTCGAAGCACACCAAAACTAAAAACCCGAAACAGGTGGCTTGGATAACGCTTCCGACCGTATAGAATGTCGTGTGATGTGCATCGAGCAGGATAGCTAATACCCTGGTACGGGAATGACCAACCGCGTCAGCCTGTATGGGATCTTCGGAGTGATCATCCATCTTAGCGCTTCGAGCAACGCTAACGGTGGAGTATATCGACGGGTAGAGTGTGTCGGGACGAATTACAGATCGGGGTGTGATTATCTTGCGCCCTCCGCCACTTGTCAACGTGTGTCGGCGTGCAGGCGGGTCATTGGATATGAGGAAATGGATCCTGGATCAGGAGAAAGTAAAAGGCACTCCACTCCTGAGTGCCTTTTTTGGTTTAGGTTGGCTCCCCGGGCAGGACTCGAACCTGCGACCAGCCGGTTACAAGTGCCCCAGCTTTTCAACTGGGCTTGGACTATCTCTTCACCCGCCTACAGACAATGCAGGGGAGGGTGTCGGGCGCTGTTGAGGCATTATTGGATGGGTTCCGCAGCCTCTAGTCTCTGCACGGTCCTGCCTACACGCTGACCCTTCGGCAGGCTTCGCTCAGGATTCCCATTCCGATTCTTCGTGGAATCGGGGCAGGCTTCCCTGAATTCACCCGAAGTTTCAATCACGGTTTCCCGTGAAGGCTGCAGTGAGGAGTGAACTTCTCTGTGGCAGTTAGCGCAGAGGAGCATGCATTGATCCAACTCCGCCAGGATTTTCTCCCAACTGCGGGTATATCCCTTACTTGAGATACCAAAATCCTTTTTGGTCGAAGTGAGATGATGGAACTCCAAGGCTTCGGCACACCGATCGTAACTACATCTCTGACAACGCCCCCCTTTATAGGTTAGGGCTCTGTAACGAACCATCTTTCGCCGTTTACTGACAGCAGCGATGAGATAGTTGCGACGATCAGCGTATGTGCGGCGCTCTGCCATGAGGCACCCACGTTCCTACAGCCGGCTGCTCTACCAACTGAGCTACCGGGGAATCTGGTCCAGCAAAAGCGAACGCATTCTAGCATGAACTGGTGAGGCAAGAGCGAGTTTTTTGTAGGGGAAACGGATAGACAGATCACTTCGGAATTTACACGTCGAAGTCCTCGGTTTCATCCTCATCCGATGATGCATCCGTATTGCCTGTAGCGACGGCGGCGTAATGCTTTGCCCAGGTCAGATAGAGATTCCCACTGTCACGCATCGTATCGGCAGCCTTGACGAGTGTCTGCGCCAAATCGGGGTCTTTTCCGCTGGCATGGACCTCGGCTGCGCGCCGCTCGAGCGCCTTGGGGTACTCGTGGATCAGACCGGCAATCTCTCGAAGCAGTTCATCAATGACATTGTCTTCAGATTCCATCTATTCCCTCCTCGCAGGCTGCTGAAAAAACCCGTCAGCTTCGTTCTCGCGTCGTTCAGATCCTCAACGTACTCCAGAGAGTACGCCTCCGGTCTTCACTCGCTGCGGCCTCGCTGAACGGACTTTTTGAGCATCCTGCACGATGTTGCTTCTCTTCTTCTAAGAGGACTGACCAACAAAAAACCCCATAGCGCAGGCGCCATGGGGTCTTGTGCGGGAGAGACCCGCCACACGAAATGGTTACCCTTGGTAGGCCTGCCCCAGCGCGGCAGACTCTCCTTTTTGAGACATCAATTTTCCGGAGGCGCTGACTGCTTGCATGGTGATGGCATGATGCTTGGCTGCATCGCAGACGATTACGCAGAGCTCACACCCTTTGCAGCGGTCGATGATCACTTCGGCAACCATCTTTGTCGTGTTGAGGTCAAGGCAGTTGGCTTCAGGGCAATACATGATGCACAGTCTGCAGCCTTTCTTGGCCACACATTTTTCGTCGATGACTTGCGCTACGTTATACATGCGAGCTGGCTCCTTTTGGTTCGTTATGCGGCAACGGCAGGATTGCCGACTCGCAACTCGATCTTGTTCTTTTCAGCCCACGCACTGGCGATGTCGTAGGCCGCCTTCACAGTCGCCAGGTTCTTGGCCAGCAACATTTCTTTCTTGGCGAACTTTTTCTTGATGGCTTCATCCAAGGAGGCAGTTCCGCCGGAGGCGACGAACTTCTTCCCGAACCGTTCCTGTAAGGCTCCGTCCAGGGCCTCCATTGAGACGCACTTGGTGATACCTGCTACCGATCCGAGCATCGACATATTCGTCGACAACTCGGTGCCGGCAACCTCGATGGCGAGTTCAGTACCCGCAATATAGAATAAGGCGACGTTTAAATCCTTCAGCCGCTGAATATCTTCTTCAGATAGAAGAGGCTGGTCGGAGTTGATGATGACGAGGCCGCCTTCCTTCACGCCGGAGTAGAAGGGCATCGTATAGCTTTTCCCCATGGTGATGACCTGGGGGTGGAATACCTGGATGACGTCGGGGAATACGAGTTCGCCTCGGTCATAGATCCGTTCGATGCCGATCCGGCAATAGCTCTCTGCCGGTGCCATGCGCTTCTCTGCGCCGAAGAAGGGATTGGAGATTGAAAACTTGCCGTCGCGGTTGGCAGCCATGGCCAAGACGTGTGCAGCGGTGACTGCACCCTGCCCGCCTAACCCCGACATCCGGATATTCAGTCGTTTTTTGATCATGAGCGCCTCCGGGTTGGTTAGGCTTGTCCGGCCAATTGTTTCGCGGCAGCCTTCCGTTCCTTATCCTTCGCAGCCACCTCAGCCAGCAATTGCTTTGCCGGTTCGCTGACGTATTCCTTGTACGCGAACCGCTCGGTCGGTTTCTCCGAGTCCCGCATTTCCTGGAGCCCTTCCATGCTATTTTTCCCAATTTCCAGAATGCAAGGCGTGTAGAGCTGGAGGTAGGTCGGGCCGATTTCGCGGGCGATGTGCACCGCGTTACGGATGACCTTCTCGACCAGCGATGGCTTGCTGACCGTACAATTCACGACGTAGTGACAGCCGGACTCGCGGGCGATTTCAGGCAACCGCACCTTCTCGAACAGTTTGCCGACCGGCGCCATCTTCGCAACGAAGCCCTTCTGCATGAGGCCACTCTCCTGACCACCGGTATTGGCGTAGAGCTCGTTGTCGAAGCAGATGGTCGTGAATTTCTCCTGGCGGAACCAGGCTTGCAGCGTCATATCTAGGCCGATATCGACGGTCGCTCCATCGCCGGCAAGCACGACTACGTCTTTCGTCCGGCCTGGGAAGCGGACGCTCAAGGCACGCTTCAAACCGGAGGCTATCGCGTTCTGATTACCGAAGAGGGAGTGAATGTTGTGGACGGCCACCATGGGGAACACCAGACTGGTACAGCCGGTCGAGCCGACCATGACGGTGTCTTCGGGGTTCGGCAACGAGGCCAAGATATACCGAAAAGCCATCGATTCCGGGCAGCCGGCGCAGAGGGAGTGCTGCTCGATCAGTTCTTTGCTGGTGCCGATATCCTTCCAGCCTCGATCTTCTTTGCCGTAGGTCGCGCTCTTGACCAGGTCCTGATAGTCGGACGGCATGATGTCAAATAGGTCGTCCGAAATCTTGATACGTTCCTTGCTCATGTTGGCCTCCTCAATCCGTGCATCATAGTTCAGAGTGTTCAGTACTTGCTGCGCATGTGCGATCAACTACCGCGACCGGCCAACGACATGGTACGCATGCCGAGCAGGGTCTTGATTTCAGAGACAATGATCTCCGGCGGCATCGTCATGCCTCCGCAGACGTGCGGGCCGGCGTGAACACGGTCGCTGTTCGGAACAGAAGCCTTAATTTCCTTTGCCAGCCACCCGGTCACGTTGAATTCCGGGACGATAATGTGTTTGGCATTTTTTGTGGCCTCTCGGATTTCTTCACCCGGCCAAGGCCGCAAGGTCTTGATTTTTACCAGGCCACAACGGAGGCCTTCGTCCTCGAGGAGTCGAATAGCTTCACGACCTTGCGACACCGCTGTGCCGGAAGTGACGATGATAACATCGGTATCAGTATTTTCGGTGTCAATCAGGCCGTTCAGCCACTTGATAGTATGCTTCCTGGACCGTTCCACTGCCGCCCAGACTTCTTGCTGCCATGAAGCGTGGGTGGCGTAGCTGATGTAATTACTCTTCATGACAAACGGATCGCGCATCATCCGGACCGGCGGACATTCCATGTCCATACAGGGCACAGGCGACCGGTACGGGTCATAGGGAGGAAGACACATGTCGGCCGGGGTGAGATTAACAACGTCCTTTGTGTGTGTGACGAAGAATCCGTCGCAGCACAATGCCAAGGGGAGGTGCACATCAGGCTCTTCCGATACCATATAGCCTTTGAGAATCCAATCGAAGAAGTCCTGTGCGGTTTCCGCATGCCAGACAAGCATGCCGGTGTTCAGAAGATACGCGATCTCGAGCGTATCCGGCTGAATCGACAGCGGGGAGTTGATGCCGCGGCACGTGACGATCATCTGGATCGGCAACCGGGCGCCGGCCCACATGGGAAAGTTCTCCATCGCGCGCATTGTGCCGGGCCCTGCTGTCGTCGTAAACACGCGTGCCCCGCCGAAGGCAGCTCCCGCGCATTGCGACATCACGGCGAATTCGCTCTCACCGCGGAAGTAGTCGCCGATGTAACCCTCAGCGAAGAGCTCACCGATCAGGGCGGCTGCTTCGCTCTGCGGGGTAATCGGATACGCGATCATCACGTCGCAACTGGCCCGCCGAATCGCTTCCTTGATGACCTCGCTGCCCGTAAAGAACGAAGGCGTGCGCGGCGCTTCGTTCATCATCGTCCAGGTGTCGGTAAAGGTTTGCCCCTTTTTATTTTTTGTGCCGATAACTGAGTGTGTGTCTGCCATGGATCAGGCTCCTTTCACAGTCTACAGAACCTCACACGGTGTAGCTTAGTTTGAGGCTCCGCTCTTGGCTGAGTTCAGCCGTGGTTGAACCGTCCCTTTTAATCTTTTCACGGCATCGGTCAATCTCATAATCTTATCGACCGATGCGTCACGAAACGAGAGCATCGCATCCTCATGACCCGCTTGAGCACACATGGCAATGGTGTAACAGGATGTGCCGCCACGAATGATCTTGAGCGATAAATTCGCTTGATGGCAATGGACCCCGATGAACATGCAGCAATCAATCTTATTGTGCCAGATGGTCAGATTCGGGTGGTTCGGATTGATCTCGACTTCAGGATTGATTTTGGGATATTTGGGGCGGTAGTCCGGCATTGGAATCAGCATAGGCGTTTGCCCTGTCTGCACGCATTCCTTGAGCGTGTTGTAGAGGTGGCGGATAGCGGTAGCCTTCTTCGCCGCTTTCTCGTTCCATGCCCATAGGACTAATGGGCCGGGGAAAAGGGTCGGCACTTTGGCCATGAGGAATTGTTTCGCCGCTTCTTCATAGGCTTTTTCCTCGGGGACGATGACACCGTTGATGTGAGCTTCGCCAGGGTTCGGTAAACAAATGCCCATGCTGGCAGCCGCTGGAGGAAGAAAATGTTCCGGGCCTGGCAAGACACGATACTGAGTCATTACGACGTACTCTCCGGCAAGAGGTTAAAGAACTAAAATTACAGGCTTTCTGACAACCTCAACGGACACCACTCTAAGCTTTTCCCGCGCCCCCTGCAACCTCACAGAAGGCCCACTACAATGAAATTTGGGGCCATCAAGCGAAGAGGGCTTAGGCCCTTTGTCCTCAACACCCAGTTTTGACCAGAAGAAAGCCCGTAACGTCTTTTCAGTTCGCATTTGAAGAGCGTGCGCATTATAGAGTCGCCCTGTCCGGTCTGTCAAACCAGTCGATGGGCGCATGGCTGCTGGAGGCTGGCTTGCTCGTATGTGAGATGCCAACAGGAAATCAACATGTTGCGCGAAATTATGGCAATTGCTCACAGGCCGGAATGGATCCGAGGTCGCAAGCTCGCTCAAGGTCATCCTTGGCGAGCCGGCCTTGTAACCGTTCTCGGTAGAGTTTTGCCCTGGTCATCAGAGCAAGGACGTTGGTGGGATCAATTCGGATGACAGTGGACAGATCTTCGATTGCCTGTTCCGGTTGGTTCAGTTTGAGATAGATTTCGCTCCGTAGCGCGTAGGCATCTTTTTGATAGGGGATCCAACTTTCAGGGGTTTCGGCATTGATCAGCTTCTTCAGCGTCGCCAACGCCTGATGCCAGGATTTAGCGTCCGCCTGACGACGCGCTTGCATTGTGTATGCGCCGATGAGTCGCTGGCGGGCAACATCTGCAAACGGATCGAACTCAAGAACTTGTTCGTAAGCCTCCGCAGCCTCTTCCCATTGTTTCTGCCATCTGAGCACATCCCCTTTCCCTATCCACGCCCATACATTCTTGTTGTCGAGTGTAATGGCATGGTCGAAATCTCTCCTGGCTTTGTCCAAGTATTCCGCATACTCCGATCCCTTGGGCTGTTGGGAAAAAGCCAGTGAGACGAGGCGGAGGTACGTTTGCCCTCGCACGATCAATGGATCAACATAGCGATCGTCCATGGTGGCGGCATCGGTACTGATCTGGATCTTTTCCCGTAGATTCGATGTGTGGAGAGCCGTTTCGAGCAGCGCATGTGCCCGTTGTTGCGAGGCAGACTTCCCTCTTGGATCGATTGTCAGCATTCTGACGCCGACGGGTTGCTGTTGGAGCTCCTGCAGTTGCGAGCGCAATTGGTGATTTTCCTGCTGGAGTTGACGAAAGTGTTGTGCGAGTTGCTGGTCGGATTGAAGTCGACGTATCGCTTCCGCCAGACTGCTTATATTGACTGTGGCGCGAATGCGGACGAAGAAGACAGGACGATCCCGTTCGAAGGATCGTTTGGATTCGAGGATTTCTGTTTCAGTGACAGCTGAAGCAATGGTCCTGATTTCCAGTGAGCTGGTTTGTGTACTCATCCCGCCGGATTCTTTTTCCACATCGCGGAAAGTCGACTCGAGATAGACCCCCGCTTCTTCTACCGCTTTGCGTTGGGCTCGTTGGAGAACTTTTTCTTCTGCGCTGGCTAAGGTGTCGCCATCGGCCATAACGTACTGCGCATCGGCGATGACAGTTTTCGTAGATGCGCTGAACGCAGGGATTCCCCCTAGAAAAAACGCCGACATGCAAAGGCAGAGCAATCGCCGGTACATTGCCATTCAGACAACTATACCTCGTGTTGCCTGGGGCGGCAATGCAACGGATAGGGGTGATATGAGCTAGGGACTGAAGGCGCGGGCGACAGACTTCGACTACCGTTCTTTTGGAAAAACTTGAATAAATGGGTGAACCTCGACCCGTTCGAATATACCGTGGACTGTGTAAGGGTCTTCACGAGCGAACTGTTGCGCGTCTTCTAGCGAGTCGGCTTCAATGACGATCAGACTTCCAGTCTTGTCCGAAAGCGGACCCGCTAGCACGACCCGCCCTTGCGCATCCAGAGGTTCCATCTTAGCGAGGTGCGCAGGGCGATGGATTTTTCGCTTGGCTTCTCCGTCGGGGCCGTCGAATCCGAGTATGACAAATTTCATGCATGTCTCGATAGTTGAGTATGAGAAATCCGATCTCAGGCCAGGCCTTCTATCGGGCAGCGATCCTTATAGCCGCTCGTCGTTTCATGCCACCACCGCACTTCTTGCTCTCCGAGCTTCCAGCATAGATAGACTATCCGGCCGTCACGGAGGTGGGGAAAGTCGCAGAGACCGAGATCCAGGTCCTTCACCAGGATTCCGAGTTCCTGGATCGACTGAAGATTCGCGCTGACTTGTTGCAGGCCCAAGATGTAGAGGTGTCCAACGGTACTGCCCCCGCCATATTCGGCCCGAGCACTGGCTTTCTTGATGTCCTCTCTCGTCCGTGCGAGAAGGGCCTTGGCTTGCTGAATTGACGTCAACTTGGAATTGAGCTGGGGGATGAGGCGATTCGCCTCGGACAAAGTGAACATTCTCTCGTGTTGTCCGTGTTCGTCGTCGTGGGCCATGGTATCCTCCTCGAAGTCCCTCATGTAACACACCACTCTTTTGCCGTGCAACCGTCGGTGCTGAAACATGTATGATGTGGAAAGAAAGTGGGCGGTTGGGCTGGGCCGGCCCGGTGAGACAAGGGGGTCGTGCGAAAAAGAGATATCCTTGTTGACAAGAAACGATGCTCGCGTTATTATTCGCTCACTATCTCAGCTCGATTCAAAGTTATCTCCACACACAAGACTTCCGGGGCGCATCTCGATACAAGTCGCAATTGCTCAGGGGACAGAGACGAGTGAGCGCACGCATGAGTTCCGGCCTGCAACAATATCCGCAAGCATGAGACGAAACCATATCCTGATAGTGCTACGCGAAAGCAGGCCAGTCCCTCACGGGTCACCCTCTTTTAGCTGATAGACACGACACAATCATCAACACGTTACCATTTACTTCAGTCTGTGGACAATTTCCCATGGTTCACCTTGTGCGATCACTGCCCATGCCTATAACGATTCCGTTGAGGGCGTGAGGGAACATTCATGACACAAACGAAGGGAGAGGTTATGCATCTGGCGGAGCTGAAGCAGAAGTCCATCGCCGACCTCAATGAGGTCGCGCGCGACCTGAAGATCGATGGCGCGCCTACTCTGCGGAAGCAGGAATTGATCTTTGCGATTCTGCAGGCGCAGACCGCGAACAACGGTGTGGTCTTCGGTGAAGGGGTGCTCGAAACGCTCCCTGACGGGTTCGGATTTCTGCGTGCTCCTGATTCAAACTATCTTCCTGGCCCCGATGACATCTATATTTCGCCCTCACAAATCAGGCGGTTCAATCTGCGCACCGGCGACATTGTGTCAGGACAGATCCGGCCGCCGAAGGAAAGCGAGCGGTATTTTGCCCTGCTCAAGGTCGAGAAGGTCAATTACGAAGATCCAGAAGTGTCTCGTGACAAAATCCTCTTCGATAACCTGACGCCGCTCTATCCAGAAGAGCGTCTGGTCCTCGAATTCGACCGTGAAGAATATTGTACTCGCGTGATGGATCTGACAACTCCCATCGGCAAAGGCCAGCGTGGATTGATCGTCGCCGCTCCCCGAACCGGGAAGACGATGTTGTTACAGGCGATCGCTCGGGCCATTCTTAAAAATCACAAGGAAGTCACCTTGATCGTGCTGCTCATCGATGAGCGCCCTGAAGAAGTGACTGACTGGCAGCGGCAGGTGAAAGCCGAAGTCATCAGCTCCACCTTCGACGAGCCGGCTCAGCGCCACGCCCAAGTGGCTGAAATGGTGCTCGAAAAGGCCAAGCGGTTAGTCGAACACAAGAAGGATGTCGTCGTGCTTCTGGATAGCATCACCCGCCTGGCGCGTGCCTACAACACGATTGCACCGCCTAGCGGTAAGGTATTGTCCGGAGGGCTTGATTCAAACGCGCTCCAGCGTCCGAAGCGGTTCTTCGGGGCAGCCCGGAACATCGAAAACGGCGGCAGCCTGACCATCATGGCGACGGCCCTTGTCGACACCGGTAGCAGGATGGACGATGTCATTTTTGAAGAATTCAAGGGAACGGGCAATATGGAAGTTCATCTCGATCGACGTCTGGCCGATAAACGACTCTTCCCGGCCATCGATATCAGCCAGTCCGGGACGAGGAAAGAAGAATTGTTGGTGGACAAGGATCGTCTCAACAAGATGTGGATTTTACGCAAGGTGTTGAGTCCGCTCGGGACGATGGAAGCCATGGAATTTTTGATGGACAAGCTGCATGGCACAAAGAACAATCAGGAGTTTTTGCAGTCGATGAATCGATAGTGCCCGGCTTGTATCTGACCGCTGCGGCAGGGTACAGTAATGGGCCTTAGAGTAAAGAGCCGAAGGACGATAATTATGACGCCGAGGGAGCGTGGATTATGAAGAAGGGCATTCATCCTGTGTATCGGGAAGTCGCGGTGCATTGCGCCTGCGGCAACAAATACAAGACCCGATCGACAGGTGGCGACATCAATGTCGACATATGTTCAAGCTGCCATCCGTTTTTTACGGGGACGCAGAAGATCATTGATACCGAAGGGCGCGTTGAACGGTTCAAAAAGAAGTACGCGAAGAAGGGCAAGTAGCTCTATAAGAAACCATACGAGGGACCCTGCTTCGCTGAGGGGCAGGGTCTCTTTGTTTTTGTGCATCAGTGGCTGAGGGAAATTAAAGAGAAGGTAAGCGATGGAAGCAGCCTTATTGAAAAAATGGGAATTGCTGGCGGCTCGATACGATGAGTTGACGAATCAGCTCATGGATCCTTCTGTGATAAGTCAGCCTTCGCAGCTTCATAAAGTAAATAAGGAACGGATGGATATTGAACCGGCTGCCAAGCTTCTTGCCATCTACCGAGACAACGCAAGGCAGCTGGAGGAAGCCGTTCAAATTCTTACAGACCTCACTGCTGGAGCGGAGTTTCATAAAATGGCTATGGAGGAGAGCGCCACGCTTGAATGCCATCAGCGAGAGATCGAACAGCAGGCCGAAGAGCTTCTCATTCCCAAAGACCCGCGAGACGAAAAGAGCCTATTCCTCGAAATCCGAGCCGGGACCGGCGGCGATGAGGCAGCTCTTTTTGCCGGAGAATTGTTCCGCATGTATACCAAGTATGCCGAGGCCAAAGGATTCAAGGTTGATGTGGTCGAAGCCACAGAAACCGGACCCGGCGGATATAGAGGAGTCGTCGCTCTGATAGAAGGCAAGAGAGCTTACAGCCACTTCAAATTCGAGGCTGGGGTTCATCGGGTACAGCGTGTTCCCGTCACTGAGGCCAGCGGCCGGATTCATACGTCGACCGTTACAGTGGCCGTCATGCCTGAGGTGGACGAAGTCGATGTTCATATCGACCCCATGGATCTCCGAATCGACACCTTCTGCTCCTCCGGTGCCGGAGGCCAGAGCGTCAATACGACAAAATCGGCGGTTCGGATCACCCATATTCCCACCGGTGTGGTGGTGAGTTGCCAGGACGAACGATCGCAATTGAAGAATCGCAACAAAGCGATGCGGACGTTGCGGGCCAGAATCGTCGAGGCGGAGCGGGAGAGGCAGGAAGCAGAAATCGCCCAGAGTCGCAAGGCCCAGGTAGGCACGGGCGACAGAAGCGAAAAGATTCGCACCTACAACTTCCCTCAGAACAGAGTGACAGACCATCGCATCGGTATAACGTTGCATAAATTGGAACAGGTACTTGAAGGCGATCTCGATGAGCTCGTTCAGGCTTTGAAGGCGCAACGTCAACAAGAAGTGGGGGCGGCGTAATATGAAAGCGGTTGCCCCTGTCCTTCAGCCGGCTAACCCGACGACGCTTAGCGAGGTGATTGCCGAGGCGCGGCAGATCTTGGAACAGGCCGGAATCGACAGTGCGAAACAGGAAGCATTTTGGATCCTGGAGCATGCGCTTCATCTTCCTGCACATCATGTTGTCGGCGATCGAGACCGATTGCTATCTCCTGCTGAGTTGGCAACTGTAGGAGGGTTGGTTAAGCGGCGGGCTGCGCATGAACCGTTGCAATATATTTTGGGCACTCAGGAATTTTGCGGGCTGGAATTTGACGTGAATCCGGCGGTACTCATTCCGAGGCCGGAGACCGAGCTGCTGGTGCAGCACGTCACACAACGAATTCCCGACGAGCGACCGGTCAGCATCGTCGATGTCTGCACCGGATCCGGGTGCGTTGCCGTGGCGCTTGCGCGGAAGAGACCTCATGCGCGAATCATCGCGGCCGACCTATCGCATTCTTCACTTGCAGTTGCCAAGCAGAATGCCATACGTCACGAGGTAGGCGAGCGTATCACATGGTTTGAAGGCGACTTGCTCGGCCCGTTGAGAGGGATGGGGCTGGAAGGGCGCATTGACGTTATCGTCTCGAACCCTCCTTATATCGCAGAAGGCGAGTGGGCGACGCTTCAGCCGGAAGTGCGATTGTTTGAACCACGAAACGCATTGGTGGCAGGGCCCCGGGGGACGGAATTCCACGAACGATTACTGGAAGAGGCTGGTCGGTACCTGGTTTCCGGCGGTGCATTGATCATGGAGATTGGTGTCGGCCAGGCTGATACGATGCGCCGGATTGTCGGCCAGATACCCTGGTATAGATTCCGACAGCTGGTCTGCGACGCAGCAGGGCTTGAGCGTGTAGTGATTGTGGAGCGAACAGGCACGTAGGGACGAAGACGATGGATCGTACAATCATTACCGGTGGAACGGCGCTTCAAGGAGAGGTTCAGATCAGTGGGGCGAAGAACGCCGCATTGCCGATCTTAGCATCCACCATTCTCGGCGGCGGCGAATGCGTGCTCAGCAACGTGCCTCGCGTGGTGGATGTCATCACGATGGGGAAAGTGCTGGGCATCCTTGGGGCAAAGGTTCAATATGAAGGGGATCGCGCAATCGTAAAAGCCGATGTGATCACTTCTACTCAGGCTCCGTACGATCTTGTGAAGACCATGCGGGCCTCTGTGCTCGTGTTAGGACCTCTGCTGGCCCGATGGGGGGAAGCCACGGTATCGATGCCCGGTGGTTGTGCGATCGGATCACGACCGGTCAATCTCCATCTTGCCGGACTCGCTAAATTGGGTGCGGAAGTTTCCATGGAACACGGGTACATTCACGTCAAAGCGAAGCGGCTGACGGGAGCACACATTTACTGCGATACCCCGACGGTGACTGGAACGGAGAATCTGATGATGGCTGCGTCGCTTGCCCGGGGAACCACGGTCATTGAAAACGCCGCGAAGGAACCCGAAATCGTGGACCTCGCAAACTTTCTCATGAAGCGGGGGGCTCGTATTGCAGGGGCCGGGTCGGATGTGATCACGATTGAAGGTGTCCGTGAGTTGCACGGGAGCGATCACGACGTCATTCCGGATCGGATCGAAACAGGAACGTATCTGGTGGCTGGGGCCATTACACGGGGAACGGTGACGCTCAATCGATGCTGTCCGCCTCACTTGGACGCGTTGCTGTTGAAGCTGAGAGCGGCTGGCGTCGCGATGCAGGTGGAGAAAGAACGGATTCACCTCAACGCGGCATCGCGGCTCAAAGGAGTCGATATCCGGACGTTGCCGTATCCCGGGTTTCCTACCGATATGCAGGCGCAGATGGTCGCGTTGATGACGACTGCCGAGGGCACGAGTGTGATTACGGAAACGGTGTTCGAAAGCCGTTTCATGCATGTCGAGGAGTTGCGACGGATGGGTGCCGACATCAAGGTCGAAGGCAGTCGAGCGGTGGTGACCGGACCGACCAGGATGGCCGGGGCTCCGGTGATGGCGTCGGATCTTCGCGCAAGTGCAGGGTTGGTCCTGGCCGGACTTGCCGCAGAAGGCACGACAGAAATTCTTCGGGTCTATCATCTGGATCGAGGCTATGAGCGGATGGAGGAGAAATTGCGTGGATTGGGTGCGAAGATTACCCGTCACAAAGAGGGTACAGCTCCGTCCGAAACGCGCTGACATCATGCTGACGATTGCCTTGTCGAAGGGGAAAATGCTGGACCTCACACTGGACGTTTTTCGGCGAGCAGGCTACGCGCTGGGCGGCTTCTCTGCCGAGAGTCGCCGGCTGGTGTTTCCCTGTCCGGAGATCGGCATGACCTTCCTGATCGTAAGGTCTACCGACGTGCCGACCTACGTGGAATATGGTGCGGCAGATGTTGGAATTGTCGGGAAAGATGTCTTGATGGAGCAGGACAGCGACGTATATGAGCCATTGGATTTAGGGGTGGGAGCGTGTAGAATCGCCGTCGCTGCGCTCAAGGGGCAGATCTCACGCGACCGCCTGTCCTCGAAGATTCGGGTCGCGACCAAGTACCCGAAAATCACTGAGCGGTATTTCAATCAGCGCGGCGTGCCGGTTGAAATCGTCAAGTTGTACGGCTCGATAGAACTGGCGCCATTGGTCGGCCTGGCCGATCGGATCGTGGATCTGGTTGAGACAGGCAACACGCTCAAAGCGCATGATCTTATCGAAGTGGAGTGCATCGCACAGTCCACGGCCAGACTGATCGTCAATCGGGCGAGTTTGAAACTGAAGCACGCGGCGGTTACAGAGCTGATCACAAAGCTTCGGGCTGTCAGCCGCATATCAATCCAGACTGGAGCATCCGCCTCGCGCAAATCATCGCGTGGAGGGCGTCGAGCAGTCAAACGGACACGCAGATGAAGATTGTGGCGTCCACAGAGCGGGCGTTTCTCCCTGCACTTAAGAAAGTGGCGTCGCGTGCCCGCATGCAAGGTACTGCCGTCGAAAAGTCGGTCAAGTCGATTTTGCAATCCGTGGAACGGGGCGGCGATAAGGCAGTTCTCCGCTATACGAAACAGTTTGATCGCGTCTCCATGAAGGACACTGAGATGCGCGTCACTCCCGAGGAAATTAAAGAAGCCTATTTTCACATCCGGAAGGACGAGGGCGATGCACTCCGGTTTGCCGCCCGGCGGATCACCTCGTTCCACGAGCGCCAGCGCATCAAGACATGGATGTATCAGGACAATGAAGCGACACTGGGGCAGGTCATTACGCCGGTGGATGCAGTCGGGGTGTATGTGCCGGGAGGCAAGGCCGTGTATCCCTCGTCAGTCTTGATGTGCGCAATTCCAGCCAGAGTTGCGGGTGTTTCCCGTGTGGTGATGTGTACACCCCCGCAAAAAGGCCCGCTCAATCCCTACTTACTGGTCGCCGCCGACATTGCCGGTGTGACGGAGATCTATCGTGTCGGGGGCGTGCAAGCAGTCGGAGCCATGGCCTACGGGACAAAAACGATCTCACGCGTGGACAAGATCGTGGGACCCGGCAATATTTATGTCGCGACGGCCAAGCGGCTCCTCTACGGCACGGTCGGGATCGACATGGTAGCGGGTCCGAGCGAACTGCTCGTCGTCGCAGATGACAATGCCAAACCGGCGCACGTCGCGGCTGACCTTCTCTGCGAAGCGGAGCATGATGAAGATGCGCAGGTCTATCTTGTTACCACATCGGCCCAGTTGGCGGAAGACGTGGCGCGGCTTATCGGAAGCCAATTGAAGGGATTGCAACGGGAAAAAATTGCGACGAAGTCTTTCGCGCGACATTCGGTGGCCTTCGTGGTGCCGACGATGGAGGAGGCCATCAATGTCGCCAACGAGATTGCTCCGGAACATCTGACGCTCTCCGTGAGTGAACCGTTCGACTACATAGAGAAAATCCGTCATGCAGGGGCGCTCTTTCTGGGACGGTACACTCCTCCGGCGGTTGCGGATTACGTGGCCGGCCCGAATCACGTGCTACCGACCGGCGGAACAGCGCGCTTTTTTTCGGCGCTCTCCGTGCACGATTACATCAAGGTGAGCAACATCGTGCATTATACGCGCGACGAATTGAGCAAGGTGAAGGAACATCTCATTCGGTTGGCCTATATCGAGGGGTTCGACGCGCATGCGAAGTCGGCGCAGAGCAGGTTCTCATGAAGAAGAACGGATCGGCCCCCAGGCAAGCCAACATTCACCGGGCGACGAAAGAAACGGATATTCGTGTCGAATGGACGCTGGACGGCAGCGGCCAGGGGAAGATTGACACAGGGATTCGTTTCTTCGATCACATGCTGGAGCTGTTGTCCAGGCACGGTTTCTTTGATTTATCCGTCCAGGCCAAAGGCGACATCGATATCGACGAACACCACACGGTGGAAGACGTCGGCATCGTTATGGGCAAGGCTCTGCATCAGGCATTGGGCGAAAAAGCGGGAATCAAGCGATTCGGATTCGCCTCGGCGCCGCTCGATGAAACGCTGGCGCAGGTGACGATCGATTTGAGCGGACGGCCCTACCTGGTCTACAACGTCAAGCTACCTGATCGGAAGATTAAGTCATTCGACCTCGGCCTCTTCGAAGACTTCTTTCAGGCCTTCGTGACGCACGGAGGGTTGAACTTGCACGTCAATCTTATGTACGGACGGAATCCGCACCACATCATGGAGGCCATCTTTAAATCGCTCGCCAAAGCTCTGGATCAAGCCACGATGCTGGAAGAGAGGTTGGCAGGAAAGGTGTTGTCGACGAAGGGGACGCTGTAGGCCTATTCCATATTTTCTATTGGAGCATAGCTTCAAAAACGCCGCATGTGGTTGGAGTATGAATGGGCTTGCTGTTCGAGTGGGATGAGCGGAAAGCCAAGCAGAATCTGGGCAAGCACGGCGTCTCATTTGAAGAAGCGAGTACGGTATTCGGCGACACATTGTCGGTCACGATCGATGCCCCCTTCCACTCGATGAGAGAACAGCGGTGTGTGACGCTCGGTCACTCAACAAAGCAGCGTTTGCTCGTAGTGGTGCATACTGACCGAAGCGGGCGTATTCGGATAATCAGCGCCCGCGTTGCCACGCGTCACGAAAGGAACACCTATGAAGAAGCTCATGCGTGAGAGACGGCTCGATATGCTGCCGGAATATGATTTCAGCAAAGGCATTCGAGGGAAGTACGCCAAGCGGTATGCGGAAGGGAGTAATGTGGTTGTGCTCTCGCCGGATGTTGCGAAGATATTTCGGACTTCGGAGTCTGTAAACGAGGCGTTACGAACCTTGGTTCGAGTTGGAAGAAAGCCAACGAGAAAGTTGTCAGCGTGACGCATCACATCATGGAAGCCATCTTCAAATCCCTAGCCAAGGCCCTCGATCAGGCGACCCCTGATGGAGGAGCGGCTGGCGGGGAAAGTGCTGTCGACGAAGGGGATGTTGTAGAATATCGCGGGTCCTGTCACCGATCTGGCTGCCCAACCGTCCTCGCACCCCGCCCGGTGTAGGGACCCCGCTGCGGGCGGTTGGGCAGCCAGATCGGTGCCACCCACGACATTCTGGGAAGGAGATGATAGCAGAAGCTGGTAGGGGTGTTGAAATTACGTTGGTCTAGTGGGCAGGTTTCTGAAAGGGGGCCTGCCCTTTTGCATTTCATGAGCGGGTTGGAAAATTGCGTGATAGCAAAACCTGAGTCCTAACTTTTGCATCAAATGAACAAGAAGCGTCATCACTACGTTCCTAAAGCCTATCTGAAGTTTTTCTGCGACGATACAGGGAGGGTCTTGCTATATCGCAAGGATGAGCCATCTATAGGCATACCGTTGTCACCAGATAACACTGGCTTTCACAAGTACTATTACTCTCAGCCCCTATCCGATGGGGAGAAAGATCACAATGCTCTCGAAGACTTTTTCTCTAAAGTAGAAGAGAAATGGCCAGGGATTGTTGATCGCCTTCATCGCCGAGAGGATGTCAATGATTCTCTAGAAGCCATCTTCCAATTTATGGCGCTACAGCGTGTGCGGGTTCCTGCCACTCGTGATGGAATTGAGAGAATGGAATCGGAAAGGGCGCTAGCGGTGCTTCGTCGTTTAGACGCAGGAGGGAAGTTGCCACCCAAGCCTGAAGGTTTTGAGGACATCCTTGATCGCGTAGAAGTTCCGATCAACCCGCACGTATCCATTCATGCTATGCCCCACATCGTGCAGGGAATTGGTAAGGTATTTAGCCGGATAGGCATCGTTGCCTTACACAACAAAACTGCAATTCCATTTCTGTCTAGTGACAATCCGGTAGTTTGGTTCGATCCTTCCGTTCAGGAGTCTAATCTGCAGCCCTATGTTCTTAAGCCTGAAGGTCCGGTTGTTTTGCTCTTTCCGGTTAGTCCGTCACTGGTTGTCTATGGGCATACGTCGATTCTGGAACAGTTTGTTTCAGAGGGCCTAGGGATCGCAGATCTGTCTGACGTTGGAGTTGTTGAAATGATCAATCGGCAGGTTTGTCGATTTTGGTATCAGGCTATCTTTGCCCAAAAGGGAGGTCAAGAACGACTGATACAGGACCACGCGGCGTTGTCACCCACAATACGGTTCAACAGAATTCCTACGGAGAAAGGAGAAATTATCCCCTTCGACATGGTTTTTGGAAAGCGAGAACGAAAGCCAAAATGGGTTGAATAACTGGAGTCCCCGGCCACAGATCCGTAAGTAGCCCAATATATTGGTTGGGCTTTGTAGTAGCAGAAGAGATCCCTCGTCAGCCTTCTCGTGTCTCGTATGGTTAAACGGGCTCAATGGCCATTGGGCTAAGGACTCTCTCATTTTTTCTGTTCAGATTGGCAGTGGCAGGAAGGAGTTGGTTGCGGTATTGTAACTGCCTTAGGGTCAGGCTGAGCGTCGACGGCCTATATGTGTGCATGGTAGGAGTAGGCAACAGCAGGATGCTCAAAAAGGCCGTTCAGCAAGGCCGCAGGCGAGTCGGAACCGGAGGCGTACCATTTCTCACCCACCCACCCCAAGCTGCCAAGACAGCGTGTTCTCCGAGTGGGGTAGGTTGAGGGTTTCGATGAGCCGAGAACGATGCATGGGAAAAGGCGCGTCTCGGCGCGCCTGGGTTGGGCGGGTGAGAAGGGCGACTTTTTCAGCATCCTGCTAGAAAGCGGATATGATCGCGATCATCGACTACGGCATGGGCAATCTCCGCAGTGTCTCCAAGGCCTTTGAGGCGGTGGGGCATCGGGCGATGGTTACGCGTGATCCGCGTGTCATTGGAAATGCGAGTCATGTCGTGCTGCCAGGAGTCGGGGCGTTCGGCGATTGCATGGCGAACCTGGATCGCTACGGGTTGGTTGAACCGGTTAGGTTGTCGATTCAATCAGGAAAACCGTTTCTCGGGATTTGCCTCGGGCTTCAGCTCCTTTTTACCGAAAGCGAAGAGTTCGGGACACACAAGGGACTCGGTATTATTCCCGGAAGGGTCAGGCGATTTGCAGTCGATCCTAACTTGAAAGTTCCGCACATGGGGTGGAACCAGGTGAACGTGCAGCGCAATTGTCCGGTGTTCGAAGGGATTGCGAGCGGAGCCAATTGGTATTTCGTGCATTCGTACTTTGTCGACCCGACAGACCGTCAGATCGCTGCCACGACGACGACATACGGCATTCCATTCGTGTCGAGCATTTGGAAGGACAATATCGTGGCCTGTCAGTTCCATCCCGAAAAGAGTCAAGACGTCGGGTTAAGACTAATCAAAAATTTTGGGTCATGGACATGAACATCATGAACCATAACGGACGGTCGATGGTCCTGGTTGGACTGGCCATGCTGACGATTGCCGGTTGCAGTGGGTCGAAGGTGACGACGAAGGCATCGGCGGAATTGCCCCGCTATCAGATTCGTACTATCGCACTGGTGCCGTTCACGACCCTCACGACACCACAAGTGAGAGACGTTGTCGACCAGACGTTGCCGGCTCCGTCGGGGGCTCGCAGGTCTGACGTGGCGATCGCAGTACCGCCGAATACCGAGCAGCCGCTTCGGCAAACAGTGACGGTGCCGACCGCTGCTGGAGATATCGTCACCCAGCTACTGTGGAACAGGCTCAAGACGAGACAGGGCGTGACAGTACTTGCGCCGGGTGAAGCAGCGAAAGCGCTGGCGTTTGCGGAGGCGCCGCATTCTTCTGCGGGTCAGTCATCGGCCGTGACGGTGGCAAAGCAACTCAAGGCGGATGCCTCGCTGATCGGCCAAGTGTTGGTGTACCAGGAACGGGTCGGGGGCCGTTTTGGCGCCAGTCCCCCGGCGGCAGTTGGGTTTGAGGCCAAGGTTGTCGCGGCCGATGGGCAAGCGCTGTGGGAGGGGAATTACTACGAGAGCCAGCGGCCGATGACGGAAGACCTCGTGGGATTCATACAGCGGCGTGGGGTATTTGTCACGGCGGAGGAATTGGCGATCTACGGGGTAGAACATCTTCTCCGTGAATTTCCCTTTGGAACCGTTGAGGCGCGCTAATGCAAGGCGGTCCTTTGTATGCTCGTTATTCCGGCGATTGATATCAAGGACGGCCGTTGCGTGCGGTTGCGCCAGGGCGATATGGCAGATGAGACGGTGTACTCTGACGACGTGACGGCGATTGCGAGGCAATGGCAACACGCCGGTGCGACGCTGATCCATGTGGTGGACCTGAACGGAGCTGTGGAGGGGGAGCCGTGCAATCTCCCTCAAATCGAAGCGATTATTCGCGCCGTGAACCTGGATATACAAGTCGGGGGAGGCATCAGGTCGATCGAAACCGTGCGGCGCTATATCGGGTTGGGTGTGAGCAGAGTTGTGCTCGGCACTGCGGCATTGACCAATCGAACATTCCTGGAGGAGGCGTGCCGGGAGTTTCCTCACCGGGTTTTGTTGGGACTGGATGCGCGGGATGGGAGTGTGGCGGTGAAAGGCTGGACGGCGGTATCGGAGATGAAAGCGACAGGTCTGCTCAAGGAATTGGCAGACTATGCCATGGGCGCCGTAATCTATACGGACATTGCCCGTGATGGTATGTTGGGCGGGCCGAATTTGGCGGCACTGCAAGAGGTGGTCGAGCTATCGTCATTCCCCGTGATTGCCTCCGGGGGGATTTCGCGTACTGAAGACTTGCTGGCCGTACAGGCGCTTGGCCCGAAGGTTGAAGGTGCTATTGTGGGGAAAGCATTGTACGACGGGAAGTTGGATTACCGGGCCGCTCTTATGGCGCTTGGTACTGCATAGGGGCCAGCCGTGAAGAATTCTCTGCCGACATTTTCGTTTCACGTTTCACGTTTCACGTTTCACGGGTTGTCATGCTGACCAAACGCATTATTCCCTGTCTCGATGTCAAAGACGGTCGTGTCGTCAAAGGCGTGAGTTTCGTGAACCTGCGCGACGCCGGAGATCCGGTCGAAGTGGCAGGTGTCTACGATCGTGAAGGAGCCGATGAACTCTGTTTCCTGGACATCACTGCCTCTCATGAAAATCGAAAAACCATCATCGATGTGATTGAGCAAACGGCGGCGCGGGTGTTCATGCCGTTGACCGTCGGCGGGGGAGTGAAAACACTCGATGATATTCGCGCGCTGTTGTGCGCCGGCGCGGACAAGGTGAGCATCAATACGGCGGCAGTCCAACGACCTGAATTTGTGAAGGAAGCGGCGGAGCGGTTCGGGACACAATGTATCGTCGTGGCCATCGATGCCAAGCGCCGTCCCGCGCCGGCAACAGGGTGGGAAGTGTTTACACATGGCGGCCGCAAGCCGACCGGTCTCGACGTCGTCGATTGGGCGAAGACTGTGGCACAGTATGGAGCCGGAGAGATTTTGCTCACGAGCATGGATCAAGACGGGCAACAGCAGGGCTATGATCTTGCGCTCACAGCTGTCGTGTCGGAGGCTGTGTCGATTCCAGTGATTGCATCGGGCGGTGTGGGGAATTTGGACCACCTCTATGATGGATTCGTCAGGGGCAAGGCCGATGCGGTGCTGGCCGCGTCCATTTTCCATTTTCGGACTCACACGATTCCTGAAGCGAAAGCCTATCTTCGTCAGAGGGGAGTGATGGTTCGGTGATGGATGTGGGACAACTGAAATTCGATATGCAGGGCTTGATTCCGGCGGTCGTGCAAGATTGGCGGGACGGCACGGTGTTGATGGTGGCCTTCATGAACCAGGAGGCATTGATGAAAACCATCGCAACGAAGTCTGTGCACTTCTGGAGCCGGTCGCGCCAAACATTGTGGGAAAAAGGAGAGACCTCCGGTCACAAACTGCAACTCAAGGATCTGTTTTTGGATTGTGACGGCGATGCCATTCTGGTGAAGGTCGAGCCGATCGGCCCGACGTGCCATACGGGAGAGCGGGCGTGCTTCTTCTCCCGTTTGGACTCGCCTGAGACAAAGACGACCGAATCCTGGGGCGGGATTCTCGAACGTCTCTACCAAGTGATCCAAGAACGGAAGCGGCAGCCCTCAAGCGAATCCTACACCTCCAAACTGCTGGAAGGCGGTGTCGATCGCATTCTGAAGAAAATCGTCGAAGAGGCCGGCGAAGTCGCGATTGCCGGGAAGGGCGGGAAGAAGGACGAGATCGTGTACGAAACGGCGGACCTGCTGTTTCACACCTTGGTGGCGTTGGGATACCACGAGGTGACACTTCAAGAAGTGTATCAGGAATTGGCGACCCGGTTCGGGAAGCCGGGATTGAGAAAAGGACCTGCCTCATGAGTGAGTGTCTCTTTTGCAAGATCATCGCGAGGACCATTCCTGCTGCGTTTGTCTATGAGGACGATCTGGTGGTTGCGTTCGACGACATTAATCCTCAGGCGCCGACACATACACTCGTCATCCCTCGAAAGCACGTGGCTTCGATTGCCGAACTACAAGATTCGGATGCCGGGCTGCTAGGACATCTGATGCTGGCTGGCAACAAGATCACAAAACAAAAGGGGATTGCCGATACCGGGTACCGGTTCGTCGTCAACACCGGCGCACATGGAGGCCAGAGTGTGTTTCATCTACATCTCCATGTCTTGGGCGGGCGACACATGGCTTGGCCTCCGGGTTAAGTGCGATGTTGAAAAAGTCCGCCAGCTGCGTTCTCAGTCGTGTGAACCCCTCAACGTACCCTGCCCGCGTACGCCTCGGAGTTCTCACTCCTTGCGGCCTTGCTAGATGGGCTTTTTGAACATCGTCCTGGCAATCATGTGGGGATTCTCATAACAGCAATGACTAATCTCGCTAAGACTGTTGCCAAAATAATAAAGCAGCGTCCGAGCAAATATTTTAAGGTCATGCCGTACTTGCTGCTAACAACCAAATGTGAAAACACTTTTCGAGATCTCTTAGGCATTCAACTTCATAAATCCTTTAAGCCAATCGCTGCGACTCAACAGCGATATGAAGCTGCTCTTGAGCATACATTCATATGGAAGCGCAAGAGAAAAAGAGTTGATCTGGCGGTTTTCCCACACAACAAGGGCGGAGAGTTTAGAAGACCTGTGGGGATTGTCGAGATAAAGTATTTGGCCAAGCCTAAGAAAGCATGCGAGCACCTTGAGGGCTTAGTCAAAGATTTGGGGAAAGCGAAGGGAGTTATTCGCAGCAAAGCGGTATGTTACGTTGGAATATTTTTGGTCCGTGAAGCAAAAGAGAAATATCCTGGTAGCAGTCGACCCTACGCAGCCATACTCAAAAAGTACCCGCCGTTAGACGAGTTGCAACCGCAACAGTTGGACCTCATTTATAAGCAGCTGCGGAAGTTGGGCAGAACCTGGGGCTTAAAGGAAATAGCTACAATTTCCTGCGGAACAGACATGGGTTGCCTGGTCAAAATAAGGTGCTTTGTCCTAGAGTTGTAAAAATCACAAGTCGCTAACCTAGGTTGAGGTCCCGCATTGGTTTGTCGTCACAGTATTCTGTAAGTAGTACTGGCCTCGCCTAATTGACACCGTTTGTTTCCGTCTGTTACCCTGCTCGGTCAATTATTCCGACAACTTAGCAGATGATCCGTCCAGTCGGGTGAGACTGGTAGATAGGAGCTACGACTCTCGTGGGCCGAGGTCTGATTTCTGACGAGATCATCAATCGAATCAAGAACAGGGTCGATATCAGCGATATCGTCACGCAACACGTCTCCATGACCAAGGCGGGCCAGAACTTCAAGGGACGGTGCCCGTTTCATGAAGATAAAACTCCCTCCTTCACTGTCAGCCCTTCAAAACAAATTTTCCATTGTTTTGGCTGCGGCGCTGGTGGCGACGTGTTTGCTTTTTTGACACGGATTACCGGGGCAAGTTTTCCGGACGTGGTGCGCGATCTCGGTCGAAAAGTGGGGATTGAAGTACAGGAATCTACCGGTCAGTCTAGTCCTGTCGTCGCACAGACCGCCCGGATGGAGTCTCAAAATCAGGCAGTGGTCGGGTGGTTCAGGCAGAATCTGAATGATCTCAAGCTTGGGAAAGAAGCCCGTGCGTATCTGGTAGGACGAGGCATGACCGATGCGACGCTGGAGCGGTTTGCAGTCGGGTTCGCTCCGAACGAATGGGATGGATTGAGCAAAGCTCTGATGAAGCAAGGGTTCACCGCCGCCGAGTTAGCGATGGCCGGGCTCACGGTTGCGCGAGAGCATGGCGCGACCGGATTCTATGATCGTTTTCGTGCACGGGTGATGTTTCCGATCACGGATCTGCGTAAGCGGGTCGTCGGCTTTGGAGGGCGTATCCTTGGGAATGGAACTCCGAAATATCTGAATTCGCCGGACACCACGATTTTCAAGAAGGGGCAGACGCTCTACGCGTTGGATCTTGCCCGAGAAGCGGTCGCTCGGTTGAAGACCGTGATCGTGGTGGAGGGGTATTTCGATGCGGTCGCGCTTCACCAAGCTGGGCTGACTCACACGGTCGCCACGCTGGGTACAGCCCTGACGGCAGAGCATATTCAGGTGTTGAGACGGTTTGCCTCGAAGGTCGTACTGTTGTTCGATCCGGATCAGGCAGGGGTTCGTGCTGCACTGCGAGGGCTTGATCTGTTCGTGAACAGCGGGCTCGGTGTGAAAGTCGTCACATTGCCGGCAGGAGAGGACCCGGATACGTATGTTCGGAAGGAAGGGCCGGAGGCGTTCGTTCGGTTGGAAGAACAAGCTCCGAGCCTCTTGGACTTTGCTATTGAGCACAGTTTGACTACGGCTGAGTCCAGTACTATCGAGGGGCGAATCCGCAGCGTGGACGATGTGCTGAGGATTCTGCAAAAGAGCGAGCATCCGATCGAACGAGAGGAGCGGATCCGCGTGGTTGCCGAACGACTGGGGATCAGCCAGCAACGATTGATCGAGCGGTATCCGGTGTTGGTACAACCGGAGGGACGTCGACCCGTCGTTCCGCGATCGAACAGCTCTACATCGGCGAGGTTCAAGGGTGTGAGCGAAGAACGGGATCTCGTGTATTTGCTGCTTCATGGGCACCTGACCCCCAGCGATGTGCAACGGCTGCGACCCGAGGCTTTCTCTGTTCCGGCCTGCCGGTCCCTCATTGAATCGGCACTGAACCACCTTGATCGAGAAGGCCGTGTCGGGGTTCGATCGTTGTTGGATGCGGTGGCGGACCATCCGGATTGTGGGTCGCTGGCGACTGAGCTGTCCATGCGGGAGGATCATTTCGACGACGTAAGAGCCCACGTTGCTGGGTGTTTAGACACGTTGGACCGAAAGCGAGCCGAGGTCGTGTTTCGAGATCTGGTCGCGCAACTCAAAGCTGCGGAAAGAGAGGGCCGCGTGGAGGATGCGCGGATGCTGAATGCGCAAGTGAATGAATTGCGGATACAAAAAGCCGGTCGCCCCCCCACCGGGATGTTGTCTTTAGTGAAGGAGTAGTCATGGAGAAACCAGAGTTGCTCGGCGAAGTCAAGAAGCTGATCTCGATGGGAAAAGAGAAAGGCTTTTTGACATACGACGAGCTGAATAGCACGTTGCCAGCGGAAGTGGTGTCTTCTGAGCAGTTCGGCAGCATCATGACGATGTTCGGTGAAATGGACATCGAGATTGTCGATGCGCCCGAAGGGGAGCGGATCAGGAAAGCCCGGGACACTGAAGAGTCGAACGAGGAAACTGAGGATGCCGAGACCGAAGCCGGCGCGGGTTCCGGGGAAGAAAATGAGAAGGAAGAAAAAGAAGAGAAAGAAATCGACTTAACTCCCGGTGCACTCAGCAGGACCGATGATCCGGTCCGCCTGTATCTCAAGGAGATGGGAAGTGTGGCGCTGTTGAGTCGTGAAGGAGAGATCGAGATTGCGAAACGTATCGAGGAGGGGAAGAAGGACATCGCCTCCGTCATTTATGGAATGCCGATGACGATTGAGTTTGTCCTCGCACTGTACGATCAGCTCAAGAACGGAACCATTGATGTGCGCGAGATCGTCCCGATCGTCGAGACCGAAGAGGACTTCGAGGAAGAGCAGCTCCAGCGGGATTATGAAGAGCTTCGGGCTAAGACGCTCGAAGGGCTGAATTCGGTCCGCAAAATCTCCACCTCGCTTAAGAGCCTCTACGAAGTTGCCAGGCATGCCAACAGCGATCCCGCAAAACAGAAGAAGGTCAAGAAGCAAATCGATACGATTCGCGATCAGGTCGTTGATAAGATGGAGTCTGTCAATCTGCACGGCGTTCTGAAAGATCGAATGGTGCAGCGTGTGCGCGAACTGGCGATTCAGATTCGGACCGGGGAGCGAGAAATCGTCAGTTGCCAGCGCCGGTTAGGGATCAGTGGAGAGGCCGGTGCTGAGGCGCTCAAGAAGCTTTGCCGTGCACGGAAAGACTTCCTTGCAGTCAAACGCAAGACGAATTGTTCGGAAGAGACCCTCGCCGAAATTAAGAAGGTCTACCAGACCGCGAAGAGCCGGATTCGACAACTTGAGACCGAAGAGGCCCTCGTCTCCGCGGAAGAGATCAAAGATGCGGTCAAGCATCTGGATGTGGCGGAGGATAAAGTCAAGCGCGGGAAAGCTGAGCTGGTCGAGGCGAATCTTCGTCTCGTTGTGAGTATTGCCAAGAAATACACAAACCGGGGTCTTCAGTTTCTTGACCTGATTCAGGAAGGAAATATCGGCTTGATGAAGGCGGTTGATAAATTCGAATACAAGCGTGGCTACAAGTTCAGTACCTACGCCACCTGGTGGATTCGTCAGGCAATTACCCGTGCGATTGCCGATCAAGCACGGACGATCCGTATCCCCGTGCACATGATCGAGACGATCAACAAGCTGATTCGAACTTCGCGCCATTTGGTCCAGAAACTCGGGCGTGAACCGACGCCGGAGGAAATTGCCGAACGCATGGATCTGCCGCTGGACAAAGTACGGAAGATATTGAAAATCGCGCGCGAGCCGATTTCTCTGGAGACCCCGATCGGCGAGGAGGAAGACAGCCACTTGGGCGACTTTATCGAAGACAAGAAGGCGGTGTCACCTCTGGAAGCGGCGATCCGGTATGATCTCCAGCGCCAGATCAACAGCGCACTGGAAACGCTCACGCCGCGCGAAGAAAAAGTTTTGCGCAAGCGGTTCGGCATCGGGGAAGCCACTGACCATACCCTTGAAGAAGTCGGTCAGGATTTCGAAGTGACCCGCGAAAGGATCCGGCAGATTGAAGCCAAGGCCTTGCGCAAGCTGCGTCACCCGAGCCGGAGCAAGAAGCTCCGCAGCTTCGTGGAAAGCCTGTGATGTGTCGCTAAATGTTCCTCGGGATTTGACTCCCTATCCCCGGGCAGCCTAGAATTGCTCGGTCTTGTCCGTGGGGTAGGCTCGAAAGAGTCATCCGCCTGATCGGGCCCATAGCTCAGGTGGTTAGAGCGGCTGACTCATAATCAGCTGGTCCTAGGTTCAAGTCCTAGTGGGCCCACCAGCGAGGCAGCGGATCGCGGCGGTTGAGATCGTCGTTTGGAACAACAACTACAGGAGTGCGTTGAACCAGAATCTTTCCCCTCTTATCGAGTTACAGAAGCTGGATCTCCGCATCGCGGAGATCCAGGACAAGCGTCGGAAAATCCCAGAACGACTCCAAGCGGTTGATGCCCCGCTTCGAGAAGCTCGGCAGTTACATCAACAAGCCGGGGCTTCCATGGAGCTTCTCATCAAAGAACGACGGTCATATGAGCATGACCTTGAAGCACATGAAGCGCACACGGAGAAAATGAAGTCCCGGTTGTCCGAATTGAAGTCCAATAAAGAGTATCAAGCCCATCTCTTTGAAATTGAGGTTGCCAACCGGAAAAAGGGCGACATCGAGGAGAAGATTCTGCTGTGTATGGAGAAGATCGAACAATTGCAGCGGGTGACGAAGGAGACCCAAGAGAAGCTCACCGCTACTGAGAAGGCTTACATTCAGGAAAAACAGGCTCTCGACGAACTGGAGCGCAGGCTATCAACCGAATTAGTCGATCTCGAAGCACAGTTGCAAGCTCGTTCGGCTCATGTCGAAAAGGGGCTCCTCAGCCGCTATAACTCGATCAAGGCGTCGCGCAAGGATCATCCTCTCGCTGAAATCAAAGAGGGAATCTGTTCCGGATGTCGTCTGCAGCTTCCTCCGCAACTGATTTCAGAGGTTAAACGCGCGCAAGATCTCCACACCTGCCCCTATTGCCGCCGGATGCTCTACTGGGATGGGCAAATTCCTGTCGAAGTCACGCCAGGATCCGATCTCGATAAAACGTCGGCCCTTGAGATCGGCGAGTCGGTCTAGTTGACTCCACCTAACACGGTCTGAGTTGTTTTGAAGTGCAGTTTGGCGACCGAACCCAGGCGGTTTTCCCCATGTTTTCTCACGATCATGCGTCCGGCCAGTTCGACGGCATGTGATGCTCCCTTGGGCAAGGTCGTGCCGACCTCATCCGAAAGACGTTTCAAACGAATGAGAAATTCCGCACGGGACAGGATTGAGGCAGCGGCTACGGCCAGATCGGATTCTGCCTTATGGCGTTGTTCCAATACGATCGTGCGTCCCTTTTCCTGCAGCGCGTTCAGGATCAACCGCTCGTCGCCAAACTGATCTGCGATGGCCAGCCCGCACGAAACCTTGCTCAAGAGATTTTCTAAGGCTTTTGCGTGCCCCCATGCCAACAGGCGATTCAAGTTTCGGATCTTTGCGTAGAGTTCGTTATATCGTTGCGGGCCGATTGCGATAATGCTGTGGGGACACAGCATCCGGATGTCAGGTGCCATGTCGAGAATACGGCCGTCCGATATTTTCTTACTGTCCCGGACATTGATAAGAGCCAATTCGTGCTGGGTGGTCGGATCGACGTAGACGGCAGCGATGACCAGAGGCCCAAAATAGTCTCCTTTTCCGGACTCATCTATACCGATTCGTTCGATGGGGCTGTGCGATGCCTTGTTGGCCACAGGTGAATGGTCCTACTATAGAACGTCAATGGCAGTGCGGTAATCTAACAAACCGAACTAGAGTGGTCAATTTCGCTGGAGTCGACAGACTCGAACTGAAAAATGAGGGCATCTGATGCGTGTCGCGACACAACCTCCATGGTCGATGGTTCTCATGATGATGAGTGTGGCATTCACTTCGCTGGTGGGATGCGAAACCAATCCATACACCGGTCGATCGCAATTGCTCATGACGTCCGTGTCGGAGGAGATGCAAATGGGTGCGCAGGCTTACGATCAGGTCAAGAGTGATCCCAAAATGCGGCTGTCGCAAGATCCGCGCGAGGTCGAACCGGTCAAGCGTGTGGCAGCCCGCATTGTCGAAGCTGCCAAGCGTTCGAAGTATGCCGAGATGGCAAATCAGTTCCAGTGGGAAGTGGCGGTCATCAAGGACGACAAGATGGCGAATGCCTTTGCCTTGCCTGGGGGTAAGATGGCGGTGTATACGGGCATCTTTCCTATGGCGAAGACAGAAGCAGGGTTGGCTGCCGTCATGGGACATGAAGTTGTCCATGCATTGGCACGCCATGGTGCAGAACGGATGAGCCAGGGCCAACTGACGAATGCCGGGCTTCAGGTCATTGGAACGGCAGCCGGGGCGGCAAGCGGGGGTGGGATGTTGGGCCAGGCGACGATGGCGGCGCTCGGCGTCGGTGCACAGGTGGGAGTATTACTGCCATTTAGCCGTAAGCACGAATCGGAAGCGGACTATATTGGAATACTGCTGGCGGCGGATGCCGGCTATGACCCGCGCGAATCGATAGCGCTATGGGAACGGATGGGACAGTTGTCCGGAGGCGATGGGCCGTCAGAGTTCATGTCCACGCACCCGAGCCACGGGACACGCATCGACCAGCTGAAAAAGTGGATGCCGGAGGCCATGGCTATCTACCAGACCAAACGGCCGGTTCCTGAGGCACTCCTGCCGTCCATAAAGTAGGGCGAGGTATTCGCAAGGCGCGCTTGAAAGCCTGCGCATTCAGCCTTATAGTATACTGGCGCGAGGGAGAAGATCGGGTGATCGCTTGGGGCGGTAACGCTCGAAGAGGAAAGTCCGGACTTCATGGGCAGGGCGCTGGGTAACACCCAGGCGGAGCGATCCGACACCGGCACCACAGAGAATAAACCGCCGATGGCCGAAACGATAAGACGCAAATCTTGTGATTTCGGATCAGGTAAGGGTGAAACGGCGGGGTAAGAGCCCACCGCAGTGGTGGTAACATCACTGGCAGGGTAAGCGTCGCCCGATGCAAGGCCAAATAGGAAGATATCTGCCGGCTTTCTTCAGAAGGTCGGCGACCGGCTGGCCCGGCCGAGGTCTTCGGGTAGGTCGCTTGAGGTTCGAGGTAACTCGAATCCCAGAGAAATGATCATCCCCGCTTGGGACAGAATCCCAGGCGGGACAGAATCCGGCTTATAGGTCTTCTCCACCGCGCTCTTTTTATCGCTCGACGTAGTTCTTCTTCCGTGACGCTTCCTGCGAAGTGCTCGATTCCGTCAAGCAAGACGACGGGGACCCTCATACCATAGCGTTCCATTAGTACCTTGTCGCCCTCAATAAGCACCTTGCTCGTTTCGATAGCCAGTTCCATCCTGAGGTGAACGGCAATTCGGTAGGCGACATCGCAGAGGTGACAGTTCTCACGAGACAGAATGGTTACACAGATGGGCATGCTCATGAGGGTGCACCCAGGGCCGCAGAATTAGAACGTGTGAAAGGTATCACGCATGCAAGCTCTTTGTCAGATCAGGAAGCTTCCGGACAGTCCTAACTATTGACGGGTAGAAACACGTGGTGATAGGATGACCGATATTTTCCCAGATTTATCAGAATCTTCTGAGCGGACCAGGAGGGTGATGTCCGGTTCTTTGGAATCAGGCACGACCTATCCCAGTAGTATGATTTCTTTTCCGGGTTTTCACTGCTGGACAGTGACGGAGGCTCTGTCATGAAGCTTACAGGCGCTGAAATCTTCATCGAGTGTCTCAAACGGGAAGGCGTCAGGACGATTTTCGCGCTTCCTGGCGGTGTCGTATTGAAGATTTTCGACATGCTTCATCAACAGAAGGATATTGAAGTAGTCCTTACTCGCCATGAGCAGGGAGCGGGTCATATGGCGGAGGGCTATGCGAAGGCAACCGGCAAAGCAGGGGTATGCCTTGTGACGTCAGGACCCGGCATGACGAACGTGATTACGGCACTGGCAGATGCCTACATGGACTCCGTGCCGTTGGTCTGTTTTAGCGGACAAGTTCCTACCAGCCTGATCGGGAATGATGCGTTCCAGGAAGCGGATAATGTGGGATTGAGTCGTCCTTGTACCAAATACAACTTCCTAGTGAAAGATGTGAAGGATCTGGCGATCACGATCAAAGAGGCGTTCTACATTGCCACAACGGGGCGTCCGGGCCCGGTGCTGGTAGACATTCCCAAAGACGTGTCCATGGATAAGACGGAATTCATCTATCCAAACTCCATCTCTATTCGTAGCTACAATCCGGTGTATGAAGGGAATAAGTGGCAGATCAAGCAAGCGGCTGAGGTGATGACGAAGGCAAAGAAGCCGGTGCTCTATGTCGGTGGCGGTGTTGTCTTCTCCGGTGCGTCGCAAGAATTGATGGAGTTAGCTGAACTGACTCATATGCCGGTTGATATGACCTTGATGGGGCTCGGGGCTTTTCCAGGAGAGCATCCCCAATCCTTGGGTATGTTGGGTATGCATGGAACCTATTGGGCGAACATGGCCATGCACTATTCCGATCTTGTTGTGGCCATTGGGGCACGGTTTGATGATCGTGTTACCGGAAAGGTTTCCGAGTTTTGTCCCCATGCCAAGGTCATCCACATCGATATCGATCCGACCTCGATTCGAAAAAACGTCAATGTCGATATTCCGATCGTCGGCGACTGCAAAATGGTGCTCCGTGAGTTGATTCAGATTCTTCGTGCAACGGTGAACGGCGATCAACGGGAATTGCGCAAACCTTGGTGGAATCAGATTCGTGAATGGCAGCAGGCGCATCCTCTCGCCTACCAGCAGGAACCAGATGGGCCGATCAAGCCACAGTATGTCATTAGTCGGTTGTACGACCTCACGAAAGATCGGGACCCAATCGTTTCGACCGATGTCGGGCAGCATCAAATGTGGGCGGCCCAATACTTTAAATTGGCGAAGCCGAATCGCTGGTTGACGTCCGGGGGACTTGGGACCATGGGTTTCGGCTTTCCTGCGGCCATGGGGGCACAGGCAGCGTTTCCCGGCCGGTTGGTGCTCTGCATTGCGGGCGACGGCAGCGTCCAAATGAATATGCAAGAAATGGCGACGGCGGTGGTCCATAAGCTGCCAGTCAAGGTTATCGTTCTCAATAATCAATTTCACGGGATGGTGCGCCAATGGCAAGACCTCTTCTACGAAGGCCGATATGCCGCGAGCTATCTGGATGCGACTCCGGATTTTGTCAAGTTGGCGGAAGCGTATGGAGCGATTGGACTCAGACCCGGTAAGTCGTCTGAAATCGATGCCGTCCTCAAGGAAGCCGTCGCGGTGAACAAACCGGTTATCGTCGATGTGCCAACGTATCCCTATGAGAATTGCTATCCGATGATTCCAGCGGGCGGTTGCAATCATGAAATGATTTTAGACGACCCTCCCGCCTTAAAAAATAAGCAGCCTGGAGCGGGGCAGGTGACACCGAAAGATTCGGACACGATTCTCACCGCTTAATCAAGGTGGTCAGGAGTCACGCGGGGCATGGAACATATCATTTCGGTCACCGTCGAAAATAAGTTTGGTTCGTTGTCTCGCATCGCCGGCCTCTTCAGTGGTCGAGGATTCAACATCGAAAGTCTCTCAGTGGCACCGACGCTTGATCCGTCCATGTCGCAGATGACCATTGTTACGTCCGGAGACGAGCGGATTATCGAACAGATTGTGAAACAACTCAACAAGCTCATCGACGTTATTAAGGTCGTGGATCTGAACGAGAGCGATTTTGTCTCGCGGGAGACGGCTCTCATTAAGGTGCACACGCGGCCGGAGGATCGCGCGGAAGCGTTGCGAATCGCCGACATTTTCCGAGCCAATGTCATCGATTCCACGCCGGCAACCTACACGATCGAGGTGACCGGAGACCCACGAAAAATCGAAGCGATCATCAACCTGCTGCAACCTCTCGGAATCAAGGATCTGACGCGAACCGGACGGGTTGCGGTTGCCCGCGAGTCGATTCGGTCGACGGACGTTCAGGCGAGAAAAATTGCCCGCGAATAGGCTTCTCTTCGCACTCAACGCCCAATTGGTTCTTGACACAACTGTTACCCTAGGAGCGATCAATGAAGATTTACTACGATAAAGATGCCGATATTCAAGAAATCCGAAACAAGAAAGTGGCGGTGATCGGCTATGGTAGTCAAGGGCACGCCCATGCGCTCAACATGAAAGAGAGCGGCGTGAACGTTGTCATTGGCCTGCGCGAAGGCGCCTCTTGGAAAAAGGCGGAACAGAGCGGGCTGAAAGTCATGCCGGTGACCGATGCTGTCAAAGCATCAGAGGTTGTCATGATTCTCGCGCCCGACGAAGCGCAATCGGCGCTTTATCGGCAGGAGATCGCCCCGAATCTGAAGCCGGGCTCTTATCTCGCGTTTGGCCATGGATTCAACATTCATTTCGGGCAGATCGCGCCTCCGCCCACGATCAATGTCTTCATGGTTGCTCCCAAAGGGCCTGGCCATCTCGTCCGGTCTGAATATACGAAAGGCAGCGGGGTGCCGTGTTTGCTCGCGGTCCATCAGGATCCAAGCGGAACGACCAAACAAGTGGGACTTGCCTATGCGAGCGCGATCGGCGGTGGGAGGGCTGGTGTGATCGAAACAAACTTTAGAGAGGAAACTGAGACGGATCTCTTCGGTGAGCAGGTCGTCCTCTGTGGAGGCCTCACGTCACTCATCCAAGCCGGATATGAAACACTCGTGGAAGCCGGCTACTCTCCGGAAATGGCTTATTTCGAGTGCCTGCATGAAGTGAAATTGATCGTGGATCTGATCTACCAGGGCGGCATTGCCAACATGCGGTATTCTATCAGTACGACGGCGAAGTATGGCGATATCACCCGCGGCCCTCGAATTGTGACGGAGCAGACGAAGCAGGAAATGAAAAAAATCTTGAGCGAAATTCAACAAGGCCAATTTGCCAAAGAGTGGGTGTTGGAGAATCAGGCGAATCGACCGGTCTACAACGCGCTGCTGGCTCAAGGTGAAGCCCATCCCATCGAAGAGGTCGGGAGCCGGCTACGGGCAATGATGCCCTGGCTCAAAAAGGACCAACTGGTCGATAAGAACAAGAACTGAGGAACGAGGACACCGTGGCGGATCGTGCCGTTGGCATCCCGTTAGCCAAAGAGGGAATTCCCTTCGTCGGGGCTGCTGCAGGCGTTACATTGGTGGCAGGATGGCTGGGTTGGATGGTTGTGGCGGTCGGGGCGGCAATCCTGACGATCTTCGTTTCCTGGTTCTTTCGCAACCCTTCCAGGGAGATCCCTCAGGGGTCTCGTCTTGTCGTGGCGCCCGGTGATGGAAAAGTCATTGCCATTGATGAAGAGTTTGAGCCAAGATTTATCAAGGATCGGAGTATTCGAGTCACCATCTTTTTGAACGTGTTCGATGTGCACATCAATCGGATCCCTTGTGAAGGGGCTATAGTGGATGTGCAGTATCAACCAGGTTTGTTTCTCGTGGCCAGTAAACCTGAAGCGACGCTGAGGAACGAGCAAAATGCCCTGATGATTCGGACCGTGGAGGGGGCAAAAGTGTTGTGTGTGCAGGTGGCCGGATTAATTGCCAGACGGATTGTCTGTTGGATCTCGCCGGGAGATCGGGCTGTATGCGGTGAACGGTTCGGCTTGATTCGATTCGGGTCACGGATGGATACGTTTCTCCCTGTCGGGACAGCGATAAAAGTTGCAGTCGGTGATCACGTCAAAGGGGGAGAAACCATCCTGGGGGAATTACAATGAAAACCACAGGACTTCGTCAGTCATTCGGCAGAGACGGGAAACGTCGCAAAGCCGCGATGCATTTGATTCCCAATCTTTTCACGACAGGGAACCTATTGTGCGGCGTGTTTTCGATGTTATCCGTGTTCAACGCGAACTATATGATTGCAGCGGTCGCCATCCTGGTCGCGATGGTCTTCGACGTACTCGATGGAAAGTCTGCGCGACTCACCAACAGCACCAGCCATTTCGGCCTCGAATACGATTCGTTGTCCGATGTCGTGTCCTTCGGGGTTGCCCCAGGCCTCTTGATTTACTCCTGGGCGCTGAGCGGGCAGGGGATGTTCGGTGTGGCGGTGATGTTCGCCTATGTGGCGATGGGTGCGGTGCGGCTGGCTCGGTTTAATTCGACCACGGCTGTGCCGGATGGGAAGTACTTTACCGGTTTGGCGATTCCTGCAGCAGCAGGGGTTGTAGCGTCGCTCGTAATTTTCGATCACTATAGTCTCAGGATGGGAACGGAAGTGAAGCCCATTCTCGTCCTGATCATTACGCTGACGCTTTCGTTTCTCATGGTGAGTACCATCAAGTATCGGAGCTTTAAGGACATGAAGTTCCGGGGCGGGCAACACATTACCTATCTCGTGTGGGGAATCTTGGCGCTCATGCTCGTGGCTGCCTGGCCCCAAGTCATGCTGTTTGTCATCTTTGCCGGGTACGCCTTGCTGGGTCCGGCAGAACGGCTCGGCCAACTTTTATCCAAGATGACCGGAAAGCGCCCGGCTCCAAAGCCTGAGCAGTCGGTGAGTGATTCGAAATTCTAGCATTCTGCGAATGGCCGCGACGAGGAGTAGTACGCGACTCGTACTGCAGTGAGAGAGCTGGTGGATGGTGCAAACCAGTCTGTGCGACGCTGAACTCGCCTCTGAGCCAGAATCCGTGAAACTCGAGTAATGGATTCCGCCTCGCCCCCGTGACAGGGCGTTATGAAGGGCTATGGACAGCGGCATGTTGTTCATGGCTAAATCAGGGTGGTACCACGGAGCTCCTCAAGCTTCCGTCCCTGGACGTAGGGGTGGAGGCTTTTTTGTTTTGTCGACTGCTGAAAGCGGCTGTCAGCTTCGTTCTCGGCTTGAAAACATCCTCAACGTACCGCGGAGGGTACGCCTGCGGTGTTTTCCTCGCCTCCGGCCTTGCTGAGCAACCGCTTTAAGCAGCCTCAAAACGATAGGAAGAAGGGGGAAACCATGACACGCATGATCAGAATTTTCGACACGACCCTCCGGGACGGCGAGCAGTCACCGGGGGCCAGCATGAATGTGGAAGAGAAAATCATGGTAGCGAAGCAGCTGGCACGTTTGGGAGTTGATATCATCGAAGCAGGATTTGCCTACAGTTCCCCCGGAGACTTTGAGGCGGTGCGGCGGATCGCGCAGGAAGTCGAGGGCCCGACGATTTGCAGCTTGGCGCGAGCGCGTCCGGAGGATATCGATCGAGCCTGGGAGGCTTTGAAGGGTACCCCAAAGGTCCGTATCCACACCTTCCTCTCGACCTCGGATATTCACTTGAAATATCAGTTTCGAATGACGCGCGAAGAGGCGAAGAGACGCGCGGTCGAGATGGTGCAACGGGCCAGGGGCTACGTGGACGATGTGGAGTTTTCGCCCATGGATGCCAGTCGCTCCGATCCTGCCTATCTCTATGAAGTGATCGAGGCGGTGATCGCCGCAGGAGCCGGGACGATCAATATCCCCGATACGGTCGGCTATGCGGTGCCACAAGAATTCGGCCGGCTTATACGTGGGATTCGCGAGCAGGTGCTCAACAGTACCAAGGCGGTGATCTCTGTCCATTGTCATAATGACCTGGGCCTGGCCGTAGGGAACAGTTTGGCCGCTGTGTTCGAAGGGGCGGGCCAGGTGGAGTGCACGATCAACGGGATCGGCGAACGGGCGGGAAACACGGCCTTGGAAGAAATTGTCATGGGGCTTCGGACTAGAAAGGATTTCTATCAAGCTGACACGAAGATTCGCACCGAAGAAATTTCGAAGACCAGCCGATTGGTCAGCAAGATCACGGGCATGGTGGTTCAGCCGAATAAAGCGATCGTCGGGTCCAATGCGTTTGCCCATACCTCCGGTATTCACCAAGACGGGCTGCTGAAAGACAAGACGACCTACGAAATCATACGGCCCGAAGCGATTGGTCTGGTTGAAAGCAAGATGGTTATGGGTAAGCTTTCAGGCCGGCATGCATTTCGACAGAGGTTGGTGGAGTTGGGGTATACGCTCTCTGAGGAAGAGGTCAACCATGCGTTCGAGCGATTTAAGAGGCTGGCCGATCAAAAAAGGGAGATCTACGAAGAGGACATCGAAGTTATTGTCTCTGAAGAGTTGGCCAAAATGGCTGATCGGATCACTCTGAAATCGTTCCATGTGGCCAGTGGGACAGATCAGGTGCCGACCGCGACGGTCGAACTCGAGATCGACGGGCGAGCTATTGCACAAACCGGGACGGGTGATGGACCGGTTGATGCGGTGTATCGGACGATTGCCCTAATTACGCAGACGAAGAGCAAGCTTCTTATGTATGTCGTAAAAGCGATCACAGGTGGGACGGATGCTCAGGGCGAAGTCTCAGTCAGGGTTCAAGAAGCCGGACGCACCGTCTCAGGCCACGGGGCGGACACGGACATTATCATGGCCTCGGCGAGGGCCTATCTTAACGCACTAAACAAGCTGCTGTACTTAGCGACAAGACAGGCACAGGGCGAACATAATGTACGCTTGATTTAAAGAAAGTGGCCACGGTAGAGTCACACGCTCCTGCTTGGAACGGCGTTATTTTGGATAGATATCAGGTGCGTCATGATTCATGTCTCCCTGGCAGATCGGTCGGAATTTTTGGCGGGCGACCATACCACCTTGCGGGAACTGCTGCATCCGGCGAAACAATCGCTCTCGCTTGGATATAGCGTAGCGCATGGGGTCGTTGCTCCCGGCGCTCGGTCGAAATGGCATAGACTGGCGTCATCAGAGGTCTACTATATTATTGCCGGACAGGGGCGAATGACCGTGGACGATTCCGTCGTTACGGTGGAACCGGGCTCCGTGATCTATGTGCCGCCTGGAGGCAAGCAGTCTCTGGAAAACCGTGGTCCCATCCCTATCGAATTCCTTTGCTTGGTCGATCCTGCTTGGCGAGCAGAGGATGAGGAAGTTTTGGAGTAGAGGCTGGTGTCGCCCATGCTCACAACGCGGGAGAGTGGTTTGTGAAGGCGAAGATTGCCGTGCTGGCCGGGGATGGTGTCGGTCGCGAGATCGTCCCTGAAGCCGTGAGGGTGCTGAAGGCTGTGGCCGAAAAGTTTGCGCACACGTTCGAGTTTCTATCCGGTGATGTCGGCGGGCAGGCCATTGACAAAATAGGAGTCCCTCTCCCGCAGGAGACGCTGTTTCTGGCTAAACAGAGCGACGCCGTTTTGCTTGGCGCGGTCGGCGGGCCGAAGTGGGAAAGGCTGGAGTATAGCTTGCGTCCGGAACGCGCGCTGTTGGGTTTGCGAGAACACCTTGGACTCTATGCGAATTTACGCCCGGCGAAGTTGTATCCGATGCTGGCCGATGCTTCCACGCTGAAACAGGAGGTGATCGAGGGGATCGACATCCTCGTCGTTCGTGAACTGACTGGTGGCATTTATTTTGGGAAACCCAAAGGTATCGAGAAGATGTCGAACGGGAGCGAGCGAGGAATCAACACAGAGGTCTATACCACTGAAGAAATCCAGCGCATTGCAAAAGTGGCGTTCGAAGCAGCAAGAAGGCGTCGGAAAAAAGTCATGTCCGTGGACAAGGCGAACGTGCTGGAGTCATCCGAACTCTGGCGTCGTGTGGTTACCGAAGCCCACAAAGACTACAAGGATATAGAGTTGAGTCACATCTACGTCGACAATGCGGCGATGCAACTTGTGCGTAACCCGCGGCAGTTCGACGTCATACTCTGCAATAATATATTCGGTGACATTTTAAGCGACGAAGCCGCGATGTTGACCGGGTCTATCGGTATGTTGCCGTCTGCCAGTGTTGGCGCGCAGGTTGGATTGTTCGAGCCTATTCACGGCAGCGCGCCGGACATTGCCGGAAAAAATATGGCAAATCCAATAGCGACGATCGCTTCGGCAGCCATGATGTTGTCTTATGCGTTCACGTTGGAGAAGGAAGCAGCAGCTATCGAGCAGGCGATCGTGAAAACGCTTGATCTCGGGTATCGCACAAAGGATATTCACAGCCCCGGTACTCGCCTCGTCAGTACGACGGAAATGGGTGAGGCCGTCCTGAGAAATCTGAGCTAGCGAGAATTATTGAGACAAATGAGCTCAGCTCTCAAAACTCGATTGATCCGTGCCATTGCCGGTATCGGAGACTCCGGGTGGTCCGGTGACGGGGGTACAGCCTGTGCGGCGCGTCTGAATGAACCGAAGGGTATTACCCTCGATGCAGAGGGAAATCTGTTCATCGCCGACTCTGAGAACCATGTCGTTCGAAGGATCGACAGGAAGACCGACCGTATCAGTACGGTAGCCGGCCGCATTCAGGAGGTTGAAACAGGAACGAAGACCGTTCCCACGGCCCCTCGGGTTGACGGAGTGGATGAGGATCCATTTTCCGAAAGCAGCACTGTTAATTTGCGCGCTGTTACCCAACAGGCTGACCTGAGTGGAACCGTGCGTTACGTTGCGGCCAGCGGAGCACCTCTCAAACGCTTCAGCGGCGATGGTGGTCCTGCCGATGAAGCGCTGCTGAACTTTCCGACAGCAGTTGTGGTCGATCATGCAGGACATCTCTACATTGCGGACACGCTGAATCATCGGGTACGGCGGGTGGATGCGGTGACAGGGGTGATCACGACTGTCGCCGGCCTGGGGCAACCTCGGTGCTCTGGTGACGGAGGATTGGCTGTGGAAGCCGGGTTGAACGAACCGGCAGCTTTGGCATTGAGTGACCGGAACGTCCTCTATATTGCCGATCAGAGTAACAACCGCGTGCGGGCAGTGGATTTGGCCACCGGAGTGATTTGCACGGTCGCTGGGACAGGAAAGGCTGTATATAATGGAGACGCTGTGCCCGCGGCAGAAACCGGTCTAGCCGGTCCCAGCGGGTTGGCACTGGGGTCTGACGGTACGCTGTTCATTGCCGATAGCTTCAACGGTAGAATTCGCGCTGTTGATCCTGCCACCGGTCTCATACGAACTGTGGTAGGCGACGGTGGTGAGTATCGATATCAGGGACCGGATGAACCTCCCAGCAGCACACTTTCCCGGCCATCGGGGATTGCGTTGGACGAGGAGGGACATCTCTACATCACCGATTCTGATAACCATCTGGTGCGGCGATGGGATCGACTCACCGGGCGTGTTGAGCGCGTTGCGGGTATGGGTATGGCCGACTACGGGGGGGATGGAGGCGCAGCTCTCCAAGCTGCCTTGAGTTATCCATTCGGGATTGCGATAGATCATTCAGGACATGTACTCGTGGCTGATACATTCAATCATCGCATCCGCGAGATCGCGCAGTAGATCAGGGGCGAACCCCATGTTGAAAGAACAATCAGGGTATGTTGTGGCCATCCTCGGTGCAACGGGGGCGGTCGGGAAAGAAACTCTCGAGATTCTCGAGGAGAGAAAGTTTCCGCTAGCCTCACTACGACTGTTTGCCTCAAAGCGTTCAGCTGGCGAAGTGATGTCGTGCCAGGGCAAAGAGTGGACAGTTGAGGAATTAACGAAGGAGTCGTCGTTTGCCGGTGTCGACGTGGCTTTCATTTCAGCGACCGACGCCATCAGTCGCGAGTATGGTCAACGACTTGGAGCGGCTGGAGTCGTGGTCATTGACGACAGCGGCGTCTTTCGGATGGAGAGTGATGTCCCGCTGGTCGTTCCGGAGGTCAATGCCCATGCCTTGACGACTATGCCTCGTGGCATTGTGTCGATTCCCAACTGCACAACGACCCCGCTTGTTATGGCGCTCAAGCCGTTACAGGATGCCGTGGGAGTGAAGCGAGTTGTCGTGACGACGTTTCAATCGGTGTCCGGGACCGGTGCTGCGGCCATGGATGAGCTGATGACGCAGACTAGAGACCTGATGTCCTTTCGCGAAACAAAGGCTGAAGTGTACCCCTATCAGATTGCGTTCAACCTGCTGCCTCATATCGGGTCTTTCAACGACGGGGGAGATTGTTCCGAGGAAGTGAAGATCGCGCGCGAGACAAGGAAAATTTTAGAAGCTCCGGCACTTCGCGTGACGGCGACGACTGTCCGTGTTCCAGTGTTGCGCTGTCACTCCGAGGCCATCAACGTAGAGTTGGGACGGCCGCTCAAGCCCAATGAGGCCCGTGCGGTGTTGGCAGCGATGCCCGGGGTGATCGTGTACGATGATCCAGTCAGGAAGCTCTATCCGATGCCGGTGGATGCAACCGGTAAGGACGAGGTGTATGTCGGCCGTATCAGGGAAGACGAATCGGTTACGAATGGTCTGAATCTCTGGGTTGTATCCGATAATCTCCGCAAGGGGGCCGCGCTGAATGCGGTGCAAATCGCAGAGCATTTGGCTCAAGGTCGATGGCTGGGTGGGAAAGTCTAGGCAAGATCTTTATCGGAGTCGGACTCTGCGTGGTCCTGATCGGTCTGTTGATGCTGATCATAGACCGCGTTCCAGGGATGGGGAATTTCCTGGGATGGATCGGCAAGCTTCCCGGCGACATCTCCATCCGACGGGATAACTACAGTTTTTTCTTTCCCCTGGCAACAGGTCTGCTCCTCAGCGTCATCGTAAGTTTGATACTCTATTTAATAACATGGATCTTTCGCCGATGAAGCAGCACAGGAGTACAGCTTATCGAACCTTCGTGGCGACTGTATGCCTTCTCAGCCTGTCCTCTGCAGCTGAGGGTGCCGAGTCGATCCGAGTGCTGCTGTCGGCCGATGTATCACGGCTCGATATTCGCACAGAGAGTCCGTTGAAGATGACGGATTCAAAGGGCAGTGCTCAGGTTTGGCATACGCCTGTCCAGGTTGCAACTGAGGAAAAGGGATTCCTCTTGAATGGCGTCCGGGTGCCGGAAGAGCAGCTGACTCTGCAGGCGGGAGAGCAAGGTCTCACACTGACCTTTCCACGGACGGCCTGGAAGCTCAACGGGGCGGCAATGTCATCGGACGACTCGGGTATGGTGGTCTCGGTAAGCGGCATTGTCCATCTCGTGCGAAAAGGCAAGAAGTTTCTGGTCGTTAATCGGGTGGACATAGAAGAATATGTTAAAGGAGTAGTTCCTGCCGAGGTTAGCTCAACGTGGCATCCTGAAATGTTAAAGGCGCAGGCAGTTGCGGCCAGGACCTATGCGCTATATCAGCAGATGTTGAGCGCCGCACGGGAGTATGATGTGGCGGCTACCGTGCAGGACCAGGTCTATCGTGGGAAACAAGGGGTTGATCCGGTGATCCTGCGCGCGGTCGAAGATACACGAGGGCTGGTGGTGACCTATCAGGATGCGCCGATCTATGCAGCATTCTCATCGACTGCGGCCGGGTTGACAGAAGATGCCGTGAATGTGTGGTCGAAAGACTACCCCTATCTTAAGGGTGTGGAGTGCCCCTTTGACCTCATGTCACCCTACTATCAATGGAAGTCTTCATTCAAAATCGACACGCTTGAGCAGAATTTGCAGCAGCAGGGGTTTTCCGTGGGGAAGATCGCGACGATAACCCCTTTTTTGTTCAGTCGAGGGGGGCGAGTCGCAAAGCTGCGAGTTCTCCACTCCGGGGGAGAATTGGTTCTCCGTGGAGAAGAATTGAGAAAAGCGGTTGGCTACACGATCATCCCCAGTACGCAATTTGCCATCGAGTTGATCGGCCGTGATGTGGTGCTTTCTGGCTTTGGCGCGGGCCACGCAGTCGGTATGTGTCAGTGGGGGGCGAAAGAGCTGGCAGAGTTGGGCTATCCCTTTTCCGCGATTCTTCGATATTATTATCCCGGCACAGAACTGCAGAATATGACATTGACGAACGCGCCAATCCCTCCGTCTTCCTGATGCAGCTTTCCGAATTCGACTTTCCGTTTGATTCCTCGCTGATCGCCGCCTACCCAAGCCTCCCGCGCGATCACGCGAGACTGCTCGTTCTGGATCGTTCCAGTCGCTCGCTCGCCCATCACCGTGTCGACGAGTTGCCCGGTCTGCTTCAACCCGGCGATCTCTTTGTCGTAAATAACACGAAGGTGGTGGCAGCACGCGTGATCGGACGGAAGCGAACCTCCGGTGCAGAAACCGATATCCTGTTCGTGAAGGATCTCGGCAACTCGATATGGGAAGCGTTGATCAAGGGAGCGTTTCGGCCTGGACAGATCGTTGAAATGGGTGCGGAGGCTGTTGCTGTGGTAGTCGAGCGTAGCGCAGCCAGAACGACGGTCCGGGTCGAAAGCCCGATTCCGTTGCCTGAGTGGCTGCGGAAAAATGGTGTCATGCCGCTGCCGCCATACATGAAGCGGGCGCCGATCGAGCAGGATCGAGAGTGGTACCAAACCTTGTTCGCCCAGCATGAGGGGGCGATTGCGGCCCCCACCGCCGGGCTTCACTTCACACCTGGGTTGTTAGCACGGTTGCAACATCGAGGGATTGGCCTTACGTCTGTCACGCTGCATGTTGGCCCGGGGACTTTTAAGCCTGTGACGGTTGAACGAATTGAAGACCACCAGATGGGTGCAGAATGGATCGAGGTCGGAACAGAGGCGGTGCGTGCCATCGAGCAGATGCGAGCACTAGGGAAACGAATAGTCGCTGTCGGAACCACCGTCGTACGCGCACTCGAAACTGCAGCCCATACAGACGGTCGGCTCCGACCCTATCGCGGAGAAACGGATATGTTCCTGACGCCGGGTTATCAGTTCAAAGTGGTCGACGCCCTTCTTACGAATTTTCACTTGCCACATACAACCTTGCTCATGTTGGTCTCTGCTTTGGCCGGGACAGAACGTCTTCGACGGGCCTATGCAGAGGCGGTACGCGAGCGGTACCGCTTCTATAGCTATGGCGATGCGATGTTGATTCTCTAGCAGGATGCTGAAAAAGTCCGCCGGTGTTCAGGAGGTCAAGGCTGAGAAAAAAAGAGTCTGATCTTCGCTCACTCTTGACCTCGACCTCCGCCTGCATTCACTCGCCGCGGCCTTGCTGGGACAAGGCGCGTCTTGACGCGCCAGGGTCGGGAGGGTGAGAAGTCTGGTCTTTTTGAGCATCCTGCGGCTATTTTGTCTTCGACCCGTTCTGTCAGATCCCCAAAATGTACTGTGCGTAAACCGAGGTTTCCCGCAGCCTGCTGACAGAGTTTGAACGTCATTTGCCCTTCAAGTCCGAATGCCCGGACTGAAGAACGCTTGAGACGTTAGGGCATGATGACCTGAAGACTTCTGACGAGGGGTGCTAGAGCAGCTCACGGTTGATCTTAATGGGAACGGCCGTCTTAAGCGATTCGGTGTAGGCCATCAATGCCCGTTGCTGCTTTTGAAAGAGGACGTCCTGTACCGCTCGATCCTTCACTGCGGCGGCCTTCGCAGGATCTGATTCGGGTTGTCGTAGCATAAGGGCCTGTGCCTCGGCAAGTTCGGCAGGAGTAAGGGCTACGGCATCGCGGATGATCGTCCGGGCTTTGTTGCTCAGTAATTCTTTCGCTTCCATCGCTTCGAATGTTGCGGGTGTCAGATGATTCGCTGCCAGGAGTCGTTGATAGATTTCCGGATCGAATGTGCCGTTCCTTTGAAAATCCGGGATCTGCATGATGGCTTCGCGCAGTTCTTCGTCGGTCACAGTAAGACCCAGGTTTTTTGCCGCGATCAGCCAGGTCCTGTTGTCGACGAGTTGATCCAGCACTAATTGCTTGATCGTTTCGTCTTTGAAGTCTCCGGTGACTTTTTCCTTGTAGAAGCGATAGGTATTCTCGTAAGCACGTCGGAATTCATCGCGGGACACGGTGAGTTCTCCGACTGACGCGACCACGGTGCCGGTCTGTTCGCCGAACCCCCACCAGCCCATGGTGATGACAAAAGCAATGGCGATGATCCCCATGACGGACTTCAGGAGCCAGGGATAGCTATGCGACGCTTCGCGCATCGATTTGATCATGACAGCCTCTCGGAAAGCTCGCCCGTGCGAATTCTACTCAGCGATCTGCACAAAGGCAAGCGACGACTTTCCCTCAAAACTGGGGGCGCATGATCGAGCAGAGGTTTCAGTCTATGGAACAGAAAAGTATCAATTGCAACATCGCACCTGCAGAAGAACGGTCTTTGTTTGTGCTCGCTGATCCGATTTGTTATACTTTGCCACCAATTGTAAGGAGCTTCCTTGGCGGAGGAGGTCAGAGGGGTTCATCCAATCGGCGCAGGGATTTACCCCAAGGCGCAGGTTCTGAACCGTGGTATCGCCAAGCTGATCGATCTGTTCATTGTCGCGGCCGCTGGTCAAATGCCTGTGCCGGTAGGTTTTCTCGGAGGAATGGCCTATCTGCTGATTGCAGACGGATTTTCCGGCGGGCGCAGCATCGGTAAGCGGCTGATCGGTCTTCAGACGGTTCTTCCGGATCGGCGCGAATCGGCAGGGTTTCGGGAGTCTATCATCCGCAATCTGCCGTTTGCGGTGGCTTATGTGGCCTTTATTGTTCCTTATGTCGGATGGGTTGTTTCCGGGGCTATCATTGCATTCGAAGCCGTTTTGATTCTCGGTAATGTGCAAGGGCGGCGTCTTGGCGATGAGGTAGCCGGCACTCAGGTGTTAGATGTTGGTCGTCTGGCGTCGCCTGACTGAGTAGGTCGTCTGAGTCTGAGGGGAAGGGAGCACAATCGTGGGCTTTGGAAGTGATGTCTTCGGATGGTTTTCGAACGACCTAGCCATTGATCTGGGGACGGCGTCGACCCTCGTGTATGTGCATGGGAAGGGGATTGTGCTCAACGAACCCTCGGTTGTGGCGGTTGAGAAAAAAACTGAACGAGTGCTTGCCGTGGGGACAGAAGCGAAGAGAATGTTGGGGCGCACGCCGGGTAACATCATCGCGGTGCGGCCTATGAAAGAAGGAGTGATCGCCGACTTCGAAATGGCAGAGCAGATGTTGAAGCGGTTCATCCAGAAAGCCCACAATCGGAGCGCATTCGTGCGTCCCCGCATCATCATCGGTGTGCCGTCGCGTACTACGCAGGTGGAACAACGGGCAGTCAGAGACTCGGCAGAGTTAGCCGGAGCCCGCGAAGTCTATCTGATCGAAGAGCCGGTAGCCGCTGCCATCGGTGCCGGTCTTCCCATCACGGAACCCTCCGGCAACATGGTGGTTGATATCGGTGGTGGCACGACCGATATCGCCGTCATTTCGCTCGGCGGAATCGTCTATAGCGAGTCTGTAAAGGTTGCCGGCGATCGTATGGACGACGCGATCATGAATTACATCAAGAAGAAGTACAATCTCCTTATCGGCGAACATATGGCGGAGCGCATCAAGTTTGAAATCGGATCCGCCTATCCCTTTGAGGAGCGCAAGACCATGATGATCAAGGGGCGCGACTTGATTTCCGGTATTCCCCGCACGTTGGTGGTGGATGATGCAGAAGTTCGAGAAGCGCTTCAGGAACCGATCGGAACAATCGTCAACGCGATTAAAGTGGCGCTGGAGAATACCCCGCCTGAGTTGGCGGGCGACATTATCGATCGTGGCGTCGTACTCACGGGCGGGGGCTCTTTGCTGAAGGGCATGGATACGCGCTTTCGCGAGGAGACGAATCTGCCGATCATCACCGTGGACGACCCTCTGACTTCCGTCGTCTTGGGGGTCGGGAAAATCCTCGATGAGTTGGATCTGCTCGCCAAAGTGTCGGTGATGTCCCAGGCCAATACCTACCGATAAGGTTCCATCCCTAACTCCCTTATGTGGATGGCTCACTCTAGTTCTCCCTACGGTGCCAGACGCATCGCGCTCGCCTGCTTCGCCCTCCTGCTGGTGGCCCTCTTTCTGTTTCCTGCTCAAATCCAAGGCCTTCTACAGTATCTGGGCGGTCCGGTCGGATATGTTGTGCGTGTTCCGCTCGAAGCTATTGCATCGATTGATGCGGGCATAGCCGAGCGATGGGAACAGTACGTGGCGTTGCAAGGGGTGCGGGAAGAGAATCAACAGCTCCGGAAAGAAATTGAATGGCTGCGCGGGCAGCATAGCCAGTTGCGCGAATCAGCCGCGGCTACGGAACGATTGACGGCCTTGCTGCATTTCAAGGAGCAGGCCATCCCCGCAATGGTCGCCGCTCAAGTCATCGGCCGCGATACCACGAATAGGTATCGCGCTATTATTCTCAACAAAGGCGAGAGTGACGGAATCAAGCCGGACATGGGGGTTGTTACGCCCGCCGGTGTCGTCGGGCGCGTTGTGAAAACGACAGGGGCGTCCTCGGTGGTGCTCTTGGTCACCGATCCGAACAACGCCATCGCCGGTCTTATCCAGCGGACCAGAGATGAAGGCATTGTGGAGGGGACTCAGCAAGGCCTGGCCCGGCTGAAGTATATTCCATTATTGTCTACGCTCCGAGACGGTGATCGTGTTGTGACTTCAGGTCTTGTCGGAGATTTCCCTCGAGGGCTCGTGATCGGCACAATCACGCGCATCGATAAAGAGGAAGGCGCATTGTTTCAGTCGGCCGAACTCATGCCGGAAGTTGATATGAGCCGTGTGGAGGAAGTGTTGGTGATTCAAACGTCGTATGGACAGTCTCTGAAAGCTGGAGCGGGATCAAATCTACTTGAGAAGCCAGCGCCATGAAATTTCTCTCCTACATGATTCTCGTGCTGCTGCTTGTTCCCTTGCAGACAACTCTGTTACCGCATCTGAGTGTGTGGGGTATCAAGCCGGATATGGGGCTTGTGGCTGCCGCGATCGTCGGGCTTCTTGCCGGTGAACTGGAGGGTCTTCTCGTCGGGCTTGCGATCGGATGGGTCCTGAGTCTGTTCTCAGCCGGCGAACTTTGGTTGAGTCTTCTTATGAACGGGGGCGTTGGTCTTTTGGCAGGGTTCCTGGGACGGCACGTATCACAGGTGACCGCGATTTCGCTGGGGTTAGGGCTCATACTGGTCTCTTTGGCGAGCGGGCTGTTTGCCGCAATGACTTTCAAGAGTCTTAACACGTCTCAGTTGTGGTGGATGGTTGAGTCCGTCGTCTTCCCGCAGGCCTGTTTCGACGGGGTGGTGGGGGCAGCGCTCTACTGGCTGCTCTCCCTGCGATTTGATCTTAGGCGCCTGAGAACCGAATAGCATGCCTGTGATGCGCATAGCGGAATGTTGGTTGTGACGCATGGCAACAGCTGGACTGCACGATTCTGAACTTGGAGAACTCCAGCGCCGACTGATTATCCTCCGTGTCGGCTTGCTTCTCGTCGTGGCATTGCTGGGGCTGCAGCTGTGGAACTTGCAGATTCGTGAGGGGCCCTATTACCGCGATCTTTCGGAGAACAATAGAACAAGGTCCGTTATCATGGAGCCGGCTCGAGGGCTCATCTATGATCGCAATGGAATGTTGCTGGCGAATAATGTCCCAAGCTTCACGTTGTATGTATCGCTTGAAGATGTCGAAGATCGCGATGTGCTCATCGATCAGCTTAGCAGTCTCCTGGGGCTTGATGAGGCACTCGTGAGGAAGAAGCTCATGGCTCGCGGCAATAAACAGCTGCCACGCAAGGTGAAGGATCGGTTAACCCTCCGAGAGGCGACGTTGGTCGAATCTCACCGTCTGGACTTGCCCGGGGTGATGGTGCAAGTCGAATCGCAACGAAACTATCCTGGTGGAGATACGGCCTCGCACCTATTGGGCTATGTCGGGGAAGTGTCGCCCGAGCAGTTAGAAAAGCCTGAATTTGCCGAACTGCATCAGGGCAGCATAGTCGGGCAGTATGGCGTGGAGAAATTTTTCGATCGGTTCGTGCGTGGTCGCGCAGGACAGAAAAGCATAGAAGTCGACGCGGTAGGTCATGAGAAGCGAACCGTGGTTGTGGAGAAACCCCATGCGGGGGACGATTTATACCTCACAATCGATGCGCGACTGCAGAAAGTGGCTGAAAATCTATTGGGGGAGGAATCGGGCGCAATTGTCGCGCTTGATCCGAGGACAGGAGATGTGCTCGCGATGGCCAGTCGCCCGAGTTTCGATCCTAACGTCCTTTCACGGGAGCTCACACCGAAACAATGGGCCGATATCGTGCAGGATGAGGGACGTCCCTTAAACAATCGAGCCTCACAAGGACAGTACCCACCCGGTTCGGTCTTCAAAGTGATGATGGCCGCCGCAGCATTGGAAACCAAGACTGTGACGCCGTCGACATCGATCTACTGCAACGGAGGGTATCAGTTCGGTCGCCGCCTGTATCGTGACTGGAAGGCTGGAGGACACGGCTCGGTCGATCTTCGGCATGCGCTCGTGCACTCGTGCGATGTCTATTTCTACACCGTCGGTCAGCGGATGGGGATTGAAACGATCGCTTCTTTTGCTCATGAGTTTGGCCTGGGAGAGGAGACGGAAATTGAGCTGCCGTCTGAACGGATTGGAATCGTGCCTTCCGAGGCTTGGAAACGGAAGGCTAAGAATGAGGCCTGGTTGCCTGGTGAAACGATCTCGGCGTCGATCGGACAAGGCTATGTGACTGTAACTCCACTGCAGATGGCGAGTTTGATCGGCACCGTCGCGAATGATGGCGTCATGTTCCGTCCTCGATTGGTCCAGGCTGTGATGGATCGAGAGACCGGTGAACTCCAGCAGCGTGCAGCGGTTCCCAAGCGCACAGTGAAGCTGAAGCCTGGGACTTTACCGGTGATAAAAGATGCGCTGGCCGGTGTCGTCAAGGAAGGGACGGGTACGCGGGCGCAGTCGCCGCTGGTGACGATCGCCGGGAAAACTGGCACAGCCCAGACACTGGCCTTGCGTACCGGCCCGGAGAAAGATATTCCAAAGAAGTTCCGCGATCATGCCTGGTTTGTCGCCTTCGCTCCGGTCGAAGCACCCACCATTGCCGTTGCAGTCATTGGTGAACATATGGGTCATGGAGGTTCTGCCTCGGCACCTCTTGCCAAGGAGCTGATCGAGACCTATGTGAAATTAAATCTCTCGGCTCCTGCGGGCGTGAAGGGTGGCGCTATCCCTCGGGATGGAGATGCCGGAGGGCAGGGAACGAGATGATCGACCGGGTGTTCATAAGCCGTGGCTTCGACAATTTCGACCTCCGTTTTATCGGACTGATCGTTGCGATCTTGGGAATCGGTGTCCTGTCTATTTATAGTGTGACCCATGACCAAGGAGTTGCGTTCCCATTTTATGCCAAGCAAGTCGTGTGGATCGGGCTTGGCACGGTCGCGTTTTTGTTCATGTGGCTCTCGGACTATCATCGCATCGCGCGGTTAGCCTATCCTGCCTACGCGATTATCTTAATCTTGCTGGCCGTCGTGCTGTTTGAAGGCAAGAGCAGCCGAGGGGCGCAACGATGGATTCCGATAGGACAATTCGCCTTCCAGCCTTCGGAATTTGCAAAGCTGATTCTCATTTTGACGTTGGCCCAATACTATTCCCAGGCACCGCGGGTAGGCTGGCTCCAACGAGTGGTGTTGCCGGGGCTATTGGTGTTGCCGGGGCTGCTTCTGATTCTGAAGCAGCCGGATTTGGGGAGCGGGCTGAGCTTCTTGGCGATTTATGCAGCCATGTTGCTGATGGTGGGCATGCGTTCGAAGGCGGTGGGGGTCATTCTCCTGTTTTCGTTAATGCTGTTTCCATTCGCATGGGAGATGATGTGGGGGTCATTGCATGATTATCAGCGGCAGCGCATTATGACCTTTGTCGACCCGGTCTACGATCCCGGAGGCAAGGGATATCATGCCCTCCAATCGCGGATTGCGATTGGGGCGGGAGAATTAACGGGGAAGGGACTCTATGGAGGGACGCAAAGCCAATTGAAGTTTTTGCCCGAAGGACATACCGACTTTGTCTTCTCGGTGTTTGCAGAAGAATGGGGGTTTCTCGGAGTGCTGGTTCTCTTATTGTTGTTTGTCGGATTGATCTGGTTGTCGTTAGACATTGTGGCGCGCGCACGGGATCAGTTGGGGGCGCTCCTGGCGGTCGGCATCCTCTGCATGATGTGTTTTTGCGTCGTGATCAATATCGGCATGACGGCAGGGATGTTTCCCATCGTGGGGATTCCTCTCCCGCTCATGAGTTATGGCGGGAGCGCGACGATTATGACGATGGCCTCGCTAGGCCTGCTGTTGAATGTGAAACGCCGTCGATTGAGTTTCTTATAGTGAATGGGAGCCGTGCACGGTCTCGGATAAATCGAGATCGATGCAAGCAGCTATATTGTTTAGTGTGAGAACCGTCGGGTTGTCGAGCTGTCGAGCGGAGACTAAAACCTGGGGATTCCCCGCGTTTGTCCTGCATGTCAGCGTGACGGTTCTATCGAATGGAAGGAGTCAGTATGGGAGTAGAAATTGCGATTACAGTCGCACGCGAGGAGACTCGCGTTGCGGTATTGGATGGCGGAGTCGTCACGGATCTCTTCGGGGATCGTGCGAAACACAAGGACTTTGTCGGGAACATTTATAAAGGAAAAGTGGCGAAAGTGCTGCCTGGTATGCAGGCGGCATTTGTGGATATCGGTCTCGCGAAGGCGGCCTTTCTGCACGTGTCAGATTTGTCATTGGACTCCGAGCCGGGCGACACGCTCGTCGATGCGGATGATGACGACAAAGATGCTGATAGGGACGGAGATGTGTTGGGTCCCCGACGCCAAAGCTCCAAGCCGATCGAGCAGTTGTTGAGTGAGGGGCAGGAGCTGATGGTTCAGATTTCAAAAGGGCCTATCGGCACGAAAGGCTCGCGAGTTACCACCTATGTGTCGCTCCCAGGCCGGTATCTCGTGTTCATGCCCAACGTGGAACATATCGGTGTGTCCCGCCGTATCGCGCGGGACGAGGAACGCGCTCGACTGAAGGACATTATGAAACGCGTCCGGCATCCAGGCTGCGGATACATTGTTCGGACGGTGAGCGAAGGGGTCAAAGAGGACGAGTTGCGTTCCGATGTCGACTTTTTGCACGTGCTCTGGCAGGACATCCTGACAAAATGCGAGCAGAAAGGGGCGCCCGCACTGCTCCACGCCGACTTGAGTTTGAGTTTCCGGGTTGTGCGCGATCTCTTTGGGAAGAAAGTCGATCGGTTATGGATCGACTCGCGCGAGGAGTATCAGGCAGTCCGGGATTTCGTGCAGCGCTTCTCGCCGGAGCAAACCTCGCGCATTCATTTGTACGACAAAGATGAGAGTCTTTTCGATCATCTGGGGGTGGAGCAGGAGGTCGCACGGGCTCTCAGCCGTAAAGTCTGGCTCAAGTCCGGTGGGCATCTCGTGATCGACCATACGGAAGCAATGACCGTCATCGACGTCAACACCGGACGGTTCGTGGGGAAGCGTGATCAGGAGGAGACCATTCTCAGGAACAATCTGGAAGCGGCAAAGGAAGTAGCCTATCAAATGAAGTTGCGCGGGATCGGCGGTATCATCATCGTCGACTTTATCGACATGGAGCGGGAGAAGAATCGTGACAAGGTCTATCATGCATTGCTCGATGCGATGTCGACCGACAAGGCGCGCACCCGCGTGTCCAGAATATCCGACCTGGGACTGATCGAGATTTCTCGCGAGCGAGTGAGAGAAGATCTTTTGCGTTCACTCTCTGAGCCTTGTCACTATTGCGAAGGGCGTGGCTATACGAAGTCTCCGACCACGGTGGCCTATGAGATCTTCCGCGATGTCCGCAGGATCGGCAGCAGTCCGGAACCGCAGCGAATCGTTATCGGAGCCCATCCCTCGGTAGCCGGGCTATTACAAGACGAAGAGCGGCAAGGGCTTGAGGCTGTGGAGCGCGAGTGCGCCGCAAAAATCATCGTCATGCCGGACGAACACTTGCATCTGGAACAGTACGATCTTGCGGTCCTCTGAATATTCAGGTCTCCTCTTGACCACAGGCATGCGATCGTTCGGTCTGCCAGTCGGAATGGGTTCTACTGCTGCGATAGCGGGCTCTCCCTCCGTTCAGCCGATGACGAGATCTGCGTTGGAGTCCTGGCTTCGCCTGCGGGCGATCGATGGAGTAGGGGATCTGACCGTGCTGCGGTTGGTTGACGCCTGGCGTTCTCCTGAGGCTGTCCTGAGTCTCTCTCGTGATGAGTTGATTCACGGAGGATGCAGCCCGCAACTAGCGGATGCCATAAAAAACGGGCCTGATCCTTCTGCCTGCCGGAGCATTGAGCGAGAGCTCGATGCGATTGAACGTGGGCGCATCGAAGTCCGGAGTGTGTTGGATCCTACATATCCTGACCTACTGAAGATGATTGCGGACCCTCCGCCTCTCCTATACATCACCGGCACACTGACAGAGCAGGATGCGCTGAGGGTGGCCATTGTCGGTGCGCGACGTGCAACGGCAGCTGGGCGTGCCATGACAGAGGAGTTAAGTCATGACTTGGCGGAAACGGGCATCACAGTAGTGAGTGGGCTTGCGCGCGGGATTGATGCGGCGGCTCATCGAGGTGCGCTTGCCGCGGGAGGGCGCACCATTGCGGTACTAGGGTGCGGGATCGATCGGACCTATCCTCCGGAACATGAGCGGCTACGCCGGCAGATCGAGGAGCAAGGGGCGGTTCTGTCGGAGGTCTCGATCGGTGCGCCACCTCACAGTCATCACTTTCCTCGGCGGAATCGTATCATCAGCGGATTGTCTCTGGGCGTGATTGTGACAGAGGCAGCTATCAGCAGTGGATCGTTGATTACCGCGAGAATCGCCGCTGAGCAGGGCCGCGAGGTTTTTGCGGTTCCGGGATTTGTGAAGGAAGATACGAGCCGTGGGACGAACGCCTTAATCAAAGAGGGGGCAGCGTTGATCGAACGTGCACAGGATGTCGTCGATGCGATTCTTCCGCAACTGGACCAGTCACTGCGAACGCGCCTACAGCCTGTTGGGACGAAACGCGTGCCCGGCGATAAGTTGGGCAAAGAGGAACAGCTGGTGTATGATGTATTATCGTATGATCCGCTCACAGTGGACAACGTGATTTCCATCACCGGATTTTCGGTTTCTATCGTGATGGCCTCGCTCTTGTCGTTGGAGCTTCGACAGCGAGTCAGACAGCTGCCGGGGCAGTGCTACCTTCGAACATAATCGTCGAACAGTTGCACAGATTTGTGATATTTGATACGGATGGAAGCGCAACTTTCGCAGTGAACTGGAGTCTTCATGGCTAAATCGCTCATTATTGTCGAATCTCCGACGAAAGCGCGCACGATTACCAAGTATCTGAAGCGGGGGTACACCGTCATGGCTTCGGTGGGCCACATTAAGGATCTCCCCACCAGCAAGCTCGGTGTCGATCTGGAGCACGATTTCGAGCCGCAGTATGTGACGATCAAGGGTAAATCGAAGGTGTTGGCGGAAATCAAGAAAAAGGCGGAAGAGGCCGACAAGGTATTCCTTGCACCGGACCCTGACCGGGAAGGAGAAGCCATCGCATGGCATCTCGAACAGGAATTGATCGGCAAGTCAAAATTCAAGCCCAAGAAAAAGACCGAGGGGAAAGTTTTTCGGGTGCTTTTCAATGAAATCACAGAGTCGGCCATCAAGCGCGCGCTGCAATCGCCTGGGCAGGTCGATATGAAGTTGGTGAATGCACAGCAGGCACGCCGGGTGCTCGACCGGATTGTCGGATACCAAGGCAGCCAGTTGCTATGGACGAAAGTGCGTCGTGGGCTCAGCATGGGCCGGGTCCAGTCCGTGGCCATGCGATTGATTTGCGAACGCGAGGAGGAACGTGATGCGTTTCGCCCTGAGGAATATTGGTCTGTAACAGTGATGCTGTCGGGGGCCAATCCGCCTCCGTTCGAAGCCAGACTGCATAGCATCAATGGGGAGGACGCATCGATTGCGACAGAGGCGGATGCACAGCGCGTCGTCTCGGCCATTCAAGGGAAAGAGTTTCTCGTTGATTCGATTGAACGGAAAGAAAAGAAACGGAATCCTGTGGCGCCGTTCATCACCAGCCGGCTCCAACAGGAAGCCGCGCGCAAGTTGCATTTCTCATCGAAGAAAACGATGACCTTGGCGCAGAAGCTGTACGAAGGGATCGATATCGGAGCGGAAGGTCCGACCGGCCTTATTACATACATGAGGACTGACTCTCCTCGTATTTCGAATGAGGCAATGGAAGAAGCCCGCCAGGTGATTCTGGAGCGGTTTGGCGCAGAATACCTGCCTGCAACCCCGAACGTGTATAAGACCCAGAAAGCCGCTCAAGAAGCCCACGAAGCGATCCGCCCCACGTCGGCAGCGCGCGATCCTGAGTCGATCAGTCAGTACTTAGAAACGGATGTCTATAAGCTATACCAGTTGATATGGAACCGGTTTATCGCGTCGCAAATGGTTCCTGCAGTTCTCGACGTAACCCGAGTCGAGACAAGTCCCGTCAAGACGAAGGAGAAGTTTCTTTTCCGTTCAACCGGCACGGTGGTGAAGTTTCCAGGCCATACGATTGTGTACATGGAGGGAATCGACAAGGAACTCTTTGCACAGAAACAGAAGAACGAGCAGGAAGTCGAAGACGATTCGGACCGCCAACTGCCTTCGCTCAGCGAGGGAGAAAAGTTGCGGCTCGTATCCGAAGAGGGGCAGACGGTTCCCGGCGTGCTCTCGAAACAACACTTTACCCAGCCTCCGCCTCGGTATAACGAAGCCTTGCTGATCAAGGAATTGGAGGAAAAGGGGATCGGCCGGCCTTCTACCTATGCCAGTATCATTTCGACGATTCAAGAACGCAAGTATGCCGACAAGGCTGACGGGCGATTTGTTCCCACCGAAACCGGGCGGACGGTGAATGGTTTCCTGATGAAGGGATTCCCGGACCTGATCAACGTCGATTTTACCTCGCATATGGAAATGGAATTGGACGAAGTCGAAGAGGGCAGCAAGCCGTGGGTGACGGCGGTGCGTGAATTCTACGGACCTTTTATAGCGGATCTGGAGAAGGCGAAATCAATTCCGGGGCCCAAGGACACGTTAGAGCCACCGACGAACATTCCTTGTGAGAAGTGCGGTCGGATGATGGAGATTAAATGGGGACGAAACGGCAAGTTTCTCGCCTGCCCTGCCTATAAGGACAAGCCTCCCTGCAAGAACACGCAGAACTTTGAAAAGCTCGCGGACGGCACTATAAAAATTATTCCAAAGATCGAGTTGACGACGGATGAGAAATGCGAAAAGTGCGGCAGCCCGATGGTGGTAAAGACAGGGCGGTTTGGAAAATTTATCGCCTGTTCCGCCTATCCGGAGTGCAAGACCACCAAACCACTGTCATTGGGTGTAAAGTGCCCCCAGCCGGGCTGTGACGGAGATCTTGTTCAGAAGCGCACAAGAAAAGGACGCTCGTTCTTTGCCTGTAGTAAATATCCGGCGTGCGAGTATGCCTTGTGGGATCGCCCTATCAACAAAACCTGTCCGACCTGCCGCGCTCCGTTCCTCGTCGAGAAAGTAAGCAAGCAGGTGGGCCGCAGCGTTCAGTGTCGTAGCGAGGAGTGCGGCTACCGCGAAGCAGGCTAGACTGGACCGGATTCTAGATCCATTCCATCCCATCTCATCCCGCCTTTTCTCTTCTCTACGAAAAATGCTCCCCAGTTCCGTAGCTCCATCAACACTGCATGACGCTACGATATTGAGAACCAGTGTCGCTTAATCATGAAAACCAAACTCAACGAAGCCTCATCAAGCGAGTTGACGAAACACTCAGACGTGTTGATAATGAATTCGAACGATTCTTCCGGCAATGAAAGTTGCTTAGTCGGAACGTCTCAGAGGCCCGACAAAACTTGAGAAAGGAATGAGCCTATGAAAGCGAAAGAAGGCGTCGTCAATATCCTCAATAAAATCCTGACAGCGGACCTGACGGCCATCAACCAATATTTTCTCCATGCCAAGATGTGTGAGAACTGGGGCTACGAACGGCTGTATCACAAAGTGCGGGAACGAAGCCTCGCCGAGATGAAAGACGCTGATGAACTTATCGGTCACATTCTCTATCTGGATGGTGTGCCGAATGTGCAACGCATGAATACGGTGCAGGTAGGAGAGACCGTTCTCGAGCAGTTGAAGCTGGATCTAAAAGCTGAACAAGAGATGCTCACCGTGTTAAGCGAGGGCGTGGTCCATTGTACGAAGGTGGCGGATTTCACTACGCGGCACATGCTTGAGGATATGGCTAAAGACGTGGACCATCACATCGATTGGATCGAGACGCAGATGGAAACGATCAAGCAGGTTGGGATCGAGAATTATCTGGCTGAACAGATCAAGAAGGACAACTAACTGGAACGAAGGGAAAACCGAAAGCTCTGATTGAGTCTACAAAGAGAAGTGTCATGAAAACCAAGGGAGAGGTCGTAGAGATCTTCGATTAGGTGCCCTACGGCGGACAATTCAACCTGTCGACGCTAACTGAAGGGCATCGGACGGAAGCTCGACCCATGCGATCTCTATGGAAGCTCAAACCACAGGGTGGCCACGGAGCCGATCACCATGCCGAGTGCACTAGCCAGGCTAATAATCACGCCCATCTCATCATTCCGCCGAGGACGGCATATGTTCACGATGGTGGATTTTTGACTCATCAAGGTAGAAGCATGTAACCACAAAATTGATCGAAGAGGATGCCGAGTCTTTGTGAAGGTCCGTACGATATCGATGGCCGAGGCCCTACGCCTGTTTGCTAAGGAAGAACTGGCTCTTTCTGAGCCATTAGTCGAGCTGCTGGGAAGAGGCGTCCTTTGAGCCGGGCGTCGTCGGGGTCTTGTTGTCCGGACCTGTAATCACGGCCACCCAGCTGCCCGGCCAGGGTTCGCCTTGCCACAGGATCGACGGCTCTGCAGCCCCAAGCCTCGTTTTTATCCCATCGACGAAATGACCCATCTGATCTCCGCACCTTGCCCCATCCGGGACGTTTACCGACGGCTCAGACGGGTGTGCCACTTGCTTGCGCACCCATTCGCCGACGGCGACGTGGCTGATGCCGAGCAGTCGCGCAATCATGCCCTGACTGGCGTGGCCGGCGTAGAGCAACACCGACAACGGCTTCATTGCTGACGGTTTGCCTCGTGACGCCGTCGCCGTGAAATTGCACCCGCAGCCTTGGCACAAGTATCGCTGGTTGCCCCGTATCGTTCCGCTCTTCACATACCGTGATTGTCCGCAGCTCTTACACGCGAGTTTTGTCATGGCTCATGCCTCCCCCTGCTGTGGTGGCGGAATATCATTTATTTCCTCCGGGTTAATGGCAGACATTCGCATTCGGGACGGCACTGCGCGCATGCATCGAATCTTTGGCTGCTTGCCTGACCTGCAGGCCTAGTCGTCCGATCGAATCGGCGAATGATAGAAACTCTTCTCGGTTGAAATGGAGGGTGATGGGACCATACGTTACGTGGAGCTTTCCGCACTCGCATAACGCCACCTTCGCTTGCCCATCGCCGCGCAGCACCTGTTCCATGGTCGGTCTCCTCTCTATTGATTCACAATAACTCGCATCGATTCTCAAGGGGCTCCCATCGCCTGAGCACTACGAGCGCACGCATGCCGTTGTCGCGTTTCTAGCCGACTCTCCAATGGCAGCGGAATAGGATGGGTGGTGCTGCGTCGATTCGACGATCTTGCGAAGTGCGTCCAGATCACCATCGACAAAATCATGGCTCACACACAGCCTAAGAGTGCCCCTTCTGTTGATCACAAACGTGCGACAGCTTAACGAGACCTGTGCGGACGTCACGCCGAACGATCGATGGAGTCGCCTGCCGGGGTCCGCCAGCATCGTGGTTCGGGGTGTATCTGACGGATCAACCCACCACCGATGCAACGGATGTCCACCAGAACGGACGAGGACAAGTGTCACGCTGGCCTCGTGGAATCGCATGGTGTGACGATCAATCAATCGCAAGAGCTGATAGCCCTTCGTTGTCGGACAAAAAACACAGTGTCACTACCCGGCCCATGAACTGCTGTCCATGCAGATAGGTGAGATGCCTCTCGACCAAAGCAGGTCCGTGAAAGTCCAGCGCCTGCGTCCCGTTTCGCTTCATCCCATCGCTCCTTCATGCCATCGGTTCATCTGTAGGTTCCATTGTTCATCTCACAGGCAGCGATGGGGTTGCCTGACCGTCTGTGGGGCCATGTTGTCCAATCGCTGTTTTCACTGCTCTCCGAGAACAGAAGCTGCTCTCACTACCGTAAGGTACTTCAGAAAAGAGGGGCCGGAGACCTTTGGGAGGAAAAGAAGGCCCCCGCCCGCGGAGTGGGAGGGCCACCCACTCCGTTGCCGGCGTATCGAGCACCGGCTAAGATTTAATCAGCCCATCTGTCCTCCACGCCGCTTCGCTCAAGGCAGGCAACCCACCCTGGTTTAATTGCTTGCGAACGACATCGCCGGCAACCGCAACGAGCTCCGGATCGAATTGCGTGCCGGATGCGACCTGCAGAATTCTGAGGGCGACATGGTTTCGGATGGCAGGATCTGCGTCCGGTACTTTGATTGCGTCGTACGCGTCGGCAACAGCTAGAATCCTGGCCCCCAGCGGAATGAAAGCGCCTCTGATTCCGTAGGGATAACCGGATCCATCCCACCGTTCGTGGTGATGGGCAATGAGAACTGAGGCCCTTCGCAGGAAACAGAATGGTTCGAGAAGCGAGGCGCCGAGCCGTGGGTGACTCTGGACGGTGACATAGGACTCTGAATCGAGGCTGTTCACCCCGGTGGTCAGATCGTATGGAAGCATCAAAAGGCCGATGTCGTGAAGAAATGCCGCGAGTTTCAGATCGTGCAACTCACTTGCCGTCATGCCGACCGCTTGTCCGATCAACAAGGAGATTGCAGACGTGCGTCGACTGTGACCGGCTTGCCACGGGAGCGCGCGATCCAACTCCTTGGTTACTTGCCGCACGAGGATGCATTCGACGTCACGGCGTGAGGTCGGAGGAACGTGAAGGCGATCGATTTTCCGGAGCATAGCCTGTATCTTCATGATCCCAGGGTGAATGTGTTCACAGACCCGCTGTTTCATCGCCATCCCTCCCAAAAAAACAGAAAGCCCAAGACCACGTGGGGTGATCCTGGGCTCTGGGTGAAAAACCTCTGGCCGCTTGTTAGACCGATTCCGATCAGTTTCGATGGTTGCGGTGCAATGTCCATCCCTTAATGCTTGAGAAGGGAATGAGCATCAATCGTCGGCACCGTTTACACTTGAGTTCAATCCCTTGACCCGTCAATCGCGCCATGAGCTGCCCGCAGTGGCAGCGAAGTTCCTCTGACTCACAGGCAACGTTGACTGCGGTGGAATTGTGCTCTAGAGGTGTCGCTGTCGGTCGCATGTCCCTCGAATCCATTGTGTGGAAGGGCGAGAGATGAACTCTCTCGCCCTTCCAGCGACTGCAATGCTAAAAGGTCCACTTCACGCCGCCTTGAAAGAGAGCCGGCAGGCCCGGATAGATGCCGCGGGCCCGGTCCACTATCGAGTCCTGATCCAAGAAATTCTTTGCTGTAAAGAAGAACGTGGTATTGATCTGCCTGACATATTGATTGACTGAGGCATTGAGCATGCACCAGCCGGGGACGATCCCGCGCTGACCGTTCGGAGTGGGAGCAACGATGTTTCTGTCATCGCCGAACTGCTCGCTGATGCATTGGGCTTCAACACGCGCATTGAAGGCTCCAATGTTCAAAGCCCGATTGGCGTAGCCGAGACCTGCCGTAAACAGATGCTCCGGCGAGTAGGGGAGCCGGTTTCCGCTCACGCTTACGATCGCTGGCTCCCCCGGCAGCAGAGCCGCGCCAGTGATCGAACTGTTGCGGGTGCCCTGAAACTCTGCTTCTGCAACCCAGGTATAGTTGACATCGAAAGTGATGTCCTCCTTATCGTTCCTGCCCATGACGGCGTCCAGGAGGTCCATCCTGGTCGCGAACTCGACGCCTCGATGTCTGGTTTCCCCGGCGCTGGTCAGAGTCGCGCCCGTGCCGCCGGCTGCTGATTGGGAGATAATCTGGTTGCTGAAGTCCATCTGGAAGAGGGTGGCTTCATACCCAATCCAGTGAGCCAAATTGCCTCTGGCTCCCAGTTCGTAAGTCCAGCTCAATGAAGGATCCAGGTCTACGATTGCTCCGGTTCCGGTGACGGCGTCAGAAATCAGCGGCGGCGTCATACCGCGGTGCGCGCCGAAGAAGATCGTATGGTCTTTGACCGGTGAATAGGTCACGCCGACTCCCGGCAACACTTCGGTGAAATGCGTCTTTCCAAAGCTGCCATTGCCATTGTTTGCCAGCCTGTTCTCCTGATCGTAAACGAAATTTTCCAGTCGAACACCGGGTGTGATGGTGAACGGCCCGAAAATCAAGCGCTCCTGAAAGAACAGCGAGTAGGCGTGAGTTTTGCGGCGGTTGTTTTCACCCAAGCACGTCGCAGCTGGAGGGGCGGAGAAACAGCTGAAGGTGGAGCCGGTGCCTGATGCGGTGTTGCGAAACTGCATCCGCTGGGATTCTTCGTACATATATCGGGCGCCGAAGTCGGCCACCGCATTGATTCCGAAAAGAGAGTGATCATAACGGAACCGCGGTTCGACACCGTACACGGTGTACTCGCGCGCGTTGGTGAATCGCGCCGGCCCAGGGATGGCACCGACAGCGACCGCCGGGATCGCGTTACCGAACTGTAAAGCGCCGACAGGATTGCCATTAGCGTCGACTCCTTGCGTGGTTTGTCTCGTCCAGTCACGCTGGATGTAGTGGCCGAAGACATTGGTCGTCGATGTCAGATTCGCCGTGAACATGTGATTGACGGCGACATGTGCCCCGATGCGGCGAAAGTCGAAGTTGTCATTGGTAAAGAGCGTCTGCCTGTCTTGGCCTCGAGGGCTGGCGTATTCCGATTCGGTCAAGCCTTGATAACCGATTCCCGAATCCTCTCGATAGTAATTCAACTTGGCCATGATTTGAGTCCTGTCGGTCAGCTCCTGGACGGTTTTGAATGTGAGGTCGTCAACCCTGGCGCGGATGTTGGTGAACCGCGGCGTATCAGTTTGGTAGTGGGTATAGTCGACCAGGTACCCACTTTTTCCCCATGTTCCTCCGTAGTCGAAATGCGTGTTGAAGTAGTTGTTGTTCCCTGCCCAGAATTGAATGTTGCCTTCCGGTTTCAGCGAAGGCATGCGTGTAATGAAGTTCATGACGCCGCCGATATTTTGCGGACCGTAGAGCAATTGTCCGCTGCCCTTGAGAACTTCAATCCGATCGAACCGGAAGATAGGCGGAAAGTAGTAGGACGATGGATCGCCATAGGGCATCAACATGATCGGCACACCGTCTTCCATAATGTGTACGAATCGGCTTCGGGTCGGATCCAGGCCCCGGATACCGATATTAGGACGGAGGCCCACGCCTTCTTCGTCCCGCACGTGAACGCCCGGGACTTCGCGCAAGGCTTCATTGATGGTGAAGCGGTGGTTCTCCTCGATCGATTCCTTGGTAATGACTCTCCCTGACCCAGGAATATGTTTCAAGGCATCGGCGGCTGTGCCGATGACCTCGGTAAGGGGGACTCGCAGCGGCTTCTGTTCAGGCTCTTTCTCTAGCGCCGCTTCCTTCTTTTGCTCAGGCTCTTTCTTCTTTTCAGCTTCTTTCTTGACATCGGACTCAGGTTGAGGGTCCGTGACTTCTGTCTGACCGCTTGGCGCATCGTCAGAGGGCGTTTGGGCATTACCGGGTGAGAGGGAGGCGATGAACCAAAAAACAGTCGAGAGAGTGATAACAATAATAGTATCTATTCTCAATATTGTCCAAAACCTATGCCGATTCTCCATCGAATCCTCCTCTATCTGCTGGTTATGAGATTAGAAGTGCAGGAACAAGCGACTTTTGATGAATGAAACATATCACACAGGAGTATAGCGCAGTGGGCATGGGATGACTCGCGTAAACAGAACGGATCTTGTCAATGGTCATGCGTCAAGTCAGCCTTCAACGAAGCGCGTAACTGATCGGCATAAGGATCGCCACCTGTGGTTTTCCTAACGGCTGCTCTAACTTCAAGGGAGACGCTTTCCTCAACGTTTCTATGGCGTCGTTATCCAGAATAGGGCGGCCCGAGCTTTCCTGAACATCGACCATCAGCACCTGGCCGTCGCTTCTGATTACCGCACGAAGGATGACTTTCCCTTCCCAGTGATTGATTCGAGCCATATGCGGGTAGTTCTTGAGTTCATCAATTCGGCCCAGCAATGCCTTCACGAGCCAGCCGTAGTCGGCTTTGATCACTGGTGCAGATTGAGCGATCGTTTGCTCGACCGCAGCCTGCTGAACGACTGGTTCGGCCGATTGCCGGCTGACTAACGGTTCTGTTGCGACCGGCGTGGCAGCTTCCTGAACGGCAGCGGCACTCGCTGTAGCCGGCTGTTCTGCTTCGACGCTTTCCAGCGTTGGTACCGGTTCAATTGCCGTGGCTGTTTCGCTCTGTTGGAGTGGTTCGGGGATGAAAGTCGACGCTGTTTGATTGATCGCAACAGTCTGATCCGGCTGAACGATATCTTTCGGAACAGTCTCCATGATCGGTTGGGGTGAAACCGGCTGCGGCTTCATGACCTGAGGCTTGAGAGGGGCCGGTTTTGATTCCGGCTTGGCCTCAGGTATGGGGTCGATTTGGGTTTGAGTGTTCGAAGGTGATACCAACTCAACATTCCACGTGAACTGTTCGGACTCAAGAGGCATTCGAAGGCCTGAAACGAGGGCGAGAGCAAACACTCCCATAATGGCGTGAAAGATCATCGAGTATATCCAGCCTTGCCGCTGCAGGCGTATTTGGTCCGGATAGCTCAAGAAGAACGATTTCATGACTTCACCACTTCGAGACTGACTTGCCCGAAGCCCAACCCACGTACTTCATCAACCACTTGGACAAACCGCTCCAGGATCGTCATCTTGTCGGCTCGAACGAGAACAACTGACTCTCGTGGTTGCTGCTCGAGCACGACTCGTAATCCATCTTCCGGGACGGCCGAATCGTTGAGGTACATATGCCCATCTGCCGTGAGGGTAATGACAAGCGGCACATCCTTGCGCTCGCTGGACTCCGTAGCCTTTGCCAGATCCACCGGGATCTGTCCGGTGCTGATAAACGTAGCGGTCGTCAGCACGATCACCAACAAGACCAGCATAACGTCAACCAACGGGATGACGTTGATTTGATTTAACTCATGATCCATGTTGGTGTTGAATCTTGTACAGCGTGAGGAGTTCGGCGACACGTCTCCGAAGAGCGTTATTCAATACGACGCATGGAATGGCAACCAGAAGTCCGACAGCGGTCGCCTTTAAGGCCAAACTGAGCCCGATCATGACGGAACTGACCGCGATCGTTTTAGAGGTACCCATCGTATGGAAGGTCAGCATAATTCCAAGGACGGTTCCCAGCAGGCCGATATAGGGAGCGTTGGCCGCCACGGTGCCTATAATCACCAGTCGTTTAGTGAGAGCGACTTCAAGAAGCTGCTGACTCTTATACTGGGCGGGATCAATCCGCCGATAAAACTGCCAGCGTTCTACCGCCACGGCAACAGCCCATACGCTTAAGGCGATGAGCAGCCCGATGACTCCGTAATCGATGATCTCTTTCAACATATCCATGGGGCGTACCTCAGCAATATTTCATTGATAACGATTCTCAATACCATTGATTGGGGGACTGTGTCAAGGAGAAAGTTCAGAGGGTGTCCATATGCCGTCAGGTGCCGTCTGGGCTTGATCGGAGCGTAGTTGCTTTGTCATTAAGAAACACAACCGTGTGCGTGGCGGATACTCGTAGTTCAACAGCAGTGCCTTCCTTGTATACGCTGGTGGAGCTTTCACTGCTATGCACGATTTGGCCGGAGGGTAGCTGGATTGCATAGAGATTTTCTGAACCCCGGAATTGTCGAGAGACGACACGTGCGCGAGCACTTTCTGTGGGGACAAGGTGAATGTCGTCCGGTCGAATCATCACAACAACGGCGGCGCCGTCTCCGCACTGAAGCGTGTCGGGAAACTCTCCTATTTCGGTATGGACCATGCCCCGAGAGACGGTTCCGGGAATGAAGTCTGCCTGACCGACAAAGTCGGCCACGAAAGGCGTAGCCGGCATGTGGTACATCATCTCCGGCGTATCGAATTGTTCCAACCGGCCCTGGTTCAACACGGCGACTCGATCGGCCATGGCAAAGGCCTCATCGTGATCGTGCGTAACAAGCACGGTTGTCGTCTTCGTCCGGCGTAAGAGATCGTGCAGTTCTTGCCGCATGCGACCGGCCATGTCAGGGTCCAAATTGCTGAACGGTTCATCCAGGAGCAAGACAACGGGATTCTGAACGAGGGCTCTCGCCAGGGCCACCCGCTGTTGCTGGCCGCCCGATAATTCGTGTGGGTATCGCCGTTCGAACCCCTCCAGCCCTGTGAGTCGCAGCATTTCCTGCACCCGCTCTGAACGTTCGCTACGAGGAAGTTCGTGGAGGCCAAAGGCGATATTGTCCTGCACGTGCAGATGGGGGAAGAGAGCATATTCTTGAAAGACCATCCCGACGCGCCGGTTTTCCGTCGGAGTCATGACGTCCGCCGAGGACACGAGTTGGCCGGACAAAAAAATCTGGCCGGACCGAACCGGTTCAAACCCGGCGATTGCCCGCAGAACCGTCGTTTTCCCACACCCAGAGGGACCAAGGAGGCAGAGAATTTCCCCTTCCCTTGCCGCAAACGAAATCTCCTGGATTGCGGGGTGTCCGGCATCGTAGGCGCAAGAAACGTGGCGAAGCTCCAAGATCGAGGAGGCTGGTGTAAAGAGGTTGCCCTGGAATGCGCTCCCCTGGGAAGGGGTTCGCGCGGTGGAATGGTCTGAGGTCACGGAACCTTGATCCTTTCACTGCACACAGCGGAAAACTATGTCCGCTAGGCGGCGCGCCAATCTTTCGACACCAGCAAGGCCAGTGCCGGGAGACTCAGTAAGACGATGAGAAGCGCAGAGGGAGCGGCGAGCTGATAATACTCTTCGCTCGCTTCCATCCAGACGCGAATGGCTAGAGTATCGAATCCCACCGGCCGTAACAAGAGAGTCGCGGGTAATTCCTTCATTGTTTGAAGGAACACCAAGACCCAGGCTACGACAAACCCGTTCCGAACGAGCGGCAGTGTCACCCGTCGCCAGGTATCACGCATTCCAAGGCCCAGTGTGCGTGCGGCCTCTTCCAGATTCGGCGACATGTGCTGAAGTGCCGGTTCCAGCGACTGGAGTCCGGCAGGGAGAAAATGGATCACGTAAGCCACGATGAGGATCAGTACTGAGCCGTAGATAGCAGGGGCCAATTTAGTAAAAAGAACGAGGACGGCCAACGCTGCCACCGGGCCCGGCAACACATAGCCGGCATAGGCGGCTTGGAGGCAGCCCAGATTCAGCAGAGTCGGACGGCGGTTAGCGAGGTAGGCAATCGGCAAACCGATCAAGACGGCGCCGGTGGCGGCACAGGCGGCCAGGATACCGCTGTTCCAGAAGAACCCGAAGAAGCGACTGTCCAGCGTTGCTTGCGCTTCGGGGGACAAGCTCCATTGGATTAACAGCAAAGCCGGGAGTGCGAAGGCTGCAGAGACAATCAGTCCGAGATAACCGGTGACGATGGCGGTGCCGAACCAGCCATATCGGCGCCGTGGCGGAGGCCGATAGCGGCCGCCGGTCTGATAAAACCGGCTCCGTTGCCGGAACCATCGTTCAGTGATCAGAAAAATCAACGCAAGCACGACGAGCAGGAGGCTCAAGATGCTCGCGGCGGTATTGTCCGACCGTGCGGTCATCTGCTGGAATACGGCATATGTAAGTGTCTGATAGCGAAGCAACGACACCGCACCGAAATCCGATACGACGTACAAAATGACAAGCGCCACTCCGGCGGCGATTGAAGGGCGCATCAGCGGCAGTGTCACGCGCCAGAGGGTCGAGGAACGAGAGACGCCGCTCACCCGTGCCACCTCTTCAAACGACACATTCATGCTGAGAAGCGCACTCCGGCTGAGGAGATAGACGAAGGGAAACGTATCCAACGCCATCACGAGCGTCGCTCCCCAATAACTGTGAGGGGAAAAGATTCTGGACTGAGGACCGGCGACCAGTTGCCAAAGATATTCGACGGGGCCGCCGAATCCCAAGAGATACGAATAGACATAGGCCAGCACGTAAGTCGGCATCGCCAGTGGGAGAACTAAGGCACCTTCCCATAACCGGCGCCCGGGAAATTCCACGCGTGTGATCAGCCAGGCAGTCGAGACGCCCAGAACCAGCGTGAGGACTGCCACACTGGCGGCCAGTGAAACGGTGTTTAACAACAACTCGGGAATGCGGGTCGTCCACAACCGGTTCCAGACAGCTGGATCAGCTGAGAGGGCTTGCGCGGTGACATAACCGAGCGGAAGTAGAATCATTCCCGCACTGGCCAGGACGACGAGTTGGAGAGGTGAAGCGAGTTGCTGACGAAACGTGTTCACGACGGGGCCCCCTTGAGTTTACCGGAGCCCCACCTGTTCGATCAGGACGAGCGTCGGCTCACGCAGTTCGGCCAGCTTGGAGAGAGGAATCGTTGCCGCACGAAAGCTCTTTCGTTCTACGAGCGCCGGGTCTGCCTTCACGTCCTGCCGGAGAGGATACTCCTTGTCGAGGTCTGCAAACAGTTTCTGTCCGGCTTGAGCGACTAAGAATTCCACGAGCCGTTTGGCGCTGTCGAGGTGCTTGCTCGACTTGACGACACCGATACCGGCGACGTTCATGATCGCTCCCATACCGCCCTCCTGCTGGTCCGGAATCAATACCGCGATCGGTGCGTTGGGCTGTGCGGCCAGGTGCCGGTAGACGTAGTAATGATTGACGATGCCCAGCGCGACTTGTCCTTTGGCAACGGCATCGACGATTTGCGAACTCTTCTGATACACCTGGCTGTCCGCATTGGTTTTGAGGCCTTGCAGGAACTGCCTGGTCTTTTCGTCTCCATGTATGGTGCGAATAATCGACACCCCTGCCTGGAGGTATTCGCTACCGGAATTCGGTATCGCAATTTTGTCTTTCCATTTTGGATCGGCAAGATCGAGAAGCGATTCTACTTGGTCCGGCTGTACCAACGTCCGGTTGTACACCACAACCCAAAACCGACCGGAAAGCCCAACCCAGGCGTTATCCGATGCGCGGAACTGTGTCGGAATGGCCTGTTCAACCTCCTGCATGTTCAGTGGGTAGAGGAGACCGGCCGTTCGGGCCAGCTCCAAGCTGCCGGCATCGTTGGTGATGAGAAGATCTGCCGGCGTACGATCGCCTTCGGCCTTCAGACGATTGACTAGTTCCGCTGTGCCGGAGGACAACAGTTCGACTGAAATTCCGGTGTTTGCCGTAAAAGAATCGAGTACCGGCTTGATGAGGCGTTCCGAGCGCCCGGAGTAGATTGTGAGCGGGTCCGCAGCCAAAGCGGAAGGCACGAAAGACCAGGGGCCGAGCCAGGCGGCAAACAGCAGGAGGACACTAGAGAGAATCGTTCGGCGGAATGTGGATAGGGAACATGCGGGTGACATATGGAGATCCTTGTGGAATTGAAATTGATAACCTGTCTCAAAATAATACTAGAACGGACGCGGCGCGTCAATGACGGCAGCGAGAACAGAGGCCGTAGAGCTCAAGGCGGTGGGTGTTGATGGTAAATCCGTTCCGAGCGGCGACTTCTTCCTGGAGCCGCTCGATCTCCTCATTTTCAAACTCCACGATCTTCTCGCAGCCGGTACAGATGAGATGATCATGGTGGCCTTTGTGCGAGACGTTGTCATATTTCGTCTGAGAGCCGAAATGCCTGGCTTGTGCCAGACCGGCATCACAGAACAGATTGAGTGTCCGGTAGATGGTCGCAAGTCCGAGATGAGGATCGGCTTTTGCCAACTGGTGATACATAGCCTCAGCGGTGATGTGTTCTTGCCGCAGGAAGGCGTCCAGAATCAATTCACGTTGGCGGGTGAGCTTGAGCTGATGTTTACCCAAGTGCTCCTTCAGGGCCGCCATTTCCTTTACATGTTTTGCTGCCATGACGAGCCTCCCGTGAGGTCTCATTAAAAACGAAACTGTCGGACTGGTCAAGTGGTGTCGTGGCAAGTGATATAGAGGGCAGGATTTGACGGAAATCTCCGGGGCTGTCTATAGTGCATCCGTCAAAAGTGGCAGATTGATCGCTCGATTACCGCATGCGGAAACCCAATCAGATTACGGTCGACCGGGCTCTCCTCCTCTACGTTTTACATCTGGCCGGGCCCTATGGGCTCCTCAGCGATGTCAAGCTGCAACAACTCTGCTTTTTATGCGAGCTGCAGCTGTTCGGCAAGGGAGTAAAAGGCTTTCATTTTGAGTTCTTTCGGTTTGCCTACGGGGCGTTCAGCAAGGATCTTGATAACGACCTAACATCGCTTCGCCGGAAAGAGCAGGTCGAGAACTTTGCGCTGTCCGATCAAGCGCTTGAAGAAGTCATTCCGTTACTGGAGAAAAGCTTCGAGGGGGTTGAAGTAAACGAAAAGACCGCGGAGATTCTAAGAGCGGTGGTAACGGTCTATGGTCCACAGGACAGCGGGACCATCACTCAATCGGTCGAGTCGGTCGAATTGAGTACCCCTCAGCAACCGGAGTTCAAGATTCCGATTCGCGATATTGTCTTTCACACGACCCTCCTGGTGCCGTCCCGCATCGAAGTCCAGGGGGAATTCTCGCTGTCAGCTGCGATACTGACCAAGCTCAATCAGACGATGGGATACTGAAACAGGCCGCTGGGCTGAGAGTTCTGAGTTTTGAATTCTGAGTTGTGGCCCTGACTCTCGATTCGTTAGTCAGAACTCAGAACAACTCCCCCCTAGAGTTTGTAAAGCTCGCCGTACTTTCGCTCTACATAGGACAAGAACGGTTCAGGATCGAGACTCTTTCCCGTCACCCGTTGGGCAAGATGATCCGGCGTGAACATCCGGCCCCAGCGATGAATTTTCTGTCCGAGCCAACGTTTAAGCACCATCAGTTGCCCTGCTGCAATTTCATCTTCCAGATGTGGGATCTCCAGTTTGGCTTGTTCAAAGAATTGAACGGAGTACAGATTACCGAGCGTGTACGTCGGGAAGTAGCCGAAGGCGCCAAAAGACCAGTGCACGTCTTGCAGCACGCCTTCCGCATCGTGAGAGGGCACGATGCCGAGGTAGTCCTCCATCTTCTGGTTCCAGATCCCCGGCAGGTCTTCCGGACGCGTCCGTCCCTCGATGAGATCCTGCTCGATTTCGAACCGCAACATGATGTGGAGATTGTATGTGAGCTCATCGGCCTCGACTCGAATCAGGGACGGCGTCACGCGATTGATAGCTGCGTAGAACTGTTCCGCGTCAAGTGCGCGCAATTGATGATGAAAGGTTTGCTGCAGCATGGGGTAGAAGAAACGCCAGAACGATCGCGACCGGCCCACGCAGTTTTCCCACATGCGCGACTGACTCTCATGGATGCCGAGTGAGACAGAATCGCCCAGCGGTGTGCCGAAATAGCTGGGATCGAGTCCCTGATCGTACAGACCGTGTCCGCCTTCATGGATACAACTGAATAAGCAGGATTGGAGATCGTGTTCTTGTACGCGAGTCGTGACCCGTACGTCCGTCGGATGGAATGATGTCGTGAAGGGATGCGCCGACAAGTCGAGGCGCCCGCGTTCGAAGTCGTAGCCCATGGCGATCAAGATCATCCGGCCGAATTCCAGCTGGCGCGCCTGATCGAAGGTGTGAAACAAAATTGCATCGTCGATCTGGACCGTGCTCTGCTGGATGTTGTTGAGCAGCGGCAGAAGACGACTCTTGATCTGTGCGAAGAGCGGCCGCAATGTCGCGATGGTGGAGCCCGGCTCATATACATCGAGCAGGGCATTGTACGGCGAATCCCGGTAGCCGAGGTACTCGGCCTCTTCTCGCTTGAGTGACAGGACTGTGCGAAGATTCGGGAGAAATTGCGAAAACGAGCGAAGTTCCTTTGCTTCCACCCACACTTGCTGCGCGAGTGAACATTCCCGGCTGAGCGTCATGACGAAATCAGAAGGCAGCTTCTTCGCACGGCTGTAATCCCGCCAGACTTCGCGGAGCAACGATCGAGAGGGCTCGTCCCAGGCCTCTTCCGGGCTCTCGCGGATTTCTCCCGTGTCTGGATTGACCCAGGTTTCGAGCAGTCCCTGGATCTCCGGCGAGACGAGTTTCTGATGTGCGACGCCCTGGAGCGTTGAAATTTGGTCAGCGCGAGCCTGACCTCCCCCGGCCGGCATGTACGTTTCTTGATCCCACGAGAGAAGCGATGCCGCGCTGTTGATGCGCTGAATCTCCAGGAGGCGGGCCGTCAAGGCTTCCACTGTCTTAAGGGTTTTCACAGAAGAGTGTTTCCTCCGGGAATTCTCATGTTATGATCGCGCCGGTCCGCACCATGATATACAGTCTACGCAACAAACCAGTCTTTTTCAAACCGGCCCGCATGGTTCCGTAGAACGATGAATAAACTCATAAATGAAGACATCGAGGCTTACGCCCAGGCCCATTCCATGCCGGAATCGGCTCTCTGTCGGGCTTTGCGGGAAGAAACCGAGCAGCGCATGGAATCTCCGCAGATGATCGTTGGGCCGCTCGAAGGGGCCTTCCTGAAGATGATCACGCAGCTCGTACGGGCAACCACTGTGCTGGAAATCGGCATGTTCACCGGCTACAGCGCGCTCTGTTTTGCGGAAGCGTTGCCGGCGGACGGGACAGTGGTTACGTGTGAGATTGATGAGAAGTCAGCCGCACTGGCGCGCAAGTATTTCGCGCGGTCAGCAGTCGGCAAGAAGATCGAGATCCGGATGGGGCCGGCGCTCGACACGATGCAGAATCTCAAGGGGCCGTTCGACCTGATCTTCATCGACGCCGACAAAACCAACTACGTGAATTATTACCAGCGGGCGCTCGATCTACTGTCGCTGCGGGGAGTGATTCTCATCGATAACGTCCTGTGGAATGGTGATGTGTTGAAATATCCGGCTCCGGATAAACCGACAGCCGCTATTCAAGAGTTGAATCGAACGATCGCAACCGATCCCCGAGTCACAGCAGTGCTTGTGACAGTGAGAGACGGGGTTTTAGTCATTAGCCCACGGTCATGAATGCAAATCACTTGACGCCTATTGCCAAGGACTGTATCCACTGCCTATGACATCTCCCACAAGTCGTATGGCCTATGGCGCGGTCGTTGCAGCCGCCGTACTCTGGGGCGGATCGATCGTGGCGCAAAAGCTGGCTCTGAGTGGATTCTCAGCCGTTGAAGCTTCGGTCCTTCGGGACCTCGGCGGGTTGGCGATCCTCCTGACTACGTGGTGGTGGCAGGAAGGCACGTTAGGGAAACTGTCAGTGCGCGACATCCGTACGTTGGGTTTGCTCGGACTCGGCGTCTTGGGCAATCATCTCTTGATTCTGATCGGTCTCAAGTACGTCAGCGGTGCAGTGGGTGGTGTCATCATCGGCTCTGCTCCTGTTGTGACATCGCTCTTATCGGCCCTGCTGATTCAAGATGTCCCACTCCGCGCAGTGATGGTAGGCAGTCTGTTGTCGTTCGCCGGTGTCGCCGTGGTCTCGGTTGCAGGATTTCAAGCCGCAGGAGAGCAACCGCTACTAGGTAGCGCGCTCGTCTTCTTGGGTGTCGTCAGCTGGGCACTCTACAGCATCGGCAGCCGGACGATTATGGAACGGGTCTCGCCATTGACCGTAAATTGGACGACTCTGCTGGTCGCGACTGTCATCCAAGTGCCGTTGCTGTGGGTCGACCAAAAGGTGATGCAGGCAGGCATGGCTTCGGTTGCGGTATCGGATTGGTTGGCGTTAGGCTATCTCATCGTTTTCGCCACAGCCGTTGCTCAACAGGCCTGGCTCTTCGGGGTCAAAGGCATCGGACCGTCGAGGGCCTCGGTGCTGGGAAATTTGACCCCGGTCGCGGCGGTCGCTCTCTCTGCAATCATCCTGAAAGAATCGATCGGCCTCATCGAAATCATCGGCATCGGGCTGATCCTGGCAGGAGTGGGGGTTGTGGATCGGCAAACATCCCGGCTCACAGTCCAGCAATCCGTGAAAAGTGAGACGTGAAAGGTGAAACGTGAAACGGATCGTCGGAAGGCCTTTTTGAGCCGCCTGCTCAGATCAAGTCCGTGCTCTATTCCCCCTTCGCCCTCATATCCATATTAAAGTATGATAAGGCGCATCTTTCAGACAAGGAACTGCGCATGCTGGAACAACGCATTGAGGAAGTGAACAAAGCGAACCACGCGTTCTACGCCGCCTTCGGCAATCTCGACATCGGCGAAATGGACAACATTTGGGCGCACCAGGACTACGTGACATGCATCCATCCCGGTTGGACGCTGCGCTCAGGTTGGCCGCTTGTGCGCGACTCCTGGGTTTTGATTTTCAACAATACCTTTTCCATGACGTTCGAACTCACCGATGTGATGGTGCAGGTGGCCGGCGATATGGCCTGGGTTGTCTGTACTGAGAACATCACCACCCATCAATCCGACGAACCGCAGCAGGCGAAGGTGTTAGCTACGAATCTTTTCGAGCGCATCGGGGATGAGTGGTTGTTGATTCATCATCATGGGTCGGCGGTGATGGGCTGAGGCGGTTCGCTCTCTTTGCTCGCGCAACGCGCGGCCTGAGAAGGCCCTCGTTGGATGCGCGCAGTTGAGAGCTGGCAGGCCACTCCCCCATTGAGAGGGTGGAAAAAGCAAGAGCAGAGTGCCCGTTCAACGGGGGCAGTGGGGGAGGCAATCAGCCCATACCCTTAATGAGGCAAGGGGGAGGCCTCGGTTAATGTGCGCAGTTGACAACTCAGGAACGCCTGGCTAGAGTCACATTAGTTTAGCTAAAGAGCGGTAGTACGGAGCGTGCTATGTCAACCAATGTCGCTGAGATTGAGGCCAAGATTCGATCGCTGAGTCTCGAAGATAAAACCGAATTGATTCGCTCCCTGATCGCAGATCTCGATGGTCCGGCTGACGCTGATATCGAGCATGCCTGGCTAATAGAGGCACAACGTCGTCATAGCGAGATTGCCGAAGGAAAGGTGGAACCGGTACCCGCCCAACGTGTCTTTCAAAGCCTTCACGCCCGCCTCAAGAAATGAGATTGGAGTTCCACCCCGAAGCGGAGTTGGAACTCATCGAAGCTGCTGTGTACTACGATAAACAAGTCCCAGGTTTGGGCGAGCGTTTTGAATCCGAGATTCGCTGCGCAACAGATCTGTTGCGCGATCAACCTGAAATTGGATTTCTCGCCGATCCCGATCTTCGAAAGTTCATTCTGACTCGTTTCCCCTTCACTTTGTATTACAGTGTCACAGCCGATGTTCTACGCATCGAGGCTGTCGCACACCAAAGCCGCCGGCCCGGCTATTGGAAGTCGAGGGTTGACCGCTAGTGCAAAAAAGCTAGCGTTGGGAAGAAGCCGCGAATTGCGAATCACTTCGAGCGCATCGGGGATGAGTGGTTGTTGATTCATCATCATGGAAGTGCGGTCATGGGCTGAAGCGGTTCGCTCTCTTTGCTCGCGCAACGCGCGGCCTCAGAAGGCCCTCGTTGGATGCGCGCAGTTGAGAGCAGAACTGCCCCAGTCCATTGTTTAAGAGGTGGGGGGAGAAAACGAGAACTGGTTGGTAGTGAGCTAGCGCCTAGGGGGTGTTACCGTGCTCGCTGAGTGCGCACACGAGAATGATCGAATAGTGAAATTATGGGCGGTGCTCCCTCAATGCGCGCAATCGAAACACCCCCAGGCCTTAGCCCTTTTGAGAATGTTAGGGGAAAATACAAGTTCGACGTGCGCAGGCGACAGCCAGTCTTAGGCTTTGTATAGGCGAAGAGTGAAGACATTCTCTACGTAGAGGTAGATGGTTTCGTGCCCGCTGACGGCTGCACGGCCTATAGAAGATAGTGTCCTGGTTTGACGGCAAGATGAGCTAGAAGCATTTCGGCTGCTGAGTAACCGAAAAAGAGCACCGTGACCTTTCCAGGATACGTCCAATGAGTTTTTCCTGTTCTCTCATGTGGTTAATATTACTTTTGTGCACGATTCTTTTCTTTTCGCCAGCTGTAGCCCAGATATCTGAGACAAACTTTGCTCATTTGAGAGACTTATGCACGCTGAACAACGGCGAAGCTTGTGCGCAACTAGCAAACCAGTTATTGAAACTTCCAGACCGCGAGTCGTATTTCTTCGAAGCTGCTCGGGCCTATGAAAAAGCGTGTGCTTTGGAGATCATCTGGGCCTGTAACAATATAGGTGACCAGTTTTACTATGGAAAGTTTGGGAGATCGAGGGATCTTGTAAAGGCAATTCGTTACTTTGAGTTGGGCTGTAAGAAAGAGAATGAGTACGCCTGTTCGCGTCTGGTGGACATTCTTGGCGATGCTGAGCGGAAATAGTGAACTGCATAGCAGTAGGACAAGAAAGTTTCAAGCACTGTTTCTTCATGTTTGTGTCGGCTCGATTCCAGACACGGGTAACCGAATCATGTCCGAGAGGTCCGAAAAGGGTGTCAGGAACCATGGTTTGTCCGATGTCAGCAAAGCTGCTCGGAGGGGGCGACCAGTGCGTCATCGCCCTCAAATTCCAGCGGTAAATTCATACGATGGTTCCTGACACCTTTTTCTGCCCTGCACGGCTGCCCGCAGCAAACTTCTTAGTTATACGGACTTGACAGGGTTGCGAGCCCTGCACAAAGTGAATGTCATTTCAAACGTGCGGTCCGAAGTCGACGAGGTGAAACTCCTTGCTGTTTCCCGAAAAGAAATCCGCGCTGGTTAGACTTTCCGACACTTTGAAGATTAGTCTCGACACTTGCGCTAAAACATCACGCGAAATCCTTGACCTCTTTGCACGACACGAACAAACCTTTCGTGAAGCTCAAGGAATTGCAAAGCGCGCACTTCGTAATGATGCGGTCACAACAGAGATCGAGGATCAGATTCGGAAAGTGTTTGCTTCGATTCCGGAGGAGGTGGCCCTGAAGGGCGTCCGCCTTCAGGGCCAGCTTCATAGTCAGTCTCTCTCAACAATTCTTTCATGTTGCTTTTGTTTGGAGTCTTACGTGAATTCGCTCGCTTATTTTCTCTTCAACGAAGCAGACTTTCTCGGCCTGATAAAGGCTGGACACAAAGTGTCTGCGGACTTGCTCATTGAGGCCATCGAGGGAATGACCACCCGAAAGAAATGGGATGCTCTGGCCCGTCTTCGAGGTGGAACTGGGTTTGATCGGTCGCGTGCTCCATTCCAAGATTTCCAAATTCTGTTCAATTTCCGCGACGATCACGTTCACGACAAAGTGGTTGATTTTTCCAATGATCGACTGAGCAAACGCTACAACGGCAAACTGCCTGATCCAGTGACAGGTCTCCTCGATCTTGGGCATGCTTTGTACGGAGCTCATACTTATTGGAGTATGGTCAGTGAGATTCACAAGTTGGTCGATGTCGAAGAGAGGAAGTTCCATCGACATTACAACCTCGCACCATGGATCGACAATAATCATCGGCAGGCACTCGAACGGCTCGCCGATGCATACAAAGAAAAAATGGGCTAGCGAAACGCCGTGTAACACGCGGCTGGAACGGACTACTGAAAACCGCAGCCGCTCAGCCGCAGGCCGTTAGGGAAAATTAAGGGGACATTCTGGTTTTCTTGTTGAGGCGGGAACGTGATGGCGGGAACTGCTTCCTTGCGTCATGAATGACACGGTACGTCGGGCAACGGTGGGTGATCTTGATCAGCTGGTGCCGTTGTTTGACGGGTATCGACAGTTCTACGGTGAGGCGTCCGACCTGTCCCTTGCTCGGCAGTTCTTGACTGAACGGATGTCTCGCGGCGAGTCGGTCGTATTGATCGCTGAAGGCCCTGATGGGACTGCGATCGGTTTTGCGCAATTGTTTCCGAGCTTCTGTTCAGTTCGTGCGGCCCCGATCTATATCCTGAACGATTTGTTTGTTGCGCTTGCTGCCCGGCGCCGCGGTGTCGGTGCTCTTCTGCTGAAAATCGCCGCTGAGACCGGTCGCGCTGCGGGAGCGGTTCGGTTGGAGCTCTCAACAGCAATCACAAACGTTCCGGCTCAGAAGCTCTATCAGAAGTTGGGATGGAAGCGAGACGAAGAGTTCCATGTCTACAGCGTATCTCTAGAGGGGTAACGTTAGGTTTTTGGCGCTGAGGCGGTGGGGATCTCTTCAATGCGGACCGTACTGGCCCATTCAGCGACGAGAGAGTCTCGTTCTTCCATCGTCATTCCTGCGTACTTCATGAACATCTGCGGGCCTTTGCGGCGCCGCCAGGTGAGGTAGCTAAGGAAATGCTCACGGCAGATACTGTGTGTGCCGGCCGGAGCATAGACTTTCGCTTGGCAACCTTTAATTACGCAGGTCAGGTCGTGCATTCCGTCCTCCTTCTCACAGTCCATAGTATGCCGACCATAAAGGCTGATTATCAACGGGGAGTTAACCTTGACGCGGCGTTTCCGTTCCGGTAGTTCGATTGCCATGCTGAAGCCAGTACGCACTTTTCTCCTCCTGGTGTCCGCGCTCGTTTCTTTTCCGGGTTGTGCGGCAACACACCGCGAGGGGCTTCCCCCCGGCAGTCCTTTTGCCGAGACTGCTCCCGTTTCTGCGGATCTGCTGCCTCAGGGGATTGCGGTGGGCGACGTAACGAACCAGTCGGCTCTGCTCTGGATACGGACCAATGGACCGATGACGGCTCAAATCGAGTGGGCGCCTGTGGCGGTCTGGGAACGCCTGTCGAAGAAGGAGACGGTTGTCGCTCCCGTAGCACGGACTCCGTTGTTCACGACCGGTCCGGAATCGGATTTCACCCTGACGATTCCCCTTGAAGGGTTGACGCCGGCCACACGATATCGTCTGTTTGTGTTTGCGGGCTCGAAGGGTGCTGAGGACACCGCGACTGAAGCGCGGGTGGCAGCGCATGGGGAGTTCACGACCTTGCCGGAGGCTGCAAATTCTACCACCGTGACATTTGCCTGGAGTGGTGATCTAGGAGGTCGGGGACACTGTAGGCGTGGCGCCGCCGGATACCCAATCTTCGATGTGATGGGGGCTCAACGGCTCGGCTTCTTCTTGTTTCTCGGCGACACGATGTACGCCGACCATTTGTGCCCGTCACCTCCGAACGAACCGGGTGCGGACTTTCGAGCAACGACTCTGGCAGAGTACCGAGCACGCCATCGTGACCAGCGAGGTGCAGAAGCGCTACGACGGTTTTTGGAGACCACTCCAGTCTATGTCATTTGGGATGACCATGAGGTTGGGAACGACTTTTCAGGACCCTTCGACGTCCGGATGCCGGTCGGGCGGCAGGCCTTACGCGAGTATTGGCCGATTCGCGTGGCGGCTGATGACGTCCATCGGCTCTATAGAGCCGTGCGTGCCGGGGCAGATCTCGAGATGTTCATCCTCGATACACGGCAGTATCGAAGCCTCAATACCGACCAAGACGGTCCGGCGAAGACCATGCTGGGAGAAAAGCAACTGCAATGGCTGCTAAGCGGGCTTACCGAGTCAACTGCCACATGGAAAGTGATTGTGACCACGGTGCCGCTCTCCATCCCGAAGGGAGGAAGTGCAAGCGCTCCTGGAAATGATGGCTGGGCCGGAGGGCCTGGCGTTCCAGGGTTTGAGCGGGAACGACAGGTGATTGTGGACCACATTCTCCGTCGACGAATAAAGAACGTCGTATTCCTGGCAGGCGATGTCCACCATGTACAGGCAAATGCCTACGATCCGAACGGTGACGGGATTCCTGACTTCCATGAGTTCGTGGCTGGTCCCTTGTCCGCTCCGTCTGACCGATTGACACCGGCCAATGTGGACTTACGCCCAACCATGTTGATTAATGAGCGCGGGTACATGAATTTTGGTCTGGTTCGAATCACGAAGTCCTCATTTAATGTCACCGTCATCGACGAGAGCGGTGCCACGCGGTTTTCCCACCGTCTCTTCGCGAAGTGACCGCCTGCAGTTTCTACGAAGATTCTCTTGAAAACCGGACGGATGGCCAGTTACGGTACACGTTCGTTTGCGCGCGCGTTTCAGATCGGGGTGAGGTGCAGGATGCTGTTGCAGGTGATTTCTGTGGTGGGGGCCCTGATGGTGCTCTCGGCGTATGGTCTGCTTCAGAGCGGGATTTGGCGTGAACTGAACGCAGGGTATCTCGCGTTTAACATTGTGGGGTCATTGCTGTTAGGGATTGTTGCCATTGTCGACCAGCGAGTGGGATTCATTTTCTTGGAGTTTGCGTGGGCCGGTCTTGGATTGATCGGTGTCGCCAGGGCCGTAAAGGCTCGGCAAGTTGGAAGCTAACTGGGCCAGGATGAAAGGATGATACAAATGGCAGGGTTGATGTCGGCGGATGAAATTTTTGAACAGGCGCGCAATGCCGCCGCAGCGGCGACAGGGCCTGATGAAAAGGCTATGCAGATCGATTACCCGGCGTTGAAGGAGAAGATTCGCGCAGCCCTAGGGGAACGAAAAATCGCGCTCTGTCACATCAACAAATTCCTGCCGGAGGGTTATGAAGATCAGGGGCGCTTTAATCTCGTGCTGCTCACCGCCGGTAACGTGGTGTTCGATATAGTCATTGGCGATTCGTATTTTCGCTACGACGTGGTGTCGGTCAGCCAGCTGGACAAAGTTCAGCTGATCGATGCGATGTGGGAGAACAGAGAAAAGCGCCGGGAGGAACCGTTCCTCAGCCTGCGCCTGATGCACGGCGAAGAGGCGCATCTCCTGCTGGCGCTCGACGATGACGAACGCGCGAGCCTCCTGGCGTTTGCGCGGGCGGTGTCAGGGGCGAGAAATCCGGAGCGCTGAGCGCGTAATCCATACTGTTGACGGCAGGGGTAACGCTCCGGCTCAGCGGCAGGCCGTGTAGCGGACCGTCCGCTGCAACCGGTTGTTAGCTGGCAGCTACTTCGTCTTCTCGATATCCCCCGGCTTCCAGGTCCTGTCGATCGCCGGCTGTGCCGGAGAGTACAGGCGGAGGATGACGAAGAACCCCCTGTCCGGCGCGGTGGCGAGCCAGTTGGATTCCTTTCCGGCCGGCGCTTTGGGACCGATGTAGAGGTCGAACGAGCCGTCGGCGTTCTTCGCCGACTTGTCGAGGGAGCCGAGCGACGGCAGCGGCTGGCCGTTCGCCAGACCAGACGCATTCTCCGCCTCGTAGAGCGTCACAGACCAGAAGTTCTCCGCCGGCACGTCCTCGGGCAGGCGCAGCCGGTAGCTCGACCCGCCCGAGAGTGGCGTGCCCTCGCTGTCCACGAAGGCGATCATGTACTTCGCGCCCTTTCCGGCGGTCTGTGAGATCATTCCCGGGCTCATTGAGTAGTAGTCGGTGAACATCCAGATGCGGGCGTCGAGGTCGCGGTAGCCTTCCGCCGGCCGCATCCACGTCACGTCCAAGCGCCCGCCCGGGTTGTCGGGTGTGCCGTCGGCGAACGGGTTGAGCCAGTGTCGATCGGGATAGACACGGTACGAGCGTCCGCCCACCATTTCCTGGAAGGCGATCACCCGGCTGGTCTTGTACGCCGTCTTCGCCGCCGCATCGAGGATCGCGCGCGTCTTCGCGTCGGGTTTGAACGGCTCGCCCTTCTTAATCCCGACCATCGCGAGCATGCCCAGCCAATCCGGGCCGGCTGAGTTCGAGCCCTCGGTATCCACCAGATACTTCAGTTGGTCGAATGCCGTCGCGTCGCTCCGCGGCAGCATGTTGATCGAGCGGCCCGAGCCGTCGGGGAACTCCATGGGCAGGGCCGAGTCTTTCTTCCCCAGCGGATAGATCTTCGACTGCTCCAGCCGCTCGACCGCTGGAGCGAGGTCCTTCGGATCCTTGAAGAATGAACGCAGGAAGATAAAGACGTTGTTCGTCCCCGATCGGTACACGAAGTAACCTTCGGGGATCTCTCCCTCGTACCCGGGCGGGACGATGAGGATGTTTCCGCCCTTGCCCTGATCGGGCCCGAAGAATCCGATGTCACCGAAGTATTCGCCGCCATCGACCGGGATCGGTCGCTGCCACGCGTCCATCAGGATGCTCTGGAGCAGCGGTGGCGCCTCGTAGACAATCGGCCCGGTCTTGTCGAGATCGACATAACTCATCGCGTAGACGACGTCGGAGTTGGGCGTGGTGATCAGCGTCTTGGCATCCAGCCGTTTCTTCCAGATCGGCAGGACGTTGTATCCCGCGCCGAACGTCTTCTCCGACCCGTCCTTCATCCCCATGAAGTTGATGACCGGCATCGCCCACAAGTAGGTCTGCGTCGCCCGCTGGAACAACAATTCGTCCTTGAGTTCCTGCGCCGTCTCTGCCGTCGGTCGGTTGCCTTCAAACTGGCTATTGGCCAATTCCTGAAAGCGGCTCTCCTGCGCAGAGGCCACGGGCGCAGTCAGCAAGACTACGACAATGACGATCGGGCCAGTTCGGATGATTGATCTCATGACTGTTTCCCCCATGTCACTTGACGATTTCGAAGTCTGGCAGCTTGAAGGACTTGTCGAAGAACGGCTCGGTCGGCGCGTAGAGGCGGAAGTAGACAAACCAGCCGTCGTCGCCGACGGTCTTGAGATGATTGCTCTTCATGCCTGCCGGCGTCCTGGGACCGATGTAGAGATCGACGCTGCCGTCGGCATTTTTCTGAAGCCCATCGGTGCGGCTGCCGAGGCTGACGTCGCGGATCTTCGTGCCGCCGTTCTCGTAGGGCCGGCGCGTGTTCTCGCTGTAGAGCGTGATGGACCAGAACTGCGCCACCGGAACGTTGGCGGGGACGCGGAGCACGTAGTTGCGGTCTGCGCGGAGCATGTCGCCGTTCGCGTCGCGCTTGGTCGTCATATAGACCTGTCCCACACCGGGCTTGGGCGCGACCATGCCCTTCGTGGCGCCGATGGCTTCGTAAAACCAGGTGGCTCGCTCGTCGATCTGCTGGATCGTGTTGGTCTCCTGCTCGACCTGGAAGTCGAAGCTCTTATACCACCGCGTCCCGGGCCAGTAGGCTTTGGTGTAGCGCGGATTAACCTGCAGATTGCGGGTCATCAGCTCGCCCATGGCCACACCCCTCCTGAGGATGTCCCGCTGACGCGCATCGGGCGAGAACGGCTGACCCTTGGCGATGCCCAGCGGCTTGATCATGGCCATCCAGGGCTTGTCGATCTCGCGCACGGGCTCTTCCTGCAGGATTTCGGAGAGTCGTTGCCAGTAGGCAAGGCCGCGCGGGACCGTGCCGCTCCACTCCCGGTCTAAGTTCTCGATGTACTTGCATGGCCGGGGTGTTTCGCCGACGCGGCCCATCTTGTACTCAGATTTGTACGTCTCGAAGAACTTCGGGTCGGGATCGATCATTCGCGTCCCGATCATCACGTTGTTCGTGGCGCTCTGAAAGACCTTGACGCCGTCCTTCTCGTATTGGGAGGGATCATCGTCGGGACCGACCACGATGTAGGTTCCGGCCCGACCTTGATCCGGGCCGGTCAGTCCGAGGTCCAGAACCGGCCGCATCCACAGATCCAGCACGCCGCCGGCGGTCTGGCCCGCCGGGTACTCGATCCGCACTGCACCGTCCTTGAGGTTGGTGAAGTTGAAGATGTACGGCGTGGTCAGATTTCCAGTGACGATGCCGGTGCGCTCCTTCAACGTCTGCAGCACGACGAAGTCGCTCCAGGTCTGGACATCGAACACACGGATCAACTCATCGCGCCAGGTGGTCGTGCTCACCAGCGGCGTCGACCAGATGTATGCTTGTGCGCCCCGCTGATAATCCATCTCGTCGAACAGCCGCCGGGACGCGTCATCGTCAAAGTAGTTGTCGATCAGTTCGATCTCGCCGATCGGCGTAGCGATCGACTCGTCACCGGCCAGGGTGGCTTCAGCGAGCGGTACGGGTTTCGCGGCCGACGTGTTGGCAATATGCGGGTTGACTTGTTGACAGCCCGCGACGCTGAAGAGGGTAAACAGGGCGACGAATACGTTCCCCAGGAGTTTCACGTGTTCGGTCATGTTGTGTCTCCAGTGATAAAGGTCGTAGGTACTGAATCCAGCTAACGCAACGTATCCGCTGGAGGCATGGTTTCCATCAAGTCCTCAATCATCCCGTGGCCCGCACTAAACGAAAACCGAGATGATTCGTACCCGTGTCGGGCGCACCCTTGCCTCTCCCGCCCGGCATATAGCGCGCGCAATACTGGTCGGTGCAAAGGAACGAGCCTCCCTTCTGTACCCGTTTGGCCACACCCGGCTTCGACGGATCGAAGCTCTCATCGGCATAGGGCTCCGTCGGATTATGCGACACGTCATCGGTCTTTGCCCGCTTTTGGTACGTATCATGACGATACCAGTCAGACGTCCACTCCCACACGTTCCCGGCCATTCCCCATAAGCCGAATCCATTGGATGGAAACGCTTTGACGGGCGACGTTGATACGCACCCATCTTCGCCCGTGTTCTGATCGGGGAAATGCCCTTGAAAGGTATTGGCCATCGCCTGCCCGCCGGGCAAGAATGAATCGCCCCAGACGAATTTTTTGCCTTCCAGTCCGCCACGCGCGGCATACTCCCATTCCGCCTCAGTGGGCAGTCGTTTGCCGACCCATCGGGCGTACGCTTCGGTATCCTCAAAAGCAATGTGCACGACGGGATGATCCATTCGCTTGTCGATCGAGCTGCCGACCCCTTCCGGATGGAGCCAAGCCGCGCCTTTGACGTAGTTCCACCATTGGAAATGATCGTGCAAGGACACGGCATGGGTCGGAGGTGAAAAGACGACCGATCCCGCGACAAGCATGTCCGGCTTCGCTCCAGGATAGTCCGACTCCTTCGGAACGCGTTCCGCTACCGTCGTATACCCGGTGACCCGTACCAACTCCGCGAACTGGGCGTTCGTAACCTCCGTTTCGTCGATCCAGAATCCGTCGACCGCGACACGATGCACCGGATGTGCATCGCGGAGCATCGGTTCATCGGACCCCATCAGAAACTCACCCCCGGCGATCCATTTCATTCCGACCGGAGGGTTCAGGTATGACGATACCTCCCCGTACTTGGCATACGCGACCCATCCGGCGACCGTCAACAGCACGCATCCCAGCAAGAACATCACCATGGTCCGGCGTTTTTGCGCTCCCTCTGTCTTGACGCCGCTGGCAGGCTGCGCGCTGAGGTGTCCCAAAGCCTGAGATGTCTTTGCCCTGCTCAGCCCCTCTTAATGCACGAGTGGGATATTTTGGGCCAATTCTGCCCGCAGAACGGATCGAATTTTGGTTTCAATTTGTATGTACAGGGCGGTCTTCGCCGCCGACAAGACCTTTCCGACCTTATCGGCATAGGTGCGTTTCACCGTTGCTCCCGCCTCTTTGATCGATAACACATCGTTGAGCAACTTCTTGGCGGTCTCGTTTGGAAGCCAACAAGACGCTGCCTACTAACAGTAATCGCGGAATAAGTGTCATCGCAGTTCACCATCGTGAAAGGCGCGAACCGGCCTCGAAGTTTTCTTGTAACAATTCAATTACACCGAGCACGCGTCAGCTTGCGACGCACGCATGTTGATGTCCCTACTCGATTGAGTACGGCTGCACCCGCAGCACAGCGATGGTGGCCGTCGCCGAAACTCCGGCCTCCGTCAGCACATAGGTCGAATATCCCTTCTTGGCTAAGCCCCCGCTCCCGACACCACCCGCGGCTCCGACATCGCCGGCTTTGGCTGCCGCCTCGACCCCTACAGATCCTTTCCACTTGCCGTCGGCAAGGTCCAGAAGTTTTTCTCTATCCTGGAAGATGAGCACGATTCGTTCGTCTCGTCCACCCCATCCCATGCCGAACTGAAGCTCCGGTATCCTGACATAACTCCGCTTCCCGGTGGTCTTATCCACGACAACGCCTGCCCCGCCACCCCATCCCACGAGAGGAATCTTGACCACTTTTTTCTCTCCCACCACATAGCCGACCGACTGTGTCAGCTCTTCCTTAGTGGTTGGATGTTCCGTCACCAGTCTGGCCAGGGTTTCGCTTTCCAGACGGTCGAAGTATGTCAATTTCTCTTCTTTGCTTCCGGTGAGACCGCCTGCACATCCCATCACCCCCATGACCAGGGCCAGGAGAGCCACGAAGGAAGGCCACGTCGATGGCAATACCCTATTCATCATCACTCCCTTTCCTAATCGGTCGCGTGAATCATAGTCCCACTTCAGTCTCGGGCGATCCGCATCATAACCGCGTGTTCAGCACTTCGATCAGATTCGACTTGAGCGACTCCGCTCGGCGAAGATTGCTCTATGGCGCGTATTTCATTTCCTTTTCCGGTGATTGGTGCGACACACGCTTGTACACGGGCTGCAGCATACGCGGCGGGGAGAACTGACGACACTGTCAATTCTGACAGGTGTGAGGGAAATTTAAGGGGACATTCTGTTTTTCTTGTCGGCACGAAGGGAATCGTGGTCGGTGAAAAATCGGGATGTCCCCGGTTTATACATAGATCATGGTGGTGCTCACTTCATTATGCCCCAGCAGCTCTTGGAGAGTACGAATGTCGTATCCGTCCTTAAGGAGATGTGTGGCAAAGGAATGCCTGGAGAAAAGAACAGGGAACTGAAGGCTTACCATGAGCGGATTCTTCTAAGCTCTGGTGTAGAAGGGCAAAGCTTTGACCGTTACGTCGTGCTTCTTTCCTTCGATCTCGACAGTCAGTGCTGTGTCGGGCACGGTAAAGTCCCGCAGCGGGAATCCGAAGGCGATCACGGCATTCAACTGCGGTGAGTGTGTGGCGCTGCTGATCCAGCCCACTTCTCGGTCCCCTGAAAACAGCTTGGCTCCATGGGGCGGGATCGTGGAGTCCTTCACAACGAGTCCCACCAGCTTTCGCCGCACACTACCGTAGGTGTCCATCCGTGCCACGACTTCCTGACCGGGATAGCAACCCTTATTCAAACTGAAGGCCTTCCCTTCCAAGTTCGCTTCCGGTGGAACAATATCTTCGTTGAGGTCCGGCCCGGCCTTTGGCAGGCCTGCTTCGATGCGAAGAGACTCACGTGCGCGGCCACCGAACGCCTTGATGCCATACGCCTCGCCGGCCTCCATGAGCCGTTCCCAGGCCGAACTGATGGTATCAACAGGCAGCAATAGCTCCAGGTCATCCTCTCCGGTTTCTTCTGTGCGCAGGACATAAGCGGAATGGCCGCCGATATGAGCTGTCACGGCACTTACCGGTTTGAGATCGCTCATCTCGACGCCGAAGGCCGCATTGACGGTCGCGCAAGCCTTAGGCCCACTGACAAGCAAGAGCCCCCAGGATTCAGCACAGTTCTCCATCTTGGCTTTGATGCCATAGAGCAGGAACTTTCGGAGTGCCAGGAAGGTGGCCTCGCCGACTTCACCGACATCTTCGATCCACAAACTGTCGGAGAGGGTATAGACGCGAAAGTAGCCGAGCATCTTCCCCTTATGGGTGAGAAAGCTCGAATAGCGGCCCTGGCCTCGCTGGAGAGGGAGAATGTCGTTGCTGATGAGGCCTTGTAGCCATTTCACGCGATCGTCGCCGGTCACGCGGACTTTGCCACGGTGCGAAAGGTCGGAAAGTCCGACGGCCTGGCGCACCGCCTGATACTCCGCCTCCCATTCACCATAGTGAGCGGGCATGTCCCATCCCGCGACCTCTTCAAAGATTGCGCCGAGTTTCTGGTGGTGCTCGTGAAGTCGGGATTGTTTCATTTTGAAATGTTGGGTTGTGAACGTTCCATGTTAAATGAGATTCAACATTCAGCATTAAACATTCAACATTACCTCTTCTACCAGTTCTTTCAATCGAGCGGAGAACTCATTGCGCGAAACGATCTTGGTCACACCCAGCGCCCTGGCTCGATGAAACGTCTCAACCTCTTCATGATTGGCGAAGGCGAGAACAGGAATGGTTTTTAGCCGCGCGTCGGCTTTGAGTGTCTCGAGGGAGTGAATGGCATTCAGACTCTCGTCGTTCATGTTCAAGATGACTGCGGACGGGTTCGTGGCCGAAGCCTTTTCAGCAATATCCTGCTGTGTGCGTGCCCGTTCGATCCTGTGGCCTTTCGACATCAGGGCGTCGCGGACTTTGGTGTAAAAAAAGATGTCGGTAACCGCCACAAGAATGGTCTTCTGGTCTGTCTTGTCTATTCGGTCTGTCTGGTGAGAATTCGGTGTCATCGGTGAACTTGTCTCCGCGTCAGAGTAGATAAGCTGTCCTCTTTGCCGAACGAGACAGACATGAAAGACCAGACAGACCAGATAGACCGGTCAGTTCAGCATGCTGATCAATCGTCCCAGCGCTTTCTTGGCCAGGGTGTAATCGGGATTGAGCGCCAGGGCCTTCTTATAAGAATCGATAGCCTCAGTCCATTGACCTTTGCGTTCGTAGACTCGCCCTAAGTTGAGATGAGGAAAGGCCGGGCTCTCGTAACGTTTCGCCTGCAGGGCCTTCTGAAACCAGATGATCGCCTCGTCGAGTTCGCCCTTCTCGATCAAATAGGCTCCAATGTCGTTATAAGGGTTGCCGAAGTCGGGGTCTCGCGCGATGGCCTTATGACATTCCTCGATCGCGTCATCGAGCCGTCCCATGAAGCTGTAGGTCCAACCGAGAAAGGTATAGGCCTCCGCTGTCGGATGAGTCTCAATCGATTTCTTATAGAGCGTCACGGCCTCCTCCAATTCACCCTTCATCTGGCGTTCATAGGCTTGCTGGAAGAGTTGCCACGCCTCGCGTTTATCCTCTTCGTGGCCTTCGCCTTGTATTAAAAAATCTTGTACATCCATGGTGCGGCTGCTGAAAAGCGCCCCCAGCTTCGTTCTCGGTCGCTCAACCCCCTCAACGTACCACAAGGGTACGCCTCGGGGCCTTCGCTTCCTGCGGCCTTGCTGGCTGGCGCTTTTGAGCAGCCGCAAGAAGGAAGCAATGGCAACAAGCTTGAATATCTACTCCTGCTTCAGCTTCTTTTTAATCAATTCTGCGCCGTAGCGGCCTGAGAGCAACATCGACCCGAATGCCGGTCCCATGCGCGGGGTGCCGTAGACCGCCGCCACTGCCAATCCGATCACGAAACAATTGGGATAGACCTCTCCCGTCCGATCCATCACCTCTTCTTCAGAGCGGGAGACCCACATGGCCCCGTTACCTGGCACGGCTTTGTAGAGATTACGTTTGTGTAAGAGCTCTACGACGACCGCATCATGCCCTGTTGCGTCCACCACAATCTTGCTTTCGAGTGCAATGGGGTCCACGTGGATAATGTCATGGCCGGCCATTTCAGCCGTCGTGCTGTTGACCACTACGCCTTCGAGCATGCCGTCGCGACGAAGAATGAGGTCCACGACTCTGGTGAGGTTCATAATCTTCGCGCCGCCTCTGTAGGCAGCGGCGATCAGCGCACCGGTAGCGTGTGGAGGATCAACCATGTACATGCCATCGCACTCCACGATCTTTTTACATGGCACACCGATCTCTTCGAGAATCTCATTCGCCGGTTCGCAGATCGTTGCCTTGTTCATCAGGTAACCACCCGACCAAAATCCGCCGCCAAGGGCGAGGTTCTGCTCGACGATGACCGTACGGAATCCCGTCGTGGCTAGATCATGGGCGCAAATCAATCCGGAAGGTCCGGCGCCGACAATGATCACATCGCTCTCGATCAGCTGGTCGAATTCCTTATAGTATTCCCGCGCGATCTGGCGGGTAATATCTCTTTCTCTTAGCGGGGCTGGTCGTGGCTTACTCATGGTCGATTCTCCGTTCAACGGATGCTGAAAACGGCCCCCAACTTCGTTCTCGGCTCATCGAAATCCTCAACGTACCCCACTCGGGAAAAGAGCTGTTCCGACAGCTCGGGGTTGGGTGGGTGGGAATGCTACGCCTCCGGTTTCAATTCTCCTCGTGCCTTGTTGGATGACCGTTTTGAGCATCCTCGCTTGCCTTATCGATAAATCTCGGAGCCGGTCTTCTTGAACTCTTCGGCTTTTTCTTTCATGCCGATTTGAATCGCTGTGTGTTCGTCCACCTGTAATTGGGCGGCATAGTCCCTGACATCTTGAGTGATCTTCATCGAGCAGAAGTGAGGACCGCACATGGAGCAGAAGTGAGAGACCTTGGCCGCGTTATCAGGCAGGGTCTCATCATGGAAGAGTCTTGCCGTGTCCGGATCGAGCGAGAGATTGAACTGGTCTTCCCAACGGAACTCGAAGCGGGCTTTGGACAGAGCGTTATCGCGAATCTGCGCGCCCGGATGGCCCTTGGCGAGGTCAGCCGCGTGGGCAGCTATCTTGTAGGTGATGACGCCGGTTTTCACATCTTCGCGGTCGGGGAGGCCCAGGTGTTCCTTGGGCGTCACATAGCAGAGCATTGCACAGCCGAACCAACCGATCATGGCTGCGCCGATGCCGGACGTGATGTGGTCGTAACCCGGCGCAATGTCGGTTGTGAGTGGTCCGAGTGTGTAGAAGGGCGCTTCCTGGCAGGCTTTCAATTGTTTTTCCATGTTGACCTGAATCATATGCATGGGCACGTGCCCCGGTCCTTCTATCATGACCTGGACATCGTGGCGCCAGGCAATCCCGGTGAGTTCGCCCAGGGTTTCCAGCTCGGCGAATTGCGCCTCATCGTTGGCGTCCGCTATGGAGCCTGGGCGCAATCCATCGCCCAGGCTGAACGACACATCGTAGGCCTTCATGATCTCGCAGATTTCTTCGAAGTGGGTGTAGGCGAAGTTCTCTTCATGATGGGCCAGACACCACTTCGAATGGATCGCTCCGCCGCGGGAGACAATGCCCGTCATGCGTGTAGCGGTCATCGGCACATAAGCAAGGCGGACGCCGGCGTGGATGGTGAAGTAATCCACTCCTTGTTCCGCCTGCTCGATGAGCGTGTCACGATAGATCTCCCACGTCAGGTCCTCGGCCTTCCCTCCGACTTTCTCGAGCGCCTGGTAGATCGGCACGGTCCCGATGGGCACCGGTGAATTGCGGATTATCCATTCGCGTGTTTCGTGGATATTCTTACCGGTAGAGAGGTCCATGACTGTGTCGGCCCCCCAGCGAATGGACCAGATCATCTTCTCAACTTCTTCTTCAATAGAGGAGGCGACTGCGGAGTTGCCGATGTTGGAATTGATCTTCACCAGAAAGTTCCGGCCGATGATCATCGGCTCGCTTTCCGGATGGTTGATATTGGCTGGAATGATTGCACGGCCACGGGCGACTTCGTCACGGACGAATTCTGGTGTAATGACGGGGGGAATACTCGCGCCCCACGATTGACCAGGGTGTTGAGCGACGCCTCCGCCTCGCCCATTTCGCGAGGCCAGTTCGCGCGCCACTTCGCGAGATTGATTCTCCCGGATCGCGATGAACTCCATTTCCGGCGTGACTATACCTTTTCTGGCGTAGTGGATCTGGGTGACATTCATGCCAGGCTTGGCTCGCAACGGCCTGCGAATGTGCTGAAACCGGAGTCCGTCCAGTTTCCGATCAGCTGCGCGCAGCCGGCCATAAAGTGAGGAGATATCGGCAAGTTCGACCACATCGCCCCTGTCGATTATCCAGTTCCGCCGATAGGGTGCCAATCCGGCCCGTACGTCGATCTTGATGTCTTGGTCCGTATAAGGGCCGGAGGTGTCATAGATCGTAATCGGCTCGTTCGCGATGGGCGCGCCTCCGTTCATCGACTTGGTGGCGGTCAAGCCGATCTCTCTCATGGGGACACGCACGCCCGTCTGTGTCCCTTGTACATATACCTTGCGTGAGGCAGGGAACGGCGCGGTCGTCAAGGCTGGTCCGTCAGACTTGTGTCCGTTGCCTGTTGCAGATCCATTGCCGATTGCATGGTCGCTCATGAGGAGCTCCTTTCTTCAGAATGCTGTCCGCGATCGCCCCCTCGACTCCCGGCACGAATCCCGTAGCTGATGGCTGAATGCTCTGTCTTCCAATAAAAAAGCCGCACCCAAATTAAAGGAGGTGCGGCAGAGAGACCAACAATTCCGGTTGTTCTCGCTTCCCTACGCTGGTATTACCCAGGTCAGGTTCTGAGGGTCGTCCGTCTGGGCGGACTCTCAGCCGTGTGGCCCCCCTAGCTTCAATGGGGAGGATCGTATCGCCGGCCTGCTGCATTGTCAACGGGGCATTAGACCTAGCAGGATGCTGAAAAAGTCCGCCAGCTTCGTTCTCGCATCGCTCAGAAGCTCAACGTACCGAAGCGTACGCCTCGCCACTTCGCTCGCTGCGGCCTTGCTGAACGGCCTTTTTGAGCATCCTGCACGGTGTCCTGTATCCCTGACATGCGGCCCAGTGAGGTTCTGGTGTGTATACAGGCCTTTCCGCAGCCTGGAAGAACTCCCACAACGACTGGTTCATTGATTGTCAGGCAGCCCTAACGTAGAATGATGCGGTAGGCTTGTTGACAAAGGAAAGTATGCAGACACTCTCGACCCTTCCAAAACCGGTTACGGACTACCAGCAACTGCCTGCGGAGGAACTATTCCGCCGAACGGCAGAGGCTAAACGTGCGCTAGGCGATCGAGTCATGATCCTGGGCCATAATTATCAACGAGATGAAGTCATTGAGCACGCGGATTTTCGCGGGGACTCCCTTCTGCTCTCGAAACTGGCAGCCGAGCGGTCGGAGCGGCCGTATGTCGTCTTTTGCGGGGTTCACTTCATGGCCGAGACGGCCGACATTCTGAGCCGATCCAAGCAAACGGTGATCCTTCCGGACATGGCGGCGGGCTGCTCAATGGCCGACATGGCGGCTATCGAGCAGGTCGATCAATGTTGGGAGACGTTGGGACGAATCCTTTCAGTGGAAGAAACCGTCATGCCGGCGGTGTATGTCAACTCTGCAGCGGTACTCAAGGCCTTCTGCGGCGAACATGGCGGGATTACCTGTACGTCCTCCAATGCGAGGGCGGTCATGGAATGGTGCTGGGCCAGGAGAGAGAAAATTCTCTTTTTCCCAGATGAACACTTGGGCCGTAATACAGCTAACAAGATGGGGCTGCCGAAAGAAGAAATGATCGTCTGGGACCCCTATCAACCCAATGGGGGCCATACGCGTGAGGCGATCACGCGCGCGAAGCTTCTTCTCTGGAAAGGCCACTGTAGTGTGCACCAGATGTTTCAGCCCGTGCATGTGGACAATTTCCGCAAGCAGTATCCGGCTGGGAAGGTGATCGTCCATCCTGAATGTCACGAGGATGTCGTTAATCGGGCGGATATGAGTGGGTCAACGGAGCTTATAATCCGCACGGTGACGGCAGCGCCGGCTGGGACGGTGTGGGCAGTGGGTACCGAATTGAATCTGGTCAATCGATTGAAGCGTGATCTCACCGATAAGAAGGTATTCTTCCTCTCCTCTACGGTCTGCCAGTGCGCGACGATGTTCCGGATCGATGGAGCCCATCTCTGCTGGGCGATGGAAAACCTTGCTGACGGCCACGTCGTAAACCGTATCATCGTGCCGGAAGATGAGAAGCGCTGGGCGAAGGTGGCGCTGGACCGCATGATGGCAGTGAGTTAGGGCTAGTCCTTTCCCATTCGCTCCGGTATATTCACTCATCAATTCATCACGATCGAACAGACTGCTGTCAGTCCATGGACTACAAGGCAACACTCAATCTCCCCAAAACTGATTTTCCCATGAAGGCGAACCTGCCGCAGCGGGAGCCGGAACTGCTTGCCTTGTGGGAGAAGGAACGGTTGTACGAACACATTCAGGAGGCTGGGAAGGGACGCCCACGGTATGTCTTGCACGACGGTCCGCCTTACGCCAATGGCCGGATCCATATCGGCCATGCGCTGAACAAGATCCTCAAAGACATCATCGTCAAATCGAAGACAATGGCGGGCTACCAAGTGCCCTATGTGCCGGGGTGGGACTGTCATGGCCTTCCGATCGAACACCAGGTCCTTAAAGAACTCGGAGAGAAAAAAAAGACGTTGGATACTCCGGCTATCCGACGGCTCTGCCGGGACTATGCTGAAAAGTTTTACAAGATTCAGCGCGAAGAGTTTCAGCGGCTCGGCATCCTGGGTGATTGGGAACGTCCTTACCTCACGATGAATCCTGGCTATGAGGCCACGATTATCCGCGAGTTCGGAAAATTCGTGGAGAGGGGCGGCGTCTATAAAGGATTGAAGCCGGTGCTCTGGTGCACGGTGGATCAAACCGCCCTTGCCGAAGCGGAAGTGGAGTACGAAGATCACACCTCTCCCTCGATCTATGTGAAATTCCCGTTGGTCACGTCGCCAGAGGTGCTTAGCCATACATTCCCTGGTATCTCGTTCCCCGCCGGCATCAAACTGGTTTCCGTTGTCATTTGGACGACTACCCCGTGGACCCTTCCGGCCAATCAAGCGGTCTGTCTCCATAGCGAGATCGATTATGCATTTGTTCAGGTCGGGGACGAGATATTGATCGTGGGGGAGAAGCTCCTCGAGAATGTAGCGAAGGCTTGCAAGCTCGAAGGGACGCGACTGTTTGGGGTGAAGAAAGGACGTGAAGGATTCGAAGGGATCGAGACCCAACGGCCCCTGACTACCGGTCTGTCACCGATTCTGCTTGGTGACTTCGTAACCCTCGATCAGGGAACGGGCTGTGTCCACATTGCTCCGGGTCACGGCATGGAAGACTACAACCTCGTTCTCGAACACAATGCCAAAGCCTCGCCGGGTGAACGGTTGGAGATTCTGGCGCCGGTGGATGACGGAGGGCGGTTTACCGATGTCGTGAAAGAATTTGCCGGCCAGCATGTACTGAAGGCAAATCCGAAGATTGTGGACTTCCTGCAGGCTAACGGACGGTTGCTGGGTCATGGGTCGTTGAGCCATTCGTACCCGCACTGTTGGCGCTGCAAGAATCCGATCATCTTTCGGGCTACCGAACAGTGGTTCGTGTCGATGGAAACGAACGAGCTTCGGAAGGAGGCTCTGGCGGAGATCGATCGGGTACGCTGGATTCCGGCCTACGGGCGTGATCGGATCAACGGGATGATCGAGAACCGGCCCGATTGGTGTTTGTCGCGTCAGCGTGTGTGGGGCGTGCCGATTCCCGGTTTTACCTGCATCGGGTGTCGGTCTGTCCTGGCCGATCCGACGGTAATCGAGCACATCGCGATGTTGATGGAATCTAAAGGAGCCGATGCATGGTTCGAGCGATCGGCTCCCGAGCTATTACCCAGGGATACGATCTGTTCAAAGTGTGGCGGGAAGGATTTCGAAAAGGAGCGGGATATTCTCGATGTATGGTTCGAGTCAGGCGTCAGTTACGCCGCAGTGTTGAAGGGACGGAAGTGGTGGCCGTCCGATCTTTATCTTGAAGGGTCGGATCAGCATCGAGGGTGGTTCCACAGTGCCTTGCTGGCCGGCATCGTCACTGATCATCGCGCGCCTTACAAGGCTGTCTTGACCCATGGCTTTGTTCTCGATGGGCAAGGCAAGAAGATGTCGAAGTCGGCGGGAAACGTCGTTGCGCCGCAGGACGTCATCAAACAATCTGGCGCAGAAATCCTGCGTCTGTGGGTCTCGGCGCAGGATTATCGTGATGATGTTCGAATTTCCCAGGAGATTCTCAATCAGCTTGTCGAGGTGTACCGAAAGATTAGGAACACCTGTCGGTTCATGCTCAGTAATCTCTATGATTTTAATCCTGACGCTCATCGTGTTCCCTTTGATCAGTTACCTGAACTTGACCGTTGGGCTTTGCTCAAGCTCAACAATCTGGTTGAGACTGTCAAGAAGAGCTATGAAGATTTTGATTTTCGGCAAGTCATTCATGAGCTTGATTATTTCTGCACGGTATACATGAGCGCCGTGTATCTCGATATCCTGAAGGATCGTCTCTATACATTCCGGGCGAATTCGGAGTTGCGGCGTGGATCGCAGACTGTGCTCTTCGACATCGTCGTTGCCTTGGCGAAATTGATGGCTCCGATGTTGAGCTTTACAGCCGAAGAGATTTGGCGAACGCTTCCAGAAAAGCTTGAAAAAGTCACTCGGGTGCTAGCAGGAGCATCAAAGGCGAGCGTGCACTTGAGCCAGTTCCCTGAAGCTCTACCTCAATGGCAGGATCTCGTGCTGGCCCAGCGATGGGAGGTGTTGTTGGAAGTGAGAGTAGCGGTGCAGGCGGCCTTAGAAGATCAACGTCGTGAGAAGATAATAGGTTCCTCGCTTGAGGCTGATATACAGATACATGCAAATCCTGAGAAGTATGAGTTTCTTAAGCGGTACGAAGCGGACTTGCCCACAATTCTTATTGTGTCACGGGTTGAACTAAGAGAAGTCCACAACCTTCCACTCAAACCCGATTTTTTGGTTGTAGTGTCCAAGTCGAAAAGCCAAAAATGTGAACGCTGCTGGAACTATCGCGAAGCGGTTGGCAAGGATGTCGACCATCCGACGCTGTGCGACCGGTGCGTGGAGGCGGTGCAGTGATGCAAGGGCCTCTACGCTATTTGTTTCTGGCTCTCCTCGCCGGTGCGATCATCGTGATCGATCAGGTGACGAAATTGCTCATCGTGCAGTCGATGCGGCTGAACGAATCCATTCCGATCATCCCGAATCTTTTCAGCCTGACCTATATCCGCAACCCAGGCGCCGCCTTTGGGTTACTGGCCAACAGCAGCAATGCGTTTCGCATGGTGTTCTTCGGAGTCACGTCACTGTTTGCTCTGGCTCTGTTAGGGACAATTCTCTACCGATTGCCGAAGAAGGATTGGATGGGGCAACTCAGTATCGCTGGAATTCTTGGAGGGGCGGTCGGGAATTTAATCGATCGGTTACGGTATGGCGAAGTCATCGACTTTCTGGATGTCTATATAGACTCCTACCATTGGCCTGCCTTCAATGTCGCGGATTCGGCGATTAGCGTAGGGGTCGTCTTCTTGATCATCCACTTCGCGTTTGAGAAAAAAGACACGCCTCTCGTGCCGCACGACATCCCTCCTGCTGCTCAGCAGGGGGCTGAAAAAGTCCGCCAACCTCATAGCGCGCAACCAGCGCCACCCGAAGTTCATCGCTCGAAGTCTTGACCGCCTCGAACCGCGAACTGCGGTTCGTCTTCTCGTCTCGCGCGCTTCCTGAAGCTAGGTCGAGAGAGTGACGATGAATCCGCCCTGCTCTCGGAATTGCCGCTGCTGCTCGGGAGAGAACATCACGAGCGGTTCGGTGTGGCAGAATTGACATTCTTTCACCGTAACCGGTACGTTGCCCTCCCCGATGCTGGCCAGATGCTTCTTGGCGAGCGTCAGCGCCGTCGCCTCGTCAGTCGTCATGACGTCGAAGTGCAGCAGCCTCTTGGTACCCTTTACCCATGTGTCGAAAACATGGACAGTGTCGGATTGAGTATGAGCCATCGTGAGACATCCTCCTCATGGTGGTGTTCATGAATCAGCCTGCAGCATGCCTTTGCCATACTGTTGCCTGGTGAAATATGACAGACTTGAATCTGTTCCTGTTCAATAGTGTCACAACGAAATAGGACACCTATTAAAGCAGGTGCAGGATAACTGATATCCGCGGCGCCTGTCCAACTATTCACAGGCCGCTGAGCCGGTAGAGGCTTCAGCGCTCCGCTACAGACCAAAAATATAGAAAACGATAATGCCCATCAGGATGCGGTAATAGGCAAACGGCCGGAGCGTATGGCGCTTTACAAACGAAAGGAAGGCCGCAATCACAATCCAGGCAACGACGAACGATACGACCATCCCGATCCCGAGTGCCAAATAGTCGTCCTGCCGGAAGGTGTCCCGTGACTTCCACATTTGGTAGCACGTTGCCACGATCAGGGTCGGTAGGGCGAGAAAGAAGGAGTACTCCGTTGCGACTTTTCGGTCCAGCCCTACCAGGAGTCCGCCGATGATCGTGGAGCCGGAACGTGACATGCCGGGTAGTAAGGAGGCGCATTGAGCGACGCCGATCCAGAATGCGGACCTCAGGCTCACCTGCTCAAGTTGGTGGACCTGCGACCGGTTACGGCGTGCTTCGACGGCGAGAATAATCAGACCTCCGACGATTGAGGAGACAGCCACGGTTTGAGGCGTAAAGAGCTGGCTCTTGATCCAGTTATGGGTGAAGAACCCGATTGTGGCTGCCGGGAGGAATGCAATCCCGAGTCCGATGAGAAACCAGAGATTTGGGTGAGTCGTCCAGGAGGTTCGCAGAATCGCCGACCAAGGCGTAGCGCCTCGAGATCGGACCATAGCGAAGATCGCTTGCTGCTCCCGAAATGCCAGTCCGATCATGGAGGCAAGCTTGTGTCGTTCGTAGACGATGACGGCGAGAATGGCGCCAAGCTGGATTGAAATCTCGGCGCTGGCGGCGAGGTCTCCTTCGAATCCTAGAAAGTGGCCGGCGAGAATCAAGTGGCCGGTCGATGAAACAGGTAGAAACTCTGTCAGCCCCTCCACGACTCCCAAGATCGTGGCGAGACCAGGACCCCATTCGTTCATGCGATGTCTTTCTGAGATCGGTTGCAGCCAAACGGCGAGTCTTGGGCATATTCACAAAGTGGCAGCAGTCCGTCAAGCAGGTAGACGAATCGACACAGTTACTCACAACGTTCTATGAGTGGGAGGACCGGCAAATCTGTTGACAAAATGAAAGGCTTGGCATACACACAACATTATAATACGTATAGGTGTCGTATTACCCGCTCAGATTCAACAGGCCTGCCGGGTGAAGAGTGAGAAAGGGTGAGATCGACGTCTGGTGCAGATGCCACGTTCAGTGAGAGGGGAGGGAAGTATGAAGTCAGGGTGGGTCGCGGCGATTGTGATGATCGGCGCAGTCTCGATGGTCGGCTGTGTCACTCAAAAGAAGTATGAAGAAGCGATGCTCGAAGCGGATTCGGTTAAGTCCGAGTTGGCCTTGGCGCGCGCTCAAAAGATTGCCTTGGAACAACAAGTCAAGACACTCAAGGATCTCAACGTGAAATTCGGGAACGAAGCCCAGGTTGCTCGTGACGAGCTTGAACGTATTCAACATGGCCGCGACAAGGAACGCGGCAGTATTGAGGGCCGGACCAAGGAACTCGAGGATCGTGTGAGACAACTCTCTTTTCAGAATCGGGCCATGCGTCATGAATACGAGGATGTGAAGCGGCATAACGAAACCCTCAAATCCTTGGTCGCCCGCTATCAAAAAGAGCTGAAAGATCAGTCACGTTCTGCGACAGTGGTCCCTGTGCCTTCCATGCCGTCTGCGAGTTCCGCTCCCTCAGGAGTGCCTGCTCCGCCGGTGGCACAGCCCATGCCTTCTTCCATGAATGTCAATAAGGCCTCCGCAGGCGATATGGTGCTCGTCCTTGGCCTCTCCAAAGATGTGGCGGACCGCATAGTGATGAATCGTCCGTATCGAGTGAAGGGGGAACTGGTCGCGAAGAACGTGGTGCCCAAGGAAACTTTTGATTTGATCAAGGAGCGCATCAGCGTCAGCCCCTAATCAGCTCCATGATCCGAGGAGTCTGGCAGGCCGTCCACCGAGTAGTGGACGGCCTGTTCGTTTTTCAACAGGATGCTGAAAAAGTCCGCCAGCAGGGGGTATGGCCCAGTGAGTCCCCTGTGCTCGCGCAACGCGCGGTCTCAGAAGAGCAGAAGAGGAGCAGCCAGACCATCCTTCTTGCTCGCAGAACGCGCACGATGGAGCGGTGCTCGTCCGATGCGCGCAGTGAAGGACAGTCTGGCTGCTCCCCTTAGGGCGAAGTGGGGAAATTCAGAAGACCTTCGCCTGGGCTTATGGCACGTCTCGGCGCGCCAGGGTTGGGCGGGTGAGACGTCTGGCCTTTTTGAGCATCCTGCAGGGTCCGGTCCTATATATCCCAGAGGTTTTGCTATTTAGGTTCTGCTGTGCCGTATAGGTTTTTCCGCAGTCCCCTGGTATCGTATGGAGCCCCTCCGATTAGATGATTCCCTTCATTCTTGTTGATACAATGCACCTCAAGTAGGCCAGGGAATTGGAGAAGAAGTCGATGCGCCGTGCCATTTTGATCGTGAGCGTTCTGGCGGTTGGGATAACCATTGGCGGCTATGTCTTCTTCAATGGAGAACGCAAAGTCCCGGTTCGATATCGGAGCGCCGCGGTCGAGCGAGGCTCCGTCGTCTCGCTCGTGACTGCGACAGGGACGATCAATCCTGTCGTCTCGGTTCAGGTCGGGGCGCAGGTGTCTGGCATGATCAAGAGCCTGCATGCTGATTTTAATTCGGTGGTCAAGGCGGGCGATATCGTGGCCGTCATCGATCCGGAGCCCATCAAGGCTCGTCGTGATCAGGCTTCCAGCAATCTCGAAATGGCGAAAGCGAACCTTGCAAGAACCCGAACCGATCTGGCTCAACGCAAGCGCGAGCTGGATCGGGTGAAATCGCTGGTGGCGCAGCAGTTCGTTTCTCAGAGCGACGTCGACATCGCAGTGACGAATTTTCAGTCGGCTGAATCACAGGTGAGCGTCGCAGGGGCACAGGTGAAACAGGCTGAGGCGGCCTTGAATGCGGTGGAGTTAGATCTAAAGTACACCGTCATTCGCTCGCCGGTGAACGGGATCGTGGTTGCCAGGAATGTGGAGGTCGGGCAAACGATCGCGGCCAGTTTTGCCACACCGGACCTCTTCTTGATTGCCCTCGATCTGACGAAGATGCAGGTCGACACCAATGTCAGCGAGTCGGATATCGGGGGGATTACTGAGGGGAGGGAAGCAACCTTTACGGTTGATGCATATCCAGGACATCAATTTTCCGGCACGATCCGGCAAGTGCGCCTTGCACCGATCAACGTGCAGAATGTGGTGACGTATAACGTCGTCGTCAACGTCGATAATCAGGACCTCCGTCTGAAGCCAGGAATGACCGCCAACGTCTCCATCGTTGTAGCGGAAAGAGACGCAGTGCTGAAAGTGCCGAATGCCGCGTTGCGCTTCACACCTCCAATTGCAGGTCAGCCCGATCGCTTCATGACCGGTAGCCAGCCGAGCATAGGGAACGGCGCAGGGCGGACAGCAGGAGTCGTCAAAGGGGCCATGGCGCCTACCCGTACAGTTTGGAAACAGGAACCCTCCGGAGAGCTTGAGCCTGTTCATGTTCAAACGGGTATTTCTGATGGTTTAGCTACGGAGATCTTGTCGGAAGGGTTGTCTGAGGGTACGCTGGTGGTCGTGGGAATCGAGCGATCCAAGGGAGACAGGAGTGGGAGCGATCTGCCTCCAGGGTTTGGAAGCGGCGGACAAAGAGGCCCTTCGCGCAATCGTGGGACATAGCGCTCTCAAGGGTATTTTGCCGCACTCGATTCGAGCACGACAGACAAGAGTTCAAGATTCGAAGTTCGAAGTTTTCGGAGGATCGAGCCTCGCCCTTCGAGCTTGTGAGGATGCCGATTTCGCGAGGTGTCCATACTACGTTTCACGATTCACGCGTCACGGGGACTGCCGATGGCTTCGTTGATCGAATGCGAAAATATATGGAAAATCTATCGGGTCGGCGATGTGGAAATTCAAGCTTTGCGCGGTTTGAGTCTCACGATTGGACAGGGTGAGTTCGTCGCCATCATGGGGCCTTCCGGTTCCGGCAAGTCTACCCTGATGAATATTCTTGGCTGCCTCGACCAGCCGACAAAGGGGCGTTATCGGTTGAACGGGATCGAGGTGGGCGATCTGAAACCCGATCAGTTAACCGAAATCCGCAATCAACAGGTCGGGTTCGTCTTCCAGAGCTTCAATCTTATTCCTAGAACGAGCGCGCTCGAAAATGCGCAGCTTCCCCTCTTTTACCGAGGGCTTTCGCTCAAAGAGCAGCGGGCGCAAGCCGCCGCCGCGTTAGCTCGTGTAGGACTACAAGGAAGGGAACACCACCATCCAACCCAGTTGTCGGGAGGGCAGCAGCAGCGCGTAGCCATCGCGCGGGCACTGGTGACGTCGCCCTCGCTGCTCCTGGCCGATGAGCCGACTGGTAACCTGGATACCCAGTCGAGCCAGGAAATCATGAAAATCCTGGAAACACTGAACCGGGATGAAGGAATTACGATCATTTTGGTCACGCATGAGGTAGAAGTCGCGGCCTACGCCGCACGTGAAATTGTCATCAAGGATGGGCAAGTCGTGAGCAACCGTAAGACTAAAGCGGAATCATGGTCCAGTCCGGTCGAGGTATAGATGTCCGCGTTTGTGTGGCTCACAATTCTCACTGCGCTGAGAATCTTGGCACGAAATCGGCTGCGAGCCGGCCTCACGATGCTCGGGATTGTCATCGGGGTGGCGGCGGTCATTGCAATGGTAAGTATTGGCGAGGGAGCCAAGCGGGCCGTACAAGCACAGATCGCGACAATGGGTACGAATGTCATCATTGTCTTTCCCGGGGTGACGTCTGTGAGTGGCGTACGAGGGAGTCAGGGAAGTGCCGTGACCCTTACCGTGTCGGACGCCTTGGATCTGAAGAAGCGCATTCCGTTGCTGGCGGATACCGGATGGGCCAGGCGCGATGTGATGCAAATCGTCTATGGGAATCGAAACTGGAACGGACCGATTAACGGGATTTCCCCAAGTTACCTCACCATTCGCGATTGGTCCTTCACGAGTGGAGGTCCCTTCACTCAAACGGACTTGGAAAGCGCTGCCAGAGTCGCGCTCATCGGCCAAACGATCGTCGCAAATCTGTTTGATCCGGGCGAAGAACCGGTCGGGGCGGTCATTCGCATCAAGAATGTGCCGTTCCGTATCATTGGAGTTCTTGCATCGAAAGGCCAATCTGCGCAAGGGTCTGACCAAGACGATGTGATCTTCATCCCGTTCAGTACGGCTGAACGTAAGGTGTTCGGGACGTCATTTATCGGGTCCGTCGGAGCGATGTTCGGGTCGACCGATCAGGTCGAGGATTTGCCGATGGCTGCCGAGCAGATTCGAGAGGTATTGCGTGCGCGGCATCGACTTCAGGCAGACCAGGATGACGATTTCACGATTCGGACGCAGGTCGATATCGGAAAGGTGCAAGAAGATACCAGTGAGACATTGACCAGGATGTTGTTTGCTATTGCCTCCGTGTCCCTGCTAGTCGGCGGGATCGGGATCATGAATATCTTGCTTGTGTCTGTAACGGAACGGACGAGGGAGATCGGGGTTCGCATGGCGGTGGGCGCGAAACGTCTACACATCCTGATGCAGTTCTTGATCGAAGCCATGACGCTGAGCCTAGTGGGAGGCGCATTGGGTATCGTACTGGGCATTACCGGAGCGAAAATGACAACGCTGATTGCCGGCTGGCCGACCATTATCTCCGGAAACGTCATCATCCTCGCGTTCTTTTTCTCACTCGTGGTCGGTCTGTTCTTCGGTTTATATCCGGCCAACAAGGCCGCTCGCCTCAATCCTATCGAAGCACTCCGGTACGAATAGGTGCGGATCGTTGCTCGAATTATTCATGAACGCTCTCGCGCGACGGTCGAGCCCAGTCCTGACGAGGTGGTTCCCTGCATGCCGGATCTCGTTGCACATGCAGTCCGTTCAGGAGACCGAACGGGAAAAATCCCGCTGGAGGAAAGGATTGGTACACCAGGATTGAATGGGTGAGAAAGACGACTTCGAGATCCACTAGGATCGTGACGTAGGCCCCAGATGCACTTCGATGCGAGGGTTGTCTCTATCGATGTGCTTGTAGAGGTGGGTTTCAACGATGCGGTTGTCATTGATGCCGAGTCCCTCACAGAGGGCATCCTGGGCGATCTTGAGTCCGCCATCCACGTCGCGTCGCAAGGCCGACGTAAAATAGAACCGAATAGACAGGGTGAGCCATTGCGACTGGAGTTGTGCAAGCAGGGTGGTCCGATATGCGGACTGTGCCAGGTTCAGCCATACGAGTTGTCCCACTTGGGCCTTATATGCACGACCAGCCGAAGAGATCAATCGCCGACCATTCACTGTGGCGTACTGATGGTTGACGCTGGGCGGCACAGGGAGGGTTAAGGCTACCACATGATTTTCGGCCGATAACGGCGGTGAAGAGGATGGAGACATGCGGGAGTTCAAGCCCGTTCTCGTGGCGACACGGCGTACTGCGGCCTTCTTGTCAGGACTCCGGTAGGAGATGATGCGAACTGCTCGGGGGGAGGAAGCAAGCCGAGGCGGGCGCCGAAATGTGGTCATGCGCGTCGGCTACAGGAGATTGAGGATCTTAGACATGTTCTGCTCGTAGCGCTCTTCTGATTGTCCGATGTACCGACGCCATGCGCTTGGATTCCAGATTTCCATGCGATGGTACAAACCGACCAGGACGATTTCTTGATCCTCATCCAACGGGACAATTTTTCTGAGCCGACTTGGGATCAAAATGCGTCCGGCCTTATCGATCTCCGAAGTGCCGGCTTCCGACACAACGAAATGCATGAACAGCCGACTTTGGTCTTCATCGAGCGTCGTTTTGGTGCGCTCAAGAACTTTTTCCCACTCTTTCATGGAATAAATTAGCGTCGACTCTTCAGGGCCTTTAAGGAAGACAACGGCCTGTCCCTCCGACTCAACCTGCTCACGGATGGGCGATGGAACGATAAACCGCCCCTTCTCATCCACTTTGCACAGGTATTCACCGGCAAACATCAATGTACGCGCTCCTTTACGACGCCAACGTCGTTCTGGTGCGATCGCGAATCCACTGTTCCAGATCCGAGCGTACGAAGCGCCATTCTCTTCCAAGCTTGAAGGCGGGAATCTGGCGACTCCGTAGGTAACGATAGAGTGTACGAGGGGTGATCTTGAGATAGCGGCATGTTTCCTCCGCCGTCATCAGCTCGCTCTTGGGCTCTTTGGCCATTGAAGAACCTGGCTTGAGAATGACCCATATGCCTCACGAGGCTCAGATTTGTCGCCAGAATAGGGAAGCTTGAAGGATCTGTCAAGTGAAAATACATGACAACTACTGTCATTGACTGTCAGTGCTATCCGAATCTATTGAGCCGGCCTCATCCGATTCCATCGCCTCTGAAAAATCATCTCCAAAGTCCTCACCAGTCTCCTCACCCATTTTTTTCATGAATCGAGCCATACTCTCCGGATCGTTTTCATCGAGTCCTGCCAGACTGCTGGGATCCGACAAGGCTTCAAGACGAGCCTCCTCCGATTTCGGCGAAGAGAATCGAGACAGGATTCTGTGAACTCGACGGCTCATGCAATGGGAGCAGACGGCAGGCGCCGGATTACGCAGGCTAAGTATGAGGACAGTGCTGCACTTCTTGCAGTCGAGGCAGCGATATTCGTACATGGGCATCGGTCATACCCCACTTCCGACGGTCGTCTGAGGCCCTCCGCCCTGATCAGCAAAGAGACGATCCGGCATCAGCCCCGCATCGACCGTCCTAGCCAACGTTAGGGCGAAGACGGTTCCAGTCCCGGCATTTCGCAGAGTCTTCGCACATTCGTTCAGTGTCGTACCGGTGGTAAACACATCATCCACGAGAAGGACGCGTTTCTCTGCAAGGTCCTGTGGCCTGCGGACTTCAAACGCCTTCCGTAGATTCCGTAACCGTGCCTGCCGCGACAAAGTAGTTTGGGGATCGGTTGCGGCGACCCTGACCAGGTTCATGGGTGAAACCGGACGAGACAAGTGACGGCTGAGTTGATCGGCCAGCAACAATGATTGATTAAATTCACGGGCTCGTAGCCGAGCCGGGTGTAAGGGAACAGGGATAATCACGTCGGCATCGATCACGGATGGAAGCGCACTGATCATCAGACGTGCGAGTGGCCGAGTCAGGGTCTGCTTGCCTCGATATTTGAATGAGCAGATTGCCTCCCGCAGTGGCGGAAGATAGGGGAAGAGGGTCCAGGCGCGTTCATACGCTGGCGGTCGTTCGAGACAGTTTTGACAATGATGGTCCGGCGAATAGATCGTCGCTGTAGGCGACACAAACGGTTGATCGCAGCGGACACAAGCCGGCTGTTGAAACGGGTGGATGGATTGCCAGCATGCGGAACAGAAGAACGGCACCGGGTCTGTGCTGAGCATGGCGCCACAAGTAAAGCATTCCACCGGCAATACAAACCGGAGCGCCTGACGGCACCATCCGATCAGTCGATCATGTGAGGATTCACAGAGCATCGAAGCGGAAGTGTTCCAACTAACGTGTATACGCTACTTCTATGGGAATGTGCCGCACCTGTCAAGGTTGTTGCCTCGTAAACAGTTATGATATACGGAAGCAGCGGGATCAAGGGCAAGGTCCTGCTGACGCTCACAATGGCGCCACGATTCCGACTGTCCAGCCTTACTCGCCAGCTCCTGGTGGCGAGTCTGCTGCCTAGGGTCAGAATGGAGAAGCTGATGACTATGGTGAGACTCGACCAGGTGTCGAAAATTTATGAACGGGGCGGCAACACCATCACGGGGCTTGATCGTGTCACGGTCGAAGTTGAACAGGGAGACTTCTGTGCGTTTATCGGTCCCAGCGGTTGCGGGAAGAGTACGTTGCTCAACCTGATTGGCGGATTGGACGTGCCGACCTCTGGAGAGATTTTTCTCGCAGGGCGTCCGACCGAGCGATTCACGAGTGACGACTGGACGAGGGTCAGGCGTGAAACAGTCGGTATCGTTTTCCAAGCATTCCATTTAATCCCCGGGTTGACCGCGGCAGAGAACGTTGCGTTTCCATTGCTGCTACGCGGGGAACGGGGGGTATCGGTTCAGGCTCGTGTCGAAGAGGCGCTCGAATTGGTCTCGATGACTGCTCGAAAAAGCCATCGCCCCGGCGAGCTCTCAGGCGGGGAGCAGCAGCGGGTAGCGATTGCGCGAGCGATCGTACATCAGCCGCAGATCATTCTCGCCGATGAGCCGACCGGCAATCTGGATTCCCACCATGGGGCCGAGATCATCACACTTCTTCGGTCGCTCGTTCAACGCTTACGCCAAACCGTGTTGCTGGTTACCCACAGCACTGAGGCGGCTGAGGCGGCCGATTATGTTTGGGCCATGAAGGATGGGCGACTCATAACGAGGACGCAGCATGGGCCTGTCACCGTAGTAGCGTGATGGATCTTTCGATTTCCATTGCCGGCGTGCGATTTCCCAGCTGTTTCATGAATGCTTCGGGAGCCCTCTGTGTCACGCGTGACGAATTGCTGGCTCTCGGTCGATCTCGCGCCGGGGCCATCGTCACCAAGTCGATGACGGTTGAGGCTCGCGACGGTAATCCGACACCCAGGTACGTTGGATTTCCTGGCGGATCCATCAACTCTATGGGGTTGCCGAATCTTGGGTATAAGGCATATGCCGCGCTTATTCCTGAATTGAAAACTGTGGGGAAACCGGTTATCGCTAGTGTGGCAGGACTCTGTGAAGACGACTTCCCGACGATTGCCGCCGCGATCAATGCGGCGAAGCCCGATTTGATCGAAGTCAATCTCTCTTGCCCCAATATTCCAGGCAAGCCTCAGATCGGATATGACGTAGAAGCTTCCGAGCGACTGCTGAAGCGAGTTCGTAAAGTGATCACGGTTCCGATGGGGGTCAAGTTGCCTCCGTATTTCGATCCGGCCCATCACAAAGCGATGGGCGAGGTAATCGGTCGTTGCGGGGTCGATTTTCTCAACCTGATTAACTCCGTCGGCAACGGACTCGTCGTTGATCCGGATCGCGAGGCGGTCGTCATCAAGCCCAAAGGAGGGTTCGGCGGGTTGGGTGGCGCCATTATCAAACCCGTCGCACTGGCCAACGTGCGGGCTTTTTGGAAGATGTTCGCAGGGCGCATCCCTATTATCGGGACGGGCGGTGTGATCAATGGAGTGGATGCCTTCGAACATATGCTTTGTGGGGCGTCGGCTGTGCAGATCGGCACGGTTTTAGTAGAGGAAGGGGTCGAGGTGTTCGGTCGGTTGGAAGCGGAACTGGCTGGCCAGCTCGGCAGGAGAGGGTATTCGAGGTTGGAGGACTGTCGGGGAAAGCTGAAGGAGTTATAGGGCTACTTAGCCCCGAATGTCTTGGCAAGGAGACCCAATTGCAAAGCCCGTCGGAGTAGTTGCGCCACGTTTCTTACATTCAACCGTCGCATCAAGTTGAATCGGTGTACTTCGACCGTACGCACGCTGATATCCAGTACCTCCGAAATCTCACGGTTTGTGTGTCCGATCGACACCAGGCGAAGGATGTCGCGCTGTCGAGGCGTGAGGAGATCGGCTTCAATATCCTCCTGTAGCGGATGGACTTTTCGGCTCAGAGCAGTTCGTGCAGCCATCAATGACCTCTCTCCAGTTACTAACTCAGCCGAGTCTAGCAAAGGTGCGTATTGCTGTAAACGAAACTACTGATTTGTGCACAGTTCTGTCGCCGACCTGATGGAAGTGATTCACCTTCACCCTCTCATCTGTGCCTTTTCCCCCTCTCGCTTCGCACCCCGCAGGATAGCTGCGCGCGAAGAGATGGAATGGCGGAATAGGCAGGGGTTCGATCTCAGACGTTCGCGGTCTCCGGAATACCAAGCCCAGAATTTCGGGCTTGAATCACGCTTTTCCCGCTTGTCGCATGTCGTGTGCGTCTCGCTCGCCACACGGCTGATGGCGCCTGCAGACATCTTTTTTGACGTCAGCTAGAACCATAGATGACGATGCCACTCGTGCTCCATTACTCCCTGATCCGCACTCATGCTCTCCAGCGGCCATTTCGCACTGCGCTCAGCATCGCCGGAGTGGCATTGGGAGTGCTGGCCTCCGTGGCCATAGGAACGGCAAACATTCAAGTACTCCGGTCGTTCGAACACGCGGTCACAACCATAGCCGGCCCTACCACGTTGGAAATTGTCGGCCATGACCTCGGAGTGGACGAATCCGCAATCACGGCTGCCCGTTCGGTCGAGGGTGTAGTGAGCGCCGCTCCAGTCATTGAAGAATCGGTCGTGGTTACTCAGGGAGAGCACCGTGGCCAGGCGCTTCAGATATTGGGGCTGGATCTGCTCGCAGAGACTGACAAACGTGGTTTTCAGATATCGGAGCCAGACACCGAAGCGGCGATTGAGGCCCTCCTGGCTCCAGATGCCCTGTATCTTGGCCATAAGATTGCCGCGGACTGGAATCTGGAAGTCGGTAGCTCGATCGAGGTGGCGGCCGGTGGGCGTGTCGTACGGCTGCGAGTTGCGGGGCTCATTCATCCCGAGGCGGCGCGGTCATCTCTCTGGGATCGGCTTGCCGTCGTGGATATTGCTGCGGGGCAGCTGCTGTTTCAGTCGATGGGGCGGTTGGATCGGATCGACCTGGTGACAGCACCCGATCGACCGCTCGACGACGTCGCCGCTTCTGTGCGAGCGGCTCTCCCGCCCCATCTGATCGTACAACGACCGGCGCAACGGACGAAACAGGTCGAAAACATGGTCTGGGCGTTCCAGCTCAATCTATCGGTCATGAGCTGGGTGGGGCTGCTCGTCGGAGTGTTCTTGATATACAACACGATAGCGTTTGCCGTCTCGCAACGGAGGCGTGAGATCGGTATCTTCCGCGCACTCGGCATGACCGAACGGCGGGTCACAGGTCTGTTTCTTGTAGAGGCAGGGCTGCTCGGTCTTCTTGGAGGTCTATTGGGCGGTGTTAGTGGAGTGTGGTTGGCCAGGGGTCTGGTATCGCTGGTCAGCCGAACAATCTCGGACCTCTATGCGCCGGTCGCGTCTAACGGGTTAATTCTGTCGATGGACATGCTGACGCTTATGTCGGTGGGGAAAGGGGTTTTGCTCGGGACAATAGTTTCAATGGTCGGAGCTTTGGGCCCTAGTGTGGAAGCAGGAAGGACTGTGACGGTTCGCGCGTTGGCGCCGGGAGACTATGAATCGACATATCAACTGAAGACAGGCCGGTGGGGGTGGATCAGCTTCGTGTTGTTGGTGTTGGCAGGCCTCTCTTCTCTGATAGGACCGATCGGAGAGCTGCCACTCTTCGGCTATCTGGCGACCATCTGTCTCCTGGGAGCACTGTCCTGTTTTGCTCCGATATGCATCCAGGCGTTAGGTATGAGGCACCCACGCCAGGAGAGCAAGGCGATGATGCTCGGAGGGAGTCTCCGGCTCATTGCGGCAGATCAGACAGCACGTCATCCGGGCCGGAATGCGGTGACGGTGTCGGCATTGATGGTGGGATTGTCGATCATGATCGGTGTGATCGTCATGGTTCGCAGTTTTCGCGATACGATCGAGATCTGGGTGGACGAAACCGTGATGGCGGATCTCATCGTGGCTCCGCGCTCCTGGCTCCAGGGTAAGCAGTCCGGGCAGGCCTCGCGCGCTCTGCCGGGAAATTGGCGTGCGACGTTGTCGGCGATTGATGGGATTGATGCGGTCGATACCTATCGCGATGTGTATGTGAACGTTGCGGGTCAGCCGGTGGCGTTGGTGTCACGAGATCTTCGGCTCCATGCGCAGCGCAGCCGGTATTTGATGGTTCATGGAGATTCCTCCACGGCTCTGCAGCGCGCCGCCGAGACCGGAGGCGCCCTCCTGTCGGAAGTGTTGGCGAATCGGTTACAACTTCGCGAGGGAGATAAAGTGCTCGTCACAACGCCGGAGGGGCCAGCTGCAGTGCCCGTCGAGGGGATTTTTTACGATTACGCGACCGACGGCGGGAAAATGGTGATGGACCGGACACGGTATCAACAACAATGGCATGACGACCGGGTGACGGTGTTCTCCATCTATCTGGCCGCAGGGGCCGATGTTGAGCAGGTTCGGCAGTCGATCATGATACACGTAGCCGGACTAGATGGTATGACACTCCCGCCATTGGTGATCAGGAACCACGAGTTGCGACAGGAGATTCTCGATATCTTCGACCGCTCATTTGTTTTGACCTATGTCCTTGAAGCCATTGCCGTGTTAGTGGCCATGCTGGGCATTGTGAATACGTTGGTGACAGCTGTGATGGAGCGACGGCGTGAATTTGCTCTGTTGCGGGCTATAGGCGCCAGCAAGGGACAGGTGGAGCGGTTAGTACTGTGGGAAGCGGCCTATCTCGGGTTGATTGGTGCCGTGCTGGGTGTTGCGGGAGGATTGCTGCTCGCCTTGCTGCTTATTCATGTGATCAATAAACAATCCTTTGGCTGGACAATCCAGATGACGGTTCCTGGCGGGGTGATTCTACAAGCCATAGGACTTGCACTCGCCGCCGCCTTGATAGCCGGCTATTGGCCCGCACGTTGGGCAGCAAGGCAACCTGTGGTGGAAGGGTTGAGGGAAGAGTAGTGGCCTGGTTGGCCCTCTGTGCTCGCGGAACGCGCACGCTCGGAAGGCCCTCGTTGGACGCGCGCAGTCGGAATGAACATAGGTTGCTATTCTTGGGAGGGATTGTGTCGCAGTCAGATTCGGATCAGGCAGAGCACCGTGCGCAGTAGGACGTGAGGACGCCAAGATGCACTCAGTGTCGCACGGTGAGGAGTTCAGGCGACTGAGTTCGAAGCTGAGAGCCTTTTTCAACAGGAGCTTGATAATCCACCTCGATTTTGAAGCCCAGATCTTCGATCATGCTCCAGACTTCCGGGGCCGGCTGGCCGGGTGTTGTGAGGTAGCCGTTGACGAAAACAGAATCAGCTGGATAGAGGGCTAGAGGCTGGAGGCTACGCAGGTTGTGTTCTCGACCTCCGGCGATGCGGATTTCGGTGCGCGGGTGGAGAAACCGGAAGAGACAGAGCACCTTCAAGCAGCGTTGGGGAGTGAGTTGATCGCAGTGCTCTAGCGGCGTGCCTGCTACGGGATGCAGTGTGTTTAGCGGGATAGAATCCGGCTTGACCTCACGCAGAGCCATCGCAAGATCGATGAGATCCTCGTCTGTTTCTCCCATCCCGACAATGCCACCCGAACAAATTTCTAAGCCGGCTGCCCGCGCATTCTTGATTGTGGAAAGACGATCCTGGAATGTGTGCGTCGTACAGATTGACGCATGAAAGGCTTCGCTCGTATTCAAGTTATGGTTTACCCGATCGACTCCCGCCGCCTTGAGACGTTTGGCTTGCTGCTCATTCATGAGGCCTAGCGAACAGCAAATCTGAATTGGAATTTCCTGCTTGATCGAGCGGACGGCACCTGCAATTTCGTCTATCTCACGGTCCAAAGGACTTCGACCGCTGATGACGATGCAATAACGTTGGGCTTTCGAAGCCGCCGCTTGTCGGGCGCCGTTCAGCATCTGTTGTTGGGACACGAGATTATAGCGCTCTATAGGGGCAGCGGAGACTGCAGATTGAGAACAGTAATGACAATCTTCCTGGCAGGCGCCGCTCTTGGCATTCTGCAACATCTGAAGTCGAACGGTCTTGCCGAAGTAACGGGACCGGACGGTAAAGGCTGCTTGGAGAAGCCCCAACAGCTGCTCATCCGGAGTATCGAGCACGGCCTGACATTCGCTTCTGGTCAGTGTTTCGTCACGCAAGGCTTTGTCAGCAAGTTCCCGATGGTCGACCATGAGACACTCCATACATCTGTCGAGGTGGATTGATTACGATGCAGATGTCTGCGCGTAAGTTTAGATGCCGGACTGGCCGAAACCTACACCGTTTCGAAAGGAGAAGCAATGCCCTGGTAGGGGACTGCTGAGACTGGAAGAGGGCTGCTGTCTTGACCAGACACAGCTTGACCGGCAGTGGGCCAAGGCAGTGCGACTAACGTATTCCAGATCCCACAACTGCGGCAACGCCCAGACCATTCAGTCGCTTCCTGTCTGCAGGCCGTACAGACATAAGGGACGACCACACGTTTTTTGAAATGCAGGGCCTTCTTGAGTTCGACAACTGCCTGTTCCATTTGCTGCTTGCGCAGATAGAGATTGGCCATAATCTTATGATAATCCCCCAATTGGTCCTGTACCCCTTCGACAGTCGAGAGGATGTCGAAGGCTTCATCGACCATCTCGAGTCGATAGTAGAGCTTGCCTAGATAGAATTGCAGGGCGGGGTTGTTCGGATCTTGCCGGAGGGCCTCCTGGTAGACACGGATAATTTCACTGGGTTCGCCCTGCTCGAGAAAGAGTTCTTCGAGCCGGTGCAGGATGATGTTGCTACGCGTCTTGGCATAAACCTTCTTGAGAATTTCCACGGCCTGCTTGGTTTTGCCTTCCCGGATCAAGATTTCGCCGATACCGACGTAAGCCGGCAAGAACGTCCGGTCTTTCTTGATTGCGCCGCGGAAGTAGCGCCGTGCCTTGTCCGGGTGACCTCGTTCCAGGAACTGCCGTCCGACCTCGTACGTACAGCCGGTGAGCAGATGGGCCTCGGCCTTGCGTTCCGGCTCAGGCAGGTTGGCCTTCAGGAGACGGTGTTGGATCTCAAGCGCCTCGCTCCATTTTTCGAGCCGGATCAGCAGATCGCGCTTGCGGATAAGCGCGGTGAGATTATCCGGCTCGATTTTGAGCATCCTGTGCAGGGTCTGCAAGGCGTCCTCATAGCGCTTCGCGCCCTCCAAGTCGTTTGCCAACTCCAGCAGAATTTCGATGTTGCGTTCGTCGACGCGATTTGCCCGTTGATGGAGGCGGATCGCTTCGGCGAAGTTGTTCTCTACGCGGTAAATGTTCCCCAGCCAGAGCAGCGAATCGACACGATTCGGGTCCATAGCCAGAGCTCTTTCGAACAGGCCGATGGCTTCGACGGTGCGTTTCGACATGATGGCGTGGGTGCCTTCGCGATGGAGCGCATCGATTTTTTCTTTCCGTCGCAACAGTCGCGAGCTGCGCCAATTGCCGATGACATGGGCGGTTTGCCGCATACCGACCGCCAAGGCCACGAGCACGGCGCCGACAGCCATGGAGAAGACAACGAGTGTGACCGGACTCAGTTCAAACTGAATTGAGGGGCTCAACCGGACTGCGACCGTCCCGGGGTTCAATTCGCGAGAGTAGCTGTAAAGGAAGATTCCGGCGCTGACGAAGAAAATAGTGGTGAGCAGTCGAAGCATCAGTCTAGGCCTTCGTTTTCGCGGACCCCTTTTCCCCCTTCACGAGTCGTGAGGCGACGGCCGGTTCTGTGACCAGCAGCTTCTTCGGGATAGCGATACGTTTCGCGTCCGCCCATAGCCGTTCGAGTGCATAATGTTTCCGGACATCCTGCCTGAAAATATGGGCGATGACATCGCCGAAGTCCATCAAAACCCACTGTGACGACCGCATGCCTTCGACGCTCAGCGGTCTTGAGCCGGAGCGAGAGAGGATACCGTCGATATGATCGGCGATAGCACTTGCTTGACGATCCGACTCCGCAGAGCCTATGACCAGGTAGTCGGCAACGGAGGTCAGCGGCGCTACCTGGAGGATGAGAACGTCGGTCGCCTTCTTATCGAGCATGGCCCGTGCAATGGCGAGGGCCGTAGACCTAACTGTTCGTGCGATCGCGCTCCTCTTGGTAGAGATGATGTCGAAGTATATAGGATTCTACCAATGGCGGCAACAGATTTGCCGCCGGGAGTCCTCGACGGATCCGGGTACGTATGTCCGATGCAGAGATCGCGCAAGGCGGTAGATGCAGGCAGATCAGGCGTTGTGCTCCAAGGGGCACATCAAGTCGGGAAAGTCGTCCCGTATCCAGGTCCACCAGCGAGGATTGTGAGATCGGTGGAAGCAGCGCCACGGTCGAGAGGGCTTGAAACGACAGACCCGGCCTGGAGAGGACGACAAACGGGCAGAGATCGAGCAATGCCTGGGGCTCGCGCCAGGAGGGGAAATCCAGAAAGGCGTCGAGGCCGATCAAGAAGAAGAGCTGGGTCTGCGCTCCATACTCCTGCTGCAGCAGGCGAACAGTGTCGATGGAGTACGACTTGCCTGGTCGACGGATTTCCACATCTGAGATGGCGAGAGTGAGATCTGAGGAGATGGCCAAACGGACCATTTCATATCGGTCTCGGGCCGACGCTATATCGCCGTTCTGTTTATGCGGAGGGTGATTCGTGGGAACGAAGAGAACCTGGTCTAACCCGATGCTCTCGCGTGTCTGGCGGGCAATTGCCAGATGACCGTTGTGCACGGGGTTGAAACTGCCGCCTAGTAGTCCGAGGCGGACGGGTTGCAGTGCTGAGGACTGAGTGCTGGGTGCTGAGTATGTGGCATCGGATGAATTCATGACTCAAAACTTAGCACTCGGCACTAGAGAATCACGAGGTTGTCCCGATGGATAACTTCATCATATTCCTGTGGTCCGAGTCGTTGCTGGATCTCAACCGTTTTGAGCCCTTTGATCCGTGCCAAGATGTCGGAGGAAAAGTTTACAAGTCCCTTAGCGAACTCTTTGCCGGCTTGATCGAGGCAGCTGACGACATCTCCTGTATCGAACAGACCACTGACATCTAGAACGCCTGAAGCCAGCAGGCTTTTGCCCCGTTGGGTCAGCGCCTCCACAGCTCCGCTGTCGAGTGTCAGGGTTCCTCGCGGCCTGAGGGTAAAGGCAATCCAATGTTTGCGACTGGTGAAGCGACGTTCCTTCGCGAGGAAAAGGCTGCCGCCCGATCCGCCGGCTAATACCTTCGGAAGGAGGCCAGCTTCTTGACCATTCAGAATTAAGGTGGCGACGCCATACTCGCTGACTATCTTCGCGGCTCTGATTTTCGTGGCCATGCCGCCGGTTCCTTCGAATGAGGTGGAGACACCCGCTCGTTCCTCGATCTCTTCGGTAATATCAGGAATCAACGGGATCAGCGTGGCTGCGGAGTTCTTGCGCGGGTCCTCAGTATAGAGGCCGTCGATATCGGACAGGATGATGAGAAGGTCCGCGTCGACTAGATGAGCCACTTCGGCTGCCAGCGTATCGTTGTCTCCCACACGGATTTCATCCACGGCGACCGTATCGTTTTCATTGATGATAGGAATCACACCGAATCCGATCAGGGCAGTCAAGGTGTGGCGCGCATTGAGAAACCGCCGCCGGTCGGCGAGGTCATGGTGTGTCAGTAAGATTTGCGCCACTTTGACGTTGAGCTGTTCAAACGATTTTTCGTATGCCCACATGAGCCGGCTTTGGCCCACAGCTGCAGCTGCCTGCTTCACGGGAAGGCTTTTAGGGTATTCTTTCAGGTCCAGCTTCCTGATGCCGGAAACAATAGCGCCGGAGGAGACGATCAACATATCTCGTCCGCTCGATCGAAGTCCTGCGATTTCATTCGCGAGCCGATCGATCTGTTCGGGGCGCAATCCGGTGTCTCGGCAAGCAACGAGACTGCTCCCGATCTTGATGACGATGCGCGTGGCCTTCTTTAGGAGTTCGTCTCGCATGGTGTGGCTCGAAGCTGCGCGACCTGCTGCCCCACATAGGTGACGAGTTCCGTCAGTCCCTCCCTCGTAGCGGCAGAGATCGAAAGGCACTTATACCGATGATCTGCACAGTACTTCTGCAACTCCCGTAGGCGTGCTCTGTCTCCGGCCACGTCGACTTTCGTGGCGACTACTGCGAAGGGGCGTGTGGTGATCAGGTCATCGTAAGCGGCCAATTCGCGACGCAGGACCTCGAAGCTCTTAACTGGCTCCTCGGAGGCCCATTCCGACACGTCGATCAGATGCAGCAGGAAAGACGTGCGTTCGATATGTCGAAGAAAGTGGAATCCCAATCCCTTTCCTTCATGGGCACCTTCGATGATTCCGGGTATGTCTGCGACGGCAAAGCTGTGTGATTCTCCCCAGTGAACGATCCCCAGATTTGGCGTCAGCGTGGTAAAGGGGTAATCGGCAATTTTGGGTCGTGCGGCCGAAATTGCAGCGATGAGTGTCGATTTTCCGGCGTTGGGAAAGCCCACGAGCCCCACGTCGGCCAACAACTTGAGTTCAAGCCTCAGCGATCGTTCTTGCCCTTCCGTGCCTGGCTCAAATTCCGTGGGCACGCGATTGGTAGAGGTAGCAAAACGGCTATTCCCCCGCCCGCCACGGCCTCCATGAGCTCCCACGAACTGTTGCCCAGGAGCAACCAGATCGGCCAGCACCTCATCGGTCTGATCATCGAAAATGACGGTGCCTACGGGAAGGGCCACGATCACATCCTCTCCGTTTTTTCCGGAACAATTGGCGGCACCCCCAGGACGGCCGGCTTCAGCTTCGTAGTGCTTTTGGTACCGGAGGTCGAGAAGAGTGGTCATGCGAGGCGACGCTTCAAATACGACGTTGCCGCCACGACCGCCGTCGCCACCGTCAGGCCCGCCACGAGGGACAAATTTTTCCCGCCGAAAACTGCATTCGCCGTCACCGCCTCTGCCGGCTTTAACGTGGATACGGACTTCATCGACAAACATCGGCTCACCGTTTCAGCGTGATGATTGTACGGACATGGCATCCGAGGACCACCCCATCGCAATCCCGCTTGTGCCGGGAGCCTTCGCGGGAACGAACCTATGATGAGAGATGAGGATAAGAATGTACTATGAAGCCGAGGTCACGGAGTAGATGCTGACCTTTTGCCGTCTGCGACCGCGTTCGAACTTCACGACCCCTGTGATGCGGGCGAAGAGAGTGTGGTCTTTGCCGAGGCCCACGTTGAAGCCGGGAAAGAACTTTGTCCCTCGTTGACGGACCAGAATCGACCCGGCCTTCACGGTTTCTCCGCCATAAGCCTTGACACCGAGATACTGCGGATTACTGTCGCGCCCGTTCCTACTTGACCCGCCGCCTTTATTTGTTGCCATGGCTGATCCCGCTAAGCCGTTTCGATACCGGTAATGCGTAATCTCGTGAAGCACTGGCGGTGGCCATTGGTCCGCCGATAGTTCTTGCGCCGTTGCTTCTTGAAGATCGTGATCGAGCGCGTCCGGCCTTGATGGATGATTTCAGCTTTGACAGTGGCCCCTTTGACCAATGGTTGCCCGATCTTTACTTCTTTGTCGCCATGGACCAGCCGAACCCGTCCGAGATCAATAGTGCTCCCGACTTCACCAGGAACAGACTCCACTTGGACCAATGATCCGGTTTCGACTCGGTACTGCTTGCCGCCGGTCTCGATGATTGCGTACATAAGTCCCTGTCTCCGTTACAGCGTGTGACTGTGTAACATAGCGATTTAAAGCCTGTCAAGGCAAGGTATATCTCTCTATGGATTTCACTCCGGACAGGTTTCCCCGACAAACCAGGCCCCCTCATTCGTGTTACCCTATTTGTGGGCTAGCCTGCCCTGGCTGCCAAGCGTATGCTGCTATTCACTTGTGGAGCCATTTCATGGATCGGAGAGAATGATGGCTGTCGCACCGAACCCTCGTCCCTTTAAGCCGAGAACCTCCCGATTTGTGCTCCGTCCCTATCGTCGCATACCGACCTGGCTTGTTCTCTATTATCTTAGTGGGAAATGTGTTGGGAAAGGCGTCGCGACCAATCTGTCTCAATCGGGAATGCGGATACAAGGTGACCATGCGGTTGAGCCAGGTACAGATTTGGTATTACGGGTCACGTTTGCAGATGATTGCCCGCCGATTGAAATTGAACGAGCGACGGTTCGGTGGGTGGACGGATACGATTTCGGCCTGCATTTTGTCCAGCTCAGTCCAATAGCTGCAAAGCATATCAGCGACACATTGAACGATCAGATTCGTGCCCATCAATCGCCTGCCTGAGCATCCTCCGTGTTCATTCGTGCTGCGGGCCATACAAGTCCAGTTTGCTTGACGCTTCTTCCGGCCCGCTGCTATATTCCGAACTCGGCGGTCGATAATTCACATGTTTGTCTTCGTTGACCATGTTTGACCCAAAAGGAAAAATTTGGATGGACGGATCGTTCGTCGATTGGGCGGACGCGCATGTCCACGTGATGACTCATTCACTTCATTATGGACTGGCTGTATTCGAAGGTATTCGCTGTTACAAAGGGAAATCCGGCTCCGTGATTTTTCGCTTGCAGGAACATGTCGACCGGCTGTTCGACTCCGCCCATATCGGCATGATGAAGATCCCCTTCGACAAAAAACAGGTCGCAGCGGCCATTGTGGAGACAGTCAGGGTGAATAAGCTGGAGGCCTGCTATATCCGCCCGCTCGTCTATATCGGGCATGGAACAATGGGGGTCTATCCCGGTGATAACCCTATTAAGCTGTCCATCGCGGCCTGGGCCTGGGGTGCGTATCTCGGAGACGATGCCCTGGTGAACGGGATGCGGGCTCGAGTATCTTCGTACACGCGTCATCACGTCAATGTTTCTATGACGCGAGGGAAAATTTCCGGCTACTACGTGAATTCGATCCTTGCAAAAAGGGAAGCAAAAGCGGACGGGTACGATGAAGCCATCTTGCTTGATACCGAGGGGTATGTGTCCGAGGGGACGGGGGAGAACATTTTCATTGTACGGAAAGGACAGATCAAAACCACGCCGCTTACCTCGATCCTTGACGGTATCACCAGAAGTTCCGTCATTGATCTGGCGCGGGAACAGCGCATTCCTGTTGTGGATGAACGGTTCACACGCGATGATATGTATATCGCCGATGAAGTGTTCGTGACAGGGACCGCTGCCGAGTTGACGCCGGTGAAGGAGATCGACAACCGCCGCATCGGGACCGGCACGCCGGGTCCCATTACCCAGTCACTGCAAAAGGCATTCTTTTCTGTCGTGCACGGGGATGATCCCGCTCACGAGGCATGGCTCACCCGAATTTAGTCAGACCATAAACAGATTCAGCTCATCCCCTCCGTCCCTGCGACACTCTTGATACCCGCGAAATGGTTCTCTGTCGTCGTGCGAGACTCGCGGGACTTGCATGAAGAGCGAAACGAACCTGAAGCTCTATTTTCACGAGCCGCACCCGCCGTGCACGATTTGCTTGCCTCGCCCGGAATTACCGTCAATGTCCGCTGGAGGAGGAATCGCTAGGACTATGGCTCTCAGCAGGTGGAGCTGGAGGCGAGGTAGTTGTAGATTCGGGAGCGGTCTGAGAGCTCTCTTTCTTGTTGAGATCGATGACTGTGGAAGAAAAGGCTCGTTCTTTAGCGAGGATAGCCAGCCCGAGCGAGGTCAGCATGAAGATAGCTGCCACGACAACTGTGAATTTGCTCAAAAAGTTTGCAGGGCCTCGGCTACCGAAGACGGTCTGGCTGGAGCCCCCGAATGATGCCCCGATCTCCGCCCCCTTGCCTGACTGCAAGAGGATCGCGCCGACCATAAGAAAACAGACCATGACATGAACGACGATGAGGAAAATATACATGGTGCTCCGATGAATTAGGCACGATGTGTCTGAGCAACGGCAATGATTGTAGCAAACGAATCGAGATTGAGACAAGCCCCGCCTACCAAAGTTCCATCGATCGCGTCAGAGACAAGGAGCGACTCGATGTTCTGAGGAGTGACGCTTCCGCCGTACAGGATTCTGATAGCCGATGCCGGTTCGCCACCCCATCCGGCTTCGACGAACATCCGAATCAACCCGTGCACCGTGACGGCCTGTTCGGTGGTGGCAGCGTGGCCTGTGCCGATGGCCCAAACCGGTTCGTAGGCGATCGTCACATTCGCCAGATCCTCTGCAGTTAACCCTGCCAGGCTGCCGCTGAGTTGAGCGGTGATGACCGATTCTGTACGACCCGCCTCACGGTCCGCCAGCGATTCTCCCACGCACAAGATCGGGGAGAGTCCGTATTTTAGCGCAGTCCGAATCTTCTTCTGAATATTCTCGTCTCGTTCGCTGAACAGTGTGCGACGTTCAGAATGGCCGACTATCACATGCTGGCAGCCCAGATCGCGCAACATCGGAGCCGACACTTCACCGGTAAAAGCCCCGTGCGATTCCCAATGTACATTTTGAGCGCAGAGGCGGATCCAGGAGGAAGGACCTAAAGCGTTGCGGGCCGATTCGAGGGCTGTAAAGGGCGGTGCAATGACCACGTCAGCGTTAGGCGATGCATCCACTCGTTTGCGGAGGTCGCGAATAAAAGCCGCAGCCTCTGAAGCTGTCTTGTTCATCTTCCAATTGCCGACGATCAGAGGTCTGCGCACAGATGTCTCAATACTTGAAGATGGTAGAGGAGATGCACTCAAGTGACGAGGCGGTTACGCGACCCGATCCGGAAGGGCGGTCAAGCCCGGTAGTTGTTTGCCTTCGAGCAATTCCAGTGCAGCACCGCCTCCAGTTGAGATAAACGACATATTTTCCGATTCGCCGGCTCTGTGCACGGCCAGCGCCGTTTCACCTCCGCCGACGATCGTCAGTGCATAGGCATTGGCAACTGCGTGAGCCATTGCGAGTGTCCCTCGCGCGTAGGCATCGATTTCAAAGACACCCATCGGTCCATTCCACAAAATCGTCTTCGCGTTCTGGACTGCTTCATTGAAGAGTTTTACGGAGGCCGGGCCTATGTCGAGTGCGCACCACCCATTCGGAATTTCCTGGACCGGCACAATCTTCGACTCTGCTCCGGGCTCGTGGCTGGCTGCGACGACACAATCGACCGGCAAATAGAATTTTACGCCGCGGGAAAGCGCATGGTCCTCGATTCCTTTCGCAAAGTCCAACATGTCGTTTTCGACCAGAGAATTGCCGATTTCCAGCCCCTTCGCCTTTAAGAAGGTAAAGGCCATGCCGCCGCCGATGATGACTTTGTCGACGCGCTTGCCCAAATTCTCGATTACGCCGATCTTCCCAGACACTTTCGCCCCACCGAGAATGGCGACGAAAGGCCGAACGGGATTTTCGACGGCACCTTCGAGGTATTCGATTTCCTTCTTTAGGAGAAAGCCGGCAACTGAAGCGGGAATAAATTTGGTGATCCCGACGGTGGAGGCATGAGCCCGATGTGCGGCGCCGAACGCATCGTTGATATAGACATCGCCGAGAGCCGCCAGGGCTTTCGAAAAACCGAGGTCGTTTTCTTCCTCCCCCCGATGGAACCGGAGATTTTCAAGGAGCAGGACATCGCCGGGCTTCATCTTGGCGACGAGCCCTTCGACGGCCGGGCCGACGCAATCCGGCGCAAACAGGATGTCTTTGCCCATCAACCGCCCCAGGCGTTTTGCCACAGGGGCCAGGCTGTACATAGGCTCGACTGTTCCTTTCGGTCGGCCAAGATGCGAACACAAAATCACTTTGGCGCCGTCATCAACGGCTCGGTTGATGGTCGGCAGGGTCGAGCGAATGCGGGTGTCGTCGGTGATTTGGTGCGAATCGTCCAACGGGACGTTGAAGTCGGCTCGGATAATGACACGCTTGTCCCGCAGCACGACGTCGTCGATCGTTTGTTTAAGCAGTTTCATGGCGGCTCCGCCGGATCGGTTCTTTCCACAACGAGCGTCAGTATGAATTAAAACCGGGCTAAGACAGGGATGGCCGAGCCGTCCTCAGCACCCGTTCGCCCCTGCCGCGATTACCTTGATCAGATCTCGAACCCGGCATGAATAGCCCCATTCGTTGTCGTACCAGGCCGTCACCTTGACGAGCCGCTTATCGATGGCCATTGTGAGCGGGGCATCGAACGTTGCCGAATGAGAGTCGCCTTTTTGATCGATTGAGACGATCGGATCTTCGGAATAGAGCAGAATATCTTTCATCGGACCGTTCGCGGCCTTTCGGAACGCGGCGTTGATAGATGCGACGTCGCAGTCTTTCTCGGTTTCGACGGTCAGATCAACCAGCGAGACATTCGGTGTAGGGACGCGGATGGCGAGACCGTCGATCTTGCCCTTGAGCTGTGGCAGAACCAAATGCAGCGCCTTTGCCGCTCCGGTACTGGTCGGGATCATCGACATGCCTGCCGCACGCCCGCGCCGCAGGTCTTTGTGCGGCAGATCGAGCAGTTGCTGGTCGTTGGTGTAGGAATGGATCGTGGTCATGACGCCGTGCTTGATACCAAAATTATCCAACAGAACTTTGGCTACGGGGGCTAGACAATTGGTGGTGCAGGAAGCGTTGGAGATGATGTGATGCGTTTTCGGGTCGTACGCCTCGTCGTTGACGCCCAGCACGATGGTGACATCCGGGTCCTTCGCCGGTGCAGAGATAATGACGTGCTTGGCCCCGGCAGAGAGGTGTTTCCCTGCCCCTTCTCGGTCGGTGAAACGTCCGGTCGATTCGATGACGATGTCGATCTCCAGATCTTTCCAGGGAAGCTCCTTGGGGTCTTTTACCGCGAGCACCTTAATGGGCTTGCCATCGACAAGGATCTGGTCGCCTTTCGCTTCGACGCTTCCATGAAACGTCCCGTGTACCGAATCGTACTTCAAGAGGTAGGCCAGCGTTTTTGCGTCTGTGAGGTCGTTGATTGCGACAAAGTTTAGGTCGGGATCACCGAGCGACGCCCGCAGGACGTTCCGCCCGATCCGCCCAAATCCGTTGATGCCAATCCGTATAGCCATGATCGATGCTTCCTCAAGAAAAAAGAGGCCGGTTCAATTCACCGGCCAGAACGTGGCCGATAGTATCGACGCACCAAGTCCATGTCAAGCCGTACCAAAGCGGTAATCCTGAGGCAGATCAGATGAAATCACAAGGCTACCTGAACTGGATGCCAACTGAATTAGTGCAAAGTTCATAGAACTGTGCCTTGCGTCTATGTCTTTGGGTTCGTTAGAGTTTGCCGATTCCACGGTGAGGCCTTTCCCTTGAGGTATCGGTGAATCTCTTTGCACAGACCATGCAGGTGTTGGAGTGGCCCAGGTTGCTTGAGGCTCTAGCCGGGCATGCCCGGTCCACAATGGGAGCGGCGCGATGTCGCGGCCTCGAATTATCAGCTACCCTCTATGATGCTCAACGGCGCCAACAGGAAACAACGGAGATGGGGCGACTTCAAGCATCCGGAGAGGATCTCCCGAGCTTGGCATTTCCAGATGTTCGGGACCCGATATCCCGGGCGAAAAAAGGGGCGGTGTTGGAGCCGCACGAGCTCCGGGATTGTGGGGTCGTATTGGAATTGCTGGAGGAGACCAGCCGTTTTGTGGGACGGCATCAACATGTTGCTCCCATGCTGGCGTCTTCTGCGCATTCGCTGCGATTGGTTGGGGAATTGCGGCCGGTGAAAACCGCACTGGATCTTGCGGTCCACTCCGACGGCTCGATCAAAGAGTCGGCAACGCCGGAGTTGCGGCATTTGACTCATCAGGCACAGGGACTTAAGCAACAGATGCGGCATCAGATGGATCAGATCCTGCACTCCCGGCGCTATGAGGATATCTTGCAGGAACAGTACTTTGCCCAGCGGGAAGGCCGTTACGTCATCCCGGTGAAGGCTGACATGCGTGGGCGGGTTCCGGGGATCGTGCATGATGTTTCGTCCAGCGGGGCAACCGTTTTTATCGAACCGCGCGAGCTGGTTGAGCTGAACAATTCGATCAAAGTGGCGGATCTTGAAATCGAACGGGAAGTGCGCCGCATTCTCCGTGAGTTGTCTACACTCTTTGCTGCTCAGTCAGAGGTCGTGCTGGCGGGACTCGATGCGCTGGCCGTGCTCGACGGTATTTCGGCACGGGCAGCATTTGGTCGCCAGCTGAAGGCGAGTCCGGTCGGGCTCAATGCCGACGGTCGCGTACGGCTGCTGCGTGCCAGGCATCCCTTACTCGTGTTGTCAAAAGCGCAGGTGGTTGCCACCGATATTCTCCTGGATGAATCGATTCGCGTCCTCGTCATCTCCGGCCCCAATACGGGAGGGAAGACCGTGACGCTTAAGCTCGTCGGGCTCTTTGCCTTGATGGTCCGGGCCGGCTTGCACCTTCCCTGCGACCCTGAGTCCGAGATGGCAATCTTTCCCGACGTGTATGCCGATATCGGTGACGCTCAAGATCTGGCCCGGGATCTGTCTAGCTTTTCGGCACATATCACCCAAATGAGGCAGTTGCTCGATGAAGCGGATCGGCAGCGTAGAGACCCAGCCAATACCGTCCCACGGCAATGGCTGGTCCTCCTCGATGAACCGGTGACCTCGACCGATCCCACAGAAGGAGCAGCCCTGGCCGAAGCGTTACTCTGCCGGTTGGCTGCGCTAGGGATGAAAGTCGTGGCAACCACACACTACGGGTCGCTCAAGGCTTTAGCTCACACGATGCCCGGCTTCGCAAACGCTGCGGTCGAATTCGACGTGGCAACCCTCTCGCCGACCTATCGACTCTTCATGGGGGTACCCGGGGGGTCGTCCGCCCTTGAAATTGCTGGTCGGTTGGGGATGGACCGGGTCTTGCTGGATGAGGCGAGGCAGAAGCTTCATAAAGATGACAGGGTGATGGAAACGATGCTCCAAGACCTGCAAGCCGCGCAGCGGAAGTTAGCCGACGATCTGGCTCGTGCGGTCGAAGCCAGACGGGAGGCGGAGCAGGCCGAACAACGAGCAAAGGCACAGTTGGCTTATCTGGAAGACACGGAACGGGAAGCGCAGAAGGGCCTCAAGCGAAAACTCAGTGAGCAATTCAGTCGCGCACGGGCTGAAGTGCAAGCCACAGTCGATGCAGTCAAGGGCGAGCAGAAGCTGATCAAGGCCAGAGCGGCAAAGCAACGATTGTTCGAGCTTGAGGAACGGACGAGGGCTGAATTAGCTCCGACGGGCACGCCGATTCCACTTGCACAGTTGGAGATAGGGGACCAAGTCGAAATCAGCGGGCTCGGCATGGCCGGCACACTATTAGAACTGCCACAGGGGAAGAAACGGGTGAGGGTGAAGGTTGGGGAGGGGGAAGTATTGGTTACAGTGGCGAATCTCGTCGGCCGTGCACGAGGGCGTACGATCCCGTCGGCACCGGTATCATCGAGTCCTCACCGGGTCTCGACGGGTAGTGGATCGGGGCTCGATGAGCAGACGGTCGTGGATGTGCGAGGGAAAGCAGTAGACGAGGCCCTGGATAACGTGATTGCGGCTCTGGATCGCGCGACCTTGGCTGGTACGCCGTTTCTCCGCATCATCCATGGCCATGGCACCGGGAAACTGAAATCGTCGTTAAGAGGCTACTTAAAAGATTCACCCTATGTGGTACGGTTCCGACCGGGAGACCGGGCAGAGGGCGGAGATGGCGCGACCATCGCGACGTTACGCTAAGAAGGAAGAACAGGAGCAGCAAGATGTCCTTCTGCTCGCGGAACGCGCACGCTCGGAATGTGCTAGTTCGACGCGCGCACTGGGAGACGATCTAGCCTGCCCTCAAAGGGGAATGAAAGAAGAGCGGTTCAACGCACGCAGTGAGAGACGGTCTGGCGGACTTTTTGAGGGAACTGCAGAACACATACTCATGTATGGCCCCAACCTGGATTGAAGGACAGCAGATTGAGTCAGCGACAGTGCAACTCAATGCCAGGGTATACAAGGAGCTAGGCCAGCGATTCGACGGTGACGCGTAATCGCTCGGTCAGTTCCGTCGCTGCGGCCGGCTCCTCCGAAGCACGCGCGACTTCGATAGGTTCTCCGACGATGACGCGCAACCGTGGAAACGCGATTCTGCCTCTCGAGAGGGCCTGTGCCGTGCCGATGAGGCGGACCGGCACAAGCGGTGCGCCTGTCACGAGTGCAACGCGAGCAGCACCACGGTGCCAGACGCGATGGCTGCGGACGGCGCCCTGCGGAAAGATCGCGACCGCCTGTCCCGTATCGAGCGCGTGCCTTACTTGCGCGAGTGCACGGTGGTCGTTGCGTCCTCGCTCAATCCGGATCGCACGGAGTCCATCGAGTACCCAGGCGAGCAGGCGGGACCGCCAGAGTTCCGCCTTTGCCACGAAGCGCAATTCCCGCGAAATCGCCGCCCCTAGGACGATCCCGTCGAGCACCGAGTCGTGATTCGGTGCGATGACCATAGGTCCGGTGACAGGGAGGCGATCGGCGCCGATCACCTCGAGTCGGTACATGGCGCGCACCAAACTGCCGAAGAAACAGCGAACTTGTGTGTAGGTCGGAGCGGAAAACGGGATGAGGCCCGCATGATTGTCCGTATCCATCAATGATTCCATCAGACCTCCTCCTCATCCTATTGTGCTGCGCTCGGTCGCAGCAGTCGACCATTTGGCCCGCCGCGTGCCTCGGTACAGTGCCCTCCTTCAACCTGGCCCATGGCGAGCGTGGGTTGGAGTACCGCGTGATGACCAATTTCGCTGCCACGTCGGACTAGGGGACAACTCCGTCATGTTTCTCTTGTTTCCATGCCCTCCAGGCATAGAAAAACCCCACCGGTGCGCTGATGAGGCACATCCATGCCAGCGGAGACGATTCTCCGAACAGCCACCCGGCAAGACCGGTATAGATCGCTGCTCCAATAAAGTAGACATACCAAGGAATCTTGCCCTTTCTGTTCACAACTATTTCGGTTTGCGTTGTCATGTGAATGCCTCCCGCGTTCAGCGATGTCTAAAAGCCAGGTGGTTACCCATACCGTTTACCGTTACCAGGCCGACGAATTTTTCGGGCTGGCCGAAGACGGGTTCGATATAAACCGAGCTAATGAGCGACGGTGCGCTGGGTGTATTACGATCGGAGGACAGCCCACCACCTCCGCAACCACTGTGATCGAAGGAGCTTGTAGCCGAGCCAGGCTGTGAGCAGCACTCCCAACAGTGGTACTCCCACGGAACGCACGAGCATCCGATAATCGGTCATGTGGACTCGCAACAGATACTGCGGGCGCCGCATCAGATTCTGATTCTCCGCCGCAATGGTGACCGTATACAGCCCCTCATCCAGCCGAACTTCGCCTCGGAGCACGCCATCTGGGTGGGTACTCGGCCGAATGTCCGCCACAATCTGGTCGTCTAACTCCGTGCTCCCATTTCCCCGCACAACTCGCATCCAGACCGCCTCGCTGCGCAGCGACGGATCCACGAGGTCCACGACCAGGAAGGTGTCGCCTTCCTGAGGAATATCGGTGCAGTACTGCTCTTTCAGCTCGTATTGCGGCTGATAGGCGTTGAAATGTACGAGACGCTCTCCGACCTGGCGCAAGCAGGGGTCGTCCTCTCCGCTCATGGCTCCATGGCCTGCGGCACCGCTGGGGTGATACAGGGCGGCAACCAGCAGAAGCAGCGGAATGCCAGCTCGTCTCAAATGATTCATCATGGCCAACCCTCCTGTTTTGAACCATGCGCTGCGCTGCTCGCTCCACCCACGGTATTTTGTCGGGCTCGGCGAGCCCACGCTGTTGCACACTGAGAAGACAGGCCTCTCCGGGGTGTAGAGAGCGGCCTGTCTACCTCAGCCGGGGGGCGCCGTGTGGAGTCGCGGCGCCACCAAGATGGGGAGGAAAATCGGTTTCCGGATCTCTGGTGTAATCGTCTCATGTCCTCGCATGACGATGTTGACTGTCTGGTTTACACGATTGCCAATGCATCATTAGATGCTGCTGCCCACGACCTGATGCGCCGATTTGCCGCGATCACGGGATCGACGATCGCCCCACAGTTGACGCAACGCCATCCTGAAAATTCATCGCCACAGGATCCGAGTCCAAACACTTCAAACTTCTCACGCACCATCAATCCGTCGCACCGTGCGCACCTCATCGTATGCCTCCCTCCTTGACGGGGTCTTGCGTCTGCCACGCCTCATCATTTCGTCAAAGGCTAGGGCTGGAAATAGCCAGTACCAAGCGCCAGGCACATAACAGCTACGGCACCAAGAATAATGAAAATAATGTGTTTCATGGTGTGACCTCCTTGTAGAAGCGTATTAAATGGCATTGGCATTCGGCCTTATGGCCTGAGGAGGCCAGTTGCGAGTGCCAAGCACATCACAGTCACAGCACCAAGAATAATGAAAATGATGCCCTTCACCGAGTGATCTTTTTTTTGCAGAGTCGTAGCTGGCATTGGAGTCCCCCTTTCTTGTTTGTGGCCGATGTTGGTTATCAGTACGGCATAGCCTTAGCCCTCTTTGCCTTTTTCACGTACCATCCACTCTCGTATGTAAGGCCAGCAATGAAGGAACTCGACTCCTTCTTGCTCACATTCGTTCAAAAATCGAACGGTCTCGACGTCCACGAGCGTCACTCCGTTGAGGTCCAGCACAATCCGCGACTGAGCCGATGCTAGTTGTGCCCTCAATGCATCCAGATGCATCGATTGCAGCCGACCGCTCACGCGAATCATCGTCTTGAGACGGTGGGTTTCTTTTTCAATTCTTACTGTTCTTACTGTCATGTACGACCCCTTCGACCCAGATGGCCGAGAGTAGTGCAATGAAGGGGCCAGTTGTAAGCGGTTGATAGACCTGCGCTTAGCGTGAGAAATACTGCCGAACTTTCAGCATTTGCTGAATAGTCGGCAAAAGCAACAGTAGTATCCGTTAGGGGTTCTTTTCGTCGATCCGATTATGTGGACGATGGTGAGGAGAGCTCAAAAAAACAGTCGAAACCAGAAGAAACGATTCGTGAGAGATTGGCTCATACGGTTGGCGTGCAAACAGCTATCGGTCCCGTTATCGTGTGTATTCGGCTTGTCGAGTCTTGAAACGATGTTTGTTAATTCCCAGGGCCGCGATTTTTGACTCCAGTGTCTGCCTCGGAAGCCCGAGCTTGGCAGCAGCGCCAGTCGGGCCACTGACTTGGCCCCCGCAATCCGCCAACGCGGCTTCAATGATTTCCTTTTCATGCTCGGCAAGCGTGGCGCCTAAGGGAACTACCGACCCCGACACCCTGCGCTCTTCCGGTTTCAGCCAGGTCTCGTCGACGGAAAAGGTTTCGCTATCGCACAGTACGACAGCTCGCTCGATGACATTCTGCAGCTCGCGAATGTTGCCGGGCCAGTCGTAGGCCTGAAACAGGTCCAGGGTCTTTTTCTGTACGTTCCTGATCTTTTTCCCGGCCTTTTTCGCGTAGCGCTCAACCAGGTATGTGAGGAGTAACGGAATATCGTCCAGCCGTTCGCGCAGCGAGGGTATACGAATTGGAAATACGTTCAGCCGATAGAACAGATCCTGGCGAAATGTGCCTGCCCCGATGGCCGTCTTCAGGTCACGGTTTGTGGCGGCCAGCACGCGCACGTCCACGGAAATCGATTGGCTGCCGCCGACTCGTTGAATTTCCCTCTCTTGGAGCACTCTCAGAAGAGCAATCTGGGTCTCGGCCGGCAGGTCCCCGATCTCGTCAAGGAAGATGGTCCCCCCATCGGCCAGCTCGAACCGTCCGAGATGGCGCTGCAGCGCACCGGTGAACGCGCCTTTCTCATGTCCGAACAACTCGGAGGCAATGAGCGAAGCTGGGATCGCCGCACAATTGACGCGAATAAACGCCCGGGAGGACCGTTTCGAGCGCCTATGAATGGCTCGAGCGATCAGTTCCTTCCCCGTTCCGGTCTCACCCAGAACGAGCACTGTGGAATCCGACGGCGCCACTTTGGTGACCTGCGTCAATACTTTGCGGAGTGCTTCCGACGAACCGACGATTTCTTCAAACATCGAGGAGTGATCGATCTCCTCGCGCAACGCCAAGTTTTCCTTCTGCATCCTCTCTTCGGCCCGTTTGCGATCGTCGATGTCGGTTCCCGTCGAGTACCAGCGAATGATCCGTCCCTCTTCGTCCCGCAAGGGGTTATAGCGGATCAGAAACCACCGGTACTGCCCATCTTTGTGGCGAGCCCGTAGCTCCAATTCAAACGGGGTTCCACGTTCGAGCGCATGCTGGCGCTCGTCCCGTGATCGTTCGAGGTCATCGGGATGAATGAGTCGTGCGCGAAAGTCATCCGCCATGACGTCCTCTAAGCTCAGACCGCTATATTCGAGCATAAATCGATTCGCGTAGAGGATTTTCCCATCGGGTCCGTGGACCGCAATGCGTTGATCGATGGCATCGGTGATGCGCCGCAGCTCCCGTTCGTCTTGACGGAGTTTCTCCTCCCTATGCTTATGCTCAATAGCCACGGTCGCCAGATGCGTGATCTGTCCGATGAGGTGTTGATGGTACGCACTAGGGCTACCAGGTTCGCGAGAGTAGATCGCGAAGGCGCCCAATACTCTGTCATCGGATGACAAGATAGGCGTGGACCAACAGGCCCGCAGTCCATGTGCCATTGCCAGAGCGCGCCATTCGTATGTGTCCCATCTGGTGTCCGACGCGACATCGGCGGCAATTACTTGTTCTTTGAGAGATGCCGCCATGGCGCAGGGACCCGAAAAGAGATTCACGGGTCTGCCATGGATCGACTCGTTATAGCTCAGGGGAAGGCTTGGCGCTGCACCGTGCTGCAGTCGATTGCCGATAGAATCTACCAGCACAATTCCACAGAGAGTTCCGCTCGCAATCTCTTCGATGAGTCGGCACAAGGCATCAAGGAATTCTGAAAGCGTGCATCCTGTGGCAAGCATCTCGAGAAGGCGATTTTCTCCAGCCAGCAATGTCTCGGCCCGTTTAGGGTCTTCAACATGAATATGAGAGAGGTTATCGGGCGTGGCTGATCGTTGATCGGCTTCATGGTGACGGTTGATGTTCATCTGTCCTCTCCCGAACGGGGATAGGTTTTGTCAAGACCAACAATGAAGGCTGCTCGTTCGGTCGTTGCCTCGTTGGCGAAGGGGCGAACGCTCCTATTCTTCTGTCATTGCCCGAGGTCTACTCTCCTGGCGAGTCTTCAACGGAATCTTGACGCTCGCGCAAATCATACGCCCGATACTCACTAAAAACAATTGGACCGTCATTCACTGGTCAGCAGGTGGCGAAGGCTGCCACCTCGAGTTGTTTGTTCGTCTTCGCGCCTGAACCGCCCCCAATCCACACGTTCGAGCGCTCTCGTCCTGCTTCGCCGGTTGCTCATCCCGCCTCGCAGGTGTTTGGGCAAATGCTGATGTCTCGGCATCGTGCTGAGAGATCAGCAGATCGTCTCAGTCCTGTATTTTTTCCGCTGCAAAAATATCCGAACAACATCTTGATTCTTTTCGCCTTCACCGACGTTGATAACTGCGTCATGCGAAAGCTCTGCTGGAATGTGAATTGCTTTAGGCCATCACCATATTGACGGTTGGATCTGTCGACAAACAGGAAAGGAGGAGGTGAAGATGGCAGATCTTATTCCACCGGGCACAGCAGCTCGCTCGTATTCCGACGGGTCATCTTTGGTCCCACCCGTCCCAGGGTTTTCACAACAGAGGCATAGGGGTGTTTTCAGCGATTGAGGAGGTGAAGAAGAAGAGTATTTCTCAGGTGCTTAAAACCGGGGTGGGTTTCAGGTATGTATTAGCCGGAGGTAAGGAACATGGCAAGTACAGCGTTCAAAGATAGCGACTTAGGCTATGACATGTCGCTCTGGTATGACTCCAGGCCCCTCAAGATCGGCTGGTTCGCCATGTTGGCGGCAGTCGGTGCCGAGGTCGTGTTTCAACGCGTCTTTGGATACTCCCACGGCTTGGATTCCATGACGCCGGAGTTCGAAAACGTGTGGATGGGGCTGTGGCGGTTTAACGTGATTTCCAATGTCATCTTCGCGGCCGCGACCCTGGGGTGGATTTGGACTACGCGGGATCGCAACTTGGCTAATTTGGACCCGAAGACGGAGCTGAAACGGTATTTCTACTGGATGATGTGGATCGCGGTTTATGTGTTCGGCGTGTATTGGGCGGGGAGCTACACCCTTGAGCAGGACGCGTCGTGGCATCAGGTGATTATCAGGGATACGAGCTTCACGGCCAGCCATATCATTGCGTTCTACTTTACGTTCCCGCTCTATATCACGTGTGGTCAGGCGGTTTGGCTATATGCTAGGACCCGGTTGCCGCAGTACAGCAAAGGAATCTCATTCCCGTTGGTGGGGGCGATCGTGGGGCCGATGATGATTCTGCCGAACGTGGGGCTCAATGAGTGGGGGCATGCGTTCTGGTTTGTCGATGAGCTGTTTGCGGCCCCGTTGCACTGGGGCTTCGTGACGCTGGGCTGGTGCGGGTTGTTCGGCGGGACTGGAGGTGTGGCAGCACAGATTGTGGCGCGCATGTCGAACCTGTGCGATGTGGTGTGGAACAACGAGAACAAGGACTGTTTGCACGTGATCCCGTACTAATGCATACATGCAGCTTCGGTGGGTTGGCCAATAGACCGGCCAGAATAGAGAAACCTTCGGCGTGCTCAGCGTCACCTACGGGCGACCTCTTACCCAGGTGAGGGGTCGTCCTTGTTGTTTCGGTCGTGAACGAGCATGAGGTTCTTGGTACATCCCCATTTCTCGGTCCATTGTAGACCTACACCACCTATACGGAAGAGTTTCAGGCCTTCTCCCAATCCTCCTCTCGCAGTGAACTATACGAGGTGAGACAGATGAACGAGTCGCTCTCAATGATATTTAGGGTGCTGACTGCCCTTTCGATCGCTCTCTTTGTAGTTGGGATCGTGAAGCCGGAGTGGATACGCTTCGGGAAAAAGCAGCCTAGCCGTGCAATCATCATTGTCATAGCAATAGCCGTATTGATGATTGGTTTAATTGGCGAGAGTGCGAATCAATTTACTGGGAAGAAGAATGCGGAAGCGATAAATCACGGCAAAATACTTGGTGAGGCTGCGTATGCCGTCACCGATGATATCCTACGCTGCGACCCAGGAACAAAGCCCGGTCGTGCCGGCGTCAGCAATGATGAAAAGACATCGGCGGGTATTCGCTATATGGTAAAAACGCCGGTTAACTACAATGCAAGCATTGCCCATCCGTTACTGATGGTCTACGCACCAGGGGGGAGAGATCGATATGAGACGGAGAATTATACATATCTAACGAATGAGGCAACGGCGGCAGGTTTTATTGTGGTCTATGCCGATCACCGCAAGATGACTCCTGAGACTATTGAAGCGCTTGCTGACATACCAGGTCTGATTGAAGAAAAATGGTGTATCGACAAGAAACGAATTTTTCTTACCGGTCATTCCGATGGCGGGACTACTGCAATGGGCATAGCCTTTATGAATGACACCAAACATATTCCTGCGGCGATTGCTCCGAGTGCAGCGGGCATCAGGGATGAGGACTTGCAAGCCTATCATTGCCCTAATCCGATTCCCGTCATGGTTATGCACAGTAGTCAGGACACTCTTTTCCCGGGTTACGGCAAAGAGGCGATACGATGGTGGGCTGCTTGTAATGGGTGCGGTACTGCAAGCTCTGAAAAAGATTCGGACGGCTGCATAACGTATACCGGGTGCATCAAGAATGTCACAACACGCTATTGCGAAGGCACAGGAAGACACCCCGAATGGCCGGGAAATAATAAAGCGATCATTGAGTTTTTTTAGAGCAGTGAACAAATAACGTGTCCGGAGCGTCCAACTTCTTACGATCGAAGGCCCGTCCACCACCGCCGCAACCACTGAGATCGGAGGAGCTTATATCCGAGCCAGGCCGTGAGCAGCACTCCCAGCAGTGGGACTCCCATTGATCGCACCAATTTCTGATAATCGGTCATATGGACTCGCAAGAGGTACTGCGGGCGCCGCATCAGATTCTGCTTCTCTGCCGCAATGGTCACCGTATACAGCCCCTCGTCCAACCGAACTTCGCCCCGGAGGACGCCGTCCGGGTGGATGCTAGGCCGAATATCCGCCACGATTTCATCCGCCGTATCCGGGCTTCCATTGCCTCGCACCACACGCATCCCGACCGGCTCACTGCGCAGCGACGGGTCCACGAGGTCCACCACGAGGAAGGTGTCGCCTTCCTTCGGAATGTCCGTGCAGTATTGTTCTTTCAACTCGTATTGCGGTTGATACGTGCTGAAATGCACGAGATACTCACCAACCCGGCGCAAACAGGGGTCGTCCTCGCCGCTCATGGCACCATGGGCTGCGGCACCGCTGGGATTATAGAGCGAGGCAATCAGTAGAAGTGCCGTTGCACCGACTCGTCTCATTTGTTTCATCATGGCCAACCCTTTTGTGTGAACCTGTGCGGAGATTTGCGGCTCACTCTCTCTACGGTTACGGCACGACATGTGGCTCAGTCCTCTTCGTCACGAGCAACTGTCTCTGCGACACACTGAGCAGACAAGCCCCTCCGGGGTGTTAAGAGAGGCCTGTCCACCTCAGCGGGAGGCGCTGTGCCGATCGTCGCGGCGCCACCAAATGGGAAACCCGGCCTCCCTACATCTCCGCTTTGGTCATCCGACTTGGTGCATTGCTACGCCGAACGTTGGATTCATGCGGCTGTCAATGCCGAACCAGACATCGCTGCCTGCGACGTTACGCGTCGATTCGCGGCAATCACTCGATCGACAATCTCCCCACAATTGATGCAACGCCATCCGGCATCCTCATAGCCGTTCAACTTGAGCGATTCCAGATCTTCAATCTTCTCACTCACCATCAATCCGTCACAGCGTCCGCATCTCATCGGATGTCCCCTTCCTTATGCGGATCCTCCGGCTGACGTTCCACACGATTGCCTTGGCATTCGGCCTCAGGGTTTGAGGAGACGGTAGCAAGCGCCAGGCACATAGCAAGCACAGAAGAGCGTCATCCGTTTGCGGCTTCAATGGTTCCAGGTGTTTCGATGGCTCCCGATCACCCAGGCGAGTCATCAGTGTTTGACGGCGGATTTCTTTTTCAATTTGTATTGTCATCTGTGAATTCTCCAACCGTGATACCGAAAAGGTAGTGCAATGAGGAGACCAACTGTAACCCACTGATATGTCTGTGCTTCGCGTGGAAGCGACTGCCGATCAGTCGGCAGATGCCGAATGATCGGCAAGAGAAGAGACAGAGGTATCCCGTGAAGTTTCAATTCCTTGATGGGATCACAGTTCAGTAGGGCGAAACGAAAGGTTGCTGAGTTATCTTTTTTTTGTATGTCGGGTTATGCATACTTCATTAAAAATTCATGAGTAACCGAGTGTGATGCCGATCAATGATCATCACATGCGCTTCGGGAAATGGCTGTGCACAGGTCCGGGACCCTCTACTTGGCCGTCGTCATAACCGCACGATATAATCCAGCTGTCAATCTGCGTTTCCCATGATTGACGCCATGCGCTGAGTCGTGCAGGGATGAGTTGGGGGAAGCAATCATGAACAATCTCTGGCGTTCGCTACGTTCGCGCCATTTCGGATGGGGCGTGTTGATCGTGCTCTGTTCGCTTACCGCTGTCGGCTGCGCCAAGTCTGCCGCGAAAATTGACACGACCTCTTTCGGTCCGGCGCAGGAACAGATGGCCATTGCCGGGTACTATCGTGACCAGGCCATGGTCCTGAGGGAGAAGGCAGGCGCGATTGCCGAGAGCGCTGTCCGGTATGAGCGTCTCTTCGGTGCTGAGTCGGACTGGGTCAGTGGAGCCCGGCAACTCTCGGAGTACTATGCCGTAGCGGCACACGATCTGGAACGTCTGGCTGACGCCTATGCCGATGCTGCTCGAACGGGGCGGCATCGACGCTAGGGGTTGGCGAAAGGTTGTAGCATCAAAGGGGGCGGAAGGCCGATTACTACAATGGAGGGATCATCATGAAGCGCCTACCTCTTTTTCACGCGATCGCTCTGGCAATACCGATTCTGATGTTGATGTACGGGTGCGGGAGGACCATCGATCCGGGAATGCGAGGTCTCCGGTGGTATCCTCTGACGTCCGGCCTGGTGAACGAGCCGCTCAAGGCTGGGTTCTACTGGCGCGCGCCCTGGAACGATGTGTTTGAGTATGACGTTCGATATCAGAGTTTTACTGAAAAGATCGATGCCTTGACCGCAGACGATCTCTCAGTGACCTTGCGTGTGGCGATCACGATGAGCCCGATCCCCGAGGAAGTGTATTTTCTCGCCCAGGAGGTGGGACACAACTGGTATCAGCAGCTTGTCAGGCCTCAGTTCCTGTCGGCGGTAAGAGGCGTTGTCGCCCAGTACGCGATGGTCACGCTTCCGGAACGGAGCAGCGAAATCGGAAACAAGATCGAAGCGGTGATGGTCGAGTCGCTCAAGGGACGGCATCTCAATGTCTACAGCGTGGCATTGTCGGAAATCGAATTTTCTAAAATGGTGCTGCAGGCCATCGAGCAGAAGCAAGCGAAGGAACAGGAGAAGGAGCAAAAGGAATTTGAGCTCGTCATTGCACAACGCAATGCCGAAATCGCCAGGATTCAAGCCAAAGGCGAGGGAGATGCCTTGCAAATTCGCGCCGAAGGTGAAGGGGAAAGTCTGCGCATCCGCGCCAAGGGACAGTCCCAGGCGCAGGAGATCATTACGAAAACGCTTACACCGGAGTATCTGAAATTCAAACTGTATGAGAGCCCCAACTCCAAGATGGTCATCGTACCGGACAAATCAAATGTGCCAATCATCGTGAATCCGGGTTCTGAGCAATCACGCTGAAAGGGATGGGAGGGAGCGGCCAGGTGCCCTTCTTGCTCGCAGAACGCGCACGATGAGAATGTGCTCGTCCGATGCGCGCAGTAAAGGGCAGCCTGGGCCGCTCCCTTTTGAGGCGGGAAAAAGAGCATCAAGAGGATGAGAGAGCCAGGCTAGATTGTCTCCTGTGCTCGCGCGTTGCGCGAGCACGGAAGACCATCAGCCCCCATCCCCCCGCTGTTTCAGCATTTTCTCGCAGGCTGTTCAAAAAGACCGTCCAGCAAGGCCGCAGGCGGAGCAATAACCAGCGGCGGTACCATCAGGGGTACGTTGAGGATTCTTGCGAGCCGAGAACACCGCTGGCGGGCTTTTTCAACAACCTGCTAGAGGTGATGCTTTGCCATGCGGTATCTCAGCGTATTGCGGGTGATTTTGAGGAGCCGGCTGGCTTCTGAGATATTGCCGCCTGTGCGCTGCAACGCTTCCTTTAGCAGTTTCTTTTCCATCTCCTGAGCGGAGAGGCCGAAGGACAGGAGCGATATCCTCTCCACCTCTCCGTTCGACCCCGCCAATACATGAGTTTGCACAGAGGCGGGGAGGTGGTCCGGTTGGATCATCTCGTCCTTGCAGGTAATCGTGAGTCCCTCGACCACGTTATGTAGCTCCCTTACATTGCCGGGCCAGTCGTGGGCTTTCAGGATGGTCAGCGCGGCCGGAGTGATGCCCTTGATGCGACAGCCGTGATCCCGGCGGGCGATTTCCAGGAACGATGTCAGAATCGGCTCGATATCTTCCGGTCGCTCTCGGAGCGGCGGGACGCGCAGTTGGTAGACGTTCAGCCGATAGTAGAGGTCCAGGCGAAATCGCCCGGCTTTGATCTGAGCCGGCAAATCTTCGTTCGTGGCCGCGATCACCCGGATGTCGACTCGGATGCTGCGCGTGTCGCCCAGCGGATCAACCTGGTGATTCTCCAGGACGCGTAAGAGCTTGGCCTGTGCAGAAGCACTCATCTCGCCGATTTCGTCGAGGAAGAGGGTACCGCCCTCCGCGAGTTGGAATCGACCAGGTTTGGCCTGCTTCGCATCGGTAAAGGCGCCGCGCTGATAGCCGAACAGTTCCGATTCGAGGAGGTGCTCGGGAATGCCGGCACAATTGAGCGCCACGAAGGGGCCTTTGGACCGAGGGCTGGATGCATGGATCCCCTGGGAGAAAAGTTCTTTGCCTGTACCGGTTTCGCCGGTAATGAGCACGGTCGCATCGGTTTGGGCGACTTCGGTTGCCAGATGTTTCAGCAGATTCATCTGGGGTGACCGGCTGATGATCTGATCGAAGGCTGAGGGGTGCCCTTCTCTCGCCTGAGGTTCTAATGCTTTGCGGATCAGCACCTTATCAATGGCAGTCTGAAGAATTTTCACGGTGACCGGCTGTGCAAGGTAGTCGGCTGCGCCATGGTGTAACGCTTCGACCGCGGCTTTTGCCGATCCGTCTGTTCCGAGGATGATCACAGGCAGTTTTGGAGCGGTTCGTCCGGCCTGTGATAGCACCGTTTGGCTCGCAATCCGCCCCTGGCTTTCATCACATACAACCAGTGACAGATCTGCTCGATCTCCTATGATGCGCAGCCCCTCTTCGGTCGTGGTAGCAGCAAAAAATATGGTGGCGTGGCGATTGTCGAGGGCTTGTCTGAGCAATGGTTCGGCGTGGGAATCGGTCGAGATAAGCAGGACGAGCATAATAGGCCTCCCTGCGAATCACCAGGCACTGGAAACAGCCTACTCCTCTTCCTACCAATAAAACAGGGGGTGCTGAGCCTCCATTACTCATGAGCGCTTCTGCTGCGATCGCGGATTCGCCGCTGCGACAAGTCTGGACGTTGCGTCCAGACAGGCGGGCTCACCACTCGGTCGGTCAACATACTGTTTCAAGTAGGCTTCCCTCCCTTGCGGCTCCGCGCGCCTGTCTCGCGTGGCGACTGCGCGATCTCGCGACGAATCGTCATGAGTAGTGCGGGCTATCAGGCTCTTTTCCCTGTCTGTCGCGTCAGGTTCTCTTGTGCAATTCCCACGTTGCGAAGGAGGCCGCTATGTTTGGCTCGTTTGAGAGGGCTCTCTTTGAAGGAGGTCGAAAAACTCTGCTCGCTGATCTGACCCAGGGTTTGAAGGCTGGGAGCGAGGGTCAAAGGGGTGGGCGTAAAGGCTGGTTCATCCGTCGCATCGGCTCGCAGGTTGAAGGGGCAGACGTCAAGACAGTCGTCGCAACCGAAGATACGGTTCTCCATTTGGGCAGCGAGCTCGTCGGGGACGACCGCTCGTTCACCGCGTAGTTCGATGGTTAGGTAGGAGATGCAAAGCCGGGCGTCGACGACATACGGTTCGGTAATGGCACCGGTCGGGCATGCCTGTATACAGAGCGTACAGCTTCCGCACATATCTGCGGCCGGCTCGTCTTCTTTCAGATCCAGCGTCGTCAGAATTTCTCCGAGCAGGAGCCATGAGCCATATTCGATTGAAACGAGATTAGAATGTTTTCCGATCCAACCGAGGCCTGCCTGCTGCGCCCAGGCCTTTTCCATGACAGGGCCGGTATCGACATAGCTCCGTGTGGCCGCGTCAGGCGCCAAGGCTGCGATTCTCTCTTCGAGTTGCGCGAGTCGCCGGCTCATCACGGTATGGTAGTCCTTCCCCCAAGCGTAACGGGCAATGCGGCCCATTCCAGGCGTTTCATTTGCGCGATTGTCCGTGTAGTAGTTCATCCCGACTGATATCATCGAGCGGCATCCCGGCAATACCTGTCGCGGATCGCTTCGACGGGACGGGTCGCGAGCCATCCAGGCCATCGTGCCGTGGTAGCCTCGCCGGAGCCATTCCGCGAGACGGCTGAGTAAGAGACAGGGTACTGAAGTATCGGGATCGGATGGTAGAGGAGAAGAATGTCCAGTTGACGGCTGGCTGCTACTGCGGACTCGGCTGATGCCGACGGCGTCGAATCCTAGGGCTCGGGCTTCGCGTTTAATTGTTTCAGCGAGCAACATCGCTAGTGTGATTGCGTGGAGCAGTCAAAGCGGACACTAAACTGAACTGAACAATGGTCGGATTTGCACCGGCTGCAGGAGCCGGTGATCCTGGTTTTCCAATCCGTGGTTGCATCGTCGAATCGGCAGAATGTTTTCCCACCCTTGGAAATAGTCGTCCAGGGCTTGTCGGTTCCCGGGATATCAGCCACGACGCAGCCTGTCGGAAAGGGGACGTGGCAGCTCTGCGATGCCTCTCCTTTCGCCATGCCGAAACTGCAAGATTGTTCCGTCGTGGCAGTGGATTCGTGGAGCGATTGAGCCCGGGAATCCCATGGAACCAAGCACACGGCGGCGACGATAATGAACAGTGCGGCGACAATGAAATAGAGCAAGGAGCGCATGGCGATGGATGGTACCATGGGCTTCCAGCTTGCGGCCACCGTCAGCACTCATTAGAATCAATCGATTGCACGGCTCATTTCCAGGGGAGGGGCTATGCTCGCGACTCGCATTCGTCAGAAGGAAGGAACGTTCTATTTCATTGCCTACAACGCCGCGAACTTGCTCGAGAAGGTTCGGTTCACAAGTCGGTATTTTTTCGAGGGTGAAGAAATCGTACAAGGAAGGATCTCCGAGCACGACGAAGTGGCTCAATTTATCGCAGGCATCGAGCGGAGCGAAAAAGGGTTTCAGCGCGTGCTCAATCGTCAGAAAATCAAACAGATCGTTAATTTCTACGAGACCGTCGTAGCGCAACCGATGATACCCGGTACCGTTTTGCTGTTTACGGACGAGACGTTGCGGTTCCAACGTGCCGGTGAATCGGAATCCATCGGGCATCTCAGTGAGCCGAAAGGCAAGTACCTGGTCATCGATGGACAGCACCGGCTGGCAGGACTGCACTTTTTTCAAAAGAAGCATCCGGATCAGATCGAGAACGTGGAAGTCCCGTGTGTCCTCTTTGACGGGCGCAGCGGAGATTTCGCCACGGAGATGTTCGTCATCATCAATAGTACCCACACGCGGATCAATCGGTCGCACTTAGTGGATCTCTACGAAAAGGTTTCGTGGGAGAGCCCGGAGAAAAAGTTCACCGCGAAAGTCGTGAATCTCTTGTACTCAGAGGATGATTCACCGCTCCAGTACAAGATCAACCGGCTTGGTGGGCGCAGCAAGCAGGAGAAGTGGATTCTCCAATCGGAAGTGTTCAACGAACTGCTCAAAATTGTGACCGCGCGCAAACGCTGGATGGAGTCGCACCTCGGCATGAGGACCGATCGTTGCTACGCGTTGGTGCGCGATTACCTCAAGGGCGTTAAGGAGGTCATGTCGGATGTCTGGGGCAACAACGAACGGTATACGTTTACCCGCGACGTGACGATCAAAGCCTTAATTCGCGTGTTGGACGATCTCATCGTGGATCGTAAACTCATGAGCGACTGGGACGAACAGCGTTCGCACAAGCCCTTTGCGGAGATTGTGAAGAGTTGGGCGCCGTTGGCCAGGGAATTCCGCGCGGACGGGTTTTACGAGCGGTTTGCCGCCAAGGGGCAACTGGAGCGAGTGCGGAAGATCCATCAACGGTTGCTCGATGCGATCGTGGGTTAAATGGACCGGCCGGTCCGTGGCTTACGCCTGGCTCGGCGCGCTGCTGTGGAGCGTTCCTGCTTTTCCCGCTGCCACGGCCGATACCGATCAGCTCGATGTGTATGCCGATCCGGGTGGCGGCGTGCGAGCAACGGCGCACATCACGTTTCCCGCCAAGCCAGACATCGTTCAATCGATTCTCACGGACTACGCCAAGTGGCCGGAGCTGTTCGAAACGAACATGCGAGTGGCCGGCCTTTCGATCGATCAGGGTATCGCGACGATCGACTTGCGCATTGCTCATGCATTGCTTCCCGGCGAGCGGCGGTTGGTGAGCCAGTCACAGACCATAGCCGGGGGCGGGCTCGTGACCGATCTCAAAGAAGGCGATTTCAAACAGTACCATCGTGTCTGGAAACTCGCCCCGGCGGACAACGGCGGGCGGACCAGCGCGGAGTTTGAGCTGGTCGTGGAGATCGACACGATCGTGCCGGATTGGGTGGTGGCAATCGCGATGCGCGACGCATTGCAAGCACATTTTCGCATCGTGAAGGAAAAGGCGCTTGCGCAGGCACAGCAGGGGTTGAAGCCGGAGCGATCCCAGTAATGACGAGGCGAATCTTCTGCTATCGGGGAAATGTGAATTGGGACACCTCCGCCGCATCGAGACCCTGCTTCACGAGGGCGCCAATATCGAAAGTCCGTTCGATCTTCCGAATATCGTCGAGTCTGGTTTTCGTGCTGGGGTGCGGCGGGGTGAAAAGCGAGCAGCAGTCTTGATCCGGCTCAATTGATATGGCGAATGTGCCGATACGCTGAGCCTGGTCCGTGATTTCTATCTTGTCCATGCCGATGAGTGGGCGCAGGAGCGGCAACTCTGCCGCCTCTTCAATGATCGTCAAGTTCTCCGGTGTCTGCGAGGCGACTTGTCCCAGACTATCGCCTGTCACGAGTCCCCAGCAGTGCTCCTGTTTGGCTAATTCCTGCGCAATCCGGATCATGACGCGACGGTAGAGCACCACGCGGAACGGGGCTGGCGCGCTCGTTACAATGTCGCGTTGGATCCTCCCGAACGGGATGACGGAGAGTTTTGAACGGTATTGATAGGCTGTGAGGGTCTGCACGAGTTCGCGTGCTTTCTCCTCAGAAGCGCGGCTGACAAGCGGTCGACCGGAGAAGTGAACGAAGAAGGCCCGGCATCCGCGCTTCATCATGCGATAGGCCGCAACCGGCGAATCGATCCCTCCGGAAATCAAACAGGCGACTGTCCCGCTGACGTCCACCGGTAATCCGCCCGGCCCCTGAGTCTTTTCGATTGCGTAGTATACCTCTTTCGCGAGTAGTTCGAGATAGACCGTGACGTCAGGATTTTTAAGGCTGACCCTCTTTCCGGTTCCTTCACAAATAGCCGAGCCGACATCTCGTGCGACCTCCATGGAGGTCAAAGCCAGCCGTTTGTCGGCTCGTTTTGCCGATATGCGAAAGGTGGAAAAAGACTCCGATCGGAGCCTGTCGATTACGGCTTTACTGAGCCCTTCCAAGTCTGGATGAGTCAGGTTGAGCGGCAACCCATAGGCTAACGAAAAGTTGGCGATCCCGAACACTCGTGTGAGCCGTTCTTTGATGATTGTGTCGGGAATCGTATCGGGCAGGACCACGCGCATTCTACTGTGAAGATTCTCCACACGTCTGACCCCGAGATCCTTCATCGCCCATTGGATATTGCGCACGAGCCGCTGCTCGAAGTATTCCCGGTTGCGGCCTTTTAGGGCGAGTTCGTGGTAGTGGACGATCGCGCAACGCATATTACCGTGAAATGTAAAAAGTGAAAGGTGAAAAGTATCGCGTCATGGATTGTTCCGGCGTCGAAGTGAGCGAACGAGGCCGCTCAACATACGGTCGATCCGTTCTAATCTTTCGTCG
>Ga0187892_10000072_pt1 | contig 224448 bp, 209 predicted proteins | sample MA1701073metaG_FD_139345 | JGI IMG/M metagenome (GOLD analysis project Ga0187892, IMG submission 139345) | Bio-ooze microbial communities from a basaltic lava cave in the Kipuka Kanohina Cave System on the Island of Hawaii, USA - MA170107-3 metaG ... | reverse complement strand
GGTTTCGGAGCAAGATTCATCGTGACTTTCCTGTTCCCTCAATAAAGACCAGAAAATCGGGCTGCAGTGGACCGGCTCATTGCAGTGGCTACGGGGCCAAGGGGCTGTGATGCGTACGCAAGTTGAACGGCGACGGGGATCGAACTGGCTGCTTGGTGTCGCATTGTGGTGCGCATCGTTGCTGCCGGCGGGTACTTCGACGGCGCAGGAAACGCTTTCCGATTGGGAGTTCACCGTAACTCCTTATCTTTGGATGACGGGGTTCGGGATGGAGACGCGGGGCGTCGGTCCGATTCCGTCGCGCGACATCGATGTGGATTTCGGACAGGTGTTCGATCATCTCAACTTCGCATTCGAGGCGAATGTTGAAGCACGCAAGGATCGTTTCGTCGCGACCTTCGACTTCAACTACTTCGATCTTTCCGCATCTGAGGGCCTGTCCGGGCCGGTTTTCACCAAGGTCGCACTCGACATGACGGGCATCCTGTCGTCGGCGACAGTGGGTTACCAGGCCATTGCGAGCGATCCCGTCTCGATGGACGTATTCGGCGGAGCTCAGCTGTTCTCGGTCGATACCGACCTTGCCATGCGCGGCGGGGGCTCGCCGTCGACGTCGGACAAGAAGACGTTCGTCGATCCGGTCATCGGCCTTCGCGGCCGTGTCCGTCTGGGAGAGGACTTTTTCCTGGACGGCATCGGTTCGATCGGCGGATTCGGTGTCGACTCGCAAATAACGTACCAGCTGTTCGGCGGCGTTGGCTGGCAGGCGAGCGACTCGATCGCGCTGCGTGCCGGCTATCGCCACTTCTATATCGAGCAGGAAGGCGGCAAACTCATCAAGAGCGTGACGATGACCGGCCCGATCATCGGCGCATCCTTCCGGTTCTGAAATCTCGACGGTACGGTTCACGTTCAATCCCAGAGGGACGCATGAAAGCTCTTACCATTTCGACCAGATCGCTTCGTCGGATCGCGGCAGCGTTCGCCCTTGCTGCGTTGCTGGCGATTCCGCAGGCGTCGGCCCAGGAACTCGTCAAGGCCGGGACCGTCTCGATCGATCAGGTTCAGATTGCCTTTATCGGCAGCGCGAATCTCGGGGGTGGCACGCTGTATTTCAACGGCCAGGAGTACGACTTCTCGATCAGCGGCCTTGGCATCGGCGGTATCGGCGCATCCAGGATCGAAGCGACAGGCGAGGTTTACAACATGACCGATCCCGGTCAGTTCGCCGGCACCTATGGTCAGGCGCGCTACGGTCTCGTGATCGGCAACGTGAGCACCGGCGAGCTGTGGCTGCAGAACAATGCCGGCGTCTACATGCACCTCAAGGCCAAGCGTGAGGGATTGATGCTCTCGCTCGGCGGCGATGTCGTGTACATCAAGCTCGATTGATCAACGCGGCCAAGAGGAGATCGCGTGCCATGAGGAAGACAGTCCTGACAGTCCTCACGCTGGCCAGCTTGGCGGCAGGAGGATCAGCAGTCGCAGCGAAGAGCGCAGTCGCTGAAACCGAGGAAACGATCAATGCCATCGTGGCGTGGAGCGGCAAGGGCCAAAGCTACGAGGTCGGAGCCGATCGGGCAGTCTTTGTGGGCACATTGAGCGGGCCCGTCTATGTCGAGACGGACAAGGGGCCGGTACCGGCCGGGTATGCGACCTGTCCCGTTCTCATCGACGTCGACACCGCCAGCGCGGCGCAAACCGCACAGGGCCGCTGCCTGATCGAGAATCCCGATGGCGACCAGATTTCCGCCGAAGTCAGTTGCCGCGGAGTCTATCGCGTTGGCTGCGACGGCACGTTGACCCTGACCGGTGGCACGGGTGCATTCGAGGGCATTTCCGGTGGCGGCGAGATTACCATCCGGAGCGAGCGCCGCAGCATCGTTGAGAGCGGAAACGGTACGACTGAAGAGGAAGGCTTCGGAATCATGATTGTCGAGGGGTTGACCTACACCCTGCCGTAACAGGCCATCCTCCGGAGCTCGCGATGATGACGACGGTGGACCTTCACGGTCAGGCGGCCGTCGATGCGCGTCGAGGCGGGTTCTCGGGCGCGGAAGTACATCCCTCGTTTCGGGGTTCGTTTTTCCGGTACTCGTGACATGGGCATTGCTCTTGCCTGCGGCGGCCCAGGACGCGACTCCACAGCGGAGCGACCCGGCGCTCGAGGTTTCGTCCGGGGCAACGTGACTTTTATGAACCGGCCGATCGTGACGTTTTGCGATTCGGTGGGGTCGCTGACGCCTGAGCAGCGCGCCGAACGCACGCAACGGCGCCTGTCCGCCCTAGACCCGGTCGTGCTTCAACGCCCCATCGCGATCGAAGCTGCAACTCTCGGCGACGTTAGCGGCGTCTATCTGAGCATCGAAGGCGGGGGTGACGATCGGCTACGACGCGCCGTGGCGCCAGGTTCATGCGATGCTGCTTCGGGCGGCTGCACAGGTTGAAGGCATCCGCGCAACGCCGGCGCCTTACGTCACGCAGCGCGCACTGGGCGACTTCTATGTCGAATACGAGTCGTTGGTGGTGGTGGAGTGGCCCGGCGAGCGGGTTCCGGTTCGAACGGCGTTGCTTGGCAAGACCAGGACCTGTTCAACGAAAACGGCGTCCAGATCATGTCGCCGCACTTTTACGACCAGCCTTGCCAAAAAGTGATTGTGCCCGAGGACAGATGGTTCGCGTCACCTGCGACCAAGTAGGGTGGTTCGCGGGGATGTACAGGCCGGCCCGGCAGGCTGGACCGTCGTCAACATGAGGGATGACTGGGCCACCATCTACCCGCCCGAGCAGTAAACGCAAGGGTTGCGTTGTGGTGAACGGGCGAACTCGGGGGTAAGATCAGACGCTTCGGGTCAAAGCGGAGGTGCGTCCATGATTCGCAAATTTCGCCTTCTGGGTTCGGTTGGGGTTGTGACTTTCGCCGTGGTCGCCATGGCAGGGTCCGCATCCGCCACATCCGACCGTTGCATCCAGCTCGAGCAGCAATTCGACGCCGTCGCCGGCGAGCACGCCTCGAACCCGCGCCTGCCGCTCGCGCAGAGCTATCGCCAGAAGGGCAGCTACCTGTGCAACAACGATGTGGATGAGGTCGGCGCGCAGCAGCTCGAAGAGGCGCTGCGGCTCCTGGGTGTCGAGCCCGATCCCGTTCCCTGAGCCAGCCGACTACTCGTAAACGATCACCAGGCCGATGTAGCTGGGCGACCAACGGATCAGCTTGTCCGGGGGATTATCCGACGAGATCGCGAACCACTTGGAGTCGACCCACCGGATTGCAAGGGGCCAGTCGCCGTCCACGATATGGATGGCGCCGGCGAGCGGATCGTCGCCGTAATCATCGGCATCGGCGGTGCGCATCAGAACGGCCTTGGCAAAGATGCTCTCTTTGCCGTCGATGGTAACCGGATGCCCCTCGTCGCAAACGCGCGTCATGAGAGCCGCGACGTATTTGCCGTCCGGCGAGGGAATTTCGTCGAAGATCCGGTCCTTGCAGGGACCGGCGCCGCAGGCCGCGAGTCCTAAGCATACCGAGAAGGGAACGAGCGCGCGCCGAAGCCCGGGAAAGACCGATTCAAGTGTCATGAGACTTTCCCGTCCTCAAGGCGCGTAGAAGATCCGGATGGCATTCCAGCTGGTCTTGCGCTGCACCGGCATGTCGGTACCCTGAGGGTCGATCAGAATTGTATCATTAGTCTGCCAGACCAGCTGAATGGGGTTGGTGAATGTCGTAATGTATGCGGCGGTCTCATAGACGTCGCCGAGATACCCGTCGTCGGTCTCGAAGATGGCGACCCCCCGAGCCCGATGCGTTTGATCGCCCGCTTTGCAGATTTGTTCGACCACGGCTGCGGTATACCGGCCATCCGGCGAGGGTACTTCCTTCAGGATCGCTTCGTCGCAACTCTTGCCGAAATTCGGAATCATGCCGGCCTGATAGACGGCGTAAAGCAGAACGGCACCAAGAATTCCAAAGGTGACCCAGCGCATTTTCATGCCTCAGACAAATATGAAGATGACGCTTGCGATGCATAGACTCCCAAGCACCAGGTTGAACAACTGCAGCGCGCGTCCGGATCGCAGATACCGTCGCGCCAGCACGCCACTGCCGAGCCAGGCGAGCTGAGCCGCGACGCCCAGAACGCCTAGAGTTGCCACGATCATCAGGATCTGCGGCGTCATGGGGCGGTCGGGGAGGGTGTAAGCCGCCATGGCGCCGACGGCGAGCACCCAACCCTTGGGATTCACCCATTGCAGCGCGGCACCCTGCAGGAACCCGATCGGTCTGCCGCCCGTCGTCGCGGTGTCTTCCGTTGCCGCCTCGCCGTTACCTTGGCCTGGCTCCGACGGTGGGTCTGGTTTGGGCCCCCAGCCGGCGGCAATGCGGAAGCCCAGCCAGACAAGGTAAGCGGCACCCGCATAGCGCAGCAGTTCGTGCAGGAGCGGGTAACGGTCGAAGGCGACACCCAGACCAAATCCGACTGCGAGAACCAAGGTCATGAATCCCAGCACGATGCCGAGGGCCAGAGGCAGGGATCGGTGCCAGCCGAAATTGGCGCCGGAGGCGGCGATCATGAGATTGTTCGGGCCCGGCGTGAAACTCATGGCGACGCCGAGAACGAGCAGGGGCAGGAAGAGATCCGGCATGGAAGGACCGAACTCCGAAGGCCTCCGGGGGAAGGGACGCGAGTTTGCCCGTTGCGGCCGCGACGGCCAAGGGTAGGCACCACCCATCGGGATGAACCGCTCAACCGCCCCCGTCGCGCTATAGTTCGGGTATGAGCATGCCGATCGCGGAGACTTGGTACGGCATCGAGCCCGTCGATGGCGGGGTCATTCGACTGCGCGAGGCCCATGTCGATCCGTATTTGTCGGGCGATTTCTGGCTGGTTCGCGGACGCGACGCCGACCTGGTTGTCGATACCGGTGCCGGCATCGTCCCGCCGGCGCCCGTTGTCCAAGCGATCACCGGCCGACCCGCCACGGCGGTCGTACTTTGTTATTTTTACGACCATGCGGGCGGCCTCTATTCGTTCGATCAGCGAGCGTGCCATCCGATCGACGCCCGGGCGCTGGCGGAAGGCCGGAACGCGATCAAGGGCTATGTCTGCCCCGAGATGGTCTCGGCGCTGCCTTGGCCCGGTTTCGACGTGATGACCTACCGGCTGGTGACCAGACCGATCACACGGGAAGTGGGCGAGGGCGACTTCTTCGACCTGGGCGACCGCCGGCTCGAGGTTTTGCATGTTCCGGGCCGCAGCCGGGGCTCGATTGCCTTGTGGGAGCCGGCAACCGGGTATCTTTTCATCGGCGACACGCTGCTCGACGATCCGCTCGATCGCGATTTCCCGCCCGAGGATCCGGCGGGGTTAGGAACCAGCCTGACGCGGTTGGCGACGCTTCCTGTGAGCCGGGTGTTCGGTGGACACTATGGGTGCTTTGATCGACAGCGAATGCTTGAGCTGATCCGGTCTGAAACGGAGCGGTACTGCGGAGCCTAGGGAGGGCAAATTGGCGTGGTTTAGCAATCTCTGTCATTAATTCCCATAATATGCATTATGCGATAACTCTGGGATTGCGAGGTGATCCGGCAATTTAGCGCAGGGCGCGATGGCGTTCCCCTCTGGCCCAGCTCCAACGCGCCGAATCGCTCTACATGTCTCAGCTCCGGAAGGATGCAGCGATGACCGATCCCGCAGACGGCATAACACAAATCGATCGCTTGCTTGCCATCATGGCGCGGCTTCGCGACCGGGAGCGTGGCTGCCCATGGGACGTCGAGCAGAACTTCGCGACCATCGCGCCCCACACGATCGAAGAAGCCTATGAGGTTGCTGACGCTGTCCAGCGCGGTCACATGGCGGACCTAAAGGACGAGTTGGGGGACTTGCTGCTCCAGGTCGTTTTCCACGCACGGATGGCAGAGGAAGCCGGCGCGTTTCGTTTCTGCGATGTCGTAAACGCTATTTCAAACAAACTGCAGGAGCGCCATCCTGATGTATTCGGTGATGCCACCGTGGCGACGTCGACCGCCCAGACCGAAGCCTGGGAGGCCCAAAAGACTGAGGAACGAACCGCCAAGGCCGAGGCAGAAGGCCGAGAGCCGAGTGCGCTCGATGGCGTGATCGCCGGCCTCCCCGCCCTCATCCGCAGTCTAAAGCTTCAGAAACGCGCGGCCCGGGTCGGCTTCGACTCGCCCTCGGCAAATGAGGTTCGCGACAAGCTCCACGAAGAGCTGACCGAGATCGACACCGAGCTCGCCGCAGGACGGGATCGCGCCCGGCTCGAGGACGAGATCGGCGACCTGCTGTTCGCGGCGGTCAACCTCGCCCGCCATTTGGATGTCGACCCGGAGACAGCGCTGCGCGGCGCCAACCTCAAGTTTGAGAGCCGTTTCCGGACGATGGAGGCACTGGCGGCGACCGACGGATTGCGGCTCGAGGATCTCGATCCGGCGGCCCAGGAATCGCTTTGGACGCGCGCAAAAAAGAACGAGACCCTGCCCAATTAGCGCTTCTTCTCCCGGCCCCTTCAAGGGCACGTGCTCTTGCTCGGCACCGAAGTCGTTCCGGCTACGGAATAGGCATGTGCTGGCAGAGTTTGACCAATTCCGCGCCACTTGCCGCCCGGATCGGGACTGAATGTAAGCTCAGAAGCCAGTAGAGGTTAGTTTAGAAATATCTCCTAACCGGCTGATGTTACTAAATTGTCTATTTTTATCTCAGCTTGGCACGAAAGTTGCTTGCAATTGGTTGCACCGGGATGCACCCCGGCTACCCAATGGAGCAACAGACCGATGAACCGACTGTCGTCCCCCGCTTCCCTTGTCCGCCCCTTGGCCGAGCCGTCACTTCGGCGCCTGGCCGTTACAGCCGCCGGGGCCCTCGCGCTTTCGACTCTATCGGCGTCGCCGGCCCTCGCGCAGGAAGCCGTAGCCTACGACTCCGGCGACGTGGCCTGGATGCTCACGGCGACCCCACTCGTCCTGATGATGACCGTCCCGGGGCTCGCCCTCTTCTATGGCGGCATGGTCCGTCGCAAGAACGTCCTCGCCACGGCGGTCCAGAGTTTTGCGACCTGCTGCCTCGCCACCGTCCTGTGGATGCTGGTCGGCTACAGCCTCGCCTTCTCGGATGGCGGCAGCCTGCAGAGCTTCGTTGGCGGGCTCGGAAGGGCGTTCCTTGGCGACATTGGGCCGGACAGCGCGGTCGGCACGATCCCCGAATCCGTCTTCATGACTTTCCAGATGACCTTCGCGATCATCACCCCTGCCCTGATCGCCGGCGCCTTCGCGGACCGGATCAAGTTTTCGGCCCTGCTCTGTTTCATCGGCGCCTGGTCACTGCTGGTCTATGCGCCGATCTGCCATTGGGTCTGGGGCGGCGGCTTCCTGGCCACAGCCGGCGTGCTCGACTTTGCCGGCGGCACCGTCGTCCATGTGAATGCCGGTGTTGCCGGCCTGGTCGCCGCTCTCGTGATCGGGCGCAGGCTCGGATACGGCACCGAGAACATGGCGCCGCACAATCTCGTTCTGTCGCTAATCGGTGCCTCCCTGCTTTGGGTCGGCTGGTTCGGATTCAATGCCGGCTCGGCAGTAGCAGCAAACGGCATCGCCGGCATGGCGATGATGAACACGCAGATTGCGACCGCCGCGGCCGCGCTCGCCTGGATGGTCTCGGAGTGGCTTCTGCAGCGGAAACCGAGCGTCCTCGGGCTGCTCTCCGGGGCTGTCGGCGGATTGGTCGCGATCACGCCGGCGGCAGGCTTCGTTGACGCGTCGGGCGCCCTATGGATCGGGCTCATCGGCGGCGTTGCCTGCTATGTCGCAGCCGTCTACGTGAAGCGCATCTTCAAATATGACGACAGTCTCGATGCGTTCGGCATTCACGGTGTCGGCGGCGCGGTTGGCGCCATCCTGACCGGCGTGTTCGCGACCGCCACGGTCAACAGCGGTTCGGGGCTGGTCGACGGCAATCCGGGTCAGATTTGGATCCAGATCAAGGGGCTCGGCGCCACGATCGCCTACTGCGCAGCGATAACCTGGCTGATCCTCAAGGCGATCGACGCCACGATCGGCCTGCGCGTCACCCGCGAACAGGAAATCGAAGGGCTCGACCTTCATCTGCACGGAGAAACCGCGCAGGGCTGAACGCGCCCGACGACAAGAAACGGTTCGTCAGCCTCCGGGACCCATCTGCCGGGTCCCTCCGGGGCCGGTTGCGAGGGGCGGTTTGAAGTCGGTCGGCCGCCTCTCCCCGGCTTCCGGCTTGTTGCGTCAACGCCGCGCGGGAGCAGTTCGTCGCTCAGTCGCCTGCCAGCGTCCGGGTGGAACCGAAAACCGGCCGAAAAACGTCGCCACCGCTGCGGCGACCGTGTACGCGACACCCTAATCCGGCAGACCCGCCACTTTCAGTGCGGCGGACAGTGGCTCTGCGACCGACGGATGTAAGTCGAAGGTCGCGCATAGGGCCGCGATCGTGAAACCGGGCTGCAGCTCGAGCACCCGTGCGGCGGACGCCCTGGCAGCATCCAAACGACCCAGCCGCGCGTGCGTCGCCGCCAATGCGACGTGCGCCGTGCTCCAATAGGGGTTCGCTTGGAAGGTCCGGTGCGCCGCTTCCGCCGCCGCCTCGTCCTCGCCGCGCACCAGATAGGCGAGCGAAGCTGCCCACAGCGTGCCGTAGTTCACTGGATCGAGCGGGCTCAGCCGTAATGCCTGCTTGCTCCATTCGATACCGCGCTCGGTCTCACCGGCAAATACCAGCACGATGCTGCCGAAGAGCCACGCGAGCGCACAGGAGGGGCTGGGCGCCAACGCCGCATCGAACGCCTGTCGTGCGGCATCGCGGTCATGCGCGACCAGCCCCATGACAAAACCGCCCAGGGACAACGCCGTGGCGTCGTCGCGCCCGTGAGCGATCGCTTCATGGGCGTGATGAATTGCCCTCTCCCGGTTCTCTTCCTGTGCGCCGCCGCGCGCGAAGATGATTTCATGCGCCCAGGCCGTGAACCCATGTGCCAGCGCATAGTCCGGCTCGGTCGCGATGGCCTTCTCGAGTAGCGTGAGTCCCCTGCGGGCGCCGTCCGGCATGGCCGAATAGACATGCGGGATGGCCCGCAGCACGAGATCGTATGCGGCGAGACTGTTGGGCCGGTCCCGCTTGACGCGCTCGATCTCTGCCTGGCGCAGGCTCGGCTCGATTGCGGCGACCACGCTCATGGTGAGTTCGTCCTGCAGCGCAAATACGTCATCGAGGGTACGGTCGTGACGATCGGCCCAGACATGCCGGCCGGTCTCCGCTTCGACGAGCTGCGCCGTCACCCGTATGCGGTTCGACGCACGACGCACGCTGCCCTCGAGCACGTAGCGCACGCCGAGCTCTTTTCCCACCTGTTTCACGTCGACGGGCTTGAACTTGTAGACGGAGGTCGAATTGCGCGCGATGACGAACAGCCACTTGATGCGCGACAGGCCGGTGATGATGTCCTCGACCATGCCGTCGGCGAAATAGTCCTGCTCGGGGTCGCCACTCATGTTCTGGAAGGGTAGCACGGCGATCGACGGTTTCTCTGCGCGCGGCACGTCCGGGCTACCGGCGGGACCAGCGACCGGGCGCGGTGTGGCGGCGAGGCCGACCGTGAGCGCATAGACCAGGATGGGCTCGGCGATATTCTTGAGCGCCGTTTCACCGAGATCCCGAATCTCGAGATCGAGCCGAGAACGCACCTGCCGGTAGGCGTCCTCGGAGAGGCAGATGGTGCCGGGCGCGGCGACGCCTTCAAGCCGAGCCGCGATGTTGACTCCGTCGCCCATCAGGTCGCCATCGGTTTCCTCGACGACATCGCCGAGATGAATCCCGACACGAAACTGGATTTGCTGCTCAGGCGACAGGCCAGCGTTACGCTCGACCATCGCGGTCTGCACCTCGACGGCGCAACGCACGGCATCGACGACGCTGCGGAACTCCACTAATGCACCGTCGCCCGTGCGCATGACCACGCGGCCGTTGTAAACGGCGATGGTGGGATCGATCAGATCGCTTCGCAGCGCCCGAAGGCGTGCCAGCGTGCGGTCCTCGTCGGCGCCGGTCAGCCGGCTGAATCCGACGACGTCCGCAACGAGAATAGCCGCCAATTTCCGCTGCACCGGCATGCCGGTCCTCCCCTGCAGACCCTAGCACTCCGGAAGGTCCGAATGGGAGTTGACCGTAGCGTCTTCCGCGCTACCGGGTCGCCTCCGGCGGCTGGTTGCGGGGGGGGGTGGCCTTCAATCGGTCGTCCGCCCCCCAGCTCCCGTTTCTCTCGTGTACAGCGTGATTCAATCGTTCGCCAGCAGGTGCATCAGGCTCGACGAATCCCAGCGTCCGCCGCCGCGCTTCTGGACCTGGGCGTAGAACTGGTCGACCAGGGCGGTGACCGGAAGGCGCGCGCCGTTGCGCCGCGCTTCGGCCAGACAGATCGACAGATCCTTGCGCATCCAGTCGGTCGCGAAACCGAACTCGAACTCGCCCTTCAGCATCGTGAGGGCCCGATTGTCCATCTGCCAGGACTGCGCTGCACCCTTCGAAATCACGTCGACGACCTTGGCAGCGTCGAGCCCGGCGCGCTGGGCGAAATTCATGCCCTCGGCCAGGCCCTGCACCAGTCCGGCGATGCAAATCTGGTTCACCATCTTGGTGAGCTGTCCCGAACCGACCGGACCGAGCAGAACGCAGGCGTGCGCGTAGGCATCGATCACCGGTTTGGCGCGCCCGAAAGCGGCCGCATCGCCGCCCACCATCACGGTCAGCTTGCCGTTCTCGGCCCCCGCCTGCCCGCCCGAAACCGGCGCATCCAGAAAATGAAAGCGACCGTGCGCTGCGATGGCACCGAGCTCGCGCGCAACCTCGGCCGACGCCGTCGTGTGGTCGACGAAGATCGCATGCCGCGTCAAGCCGTTGAACGCCCCGCCCTCGCCGACCGCGACTGCCTTCAGATCGTCGTCGTTTCCGACGCACGAAAAAACGATCTCGGCGCCGTCCGCCGCTTCGGCGGGTGTCGACGCTGCGCGGCCGCCATGCTTGGCGACCCACGCGTCCGACCGAGCCCGCGTCCGGTTGTAGACCGTGACGTCGTGGCCCTTGGCGGCAAGGTGTCCCGCCATCGGAAACCCCATCACGCCAAGGCCGATAAACGAAACTCTCATCGATGCGTCCCCGACTTCCTCGTTGTCATGGCGGCGTCGGCTCAAGCGAGCCGCGTATTCTACGGCTCCATCAGAATCCTGCGCAGACGCCGCCAGCTGTCACGATCCGGCGCCAGCAACAGCGCGCTGGCATCGAGCTGACCCGGCACGTAGGGCGCCCCGTCGCCATGCGCGGACCAACCGCCGGCCTCGCGATGAATGATGACCCCTGGCGCGTGGTCCCACGGCATCATTCTGGTGAAAACCGCAAAATGGTACTCGCCTGATGCCAGGCTGACATACTCGGCGCCCGCGCAGCGCCGGCTGCGCACCGCATCCACGCGAGCGCGCCGGCTGCGCATCCGCTCGGCCAGCTCGAGGGAACCGAAGGTGCCAGCGACTACCGGTCCGCGAAACTCGCGATCCTCCGTCGGCGCCGGGCGCACACGTGCCGGCTCACCATTGATCGTCGCACCGGAACCGCGCTCAGCCATCGCCATGACGTTGCGCACCGGCTCGTAGATCCAGCCGGCCAGCAGTTCGCCGTGACGCGCCAGCGCCACCATGACGGCGAAGGTCGATTTGCCGCTGGCGAAATTGCTCGTGCCATCGAGGGGATCGATCGTCCAGATCGGCTCGTCGCTGTCGGCGAGGCGACAAATCAGATCGGGATTGGCGGCGGCTGCCTCCTCCCCTACCACGAGCGACCCGGGCAGCGCGGCCACGAGCTGCGGATCGAGCCATGCCTCGGCCGCTTCGTCGGCGACGGTGACGAGCTCGCCGTGGAACTTCTCGCGCACTTCGTGCTCCGCCAGCCTGGCGAAGCGCGGCATGATCTGGCGGCGGGCGACGCCGCGGATCAGGCCCGCAATCTTTTCGACGTCGATGGCGGTCACGACGACCCGGCGGCGCGGGATGGTTCGGTACGTTCGGCGGTCGGATGCAGCCGCTCGAACCGGCCGATCTCGACGGGCGACAGGCTGACTTCGATATAGGCCCCGTCCGCCTCGTCGTGCCGCTCGATCACATGCCCATGATCATATAGCCAGGATACGGCCGCACCGTCGTCATGCGGGACGCGATAGGCCGCAACCTTCCGGTCGGCCGCAAGACGCCGGTCGATCAGCGCCAGCATTTCAGGCATGCCCGATCCGTCGAGCGCCGAAATCAGAACCGAGTGTTCGGACCGGGCCGTCTGGGCCGCCAAGCTTGCCCGTGCCTCGGGATCGAGGAGGTCCGCCTTGTTGAGGGCTTCGATCACGTCGCTCTCGAGCCGTTCGCCCTGCCCCAGATCTTTCAGTACAGCAAGCACATCGCCGCGCTGCAGTTCGCTGTCCGGATGCGAAACGTCACGGACGTGCAGAATGAGGTCGGCGGCCTCGACTTCTTCGAGCGTGGCGCGAAACGCCGCCACCAGATGCGTCGGTAATGCCGAGATGAAGCCGACGGTATCGGACAGTATCGCTTTCTGCCCGGACGGCAGGTCGATCAGCCGCATCGTCGGATCGAGCGTTGCAAACAGCATGTCCGCCGCCATTACGTCGGACCGGGTCACGCGATTGAAAAGAGTCGACTTCCCGGCGTTGGTATAACCGACCAGCGCCACGACCGGATACGGCACTCGCTGTCGTGCCGTGCGATGCAATCCGCGCGTTCGCTTGACGTCCGCGAGATCGCGCTTGAGGCGGATGATCCGTTCGTCGATCAGCCGGCGGTCCATCTCGAGCTGAGATTCGCCGGGGCCACCCAGAAAGCCGAAGCCGCCGCGTTGCCGCTCGAGGTGAGTCCAGCTTCGCACCAATCGGCTGCGCTGATAGAGCAAAGCTGCCAGTTCGACCTGGTGCTGACCCTCGCGCGTCCGGGCACGCTCGCCGAAGATTTCGAGGATCAGGCCGGTTCGATCGATGACCTTGCAATTCCAGGCCTTCTCGAGATTGCGCTGCTGCACGGGGCTGACGGTATGACCGACGATCGCCAGCGCGATACGGTCGGCCTTGATTGCGCCGGCCAACCTCTCGACCGAACCGGTGCCCAGTAACGTGGCCGGGCGCGGGTTGGCGACCGTCACCGTTTCGGTTTTCACGACGTCGAGGTCGATTGCCTGCGCCAGTCCGACGCTTTCCTCCAGCCGCGCTTCGGGTGTGCGTGCATCGTCGGCGCGCCCGTTGCGAAGCACCGGCTGAAGAACGATCGCCCGGGTCCGGCCGTTCGATGGGGCGCGGCCGGAACCTTCGATCTCTTGAAACGTCTCGCGGTTCAACTCAGCTTTCGTCGCCTTCCCGGGCCGCCTCGAACAACTGGACCGGCGCCGCCGGCATGATGGTCGAGATGGCGTGCTTGTACACGAGTTGCGAATGGGCATCGCGCCGCAGCAGCACCGAGAAATTGTCGAACCAGGTAATGACGCCCTGAAGTTTCACCCCGTTCACGAGGAAGATCGTAACCGGGGTTTTGTTCTTCCGAATATGGTTCAGAAAAACGTCTTGGACGTTCTGCGATTTTTCCGCGGCCATTTGGGTACCCTTCTTGTCCGTTTTTCGGGGCCGTCTTCGTCTTTGGGGCCGGCGGCCGCCCCCAGGATCTGTCCCGGCTGGCCGTCGAGCCCTTTGGAATGATAGCGACTATCATACAGGCATCGGCAAAGAAAATTACAGCTTCTCGATGTAGCGGCAAAAACTTTCGCAATTCGGCAGATAGAGGGCCGGCGGATGGCTGGAGAATTCACCTTCCGCGGGCCGATACTCCCGCAACAACACCGGTAGGCAGCCGCTGCAGACGGCGCATTCCATGTCGATATCGGTGTCGCCGACAAACCATACCGAACCATCGGGCCCACGACCGGTCGGTGCCAGCGCAAATTCGACCGGATCCCGCGCCGGCTTGTCGCGCGGGCAGTCTCCCGCCCCCACCAGCGCCCCGAACCTGGGTCGCCAGCCAAGATGATCCGCTTCAGCACGCAGGAACCGGCCGGTCTTGTTGCTGACCACCGCCAGATAGATGCCTCGCCGTCCAAGTTCGTCTAGCAGGGCCGCAGCGCCGATCATCGGGCGTAGGGCGGCGAGGTGACGGGACGCAAAGCTCTTGAAGTAGATCTCGCGCGCTTCGTGCCAACGATCGCCGAACATTTTCGGGAAGCTGTCGCGGAGCGAGGCTCGTACGCGCGCCTTGGTATCCGCCAATGTCCAGACCGGAAGGCCCATCGCAGCGAGTGCGTCGTTCATGGAATCGCAAATGACTACCCAGTTGTCGACCAGCGTGTTGTCCCAATCGAACAGGATGGCGCGCGGCAGATCGACGGTTGTCATAGGGCGGGCGGTTCCGTCATGACAAAGTCGAGATAGGCTCTGCGCAGTGCCAGCGCAAGCGGTCCGGCCCGGCCGTCGGCGACTTTCCTGCCGTCGACGGCGGTGACAGGAAGCACCAGCGACGTGCTGCTCGTTATGAAGGCTTCACGGGCGCCCTGCGCCTCGGCAATCGTGAAAGGGCGCTCCTCGACCGGGTAATCGTGCTCCGCCGCAACCGCAATCAGACGCTTTCGGGTAATGCCCGAAAGAATCGCCGTGCTCAAATTGCGAGTTACCAGACGGTTGTCGCGACTGACGATCCAGGCATTGGTCGAGGTTCCTTCGGTGACGGCGCCGTCCTCATCGACCATCCACGCCTCGAACGCGCCCTGCTCGACCGCCTGCTGCTTGCCCATGATGTTCGCCAGCAATGCCGTCGCCTTGATGTCGCAGCGTCGCCAGCGCATGTCGGGCACGCTGACGACCGCAACGCCGGCTGCGATTCGCTGTTCCGGAATCGGCGGCCGGTGACGCGCCGTCATGACGAGAACCGGTTTGATCCGGTGGGGATAGCGATGCTCGCGCAGAGCGACGCCGCGTGTCACCTGCATGTAAACGATTCCAGTACTGACTCCATTTCGCCGCATCATCTCGCGCGTAACCGCCCGCAGGGCGGCGCGGCTCATTGGCATCGGAATGCCGAGTTCCCCTAGCGAATATTCCAACCGGTCGAAATGCGCGTCCTCATCGACCACCCGGCCCTCGATCAGTGGAACGACTTCATAGACACCGTCGGCGAACTGGTAACCGCGGTCATCGATCGAGACAGTCGCATCGGCCTGCGGCAGATAGCGCCCGTTCACATAGGCATAACGCGGCATGGATCAGAAGAACTCCAGCCGAACAGAAAACATCTTCTCGACCTGCCTGACCGCATCGGCGACAGCAAAAATCACGACGCGATCACCGACTTCGATCACACTGTCGCCGCGAGGCGTGATGATCTGGTCGCCCCGCAGGATGGCGCCCACCAACACCCCGTGCGGAAGTTTGGCTTCCTTAAGCGGCGCCCCGATGAGTTTGGAGGTTTCCAGCGCGTCGGCCTCGATGATTTCGGCAAATCCATCGGCCAGCGTGTGCACAGACCGGATCCGTCCCCGCCTTACATGCTGCAGGATGGTCGAGACCGTGATCGCGCGCGGACTGACGACGGCATCGATACCGAGCGACCCGAGTAGCGGTGCATAGGTCATCTTGTTTATCAGGGTCACGGAGCGTTGCGCTCCGTAACGTTTGGCGAGCAGCGAAGCCAGGATGTTGACCTCGTCGTCGTTGCTTACCGCGATGACGGTTTCAGTCGCCTTGACGTTCGCTTCGGCAAGAACTTCGGGGTCGAGCGCATCGCCTTGCAGAACGATCGTGCGTTTCAGCGATTGGGCGGCTTTCTCGGCACGGCTGCGGTCGATCTCGATCATCCGCACTTCACCCGCCAGATTCTCGTCCTCGATCAGTTTGGCCAGAAACTGTCCGATATTGCCGCCACCAACGATGATGATTCGCCGCGCCTCCGGCTCTTCGTGACCAAAGGCCGCGAGCGCCCGCGCAAGATGCTGACTGTCGGCCACGAAATAGACGTCATCGCCCGCCAGCATGAAGTCGTCCGCCGACGGGATGATCTTCGTCTCGTTCCGGATGATCGCGACGACCGAGATATGGAGGTCCGGGAAAAGTTCGGTTAATTGACGCAACGGAGTGTTGACAATCGGACAATCGGCGCCGCAGCGAACGCCGATCAGGGTCACGCGGCCGTCGGCAAGAGAAATGGTGTCGAAGGCGCCGGGAATCTCGAGCCGACGGGCAACAACCCGCGCTACTTCGATCTCCGGCGAAATGATGGCGTCGATCCCGACATCGCTGCGGTGGATGAAGTCGACCCAGCGCGGATCGAGATAGGTCTGCGCCCGCACACGTGCGATCTTGGTGGGTACTTCGAAGACCGAATGCGCGATCGAACACGCGACCATGTTGACTTCATCGGCATGGGTAACCGCGACTAGCAGATCGGAATCAGCCGCGCCCGCCTGCTCCAGCACGTCCGGGTGCGAGGCGTAACCGACGATCCCCCGAACGTCCAGCGTGTCGCTGATCTGCCGGATAATCTGAGGATTGCTGTCGACGACGGTGACGTCGTTTTCCTCGCGCGAGAGGTATCGGGCAATCGCGGAACCGACCTGTCCCGCCCCGCAGACAACGACCTTCATGAAGTTCGGTCCGATACTGGCAGGCGCCGGTCAGCGTTCATCGGGGCGCTCCTGACGCTCCGAGTTTGCGATGCCCAGAGAGCGCAGTTTGCGATGCAATGCGGAGCGCTCCATGCCGATGAAACCGGCGGTCTTGGAAATGTTGCCGCCAAAACGCGCAACCTGCGCCTCGAGGTAACTTCGTTCGAACGATTCTCGGGCTTGCCGCAACGGCAGGGCCATCAGCGTTGCATCCGGCAATCCGGCAGATGGTGCCGGCAGCCGCCCGGCGTCGGGCGGCAGCTGGCTCGCCGCCACCGGCATCTCGGGACTGCCGGGTGCCATGATCAGCACCCAGTCGATCAGATTGTGCAGTTGCCGAACGTTGCCCGGCCACTCCGCCGCCTGCAGGGCGGCAATGGCATCCTCGGCAAGGCGACGCATCGGCAGACCGGCCAGTCGTGCCGCCCGGGCCATCAAATAGTCGCACAGTAGCGGCACGTCGTCGCGACGCGATGCGAGAGGTGGCACCGCAAGCGGCACCACATTCAACCGGTAGTACAGGTCCTGCCGAAAACTTCCTTCGGACATCGTGCGATCGAGATCGCGGCTGGTCGAAGCCAGGACGCGTACATCGACCTTGACCGGTTGGGTTCCACCGACGCGAACGAAAAGCTGTTCCTGCAGGGCACGCACAATCTTCCCTTGGGTCTCCAGCGGCATGTCCGCCACCTCGTCGAGCAGCAATGTGCCGCCGTGCGCCCGCTCGAACAGGCCGGCGCGGATCGAGGACTGGCCGTCCTCTTCCTTCGTTTCGGCGCCGAACATTTCCAACTCGAGTTTCTGCGGATCGAGCGCCGCACAGTTTACGACCACGAAAGGTCCGCGCGAACGGCGCGACAGGCGATGCAACAGACGCGCCGCGACCTCCTTGCCCGATCCGGCCGGACCGGTAATCAGGACACGACTGCCGGTCGGCGCCACACGTTCGATCGCCTGCCGAAGTTGCGAGATGACGTTCGATTCACCGACCATGTCGGTGTCGGCACCGCTGCGCAAACGCAACTCCTCGTTCTCGCGTCGCAACCGGGCCGCTTCGATGGCGCGTTGAATGACTGCCAGCAGACGCTCCGAGGTGAAGGGTTTCTCGATAAAGTCGTAGGCACCCTGTTTGATCGCACTGACCGCGGTCTCGACGGTGCCGTGACCGCTGATCAGGACCACCGGAAGCTCCGGGCAGTCGCGCCGCAGGATCGGCAGCAGCTGCATACCGTCGAGCGCGCTGCCCTGTAACCAGATGTCCAGCAAAACCAGGCTTGGCTGACGCGTACGAATTTCAGCAACCGCACGGTCGCTATCGGCGGCCTCGCGCGCCTCGTACCCTTCGTCGGACAGGATGCCGGAAATGAGGAGCCGGATGTCGCTCTCGTCGTCGACGATCAGAATGTCATGCGCCATGCGCGGCAATCTCCCGGGCGGCGTGATCGTTTTGACCGGCGGTACCTTCCGTGCGATCCGGGAACGTCACCGTGATCCGCGCACCACCGCCGGGCCTGTCGCCGAGATGCAGTTGCCCACCATGGTCCTCCATGATTTTCTTGACGATGGCGAGACCGAGGCCGGTGCCCTTTATGCGATTGGTGACGTAGGGCTCGGTCAGGCGCTCTCGGCCCGACTGCGGCAGGCCGCGGCCATTGTCGGATACCGAAACCACGACGCCGCCGTGGCTTCGAAGGATGTCGAGCCAGATCTCGCCTTTCGGCGGCGACGGCCGGCCCTTGCCGGGCTCGCCCGTATCGTCGGCATCGCGGCCCTCGATCGCATCGGCCGCGTTCTGAAGCAGATTGGTCAGCACCTGACCGATTTGACGGGAATCGCATCGGACCGCCGCCGGCGACCGGTTGTTGAAATGGTATGTGTAGTGCGGATTCGCCTGGCGCTGCAGGAACAGCGCCTGGCGCGCAATCTCGACGATGTCGTGATTGTCGAAGATCGGCGCCGGCATCCGGGCGAAGGCCGAGAACTCGTCAACCATACGCCCGATATCGCCGACATGTCGAACAATCGTGTCGGTGCAGGCGGTGAAAGTGTCCGGGTCGGTCGTTATCTGTTTGAGGTACTTTCGCTTGAGACGCTCGGCCGAAAGCTGGATCGGTGTGAGCGGATTCTTGATCTCGTGAGCGATGCGGCGGGCCACGTCCGCCCAGGCCGCCTTGCGCTGCGCCGCCATCAGGTCGGTCACATCGTCGAACGTGATCACATAGCCCACCAGTTGGCCGCCGCCGATTTCGCCGACAATGCGCACCAGCAGCGACCGGTTCTGGCCTTCGCGGAGCAATGTTACCTGGCCCTCGGTGATGCGGCGCGGGCGTTCGACGGCCTCCGCGAGGAAGGAGGCCATCTCCGGCGCAACATCGACGAGCCGATCGCCGATATGCCCGGTCAAGTCGACGCCGAGCAGCTCCGAAGCCGAACGATTCGGAAGGTCGATGCGTCCATCCATGTCTAGGCCGACGACACCCGCAGAAACGCCGCCCAGCACGGCCTCGGTGAAACGGCGGCGCTCGTCGAGCTCGCGATTGGTCCGCACCAGGGCGGTGCGCTGATCGTCGAGCTGTGCCGCCATTCGGTTGAAGGCGCGACTGAGGGCTTCGATTTCATCGGCGGGTGTATCGCCAGCGGCCCCCGTTTCCGGTACCCGCGCGGTCAGATCGCCTGCGCGAATTCGCTCGGCCGCAGTAAAGATGCGTCCGATCGGACGGGCGAGTTGGTTGGCGATAATGAGCGCAACCCAGGCAGAAGCAATGAGCAACAGCAGCGCAACGATAAAGAAGATCAGGACGAACGTGACCTGAAGCCCTTCGCGTTGACCTTCGAGTTGTTCGTAAAGCTGAGCCGCTCCCTCGGTCGCATCGAGATGCTTCAGCACCATCGGATCGATCTGGCGGCCGATGATGAGGAACTCGTCCGTGATCGGATCGAACTGCACCATTGCACGGACACGGTCTTCGGTGTTGCCCGGCAGGACGACAACATCGCCGAGCCTTGCGCGGGCATAGGCCCAGTCCGGCATTCCGGTGTCGAAGGTCAGGAGGGCCGAGTATCCGGCACTGACGATGGACCGTCCCTGCCCGTCCACGATCGCCGCCTCGTCGAGACCGCGAATGCGCACATGGGCGTCGAGAACGCGCTCGAACCGATTGCGGTTGATCTCAAGCAGCGGACCTTCGTTGCGCAGGTTCTCGGCGATTGAGAGCGCATCGCTGCCGATCTTTTGTTGATGCTCGGCGAGATAGGACCGCGCCACGATCAACGAATCCTTGACCGCTGTGCGCACACGGTCGCTGAACCAGGCTTCGATGCCGAGATTGAGGAATACGGCCGAGAACACCGCCACGATGATTGCCGGCGTGATGGCGACGAGACCGAACAGCAGGACCAGCCTCGAATGAAGCTGGGCACCGGCCTGGCCGCGCCGGCGTTCCAGGAACAGCACCACGAGCCGCCGGATCACCAGCGTGCCGAGCGCCAGCAGCACGATCAGGTTGAGGATCAGCAGTACGAGAACGGTGCGCGGCTTGGGGATAAAGCCGAGCGAACCGGTCACCATCAGGTAGGTCGAAATACCCGAACTGACGGCAATGGCCAGCAGCAGGATGGCCAGCCAGCGTTCGACATGGTGACGTCGGCCCCACGCCATCAGGCGTGCCAGCCAGCCGGCCTCGACGACCGTTGGATCGGTGCCTTCCACCGCCACTGTTGCGCCCCTGCGTTGCGGAGATGCCACAGTCTACTTGAGGCTGCGCGGGACCGGTATAGCCAAATCCTTGATCTTTTTCCGCAAGGTGTTGCGATTCAGCCCCAGCAACTCGGCCGCTCTCAGCTGGTTCCCGCGCGTGGCCTCCAAGGTCGCCTGGATCAGCGGCCGCTCGACTTCCCGCATAATCCGGGTGTGCAGGCCGCGGGCCGGGAGTCGTCCCTCGTGGGCGGCAAAATAGCTCCTTATATGGCGTTCGGCCGCTGCGGCAAGCGACTCCCGCTTGAGCGCCGCACCTTGGTCCGTGGCGGAGGCCGTATCCGGATTGGCCGGTGCCTCTGCTGCCGGCACCGACCGATCCAGCTCGCGTTCGACCAGGCGCAGGCCGATCGTGTCCTCACCATAAAGAGCGGCAAACCGCCGCACGAGATTCTCCAGCTCCCGCACATTGCCCGGCCAGTCATGCGCCCGCAGCCGCTCGAGTGCCGCCGTATCGAATCGTTTGGCGGGCAGGCCCTTGCTCTCGCCTTCGATCAGGAAATGTCGGACCAGATCGGGAATATCCTCTCGTCGGTCGCGCAGGGGTGGAATCCGGATTGGCACCACATTCAGCCGATAGAACAAATCTTCGCGGAACCGACCTTGACGAATGAGCTGCTGCAGGTCGCGATGCGTCGCCGCGACGATCCGGACGTCGACGCGGATCGGCGTCCGGCCGCCCACCGTCGTGAACTCGCCCTCCTGCAGCACGCGCAGCAATCGCGTCTGCGCCTCCGGCGGCATGTCGCCTATTTCGTCGAGGAACAGTGTACCGCCGTCGGCCTGTTCGAATCGACCCGTCGAGCGTTGCGTCGCACCGGTGAACGCGCCGCGCTCGTGCCCGAACAGTTCGCTCTCGATCAGGTCGCGCGGAATGGCAGCCATATTGATGGCAACGAAAGCTTCGCGGCGGCGTTTGCCAAACTGATGCAGCGCGCGTGCCACGAGCTCTTTGCCCGTGCCCGATTCTCCCGTGATCAGTACGCTGAGATCCGACTGCACCAGGCGCGCGACGAGACGGTAGATTTCCTGCATCGCAGGCGAGCGACCGATCAAGGGAATATTGTCGGTGGAAACGGCTTCTTCGATCATCGGCTCGGCGGCGGGCATCTGCAGTGCCCGGTCGACGAGACGAACGAGCGCATCGAGGTCGAACGGTTTCGGCAGATATTCGAACACGCCGCTCTCCGCCGCCCGCAGGGCCGTGCCGAGTGTACTCTGGGCACTCATCGCAATAACGCGCAGTTTCGGGCGCATGCGGGCGATCTGCGGAACGAGATCGAGCCCGTTTCCATCCGGCATCAGCACGTCAGTGATGACGAGATCGCCTTCGCCGCCCTTGATCCACTGCCAGAGCGTTGCGGCGTCTCCGGCGGCGCGCACGTCGTAGCCCTGCCGACCGAGCGCTTCGGCGATCACGGTGCGGATCGCCCGATCGTCGTCGGCGACCAAAACGGTGCCCCTGCTCACCGGTTGTCCTCGGCAATCGGCAGCATCACGTCGAAGCGCGTACGGCGCGGTTCGCTGTTCACGTCGATGGCGCCGCCATGGTCGGCGATGGCGCGCGCGACGAGCGCCAGGCCGAGTCCGCGGCCCTGCGGCTTTGTCGTCATGAAGGGATCGAACAGATGCGGTCGAATCGTTTCGGGGATTCCCGATCCGTCATCCGTCACCGAAACGACGACCGGAATGCGGCGGCGTTCGCCATCCGCGCCCACGTGAACGAGACCCGGATCGAAGCGCGTCGCCAGCCGGATTTCTCCGCCGACACTGGCCGTCGCTTCGGCAGCGTTCTTGACGAGATTGAGGAACGCCTGGATCAGCCGCGCCCGATCGCCCGCTACGGGTGGCAACGAGGGATCATATTCCCGCACGAACCGACGTCCCTGTGCGAAACCGGCGGCCGCGACGGTGCAAACATAGTCGAGCACCTCGTGAATGTTCTGTGGCGTCGGTTCGACCGGTTGGCCGGCGGCCAGCGTCTCGACCGTGTCGAGCACGGCAACGATGCGATCGACCTCCTGGCAGATGAGGTCGCTCAGCGCCAAACCGGATTCGTCGGCATCCTGCGCGAGAAGCTGCGCAGCGCCCTTTATGCCGGAGAGCGGATTGCGCAGCTCGTGTGCCAGCATGCCGGCCAGTGCGGCGACCGACCGCGCACCGTCGCGATGAGCCGCCTGCCGGTCGAGCCGGTCGGCAATCGTGCGATCGCGGAGTGATACGACGATCGAACCGCCGATGCCGTCCGTCTCCAGATCGACGGGTGCGGCGTCGAGCGTGACCCGCAGCAGATATCCGTCGGGACGCTGGACCGACAGCGCGTCTTCGCTGATGGCGAGACCCTCATCGCGCGCACGGACAATCAGCGACTGCGCAATGCTCTCGCCGCCCCACAAGTCCGCAAGCGGACGACGGGTAAGGGCGCGCAACCCGATATCAAAGAGCTCCGCGGCGGCTGCGTTCACGTAGGCGATCTCGAGATGGCGGTTCGCAACGATCACCGGCCATGGCAGCAGGTCGACGAGCCCGACCGGTGCCGGCGTCTCTGACTGCTCGGGCGACTGGGGGGCCAGTGCGGTCTTTGTCAGTGTCACCGGCCGTGCCATCAGGCCGCCTCGCGATCGACGCAGCTTTCGTAGAACCGCTCGATCAGCCCGCGCACCTCACCGGCATCGCGCGTGTGATTGATCCGGGTACGAAACTCTGCCGAGCCCGGCAGGCCCTTCGAGTACCAGCCGATATGCTTGCGGGCCATCGGCACGCCACGGTCAGGTCCGTGATGCTCGAGCATTTCTTCGTAGTGGCCGAGCAACACGTCTTTCTGTTCGACAACCTTCGGATCGGGAAGCCTCCCGCCCGTCTGGAGGTAGTGCATGACCTGCCGGAGAAACCACGGCCGCCCATAGCAGCCGCGACCGACCATGACGCCGTCCGCACCGGATTGAGCAAGAGCCTCGACTGCATCCTCGAACGTCAGGATGTCGCCATTGACGATTACCGGAATCTTGACGGCTTCCTTCACCTGGCGCACGAACGCCCAGTCCGCCTTGCCGTTGTAGAACTGGCAACGGGTCCGGCCATGCACCGTCACCATCCTGATGCCGTTTTCTTCGGCAATGCGTGCGAGTGTCGGTGCATTGCGGGTCTTGTCGTCCCAGCCGGTCCGCATCTTGAGCGTCACCGGCAGCCCAACCGCATCGACCGTTGCCTTGAGAATGCGCGCCGCATGGCATTCGTCGCGCATCAACGCCGATCCGGCGTGACCGTTGACGACTTTCTTCACCGGGCAGCCGAAATTGATATCGATGATCTGCGCGCCGCGATCCTCGCTGAGCCGCGCCGCCTCGCCCATCACCTCCGGCTCGCAGCCGGCGAGCTGCACCGCCATCGGGAACTCCTCGGGCGTGTGGCTCGCCATGCGTAGCGTCTGGCGCACCTCGCGGATCATGGCCTGGCTCGCGATCATTTCCGATACGACCAGACCGGCGCCCCAGCGCTTTACCAGGCGCCGAAACGGCATGTCCGTGACACCCGACATGGGTGCCAGGATCACCGGGGCTTCGAGCCGGATGGGGCCGATGCAGATGCTCATCTTTTAGGCACGCCGACTATTGCTTAGATTTCAGGCAGAGAACGATAGCGGCGGTTCTGCTGCAATGCAACAAAGAGTTATCCCAAGAGGGCTTCCCGGACGAATTTGACGCCCGGGTAGGCCAAGGCCACCAGCAGCCAGGCGACCAGGACCCAGCGCGCCGCCCGCCGTCCCCGATAGCCCGAGCGGCTGTGCGCCAGGAGCAGCACACCGATCAACAGGAAGGCTGCGACCGCCAAGACCGACTTGTGCTCGAGCGGGAGCGCGCCCTTCTTTTCGAGCCATGCAAGCGCCATGCCGGTTGCGATCCCGATGCCGAGCACAGCTTCCGCCCCTACCAGCAACCGGATCTCCGCCTGCTCGCTTTCGGCAACCGAGGGCAAGCGGATGGACAGGCCACCCGTCGCCTTCCGCTTGAGCGCGGCTTCCTGGATGAGACAGGCAAGCCCTGCCATCGCTGCCAGCGTCAGCAGACCATAGGTCGCGAGCGCAAACGCGATGTGAGCGTCGTACCAGGCTGCCGATGCAATCGGAACGACGGGTCGTGCCGCCGCGAGCGATGCAACAATCGTCGCCAGCACGCCGAAAAACACGACATACGGCAAAATCAGGACGCCGAGTTGGCGGATCCGTTGCGAGAAACCACCGATGGCGACATAGGCCAGCAAGGCGGCAAACACGGTAACCTTCAATGTGAAGGCGAGGTTGCCGTCCCAGCCACGCGCACGAAGCTCGATGATCAAGGCGCCGATGGCGGCGAGCAGCGCCGCGCTCGCCAACGGGAACGCCTTGCGCGAGGTCGCCGCCGGCCAGAACCAGGCAGCCAATGCCGCCGCCATCAGGATGGCAAGCGTTGCCAGTTCGATGATGAGCGCTCCCGACATTCCGGGGACTATAGTGGCGTGGCTCCGGACCCGCCACGGCCCGACACCCCTCGCCCGGTTGGCCGCCCTTGGCAGGTTTCGACGGCTCGGGCATAGCTTGTGATGCCATGACAACAGCCGGTTCTTATGTAGCTCTGATCGTTGCCGGCGGTAGCGGCACACGCTTCGGCGGGTCGGTGCCCAAGCAGTATCGGCTGCTCGACGGGCGACCGGTTCTGCGCCACTCGGTCGATACGTGCCGCGCCTCCGGAGCAATCGACCGGGTACAGGTCGTCATACGACCCGGTGATCGTTCGGACTACGACCGGGCGGTGGCGGGATTGTCGTTGCCGGAGCCGGTTGCCGGCGGCGACACGCGACAGGAATCCGTGCGTCTCGGCCTCGAGACGCTGCGCCTCGGTCCCGACGACATCGTCCTGATTCACGATGCCGCCCGACCGTTCCTGTCGGATCGAATGATCGGCGCCTGTTGCGATGCGCTGGAAACTGCCGACGGCGCGATTGCAGCAGTGCCGGTGCGCGACACGCTGAAACGCAGCAGCGACGATGGGCGGCATATCGCCGCGACGTTGGAACGTGCCGGTATCTGGCGGGCGCAAACGCCGCAGGCGTTTCGGTTTGGCGCGATCCTGGCTGCGCATCGCTCGGCCGCTGGTCGCGATCTGACCGACGATGCCGCGGTTGCCGAAGCCGCCGGACTTGCGACGGTTCTGGTCGACGGCTGCGAAGACAACATCAAGATCACGACGGAAGACGACCTTGCGCGGGCCGAGCGCATCCTGTCGTCCCGGCGCGAGTACCGGACGGGCATGGGCTATGACGTGCATGCCTTCGGACCCGGCCGTTCCGTCTGGCTCGGTGGAATCGAGATTGCGCACGACCGCGCGCTGGTCGGCCACTCCGATGCGGATGTGGTCCTGCATGCGTTGACGGATGCGATCCTCGGCGCGATCGGTGCCGGCGACATCGGTTGCCACTTCCCGCCCGATGATCCGCAGTGGAAAGGGGCTTCGTCCGCGCAGTTTCTCGCACACGCCGCCGCACTGGTCAGGGCTCGATCCGGTTCGATCGTTCATATCGATGTGACGATCATCTGCGAGCAACCGAAAGTCGGGCCGCATCGCGCGGCCATGCAACGGGCAGTCGCCGCCATCGTCGGCGTCGACGAGACGCGAGTCTCGATCAAGGCAACGACATCCGAGGGACTGGGCTTCACCGGCCGCGGAGAAGGAATGGCCGCGCAGGCGGTCGCGACCGTGGCCCTGCCCGGGTGAGTTCGCGATGGCATCTGCCGAACGCCTGCTCGAGCTATACCGAACGCGAGGGCTGCGCATCGCGACAGCAGAATCCTGCACCGGCGGCATGATTGCGGCGGCCCTGACCGACGTTGCCGGATCGTCCGATGTCTTTGAGCGCGGTTTTGTCACCTACTCGAACGAAGCCAAGCAGGAACTGGTCGCGGTTCCGCCCGCGATCCTCACCAGACACGGCGCCGTCAGTGCCGAAACGGCGGAGGCGATGGCGCGGGGTGCATTGGCGCGATCGCGTGCGGACGTGGCGATCTCGGTTACCGGTGTCGCGGGTCCGGGCGGCGGTTCGACGGAAAAGCCGGTCGGGCTGGTATGGTTCGGTGTGGCGCGCAAGGGCGCTGCGGTCTGCACCGAGTGCCGGTTGTTCAGTGGCGACCGAGCCACCATCCGCCGTGCCGCCGTCGAACGCGCGCTGGAATTGCTCGCAGGCGCGGTTGCAGTGCCAACAATGTCGGTCTCCGTTGCGACATATTTGGGAAAACGCGTAGTCGGCATTGATTTTAGTGGTGCCCAGAATGCTGGAAAATTGATCTGGATTGCCGAAGGCACAATCGGCGACATGGGGCAATTTGTTCTGAAATCATGCAAAACGGCTCTTGATCGTCTCGGATGCAGCAAAGAACGAACAGTCGTGCTCGCGGCACTAGCCGATTGGATTGCACAGCAAGGCCCCGTTGTTATCGGGTGCGACTTTCCGTTTTCGCTTCCATTTCAGCTCATCTCCCAAACGAGCTGGCATGCGTTTGCTCGAGCGTTCCAAGCACATTATCCAAATGCCCGGGCCTTTCAGAAAGCTTGCCATTCAGTGGCAAACCACAAGGAACACAAACGCATTGCCGACAGAGTAGCAAAGACTCCGATGAGTCCGTACAATGAGCGCTTATTCCATCAGACCTACGCAGGCATCGCGCACGTGTTGGCGCCATTGATTGGCAGAGCAGCAATCGCACCATTCGACGAGGTCGATCCTGACAAGCCACTTATTGTTGAAACTTGTCCGGCTTCATCGCTAAAGGCTTTAGGTATCGAGCACAGACAATATAAGCAATCAAAAAAGGACAAAGCTGCCGAGTGCCGGCAAGGTCGTATTCGAATTGTTGAATCCTTGATTGCTCGGCGTTTGGTACTGGTACCTGGTGCTTTGCGCGAGCGCATTATCGCAGACAAAGGCGGCGACGCGCTCGACAGCGTCATCGCCGCGCTGGGTGCGATCGCCGCTCTCCCGCAGATGGCTCGTCGTGTTGGCTACGATCAACCGGTCGAGGGTTGGGTTTACTACGTCACGCCGGACGGCGTGATGTCGTCTCAGCCATAGAGTTCATTCGCGCGCGTCTCGAAGGCGTCGACCATCCGGCGCACCGCCTCGTTGAACACGACGCCGATCACCTTCTGCAGCACGACCGAACGAAACTCGAAGTCGACGTAGAAGTCCAGCAACGTGCCGCCCTGCCCGTCCGGTTCGAAAACCCAGTGATTGTTGAGATAGCGGAACGGACCTTCCGTGTAGGTCACATCGATGCGTCGACGCTCCCGATCCAGCGTCACGCGGCTTGTAAAGCGCTCACGGACCAACCGGAACCCGATCATCAGATCGGCGACGATTTCCTGCTCGGTTCGGCTCCGGATGCGCGCGCCGACGCACCAGGGCAGAAACTCCGGATACCGCTCGATATCGGCAACAAGGTCGAAGAGCTGCTCCGGCCGGTATGGCAGGTGACGCTTTTCCGCATGGGTCGGCATCAGCGCACCCGCTTCGACGGACCGGGATGCCTCATGCGGCCGAAGGCTCGGCCCCTGCCCGCTGCACCAGCCTCGCCGACCGGGCGGCGCGCAGTTTCTCGAAATCGTCGCCGGCATGGTGCGAGGAACGCGTCAGCGGCGAACTCGCCACATGCAGGAAACCCTTGCCGAGCGCCTGCCGCTTCATGTCCTCGAACTCGTCGGGCGTGACGAACCGGTCGAGCGGATGATGCTTTGGCGTCGGTTGCAGATACTGGCCGATGGTCATGAAATCGATATCGGCGGAGCGCATGTCGTCCATCACCTGCAGCACTTCCTCGCGCGTCTCGCCGAGTCCGACCATGATGCCCGACTTCGTGAACATCGTCGGGTCCAGTTCCTTGACGCGCTGCAGCAGCCGCAGCGAATGGAAATAGCGCGCGCCGGGTCGCACCGGCCGGTAGAGCCGCGGCACGGTTTCGAGATTGTGGTTGAAGACATCCGGTTTCGCTTCGACGACGATCTCGAGCGCACTTTCCTTCTTGAGGAAGTCGGGCGTCAGGACCTCGATGGTGGTGCCGGGCGCGCACTCGCGGATGCGGCGAATCGTGCGGGCGAAATGCGCCGCACCGCCGTCCGGCAGATCGTCGCGGTCGACCGAGGTGATGACGATGTGGTTGAGCCCCAGCGCGCCGACGGCCTGCGCGACATGCTCGGGTTCGTGCGGGTCGAGCTGGTCGGGCCGGCCGGTTGCGACATTGCAGAAAGCGCAGGCGCGCGTGCAGACCGCACCGAGAATCATTATCGTCGCGTGCTTCTTGGTCCAGCACTCGCCAATGTTCGGGCAGGCCGCCTCCTCGCACACGGTATGGAGGTTCAGCTGCCGCATCAGCGTGCGGGTCTCGTGATACTCGCGGCTCACCGGCGCTTTCGCGCGGATCCAGTGCGGCTTGCGCGGCGTCGGGCTGTCCGGCCGGTTGACCTTTTCCGGATGGCGCGGGCGCGGCGTCGCAACCGTTGTACCTATCATCGCTTCACCGCGATCTCTGTCAGACATGGATCACCCGCCCGTACGCATCGAGCACGCTCTCGTGCATCGTCTCGGACAGGGTTGGATGCGGGAACACTGTTGTCATCAGCTCCGCCTCTGTCGTCTCGAGCGTACGCGCAATCGCGTAGCCCTGGATCAGCTCCGTCACTTCGGGTCCGATCATGTGCGCGCCGAGCAGCGCGCCGGTCTTGGCGTCGAACACCGTCTTGACCAGTCCCTGGTCGTCGCCGAGCGCGATTGCCTTGCCGTTGCCGACAAAGGGGAACCGGCCGACCTTGATTTCGTAGCCCGCTTTCTTCGCCGCCTCTTCGGTCAAACCGACGCTGGCAACCTGCGGATGGCAATAGGTACAGCCGGGGATGTTGCCCTTGTCGATCGGGTGCACGCCCTTCACGCCGGCGATCTTCTCGACGCAGACGACGCCTTCGTGGCTGGCTTTGTGGGCGAGCCAGGGCGGTCCGGTCAGGTCGCCGATCGCATAGATGCCCGGCTCGCCGGTCGCGCCCCATTCGTCGGTCACGACATGCGTCTTCTCGACTTTCACCTTGGTATTTTCGATTCCGAGATTCTCGACATTGCCAATGATGCCGACGGCGAGGATAACTCGATCGACCGTCAGGGATTCGGTTTTCTTGTCCTTCGTCTCGATCGTTGCCATGACGTTGCTCTTGCCTTTGTCGAGCTTTTTCACCGTCGCGCCGGTCTGGATCTTCATGCCCTGCTTGGCAAAAGATTTCTGGGCGATGGCGGATATCTCGGCGTCCTCGACCGGCAGGATGCGATCCAGCACTTCGACGACCGTTACCTCGACGCCGAGCGTGCGATAGAAGCTCGCAAATTCGATACCGATTGCGCCGGATCCGACGACCAGCAGCGATTTCGGCATCGTGTCGGGCACCATGGCCTCGCGATAGGTCCAGACCAGCTTGCCGTCCGGTTCGAGCCCGGGCAGCGACCGAGCGCGAGCGCCGGTTGCCAGCATGATGTTCGCCGCGTTCAGTGTCGCCACAGGCTTGCCGTCCTTCGCAACCGCGACCTTGCCTTTTCCGGCGAGCTTCGCCCGGCCTTCGTAGACCGTGATCTTGTTCTTCTTCATGAGAAACTTGACGCCGTTGCTGAGCCGGCCCGCGACCTTACGGCTGCGCTCGACAACTTTCGTCAATTCGTATCCCACATCCTTCACCGACAACCCGAAATCGCCGGCGTGCTGCATCAGGTGAAAGACCTCGGATGTCCGCAGCAGGGCCTTGGTCGGGATGCAGCCCCAGTTGAGGCAGATGCCGCCGAGCGCCTCCCGCTCGACAATGGCCGTCTTCATGCCGAGCTGGGCCGCGCGGATCGCCGCGACGTAACCGCCGGGACCGCTGCCGATAACGACAAGGTCAAAATTGTCGGCCATCTCAGATGCTCTGCGCTTCGCGTTGCGTCAGCGTCGAATTCCTCGCATTCCCGGTATTCACCAGCCCGCGACGCTCCAGAAGCATGACCGCGCATTCCTTTTCAGCGAATGGCTTGTGTTCGACGCCGTGGGGCACCACGATCATCTGCCCTTCGCCGAGGCGCACCTGCCGGTCGCGGAAATCCATGCGGAACTCACCCCTCACCACGAGAAACAACTCATCCGCGTCCTCGTGGGAATGCCAGACGAAATCGCCGACGAACTTGACCAGTTTGACATCATAACCATCGACGCCGGCCACGACCTTCGGGCTCCAATGATCGGAGAAGCTGGATAGTTTCTCCGCGATGTCGATGCGGTTCATCGGTGCCTCGCGCCTAGAGCATCATCGTCAGCGGATCTTCGACCAGCTTCTTGAACGCATTGAGCCATTTCGCACCCAGCGCGCCGTCGATCGCCCGATGGTCGCAGGAGAGCGTCGCCGACATGATCGTCGCTGTCGTCAGCGCGCCGTCTTTCACGACAGGGCGCTGCTCGCCGACTCCGACCGCCAGGATCGAGCAATGCGGCGGGCTGATGATGGCCTGGAAGAACTTGATGCCGAACATGCCGAGATTCGAGAGTGCGAAGCAGCCGCCCTGATACTCTTCCGGCAGCAGCTTGCCTTTGCGCGCTCGCTCGGCCTTGTCCTTCATCTCGGCCGAGATCACGCCCAGTCCCTTGCGATCGGCGTGCTTGATAACCGGCGTGATCAATCCGCCGTCGATGGCAACCGCCACCGCGACATCGTAGCTGCGCGACCGGAACATCTGGTTGCCGGTCCAGATGACATTGCATTCCGGCACCTGCTGCAGCGCCATGCCGCAGGCGCGGATGATCAGGTCGTTAACGGTGATCTTTACGTCCTCGCGCCGGTCATTGAGCTGCTTTCGTAGCGCGAGCAGCGAATCAAGCTCGACGTCGAGCGTGATGTAGAAATGCGGAATCGTCTGTTTCGATTCCTGCAGCCGTTGCGCGATGACTTTGCGCATGGTCGAGAGCGGCACGGGTTCGAACTCGCCGGTGTCGAGGAGTGCGGGAACCTGCATCGTTACGCCTGGCGGCAAGGTCACCGCCGTCGGCTGAGCTGCCGCCGTGGCTGCGACCGGGCGCTGTGCCGCCGCACCGCCCGATGCTTTCGCAGCTTCGATATCGGACTTGACGATGCGACCGTGCGGGCCGCTGCCGGCGATGCGCGTGAGATCGAGATTCGCCTGTGCTGCCAGGCGCCGTGCCAGCGGGCTCGCGAAGACGCGCTCGCCGCCGTTCGACCGTGCGGCGCTTGCCGGTGCCGCTGGTAGAGGCACCGGTTTCGGTGCGGGCGCAGGCTCCGCCTTCTGCGGGGCCTGCGGGACCGGCGTCGGAGCGGGCTTCGGAGCCGGCTTTGCCTCAGGCGGTGCGGCCTGCGATGCGGCGTCCTGTTGTGCTTCCCTGATAGCGCCGGTCAGCGCCGACTGATCCTCGCCTTCCTCGAGCAGCAGCGCGATAACCGCATTGACAGCAACATTCTCGGTGCCTTCCGGCACGAGGATCTTCGCCAGTTTGCCCTCGTCGACCGCTTCGACCTCCATCGTCGCCTTGTCGGTTTCGATCTCGGCAATCGGATCGCCCGCCGCGACGTCGTCGCCTTCCTTCTTGAGCCATTTGGCAAGCTTGCCCTCCGTCATCGTCGGCGAGAGCGCGGGCATCAGAATTTTGCTCGGCATGCCGCGTTCCTCAATCCGCGTAGGAGACGCGTCGTGCCGCGGCGACGATCTGGTCGACTTGCGGCAGTGCAAGCTTCTCGAGATTGGCGGCATAGGGCATCGGCACATCCGCCCCATGCACACGCATCATCGGCGCATCGAGCCAGTCGAAAGCGTGCTCCATCATCAGTGCCGCCAGTTCCGATCCGATCCCCGCAAACGGCCAGCCCTCTTCGACGGATACCAGGCGGTTCGTTTTCTTGACGGATTCGACAATTGTCGCAACGTCGAGCGGCCGGATCGTTCGCAGGTCGATCACCTCCGCCTCGATCCCCTGGTCGGCGAGTTTGTCGGCGGCTTCGAGCGCCATGCCCACCTGGCGCGAGAATCCCGTGATCGTCACGTCGCCCCCCTCGCGCAGGATGTTCGCCTGCCCGATCGGAACAACACGGTCGGCATCCGTAGGAACCGGAAAGCTTTGTCCGTAAAGAATCTCGTTCTCGAGGAACACCACCGGGTTGTCGTCGCGGATCGCGGCCTTCAGCAGTCCCTTTGCATCGGATGCCGACCACGGTGCAATCACGATCAGGCCCGGCACATGGCCGTACCAACTTGCATAGCACTGCGAATGCTGCGCGGCGACGCGCGCGGCGGCCCCGTTCGGACCGCGGAACACGATCGGGCAACTCATCTGGCCGCCCGACATATAGCGTGTCTTGCCGGCCGAGTTGATGATCTGGTCGATCGCCTGCATGGCGAAGTTCCAAGTCATGAACTCGACGATCGGGCGCAGTCCATAGAAAGCCGCACCCACGCCGAGGCCGGCAAAACCGTGCTCGGTAATCGGCGTATCGATAACCCGCGTCTTGCCAAACTCCTCGAGCAATCCCTGGCTGACCTTGTAAGCGCCCTGATACTCGGCGACTTCTTCACCCATCAGGAACACGCGGTCGTCGCGTCGCATTTCTTCGGCCATTGCGTCGCGCAGCGCCTCGCGCACCGTCAGGCTGACCGCGTCGCCGCCCGGCGCTTCCGCCTTATTGGCCGGCTTCGCGCCATGCGGAGAAGGTGGCGCGGGCGTATCGGCATTGCTTTCAGGGCGCGGCGTGGGCGGTGCAGCCGGCTTCGGTTCCGGCTTTGCGGATTTCCGCGCAGCGGCAGGTGCCGCCGCGTCTTCGCCCTCTTCGGCGATCACGGCGATCGGCGTGTTGACGGCAACACCCTCGGTTCCTTCCGCGACCAGAATTTTTGCGAGTGTGCCCTCGTCGACCGCTTCGATCTCCATTGTCGCCTTGTCGGTTTCGATCTCCGCCAGCACGTCGCCCGCGGCGACATTTTCTCCTTCCTTCTTGAGCCACTTCGCCAGCTTGCCCTCGGTCATCGTCGGCGAAAGCGCAGGCATCAGGACATTGGTCGCCATCGCTCCGCTCCCTCAACCGGCCAGGACATCGGTCCAGAGCTCGGACGGATCCGGCTCGGGGCTCGATTGGGCAAATTCGGTCGCCTCGGCGATGATCTCCTTGATCTCGCGATCGAGGTTCTTGAGTTCGGCTTCGTCAACCAGCTTTCCCGACAGCAGCCGATCGCGGAGATGATCGATCGGATCGTGCTCCTGCCGCATTTTTGCGACTTCCTCCTTGCTGCGATATTTGGCCGGGTCGGACATCGAATGGCCGCGATAGCGATAGGTCTGCATTTCGAGAATGAACGGACCATGTCCGTCGCGCACATGGCTGACGGCCTTGCGGGTCGCTTCCCGCACGGTCAGCACGTCCATGCCGTCGACCATTTCGCCGGGAATGCCGTACGAAGCACCGCGCTGATAGAGATCGGTTCGGGCCGACGCGCGCTCGATGCTGGTGCCCATGCCGTACTTGTTGTTCTCGATGATGTAGAGAACCGGCAGCTTCCAGAGCGCCGCCATATTGAAGGCTTCGTAAACCTGTCCCTGGTTGACGGCACCGTCGCCGAAGAAGGTCGCGCAGAGATTCGGCTCGCCGAGATATTGGTGCGCAAAAGCGATGCCCGTACCGAGAGGCACGTTGGCGCCGACGATGCCGTGTCCGCCAAAGAAGTTCCTCTCGCGGCTGAACATGTGCATGGAACCGCCCTTGCCCTTGGAGTAGCCGCCGCGTCGGCCGGTGAGCTCCGCCATCACGCCCTTCGGATCCATGCCGGTCGCAAGCATGTGCCCATGATCGCGATAAGTGGTGATGACCGTGTCGCCCTTATCCAACACCGACAGGGCGCCGACGACGACGGCCTCCTGTCCGATGTACAGATGGCAGAACCCGCCGATGAGCCCCATGCCGTAGAGTTGGCCGGCTTTCTCTTCGAAACGCCGTATCAACAGCATATCGCGATAGAGCTGGCGAAGCGCTGCGGCGCCTTCGCGCTCGGGAGACAGACGGTTGCCGAATTCGTCCGATTTACCCTTTGCCGTCTTGTTTTTGTGCCTGGCATCGCCAGGCCTTGTCGGACCGGTGGCAGCTCGGGCCATGCGTGTGCCTCCCCGCGAAACAGCTCGACATAGGGTCGTAGCCGCGCCGCACGAGGCTGCGCCGCCGACGCTGCGTACCACCCCTAGATAATGGGCGGTTCAGGCGGCGACAACAACGATCAAGTAGCTGTGGAGATTACGAAAGTTCAGGTTAACTGAATTCTGGTTACTCGACCTCGAGGGCAACGGCACCGTTGAGCGCCGGCGCCGGTGGGGAGCCGCTTTCCGGCCGCGCCAGCAGGATAACCAACTCGTCCGAGTGGGCGTAGTTCAGCATGATCCGGGCCCGCTCCTCGATCATGTCGGGGTCAAGCGATGCCGGGCTCAGGGCCGCGACCCGGCGTTCGAGCGTCGCCTGTTCTGCCGCCAGCACATCGTCCTGTCCTTGGGCTTCCCGGATTTCCTGCTTCAGGACCAGCCAGGCCACCAGCCCGCGCTCGCCCTGGATCGCGTGGAAGACGAAATAGCCAAGCAGCACGAGCCCGAGCGCCGGCAGAAGTGCCGGCCGGAGCCGCCTTGCAATGCTGCGTCCGATCGCCATCCCGCCAGCGAATCACAATCGATTCGCGCCGGTCAAACAAAAAGCGACTCGTGAAGATTCAAGCGGTTAGCAGTGTGACTCGGAAGACTCACTTTGATTCGAAAATTGCCGGTTGCCCAAACCCGCCGGGATGCAACGTCCGCGCCTAAGGGCCTTCACCCGCGGGCAAGCGCCGCGCGGCCAGCGTAGCGGCCGGTCCCGGCCAGCCCCTCCTCGATGCGGAGGAGCTGGTTGTACTTTGCAAGCCGATCCGAGCGCGAGAGCGAACCGGTCTTGATCTGGCCGCAGCTGGTCGCGACTGCCAGATCGGCGATGGTGGCATCTTCGGTTTCGCCGGAGCGATGCGACATCACGGCCCGATAGGCGGCGCGTTGCGCGGCGCCGACGGTCTCGAGCGTTTCGGTCAACGTGCCGATCTGGTTGACCTTGACCAGGATCGCATTTGCGATTCCCTTCGCAATTCCGTCCTCGAGCCGAATGCGATTGGTCACGAAAATGTCGTCGCCGACCAGCTGCACCCGATCGCCGAGCGTCTTTGTCAGAAGGGCCCAGCCCTCCCAATCGTCTTCGGCCATACCGTCCTCGATCGAGACGATCGGGTAACGGCCGCAGAGCCGCTCGTAGAGCGCCACCATGCCGGCCGCATCCAGCACGCGCCCCTCGCCTTCGAGGTTGTATTTGCCTTTGTCGTGAAACTCGGTCGCCGCCGTGTCGAGACCGAGGGCGATCTCTCGCCCGGGTTTGTAACCGACCGCCTCGATCGCCTGCACGATGAAGGCTAGCGCCTCATCGGCGCTCCGCAGGTTCGGCGCAAAGCCGCCTTCGTCGCCGACATTGGTGTTGTGACCCGCCTTCTTCAGCGCGGCCCTGAGCGCATGAAACACCTCGACGCCCATGCGCAATGCTTCCGCGAAGCTCGGCGCTTCGAGCGGCAGGATCATGAACTCCTGAAAATCGATCGGATTGTCGGCATGTGCACCGCCATTGACGATATTCATCATCGGCACCGGCAGCAGATTGGCCGATGCACCGCCGACATAGCGGTAGAGCGGCAGGCCCGCTTCGATTGCCGCCGCCTTCGCCGTCGCCAGGCTGACGCCGAGGATGGCGTTGGCGCCCAGCCGGGCCTTGTTGGGTGTGCCGTCGAGTTCGATCATCGTGCGGTCGATGCGCTGCTGGTTTTCGGCGTCCATGCCGGAGAGCGCATCGAGAATCTCGCCGTTGACCGCCTCGACCGCCTGACGAACGCCCTTTCCGCCATAGCGCTTCTTGTCGCCGTCGCGTTTCTCAACCGCCTCGTGAGTGCCGGTCGAGGCACCCGACGGCACGGCCGCGCGGCCGAACGCGCCGGTCTCGAGAGTAACTTCGACCTCGATGGTCGGATTGCCGCGGCTGTCCAGAATCTCGCGGCCATGGATATCGACGATGCCGGTCATGGCGGTTGTCCTTTGTGCGCGCTGCTTATAGGGCGCGCGCCCGCACGGCCGCAAGCGCGGCCCGGTCGGCATCGACCAGCGGCCCGTCCATGGCGAGGAAATACTCGTCGAGCTGCGGCGGCGGAACCGAGGTGCCCGCCAGCATGGCGTGGACCTGGCCGCGATGATGGATCTGGTGCACGAAAAGATGCTGCAGGATGTCGCCGATACGCTCGCGCGGCCGGCTTCCGTCATACCGGAACATCGTCACCGTACGTTCAATGTCCGCCGCCGCGAGCCGGTCGCAGAACGCAATCAGCCGCCGGTCGCTGGCACGCTGTGCCTCGTCCAGCGGAGCGAACGTCTCGAAGGCAGGCTCCCTGTCGAAAGCGGCTCGCCCGCGACCGTTCTCTTCCATCGTGTCGAGGTAATAGACATCCACACAGTAAATATGGTCGAGCGTCAGGTGGATCGACGGAAAGAAACTCGTCCGCGTCGCGACGAACGCGGCGTGATCGAGTTGCACGCAGGCGGTCAGCAGCCGGTGATTGGAAAGAGCGTTGTTCTCGGCCTGGCGACGGATCTGGCCGACCAGCGCCTCGCTCATGCCAATGGCTTCGACTTGGCGAGCCTGTCGAACGCCATCAGGTCGGCAAGCAATGCCGGAAGCTGCTTGAGCGGCACCATGTTTGGTCCGTCCGACGGCGCCTTATCGGGATCGGGGTGCGTTTCGATAAAGACCGCCGCCACACCCACCGCGACCGCGGCGCGCGCGAGCACCGGAACATATTCGCGCTGACCGCCGGAGCTCGTGCCCTGCCCGCCCGGCTGTTGAACCGAATGCGTGGCATCGAACACGACCGGAAAGCCGTTCTGTCTCAGAACGGGTAGCGCACGCATGTCGGAAACCAGCGTGTTGTATCCGAACGAGGCGCCTCTTTCTGTCTGCAATATATTGCGGTTTCCGGTCGAAGCGATCTTGTCGACGACGTTTTTCATGTCCCAGGGCGCGAGAAACTGGCCCTTCTTCACGTTGACGGTCTTGCCGGTCTCACCCGCCGCGAGCAGCAGATCGGTCTGCCGGCACAGGAAGGCCGGGATCTGCAGCACGTCGACCACTTCGGCGACCGGCGCGCATTGCTCGCGCTCGTGCACATCGGTCAACACCGGCAGTCCGGTTTTTTCGCGAATTTCGGCAAGGATCGGCAGGCTCAGCTCCATGCCGAGCCCGCGCGCCGAATTCGCGCTGGTGCGGTTGGCCTTGTCGAAGCTGGTCTTGTAGATGAGTCCGATGCCGAGCTTGCCGGCGATCTCCTTGAGCGCAGCACTGACCTCGAGCGCATGGTCGCGGCTTTCGAGCGCGCACGGGCCGGCGATGATCGCCAGCGGCTTGTCGTTGGCGATCTCGACATTGCGAATTTTGACGGTGTGGGCGGTGGTCATGGTGAATCAGGCTTCCGGTCGAACAGCTCCAGCAGCATAGCAGGAAAGAGAAACCGGCGGTTAAGCCAAAGCACCGGCCCGATCAACGTCGCGACTGCGACGATTTGAACGTTCCATTCGCCCCAGACAAGGCAGATGGCGGCTCCTGCTGCAATGCCAACGACGGCGGCAAGTGCGTATTTCAAGACGGGCCGCGAGGCAGGTCTCCGTTCATAGAACCAAGCAAACAGAAAAGAAATCACAGCAAGAAGAAATGGGCTGGCGAGGAACAGGGCCGATCTACAGAACCGCCCATCGTCGTCCCAGCTTCGGCAAACATCGGTTCCATCGATCAAACTGCCCATGAACTTGAAGAAGACAAACAACAACAGCAAGCCAGCTACGCTGCCCACCCAGCCAGCCCAACCTCGCGGCGCAGGCATTTGTGGCTGCTCCGGTTCGGCCCGCTCGAAAGCACTCATGACAAGCATAGTTAGCGGTGTGAACCAGAATATGCCCCACAGCAGGCTTGCAGCCGGTATGTGCCATTTGGGTGCATCGCCCTGCAACTGCTTCCACGCGGTGTATGCAGCCAAGCCGAGGGCCAGGACGAAACCGATTGCCAGTGATTTCATCGCAGTCTGTCGAGAGAGTGCCCTTCCCTTCCGAGAGATGGGAAGGGAAGTCTGATTTGCAACGGTGAATCGGGCGACTGTTGCGCTCGCTATGGCACGGGAATCTCATATTTCAGACCGAGCTTATAGAGCCCACCCGTCCAGACATTGAACTGCACGACTTCATAGCGGCCCGGTTCCAGCTGCAAATTTGAGGCGACCGCCCGGATCACCGCATCCCGGTTTGACGCGTTCCAGTCAACGAAAGGGATCCAAATCTCAACAAGAAGAACACTGCGGATCACCGGAGAGCCGCCGAGCGTGCCACTTGATTCGACAATCGGTGAAATCTTGATCTCCGTCCGCAAATCCAATTGTTCGGAGATGTAATCGCTGAATGTCTGGCTGACGGATTGGGTCTGCGTTGCAATCGAAAGCTCAACGTCTGTCGGTCGGCTTACAAACGAGAAAACGAACAAGCCTAAGATCGGCACAAGACAAATCCAAAACAATCTGTACTTAGAGATAAAGGACGTTCGCGGAACCGATGGATCGAGACCCAAGGGGACGTTTCGGTCCCGGTTGGATGCCACGACCGCGGTACCGGTCAGAATGTCGTGCGGCAGGCGCGAGCAATTGCCGCGCCACATTTCGCAAACGCCGTAGAGAAACACCCAAATGATCAGTGCCAACGGAATTTGAATGGCGATCCATCCAACCGACCAAGGCACACCAGCGACACTATCCCAGGGGAGGAAACCCAAAGCGCCGATAGCTGCTCGTACGGCCGATTGCGGCCAGCTCAAATTTTCAAACTCGCCAACTCGAACGACTTCGAGTTTGAATGCACGCTTCATTAACGAAGCCTGACCGAGGCCGGGCCGCTCGGTGAGAAAAAAAGGAAGCAAACTAACGCGCCGCCGAACTGGAGCACGCCTTCGATGCCAGTTGCACCGATAAGGTTATCGATCGCCGTCCAGATCGCGAGAACGATGATGCAATCGCCAATATATACGCAAAGACGTTTAAGGCGCGCTGCCCGTCCCATCGACCACCCCCGTTGTCACGGGATCATACCCGGTCGGAAGGCAATTTTCGCGCGAAACTAGACCAGCCGGCTCTGCTCCAGCGCGGCACCCACGAATGACGTAAAAAGTGGGTGCGGTTCGAACGGTTTCGACTTGAGTTCGGGATGGAACTGCACCCCCACGAACCAGGGGTGCTCGACCAGCTCGACGATTTCTGGGAGCACGCCATCGGGCGACATGCCGGAAAAGCGCAACCCGACCTGCTCCAGCCTTCCCTTGTAGTTGACGTTGACCTCGTAGCGGTGGCGATGCCGCTCGCTGATCATGTCCTGATCATAAATCCCGTGCACCTTGCTGCCGCGCAGCAGGTGACAATCATAGGCGCCGAGCCGCATCGTGCCGCCCATATCGCCGCCCTGCTCGCGCTTTTCGAGCGCATTGCCCTTCAGCCATTCGGTCATCAGGCCGACGACCGGTTCCTTCGACGGTCCGAATTCGGACGAACCGGCGCCTTCGATGCCCGCCAGGTTTCGTGCCGCCTCGATAACAGCCATCTGCATACCGAAACAGATTCCGAAATAGGGAACCTGACGCTCGCGGGCGAACTGGGCCGCCGCGATCTTGCCTTCGGCACCGCGTTCTCCGAATCCGCCCGGCACCAAAATTGCATGCACGTCCTCAAGATGTGAGACGGCATCCTCGCGCTCGAAGACCTCGGAATCGATCCAGTTCATCCGGACCCGCGCATTGTTGGCGATGCCGCCATGCGTCAATGCCTCCGACAGGGATTTGTAGGAGTCGAGCAACGACACATACTTGCCGACAATCGCAATCGTGACCTCGCCTTCGGGATGAACGACGCGTTCGACGATGTGATGCCAGCGCGACAGATCTGGTGCGCGCGTCTCGAGGCCGAAATGCCGGCAGACTTGAGAGTCGAAACCCTCAGCATGATACGCGATCGGCACGCGGTAGATCGTATCAACGTCGAGTGCCGGAATGACCGCTTCGGGTCGCAGGTTGCAGAACAGCGCGATCTTGCGGCGCGCATCGGCCGTAATCGGCCTGTCGGAGCGACACAGCAGGATATCGGGCTGGATGCCGACGGCCTGAAGTTCCTTGACCGAATGCTGGGTCGGCTTCGTCTTCAGTTCGCCGGCGGTCGGTATGTACGGCAGAAGCGTGAGATGCACGAACAGAGAGCGTTCCTTGCCAAGCTCGTTGCCGAGCTGGCGGATCGCCTCGAGGAACGGCAGGCTCTCGATGTCGCCGACCGTGCCGCCGATCTCGCACAGAACGAAATCCTCATCCGTCACGTCGGCACGGATGAACTGCTTGATGGCGTCGGTGACGTGCGGGATGACCTGTACCGTGCCGCCCAGATAGTCGCCGCGCCGTTCCTTGGCGATCACCGTCGAATAGATGCGACCGGTGGTGACGTTGTCGCTGCGCTTGGAGGCGACCCCGGTGAACCGTTCGTAGTGACCGAGATCGAGGTCGGTCTCGGCGCCGTCGTCGGTGACGTAGACCTCGCCATGCTGGGTCGGGCTCATGGTGCCCGGGTCGACGTTCAGGTACGGGTCGAGCTTGCGGAGGCGCACCTTGTAACCGCGCGCCTGCAACAGCGCCCCGAGCGCCGCCGACGAGAGACCCTTACCCAATGAGGAGACCACGCCGCCGGTGATGAAGATAAACCGCGTCATGGACCTGCGTTATCGCCCGGAATCCCGGGCGGCGGCAAGCACGGCATTCGGTGCTTCGGTTTATTGCGTGAAATGGGCCGCCGGAAGCGCGCGGCTATTCGCTAAGCGGGACGGACGGCTCGTCAGTCTGCGCATCGGACCCCGGCGACTCGGAATCGGCCGGCTGCTCCTGCACTGTGCCCGGCAGCGGTTGTTCGAAGATCGACGGACGGTTCGCCTGCCGGTTGGCAAGGATCGCCAGGACAATCGACGTAATGAAAAAAGCCAGGGCAAGACCTGCGGTCGCTCGCGTCAGCAGGCTTGCCTGCGTCCGGCCCGACATGAAGCCGGCCATGCCGCCCGCGCCCGCGCCGCCGCCGCCCAGACCGCCGAGGCCAGCGCCGCCCTCGTTGCGCTGGACCAGCACGATGCCGATCAGCGCGAGCGTTATGAGCAGGTGGATGACGATGACGACTTCTAGCATGGGTGTCCGGTTTCCGGCGGGATTCTGCGCCTTCGGCGAAACCCGGGGCGTCTTGCGGCCGGCCTTTTAGCGCGTTCGGCCGGTGGGCGCTAGGGGCGCACCGGAGCCGATATCAAGTCTCCCCAGGCGTGCTTTGAGGTCCCGGCGCCGCTTTCGCGATCGCGATGAAGGACTGGGCATCGAGGCTGGCACCGCCAACCAGTGCGCCATCCACGTTTTCGACCGCGAGAAGCTCTCCGGCGTTGTCGGGTTTGACGGAGCCACCGTAAAGAATGCGAACCTGGTCGCCCGCGCCGGCCCGCTCGACAAGATGGCGACGGATCGCCGCATGCATCTCGGCCACATCTGCCGGTGCCGCGGTCCGCCCGGTTCCGATCGCCCAGACCGGTTCGTAAGCCACCACCGTATTGGCCGCCTCGCTTGCGGGCGGCAGCGAACCGGTCAGTTGCCGGGTGACGACGGCCAGCGCCCCGCCCTTGTCGCGCTCGGCCTCGGATTCGCCGACGCACACGACGGCAATCAAACCCGCCAGGTGGGCGGCCTTGGCTTTCGCCGCAACCTGCGCATCCGTCTCGCCGTGGTTCTGGCGTCGTTCGGAATGACCGACGATGACGTAGCGACACCCAAGATCGGCGAGCATGATCGCGCTGATGTCGCCGGTGTGCGCGCCTTTTGCGGCACTGTGACAATCCTGACCGCCCAGCGCGACTTCGGTTTCCGCCAGCAGTTCGGCGAGCGGCGCGAGCAGCGTCGCGGGCGGAAACAGCGCCAGGGCTGCGGACGGCCGCTCGGCGCGCGTCCAGTCGGCTATCCGCTGGGCGAGCGCGATGCCATCCGCCCGCAATCCATTCATCTTCCAGTTGCCTGCGATGAGCTTGGCCATCTTCGCCTTTCGGGGTTTCGTGCCGGCCGGGCTATCCGGCGCCGGGCGGTCCTAGCACAAGGCTGGAAACCGGCCAAATCCGGGGCATTTGTTCAGTTGCCGGTCCCCGACCCCGCACCTATCATGCCGCGCCTTTGCCGTCCCGCCGGCATTTCGCATCCTGTGCAACCTCTGGCAACACCACGAAAGTCGCGCCGCCATGCTCATCGCCATGAAGTCCAAGGTCGCGAAGTGGGTGTTTTTTGTCCTGATGGGGCTGATTTCGCTCGCTCTCGTCATCAGCCTCGGGCCAGGCGATCTTTTCCGGAGCCGGTCCCGGCAGCTGCCCGCCATTACGGTCGGCGATACCGACATTTACCGGCCGGAAGTCGAACGCGAGTTCGCCAACCTCATCGACCAGATGAGCCAGGTATTCGGTACCAGCGTCAATCCCGAACAGGCGCGTGCGATGGGGTTGATGGATTCCGCGATCCGCAACGTCGTGACCCGCACGTTGTTCGACAAGTATACGACCGAGCTCAAGCTTGACGCATCGGAAGTGATGATCGGTGCGCGGCTCGCGGCGCAGCCGGGCCTCGTCGGAACCGACGGCCGTCTCGATCCCGTTCAGCTCGATACCATCCTGCGTTCCAACAATCTCGACTTCGAAGGCCTGATGGCGCTGATCCGCCAGCAGATCGTTCGTGACCAGCTTTATTCGCCGATCGCCGAAGGCGCGACCGTTCCGACGCCGATCGTCGAACTGCTCTACACCTACCGCAACGAGCGCCGGGTGGCCCAGACGATCCTGATCGCATTGGATACGTTACCGGAACCGTCCGCGCCCGACGAGGCGGCGCTCGCCGCCTTTCACGACGCCAATGCCGCGCTTTACATGGCACCCGAATATCGCAGCATCGACTATGTCTGGTTCACGCCGGAGACGTTCGTCGGCGACATCCTGCTCGACGACGCCCAGCTTCGGGAAGCGTTCGAAACCCGGAAGTCGGAGTTCGATCAGCCCGAACTGCGTCGCGTCGAGCAAATCTACTTTCCCGACGAAGCGACAGCAGCGGCAGCGGCCGAGCGCATCAAGAATGGCGAAGACTTCGCCGCGGTCGCGCAGGAATTGACCGGTACCGGCCCGATCGACATGGGGCAGATGGAAATGACCGGCGTCGTGTCCGACCTTTCGGTGCTCGTCGATACGGCTTTCGCCACTCCGGTCGGCGAGATCGGCGGTCCGGTTGAAACCCCGCTCGGCTGGCACCTGATCAGGGTTGTCGAGATCACCCCGGCGTACACGCCGACCTTCGAGGACGTACGGGATCTACTTGCGGATGAGATGCGCCAGAACATTGCGGTCGACCGTATGATCGAAACCGCAAACCTGATCGATGACGAGCTCGCCGCCGGCGCCAGCCTGGAACAGGCTGCAAGTGTCGCCGGCGTTCCGCTCGTCGGTGTCGACGCCATCGATGCGAGCGGTCTCAGCCCGGACGGCGCGCCGGTCGTCGATGCCGATCCAACCCGATTGGTAGCGGGGCTCGCTTTTCAAACCGAACCGGGCGAAACGAGCCTTCTGACCGAAGACGTCAACGGCGACGGCTACGCCATCGTCGCAGTCAAGGGTTCGACGCCGCCGGAAGTGCGCCCGCTCGACGAAGTCCGCGACGCCGTTGCGGCAGCATGGCTGTCATCCGAGCGCATGCGGCTTGCCGGAGAAAAGGCAGCCGAGATCGCGGCCGCCATCAATGCCGGCCAGTCGCCAGCGGATCTCGCCGCCGCCGCCGGTCTCGCGATCGCCACGTCGAAACCCGTGACACGCAGCGAAGGCGACGGGGCCGCAAATCTGCCTGCCGCTGTGACAGGCACGCTCTTCGCGCTGGGGCCGGGTCAGGCCACCAGCGGTCAGGTGCCAACGGGTCACGTCGTTGCCATCCTCACTGAAATCCAGTCGGCCGACCCGGAGGCGGATGCCGAGAGCTTCGACAATCTCGTCACCCGTACCGAGGCCGACGTCGCAACCGATCTCATCAACGGCATGGCGAACTCGTTGCGAGAGCGTTATCCGGTCGACATCGATCGGACGATGCTCGAACAGGATTTCTGAGCGATCTCATGGCCCGCTTCGAGCCCGACTTCGAGAGCTTCGCTGCGGGATACGATTCCGGCCGGCCGCAGCTCGTCTGGACGCGGCTCGTGGCCGACCTCGAAACGCCGGTTTCGGCAATGCTCAAGCTTGCGGAGGGTCGGCCGTACAGTTTCCTGCTCGAATCCGTCGAAGGCGGTGCCGTTCGCGGTCGCTATTCGTTCATCGGATTGAAGCCGGATCTGATCTGGCGCTGCCAGGGCAATGTCGCCGAGGTGAACCGGCAGGCTCGCTTTGAGCCGGACGCGTTCGTCCGCGACGATAAGCCGACGCTCGACTCCTTGCGTGCGATGGTTGCCGAGTGCCGTGTCGATCTGCCGGAAGCCCTGCCGCCGATGGCCGCCGGCCTCTTCGGGTACATGGGCTACGACATGGTTCGGCTGATCGAGATGCTGCCAACCGGCAAGCCCGATCCGTTGGGATTGCCGGAAGGCATGTTCGTACGCCCGACGGTTATCGCGATCTTCGACAATGTTCAGGATCATGTGACGGTCGTGACGCCGGCGCGTCCCGACGGTCAACTCGGGGCGCGCGCCGCCTACAATCGCGCGCTGGAAAGACTGTCGGATGTCATTGCCGATCTGGACCGAAGCCTGCCCGGTCATCAGAGCCGCGAAGAGCACGCAACCAATCTCCCCGAACCGACGTCAAATCTGACCCGCGCCGACTATCACGCCATGGTCGCGCGCGCGAAGGAGTACATCCTCGCCGGCGACATCTTCCAGGTCGTGCTGTCGCAGCGTTTCGAACTGCCGTTTTCGCTGCCGCCTTTTGCGCTTTATCGCTCGCTGCGGCGGCTCAACCCATCGCCGTTCCTGTTCTATCTCGATTTCGGCCGGTTCGCGGTTGTCGGTTCGAGCCCGGAAATTCTCGTGCGACTACGCGACGGCACGGTCACGATCCGGCCGATTGCGGGAACCAGGCCGCGCGGCGGCAACAGTGACGAGGATAGGCGCAACGCCGAGAGTCTGCTGGCCGATCCCAAGGAACTGGCTGAACATCTCATGCTGCTCGATCTCGGTCGCAACGATGTCGGCCGGGTGGCGCAGATCGGCAGCGTGCACGTCACCGAGAAGATGACCATCGAGAACTATTCCCATGTCATGCACATCGTTTCGAATGTCGAGGGCCGCATCGACCCGAAGCACGACGCCATCGACGCGCTGATGGCAGGCTTCCCGGCGGGCACGGTTTCGGGCGCGCCGAAAGTGCGCGCGATGGAGATCATCGATGAGCTCGAACCCGAGCGGCGCGGCATCTATGCCGGCGCCATCGGTTATTTCGGCGCCGACGGCGCCATGGATACCTGCATCGCGCTTCGCACCTCGATCATCAAGGACGGGCGGATGTACGTGCAGGCCGGCGGCGGCGTCGTCGCCGACAGCGTCCCCGAGAACGAGTACCAGGAATGTCACCACAAGGCGCGGGCGCTGGTCCGTGCCGCGCAGGAAGCCGTGCGATTCGCCGCCGAGCCGAACCGCAATCGTTAATCGGCTTGCCCTACCCCGCCACTCCCAATTTCTGACGAAGGATAGTGCTAACCGGCACGGCGACGATGCCGCGCGCCTGCAGTGTCGGAAGCCACGCGTTCAGGGCGGCCAGCGTCGACGGATACGGATGCCCGATGCCGATCGCATATCCGCGCTCGCGTGCGATTCGTTCCAGCTCAGCGAGTTGCCCCACGATTGCCGCGGCCGCCGGATCGTTATCGAGGAAAACATCCCGCGCCAGGTTCGGCACGCCCAGCTCTGAGGCGACGCGCGCACCGGCGCTGTCGGCGACCGTCCGTGAATCGAGGAACATCAGCCCGCGGCGACGCAATTCCGCCAGCACGAGTGCCATGCCCTCGGTCGAGCGCGTGAACAGGCTCCCCATGTGGTTGTTGACACCGATATAGCCGTCGAAACGCGCCAGTGCCCAATGGACGTTCGCTTCGATCTCCATCGCCGACTGCGACAGGCGAAGCCCGTGCGGGCCGGGATCGTTGGTCGGATCCACCGGCTCCATCGGCAGGTGCAGCATGAGCTCATGACCGCGGGCACGCGCTTGCTGCGTCATGTCCGCAAGGCCCTCGGCATAACTCATGAACGAAAGCGTCACCGGCGCCGGCAGGCCGATCGCCCCCGGCGCGTTCGCGCGATTGACGCCCACATCGTCAATGACGATCGCGACCATGGGCCAACCGCCGCTATCGACTGCGGGAAGCGCATTGTCGAGCCAGGTTTCTGACGGCGGCAAAGCCTGCAGGGCGGCGATATCGTCCGGCTCCAGTTGCGGAAGGATCGCGGGCGGCGTTGGCGACGATGTCGCGGAATCGGTTTCTTGTGCGACCGCCGCCGGGGCGATCGGTTCGGTGCCGGGTATGGCCGGTTCATCCGGCGGTACGGTTGCGGCCGCAGACATTGCTCGTGACGTGGTTGTTTCGGCTTCCGTTTCGACGACGGATTCCCCGCTCGGTCGCGCGAGCCCCAGCGTATCGAGCCGCGAAACCGAATAGAGGCCCAGAGCCCCGACGGCGATGCCGGCCAGAATCATCGAGACGGCCCAGATCCGTGGCGATGGCCACCGGGACGACGGGCCCGACCGGCGATGTTTTGATGCGCCCGAGCGGCGCCAGAGTCGGGCCAAGAGACCTTTGCCGGTCGCCTTTCGTCGCCGCGTGCTTCGCGTCATGATCGTTCCGTTTCGTCTCCCAGCCGGCCGAATACCACGATTCGGCAGTCCGGTATCGGGGCGGCCGCTACCGGCGCCCCGACAGACCTGTTATAACGGCCCCATCCAGTTTGTGCGGTGCCTCAGAAAACTCGTTCAGGCGACTGAAATGTTTGTTCTTATCGATAACTACGACAGCTTCACCTACAACCTCTATCACTATCTCGGTGAGCTGGGGGCGACGCTGGTCGTGCATCGCAACGACAGGGTGTCGGTGGCGGAGGTCATCAAGGCTGCGCCGCAGGGCATCATCCTGTCGCCCGGACCCTGCACGCCGAACGAGGCGGGCATCTGTCTCGAATTGGTGGAGACGGTGGCCGGCAAGATTCCGTTGCTCGGCGTTTGCCTCGGACACCAGGCGATCGGCCAGGTCTTCGGCGGCCATGTCGTCCGTGCGCCGGCCCCAATGCATGGCAAGATCAGCCGCGTGCGGCACAATGGCCGCGACCTCTTCGATGGAATCCAGGGCGATTTCACCGCGACGCGCTATCACTCGCTCGTCGTTGACCGTGCGACCTTCCCGAACGATGCGCTCGAAGTCACCGCCGACACCGAGGACGGTATCGTCATGGGGCTGCGGCACCGCAAGCACGCGCTCTGGGGCGTGCAGTTCCACCCCGAGAGCATCGAGTCCCAGCACGGCCATCGCGTCCTGGCGAATTTCCTGCGCCTGGCAGGCCACAATGCGGATGCGACCCTGCTCCGCAAAAGCGCCTGACGAATCCATGGATACGGCTGCTGATCTCAGGCCGCTGATTGCGGTTGCCGCGAGCGGCCGTGCCCTGACGACCGACCAGGCCGAGCAGGCCTTCGACATCATGATGTCGGGCAATGCCACGCCGGCGCAGATCGGCGGATTCCTGATGGCGCTGCGGGTCCGCGGCGAGACAGTCGCCGAAATCGCCGGCGCGGTCCGCGCCATGCGGTCCAAAATGACCCGCATCGCTGCCCCCGACGGCGCGATCGACACCTGCGGCACCGGCGGCGATGCCTCGGGCACGTGGAACATTTCGACCGGCGCCGCGCTGGTCGTGGCGGCCTGCGGGGTTCCGGTCGCGAAGCATGGCAATCGCGCGCTCTCGTCCAAGACCGGCGCTGCCGACGTGTTCGCTGCTCTCGGCGTCAATATCGACGCCGACATGCCGCTGGTCGAACGTGCGCTGCGCGAGGCCGGAATCTGCTTCATGATGGCCCCGCGTCACCACAGCGCGATGCGGCATGTCGGGCCGACGCGTGTCGAACTCGGCACCCGCACGATCTTCAACCTGATGGGCCCGCTTTCGAATCCGGCCGGCACCAAGCGCCAGCTTATCGGCGTGTTCGCCGAGCAATGGCTGGAACCGATGGCGTGCGTGCTGGCGGAACTCGGCACCGAACGCGCCTGGATCGTGCACGGTTCCGACGGAATCGACGAGATCACGACCACCGGTCCTTCGGAGGTCGCCGAGCTGAACGGCGGACAGGTCCGGCGCTTCAAGGTTTCGCCGGAAGATGCCGGCCTGCCGCGCGCGACCGCCGCCGATCTCAAGGGCGGCGATGCGGCCGCGAATGCGGCCGCCATTCGTGCCATGCTGGGCGGCCAGCATGGGCCCTATCGCGACATCGTGCTGCTGAATGCCGCGGCGGCGCTCGTCGTTGCCGGCAAGGCCGCCAATCTGCGCGACGGTGTCGGTCATGGCTCCAAAGCGATAGATGCCGGCGGTGCGCACAAGGCACTTGAGCGCCTGGTTACGATCACCAACGCAAAGGCGGCCTGATATGAGCCCGCCACGCGAGGACGTGCTCGCTCGCATCTGTGAGGAGAAGCGCGCGCATATCGCACGGCGCAAGGCGGCGACGCCGGAAGCCGAACTGATCGAACGGGCGATGGCGGCCGAAGCGCCGCGCGGCTTCATGCAGGCGCTCAGCCGTGCCGTAGCCGGTGGCGAATACGGGCTGATCGCCGAAATCAAGAAGGCCTCGCCGAGCCGCGGCCTGATCCGCGCCGACTTCGAACCGGGCGCGCTGGCCCGCGCCTATCGCGAAGGCGGTGCTACGTGCCTGTCGGTTCTGACAGACAAGCCGTTCTTCCAGGGCAGCAACGAGTATCTCGCCGCGGCGCACGCGGCCGTCGATCTACCGGTCCTGCGCAAGGATTTCATGCTCGATCCGTACCAGGTGCTCGAGGCGCGCGCGATCGGCAGCGATTGCATTCTCCTCATCATGGCGGCCCTCGAGGATGGTCAGGCGGCGGAACTCGAAGCGGCCGCGACAGAGCTCGGCATGGATGTTTTGGTTGAAGTGCATGACGGCGCCGAGCTCGATCAGGCCTTGAGGCTTGACGCACGGCTGATCGGTATCAACAACCGCAACCTGAATACGCTCCGGGTCGATTTGAATACGACCGAGACGCTGGCGCCCCGCGTGCCGGACGATCGGCTGGTCGTGGCGGAAAGCGGTCTCGAAACCCGCGCCGATCTCGACCGGATGGCGGCGGTCGGCGCGCGGATCTTCCTGGTCGGCGAATCCCTGATGCGCCAACCCGACGTCGCGACCGCCACGCATGTTCTGCTTCACGGCCGCGAAGGCCATTGCGGCGCAACCGCCTGACGCGATGTCGGACCTCACCCACTTCGACGAAAAGGGACGCGCCCGCATGGTCGATGTCTCGGGAAAGGACGTGACTGAACGCGTCGCCGAGGCGCGTGGCAGCGTGCTGATGGCAAAGGAAACGCTCGCGCGGATCGTGGCCGGCGGCCTGAGGAAGGGCGACGTGCTGTCGGTTGCGCGTCTGGCCGGCATCATGGGCGCCAAACGCACACCCGACCTGATCCCGCTTTGCCATCCGATGGCGCTGGAAGCGGTTTCGGTGGATTTGCAGCCCGATCCGAGTCGTTCGGCCATCGACATCGTCGCGACCTGCAGGGTCACCGGCCGGACGGGCGTCGAAATGGAGGCTCTGACGGCTGTGACCGTTGCAGCCCTGACCGTCTACGACATGTGCAAATCGATCGATCGCGGCATGCGAATCGTCGACATCCGGCTAACCCAGAAATCCGGCGGTAAGTCGGGTGATTATCGGGCGGATTGATGATCTCGGTTGAAGAGGCACGCTCACGCATCCTGGCGTCCCTGATGCCGCTGGGAAGCGAACAGATTGGCCTCGCCAGCGCGCTGGGGCGTGTGCTGGCCGAGGATCTCGATGCTCGTGTCACCCAGCCCCCCGCTGCCGTCTCGGCGATGGACGGCTACGCGGTGCGCAGCAGCGATGTGGCCACCGTGCCGGTCCGGTTGCGCATCGTCGGCGCGGCGCCGGCTGGCAAAGCTCACGCCGGGACGGTCGGCGCCGGCGAAGCGGTCCGAATCTTTACCGGCGGCCCGGTCCCGGATGGATCCGACACGATTGTCATTCAGGAAAACACCCGGACCGAGGGCGACCATGTGGTGGTAACCGAGCCTTCCTTGGCCGGTCGGCATATCCGGGTCGCCGGACTCGATTTCCGCGCCGGCCAGGTCGGCCTGGAGCGCGGTCGGCGCCTGACGGCGCGCGATGTCGCGCTGGCGGCCGCGATGGACCGGCCCTGGCTCCGCGTGCATCGACGCCCGCGCATCGCGATCCTGTCCTCAGGCGACGAGATCGTCATGCCGGGCGAGCCGCGCGGCCCGAACCAGATCGTAAGCTCCAACGGTATCGGGCTGGCGGCGCTCGTCGGCGCGAGCGGCGGCGATCCGGTCGATCTGGGTGTCGCACCGGACGATGTGCAGGCGCTCCAATCGCTCGCGGCCGGCGCGTCGGCTGCCGACATGCTCGTGACAACCGGCGGCGCCTCGGTCGGCGAGCACGATCTCATGCGCCAGGCGCTCGCGGCCCGCGGCATGACCCTCGATTTCTGGAAGATCGCCATGCGGCCCGGCAAACCGCTGATGTACGGCCGGATCGGCGACACACCAGTGCTGGGCCTGCCCGGCAATCCGGTTTCGACATTCGTCTGCGCCATGATCTTTCTGCAACCCGCCTTGGCCGCTCTTGAGGGGGTCCGCAATCCGGTGCCGCCGATGGAGACCGCCCGCCTCGGGGCCGACCTGGCGGCCAATGACGGGCGCGAAGACTACATGCGCGCGCATCTCGACCACGGTCCGGACGGTCTCGTGGCAACCGCGATGACACCTCAGGACAGTTCAATGCTGCGCTTCCTCGCGGCAGCAGGATGCCTCATCCGCCGGCCCGCCGGCGATGGGCCGGTCAAGGCCGGCAGCCCGGTTTCGATCGTTCGGTTCGACACCGGCGTCCTCAGAACCTGAACGATTTCCGTTGCTTCGAGAGGCTGGCGGTGCGCCCGCCGCGGCTTCGGGCTTGACGAGCCGCCAAGAACCAAACTAGAACATGACCCGATTTCTCGTTTTGTTCCGGATTCGCCGGACGCTTGGGGAGATTGAGGCCGATGCTCACGCGCAAGCAGCACGAACTCCTGATGTTTATCAACCGACGGCTCGGCGAGAGCGGCGTTTGTCCCTCCTTCGAGGAGATGAAGGCGGCGCTTAGCCTGCGTTCCAAGTCGGGAATCCATCGGTTGATTACCGGGCTCGAGGAGCGGGGCTTCGTCCGCCGCCTGCCTCACCGCGCCCGCGCTCTCGAGGTGGTTCGCCTGCCCGACGAGACCGCCAGCCCGGTTCCGACCCGAAACGGCGGCGAAGGCAGTTTCGCCCCCAATGTGATCAAGGGCCGCTTCAGCGGCTCCATGCCCGGCGCGCGGATCGCCCGCGAAGCTGGCAGCGTCGAACTCCCGCTCTACGGACGGATCGCGGCCGGTACGCCGATCGAGGCGCTGCGCGACAGTTCCGCCAGCATCGACGTTCCCGCCAATCTCGTCGGCCGCGGCGAGTATTACGCGCTCGAGGTGGACGGCGATTCGATGATCGAGGCCGGCATTCTCCACGGCGATACCGCCGTCATCCAGCGCTGCGACACGGCCGAGAATGGCAGCATCGTGGTGGCGCTGATCGATGCAAACGAAGTGACGCTCAAACGCTTGCGCCGCAAGGGCGCGTCGATCGCGCTCGAACCGGCAAACCCCGCCTACGAGACGCGAATCTTCGGACCCGATCGCGTCCAAATTCAGGGCCGGCTGGTCGGGCTCCTGCGGCGCTATTGAACGCCCCCGGAGCAGTTAACTCTTAAGTCCCGTGCTCCACCGCTACCGCTGAGCCGCGTAAGGCGGCTCCGACAGGTCGATGAGTTCTGGCGCCCCGCCAGCCTTGTACCGCTGCCACATGGCTTCGCACGCCCGTTCTAAGCCTTTGACCAGGCGTTTCGTGTCGAAGATCGGTGCTTGCGGAATCAGAGTTCCAAGCTTCGCCCGCAGTTTGGCCAGGCGCCGACGGTCGCCGGCGAGTTGCGTTGCCAGCGCCGTGCAGCTTTCGATATCCGGCACGATCAGTTCCGGCAGACCCACGCTGATCAGCACGCTTGCCGCGACGCGCGACGCAAAATCCGGACCGAGACGCGTCACCATCGGTACGCCGGCCCGCAGGACGTCGGCCGCCGTCGTGTGTGCGCCATAGATGAACGTGTCGAGCGCAAGGTCGGCCAGCGACAGCCGCGCCATGTGATCGGCGCGCGGCTTCCGCGCCGCGAAGATCAGTCGGCCCGGATCGACACCGGCAGCTCGGGCCGCCGATTGCAGGTTCGCCTCGCCTTCCGGCGACTCCCCCAACAGCCAGAGCACCGCATCGGGCACCGCGCGCAACGTTTCGCACCAGCTGGCAAAGCTCCCACGGTCGATCTTGTAATGCGCACAGAAGCATGCAAGCACCGTTGCGCCGTCCGGCAGACCCTCATCCGCGCGTGCGATCGCGCCCGGCGCTATCCCGGTTTCGCCGTCGTACGGGTAGTAGCAACCGGGCAGATAGCAAAACGTCTCTTCGTAGTGCGGCTGCATCGCCGGCGGCGTCAACAGGCGATCAGTCAGCACGTAGTCGAAAAACGCAGCCCCCGTGGTGCCGGCGGTGCCGGTCCAGGTCACCTGCACGGGTGCCGGTCGCATGGCGAGGATTGCCGGCCGCGACAACGCCGTGAATCCGTTCAGATCGATCAGTACGTCAATTCCGTCGCCATGGATCCGCTCGGCGGCCGTTGCATCGCCGACCGATTGCAAGTCAACAAAACGATCGACACCGGTCTCGACGCGCTTGCGCCAGGGCGAGCCGTCATCCGGGCCGATCGAATAGCCGAACACCTCGTATCGGTCGCGATCGTGTGCGCCGAAGATGCCGGCAACCAGATGACCGATCGCGTGGTCGCAAAAATCAGACGAGATGTAACCGAGCCTGAGACGCTCGCGCGCCGACCGGTTCCGAACATGGCTGAACTTGCCGGCGGATCGCAGGCGCAAGGCCGTCGATTCGGTTTCCGCCGCATGGCGCCGGGCGACGATGCTGCGCGCGGTCTGGTCGAGCGGCAGCGACAGCATGGCAAACGGCGTCAGATAGCAAGGTTGTCCCGCCTTTGCGGCCTCGACCTCGGCCAGAAGATCAGGCATCAGCGCGTCCAGCCCGTCCCAATCGCACATCGACTGGCAGGCTCGTGCCCGGTGCACCCGTGCGCGTCGCGCATCGCGCATCATCGACTCGGCCGCAAGTAGTGCCTCTTGCGCCTCCCGGTATCGCCGTCGCTGCATATAGCTGAGCGCCAGATTGAAGCGATGCTCGGGCACCGCCGCCTCCAACAGGACCGCACGCTCCAAAGCGGCGATTGCCTCGTCGCGGTGACCGAGCGCACGCAACGCAAGGCCAAGGCTCGCATACGCGGTCGCCATGTTGGGGTCGAGTTTCAACGCCGCCCGCCACGCATCAACGGCAGCGCGGCGGTCGCCGAGTTGGTACAGCACGTTACCGTAGTTCGCCTGCAGGCCGGCGTGATCCTGCCGGCGCTCGAGCCCCTGCCGAAGGATGGCGCGAGCGTCCTCGGTGCGCAGCAGCGCGACATAGAGATTGCCCAGCTCGACATATCCCGCCAGCAGATCGGGCTCGCAGCGGATCGCCGTCCGAAGATGACGTTCCGCCGTGGGCGCGTCGCTTCCGTGCATCGCGGCCTTGCCGAGGGCGAAATGCGCCGACGCATGCCGGGGGGCCAGCGAGATCACCCGTTTCATCGCCTGGCTGCCGTCGGCCAGCTGACCCAATTCGAGCAGGCACAGGCCGAGCAGATAGTGCCGCGTCGGGTCGCTCGGTTTTTCGCGAACCGCAGCGCGGTAGGCCGCGAGCGCCTCTTCGCGCTGGCCGGCCCGGTGCAGCGCCTTGGCCCGCGCCAGGACCGATCCGCCGCCGGCCGGACCGCCGCTCGACCCTCCGCCTGGACTGAAAGCCAGCGCTGCCTCCCGCACCCGATTGTGGTGCCGCTTGGTAGCGTGGCGGGGCCAAGCTTGTCACCCCGCGGCCGGTCGGCTAAGTCAGCGGCCGGTTTCGAGCTCGGGGGCGGATCGCGGCGTGAGTTTCAGCATCCTGGTTGCCGGCGGCGCCGGCTATGTCGGCAGTGCCGCATGTCGCGGGCTCGCCCTCGCCGGTTTCCGGCCTGTCGTGGTGGACAATCTGTCGACCGGTCACCGCTGGGCCTCCCGCTGGGGTGTCTTCGAGCAGGGCGACATCAGCGATACCCCCGCCATGGTCGCGCTCATGCGCCGACACTCGGTGAAAGCGGTCATGCATTTCGCCGCTCATGCGCTCGTGTCGGAATCAGTCGCACACCCCGATCGCTACTTCCGCAACAATTTCTGCGGCACGATGATGCTGCTCGATGCGATGCGAATCGCCGGCGTCGATACGTTCGTCTTCTCATCGACCGGCGCGGTCTACGGCAACGCATCGCCCGCTGCCATATCCGAGGATCATCCTCGAGCGCCGATCAATCCCTACGGTCTCTCGAAGAAGCTCATTGAGGATGCGCTGCCTTGGTACCAGAGCGCCTACGGACTGAAATGGGTGGCGCTGCGCTATTTCAATGCCGCCGGTGCGATTCCCGAAGATCACATCGGCGAAGCCCATGCTTGCGAGACTCATCTGATCCCGCTCGCGTGCCTGGCGGCGCTCGGCAAGCGCGGGCCCGTGACGGTGATGGGAACCGACTACGAGACGCGCGACGGAACAGCCATTCGCGACTATGTCCATGTTGCAGACCTTGCCGACGCGCATGTGCTGACGCTTCGCCACCTTCAAAAAGGTGGCGTGTCGGAGTTTTTCAATCTCGGAGCCGGCGAAGGACACTCGGTGCGCGAAGTCGTCCGATCGATTGAAGCCAAAGCCGGCGCCTCCGGAATCTCGCGCGACGTGCCGCGCCGAGCGGGCGACCCGCCGGTTCTGGTGGCTGATTGCTCCAAAGCACGGAAGGTTCTCGGATGGCAGCCGCGGCGATCCGACCTCGCAACGATTGTCGACGACGCCCTGGCCTGGCATCGCGACCCGATCATGGCAACCGCGCATTCGCATCGCACCGACGCCAACTAAATTCCAGACGCTGGGTTTCAATCGCGGCGCTCCGATGCGTGCCGCGCCACCCAGGGCCGGTCGCTCCGCTGCTCTCCCACGGACCGAATGCGAGCGCCACCGCTATCGATCCAGACTGCGTGTCCGCCGTTCCGCCAGAGATCGAACCGATCGATCACGAACATCGGTCCGCGACAACGGCCACGCGCGGGTTCGAGGCTGATGACAATGTCGGCGATCGCGCAATCCTCGGCAAGCGCTTCAGCCTTCCAGGCGACGGCCGCAATCCTGCCCTCGAAACTGTAGAGGCAACCGAGCGTATCACAGAGCAGCCGGCCGTCGGCGCCCGCCCCGTCGGTCGGCCATGCCCGACGTTCCTCCTGCCCGGCTCGTCGCATCCAGATCTCGGCTTCGAAGCCGCTGCCGCTCGAATTCGAGAATAGATAAGTACCGTCGGCGGCTGCGACGGCAACAAGCTTCGCGTCGCCGGCAACGACGATCTCGGGAGGATCTGCAAATGCCATCGTGAGGAACCCCGCCGCGATCGGCCCGGCGCCGATATAGCGCCAATTGCCGCGCCAGATTGCCAGCCACAGGCCGCCGAACGTCACCGCAAGCAACCCGCCCAAGGAAAGGCCGGGTAGATAATTCACCGCACCGGGCCACTGCGCTATCTGCCGCGCAGTCCACAACAGCAGATCGATACCCCAGCCCATCGGTACAAGCGCCAACACCTCGAGGCCAACAGGCATCAACAAATACGCCACGACCACCCACGGCATGATCCAGAGCGCGGTCAACGGCACCGCCAACATGTTGGCAACCAATCCATATGGCGCAAGCTGGTTGAAATGATAAAGCGCATAGGGCGCGGTCGAGAGCTCCGCCACCAGCGTGGTGGCCGCCACGGCCGCGAGATAGGCCAGGCCGCGCCCCAGGACGCCACTGTTCTCCCGCCGCGCCGCCCACCATTGACGCGTGGCTTCATACGAAGCGATCAGCGCCGCTACGGCGGCGAAGGAAAGCTGGAAGCTCGGTCCGAGCATGGCGTCGGGTTGAAGCAACAGGACGACAGCAGCAGCCCATGCAATCAGCCGCATCGACAAGGCGGTCCGGTCGATCATCACCGCGAACAGCACCAATGCCGCCATCAGGAAGGATCGCTGAGTCGGCACGCTTTCGCCGGTTAAATAGAGGTAGGCGAGCGCGCCCAGCAGCGCGACCACCGCTGCCCACTTCTTGATTGGATACCGAAGAGCAACCGCTGGAACGAGCGCCAGCCCGGCACGTACGACCAAGAACAGAAATCCCGTGACCAGACCGATATGGAGACCCGAAACCGACAAGAGATGCGCCAAGCCGACCGTTCTCATTGCATTGATATCGGCCTGCAGGATCGAGGTCTGGGCGCCGGTCATCAGGGCTACAGCAATGCCGGCAGTGTCCTCCGGCAACACCGAGCGAATCCGGCCGACAACACCCAGCCGCGCGGTTTCGATCATGCTTCCGAACCAGCCGATCGGCGCTGCGCGATCGTCGCTCTCGCTCGCCGCCCGCGGGCCGCCATAGGCAAAACCCTGCGCACCGATACCGCGAAAGAAGGCGGCACGCTGAAAGTCGAAACCGCCGGGGATCACGGGCGGGCTCGTCGGACCGAGTTCGGCGATCAGCTCAATGCGCTGGCCGGGCACCAAGGCAACATCGCGTTTCGCGATTCGGATGCGAACCCGATCGGGCGTGTCCCGGGATTCGAGACCCGCAATCGTCACGTTTGCAAGAACGACGCGCTGACCGGCAGGCAGGATTTCGATACTTTCCACGGTTCCGACCACCGTGACCGGTCCGATCTCGTCGCCCAGCAGAGGCGCTGCCACGATCGCCGTGCGTATCTGGGCCGCTGTAAAGCCGATTGCCGTGGCGAGCAGCGCGATTGTCACAATCAGCAACGCCGGGCGCCGCCACCCAAGAGCCGCGAGAGCGGCCAGGGTCGCGACGGCCATGGCCCCGATCCAGACCGGCGGTTCCGATGGAAGCTGAAAATAGAGCCCGACGCCAAGCCCGATCGCCACCGGCAGCCACAACGGCACCCGGTCGCGTTCCGCCTCGAGCAGCCGTGTCAGCGTCGCTCGTGGTTCGCGACCGGCTGAGACGGTCGCCGACCGGATGCCGGACAGCATCCGCCTTATCGAGGCCCCTTTGCTCCACATCCCGACCATCATCGGCCGGGCGCGTACGATGTGAAAGCCGGACGATGTTGTCGATCGCAGCCAATTCATCCTAAATGGCCGGAACTCAGGGCAACCGATGGGCCCTTTCGGCCACCGCAGCCCCCGAGCGCCTCGCCCGACACCGGAGGAACCTAGCCGGCATGAACGTGACGACCCGCTTTGCCCCCTCGCCGACCGGCTATCTGCATATCGGCGGGGCGCGCACAGCCCTGTTCAATTGGCTGTTCACTCGGCATGAGGGGGGCAGAATTCTGCTGCGGATCGAGGACACCGACCGGGAGCGTTCGACCAAGGCGGCGATCGACGCTATCATCGATGGGTTGGGCTGGCTCGGCCTCGATTTCGATGCGCCGCCCATCTTTCAGTCCCAGTTCGCGACGCGGCACGCCGAGGCGGCGCGCGATCTCGTTGCGAAGGGCCGCGCCTACTACTGCTACTGCACGCAGGAAGAGCTGCAGGCGATGCGCGACAAGGCACGCGCCGAGGGGCGGCCGATGCGCTACGACGGAACCTGGCGCGATCGCGATCCGGCGGATGCCCCACCGGGAATCAAACCGGTCGTGCGATTGAAGGCGCCCCAGCAGGGCGAGACCGTCATCGATGACCTTGTGCAGGGCATCGTGCGCGTATCGAACGAGCATCTCGACGACATGGTGCTGCTGCGGGGCGATGGATCACCCACCTACATGCTATCGGTGGTGGTCGACGATCATGACATGGCTATCACGCATGTCATCCGCGGCGACGATCATTTGACCAATGCGTTCAGACAGACGCAACTCTATGAGGCGCTCGGCTGGCAAACTCCGCGCTTCGCCCATATTCCGCTGATCCATGGCCCCGACGGCGCCAAGCTCTCGAAACGCCACGGCGCCCTCGGTGTCGAGGCTTACCGGGAATTGGGCTACCTGCCCGAAGCCATGCGAAACTATCTCATGCGGCTCGGCTGGGCGCATGGCGATGCCGAGATCATTGGCACCGAGCAGGCGATCGAATGGTTCACGTTGGAAGCAATCGGGCGCTCGCCGGCCCGATTCGATTTCGACAAACTCAATCACCTGAATGCGCACTACATGCGCGAGGCACCAGATGACCGCCTGGTCGAACTCGTCCTGCCCCGGCTCGCGGCCGCCGGTGTCGATGTAGGCCCACCAGGTCGGGAACGCTTACTTCGCGGCATGCAGGGCCTCAAGGCTCGAGCCCGGACCGTCGTGGAACTCGCCGACAGCGCGCAGTTCTATGTCCGCCGGCGGCCGATCCCGCTCAACGACAGGGCCCGCAAACTCCTTCAGGAGCCGGCCGCCGAGCGGCTCCGGCGATTCGCCACGAATCTGTCGACCGCAAGCGATTGGCGTTCCGACGCGCTCGAGGCGGCGGCCCGTCGGTTCGTCGAAACGGAGGGCTGCAAGCTGGGCGACATCGCCCAACCATTGCGCGCCGCCCTGTCCGGATCGAATGTTTCACCGGGCGTTTTCGAAGTGGCCGAAATCCTCGGACGGGACGAGGTATTGGGACGGATCGCCGATGGACTGGCCGCGACCCCCGTGTCGCCAGCTGTTACATGAGCGTGCTAGATTCGATCCAACCCGCTTCCGCCCGGCCGGCGCGCGACCCCTTGGGGCGCCCTCCGCCGCATTAGCACAGGAACCGTCTCAATGAATGACGCCAAGACCGTCCGTCGGGTCGATTCCGGCGATACCGTCACCGTTACCGACAATCGCACGGGCCAGACCTTCGATCTTCCCATTATCGACGGAACGCTCGGTCCCTCGGTGATCGACATTCGCAAGCTCTATACCGAGCACCATCTATTCACGTACGACCCCGGATACAGCGCCACCGGAAGCTGCCAGTCCGCCATCACCTATATCGATGGCGAAGAAGGCATTCTCCTGCATCGCGGCTATCCGATCCAGGAACTCGCCGAGAATAGCGACTTCATGGAGGTCTGTTACCTTCTCCTGCACGGCGACCTTCCGAATGCGACCGACAAAGCAAGTTTTGTGAAGAACATCACCTACCACACGATGCTGCACGAGCAGATCAGCGCGTTCTATCGGGGTTTCCGTCGCGACGCTCATCCGATGGCCGTCATGGTCGGCGTCGTGGGGGCTCTCTCGGCGTTCTACCACGACAGCCTCGACATCGCCGATCCGCATCAGCGCATGATCGCCTCGCACCGGCTGATCGCAAAAATGCCGACGATCGCCGCAATGGCCTACAAGTACTCCATTGGTCAGCCGTTCATGTACCCGAAGAACGACCTCAGCTATGCCGAAAACTTTCTGCAGATGACGTTTGCGGTCCCGGCCGAGACCTACAAGATCGACCCGGTCATCGCGCGTGCCATGGACCGTATCTTCATCCTGCATGCCGACCACGAGCAGAACGCCTCGACTTCCACGGTTCGCATCGCGGGATCGAGTGGCGCCAACCCGTTTGCGTGCATCGCTGCCGGCATTGCATCGCTCTGGGGTCCGGCGCACGGCGGTGCCAACGAGGCGGTTCTGAGCATGCTCCGTCAGATCGAGAACCGGAGCCGCATTCCGGAATTCATCAAGAAGGCAAAGGACCAGGACGATCCGTTCCGTCTGATGGGTTTCGGGCACCGGGTTTATAAGAATTACGATCCTCGCGCCGCAGTGCTCCGGAAATCGTGCCACGATGTGCTGGATGCCCTGGGAATTCGCGACGAGCCCCTGCTCGATCTTGCCATGGAACTCGAGCGCATCGCCCTCGAAGACGACTACTTCGTCGAACGAAAGCTGTTCCCTAACGTCGATTTCTATTCGGGCATCATCCTGCAGGCGATCGGGTTCCCGACGGCGATGTTCACCGTTCTCTTTGCGTTGGCCCGGACGGTCGGCTGGGTCGCCCAGTGGAACGAGATGATCGAGGATCCGTCGCAGCGAATCGGCCGGCCGCGACAACTCTATGTCGGTCCGGAGATGCGGCACTTCGTTCCGATCGACCAGCGCTGAAAACCGGCGTTGCCGATCGCGTTCAGGCGTCGCGAATCATCGCCGTGAAAGTGGCGTCGGCAACGGCCTTGCCGTCGACCCGGGCGTCGCCATCGAACTTCCAGATGCTGCCGCGACTGCGCTGCTTCTTGACGATAATCCGGAGCTGATCGCCGGGCACAACCGGGCGCCGGAACTTGGCGTTTTCGACCGACATGAAATAGACGAGTTTGCCTTCGGCTTCCGGCCCGAGCGTGTGCGCAACCAGCACCGCGGCGGTCTGCGCCATCGCCTCGACAATCAGGACACCGGGCATTATGGGATCGCGCGGGAAATGGCCCATGAAATGGGCTTCGTTTATTGTCACGTTCTTTACCCCGGTCGCACTCACATCCGCCTGGAGATCGACGATCCGATCGATCATCAGGAATGGGTAACGGTGCGGAATCATCTCCATGATCCGCAGGACGTCGGCTGTGCCGATTGTCTTGCCGTTCGATTCCGCGCCGCGCTCGTTGTCCGCCATCGTCAACTCGCCCTTGATCAGGGAATTGCCGGAACCTGAACGCTCGGCAGACGTTGGTTGAGTTGCGCCAGAACCTCGGCGGTGATGTCGTATTCGTTTGCGCTGAGAAGAACCGTCGACTTGTTCAGGACCAGGGTAAAACCGCGCGCCTGGGCAATCTCGGTCAGAATTTGGATCACCGACTGGCGCACCTGATCCATCGCACCATTGAACGCTTCCTCAAGCTGCTGACGCCGCAGTTCCGACTGCTGGCGCAACTGTTGAATCCTTTGGCCGATTTCCTGCTGCTTCACCTGAATTTGCTCGGCGGTCATGGTGGCCCGCTGGGTCTCGAGAGTCTGGCCTTCCGCCTGCAGGGCCTGCTCCTGGGCCGCCAGCTCTTGCTGAAATCGCTGACGGTGCCCCTCGATCTGCGTACGCACGCCCTGCGCCGCGGTCGAATCCCGAAGGATGATCGGCAGGTCGAGAACGGCGACATTGACCGACGACGCAGTCTGGGCCGACGCTTCCGAAATCCATGCTGGTGCGGCGAAGAGCAGCGCCGAGATCAATATGGCGCGCGCGATGGTGATGAGGAGAGTCCTCCGGCTATCAGAAGCGCGTACCGACGCTGAAACGGAAATACTCGGTTCGGTCATAGGACTCCTTGAGGACTGGGTAGGCTAAATCGATGGCGATCGGACCCAGGAACGAGTTCCACGTCAGGCCGACACCAAGCGAGGCCCGGAGCGCCTTGCTGTCAGCGATGTTGCAAGTGGCCGGCGGGCTGGCTCCGCAAGACGCATCCGTGTTGAACAGGGTGCCGAAGTCCGTGAAGACACGGCCGCCGAGACCATACTCCTCTGGCAGGCCAAAGGGAAAGCTTAGCTGGATGCTGCCCACAGCGAAGTCGTTACCACCCAACTGATCATTGGAGGCCACGTCCTGCGGCCCAATGCCGCCATCGGCGAAACCCCGCAGGTCTTGACCTCCCACAAAGAATGCGTCTGCAACATCGACGTCCTGGCCCAATCCCTGAATGTGGCCGGCCTGCCCCGCCAGCTCGAGGGTCACGTCCTCGCCCAGCGGGATGTAGTAGCCGCCAGCCACCTCGGTTGACAGAAAACGCACGGTGCCGCCGAGACCGGCACCCTCATTAGTCAGGCTGACAAAGTGGCCTTCGTGCGGCAGGAAGCGGTTGTCGCGCCGGTCATAGATGATCGTGTGCGTCACCGACGATGTCCACGACGAGCCGGCCTGTGCCGCGATCGCGGGCGATACGTTATTGCTCAGATCATTGATATCATCGTACTCGAGATTGTATCGCCAGTTCTGACGCGTGTACTCGGTGAGCTCATAGCCCGCCCGCAGCGCAAAACCGGTTTGCCGCAGGTGGAAATCGCTTTCGTCGCGATCCGTCTCGGTGTGGTAGATGTCGACCCCGGCAGCCAGCGGCATGTCCTGGAAGTACGGATCCGTAAAGCTTAAATTGATCAGCGACCGCCGGCCGGAGAGGCTGAGATCGAGGCGCAGGTCCTGTCCCCGACCCAACAGGTTTCGTTCCCGCAGGCCGATCTGACCCAGCGGACCCTCCGCCGTGGAGAAGCCAATACCGAAGGTCAGTTCGCCGGTCGACTGCTCCTGAACTTCGACGCGGATACGGATCTTGTCGGCATCGGCCGTCGGTTGCGGCTCGATGTTGACGTAGCTGAAGTAGCCGAGGTTCTGGATGCGCTGCTGCGTCCGCTGGAGCTTCTGCGCATTGAACGGATCGCCTTCCGCCAAGCGAAACTCGCGTCTAATCACCTTGTCCAGGGTACGCAGGTTGCCAACGATGTCGATCCGGTCGATGAAGACCCGCGGGCCCTCCTGAATTTCGAAGGTAATGGCGATGGTGCCTTCCTCGGGGTTCCGGTCGTAGCGCGGACGCACGTCGACAAAAGCGTATCCCAGTGTCCCGACCGCATCGACGAGAGCTTCGACAGTCTTGTCGATCTCCGAGATGTCATACCAGTCACCCTCATCGAAGGTGATCAGGTCGTAGAGACCCTCGGGATCGAGGTCGCGCAACGTCGATACGATGGCAAATTCGCCAACCTTGTACCGGACGCCTTCTTCGACGGTGAAGGTCAGGAAGAAGGCTGCTTCGTCGGGCGAAAGTTCGACTACCGAAGAAACCACCCGAAAATCGGCGAATCCCTCCTCGTTGTAGAACCGGCGCAGCGCCTCTTCGTCGACCGCTATCCGGTCGGGATCGTAGACGTCCGCATCGCTCAGGAAGTTCCAGAATGACGCTTCCCGCGTCAGGATCTCGCCGCGCAGCGAACCGTCGCTGAAGGCATTGTTGCCGACGAAATCGATGCGCTCGACCAGTGTCTCCTCGCCTTCCGTGATCTCAAAGACGAGATCGACGCGATTTTGATCGAGCCGAATGATCTTCGGTTCGACCTGGACGTTGTACAGGCCGGATCGCTGATAAATATCGATGATCCTCTGGGTATCGCTTTGAACCTTGGACTGAGTGTAGACGACGCGCGGCCGCAGTTGGATTTCCTGCTGCAGAATATCGTCGTCAATCTCGTCATTGCCTTCGAAGGTAAGCCGGTTGATCACCGGATTCTCGACGACGTTGACGACCAGAACGTTGCCGCGCCGCTCGAACACCACGTCCGCGAACAGGCCCGTCGAGAACAGGGCCTTGAAAGCCCGGTCGATGGCCGCCGGTTCGAACCGGTCGTTGGCACCGATCTGCATGTAGGAACGGATTGTTTCCGCTTCGATGCGCTGGTTGCCGATGATCTCGATACCGCTGATCGGCGCGCCATCGAACACGAATTCCTGCGCCCGTCCCGTACCGGATGCCGCCAGCCCGGCAACGAGTACCAGGACGGAGAGTAGAACTCGCACGCGGACCCCCTGCACAATCCGCGGCTAGGTTAGCAGATTCCTGAAAAAATCGAATAGTTTAAGATCGTTGTGCAACGCAAAAATCGCCAGCCCGACGAGTACTACGATACCCGCCTTTAGCGCCCAATCCTGTGCTCGCACATGAGCCGGACGACCCCGCACCGCCTCGTATGCATAGAAGGCGAGATGACCGCCGTCGAGCATCGGGATCGGGAACAGGTTGAAGAGCCCAAGCATAACCGAAATCCAGGCGGCAAAACCGATCAGCGCGACGACGCCTTCCTTCGCAATATCGCCTGCCATCTTGCCGATCCGGAGCGGTCCGCCGATCCCTTCTGTCGATCGGGTTCCTTCGACCATCTGCCACAGCGCAGCGAGGATTCGTCCGGAAGTCTCGATCGACGCGCTCGCCGCCGCACCGACCGCCTCGATCGGGCCGTGCGTCCGAATTTCGGTTTGACCGGCCGGCTTGATGCCGAGAAGACCCACTTGGACGACGTTGCCGAAATTGTCGTCTCTTTCCACCACGTCCGGTTGGACCTGTAACGATTGACGGGCGCCATCGCGTTCGAGCACCAGTTCGACCGGTTCGCCCAGTCCGAATTGAATGACCGTCGCGATATCCTCGAATCGCTCCATCGCCTGTCCGTTGATCGCGATGATACGGTCGCCAGCCTCCAATCCGACCCTTTCGGCTGCGGTTCCTGCGATCACTTCGCCGACGACGGGGGCGGTAAATGGCTGACCGTAAGTCATGAACATGATGGCCAGTACCACGATCGCAAAAATGTAGTTGGCAACCGGGCCGGCAACGACAACCAAGGCTCGTCGGCCCAGCGACTTGTGGAAGAAAGACTCGGCCCGTTCGGTTTGCGTCAGTGCGCGTGTCGTTCCATCGGCTTCGAGCAGCTCGTCGGCTTCGCCGAACATCTTCACGTAGCCGCCCAGCGGCAAGAGGCAGATTTTCCAGCGGGTGCCCCGCCCGTCACAGAATCCGAAGAGCTCGCGACCGAACCCAATGGAGAAGATTTCGATTCGAACCCCAACGGCGCGCGCGACCAGGAAATGGCCGAGCTCGTGCACGAACACGACCACCGTGATCACAGCGAGAAACGCAACAACGTATATGGGGAACTCGGTCACGAGATCGCGCAGAAATTCGATCATGTCGGCCCTTGCTTCTACAACTTGTCAGCATCGGTGGTCGGCCGGGCGCAATGGCCCGATCGGTTCAACGGGTGGCCCAGCGGCCGATGGCGGACCAGGCCCGATCGCGGGCCGATTGGTCGATGGCGTCGACCTCCTCCAAGGACGCCGGCGCTTGCGCGGGGGCGTGCTCCAGACAGGTTTCGACGACCCGGCAGATGTCGGTGAATCGGAGCCGTTCGTCAAGGAATGCCGCGACCGCAACCTCATTGGCCGCGTTAAGCACCGTGGTAGCCCCGCCGCCCTGCCGAAGCGCATCTCGCGCCAAAGTCAGACAAGGAAATCGTGCCGAATCAGGAGGTTCAAAGGTAAGGCTACCAATTCGGGCGAGGTCCAAGCGGGCCGATGGTGCCGCGATCCGGTTCGGCCAGCCGAGGGCGTAGGCGATCGGCGTTCGCATGTCCGGGGAGCCGAGCTGCGCCAGCACCGATCCGTCGATGTAGCAGACCAGGCTGTGCACGACGGACTGGGGATGGACCAGGATATCGATGCGCTCGGACGGCATGCCGAACAAATGATGCGCCTCGATGAGCTCGAGCCCCTTGTTCATCATCGTCGCGGAATCGACCGAGATCTTGGCGCCCATTCGCCAGTTCGGATGAGCAACCGCTTCGGCCGGCGTGACATCCGACATCCGGACGTAGTCCATAGTGCGGAACGGACCGCCCGACGCGGTCAGCACGATCTTTTCAATCGAGTCGCGGCAGCGCGTGTCCAGCACCTGAAAGATCGCGCTGTGCTCCGAATCGACCGGCAGCAATTGGGCGCCGTGCTCGGCGACGGCCTGCATGACCAGGTCACCGGCGCAGACCAGGCATTCCTTGTTGGCCAGCGCCACGATCGCGCCCTGGCGGATTGCCTCGAGAGTCGGGCGCAGCCCCACCGCGCCGACGATTGCCGCCATCATCCAGTCGACAGGCCGCGCGGCCGCCTCCGCCAAGGCCTCGGGTCCGGCCGCCACGCCGATGCGCGTGTCGGCCAGCGCCTCCTTGAGCGCGGAGTAACCGCGCGGATCGGCGATGACCGCGAGCTCGGCACGAACTTCGCGCGCCAGCCGGGCCAGCTCCGGCACGTTGCTTCGCGCCGTCAGCGCCACGACCTCGTAACGTTTCGGGTCGCGCCGCACGAGATCGATCGTGCTGCAACCGACAGAACCGGTCGCGCCGAGAATCGAGATTCGGCGCCGTTCGGGATTGCGGTTGGGAACCGGTGCGGCAATTACGACCATGTCAGCTCCTGCTGGCCCGACAGATAGACCAACGCCGCCGCCAGAGTCACGGCCATCAGCGCATCGATCCGATCGAGCACGCCGCCGTGACCGGGAATCAAGGTGCCGCTGTCCTTGGTTCCAAACCGCCGCTTGGCGACCGACTCCAGAAGGTCGCCGCCCTGCCCGACCAGACCGATACCCAGCCCTGCAACGCCAAGCAGCAGCGGATCGGGCGATCGGGGCCAAATCGCACCGAAGACGCCGCTGACGACCGACGCCCCCAGCATCGCCCCCAGCAGACCGGCCCAGGTCTTGTTGGGGCTCACACGGGGCGCCAGACGCGGACCGCCAATCAGACGGCCAGCCGCGTAGGCCGCGGCATCCGACGCCCAGACCGCGAACAGCAGCCAGAGCACGGCACCCAGACCCGCGCCGGGCGCCACGCGCAACCAGGCAAAGGACCAGGCGGCCGTCACGATATAGATCGCACCCCCCGCCATCCAGATGGCGCAACCGAGATCGCGCCTTTTCGTCGTGACGACAGCAGCGCCGACTCCGCAGAATGCGATAATCGCCAGCGCAATGCGACTGTCCCCATAGATCGCAACCGGAACAGCGGCGGCTGCCGCGATAACCGGCCATCCCGCCTGACCGAGGCGGCCGCCGTCCACCATCCGCGACCATTCCCAAAGCGCAACGACGGTAACGATTGCGACTGCATATACCCAGACCGCTCCGCCGACCCACGCAACCGCTATCGCAAGCGGCGCCAGCACGGCGGCCGCTGCGAGCCGGGTCGCAAGGCCGGCGCGCTCAGGACGTGGCACCGTAGCGGCGCTCGCGCCCATGATACTCGCGCACGGCATCCTCCAGATCTTCCTTGGTGAAGTCCGGCCAGTAGCGATCGATGAACATGAGCTCGGCATAGGCGGCCTGCCAGAGCAGGAAATTGCTGAGACGCTTCTCACCGCTGGTCCGGATGATAAGATCGGGATCCGGAATGCCTTCGGTCAGGAGGTGGCGCGCCAGCAACTTCTCCTCGACCAGGGACGGATCGAGCGTGCCGTTTCGAACCGCCTCTGCAATTCGTCGCGCGGCGCCGGCAATCTCGGCCCGCGCCCCGTACGACAGGGCAATCACGAGGGTCAGGCGATCGTTGGCTGCCGTTTCCCTCTCGGCCTGTTCGATCAGATCGACGATGTCCGGATCGAGCCGTTCGCGCTCCCCGATAACGCGCAAGCGTACGCCCGAATCCTGCAAGGCGGAGATTTCCTTGCGAAGATAGAACCGCAGCAAGCCCATAAGGTCGTCGATCTCCGCCGGCGGCCGGCGCCAATTTTCCGACGAGAAGCTGAAGAGCGTCAGATACCCGATCCCCATCTCGGCGGCACCGACGACAGCTCGACGCGCCGCCTCGGCACCGCGATGATGTCCGGCGCTCCTGGGGAGTCCGCGGGCGGTCGCCCAGCGCCCGTTGCCATCCATGATAATGGCGACGTGACGGGGCGGTGCCGGCAGCTCGGATTTGCGCAGTGGCTCCATGTCAGACCTGCATGATCTCCTGTTCCTTCTGGGCCAGCGCTTCGTCGACTTTCTTCACGTGCGCATCGGTCGCCTTCTGAACCAGGTCCGATTCCTGGCGATGCTTGTCTTCCGACATCGTGCCGTCTTTTTCGGCTTTCTTGAGCTGTTCCATGCCGTCGCGACGGATGTTGCGGATCGCCACACGCGCCTGCTCGGCATATTTATGCGCGATCTTCGTCAGCTCCTTGCGCCGTTCCTCGCTCAGCTCCGGGATCGGCACCCGGACGAGTTGGCCGTCGGCCATCGGGTTGAGCCCGAGCCCGGCCTCGCGGATCGCCTTCTGAACCGAGATCACGAGGCCACGGTCCCAGACCTGAACCGTAATCAGGCGCGGCTCCGGCACGTTGACCGTGCCAACTTGATTGAGTGGCATTTCGCTGCCATAGGCGCTGACACTAATGCCGTCGAGCAGATGGGCCGATGCGCGACCGGTCCGCAGACCGGCGAACTCGCGACGCAATGCCTCGAGCGCACCATCCATACGGCGCTGCAGTTCCTTCATGTCGTAGCCTGCCATGGCGGTCCCCCCACTCCCCTAGTCCGAAATGACCGTGTAGCGCCCCCGCCCGGCCATGACGTCGGCGAAGGCACCGCTCCGATGTATCGAGAAAACCAGGATCGGAATGTGGCTTTCCCGCGCCAATGATATGGCAGTTGCATCCATGACCTTGAGGTCGCGCGACAGCACCTCGAGATAGGTGAGGCGATCATACCGCTGGGAATTGCGATTCTGTTTCGGATCGGCAGTGTAGACACCGTCGACCTTGGTACCCTTCAGCAGCGCATCGCAGCCCATCTCGGAGGCGCGCAACGCTGCTGCGGTATCCGTGGTGAAAAACGGGTTGCCCGTGCCGGCGGCGAAGATGACGACACGACCTTTCTCAAGATGCCGGATCGCGCGACGGCGGATATAGGGCTCGCAGACCGTTGCCATCGGGATCGCCGACAGGACGCGGGTCGCAACGCCGACCTGTTCGAGCGCATTCTGCATCGCCAGCGCGTTAATGACGGTCGCCAGCATGCCCATATAGTCGGCGCTGGCGCGCTGCATTCCCTGCGAGGCGCCCGCGACGCCCCGGAAGATGTTGCCGCCGCCGATGACGAGACAGACTTCGATGCCAAGTTTGTTGACCGCAGCGACTTCGCCGGCGATCCGCGCGACAGTGTCGGGATCAAGGCCGAACTCGCCCGCCCCCATCAGCGCTTCGCCGGAAATCTTGAGCAGGACGCGCTTATAGCCGTCCATCTTTTCACCCGGATTTTTGCTGGCGGAGTCGGCCTTGGAATCCGGCATGGATGGGCACATCCCTCAATCGGCGCGGTGGCGCTTGCGATACGCCGCCATGATAGCAGAATTGGCCGAAGGCCAACCCGGCGGGGTTGGCCCTCTGCAGGCCGGTACCATTCAGCCTTCGGCCTCACGCGGGACGCCTTCGCCCAACTTTAGCCGGCTGAAGCCCGCAATTTCCACTGGGGCACCCACCGCCTTCGCGAGATCCGCCACTACCTTTTTGACCCGACTTTCATTGTCGATGACGTACAGCTGCTCAAGCAACACAACGTCCTCGTAAAATTTGCGCAGGCGCCCCTCGACCATCTTCTCGGCAATCTCCGGAGGCTTGCCAGACGCTTTCGCCTGCTCGATCAGAATGGCGCGCTCGCGTGCAACCGTCGACGCGTCGAGTGCATCCACTGTAAGCGACTGCGGGTTGGCGAAAGAAATGTGCATGCCGATTTGCTTCGCCACGGGCGCAAGCTTTGCCGGATCGGCCGACGAGCGGAGTGCGACCAAAACGCCGATCTTGCCGAGTTCCGGCGCCACGGCATTGTGCACGTAGCTCGCGATCACGCCGTTGTCGATCGACAGCCGTGCCATGCGACGCAGCGTCATGTTTTCGCCGATCTTGGCAATGAGCTGGGTCAGCGCCTCGTCGACTGTGCGGCCGTCCTTCATCTTGGCGGCCTTGAGCGCGTCAATGTCCTTTGCCTTGACCGCAAGCGGGGCAATCGCGCGCAGAAACGCCTGGAACTCGTCGTTGCGGGCGACGAAATCGGTCTCGGCGTTGAGTTCGACGAGTGCGGCTTCACTGCCATCGACCACAGCGGCCACGAGGCCTTCGGCGGCGACACGACCGGCCTTCTTCGCCGCCGCGGCAAGGCCCTTCTTGCGCAGCCAGTCGACCGACTCGTCGAGATTGCCGGCGTTCTCCGCGAGCGCTTTCTTGCAGTCCATCATGCCGGCGCCGGTCATTTCGCGCAGCTGTTTGACGAGCGACGCGCCGATCTCAGCCATCTTCGCTTCTCCTGAATTCGCAAGGGTGGCGGAAGCCGGCTCGTGCCGGGCTTCCGCGATAGGCTTGGTTAGGCTGCGGGCGTTACCTCCGCTTCGCCGGCACCGGCCGTTTCGGCGGTTTCCGGCAGGGCCTCGGTCGGCACGTCCGACTGCTCGCCAATGTCGACGCCGGCAGCAGCCATCTCCTGCTGCAGACCGTCAAGAACCGAATCGGCCAGCAGGTCGAGGTACAGTGAAATCGCGCGCAGCGCATCGTCGTTGCCCGGGATCGGATAGGTGATGCCCTCCGGATCCGAGTTGCTGTCGACGACGGCAATCACGGGAATATTGAGCTTGGTGGCTTCGGCGACTGCGATGTCCTCCTTGTTGGTGTCGATCACGAACAGGATGTCCGGACGGCCGCCCATCTCTTTGATGCCGCCGAGTGCGCGCTCGAGCTTGTCGCGCTCGCGGGTCAGCTGGAGGAGCTCCTTCTTGGTCAAGCCGACGCCACCCTGCTCAAGCTGTTCGTCGAGGTCGCGCAGGCGCTTGATCGAGTTCGAAATCGTCTTCCAGTTGGTCAGCATGCCGCCGAGCCAGCGATGGTTGACGTAGTACTGGCCGCAGCGCTTGGCGGCCTCGGCGACCTTCTCGCTCGCCTGGCGCTTGGTGCCGACGAACAGGACGCGACCGCCGCCGGCGACGACATCGCGTGCGGCTTGCAGCGCTCGGTGCAGCATTGGCACCGACTGCTCGAGGTCGAGAATGTGGACGCTGTTGCGGACGCCGAAGATGTACGGCGCCATCTTCGGATTCCACCGGCGGGTGTGGTGGCCGAAGTGAACGCCAGCCTCGAGAAGCTGACGCATGCTGAACGATGGCATTGCCATGGGATCGGATCCTTTTCCGGTTGTTCCGCCACGGAGGAGTGGTCCGGCCGGAGCCGGACACCGGAGCGGACGGGCGGGATGTCTCTCCGCCGTCCGCGCCCCCGTGTGTGGGTTCGCGGGCGGTTATCTAGGGGATTCCGCGGCCGGCATCAAGGCCGAGGCCAGTCGCCCTCCGCGAGGGCTAACCGCCTCCCCGGCACGGCCTTGAGGGCTTCGGCAGGGGCTCAGATTTCCTGGACGTCAGCGACCCCCGGGATGGCCTTGATGGCGGCTCGGCCGGCCGGGGAGACCGCCCAGCCGCCCTGCAACGCCATCTCGACCTCGCGGGTGCCGTCCAGCTCGAGGACCAAGTTGATCCGGCCCTTGCCGCGCCCCTCCCGGGCGATGATCTGCTTCAGGCTCTCCAGCGGCCCGGGCTCGCTCAGGAAGACCCGGAGGCCCGCCGCGGCATCGCGGGTTGCCTTGTCGATCGGTTCGACCGACTGGACGGTCAGGCGGAAACTGTCCTCTTCCCGCCGCGTATCGGCCGTGACCACGACCAGCCGCCCCGGCTCCAGCAGCTCGCGGGCCGCGAAGAGCGTGTCGGAAAAGACCGTTGCTTCAAAGACGCCGCTGGCATCGGAGAACTGCACGAAGGCGAAACGGTTGCCGCGCGCCGACGTTCGCTCCTGCCGGGCGATCACGATACCCGCCAGCCGCGCGCGACTGGTCGGGCGCCCCACCAGCCAGGTTCCGAGTTCGGCAAAGGGCGTCACGTCGAGCCGTCGCAGGCTTACGGCATAGGAATCGAGCGGATGTGCCGACAGGTAGAATCCGACTGCCTCGAACTCATTTTGCAGCCGCTCCAGCGGCGCCCAATCCTCGACCGGCGGCAACTCGATCGGCGGCGCCATCCCGGCTTCGTCGAACAGGCTGGCCTGGTTGCTCGCCCGCGCATCGGCTTCGGCGTTCGCATGCCGAAGAACCAGGTCGGCCGCATCGAACAGGCGGCGGCGGTTCCGGTCCAAATGGTCGAGCGCCCCCGCGCGTACGAGGTTCTCGAACTGGCGCTTGTTGACATGTTTGGGATTGAGCCGCGCGGCAAGATCGGAAACACTTTTGAACGGCCCGTTCGCATCGCGTTCCTCGACCAGCGCCTCCATGGCGCCGGCACCGACGTTCTTGATGGCCGCCAGTGCATAGCGCACGGCGTAGCCGCCGTTCGCCGTTGGTTCGACGGTAAAGCTCGCACCCGACCGGTTGATGTCCGGCGGCAAGAGCTCGAAGCCCATACGCAACAGTTCCTGCCGCAGCAGGTTGAGTTTGTCGGTGCTGTGAATGTCGAGCGCCATCAGCGCGGCGAAGAACTCGACCGGATGGTTGGCCTTCATCCAGGCCGTCTGGTAGGCGACCAGCGCGTATGCCGCCGCATGGCTCTTGTTGAAACCGTAGCCGGCGAACTTCTCGACCTGCTGGAAGATGTGCGTCGCGGTCTGCTCCTGCACCCCGCGGGCCAGCGCACCGTCGACGAAAGTTCTCCGCTGCGCTTCCATTTCCGACTTGATCTTCTTGCCCATCGCGCGCCGCAGCAGGTCGGCGCCGCCCAGGCTGTAACCGGACAACGCCTGCGCAATCTGCATTACCTGTTCCTGGTAAATCGCGATGCCGTAGGTCTCGCGCAGGATCGCCTCAAGCGTCGGATGCAGGTAATCGGGTTTCTCCGCACCGTGCTTGCAGGCGATGTAGCGCGGAATATTGTCCATCGGTCCGGGCCGGTAGAGCGCCACGACGGCGATGATGTCTTCGAACCGGTCGGGTTTGAGCTTGCGCAACACGTCACGCATGCCGGAACTTTCCAGTTGGAACAGGCCGGTCGACTCACCGCGGCCGATCATCTCGTAACTCTTGGCGTCATCGAGCGGCAGATTGTCGATATCCACTTCGATACCGCGCTGCGCTAGAAGCTCCGTTGCCTTCGCCAGCACGGTCAGGGTCTTGAGGCCGAGGAAGTCGAATTTCACCAAGCCCGCGATCTCGACATACTTCATGTTGAACTGCGTTACCGGCATGTCGGAACGCGGATCGCGATACATCGGCACCAGCTCGTCCAGCGGCCGGTCGCCGATCACCACGCCGGCCGCATGCGTCGAGGCGTGACGATAGAGACCCTCGAGCCTCATCGCGATGTCGATGAGCCGCGCGACAGAGGGATCCTCCTCCTGCATGACCCGAAGCTGCGGTTCTCCCTCGATCGCCTGCGCGATCGTCACGGGATTGGCCGGATTGTTCGGCACCAGCTTGCAGATTCTGTCGATCTGGCCGTAGGGCATTTGCAGCACCCGGCCGACATCGCGCAGGGCCGCGCGCGCCTGCAGTTTGCCGAACGTAATGATTTGCGCGACGCGATCCCTGCCGTACTTGCCCTGAACGTAGCGCAGCACTTCGTCGCGCCGGTCCTGGCAGAAATCGATGTCGAAGTCGGGCATCGACACGCGTTCGGGATTGAGGAACCGCTCGAACAGCAGGCCCCAGCGCAAGGGATCGAGATCGGTGATCGTCAGCGCCCAGGCGACGACCGACCCGGCACCCGAGCCGCGGCCCGGGCCGACCGGTATGCCTTGTTGTTTTGCCCATTGGATGAAGTCGGCAACGATCAGAAAGTAGCCGGCGTAACCCATCGCGTTGATCGTCTCCAGCTCGAAATCGAGCCGCTGGCGATAAGGCTTCGCCCGCGCATCGAACTCCGTCGACTGCGGATCGAGTGATTCCCGTGTAGCCAGTAGAGAAAGACGGCGATCCAGACCGTCGAGTGCCTGTGCGCGCAGCTCGTCCTGTTCGCTGCGCCTGTCCCGCGTCGGGAAGGCGGGCAGGATCGGCTGGCGCGCGTCGGGCATGTAGGCGCAGCGCTGCGCGACGACGAGCGTGTTATCTACGGCCTCCGGCAGATCGGCAAACAAAGAGCGCATCTCGGCGGCGCTCTTGAACCGATGTTCTGGGGTTTCGCGGCGACGCTCGACTTCAGACACGTAACTGCCGCCCGCAATGCAGAGCAGCGCATCGTGCGCCTCGTACATGCCCGCATCGGCGAAATAGACCTCGTTGGTCGCGATCAATGGAACGTTTCGGGCATAGGCGAGTTCCAGCAGACCAGGCTCGATCTGGCGCTCCTGGGTTACGTCATGGCGCATTAATTCGACATAGAGGCGGTCCGGAAAGAGCTGCTGCAAAAGCCCAAAAGCGTTGACAGCCTGATCGGCCTGGCTTTCCAGCAGGAGCCGCCCCACCAAACCGCGCGGCCCGCCGGTGAGGGCAATCAGCCCGTCGGTCATGCCGGAGAGCGTATCCCATCCCAACTGGGGATCGCCGTCGGCCCCGCTTTCCAGGAAAGCGCGGCTGACGAGTTTCAAAAGGTTGCGGTAGCCGGTTTCATCCTGTGCAAGCACGACGAGCTGGTCGGGGCGCTGGTGCACCGGCGGCCGCGTGCCGCCGTTGCCGGCCTCGCGCGCCGGACGCGCCATCGCAAGCTGGCAGCCAATAATCGGCTGGACGCCGGCTTCACGGGCCGCCATGGCGAATTCGAGCGCGCCGAACAGATTGCCGGTATCGGTGACGGCGATTGCCGGCATCGCATGCTCGACGCACAGCTTCACCAGTTCCCTGATGCGGATCGCGCCTTCGGAAAGCGAATAGGCCGAGTGAATCCGGAGATGAACGAAATCGGCGTGCGCCATGTCCGATCATCCCCCGATTCGGGCGCGGGATGATAGCGCGGCGATCTCAGGCGTTGCGGACGCGGCCTTCGACGATGGTGAGGCGACGGTCCATGCGCTGCGCGAGACCGGGATTGTGCGTGGCGATCAAGGCCGCCAGTCCAAAGTCCCGCACCAGACCGATCAGTAGCGCGAAAACCTCGTCCGCCGTATGAGGATCGAGATTGCCGGTCGGTTCGTCCGCCAGCAGCAGCACCGGCCGGTTAGCCAGCGCCCGCGCGATCGCCACGCGTTGCTGCTCGCCGCCCGAGAGCTGGCCCGGACGATGGTCGGTCCGCTCCAAGAGCCCGACACGACCGAGCAGCTCCTGCCCGCGTTTCGCGGCAGCGCCCTTGCCGACCCGAGCGATCATCTGCGGCACCATCACGTTTTCGAGTGCCGAGAACTCGGGCAGCAGATGGTGATACTGGTAGACGAAGCCGATCTCGCTGAGACGCAGGCCCGTTCTATCATCGTCGCCGAGTTTAACCGCCTCGTTAGTGCCGATCCGTATCGCGCCGGAGTCCGGCTGCTCCAAAAGCCCGGCAATTTGTAACAGGGTCGACTTGCCCGAACCGGACGGACCGACCAGCGCGACCATCTCACCGCGGTTGATCGTCAGCGTTGCATCGCGGATCACTTCGAGCCGCCGGCCGCCGCCCTGGTCGAAACCGCGCATTACCTTTTCGAGCCTCAGAACCGCTTCACTCATAGCGAAGCGCCTCCACCGGATCGAGGCGCGCCGCGCGCCAGGCCGGATAGATCGTCGCGAGAAACGACAGCGCCAGCGACATGCCGCAGACCCAGGCGACTTCCACCGGATCGACGATCGCCGGCAGCTTCGAAAGGAAGTAGATCTCCGCCGAGAACAGCTCGGTACCCGACAGACTCTCGAGCCAGCCCTTGATCGTGTCGATGTTGCGAGCGAACGCGAGCCCGAGCAGGAACCCAAGGGCCGTTCCCACCACGCCGATGCTGGCGCCGCTCATGAAAAAGATGCGCATGATGCCGGCGCGCGACGCGCCCATCGTGCGCAAGATCGCAATATCGCGACCCTTGTTCTTCACCAGCATGATCTGACCGGAAATGATGTTGAACGCGGCCACCACGATGATAAGCGTCAGGATCAGGAACATGACGTTCCGCTCGACCTCGATCGCGTTGAAAAAACTCGAATTTGTGCGCTGCCAGTCCAGGATGCGGTACTCCGGTCCGAGCGCGCCAAACAGCTCCGCGCCGACGAGGAACGCCTGGTCGGCATCATCGACCATGACCTCCACAGAATTGACCGCATCCGGCAGGCGGAAATAGAGCTGCGCCGCTTCGAGCGGTATGTAGACGAAGCTGCTGTCGTATTCGTACATGCCGATCTCGAAGACCCCGACGATCCGGTAGGTCTTCATGCGCGGTATGCTGCCCAGAACCGTCGTCGTGCCTTGCGGCGAGATCAGGGTGATCGTGTCGCCAATCGTGGCTCTGAACCGTTCCGCCATGCGTCTGCCGATGATGGCGGCGTCGATGCCGTGGAACTCATCGAAGGCGCCCGGGGTAATCGTGTCCGCGAGGATCGGGTGCGCCGCCAAGTCTTCGGCCTTCATCCCGCGCACGATGGCGCCGATCGCCTGGCTGTCGCGCGTCGCCATGACCTGCGCTTCGATATAGGGCGTCGCGCGCACAACCAAAGGAATGGCGTCGGTTTGTGCTACCAGCGCGTCATAATTCGTGATCGGGCCTTCGCTGCTGCTGATGGTCAGGTGGCCATTGAGACCGAGAATACGCGACATTAGTTCTTCGCGAAACCCGTTCATCACCGACATGACGATGATGAGCGTGGCAACGCCGAGCGCGATGCCAAGGAACGAGAAACCTGCGATGACGGAAACGAAGCCTTCCTTGCGCCGCGGTCTCAGATACCGCATCGCCACCATGCGTTCGAAGGCAGAGAACATGCGTGTCAGGCCGTCAGCCGTTTCAGGGCCGCATCGAGCGGAATCTCCTCGCGTGCACCGGTCGCGCGTCGCTTGAGCTCGACCGTGCCGGCCGCCAGCCCGCGCGGACCGACCACGAGTTGCCAGGGCAGCCCGATCAAATCCATGTCGGCAAATTTTGCGCCCGGCCGCACGTCCCGATCGTCGTAAAGCACTTCGACGCCGGCAGTGTGCAGTTTTCCGTAGATGTCGTCGCACAGCGCGCAGGACGCGGCGTCGGAGACCTTGAGATTGACCAAACCGACATGGAAAGGCGCCACGCTCTCCGGCCAGATGATACCGGCATCGTCATGGTTCGCTTCGATGATTGCGCCCACCAGTCGCGACACGCCGATACCGTAGGAGCCCATATGCACCGCCGTTGAACTTCCGTCAGGTCCGGCGACGCGTGCGCCCAGCGGTTCGGAATATTTGGTGCCGAAATAGAAGATGTGGCCGACCTCGATGCCGCGCGCTTCAAGTAGATCGCCGGCCGCGACGCCAGATCTTGCCGGATCGTGCCGATCATCGGTGGCTGCGTAGAGTCGCGTCCACTCCCGAACGATCGGCTCCAAGTCGCCCTCGTAGTCCGGCTCCTGCGCCAGCACGTCGAACCTGAGAAAATCCCTGTGGCAATAGACCGCGCTTTCGCCTGTCTCGGCCAAGATGATGAACTCGTGGCTCAGGTCGCCGCCGATCGGGCCGCTTTCGGCCGCCATCGGGATCGCTTTCAGTCCCATGCGCGCATAAGTACGCAGATAGGCGACGAAGAACCGGTTGTAGGAACGCTTCGCACCTTCGAAGTCGAGATCGAACGAATAAGCGTCCTTCATCAGGAATTCGCGCCCGCGCATGACGCCGAACCGGGGGCGCACTTCGTCCCGAAACTTCCATTGGATGTGATAGAGCAGCTTCGGCAGGTCGCGGTAGCTCCTCAATTCCTGCGCGAAGATATCGGTGATCAGCTCCTCGTTCGTCGGCCCATAGAGCATTTCGCGGTCGTGCCGATCGACGATCCGCAGCATCTCCTTGCCGTAGTCGTTGTAGCGACCGGACTTCTTCCAGAGATCGGCCGACTGAATCGTCGGCATCAGCACTTCCTGGCAACCAGCTCGGTCTTCTTCCTCGCGCACGATCTGCTCGATACGTCGAAGCACGCGGAAGCCGAGCGGCAGCCATGAATAGATGCCTGCGCTCGCCTGCCGGATCATACCGGCCCGCAGCATCAGCCGATGCGAAACGACCTGCGCCTCTGCCGGCGTTTCCTTCATGGTCGGCATGAAGTAGCGCGTCAGCCGCATGAACCTTCCCTGTCGAATTGCTGGCCCGCGCGGGCGGGGCCCTCGAAAAACGGTCCGGATTCCGGGCCCGAAACGGCCGGCACTCTAGGCAAAGGCCCCTGCCCTGTCCATGGCCACCGGCGGCAGCATGATAGACTTCTTTGTGGCGACTCGGTGACCGATCCGACGCCGCAGCGGGGGCTGCGACAGCGACGATCCAGGACCGGCCGGGTCGCCAGAGGGGACGTCATTCGCCCGCCAACACCGGGCACCAGGGGGCAGTCCATGCTTGAACGTCTGTTCGGGCTCAACGAGCTCGGCACCAATCCGCGTCGCGAGATTCTCGCCGGCGTCACGACCTTTCTCACCATGGCCTACATCATCTTCGTCAATCCGCAGATCCTGTCCGGGTCGGGGATGGATCTTGGCGCAGTGTTCGTCGCCACCTGCCTCGCTGCCGCGTTCGGCAGCGCGTTCATGGGCCTTTATGCCAACTATCCGATCGCACTCGCACCGGGGATGGGTCTCAACGCCTACTTCACCTTCACGGTCGTCGGAACACTTGGATACACGTGGCAAGTGGCGCTTGGCGCTGTTTTCATCTCGGGCATTCTTTTCTTCATCCTGTCGGTCACACCGGTTCGCGAATATATCGTCGATAGCATTCCGAAAAGCCTCAAGATGGCGATCGGCGCCGGCATCGGACTCTTTCTCGGGATCATCGGACTGCAAGAGGCCGGGGTCGTCGTCGATCATCCGGCGACGCTTGTCACGCTCGGCGATCTTACGAGCGAGTCGGTCATTCTGGCTGCCATCGGGTTGGTGCTTATGGCCATTCTCGACGCCTGGAAGGTGCCGGGAGCCATCATTATTTCGATTCTCACGCTCACCGCTTACGGATTGCTCTTCGGCGACACTCAGTGGGCTGGAATCGCCGACACGCCGCCAAGCCTTACGACCTTCCTAGAGATGGACATCGGGGGGGCGCTCGAAGTCGGTGCGATCACCATCATCTTCACGTTCCTTTTCGTCGATTTCTTCGACAATACCGGGACGCTGATCGGCGTGGCCCACCGGGCTGGGCTTCTGACCAAGGACGGCAAGCTGCCGAGGCTGCGGAAGGCCCTGATCGTCGACAGCACCGCTGCGATGGCCGGTGCGGCGCTCGGCACTTCGACTACAACCAGCTACATCGAAAGCGCTGCCGGTGTGCGTGCCGGCGGCCGCAGCGGCCTTACAGCGGTGGTCGTGGCGACCCTGTTCCTGCTGGCACTGTTCTTCGCACCGCTCGCCGGCATGATCCCGGTTTACGCCACAGCTCCTGCCCTGATCTATGTCGCCTGCCTCATGGCACGCGGCATGTCGGAGTTCGATTGGGAGGACGTGACCGAGTATGTGCCGGCGGTCGTGACCGCCATCGCGATGCCGCTCACCTACTCGATCGCACACGGTATCGCCTTCGGCTTCATTACCTACGCGGTAATAAAGATCGGCGCCGGCCGTTACAAAGAGGTTAAGCCGGCGATCGCCATTCTGGCGGTGTTGTTCGTTGTCAAGTTTGCGTTTGCCTGATTGTTTGCGTCGCCGCGGCGCCCTCCTCGGGCGCTAAGGCGCGCGATACCAGGCCGGTTTGGCTTTGAGAATTTGCCGATAAACCGGGCATTTTTCGTCATGCGCGCCGGGCAGATATCCGGTACTCATCAGGAACTCGCCGACGATCTCGCCGCCGGTGAAACGGAAAGTTCTTCTGAAGAGCTTGACCCACTCGTCCTTGGTCAGCGGATGCTGGGCATCGAGCCAGGCCTCGAACGACCCGTGCTCGCGCTGCAATTCTTTCACCTTCTTCGCGTTGTCGATGGCCGCATCGACCTTGAGCCGATTGCGGACGATGCCGGCGTCGGCGAGCAGGCGCGCCCGATCCCGTTCGCCGAAACGTGCCACCTTTTCGATCTCGAACCCCCGATAGGCTTTCCGGAACGCCTCGCGTTTCCTGAGGATCGTGAGCCAGCTCAGTCCGGCCTGATTGATCTCGAGAATCAGACGCTCGAACAGCGCATCGTCGTCATGCAGCGGGAAGCCGTACTCGGTGTCGTGATAGGGACCGTGAAACGGGTGCCCGGGCGCCGCAGCGCAATAGCCGCTCATCCGAAATACCGCATCAGGAGAAAGATCAGGACGACATAGATGAGTGCCTTACCGACGACCGTCCAGCCCTCCCGACGCACCGGCACGGCGCCTGACGCGCCATCGGCAGCCGGCCGTTCGCCCGGCAGCACCAGTGTGGGGACAAAACGCGCCAGCCACCGCATGCTGCGCGACGCAATCGCGGGCGCAGGCTGAAACAACCGCACATCGCTCAGACGAAGAATCAGCACCAGCAGCATGCCGCTGGCGAATCCGCCGAGATGCGCGAACCACGCGACTCCAGCCTGCGCGGCCCCACCGACGAAAGCTGCGTCCCAGGCCATCGCCGCATTCAGGATCAGGTCGAGCCCCACCACGAGCGAGGCCGGCGCCAGAATCGGCACGACATTGAATGCCAGGATCAGGATACGGGCGCGGGGATGCAGCAGCAGGTAGGCGCCCATCACGGCCGACACCATACCGCTCGCACCAATCATCGCGTACGGATAATCAAACCAGCCTTGCGTCAGGGCAGCGGCAACGGCGGTCAGCACGACGAATAGCAGGTACCGCACGTGCCCGAGGGCATCCTCGATATTGTCGCCGAAGACCCAGAGCGCGACGATATTGCCGATCAGGTGTAGCCAGCTGCCATGCAGGAAGATATGCGTGATCAGCCCGAGCAGGCCGTGTGCCGGTCCCGGTCCGTCGGCGAGCGAGAAAATCTGAGTCGGGAAGAATGCATAGACCTGCCAGTTGAACAGACCGATTTCCTGCGCGAGAAATCCGATCACCATAAGCACGATCAAGCCCTGATTGACCCAGGCGCGGCGTATGCGGACCAACGGATTGCCGTCGTGCAGAACCAGCATTGCCGCCGTAGTCCCTTCCCCGCAGCCGCGGCCGCACGATCCCGCGATCAGGGCGCGCGGAACGACAGCCAGTCCGATTCGACGAGGTAGTAGATACCGAGCCAGATCGCGGCTGCAATGACGGTCGTGATCGCGCCTTTCAACCACAACCGTGGGTTCGACGGTGCGCTGGTCGCGTGCCCCTCGTCCGGCCGGTCCGGCACGCGAACGCCCCAAGGCAGCACGGCAAACAGCACCACCCACCAGGCGATGATGTAGACCATGATGCCGGTGAACCAGGTCATTAAAGTCGGGCCCCGTTCTGCTGCGTCAGCGTTGCTCGAGTTCGATCAGCGTGCCGAAGAAGTCCTTCGGATGCAGGAACAGGACAGGCTTGCCATGTGCGCCGATCCTGGGTTCTCCATCGCCCAACACGCGGGCGCCCGCGGCCCGCAGCCTGTTCCGTGCCGCATGGATATCGTCGACCTCGTAGCAAATATGGTGGATGCCGCCCGAGGCATTGCGCTCAAGGAAGTTCGCAATCGGCGAATTGGCGCCCAGCGGGTGAAGCAATTCGATCTTCGTGTTCGGCAGATCAACGAATACCACGGTTACGCCATGTTCCGGCTGGTCGAGCGGCGCGGATACCTTGGCGCCGAGCGTATCGCGATAGAGCGCGCTCGCAGCGGGCAAGTCCGGCACCGCGATGGCGACATGGTTGAGGCGTCCAATCATGACAGGCTCCGGATCATGGCAGGCGGACCAGATGTATGTCGGTCAGCGGCTTCTTGCCAAGAGTGCCATGCGCGGTGCGACGAACTGCCCGCCGCAACAGCTCGCGCAGCGCCGGATCGTCGCGCCGGGTCGGGCTGTCGGCATCTTCGATAGCGTCGCGAATCGCGTCCTGCAGATCGGCGAGGAGTTCGGTCCCGTCCGCCGGATCGACCAGCCCGGGCGCCGATATTTGCGGGTCGGCCACGAGATCCCCGCGACGATCGACCACGACCGTTGCCATTACCGTGCCGCTGAAGGCCAAACGATGCCGCTCGCGCATCAGCCCGCCCGACAACGGCACAAGCATCGTTCCATCGAGCGCAAGGCGGCCTGAGGGCACCTCGCCGACAATTTCGGCCCGCCCGGGCGCGAGACGCACCGCCTGTCCGTTCCCGATCACCACCGCTTCGGGCACCTGGCACTCGAGGGCGAGCATCGCATGAGCCTGCATGTGACGATGCTCGCCATGAACCGGAACGGCGATCCTGGGCCGGACCCAGCCGTACATTGTTGCCAGCTCCTCGCGGGCGGGGTGACCTGACACATGGACGAACGCATCGCGCGTCGTCACGACCTCAACACCCAGTTTCACGAGATCGTCCTGCAACCGGGCAATCGCCCGCTCGTTGCCGGGAATGACGCGCGACGAAAAGATCACGGTGTCGCCGGGATCGAGGGTGACATGCGGATGCTGACCGCGCGCGATGCGGGCCAACGCCGAGCGCGGCTCGCCCTGGCTGCCGGTGCAAACCATCAGGATCGCCTCCCGCGGCAAAAAGCCGATATCGTGCTCTTCGACGAAGGCCGGCAGTCCTTCGAGATAACCAGTTTCGCGCGCCGCCTCTTCCATGCGATAGAGCGAACGCCCGACCAGAGCCGCACTGCGACCGTGCGCTGCCGCGACCAAGGCTGCCGTCTCGAGCCGCGCGACATTGCTGGCAAAGCAGGCGACGGCGACGCGGCCCCTACGACCGGCAACCAGCTTCATCAGCCCCTCGCGCACCTCGGATTCCGAACCCGAGGCACCGGGCACGAGTGCGTTTGTTGAATCGCACACCATCGCGAGCACGCCCTCTTCGCCGAGCCGGCGCAGGGCCGCCTCGTCCGTCAATGGCCCGACCAGCGGCTCGGGATCGAGCTTCCAGTCGCCGGTATGAAGCACCGTGCCAAGTTCTGTCCGGATCACCACGGCATTCGGCTCAGGGATGGAATGCGTCAGCGTCACCAGCTCGAGATCGAAGGGAGTCAAAGAAACATGGCCCGACATCGGGAGCTCGACGATCGGTACCTTTTCCTGCAACGAGGTCTCCTTCAGCTTGCGGCGCAGCACCGCCGCGGCAAATGGTGTCGCGTAGACCTTGCATTGCAGGCGCGGCCAGAGATACGGCACGGCACCGAGATGATCCTCGTGGGCATGGGTCAACACGAGACCGACGAGCCGATCGTGCTGCTCCACGATGAACGAGGGATCCGGCATGATCAGCTCGATCCCCGGCGTCGTATCGTCCCCGAACGTGACGCCGCAATCGATCGCCAGCCACCGCCCGGCATGACCGTAGAGATTGAGATTCATGCCGATCTCGCCGGCCCCACCGAGCGGCAGGAACAGCAGCTCGTCCTTGCCGGGGATCACGCCCGACGGACCTTTGCGTTGCGCCGGTAGATCTCGACGAGCCCGCGCATGGTGAGGTCGGGATCCAACTCCTCCAGCACGTCCGTCGCCCCAAAGAACAGGGGCGCGAGGCCGCCCGTCGCAACAACGGTCATTGGCTTGCCCGACTCCGCCTTGATGCGCATGACCAGTCCCTCGATCAAACCGATATAGCCCCAGAAAATTCCCGACTGCATGGCGGTCAAAGTACCGGTGCCGATCGCTTTGGCGGGCCTGGCAACCTCGATCCGTGGCAGCATGGCCGTCGCGCTGTGCAACGTATCGAGCGAGAGCTGAACGCCGGGCGCGATCGCGCCGCCGCAATAGTCGCCGTTCTCCGCAATCACATCGAACGTCGTCGCGGTTCCGAAATCGACCACGATCAGCGCACCCTTGTACGCGACATGCCCGCCCACGGCGTTGGCAAGCCGGTCGGCACCCGCTTCCTGCGGACGATCCAGCCGCACGCTCATACCGAGGTCGAGCGCCGGATCGCCGACGATCAGCGGTTCGCAGTTGAAATGCTCGCGACAGAGCTGCTTGAGATGAAACACCGTCGTCGGCACCACGCTGGCAATGATGGCGGCATCGATGGCGGTCCGATCGTGGCGGCCAAGTTCCAGCAACTTGGCGAGCCAGACGACATATTCGTCAGCCGTCCGTCCGGCTTGGGTAGCGATGCGCCAGAAGCCGCGCTGATCCGCCCCGTCATAGAGCGCAAACTTCGTCAGCGTATTGTTCGCGTTGATCGCCAGCAGCATCGCCAGCTCCTCAAGCCGCCATCATCGCGACGTCGCCGGCACTGATCCGCCGGGTTTCGCCGGACAGAAGTTCCAGCAACAGGGCCCCATCGGAACAGAGGTCCAGAAACCGCCCGCTCAATGTTTCGCCCCCGCCGATCCGCACCGTCAGCAGTTCGCCGCTGCGGTGTCCCGCCGCGAGCCAGCTGCCTCGGACGCGCTCGAACCCTTCGGCCCGCCAGATACGGTAACCCGCCTCGAAATGACGGGCAAAACGCACAAGCAGATCATCCGCAGTAACGGCCCCGGCACCTGCCGCGACCAGGCTGATCGCCGGATACGGCGTATCGGCTGGCGCCGAGGCGATATTGGCGCCGACGCCGGCAACGACAAAGTCGGGACCCGTGATACTTTCCTCGATCGTCACCGACGGGCCGGATTCGAGCAGGATGCCGGCCACCTTGGCGCCGTCGATCAGCAAATCGTTGGGCCATTTGTAGCGCACGCGGCCGGCGCCGCCGGAGAGCGACCCGACCACCGCTTCTCCGAGCGCAATCGCGCAAACGAATCCTAGCTGAGGCGCGACGTTCATGCCGACGCTCGGCCGCAGCACGAGCGACAAATAGAGGTTGCCCGGTGGCGAACTCCAGCCCCGGCCACGGCGTCCCCGTCCGGACGTTTGTTCGCCAGCCCAGACGAGGGTGCCTTCGGGCGCACCCTGCTCAGCGAGCAAACGCGCGGCATCGTTGCTGCTGCCGATCGTCTCGTACCGGTGAAGTGCATAAAAACTCGAGAGGGTAACGCCCGTCATCCGGCAAACAGCGACGCGGCCGCCCTGGCAGCCGTATTGAGCAGCGGCCCCGGCATTGCCACGAAGAGCACGATGAGAACGCCGGCGACCCCGATCACCGAACCGAGCTTCCAGCCCAGCGGCTTGTCGAAAGCCTCAGCCGGCTCGTCAAAATACATTACTTTCACGATTCGAACGTAGTAGAAGGCCGCCACGACGCTCGCCACCACGCCGATCACCGCCAGCGGATAGAGCCCGGCGTCGATTGCCGCCATGAAAACGTAGAATTTGCCGAAGAAACCCGCGAGCGGCGGAATTCCGGCCATCGAGAACATGAAGGCCCCGAACGCCGCCGCCATCATCGGATTCGTCTTGTGCAATCCGGCGAGGTCCGAAATGCTCTCGACCATGCGTCCCCGCAGTCGCATCGCGAGGATGCACCCGAACGTGCCCAGGGTCATGACGAGATAGATCGCCATGTAGATCAGGACACCGCGTACCCCCTGTTCTGTACCGGCCGCAAGACCCACCAGCGCATAGCCGATATTGCCGATTGAGCTGTAGGCCATCAGCCGTTTGATGTTCGTCTGGTTGATCGCGGCAACCGCGCCGAGAATCATCGAAGCGATCGCAATGAACACGATGATCTGCTGCCATTCGTGGGCGAGTTCACCAAACGGCCCATACATGACGCGTACGAACAGCCCGATCGCCGCCACCTTTGGCGCAACGGCAAAAAAGGCGGTTACCGGCGTCGGTGCACCCTCGTAAACATCCGGTGTCCACATGTGAAACGGAACGGCGGACACCTTGAACGCGAGGCCGGCCACCACGAACACGATACCGGCGATCAATCCGATCGACGCGCCCCCGCCACCTGCCAGGACCACGGCGATACTGTCGAACCCGGTCGCGCCGGTGAAGCCGTAAACGAGCGAACCGCCATAGAGCAGCATTCCCGAAGAAAGGGCACCGAGAACAAAGTATTTCAGTCCGGCTTCCGTCGATCGCAGCGTGTCGCGCCGAAAGGCGGCCACCACATAGAGCGCCAGGCTCTGGAGTTCCAGACCGATATAAAGTGCGATGAGGTCGTTGGCCGATATCATCATCATCATGCCCAGAACGGCAAACAGCAACAGGATCGGGAACTCGGGCTGAGTCATGTATTCGCGATCGAGATAGTCGAGCGACATCAGGACCGCCAGCCCGGCGCCGGCGATAACCAGCACCTTGAGGAAGGTTCCAAACTCGTCCGCCACAAACAGACCGTTGAATGCGAGTTGTCGCCCATCGGCCCCAACCAGGACCAGGACCAATGCCGCGACGAGTGTCGCGATCGTCAGCCAGCCGGCCAGCGCATCGTCCTTGATCCGACGGAATGCGCTGAACAGCAGGATCGCCATCCCCGCCAGCGTGATAAAAATCTCGGGCAGCGCGACGTCGTAAGCCTGTTCCATTCGCTACTCTCCGCCCGTGAGGCCGACGAAATCGCCGAGCTCTGCCAGCGAAGGCGCCGACGAATTCGCGCGCGCCAACTCGTAGTTCTCAATCAGGTTGTTGACCGATGGCGACATGATGTCGATAAACGAGCTCGGGTAGACACCCATCCACATCACGATCACGAGCAGCGGAACAAAGATGGCGATCTCGCGCCGATTGAGATCGAGCATGTCCATCAGGTCGGGTTTTGTCAGTTTTCCGAAGATCACCCGGCGATAGAGCCAGAGCATATAGGCCACACCGAGTATCAGGCCCGTCGCGATCAGCAGGGCGAGCCAGGTGTTGACCTGGAACGCCCCGACCATCACGAGGAACTCGCCGATGAAGCCGCTGGTGCCCGGCATGCCGACCGACGCCAGCATGAACACCATGAAGACGAAGGCATAGCGCGGCATCCGGTGGACCAGCCCGCCGTAGCGTGCGATCTCGCGGCTGTGCAGCCGGTCGTAGACGACGCCAACGCAAAGGAAGAGCGCCGCCGACACGATGCCATGGCTCAGCATCTGGTAAAGAGCCCCTTCGACACCCTGCTGCGTCAGGGTGAACGTGCCTGCCGTCACGAAGCCCATATGGGCCACGGACGAATAGGCGATCAGCTTCTTCATGTCCTCCTGGGCGAGCGCAACCAGCGAGGTGTAGATGACCGCGACGACCGAGAGCGTGAAGATCAGCGGCGCAAAGAGCGCCGAGGCATCGGGCAGCATTGGGATCGAGAAACGCAGAAAACCGTAGGCACCCATCTTCAGCAGCACGCCGGCCAGAATGACCGAACCGGCCGTGGGGGCTTCGACATGCGCGTCCGGCAACCAAGTGTGCACGGGCCACATCGGTACCTTGACGGCGAACGAAGCGAAAAACGCCAGCCACAGCCACGTCTGAACCGCCGGATCGAAGCGGTACGTCATCAGGGTCGGAATGTCGGTCGTGCCGGCTTCGAAGTACATGTAAAGGATCGCCAGCAGCATCAGGACCGAACCGAGCAACGTATAGAGAAAAAACTTGAACGCTGCGTAGACACGCCGTGCACCGCCCCAGACGCCGATGATCAGGAACATTGGGATCAGCACGCCCTCGAAGAAAATGTAGAAACCGACGAAATCGAGCGCGCAGAACATGCCGACCATCAGCGTTTCGAGGACGAGGAAGGCGACCATGTATTCCTTGACGCGGATCTTGATCGAATCCCAGCTCGCCAGCACGCAGATCGGCGTCAGCAGGGTCGACAGCAGAACGAACAGCACCGAAATGCCGTCGACGCCCATGTAATAGGAAATGTCGAACTCCGGAAGCCACTCTGTCCGCTCGACGAACTGGAAGCCCTCGACGCCGCGCTCGAACTGGAACCAGAGTTCAAGCGAAATTGCGAAGGTCAGACAGGATGCGAACATCGCCACGTTGCGGGCGTTGCGCGCGACGATCGCCTCGTCGCCTCGGATGGTGAGGATGATCAGCGCCCCCACCAGCGGCAGGAAAGTGACGAGCGAGAGGATCGGGAGACCTTCGAACATGCCCTAGTTCCTTCGCACGAACAGGTACCAGGAGATCAGCGCGACGACGCCGATCAGCATGGCGAAGGCATAGTGGTAGACGTAGCCGCTCTGCAGCCGCCCGGCCCGCCGGGCGAGGTTTCGCGTTGCCGCGGCGATTCCATCGGGGCCGAACCCGTCGATTACCGCTCCGTCGCCACCTTTCCACAGGCCGGCTCCGAGCCAGCGTGCCGGCCCGACGAACATGCGGTCGTAGAATTCGTCGAAGTACCATTTGTTCAGCAGGAACAGATACAGGCCGTGCAAGCGAGCGGAGAGCTTCTGCGGCAGCCGCGGGTCGCGGATGTAGAACCACCAGGCAATTGCAATGCCGGCAAGGCCGACGACCAGTGGCGCCAGCTTTACCCAGAGCGGCACCTGATGCGCTGCCTCGATGCTGTTGTTTTCCTCGAGCACCAGGATCGACTGACCCCAGAAACCCGCCATTTCGCGGCCGACAAAATATTCATAGGCCAGGATGCCGGCAAACACTGCGCCAAGTGCGAGAACGGCCAACGGTCCGAGCATGACCCAGGGCGATTCGTGGACATGGTGCATCGTCTCGTGATCTGCGCGCGGCGTGCCGTGGAACGTCATGAAGATCAGGCGCCAGGAATAGAAGGCCGTCATTACCGCGGCCGCGATGCCGAGCCAGAAAGCGTACCGGCCGACACCGGTTTGAGCGCCCCATGCCGCTTCGAGGATGATGTCCTTCGAATAGAAGCCGGCGAACCCGAAGAGTCCGGGAATGCCCATGCCGGCCAGCGCCAGGCTGCCGATCCACATGTAGGCATAGGTGATCGGAATCTTGCGCCAGATGCCTCCCATTTTCCGCATGTCCTGCTCGTTCGACATCGCGTGGATGACCGAGCCGGCGCCGAGAAACAGCAGGGCCTTGAAGAAGGCGTGCGTAAACAGATGGAACATGGCCGCGCCGTACGCCGAAACCCCGGCAGCGAAAAACATGTAGCCAAGCTGGCTGCAGGTCGAATAGGCGATCACGCGCTTGATGTCGTTCTGCACGAGCCCGACCGTGGCGGCGAAGAAAGCCGTCGTGGCGCCCACGATCGAGACGATCATGAGTGCGGTGGGCGCGTACTCGAACATCGGCGAGAGCCGGCAAACCATGAACACGCCGGCCGTCACCATCGTCGCCGCATGGATCAGGGCCGAGACCGGCGTCGGGCCTTCCATCGCATCGGGCAGCCAGGTGTGCAGACCGAGCTGTGCCGACTTACCCATCGCGCCGATAAAGAGCAGGATACAGATCGTTTCCAGCGCGTTGAGCTGCAAGCCGAGAAAATTGATGGTTGTGCCGGCCATTCCCGGCACCGCATCGAAGACGGAATCGAAACTAACGGAACCGAAGACCAGGAACACGGCCATGATGCCGAGCGCGAAGCCGAAATCGCCGACGCGATTGACGATAAACGCCTTGATCGCCGCCGCATTGGCCGACGGCCGATCGTACCAGAACCCTATCAGCAAATAGGAACTGAGACCGACACCTTCCCAGCCGAAAAAGAGCTGCATGAAATTGTCAGCCGTCACGAGCATCAACATGCAGAACGTAAACAGGCTGAGATAGGCCATGAAACGGGGTATCGACGGGTCATGGCGCATGTAGCCGATCGAGTAGACATGGACCATCGCCGATACGACGGTAACCACGATCAGCATCACGGCAGTCAACTGGTCGACCCGGATCGACCAGGGTGCATCGAACATGCCGGAATCGAACCAGGCAAAAAGCTCGGTCGTTCGCGGTTGTCCACCGAGCGCAACCTCGACGAACACGACGATCGACAGAACCATGGAGGCCAACATGGCACCGCAGGTCACCGCCTGGGCACCCTTGTCGCCGATCCAGCGGCCGAAGAGTCCGGCGACGATCGCGCCGATCAGCGGCAGTATGACAATGGCCACGTCCATGCCCGATCAGCCCTTCATGATGTTGATGTCTTCAACCGCGATGGATCCGCGGTTGCGGAAGTAGACGACCAGGATGGCAAGGCCGATGGCGGCTTCCGCCGCAGCAACGGTCAGAACGAACATGGTAAAGATCTGACCGACCAGATCGCCGAGGAATGCGGAAAAAGCCACCAGGTTGATATTGACGGCGAGCAGCATCAGCTCGATCGACATCAGGATGATGATGACATTCTTGCGGTTGAGAAAAATCCCGAAGATGCCGATCGCGAACAGTATTGCGGCGACCGTCAGGTAGTGCGAAAGGCCGATCTGGATCATCAGACCCCGCTCCCGGTCGGCACGTCGCGTACCTCGATCGAGTCCTCGCGGCGACGCGCGACCTGGCGGCCAATGCGCTGTTTTTTGACACCCTCGCGCTGACGCAGCGTCAGCACGATCGCGCCGATCATCGCAACCAGCAAAACCAGACCCGCAGCCTGGAACAGATAGAAGTAGTCCGTGTAGATCACCCGACCGAGCGCCTCGGTGTTGGTAACCTGATCGACCGGTGGCGCCGGCACCGCCACGGCCATTGTTGCTTCCGGCGAGAACGCCCAGCCACCCAGAACCGTCAGCAACTCAACCACCAGGATCAGGCCGATCAATGCGCCGACCGGCAAATAGTTCAGGAATCCTTCACGGAGTTCGCTGAAGTTTATATCGAGCATCATGACGACGAACAGGAACAGCACCGCGACCGCGCCGACATAGACGATCACCAGTATCATCGCGAGAAACTCGGCCCCAATGAGCACAAACAGTCCCGCCGAATTGAAGAAGGCGAGGATCAGGAACAGCACCGAGTGCACGGGGTTGCGTGCGGCAATGACCATCACGGCCGATGCCATGAGCACGGCGGCGAACATGTAAAAGGCGAGACCCGCCAGAATCATCGAACCCGCGTCCCCATCCGTCGCTGCGCCCTATTATCGATAGGGAGCGTCCGCTTCAATGTTCGCTGCGATCTCCGGCTCCCAGCGGTCGCCGTTCGCTAGCAGCTTGTCCTTGTTGTAGAACAGTTCCTCGCGCGTCTCCGACGCGAATTCGAAGTTCGGACCTTCGACGATCGCATCCACCGGGCAGGCCTCGGCACAGAAGCCGCAATAGATGCACTTCGTCATGTCGATGTCGTACCGGGTCGTGCGCCGGCTGCCGTCATCGCGCGGCTCGGCCTCGATCGTGATCGCGAGCGCCGGGCAGACCGCTTCGCACAGTTTGCAGGCGATGCAGCGCTCCTCGCCGTTCGGATAGCGCCGGAGCGCATGTTCGCCTCGGAAACGCGGGCTGAGCGGACCCTTCTCGTACGGATAGTTGAGCGTCACTTTCGGACGAAAGATGTAACTGAAAGTCAGTCGGAGACCCGAGAGCAACTCGCCCAGCAGCAGGCTGCGGGCGCCGCGTTCGACGGCACTCATCGCACCCCTCCCCGACTTGTCCCCTGCATCCGGCTCATGACGGCAGCCATCCGAAGGCGATCAGCGCGCCCGACGTCACCGCGACCCACAGAAGCGAAAACGGCAGGAAGACTTTCCAGCCAAGCCGCATGAGCTGGTCGTAGCGGTAGCGTGGGAATGTGGCTCGCACCCACAGGAAGAAAAAAAGTACGACGCAGACTTTCAATGCGAACCAGATCGGACCGGGAATCCAGTTGAAAGGTGCGATGTCGACGATCGGCAGCCAGCCGCCGAGGAACAGCACGGTCGTCATGCCGCTCATCAGGATCATGTTGGCGTATTCGCCGAGAAAGAAGAGCGCGAAGCTCATCGACGAGTATTCCGAGAAATACCCGGCGACGAGCTCGGACTCCGCTTCCGGGAGGTCGAACGGCGCGCGGTTCGTTTCGGCGAGTGCCGAGATGAAGAAAATTACAAACATCGGCAGTAGCGGCACCGCGAACCAGACAGTGCGTTGCGCCAGTACGATGTCCGTCAAATTGAGCGAACCGACGCAAACCAGGACAGTGATCAGCACGAAACCGATCGACACCTCGTACGAAACCATCTGCGCTGCCGAACGCAATGCGCCCAGGAACGCATACTTCGAGTTGCTGGCCCAGCCGGCCATGATGATGCCGTACACGCCGAGCGACGAGATTGCGAACAGGTAGAGAATCCCGACATTGATGTCAGCCAGGACCCAGTCCTCGTCGACCGGAATGACCGCCCAGGCAATCATGGCGAGCACGAAGGTCAGCATCGGAGCCGCCAGAAAAATCACGCGGTTGGCGCCGGCCGGAATGATCGTTTCCTTGAACAGCAATTTGACACCGTCGGCAATCGGCTGCAGCAACCCGAACGGACCCACGACATTCGGACCACGACGCAGTTGCATCATCGCGAGCACCTTGCGCTCCGCATAGGTCAGATAGGCGACCGCGAGCAACAGGACGACCACGATGGCCGCGATCTGAAGAAGAATGATCGCCGCCGGCACCCCGTAGCCACTCCAGAACGGACTGTCGAACCACTCAGCCATGTGTGCCCGTCCGAATTGCGCCGCCATTCAGAAACACGCGGGTGCATTCCGCCATCGCGTCCGAAGCCCGTCCGATCGGGTCCGTCATGTAGTAGTTGGCGATCGGCGTCTCGAATGCTGCCGCCTCGACCTTCCCTTCCCGTCCGAACGCTTCCCACTGTGCGGGTTCGACCGTACCAACGGCCGCCAGATGCGGATGCGCCTGATAAAGCATCCGTCGCAGCTGATCGAGATTGTCGAACGGCAAAGGTTTCCCGAGGAACTCCGAGAGTGCGCGCAGGATCGTCCAATCTTCTCGCGCGTCGCCGGGTGGATATACCGAGAGACGGGTCTGCTGCACGCGGCCTTCGGTGTTGACGTAGGTGCCGCTCTTCTCGGTATAGGCCGCGCCCGGCAGGATCACCTCCGCGCGGTGCGCGCCGGCGTCGCCGTGATGACCCTGATAGATCACGAACGCTTTGCCCAGCTGCGCCATGTCGATCTCATCGGCGCCGAGCAGGAAGACGACACCGATCTCGCCGGACTGCGCCCCGGCAAGAATACCAGCCAGATCGCGACCGCCCGTCGACGGGACGAAGCCGATATCGAGGGCTCCGACACGCGCCGCGGCCGTATGCAACATGTTGAACCCGTTCCAGCCGTCGCGAACCATGCCGAATGCCTCGGCAACCTTGCGCGCAAGCGTCAGGACAGCCATGCCGTCCGGTCGCACGATGGCACCCTGTCCCAGAATCAGCATCGGGTTCTTCGCCGCGCGAAGCCTGTCGGCGAACTTGTGCCGACCCTCGATCAACGCTTGTAGTGAATGCGGTCCGTCACCGATATGTTCGACCGGGTAGGTCATATCCCGTTTCGGTCCGATCGTGCCGGCGATGAATCCGCCGCGCAGATGGCGCTTGCGCACGCGCGCATTGATCAACGCCGCTTCCCAGCGCGGATTGGAGCCGACGATCAGACATGCATCGGATCGATCGACTCCCGCAATGGTGGTATTGAAGATGTATCCGGAGCGAACCGCAGGATCGATCGCCGCGCCGTCCTGGCGGCAGTCGCGATGCGGCGAACCGACTGCGTCGAGCAGCGATTTCAGCGCAAACATGGCTTCGACGTCGGCGAGGTCGCCGGCGATCGCAGCGACCTTGCCGCCGCCGACCGCGTCAATTTTGCGGGCAATCGTCTCGAGCGCATCGTGCCAGCTCGCCGGCATCAACCTGCCATTGCGGCGAATGAACGGCCGGTCGAGCCGTTGACGGCGCAACCCGTCATACGAAAATCGGCCTTTATCTCCGAGCCATTCCTCATTCACGGCTTCGTTGAGTCGCGGCAGGACGCGCATGACCTCGCGGCCGCGGCTGTCGATCCGGATACTCGCTCCCACGGCATCGGTAACATCGATCGACTCCGTCTTAACCAGCTCCCAAGGGCGCGCAACGAAAGCATACGGCTTCGACAGCAGGGCCCCGACCGGACAGAGGTCGATGATGTTTCCCGACAGTTCCGACGAAACCGCGCGCTCGACGTAAGTGCCGATCTCCAGATGTTCGCCGCGACCGGTCGCTCCCAGCTCCTCCACGCCCGCGACTTCCGTGATGAATCGCACGCAGCGCGTGCAATGGATGCAGCGCGTCATGGACGTTTTGATCAGAGGGCCGAAATTCTTCTCCTTCACGGCGCGTTTCGGTTCCCGATAGCGACTGCGATCGAATCCGAACGCCATCGCCTGATCCTGCAGATCGCACTCGCCGCCCTGGTCGCAGATAGGGCAGTCGAGCGGGTGATTGATCAACAGGAACTCCATCACGCCCTTGCGTGCATCCCGCGCAACTTTGGAGTTGGTCCGGATGACCATCCCGTCGCCCGCCGGCATCGCACAGGATGCGACCGGCTTCGGCGACTTTTCCATTTCGACCAGGCACATTCGGCAGTTGCCGGCGATCGAGAGACGCTCGTGGTAACAGAAACGCGGCACTTCGGCGCCGGCGAGCTCGCAGGCCTGCAGCACCGTCACGCCTGCGGGAACTTCGATCTCATGCCCGTCGATGGTGAGTTTTGGCATCGCGTTCGCGCCTAGGCGCTTGCCGCCGGACGGCGTTGAATCGGCCAACGCAAGAGTGCAAACGCCCACATCGCCAGCACGTGGATTCCGGGCACGAAAATCAGCAGGCCCCACCAGCCGGACAGACCGGCCCGCTTCGCGATCAGCCACGCCGGCCAGTAGAGCGGTCCAAGCAAGATGATCGCCACCAGGACCCAATGGAGGGAGATGTCGGTGACATCGCTCATAACCCGCTCTCCGCTTCCGGAAAATCGGGCCACCGACCAAGGCCAATCACATAGAGAACGACCGATAGGCCGAGCACAGGAATAACGGTAACCAGGGCCAGCGACGGATCGCGTCCGATCCGGCCCAACACGATCCAGCTCGGAATCAGTACCGCCAGCGTTGCGCCGAGCCATATGAAGAAAAGCGTGCTCATGGTCCCTACTCCGCCGCCGCCCGCCGGCCACGATGCTCGGACATACGTCGCTCGAGCTCGGGCCGGAAATGTCGGATCAGCCCTTGCACCGGCCAGGCCGCGCCGTCACCGAGTGCGCAGATCGTGTGGCCTTCCATCTGCCGCGTCACGGCCTCGAGCATGTCGATCTCGGCGGGATCGGCGTCGCCGCGCACCATGCGCTGCATGATGCGGTAGATCCATCCGGTGCCCTCTCTGCATGGTGTGCACTGGCCACAACTTTCATGCATGTAGAAATGCGACAGTCGTGCGATGGCTGCAACGATGTCCGTCGACTTGTCCATCACGATCACGGCTGCGGTGCCGAGACCGGATTTCACTTCGCGCAGGCTGTCGAAATCCATCAGGATGGTGTCGCAGATCGGTCGCGGGAGGCACGGCACCGACGCACCACCCGGAATCACTGCCAGCAGATTGTCCCAGCCGCCACGCACGCCGCCGCAATGCTTGTCGATCAGCTCGCGCAGCGGAATACCCATCTCCTCTTCGACATTGCACGGATCGTTAACGTGCCCGGAGACGCAGAAGAGCTTGGTGCCGGTGTTTTTCGGTCGACCGAGCGCTGTCCACCAGCCGACACCGCGACGCAGGATCGTCGGTGCAACCGCGATGGTTTCGACATTGTTCACCGTGGTCGGGCAGCCGTAGAGGCCGCAGGCCGCCGGGAAGGGTGGCTTCAGGCGCGGCTGCCCCTTCTTTCCTTCGAGACTCTCGAGCAGCGCGGTTTCCTCGCCGCAGATATAGGCGCCGGCGCCGCGATGCAGAATGACGTCATGGTCGTAACCCGAACCGCAGGCGTTCTTGCCGACCAGTCCCGCCTCGTAGGCCTCGTCGATCGCGTGCTGAAGACGCTCGGCTTCGCGGAAGAACTCGCCGCGAATGTAGATGTAGGTGGCGGTTGCGCCCATTGCGAAGCCCGCCACCAGGCAGCCCTCGACCAGCATGTGCGGATCGAACCGCAGGATTTCGCGGTCCTTGCAGGTGCCGGGCTCGCTCTCGTCCGCATTGACGACGAGATAGGACGGTCGACCGCCCGTATCTTTCGGCATGAACGACCATTTGAGGCCGGCGGGGAAACCCGCACCGCCGCGTCCGCGGAGCTCCGACTTCTTGATGTCGTCGACGATGGCGTCCCGGCCGCGTTCGAGGATCGCCTTGGTATTGTCCCAGATGCCGCGGCGGCGCGCGCCAGCGAGCCTCCAGTCATCGTCACCGTATAGATTGCGAAAGACTCGGTCCTGATCGCGCAGCATCGTTCAGGCCCTCCGCCTTTCGTCGAGCAGCGTGTGCCGCTCCTTGACCGGTTCCGAGCCGCGGCGGCCTTCCTGAGAGCCGGCCCCCGGCGCATCGCCGCGTTTCAGCGCGTCAAGCAGGCGACCGAAACTTTCCGGCGTCAGATCTTCGTAGAAATCGTCGTTGATCTGCACCATCGGCGCATTGCAACAGGCACCCAGGCATTCAACCTCCGAGACCGTGAAAAGGCCGTCGTCGGTCATCTGTTTCAGACCGACACCGAGTTTGCTCTCGCAGACCTTGCGCAGCGCGTCGGAACCGCGAAGCCAGCATGGCGTCGTACGGCAGATCTGAACGTGATACTTGCCGACCGGGTTCAGATTGAACATCGAATAGAAGGTCGCCACCTCGTATACGCGGATCGGCGCCATATCGAGCAGCCCCGCGACATGATCCATCGCCGAGCGCGGCAGCCAGCCGCCGGCCTGGCGCTGTGCGAGGTCGAGCAACGGCAGCACTGCACTCGCCTGCCTGCCGGCCGGGTAGCGCAAGACGATCTTCCGCGCTGCCTCCGCATTTGCGGCATCGAAGGCAAAGCTGGTCGGCTGTTTGGCCATGGCCACGTCTGCACTCATCGATCGATCTCACCGAACACAATGTCCATCGAACCCAGTATCGCAACGGAATCCGCAAGCATGTAGCCCCTGCAGCAAAAATCCATTGCGGACAAATGGACGAATCCCGGCGCCCGGATCTTGCAGCGATAGGGACGATTGCTGCCGTCTGAAACGAGGTAGACCGCGAACTCGCCCTTCGGCGCTTCGACCGCGGCATAGACTTCGCCTTCCGGAACACGGAATCCTTCGGTGTAGAGCTTGAAGTGATGGATCAAGGCTTCCATCGAATGTTTCATGTCGTCCCGGCGTGGCGGCACGATCTTGCGGTCGTCGCTCACAAACGCGCCGCCCGGCATGTCGACGAGGCACTGCTTGATGATCCGAAGGCTCTGACGCATCTCTTCCATGCGCACGAGATAACGGTCGTAGCAATCGCCGTTCTTGCCGATCGGAATGTCGAAGGCGACCTTGTCGTACGCCATGTACGGCTGCGACTTGCGCAGATCCCATGGGATTCCCGACGCGCGGATCATGGGCCCGCTGAAACCCCAGTCCAGCGCGTCGTCCGCCTTGACCGTGCCGATGTCGACCAGACGCTGCTTGAAGATGCGATTCTCCGACAGCAGCGAATCGATATCGTCGACGACCTTCGGGAATCCTTCGGCCCACTCGCCGATATAGTCGATCAGACCCGCCGGCAGATCCTGGTGCACGCCGCCTGGGCGGTAATACGCCGCATGCAGGCGCGCGCCCGACACCCGTTCGTAGAATTCCATCAGGATCTCGCGCTGCTCGAAGCACCAGAGGAACGGCGTGATCGCGCCCACGTCCATGGCGTAGGCCGGTACGTTCAGCAGATGATTGAGGACGCGCGTGATCTCGTCGAACAGCGTGCGGATATATTGCCCGCGCGGCGGCACTTCGAGACCGAGCAGCCGCTCGATGGCGAGCACGTAGGCGTGCTCCTGACACATCGGCGAGACGTAATCGAGCCGGTCGAAGTAGGGAATCGCCTGCAGATAAGTCTTGTACTCGATCAGCTTCTCGGTGCCGCGATGCAACAGGCCGATATGCGGATCGAGCCGCTCAACCACCTCGCCGTCCATCTCCATCACGAGGCGCAGCACGCCATGCGCCGCCGGATGCTGCGGTCCAAAATTGAGCGTCAGCGGTTTGATCGTCGTTTCGGTCATGAAGGCTTGCTCGCCTTCTCGTCGCCCGGCAGCGCGCGGCCGTCGCCGAGCATCCCTTCCCAGGGGCTGAGGAAGTCGAAGCGGCGAAACTCCTGTACGAGCTCGACCGGGCGGTACACGACGCGCTTCTGCGCCTCGTCATAGCGCATCTCGACATAGCCGGTGAGCGGAAAATCCTTGCGCTGCGGATGTCCCTCGAATCCGTAGTCGGTCAGGATCCGGCGCAAGTCGGGATGATCGGTGAAGAACACGCCGTAAAGATCCCACACCTCGCGCTCGTACCAGTTGGCCGAACTGAAGACAGCCGTCACTGACGGCACCGGATCGGTCTCGTTGGTGGTTACCTTCACACGGACGCGCTGGTTGTGCTTGAGGCTCAGGAGGTTGTAAACGATCTCGAATCGCTCGTCCCGGGAGGGATAATCGACGCCGCAGACATCGACAAGCTGCTTGAACAGGCAGTTGCTGTCGTCACGCAGCCAAGTCAGCACCCTGACGATGCCGGGCCGCAGTGCGTGCACGATCAACTGGTCGCAGACGATCTCCGTCTTGCGGACCTCGTTGCTAAGCGCGCCGGCGATATAGTCGCCGAGTTCCTGCAACGCCTCGTTCGCCACGCTCTTGCCCTCGTGCCCGTTGTTGTTGTTGAAATCGCACGGCTACCGGGCGATGGTGCCGGTACGTCGAATCTTTTTCTGCAGCTGCAGAATGCCGTAGACGAGTGCTTCGGCCGTCGGCGGACAGCCAGGTACATAGATGTCGACCGGCACGATACGGTCGCAGCCGCGCACGACAGAATAGGAATAGTGATAGTAGCCGCCGCCGTTTGCGCACGATCCCATCGAGATCACCCAGCGCGGCTCTGCCATTTGATCGTAAACCTTCCGCAGCGGCGGGGCCATCTTGTTGCACAGCGTGCCGGCCACGATCATCACGTCGGACTGGCGGGGGCTGCCGCGCGGCACAATGCCGAACCGATCGAGGTCGTAGCGCGCCATGTAGGCGTGCATCATTTCGACGGCACAGCAGGCAAGTCCGAAGGTCATCGGCCAGAGCGACCCGGTACGCGCCCAGTTGACCAGCTTGTCGACCTGGGTGACCAGGAAGCCCTTGTCGATGAGCTCGCGGTTGACCGCCTGCAGCACCTGGTCCGGGCCGGATTTGCTCAGGTTGCCAGTCATTCCCATTCGAGCGCCCCTTTCCGCCACTCGTAGGCGAAGCCCACCGTCAGGACGCCGAGAAAGATCATCATCGACCAGAAACCGAATACGCCGATATCGCCGAGCGATATCGCCCAGGGAAACAGGAATGCGACCTCGAGGTCGAAAATGATGAAAAGCAGCGACACCAGGTAGAAACGGACATCGAAGCGGCTGCGCGTATCGCCGATCGCGTCAAACCCGCATTCGTAGGGAGAGAGTTTTTCCGGATCCGGATTCTGTCGCACCACCACAAGCGATGCGAAGACCGCCGCTCCCGCAACGCCTATGGCGATGCCGAGAAAGATCAGGATCGGCAGATATTCCCGGAGCAGGGCTTCCATCACGAGTCCGTTTTCGGGCGCGATTCCGGGCCAAAATGCGCATGCCAAAGCCCGGCTGCGAGCGCGCCGTACAATAGCGACATGGTGTCGGGGGCGAAAGAAAAAAGCGCTACGGAAACCGCAGTTTGCGGTGCCTTTTCGCGCCAAAGCCGATCGGTTTTGCCGCGGTTGGAGACAGCCGCGGTGCTGGAAGCAATGGCGCGAGCGACGGGACTTGAACCCGCGGCCTCCGGCGTGACAGGCCGGCGCTCTAACCAACTGAGCTACGCCCGCGTAACCCGGTTTTCCGGGGCGCCCCATGTACTGGCCGCCCGGAGAACTGTCAAGCGGCCGGCCGGCGTTGCATGCGAGCCATCGGCGCGATCGATGCGCCATGGGGCGGCGTGGTGGGCGATGACGGATTCGAACCGCCGACCCCCTCGGTGTAAACGAGATGCTCTACCGCTGAGCTAATCGCCCGCCGCCGGGCCGACAGCGCGTCCTGCGCCGAATCTGCTGCATCGTGCGACGAAACCTTTTGCCGGGCAACGATGGCGCCAAAACGAACCGGCCGCCCAGGCGGGCGGCCGGTCCCAAGCCCCATATTGGCGGCGCGCCTCAGTTCACGGCGTCCTTCAGCGCTTTGCCTGCCTTGAATTTGGGCTGCTTCGAAGCGGGGATATCGATCGGTTCATTGGTCCGCGGGTTCCGCCCCTTGCTGGCGGCTCGCTGTGCGACAACGAAGGTTCCGAAGCCGACGAGCCGGACCTCGGTTCCCCTCTTGAGCGAGGCAGTGATGGAATCGAATACGCAATCGACCGCTTTGGTTGCGTCGCTCTTTGACAACCCGGTTTCGGTTGCGACGACACCGATTAGATCGTTCTTGTTCACGTTGTTACCCCCTCTGTATCGCTCGGAATCGGAATTCACTGCAACGGGCGTGGGCATCCGGTGCGGGACATAAAAAGTCTACGTTGTTGATTCGGGGGCCGTCAATCGACGGACGGCCGGTTTTCCGGCGTTTTTCGCGAGTGTGACAGCCGCGGCACGAATGCCGCGGCTGTCGATAATTCAGTGGGTTACGAGCGTTGCCCGATCCTTGTCCGTCGCTTCGTCCTTGTCGATCTTGGTGACGTCGGCATCTGTCCACTCGATCGGTTCCAGTGCGCGCACAAGCGCATTGCGGAGTACCTCTTCGACATTCGCGACCGGAATAATTTCAAGAACGCGTTTCACGTTGTCCGGAATCTCGGCAAGATCCTTCTCGTTGTCGGCGGGTATCAGCACCGTTTTGATGCCCGCACGATGCGCAGCCAGTAGCTTCTCCTTGAGACCGCCGATGGCGAGCACGCGCCCGCGCAGCGTGATTTCACCTGTCATCGCCACTTCGCGACGCACCGGAATGCCGGTGAGAACCGACACGATCGATGTCAGCAATGCGACACCAGCCGAGGGTCCATCCTTCGGGGTGGCAGCCTCCGGAACGTGCACATGGATGTCCTTGCGCTCGAAGATCGTCGGCTTGATGCCGAAGGCAGCGGCCCGGGCCTTTACGAAGCTCTCCGCGGCCTGGACCGATTCCTTCATCACATCGCCAAGCTTGCCCGTCGCGTTGACCTTCCCTTTGCCGGGCAGCGTAACCGCCTCGATTGAAAGGATTTCCCCGCCGACTTCGGTCCAGGCGAGGCCGGTCGTAATGCCGACCAAATCCACGCTCTCGAGTTCGCCGAAGCGATAACGGCGGACGCCGGCGAACTTGCCCAGATTGCGACGGGTGATTGAAATCTTTGTCGCCTTCTGCATCATCAGTTCCTTGATCGCCTTGCGTGTCAGGTTGGCGACCTCGCGCTCGAGGTTCCGGACGCCGGCCTCGCGCGTGTAGTAACGGATGATGTCCCGCAGGGCGTCATCGGAAATCTGCCACTCGTCCTTCTTCAAACCGTGTTCCGCCATCTGCTTGGGAATCAGATGCCGGCGCGCGATTTCGACCTTCTCATCCTCCGTGTAACCGGGGATACGGATGATCTCCATGCGATCGAGCAGCGGCTGCGGCATGCGCAGCGTGTTCGCCGTCGTGAGAAACATCACGTCTGAAAGGTCGTAATCGACCTCCAGATAGTGATCCTGGAACGTGCTGTTCTGTTCCGGGTCTAGTACCTCGAGCAGAGCCGACGACGGATCGCCGCGCCAGTCCTGACCGAGCTTGTCGACCTCGTCGAGCAGGAAGAGCGGATTCGACGATTTCGCCTTCTTCATGCCCTGGATGACCTTCCCGGGCATGGAACCGATATAGGTCCGCCGATGCCCGCGGATCTCGGCCTCGTCGCGTACGCCGCCGAGCGACATGCGAACGAAGTTGCGGCCGGTCGCCCTGGCGATCGACTTGCCGAGCGACGTCTTGCCGACGCCGGGCGGGCCGACCAGGCACAGGATGGGACCCTTGATCTTGTTGATGCGCTGCTGGACGGCGAGGTACTCGAGAATGCGCTCCTTCACCTTGTCCAGCCCATAGTGATCGTCATCCAGTACCTTCTTGGCGAGTCGGATGTCTTTTTTCACCTTGGTCTGCTTCTTCCACGGAATCGACAGCATCCAGTCGAGATAGTTGCGCACGACCGTGGCTTCTGCCGACATCGGACTCATCGAGCGCAGCTTCTTCAGCTCCGCTTTGCACTTCTCGGCGGCTTCCTTGGTGAACTTCGTCTTCTTGATCCGCTCTTCGAGTTCGGCCAGTTCGTCGCGACCGTCCTCGCCCTCGCCCAATTCCTTCTGGATCGCCTTGAGCTGCTCGTTGAGATAATACTCGCGCTGCGTCTTCTCCATCTGGCGCTTGACGCGGCTGCGGATGCGCTTCTCGACCTGCAGGACGCCGATTTCGGCTTCCATGAACGCGTAGATGCGTTCCAGCCGCTCGGCGACGGAATGAATCTCAAGCAGTTCCTGCTTGTCCGGGATCTTGAGGCCCAGGTGCGAAGCGACGGTATCGGCGAGCTTGCTCGGGTCTTCGATCTGGTTGACCGAGACCAGAACTTCCGGAGGTACCTTCTTGTTGAGCTTGATGTACTGCTCGAACTGAGACACCACGGTCCGGGCAAGCGCCTCGACCTCCTTGGCATCCGGTACCTCGTCCGCGAAGACTTCGGCCTCCGCCTCGAAGAAGGTTTCCCTGTCGGTATAGCGCGTGATGCGCGCCCGCGCGGTGCCTTCGACCAGCACTTTCACCGTGTCGTCGGGCAGCTTGAGGAGTTGAAGCACCGTACCGACGGTGCCGACCTTGTAGATATCGTCGGTGGTCGGATCGTCCTGGGCCGCGTCCTTCTGCGTGACCAGCAGGATTTGCTTGTCTTCCTTCGTCACCTCTTCGAGCGCACGTACGGACTTCTCGCGCCCCACGAACAGCGGCACGATCATGTGCGGAAAGACAACAATGTCCCGCAGCGGCAGGACCGGAACGACCTGTTTCGGCGATTCGTCGGTCATGGAACCTCGTCTGGCCGCGTGGACCGTAGGGGTACTCCCCGACGCGGCGCTGTGTTTGGCACCCCACACATGGTTGTGGGGGCTCTCCGTTCAAGAGGCGTCAGGCCCCGGTGCTGGCGTCTTCGCGCCGTTCGGCATAGATGTAGAGCGGCGTGGCAAGGCCTTCGACGACCTCTTTGCCGATGACGATCTCTTCGACGCCGTCCAGCCCGGGCAGCTCGAACATCGGCTCGAGCAGGATGCCTTCCATGATCGAACGGAGGCCGCGGGCGCCCGTCTTGCGAGCGATTGCGCGCTTGGCGATGGAGTTCATCGCGTCTTCGGTGAATTTGAGGCGAATGTCGTCCATCTCGAACAGCCGCTGATACTGCTTGACCAGGGCGTTCTTAGGACGGGTCAGTATCTCGACCAGCGCGCCTTCGTCCAGATCCTCGAGCGTGGCGACGACGGGCAAACGACCGATGAATTCCGGGATCAACCCGAATTTCAGAAGGTCTTCCGGCTCCACTTCCTTCAGCACTTCGCCCGTCGACCGCTCGTCAGGCGCTCGCACATCGGCGCCGAAGCCGATCGAGGCACCGGTATTGCCGCGGGCACTGATGATCTTCTCGAGGCCAGCGAATGCGCCGCCGCAAATGAACAGGATGTTGGTTGTGTCGACCTGCAGGAACTCCTGTTGCGGATGCTTGCGGCCGCCCTGCGGCGGAACCGAAGCGATGGTACCTTCCATGATCTTCAGCAGCGCCTGCTGGACGCCCTCGCCCGACACGTCACGGGTGATCGACGGGTTGTCCGACTTGCGGCTGATCTTGTCGACTTCGTCGATATAGACGATGCCGCGCTGCGCGCGTTCGACATTGTAGTCGGCTGCCTGCAACAGCTTCAGGATGATGTTCTCGACGTCCTCGCCGACATAGCCCGCTTCGGTGAGTGTCGTTGCATCGGCCATCGTGAACGGCACGTCGATGATGCGCGCCAATGTCTGCGCCAGGAGCGTCTTGCCGCAACCGGTCGGACCGACCAGCAGGATGTTCGACTTGGCGAGTTCGACGTCGTTGCTCTTCGAACCGTGCGCAAGCCGCTTGTAGTGATTGTGGACGGCAACCGAGAGCACGCGCTTCGCGTGGTCCTGCCCGATCACGTAGTCGTCGAGAACCTTGCAGATGTCGCGCGGCGTCGGCACGCCATCGCGCGACTTCACGAGAGCACTCTTGTGCTCTTCGCGAATGATATCCATGCAGAGTTCGACGCATTCATCGCAGATGAACACCGTCGGGCCGGCGATCAGTTTCCGGACCTCGTGCTGGCTTTTGCCGCAAAACGAACAATAGAGCGTATTTTTGCTGTCGCTGCTGCCGGATTTGTTCATCTTAGGACGGTCCGTTGCCGATTCCTGTCCGTAGCGGCCATGTTACGCACAGCCTTCGCCGGGGCACAATGGCCAAAAAGTGCGGTTTTTCCGCATTGAGCGGGGCGGTGACGCGAATCAGGCGCTCGCGGCGACGGCGCCTTCGACCTCCGGTCGCTCTGTCACAACCTCGTCGATCAGGCCGAACTCCTTGGCCTTCAGCGGGGTCATGAAGTTGTCGCGCTCCATCGATTCCTCGACCACGGAGAGCGGCTGACCGCTGTGACGGCAATAGATCTGATGCAGGCGCGCCTTGATGGCGAGCACTTCGCGCGCGTGGATCTCGATGTCAGTTGCCTGGCCCTGATAGCCGCCCGACGGCTGGTGAATCATGATTCGGGAGTTCGGCAGCGAATACCGCTTGCCCTTCGCACCCGCCGTCAGCAGCAGCGAACCCATCGACGCCGCCATGCCGATACAGACCGTCGACACGTCGGGCCGGATGTACTGTATCGTGTCGTACATCGCGAGGCCGGAACTGACGACTCCGCCCGGCGAGTTGATGTAGAGCGAGATGTCCTTCTTCGGGTTCTCGGCTTCGAGGAACAGAAGCTGGGCGCAAACGAGGCTCGAGATCGCATCGTTCACCGGCCCGACCATGAAAATGATTCGCTCCTTGAGGAGGCGTGAGTAGATGTCGTACGCCCGCTCGCCACGATTGGTCTGCTCGACCACCATCGGCACCAGCGTGTTGAAGTACTGCTCGACCGGATCCCTCATCGTCTACCTTCCCGGTCCCGCCCGAGGCGGGACATCTGTCATCAACCGCCCGACGTCGACCCCTCGTGCTTCTGACTCTCCGACATTTCGTCGGCCAGTTCGTTCGGCGTAACCGTGCGCTCGCGGACTTTGGCCATCTCGACGATATGATCGACAACCTTGTCCTCGTAGATCGGCGCATGAAACTGGGCGAGCGCCTGCGGCCGGCGCTGATAATACTCCATAACCTGCTTCTCGCGCCCGGGGTATTGCCGCGCCTCCGCCAGAACCGCCCGGGAGAGATCCTCCTGCGAGACCTCAATATTGTGCTTCCGGCCCACTTCTGAAAGGACCAGGCCGAGTTTCACCCGCCGTTCGGCGATGTCGCGATACTCTTTGCGCAGCGCCTCTTCGGACTTGTCCTTGTCTTCAGGATCGAGTCGTCCGGCCGCCCGATCGGATTCGATCTGCTGCCAGATCGCATCGAACTCCGAATCGACAAGACCCTGCGGAAGCGGGAAACGGTGCTTATCCGCCAGCACGTCGAGCAGTTGGCGCTTCAGTCTAGCCCGCGCAAGCTGCTGATACTCGCGCCCCAGATGGTCCTTTACGGCAGCCCTGAGCATTTCAAGCGATTCCTGCCCCATAAACTTGGCGAACTCCTCGTTCACCTCGGCCGGCTCGAGCGCGCGAATGTCCTTGATCGTTACTTCGAAGGTAGCCGGTTTCCCCGCATACTCCTTGTTCGGGTAATCCTCGGGGAACTTCACGCCAACAAGCACTTCTTCACCGACATTCTTGCCGATCAGCTGGTCCTCGAAGCCCGGAATGAAACTGCCTGAACCAAGCGCCAGGTGATGGTCGGTCGCGCTGCCACCGTCGAACGGCTCGCCGCCGATCTTGCCCGCGAAATCGATCACGACAACGTCGTCCTTCTGGCTTGGCCGCGGGCTGGCGAGCGGCTCGGAGCGGCGCTGACGCGACGCAATCCTCTGCAACTCTTCCTCGACATCGGCGTCCGGAACGTCGACCTTCACGCGCTCGAGCTCGACGGTCGAGAAATCCACCATTTCGAACTCCGGAAACAGATCGATCAATACGTTGTACTCGAGATCGCCCGCCTCGGAGCGATTAATGTCTTCAAACTTCGGCTGGCCGGCGGCGCGCAGACCGCGCTCGTTCATCAGCCTGGTCGAACTGTCGCGCAACGCATGTTCGATGACGCGCGGCAGCACGTTGCCCAGGAAACGCTGGCGCAGAACCGTCATTGGGATCTTGCCCGGACGGAAACCCGGGATCTTGGTGCTCTTGCCGAGTTCCTCGAGCTCCGAAGCAATTTTCGGTTCGATCTGCGAAGCGGGCACCACGACCTTGAAGGCACGGCTCAGCCCTTCGTTGCGCGTTTCAGTGATCTGCATATCCATCGTCCGTCGTGGTCCAATCTGACTTCTGGCCGGCCTTGGCAACCGGTTGGTCGGCTCAATACTGCGGAGATCGTAGCGGCGCATCACGGCGCGCATCAGCTCTTGGTGCGGGCGGAGGGATTTGAACCCCCACGACTTGCGTCACCAGAACCTAAATCTGGCGCGTCTGCCAGTTCCGCCACGCCCGCATCGAGGCTTCGAATGCCGGCCTTCGCACCGAATTCGGGCGCCCTCGTAACCCACCGGCCGGTCTGGAACAAGTAAAAACAGGGCCGGATAGCCGACCCTAGCGCAGCGGAGCTCGTCGGGCGACTGGCCGAGACCCCTCACCTAGCCGCCCTGAGCCTTCGCCATCGCGGCGGGAACCCGGTCCGGTAGGTCTTCGGCGACCAGCCCCCGACCGCCGGCCTTGGCGGCCTCGGCCTGGAGCCAGCATGCGGCGGCGGCTGCCCGGATGGCTGGAACCTGCCGCGCCGCCAGGCCCACCGTTAGTCCCGCCAGCACGTCGCCGCTACCGCCGGTCGCCAGGCTCGGTGGCCCCAACGGGCTAAGGATCGCTTTGCCGCCCGGCTCGGCAATGACCGTGTCCGCCCCCTTAAGCAGCATGACGGCACCGGCGCGGCGCGCCGCATCTCGGACCCGCGCCAGCTTGCCGCCGGCGACGGAATCAGGATTGGCAAGGTCCGGAAACAGTCGGGCGAACTCGCCTTCGTGCGGCGTCAAAAGGCAATCATCGCGCAATCGGCGAAACAGCGCGTCAGGTGCATCGGCAAAGATGCCCAGCGCATCGGCATCCAGCACGCACGGCTTGTTCGATGCGAGCGCGATCAGTGCCCGACGCCGCGTCGCATCGTCGACGCCGGCGCCCGGCCCAACCAGAACGGCGTTTACCCGCCGATCCGATACCAGCCTATCGAAATCGGCATCCTTGACCACGGCTCGAACGATCGCGCCAGGTTCGTCATCGGCATAAATCGCAGCCGCGGACGGTGGGCTCGCAATCGTGATCAATCCGACACCCACCCGTCGTGCTGCGCGTGCGGCCAGTCGTGCGGCTCCGGTCAGTTCGGCACCGCCGAGCACGAGCGCCTGCCCGCGCGTGTATTTGTGATCGCCCGCGCCGGGTTGGCGCAGATACGCCCGCCATAGCGCGGGGTCGTTCAGGGCGATCTGCGGATCGAGTTTTGCGATGACATCGTCCGATATTCCGATCGGCGCCACGACGAGGGTTCCGCACAGGCTTCGTCCCGGTTCCAGCAAATGTCCCGGCTTGGGACGGCAGAATGTCACCGTCAGCCGGCATTTTGGTGCTGCCCCTTCGCCCCTCGCTTCACCCTGAATCCGCCCGGTATCGCCCGAGACGCCGCTCGGCATGTCGACTGCGACGCAATCGAGTTTCCGTTCGGCGATGGCCTCGACAAGCTGCCGGGCCGAACCGGCGAGCGGCCGGTCGAGTCCGGCACCGAATAGCGCGTCGACCACCAAGGGGGCACCGTCGAGGCTTGCGGCCGCGGCGGGGACTTCGGCACCGTCCCAACGTTGCGCGACCGAGGCGGCGTCACCCTCGAGCGGTCGCGCCGGATCGAGGCGCGCAAGTCGTACCGGCCAGCCGAACTCGGCCAGGATTCTGGCAACGACAAACCCATCGCCGCCATTGTTGCCGGGCCCGCATAGCACCAGGGTCGGCCTCTTCCACCACCGCCGCAGGATCTCCGTCGCAACCGCTGCACCTGCCGCTTCCATGAGCCGGATACCGGGCGTGCCGCTCTCGATCGTCAGACGATCGGCCTCCGCCATTTCCTCGACCGTCAGCACGGCATGGCGCGCCCAAGCGGCCGCACCATCGGTTGCCCTGTTGCTGTTGCCCTCTGCCGCCACCGACTGCGTTTCCGGCGGTCCGCTGGCTCTCAGCGGCCGCGTGCGGCCGCGATATTGCGGAGCGCGGATTCGCGCAACATCGTCACATCGGCGCTGCCCATGACGAGACGGTAGCCGTCGGCATAGAGCGAGCGCGCGGGCCGTTCGCCGGTATCGATCGTGCCGAGCCACCGCCCGGCGCGTTTCGCTGCCTGCTCCACCCTGGCGATCGCCGCACGCGCCGTCGGATGATCCGGCTGGCCAAGAAGACCGAGATTGGCCGACAGGTCGAAAGGGCCGATGAACAGCATGTCGACGCCGGCGACCTGCACGATCTCGTCGATCGCCTCGACCGCTGCGCGGGTTTCGATCTGCAGGATCAGGATCGGACGATGCCGCCCCTCGCCGAGGTAGTCTGCGGTACGCAGGCCATACTGGGATGCCCGCACGACGCCGGCCGCCATACCGCGAATGCCATCCGGCGGATAGCGGAACGATGCCACGGCCCGCTCGGCCTCGGCCCTGCTGGAAACGGCGGGAACCATCGCCCCGTCGAGCCCGAGGTCCAGGGCTCTTTTCATCAGAGCGGGATCGTTGTCGGCAATCCGCATGAGGGCGGCTGCGCCGCGCCCCTGACAGGCTGTGGTCAACGCATGGGCGGTTTCGAAGCCGACGGGGCTGTGCTCGCCGTCGATCATCAGACAGTCGTATCCGCAGCCGGCCAATACGTCGGCGACGACGTAACTGCAGGCGTTGAGGAAGGTGCCGTAGGCGGTTCCGGTCTCCAGTTTAGATCTCAGATCAACAGACAAATCGTTCACCATCAATTATTTACAACGTAGCACTGCAGTGAAATATCACGTTGGGCGAGCGATGTGCAGATCCGGTTCCCCAGCTCCATGGATGCCAGTGGACCGCCCATGATGAGGACGCTCCCATCGCCACGCGGCACCAGCTTGCTGTTCAAGGCTCCGAGCTGCTGGGGATGGTCGCGCTGTAGCTCGGACCAGGCCCGCAACCCGTCATCGGTCGAGATGCTTTGCCCGAGCAGAACATAGATGCCGCTCTCGGTCGGGATTTCTGGCGCCGGCGCCGTGACCGTGTTGAAGATCGGCGCTGTTACCGGGGCGGTCTCGGGCACCGTCGAAGGTGTGGCTTCCGGCGGGGGCAGGTTCGCCGCGGCTGCCGCCGGGTCGATAGCGGTTGCGGTTTGGGTGGCCGCTGCGCCGCCGGCGGACGGTCCCGGCGCGTAAGTCACCACCGACGGCGCCGCCGCGATCGGTGCATTGGACGGCAACTCTACCGACTGCGGTTCCGGCTCGACCTCTTCGGCTTCTTCCTCGACTGCAACCGCGACGTCCTTTTCGACGATTTCCTTGTCGACGGTTTCGGCGATCTCTTCTTCACCGTCGGGCTCAACCGTGATCTCTTCAGTCACGGTTGCGTCGACGATTTCCGTCACGGAGGACTCCTCGACTATGACGGCATCCGGGGCAGCCGGTCGCACGATCATGCCGTCCGGCCCCGCTTCGGCCGAGCCGTCGGGACCGCTGCCCGCCGCCGGCGGAAAGGCTCCGGTCTGGATCTCGTGCAGCCGCTGCCGCGCCGCCTGCTGACCACCTCCCGCCGCCAGGAGATACCAGCGCTCGGCTTCCGCCATGTTCTGCGGCACGCCGAGCCCTTGTGAGAACATTTCGCCCATCGCGAATTGCGCATCGATCGAGCCGCCTTCGGCAGCCTTGCCGAACCACCAAGCGGCCTCGTTGTAGTTCGGCGACTCCAAGCCGGATCCGCGGAAATACATCAGCCCGAGGTTGAACTGGGCCATCGGATGACCGGCATTGGCCGCCATGGTCCAAAGCTGAAGGGCCTGCGCGTAGTCGCGCGGCACCCCGCGACCGTCCGCGTACATGAGCGCCAGATTGTTCGCCGACGCAATCTCGCCCTGCGCCGCCGCCATCCGGTAATACGCCGCTGCACGTTCGTAGTCCTGGGCCGGAACGCCCAGCCCCGCTTCGTAGAGCATGCCAAGCCCGTGCTGCGCTTTGGCATTGCCGGCATCCGCCAGCGGTTCCCAGAATGCAGCCGCGGTTTGGAAGTCGCCCTTGTCGAACGCGACCAGCCCCTCCTCGTAGGTCTGTGCCAGCGCCGGTGTCGCCGCGATCAGCGCGGCGCAGATGGCAAAGCGGATCAAGGCGGCGCGAAATTTCATCGAACTCGCTCGGGCGATCTGGTGCGGGGCTGGCTCAATGAAGCACCCCGCCGGGTTGGGCGTCGCGTGTGCGGCGGGCGTCCGGGCGCACCGACGTCGGTCCCGCCTGATGATGCACGATCTTCCACTCGCCGTCGCGGCGCGCGAAAATATTCGTAGCAATCAGGCACGTGTCGCCGACCTGTTCGAAGCAGATCACGAATCCGATCTCGCCGAAATCGTAGGCACGTGGCGCGAGACAGACGATCTGCGGCGCATTGGGGCCATCAAAGATTGCCCGCCAGCTGTCCATGATCCGGCTCCGCTCGCTCAGCGCACCCCAGCCCGGGTGTATGCAGGCGACCGGCCCCTCCCGCATCCAGAGCGCATTCATGGCCTCCGCGTCCTGGGCGGCAAAAGCCCGGTAAAACGCTTCGTTGGCGGCGATAAGGTCGCGATCGGCCATCGGCCGCAGCCTAACCGCCGAGGATCAATGCGAAAAGCATGCAGGTTTCTCGGGAAATGCCGGGATTGGGGCGAGCGAGGGGACTTGAACCCCCGACATCCAGATCCACAATCTGGCGCTCTAACCAACTGAGCTACGCCCGCCATCCCGAGGGGCGCTTTGGTATCCCCCGCTCCCTTGCGCGTCAAGTCGCCGCGAGGCGATCCGCTGTCGCAACAAAGCCTTTCCGTACAGGGGGTTTCCGATTAACAAGGTGCGCCTTTAGCCGGCCGGGAAGACGCCGGTGCGAACCTCCAGGGAGCGTAGACCATGCTGCAACTCGCCCAGGGCATGAGCCGCCTCGGCACCGAATCCGCTTTCGAAGTCCTGGCACGGGCCAACGCGCTGGCCGCCGCCGGCAAGTCGATCATCAATCTGGGCATCGGTCAGCCCGATTTCAAAACGCCGGCGCATATCGTCGACGCCGCCTGCAAGGCGCTGAAGGACGGCCATCACGGCTACACGCCTGCCAATGGCATTCCGCAGGTGCGCGAGGGCGTCGCTGCCGATCTCAGGCGCCGGCATGGCGTGACCGTCGATCCGGCGCAGGTCGTCGTCGTCCCCGGCGGCAAAGTCACGATGTTCTTCGCCGTGCTGATGTTCGGCGAACCGGGCGCCGAGATCATCTACCCGAACCCGGGATTCCCGATCTACGAATCGGTCATCAAATTCACCGGCGCGACCGCCGTGCCGCTGCCACTGCTCGAGAAGAACGGCTTCGGCTTCTCGGCCGACGATCTGCTCTCGCGCATCACGGACAAGACGCGCCTCATTATCATCAACAGCCCGGCCAATCCGACCGGCGGCGTCACCGAAGACGAGGAGATGCGCAAGCTGGTGAAGGGGCTTGAGAAGTTCCCGAACGTCTGCGTCATGTCGGACGAGATCTACAGCGAGATCCTCTACGAAGGCCGCAGGCATCTCAGCCTGCTGACTTTCGACAGCATGCGCGACCGCACCATCATGCTCGACGGCTGGTCGAAGACTTACGCGATGACCGGATGGCGCATGGGCTATGCGGTATGGCCAGGCAAACTCGCCGAACTGGCGACGCGGCTTTCGATCAACTGTCATTCCTGCGTCAATGCCGCGGCGCAATGGGCCGGCCTCGCCGCGCTCACCGGCCCGAAGGACGACGTCGCGAAAATGTGCAAGGCGTTCGACGAGCGCCGCAAGTTCGTCGTGAAGGCGCTGAACGAGTTGCCTGGAGTCTCCTGCGTCGACGCGCTCGGCGCTTTCTATGTCTTCCCGAACATCAGCGGCACCGGCATGACGTCGAAACAGGTCGAGGAAGGGTTGCTGAACGATGTCGGCGTCGCCACCATCGCCGGCACCAGCTTCGGCAAGCACGGTGAAGGCTATATCCGCATCTCCTATGCCAACAGCCTCGAAAACATCGCGGAGGCGATCGACCGCATGGGCGGCTGGCTGAAGGCCAAGGGCATCAAGGCGGCGTAATGTCTCGGATTGGCGCCTCCCGATTGAGGACGCCCAATCCTTCAGGCATACTGCCGGTCCGGCCTGCTAAAAGGGGTGGTCATGAACGAACCCAGGATCGTTATGGACTGGTCAAGCCTTTTGGGTTTCGACCAGGCCAAGCCCGGAACGGACGTGCTGAAGAACGCCGCCAAGATCGGTAACAAGCCCTGTCAGAGCTACCGGGCTTTCTCGGCGCCGGATACACAGCTGAAATCGCGGAATAACTCTTAGCGTCCGCGTTCGGGCGCCGGTTGTCCGGCGCCCCGAAGGGCATCGCGGCGGTGCAGTCGCACATCGCTCCGAGTTGACGTTGCAGCGCGCCCCTTCACGGGGCGCGTTTTCGTCCCACATTCCCGAATGGCGAATTTTCCGACAGCCGTTCCACGGAGGCAGAACCATGCGCGTCATGGTGATTGTCAAGGCGACCAAGGACAGCGAGGCGGGCTTCAAGCCGTCTCCGGAGTCCACCGCGATGCTGGCGGCGATGGGCAAATTCAACGAAGAGCTGGTCAATGCCGGTATCATGGTCAGCGGCGACGGGCTGAAGCCGTCGTCGGCGGGCAAGCGCGTCCGGTTCGACGGCTCCAAGCGCACTGTGACGGATGGCCCCTTCGCGGCGACCGGGGAACTCATCGCCGGTTTCTGGATCTGGAACGTGAAGGACATGGCCGAAGCGGTCGAATGGGTGAAACGCTGCCCCAACCCGATGCCGGGCCCGAGCGACATCGAAATCCGCCCCTTTTACGAGGCATCCGATTTCGGCGAGGCCTTGACGCCGGAACTCGCCGAACAGGAACAACGCCTGCTCCGCAAAGCCAGGCTCCGGTAGGGCATAGGCGCAGCAATATCCCGTCGTGGATTGAGTCTGCCGCTTGATTGGGACATTGTGCGGACGAACGTGACTGAGGGGGAAAGTTTCATGCGCACACCCAAAATCACAATGGATTGGTCGAGACTTCTTGGATTCGACCAAGTGGAACCCGGCACCGATGTGCTGAAAAAGGCCGCCAAGATCGGTAACAAGCCCTGCCCGTCCTATCGGGTTTTCTCGATGCCGGCTTCGGACGGCGGGTCGCAGAAATAAGCGGTTTCCCCGAGCGAGTCCGACAACGCGGTGTCTGCCGCGCATTTGCGCTTGGTGTCTGCCGCGCATTTGCGCTTGCCCACCCGCCACCAATGCGTCTTGCAGTGCCGCTTGTGTTGTCGCGCATGCGACCCCGAGAGCCGGGGCAGGTAACGTCGAAGCGGTCGGGCCTCCGCACCTTGGCGCATTGCAGAATCCCAGATAACCGGTACGGCAGCCGGCGAAGACGACAGAGCCCTCGCACTCCACAGGTTTAGGGAAAAGCGCCCTTCTGCGGATCCCGGCTCTACACAACCGCTCAAACCGGCAAAACGGCCCCGCGACCCTGCCCGATAAGCGGGCAGCCTGCCCAAAGATTCATCAGCGTGCCGATCCGTGGCCGCCGCTCGGCCAGGCTGGCTTGGGAGAACCCGGTTCGAACCTTGACGATCCCCGGGCAGCATGTTCGGCACGAAACTTGCTTAAGCCCTGACGAGAACCTGCGCGTGGTTCAATTCCTGGCCGCCGCGCCCGCTGGAGACTTGCCCAATGAAGAAGATCGAAGCCGTCATCAAACCGTTCAAGCTCGACGAGGTGAAGGACGCCCTCCAGGAAATCGGCATCAAGGGCCTCACCGTCACCGAGGCGAAGGGCTTCGGCCGCCAGAAGGGCCATACCGAGCTTTATCGCGGCGCCGAGTACGTCGTGGATTTCCTGCCGAAAGTGAAGATCGAGATCGTGCTCGAGGAAGCGGTGGTCGAGCGTGCCATCGAGGCGATCCAACGCGCGGCGCAGACCGGTCGCATCGGCGACGGCAAGATTTTTGTATCCACCATCGATGAAGCGATCCGCATTCGTACCGGCGAACGGGGCGCCGACGCGATCTGAGCCGTCAATCCCGAGACACGACGAGCCACCACTGGAGACCGACATGACCGACGCCGCCAAACTGCTGAAACGCCTCAAGGACGAGGACATCAAGTACGTGGATTTCCGATTCACCGATCCGCGTGGCACCTGGCACCACCTCACGCAGTCGACGAACGCGACCGACGAAGACCTCCTGACCGAAGGCGTCATGTTCGACGGCTCTTCGATTGCCGGCTGGAAGGCAATCAACGAGAGCGACATGATCCTGATGCCCGATCTTGGCACCGCGGTGAAAGACCCGTTTGCCGCCCAGTCGACTCTTGTTGTGTTTTGCGACGTGGTGGAGCCGCTGACCGGCCAGCCCTATTCGCGCGATCCACGTTCGATCTCGAAGAACGCGCAGAACTATCTCAAGAGCACCGGCATCGGCGACACCGCCTATATCGGACCGGAGGCCGAGTTCTTCGTGTTCGACGATGTCCGCTTCGACGTCACGCAGCAGGCCTCGTACTTCTTCCTCGACAGCGAGGAAGGTCCGTACAACAGCGGCCGCGTCTACGAGGGCGGCAATTCCGGCCATCGCCCGCTTCCGAAGGGCGGCTACTTCCCGGTCGGGCCGGTCGACGCTTCGTTCGACCTGCGCGCCGAGATGGTGACGACGCTCCTCAACATGGGCGTCGACATGGAGAAGCACCATCACGAGGTGGCGCCGTCGCAGCACGAGCTCGGCATCAAGTTCAGCACGCTCGTGAGATGTGCCGACAACATGCAGCTCTACAAGTACGTCGTCCGGCAGGTGGCGCATTCCTACGGCAAGAGCGCGACCTTCATGCCGAAACCGGTCAAGGGCGACAACGGCTCCGGCATGCATGTGCATCAGTCGATCTGGCGCGACGGCAAGCCGCTCTTTGCCGGCACCGGCTACGCCGATCTGTCGGAGCTGGCGCTGTTCTATATCGGCGGCATCATCAAGCATGCGAAGGCGCTCAACGCCTTCACCAACCCGACGACCAACAGCTACAAGCGGCTGGTCCCGGGCTTCGAGGCACCGGTGCTGCTCGCATACTCCTCGCGCAACCGCTCGGCCTCGTGCCGCATCCCCTATGTCGCGAGCCCGAACGGCAAGCGCGTCGAGGTGCGGTTCCCAGATCCGACAGCGAATACGTACCTTGCCTACGCGGCGATGCTGATGGCCGGCATCGACGGCATCGTCAACAAAATCCATCCGGGCGATCCGATGGACAAGAATCTCTACGATCTGCCGCCGGAAGAGTTGAAGGACGTCCCGACGGTTTGCGGCTCGCTGCGCCAGGCGCTGGAATCGCTGACCGCCGGCAACGAGTTCCTCAAGAAGGGCGACGTCTTCACCGACGACATGATCAACAGCTACCTCGAGCTCAAATGGGAGGAGGTCTACGCCTACGAACACTCCCCGCACCCGATCGAGTTCAAGAACTACTATTCGTCGTGAACGGAAGACCGAACGCCGCCTCGTACTGAGCTTGTGTGGCAACAAGAAAAGACGTCTGGGAACGTAGGTTACGAAGTGCGGCAAGCGAGGGCGCCGGCGGGCAACTGCCGGCGCTTTTCCTTTCGGTTATCGCACGAATGTGTTTTTGGATCGTCGTGACGAGCCGACGTACCAGACTGCTCCGCCGCCCACGACCGCGACGAGAAGTGCGCCGAGTACAGTGCCAAAATGATAGAATCGAGCGAGTTGCCGGTACTCGATATCAAGCGCCCATGCTTCCCACAGGAACTGGATTGCCGGAAGGAGAAACAGAACGCCCCATTGCGTCGCATACAACGCTGGAAAGTGTTTGCTGCGTCGAAGCAGGTTCACAAGTGTGATCAGTACGAGTACCAACGCCGCTGCGTTGATCCCCATTTGCCCGCCAACGGATAGGGGGCCGTGAAGCGTGCCTTTTACATCTTCATAGGATCGCCATAGATCGCCGATACCCAAAATAAAAGGGATCGGCAGCAATAGCTGAAGCGCAACGACTCCAAGCATCCAGCCACCGAGACCGGATTGACCGGGATCGGTGGGTTTCCGACGTGCCAGGATCGCGACCCCGACTGCAATATAGCTGAGGGGTACCACGACAAACAGAAAGGCAAGTACCCAGTGCCAGATCGAGAACCAACCCACGGCGCCTCCTCGAGCGATTGAGTCCGACTCTGCTCGCGGATGAGTTGTCCCGACAAGTCGTTCAATATGCCCATTTCAGGCTGAGCACCCTGCTGCAGTTCCCGCCTGATACGATTTTCATTGCATTTCGGTCGCCGAACGCCTATATGCCCGTCATCGAAGCGTCGTGCGTGGAAGCGATCCCCTTAGAGATGATCGCCGCGCCGCCTCGAGGATGAGCCGCTTTCCCCAGTGATCGCCGCCATCGACCTGCGACCCGGTCCCCATGATCGCGGGCGCGTCAACGGGTAGCCGATCCTCGCCTGCTCCCTCCCGAAAGAACCGCGACCGGCGGCCGTCTCGGCCTGTCCGCTCGCCGACAAGAAAGACGTTTTATGACTTCCGTTTCGTTTTCGACGCTCGGCCTCGCCGAGCCGATCCTTCGCGCGGTCTCAGCCGAAGGCTATTCCAACCCGACCCCGATCCAGGCGCAGGCGATCCCTGCGGTGATCGAGGGTCATGATCTGCTCGGCATCGCGCAGACCGGCACCGGCAAGACGGCTGCCTTCGTGCTGCCGATGCTGAACCGGCTCCCTGTCGATCGCACGCCTGTCAAGCCACGCACCTGCCGCATGCTGGTCGTGGCGCCGACACGCGAACTCGCGGCACAGATCGCCGATGCAGCGCGGACCTATGGCCGCCATCTCAATCCGCGCATCGCGGTCGTCGTGGGCGGCGTCAGCCCGCGCCCGCAGCTCCGCGATCTGGCGCGCGGCGTCGATATCCTCGTCGCCACCCCCGGCCGGTTGCTCGATCACATGGGCAGCAATGCCCTGCGCCTGACCGAGACGCAGATCGTCGTACTCGACGAGGCCGACCAGATGCTCGATCTCGGCTTCGTGCCGCAGATCCGGCGTATCATGGCCGGCCTGCCCACGGTGCGGCAGACGATGCTGTTCTCCGCCACCATGCCGGCCCCGATCCGCAAGCTGGCCGAGGATTTCCTCCGCACGCCGGTCGAGATCCGCGTCACGCCGGCGGCAACGCCGGTCGAGGCGATCGACCAGCGCGTCATCCTGGTCGACACCAAGGACAAGCGCACGCTGCTGGCCCGTCTGCTCGGCGAGCACGCGGTCAAGCGCGCGATCGTCTTCACCCGCACCAAGCATGGCGCGGACAAGGTGATGCGCCATCTCGACAAGTCGGGCATTTCGGTTGCGGCGATCCACGGCAACAAGAGTCAGTCGCAGCGCGAGCGCGCGCTCGACGGGTTCCGCACCGGTGAGACCCGCGTGCTGGTGGCGACCGACATCGCCGCCCGCGGCATCGACGTCGACGGCATCAGCCATGTGGTGAACTACGAACTCCCCAACGTCCCGGAATCCTACGTGCACCGGATCGGTCGTACCGCGCGCGCCGGGGCCGACGGCATCGCCGTCGCGTTCTGCGCGCCGGAAGAGCGGCCGCTGCTGCGCGATATCGAGAAGCTGATCGGGCGTGCGCTCGCGAAGCAGTGCGCCGACGGAATCGCTGTCTCCGAAACGCCCGAACCGGCGAAAAGCGGGCTTCGAAAGCTACATGCCGCGCGCAACGGATACGATCGAACGTCGCAGCGCGCGAAGGGCCAGCACAAGCGCCGAAACGGACAGGCGCCCAATGGCAAGGCGGACTCGCACGGCACGAGGAAGGCGGCGCAGAACACCCATCCGCACGGCAGGCGTCCGAAAGACGGCAAGCATGGCCTGGATCCCCGCCGCACGGGTCGCAACGACGCGCCTCGGTTCGATTCGAATGCCGATCGGCCGCCGACGCGGTCGGCGCGCGAAGTGCGTTCGGCCGACGAGGCCGAGAATGCCGGGTTGGTCCGGATGTTGAGCGGCATCGCCCGATAGGGCGGGGCGACAGTTCGGCACGAGACCGGGCGCCCGCCGACCACAGTTCTCACACGGCGGTCGCGCCGACTCCACGCAATCCGGGCAGGGGCACCGGCATCTGAGAACGACGCTCAGCGCGGGTTCGCGAGCACCAAACCGGCGACGGTCATCACACGCGGCCGCGTCAGCGCGAACATCGCGCATTCCACGATATCGCGCGTCGTCATGACGTTGCGCCCGTCGCGTCGACCCGGCGTCCTTTCCCATTCGGCGCTGTCCGGCTGTACGCCGGCGAAGTCCGGCGGATAGAGCGCGATGACGCGAATGCCCTGGTCGGCCAGGCTGTGGCGCAGCGCATCCGAAAAACCGGCCTGGCCGTGCTTGGCCGCCACGAACGGCTCGGACCGGATCTCGCCGCGCGTGCCGGCCGACAGGCCCGCAGTCGATACGAGGTTGACGATATCGGCGCCGTCCGAGGCCTTCAGCGCCGGCATGAGATGCTTGGTCACGAGAACGGTGCCGGTAACCGCGGAGCCGATGGCATCCGCAATCGCATCGACCGACGAGTCTTCGAAACCTTCCGCCAGCCAGGCGGCTGCATTGTTGATCAGGATGTCGACGCGCGGGAACTCGTTCCGGACCGAGGCGCAGGCCCGCTCGACGTCCTCCGGATTCGCCATGTCGCAACGATGCGTGACGGGGCGAAAGCCGCCACGTTTGGTAATCGTCGCCGAGACTTCGTCGAGAGCTGCCGCGTCGCGGCCGAACAGCACCAGCCGGCAGCCGGCTTCCGCCAGCACGAGCGCCAGGGCACGGCCGGTTCCGCGGCCGGCGCCCGTTACAACGACCACCTTGCCGTCGAGCGATCTGAGATCGATGCGCACGGGTCTTCCTCAGAAACCGGGCCGCACGCGGCCGGGAACGTCGCGCGATGGTAGCCGATCCTTGCAGGAGGGCAATCGCTCTTGCAGGATTCGATGGCCGCGCCGGTCAGAATGGTGCGGCATATCGAGGCGCTGGCACGAGAAACCGGAGCCGGATTGGGGGAATCATGATCAAGCTCGTCTACTGCTTCCGGAAGCGTTCCGACATGTCCGGCGCCGCCTTTCTGCACTACTGGCAGAACGTGCACACGCCGCTCGGCACAGCGATGCCGGGTATCCGACGGCTGATCCAGAGCCGGACGGTCCGCCACGACAGCGACCCCTTTCCGCCGGCCTATGACGGCATGGTCGAGATTTGGTTCGACGACTGGGACGCGCTCGGTCGCGCCCGCGTCAGCCGCGAATGGGCGCTCTCGACCGACGACGAGGCGAATTTCATCGAACCCGGAAGCGCAGCCTACTTCATAACGGAAGAACGCACGGTGCTCGATTCCGGGAAGAACTGAAAAGCGAACCCGCTCGGCTGCGCTACCTCGTCATGCCGTCGAGTTCGACCGGGTCGAGACCGTTCGCAGCCCAGTGCGTGCGAGCCAATGCGAGGCGCGAGAATACGTCTTCGTAACCGGACTGACGCCCGGCCGCATCCGCATAGATCAGCGAGCCGCGCGTAACGAAAAACGTCATCATGCCCTTCGTCTCATGCGCGGCGAGCGTGTGCATCTCGCCTGGCGGCTCGTAGATGAATGTGCCGGCGTTGGCGATCCAGTCATGCTCCAGATACCGCCACGATCCTTCGATCGTGTAGCCGTAGACCGGCTGTGTGTGATAGTGGCACGCAAGCTGCATGCCCGCCGCGATCCTCAGCACGCTCGACCAGCCGCCATTGGCAACATCGAACAGGAACGGGCGAAACCAGACGCCGTCGCGGATCGGCACCCAGCGTTTGGCATCATGGCGGTCGAAATGCTCGATTACCTCGGGCACGACATTGACGGAACGGAAACCGATGGGCGCCGGCGCCACCTCCATCTCGTTCATGGCAGTCTCCTTTGCGCGTGCCCGTGCTGTCGGAATCGCGCCGATCAGGCGGCATCGTCGGCGAGCTCAGGGTTCGGCACCTTGCCGGTGAAAAGAAACGCCCGGCGATATTCGTAGACCTGGGTCGTATTCATGATCGTCCACCAGCCGCAGCGCGTCGGCGGAAACTTCGGTTTTTCGCCGGGCTTGAGCAGCGAGGGAATGCAGCGCGCCACGGTGTTGTAGTTGGCACCGTAGAAGAATGGCATCGAGTAGCGTTCGTTCGCACTGCGATTGATCACCCGATGCGGCGTCGAGCTGAACAGCCCGTTCGTCCAACGCGCCATCATGTCGCCGATGTTGATGATGAAGGTGCCCGGCACGGGCGTCGCCTCGATCCATTCGCCGGCGATGTTCTGCACCTGGAGCCCGCCGACCCCATCCTGCCAGAGGATGGTGAAACATTCATAGTCCGAATGCCGACCGATGCCGATGCGGTTCGGATCGATCGGGCCCTGCTGCGGCGGATAGTAGATGAGCCGAAGCTGCCCCATCGGCTTGTCGATCAGCTTGTCGAACCAGGTCTCTTCGAGGTCGAGCGCAAGCGCAAACGCCTTGAATATCACCTTGCCCAACTCGAAGATCGAATCGTAATAGCCGTAGACATGCTCACGGAACGCCGGCATGTCGCCCGGCCAGACGTTCGGGCCGTACATGATGTTGCCGGCGAGATAGTCGGGATCGTCCGCGGGCAGCTCGAGCGAGATCTCGTACCCTTCCTGGTAGTCAGCCTCCTTATCCGGATCCGCATGCAGCGCGCCGTGCGGCACGTAACCGCGATGACGCTGGTATTGCTGGATGTCGTACTGCAGCTTGTACTCCAGCGGCCTATGGAAGAACTCGGCCATCTGCTCCCGCGCGCGGATCATCCGATCCTCCGGCACGCCGTGATTCTTGATGTACATGAAGCCGACTTCGCTGCAGGCGCGGCGCAATTCCTTCGCAACCGCCAATCGCCCGGCCCGATCGGGGCGGAACATCGGCGAGATGTCCACAATCGGGATTTCGTGAAAGGCGATGCGCTTGGCGGCGAGGGCCGCCTCGGCGGCGTCGTAATCGTAGGCCATTGTGGCTTCCAGCCCCTTCCCGTCGCGAGCGGGCCGAATGATGCCGGCATGACCAGCGCCGCGCAACCGACCAGCGGTGGTACCGCCGCCCGGCCTTGCGGGCGAATCAGGGCGGCACATATAGTCCCGCCGACATGAACGACCTGTTTTCGTCATCGAGTCGGCGCGGCGAGCGCCAGTACACCGCCAAGGACATCGAGGTTCTGGAAGGCCTCGAGCCGGTCCGGCGCCGGCCCGGCATGTATATCGGCGGCACCGATGCGCGCGCGATGCACCACCTCGTCGCTGAACTGCTCGACAACTCCATGGACGAAGCGGTCGCCGGTCACGCCAACCGCATCGAACTTTCCTGCGACGCCGATGGTACTGTGACGGTGACCGACAATGGCCGCGGCATTCCGGTCGATCCGCATCCCAAATTCAAGACCAAGTCGGCGCTCGAGGTGATCCTCACGACGCTCCACTCGGGCGGCAAGTTCGGCGGCAAGGTCTACCATACATCCGGCGGCCTGCACGGCGTCGGTCTGTCGGTCGTTAACGCCCTTGCGGAAACGCTCGAGGTCGAAGTGGCGCGTGACCGGCAGCTCTATGTCCAGCAGTTCAAACGCGGCAAGCCGGCCGGCAAGCTGAAGAAGAAGGGCGCGGCGCCGAACCGGCGAGGCACCACCGTGCGCTTTCGACCCGATGTCGAGATCTTCGGCAGGAGTGCGCAATTCGATCCGGCCCGGCTGTATCGGATGGCGCGGTCGAAGGCCTATCTCTTCCGTGGGGTCGAGATCCGCTGGCGCTGCGATCCGAAGCTGGTGGCAAAGAGCGAAACGCCGGCGGAAGCCGCGTTTCATTTTCCCGGCGGTCTTGCCGAGTTCCTCGCGGCGAGCCTGAATGGGGGCAGAACCGTCACCGAGGAGCCCTTCACCGGCGAGGCCGCCTTCGCCGACGCGCAGGGTCGCGTCGAATGGGCGATCACCTGGCCGGTCGATACCGAAGGCTTCTTCAATTCGTACTGCAACACGATCCCGACACCCGAAGGCGGCACTCACGAGGCGGGACTACGCAGTGCGCTGGGCCGTGGCCTGCGTGCTCATGGCGAGCTCATCGGCAATCGCAAGGCCGCGCAAATTACCGCCGACGACGTGGTCGCCGACGCCGCGGTCATGCTCTCGCTGTTCCTGAAGGATCCGCAATTCCAGGGACAGACCAAGGAAAAGCTGGCATCGGCCGATGCGCAGAAGCTGGTCGAGGCGACACTCAAGGACCATTTCGAGCACTGGCTTTCCGAGCATCCCGAGCGCGCCCGCGATCTGATCGATTATGCGATCGCCAAGGTCGAAGAACGTCAGCGCCGCAAGCAGGATCGCGAGCTCACGCGCAAAACGGCGACCCGTAAGGTCACGCTGCCCGGGAAGCTCGCGGATTGCACCCGCGACAGCGCCGCGGGAACCGAGATTTTCCTGGTCGAAGGCGACAGTGCCGGCGGATCGGCGAAGCAGGCCCGCGATCGCGATACGCAAGCGGTCCTGCCGTTGCGCGGCAAGATCCTCAACGTCGCCAGCGCCTCGGCCGACAAGCTTGGCGCCAACCAGGAACTGATCGACTTGATCCAGGCGCTCGGATGCGGCACACGCGACAAGTACCAGGAGAGCAAGCTGCGTTACGAACGGGTCATCATCATGACCGACGCCGACGTCGACGGTGCGCATATCGCATCGCTGCTCATGACATTCTTTTTCCGAGAGATGCCGGGTTTGATCGAGGCTGGCCATCTCTTCCTGGCGCAGCCCCCGCTCTACCGACTGGCGCAGGGCGGCATGGTCGCCTACGCGCGCGACGACCGGCACCGCGAGCAGTTGCTCAAGAGCGAGTTCGCCGGTCGCGGCAAGGTCGAAACCAGCCGCTTCAAGGGTCTGGGCGAGATGCCGCCGACGCAGCTGCGCGAAACCACCATGTCGCCTGCAACACGGACGCTGCTCAGGGTCGAGGTGCCGGATCGTTTCGCTTCGGCGTCTCGCAAGGACGCACGCAGTACCGCGGATCTCGTCGAACAACTCATGGGCAGAAAACCCGAATTGCGGTTCCGCTTCATCCAGGACCATGCCGGCGAGGTCGAGGCGCTGGATATCTGAGCGGGATCGGGTAGAGTATCTCTTACCGGCCTCTGCAACCCTTCGCCCCGTACGCGAAGGAGCGATCAGCGAGGATACGCACAATGCCGCTCCGGTTCGCGTTTGCCCTGATCCCGGTACTGCTGCTCGCGGGCTGCACAGGCAATAGCGGCGTCATCTATTATCGCGACTATGACAGCACGAGTCTCGGGCAGGCGGCACAGCATGTCCGCGGCAGCGAGGTTACGCTCGTCGTGATGGGCAATCCGTTCGGCGGCGATCAGACAGTTTTCGAACGGCTCGTCGCCGACACCATTCACGGCGCCAATCCCGGCACCGCCGCTATCTTCAATCCCGCACCTGCTGGCGCCGCCATGGGGCATCGCCGCATCATTCTGATTTTTAACGGTCCGATTGCGAGCAACGGCTGGCTGATGTGCGGAGACTTGCCGCAACCGGGCGGCGGAGCCGAAGGCGGCGGGCACATCCGCGCATTGGCGGCATTCTGCGGCGGCAACGACCGGTCGCTGTCGTACCTTTCTGCCGGATTGAATGGCAGTCAGGGCCCCGAAGATCCCAACTTCCGCAACTTTTTGCGTCAGATCATCTTGGCGCTGCTGCCGCTGCGGGATCCCGAGGACCGTCCCGACCGCGATTTCGAGCCTCCGCAGCCCCAGACGGTGAGCCAACCAGGTGCCATCGACGCCGTCAGCGGATGAGTCGACTGACGTCCTTGAACTCGTCCGTCGCGGCCCGCGTCAGCCATTCGAATGCGACCATCTCGGTTGTAACCACCTCGACGCCAGACTTCTGGAACCGGGCGACCGCCGTCTCGACGCTCATCGGCGCGCGCGATGTGACGGCGTCCCGGACGACGAAGGCCTCGTACCCGTTGTTTGCCAATGCCAGCGCGGTCTGGAGTACGCAAACATGCGCCTCGATGCCGCAGACGACTGCCTGATTGCGACCGAGTGACGCGATGCGATCGGCAAGCCCGTCGTCGCCGAGGCAGGAGAAGGAAACCTTTTCGAACACCGCCCCGAGGGGCAACAGCTTCGCCAGCGCAGAAACGGTCCGACCGAGGCCCTTGGGATACTGCTCGGAGGCGAGGACCGGCACCCCCAGCCGGCCAGCGGCTTTCAGGAGGATTGTGGCATTCCGAAGCGTCGGTTCCGGTGCCGCCATGGCCGGCAGGAGCCGTTCCTGGACATCGACAATCAGCAGAAACGACCGGTCGCGCTCGATCAGCATGGCCCTGTTCCGCCTCGCCGGGGCACCCGCCTTCCGGCTCCCTGATCGGGCCTCCGCAGCCGCCCGGTCAAGTGAAAAGCGCGGGATTTCGGGCCTTTCCCTTGACAGAATCGGTCGCTGCGCCTATCTACCCGCCCGACAACGACCGCATTTGGGCTGCCTTTTGCGCCTCCGCGGCCAACCACAGAGCTAATCCACGCATATGGCGTTTCCTGACTTGGGCCTCGGCCCTGACGTACTTCGTGCAATTTCCGACTGCGGCTACGACACGCCCACCCCGATTCAGGAACAGGCAATTCCCGTCGTCCTGATGGGCCGCGACGTTCTCGGCTCTGCACAGACGGGCACCGGCAAGACGGCGTCCTTCACCCTTCCCATGATCGACATTCTTTCGAGCGGTCGCGCGAAGGCCCGTATGCCGCGCTCGCTCATCATCGAACCGACGCGCGAACTCGCCGCGCAGGTTGCCGAGAGCTTCGATCGCTACGGCAAGTATCACCGACTTTCGAAAGCGCTGCTGATCGGCGGCGAGTCCTTCGTCGACCAGGAGCGTGCGCTCGGTCGCGGCGTCGACGTTCTGATCGCGACCCCGGGCCGCCTGCTCGATCTTTACGAGCGCGGCAAGATACTGCTGTCGGACGTGAAGATACTGGTGATCGACGAGGCCGATCGCATGCTCGACATGGGTTTCATTCCCGACGTCGAGCGTATCGTATCGCTGCTGCCCAAGATCCGGCAGACGCTGTTCTTCTCTGCGACCATGCCGCCCGAGATCCGGCGCCTCGCCGACGCGTTCCTCATGAACCCGAAATCGATCTCGGTTGCCCCGCCCGCGTCGCCCGCCGCTCTCGTCGAGCAGTCGCTGGTGGTGGTGCCGATCGCCGAAAAACGCGAAGCGCTCCGCCGTCTGATTCGCGGCGAAGACGTCAAGAACGCGATCATCTTCTGCAACCGCAAGCGCGACGTCGACATTCTCTACAAATCGCTCAGAAAACACGGTTTCGATGCTATCGCGCTGCATGGCGACATGTCCCAGCCCGCTCGCACCGAGACGCTCGAGCGCTTCCGCAACAACGAAGTCCGGCTGCTGGTCGCCAGCGACGTCGCCGCGCGTGGCCTGGACATCCAGGGTCTCAGCCACGTCTTCAATTTCGACGTGCCGATCCATGCCGAGGACTATGTTCATCGCATCGGTCGCACCGGTCGAGCCGGCCGCGAAGGCCGTGCCTTCACCCTGGCAGCACCGGCGGACGGCAAGTTCGTGTCGGCGATCGAAAGTCTGATCGGCAAGCCGATCCCGCGCGCGACGCTCGACAACGTCGCCACAACCGAGTTCTCCGAGGAAGACCGCCCGCAGCGCCGCCAGCGCGAGCGGCGCAATCAGCGCGACGGTCGCGGCCGGCGCGGCAATAGGGCCCCGGCGGCGCAGCAGTCAAACCCGACACGGCAGCCGGTTCGCACGCATTCGGCCAACGATGCTGGCCAGACCCACGCGCCGCATCAGGAACAGCACCATCAGCGCGATGACCGGCCGGCCCGCGAGGCCCAAGGCAGCAATCAGCGTCGGCGGCAGCGCAAGAGCGACCGCCACTCGCGGCAGCATGACGACAGCGACGAACCGACAGGCAACGTGGTGGCCTTCGGCGACAACGTACCGGCGTTCCTGCGCATTCCGGTGCCGGTCTCCCGCAAGGCATCCTAACCGACCTTTGTCCGGATGCTCCGCGGGTCTCAGCTCCAGTCGGTGTAGACCCCGAGCCCGCGCTTCTTGATCTGGCCCGCGATAATAACGCGCTGGATCTCCGACGTGCCTTCCCAGATGCGATCGACGCGCACGTCGCGATAGAGCCGTTCGACCGGATTTTCGCGCATATAGCCGCGACCGCCCATGATCTGGACCGCCTTGTCCACGACGCGGCCCGCCATCTCCGAACAGAACAGTTTGAGCGCGCTCGCCTTGGCATGGATCAGCTTCCGGTCGAGGCCGCGATCCACCTCGGCCGCGATCCGGTAGAGCATCGACTTCCCGGCCAGGATTTCGACCGCCATATCGGCCAGCATGAATTCGATCGCCTGAAAATCCCGGATCGGCCGGCCGAACTGAACGCGCTTGGCTGCAAAATCGTTGGCGATCTCGGTCGCGCGGATCGCAGCTCCAACGCCGTGCGCGCCCAGTTCGATCCGCGTATCGGTGAACCAGTCCTTGGTCAGGTCGAGTCCCTCGCCCACTTTGCCGATGATCCGCGCCGGATCGAGCTCGACGTTTTCGAAGATCATCTCGTAGTGCTCAAACAGATAGGTGTGCATGAACTTGGGCTCACGCACGACCCTTACGCCCGCCTGATTCTTCTCGACGATGAACAAGGTCGGCTTGTCCGGGTCGCCGTCGACAATGGCGTGCACGAGGATGATGTCGGCATAGTCGGCCGACGTGACGAACCATTTTTCGCCCGACAGGTAGTACTTGCCGTTCCGGAAGTCTGCGCGGGTCTTCACCATGCGCGTATCCGATCCGGCATCGGGTTCGGTGATTGCGTAGCAGGAACGGCGCGTTCCCTGATTGCACGGGACCAGATAGTCACGGCGTTGCTGTTCCGTGCCGTGCCTCAGCGGTAGCGAGGCACCGAAGCAAAGCGTCCACAGGACGCCGGTAACCTTGCCCAGCTCCTCGTGCAGAAGCACCTTCTGCATCGTCGTGAGGCCGGCGCCGCCATCTTCCTTGCTGTGATTCCAGCCATTGAATCCGTAATCGCGCACACCCTGCTTGATCTGTTCGATCGTCGCGCCAGGCAGGGTCCCGTTGGCTTCGAGCTCCAGCTCGTACGGATAGAAATGCTTTTCGACCATCTCCCGCGCGCGTGCCTGCACGTCGCGTTCGGAATTGCTCAGCTCAATGTCCATGGGACCGGCTCTCCGGTTTCAACGATTTGGGCAACACGAGCGCGTCGATGGCGACGCAACCGTTGGGCCCGGCGATCACCGGGTTGACGTCGATTTCGGCAATCAGGCCGGACAGATCCGCGACCATCGCGGAGAAAGCGCTGAAAGCCTCCGCCACCGCCGCCATGTCGGACGGTCTGGCTCCGCGCACACCATTCAGCATCGGCCGGACCTTGAGCCCATCGATATGTCGGCGCGCCTCCACAGGATCGAACGATGGCAGGGCAACGCGCCGATCCTTCATCAGCTCGATCAGGATGCCACCGGCGCCGACCATGACGACGGGCCCGAAATGCACGTCCTCGATCATGCCAAAAGCAAGCTCGACGCCTTTGCCCGCCATCTTCATCACCAGGGCGCGCGGCCCCAGGCGACCGGTAATATCGTCGTAGGCGGCGCGCACGGCGTCGGCCCCTGTAAGGTTCAGGTGGACCCCGCCGACATCCGACTTGTGCAGGATGCCGGGCATGGCCGTCTTGAGCGCAACCGGCCCGCCGATCCGGGCGGCCGCGGCGACCGCATCCGCTTCAGTCTCGACGATGCGATGCGGCAACACCGGCACCCCATAGTCGGCAAAGAGCGCCAGGCCTTCGGCCTCGTCCAGAGCGCGCGGTTCGAAAAGCCGCTTCTGCCATTTGGCACGCAGTCCCGCCGGCGCCGGGCGCGACTTGTGCTTCGGCTCGAGCGCACGGTCGCGCAACCGGAATGCCGATTTGACCGCAAAGAGGGCCGGACCCATCGCGGTCAGAACCGCGATGCCGTCCGCCGTCAGGCGCACGGTCAGATCGTCGTCGCCGATGGCGCCGACATTGTTGAGTACGATTACCGGAACGTCCGAGTGATCGCGTGCATGGCGTGCGATGCCGCCGTAATCCTCATGAAGCTGATTGCCGGTCCGGGTTTCCGCACAGATGGCCGCGATCGCCGTGTCGGGATCCTGTGCGATTGCGGTCAGGCATTCCCGGAAGATGCCTTCGTAGTTGTGACCGGTGCCCCAGGCGTCGACCGGATTTACCGGCTCCAGCCCGTATTCGAGCGCGGCGGCCAGACGGTCGCGCGTCGTCTCGTTGATTTCCGCGAGGCGCACGCCAAAAGCATCGGCCTGGTCGATCAGCAATTCGCGCTCGCCGCCGGAATCGTGGATCGTGGCAAGCCCGCCCTTCTTGACGCGCCGATCCTGAGAGAGCAGCAGCATGGTGTTGGTCAATTGGTCGAGATCCCCGACCTCGATGACGCCGTAACGATCGAAAACCGCCTGGAATGCGGCATGGTCGCCGACGATCGCGCCGGAATGGCTCGCGGCCATGCGAGCGCTCATCTCGGTGCGCCCGACTTTGAGGGCGACGATCGGAATGTCCCGCTCTTCAGCCTTCGCCAATGCCGCAAGAAATCGAGCCGGGTCGCGGACGGTTTCGAGGAACAGGCCGATGACCCGCGTCATGGGCTGTTCGAGTGCGAAATCCATATAATCCGCCATCGTGCCGGAAATCTCCTGGCCGGGCGAAACAACCAGATTGTATCTCAACCGCCGATCGTTCTTGGCGAGCGCACTGAACACCGAGCCGGAATGGGTTATCAGCGTCATATGTCCGCCGCCCTTGATCCAGTCCGGCGGCGGCCAAGCGGTCGCGTCGACCTTGTCTTGCAGATTGAGGAAACCCATGCCGTTGCCGCCGCAGATCGGCATGTTTGCCTCGCGCGCGAGCTTGCGCAGGCGATCGAGCATCCTGGGCTCGATGTCGTCCTGCACATAGCAGCTCGAGAAAATCGTTGCCGCTTTCACCTTGTTGGCGACCGCCTCCTGGAGCACCGCTTCCAGCCGCGCATTGGCGACACCGAGGATCGCGTGATCGATCCGCTCGGGCAGAGCGGCAATGGTCGGAAAGCACGGAACGCCCTCGATCTCCTTGTAGTTCGGGTTGACGCAGTAAAGCCTGCCTTCGAAACCGCAATTGATCGCGCTGCGGATCATACCGAAACCGGCGCTGCCGGCTTTCGGCGACGCTCCGACAACCGCCATGGTCGCGGGTTTCAGCAACGGGGCGAGCCACGCGGCGCGTCCTTGTTCGGTCATGTTTGTTCCGCCGGGGAATGGTCGTTCGGGCTCAGTCTCGGTCGGGCGAGAGTTTAAGACTGTCGATGGCGGCACGTTCGCGGGTCTCGCGATCGCGCGCGGCCGCCAGCCGCTGCTCAAACCGTTCCTGCATCGTTGCGACGACCGGCCCGTACACGTCAACGAAAAACAGCGGATCGAGCACGCCCATCAGCCGGCCCAGCGTCCAGGACGAGGGTTCAGTCTGACCGGCCAGCCAGTTCTGGACCGTTTCGGGCGTGACCCCGATCGTCTGTGCCAGATCCCGGACCTGCCAAGGCCCTGCCGGTTGCAGTCGCTTCTGCAGCGCCGCTGCCAGGCGCTGGCAATGCGCCTTGCGGTCGTCCGGGCCGGCGGGATCGACGTTGCCGGAAGCGCCGGCATTCGCCGCCGTCGTCGCACGATCGAGCAGCGGGAAATGGCGCGGGAAGAGGCCGGACAAATAGAGCCGGCAGATCGAGAGCGCCCGGCTCTTGTCGAAGATTTCCGGATCGATCAGGGAATCGAACCAGAACCCGTCGCTCATGGCGTTGAGACCGCTGGCCACTTGCTCGGGATCGATCCCGGCATAGCGCCCTTCCTTCACGAGGCGCGCGCAGATCGTTGCCGTCGAACCCTGGTCCTTCGCTTCGAGCCGCGACACCACCGCCCGATACGCGCTGTTGGTCGCGGCCTCGGCCCAGAAGGCGTACCAGACGGCCACCTTCTCGCTGGTAAAGATCGCAGGGTCGAAATCGGCGGCGATCAGCGCCATGAGCTGGGCGGCAGGCTCGTTGCCGGCGGCCGCAATGATCCGCTGGCTCACTCGATCGTACTCGATCACCAGATATTCCAGCGTTTCTTGAAGCAGTTGTTCCTTTGACCTGAAGTAGAAGTTCACGATGCTCGGAGACAGGCCGGCATCCCCCGCCACATGGCTCAGCGTGGTCGCGGCATAACCGCGCCGGCCGATTATTCGGATTGTGGCCTCGATCAGCTCGCGCCGACGATCCGGTTTCGCTTGCGATTCCCTGCCTATAGCCATTTTATCAGAGGCTCATTCCCGACCGATCCTCTAACATATTGATATAATGTCATTTGCTGCGATGCACTCATTAAATGATCGTACAAATCCATGGACAAGCAGGCCTCCACCAAGTAAGATGCTTATACAATCGTTTAATCGCTCCTGCCAGCGATTTCGCGCTATCGGACCCCTCGAAACGAGAATCGGATCATGCAGACCCAGAATCCAAGCGGTACCGGACCGGTGCTTTCGTCGCCCCCCACCAACCGCCGCCAGCCCTACTCGATCACCCGTTCGCAAGACCATTTTCGGCGCGCCGTGAAGCGCCTGCCGCTCGGCGTGAGTTCGAACTTCCGCTATTGGGGCGACGACAAGACGATCTATGTGAGCCGCGGCAAGGGCGCCTACGTCTGGGACCTCGATGACAATCGCTACATCGACTACCGGCTGGGTTATGGTCCGGCGATCCTCGGCCATTGCCACGACGCGGTCGATGCCGCTGCGCACGAGGCGCAGCGCGTCGGGACGGTCTATGCGCTCGGCACAGAGCGCGAACTGACTGTCGCAGAGCTGATCCACCAGATGGTGCCGGCCGCCGAGCTGGTCCGGTTCTCCAACTCCGGTACGGAAGCCGTCATGGCGGCGCTGCGGCTTGCGCGCGGCTACACCGGCAAGAGCCACTACGTCACGTTCGAAGGCTCCTATCACGGCCTGTTCGACGCCGCGATGTGGTACGCGGACGTGGCCGCCATGCAGAGCGAAACCGACGACCCGAAGATCGTCGCCTACGGCAAGGGCATCCCCGACCTGGTCCGCCAGCTGTTCTGGCAGGTGCCCTATAACAACGCGGAGCGTCTCGAGCGCGTCCTGAAGAAGCATGCCGATTCGATCGCGGCGGTGCTCATCGAGCCGATCCTCGGCAATTGCTGCGGCATTCCGGCCAAACCGGAATTCCTCAAGGCCGTGCGGGAGCTCTGCGACCGTTACAACGTGCTGATGATCGTCGATGAAGTGAAGACCGGATTCCGCGTCGGCAAGAGCGGCGCCCAGGGCCTCTACGACGTGAAGGCCGATATTTGCACGATGGCGAAGGCCGTGGCGAACGGCTACCCGATCGCCGCCATCGGCGGACGCGAGGAGATCATGCGCTACTTCGGCAACGGCGTGGCGCATGGCGGCACCTATACCGCGCAGGCCATGTCGCTCGCCGCGGCCGAAACGACGCTGCGGATACTCAAGGATACCGATGCCCTCGCCAAAATCGCGAGTTACGGGCTTGCGATGCAGAAGGGCATGAGCAAGATCCTGACCGAGCGAAGCATCGCCCATACGTTCGCGGGTCATCCCAGCATGGCGGGGCTGTTTCTCAAGGAAAAGGCGCCTACCAACTATCGCGATTGGAAGACCAGCAACTACACCTTCTACGACATGTTGGCCGGTCACCTGATTGCGCGCGGTATTATGTGCGAGCCGGATTCGCGCGAACCGTGGTTCATTTCGTCGGCGCACGATCGGGCCTGCCTCGACGAGACGCTGGCCGTTTTCGAGGAAGCGGTTGATATTACGGTCAAGGAGGTCCATGGCCGTTATGTTCGCCGCCTGAAACCCGAGACGTCCGCTGCATCGGTGCGGGAGCCGGCGGCCAGCGACGCGACCCCGGCCGAAACCAGTCCGACCGCATAACCCAACCGCCATACTCCGATGAAGCGCTACGACGCCATCGTCGTCGGCGCCGGCCATAACGGGCTGGTCGCCGCCGCCTACCTCGCCCGCGCCGGGTTTGCGGTGCTGGTGCTCGAGCGCCGCCATTTGATCGGCGGCGCCGCGGTCAGCGAGGAACTTTTCCCCGGCTGGACCTACTCGACCTGCTCTTATGTCTGCAGCCTGATGCGGCCGGAGATCATGCGCGGTCTCGACTTGCCGAGACACGGGCTGCAGGTGATTCCCTACGAGGGATCGCTGAACGTTCTGACCGACGGCGACTTCCTTGCGTCGTATTCAAATCACGACCGAATGCGGCGCGAGCTGATGCGTCATTCGCGACGCGATGCCGAGGCTTACGACCGGTACGCGCTGGAGATCCTTCGGCAGTGCAAGTTCATCCGCCCGATGCTGCTGATGACGCCACCGGATCCAGCCTCGCTCCATCCAAAGGACCTGATGGACCTCGTCAGGTTCGCGAAACCGTTCTCTGAGCTTGGCGAGAGGCGTCTCTACGACACGATGCGCTTCTGGACCATGAGCATCGGCGACTTCCTGGACGAGTACTTCGAAACCGATGTCATCAAGGGTCACCTCGCCGGCTCCTCGATCATCGGAACAGCGCTCGGCCCCTATTCGCCCGGCACGGCCTACGTGCTGCTGCACCACTATATGGGAGAAGTCGACGGATCGATCGGCGCCTGGGGTTATGCGCGCGGCGGGATGGGCGCAATCAGCCGCGCCTTGGCCGCGGCGGCACAGGAAACCGGCCGCTGCGAAATTCGCTGCAATTCGGAAGTGACCGATGTGATCGTCCGCAACGGGCGGGTCCGCGGCGTGGCACTCGCCGACGGCAGCGAGTTCATGGCCGACACGATCGTCAGCAATCTTGACTTCCACCGCACCATTACAAAGATCAATTGGTCCGAGCCGCTCGGTGCCGAGCTCGTGCGCAAGGGCGAGAACTTCAAGATCCGCGGCTCGTCCGGAAAACTGAACATCGCGCTCGACGCGCTGCCGAACTTCAAGGGCGTCGCGGTCCGCAACAATCCGGCGCTGAGCGGCGACATCCACTATTCGCCGAGCCTGAACTATCTCGAACGCGCCTATGACGACTGGAAATACGGGCACTGGTCGAAGCGCCCGTATCTCGACATCGTCATCCCGAGCCTGATCGATCCGACCATGGCACCCGAAGGCAAGCACTATATGTCCGTTTTCGTGCAGTACGTGCCGCCGACGCTGCACGACGGGCCGTGGACGCCGGAGAAGCGCGACGCGTTCGGCGAAACCGTGATCGACCTGATCGAGGACATGGCCCCGGGCTTCCGGAACCTGATCCTCCACAAGCAGGTTCGCAGTCCTTGGGAGATCGAGAACGAGGTCGGTCTGACCGAGGGCAATATTTTCCAGGGCGAACTCACGCTCGACCAGTTGCTGTTCAACCGCCCGGTGCCCGGCCTCGCGCAGTATCGCGGGCCCAAGAAGGGCTTCTACATGTGCGGCTCGTCCATGCATCCGGGTGGCGGCGTCATGGGGGCGCCGGGCTACAACGCTGCGCGCGAAGTGCTGAAGGACCTGAAGCGGGGAGCGCCGCAATGAATGCCGCTCCGCACGGCAAGTACGATGTCGCAATCGTCGGCGGCGGCCACAACGGATTGGTGGCAGCCGCGGTCCTCGCCGGAAACGGGCTGAAGGTCATTGTGCTGGAAGCTGCCGATGCTCTCGGCGGCGCGGCCCGCAGTTACGAGTTCCATCCGGGATACAGGGTCGCGGGATGCGCACAGACTGTCAGCCTGCTGCGTCCCGAGATTGTGTCGGCCCTGAAACTGACGGAGCACGGGCTCCGTTATGCCGTGACCGATCTTCCCACGGTCGCGTTGACGGGCGGCGGCAATCATCTTTCGCTGAATGACATGACAGCGCTCGCGAAGGTCTCGGCCGCCGACGCACGTGCCCTGCCCGACTTCCGTCGCCGGATCATCCGCTATGCCGGTGCGCTGGCACCGGCCCTGCTGCGCCAACCGCCACGTATGGATTTCAGGAACCGCGCCAATTTGCGCGAGCTCGGGCGCCTTGGCCTCCGTATCCGCCTGCTGGGTCGTCGCGACATGCGCGAACTGCTGCGGATCATCGGCATGAACGCCTACGACCTTGTCAGCGACGAGTTCGAGAACGAGACCGTCAAGGCGGCGATTGCACTCGATGCGGTGATGGGCAACCATATGGGTCCGCGCTCGCCGAACAGCGTTTATACCTACCTCTATCGCATGGCGGGCAACATTGACGGGCAGGCGGCGGCGGTTGCGCTCCCGGCCGGCGGAATTGGAGCCGCGATCGTAGCCATCGCCAGTGCCGCGCGCCGCGCCGGTGCGGAGATTCGCACCGGGTCGCCTGTCGCGCGCGTCCTGGTCAAAGATGAGCGCGTCGCGGGCCTGATTTTCGAGGACGGGAGCGAGCTCGCCGTCAACACGGTGCTCTCGAACGCCGATCCCAAAACCAGTCTGCTCAAGTTGCTCGGTACGGAACATCTCGATACCGAGTTCGTCAATAGAACGCGCCATTTCCGCGATCGCGGCACGACCGCGAAGCTCCATCTCGCACTCGACGGTTTGCCCGATAGTCTGTCAGCGCTGCCGCAACGCGGTCAGGCGCGCTTGGTCATTGCTCCCGGCCTCGATGCCCTCGAGCGCGCCTTCGATGCCTGTAAATATCACGGCGTCGCCGATGCCTTGCCGATGGAAATCGTGGTCCCGACGCTTGCGGATACGACCCTTGCGCCTTCCGGCAAGCATGTTCTCTCCGCCAACGTGCAGTACGTGCCCTATGCGCTCGCCGACGGCGATTGGGGCCGGGCCCGCGACAGGTTGCGCGACCGGTTGATTGCTGCGATCGATACGCAGCTTCCGGATACGAAGGCGCGCGTGATCGCAGCGGAGTTTCTGACACCGCCGGATATAGAGGCGAACTTCCGGCTCGGCGGCGGTCATTGGCACCAAGGCGAGATCCAGCTCGATCAGGTCTGGTCGATGCGGCCGATGGGTGGGTTCGCGCAGTACCGCATGCCCGTTCCGGGTTTCTATCTCTGCGGCGCCGGCACGCATCCGGGCGGAGGGATTACCGGCGCGCCAGGCTGGAATGCGGCGCAGGCCGTGATGGCGGATCTCAAATCGGCGCAACAGCGATGAACGGGGCTGCGACCATGAAGGCTCATGTGCCACAGAACCTCCTGCCGACGCCGTTCTACGAGCGGCTGGTGCCGTTCAACCTGAACCACAGCTGGGAGCGCTGGGAGGGGTATCTCAGCGTCGGCTGCTTCGACAATATCGAACGCGAGTATACGGCGATCCGCAACGCCGTTTCGCTCTACGACATCTCGCCAATGACGCAGTATCGGATCACCGGGCCCGATGCGCCGCGCCTGCTCGACCGGCTGATGACCCGCGATATGACCAAGGTCGCTGTCGGCCAAGTTGCCTACGCGCTCTGGTGCAACGACGACGGTAAGCTGGTGGAGGACGGGACGGTGTTCCGCCTCGGCGAGCGTGAGTATCTCGTCAACGTGCAGGAACAGAACCTTTCGTGGTTCCAGGACACCGGCTTCGGTTTCGATGCGACGGTCGAGGACGTGACCGAGGACTATGCCGGTCTTTCGATCCAGGGCCCGCTGTCGCGCCAGGCGCTCGAACAGGCCGGTCTCGCGGCTGCTTCAAGCCTCAAGTTTTTCCGCCTCGTGCAGACGGAAGTCGACGGGATCAGCCTGATCCTCACCCGCACCGGCTTTACCGGCGACCTCGGTTTCGAGGTCTATCTCCGGCCGGAAGACGCCCTCAAGTTCTGGGACCGGTTCATGGCGGTGAAACTCGCTCCGCGTATCGTCCCCATCGGTTCGCACGCGCTCAACCTTGCGCGCATCGAAGCCGGATTCCTGCAGGTCAACACCGACTTCATCGGCGCCGAACGCTGCCTGCGCCATTCGCAGCGTCGCTCACCGTTCGAACTCGGCCTCGACAAGCTGGTGACGTTCAAGAAGCCATACTTTGTCGGCAAGCGTGCGCTGATGCGCGAACTGGAAGCTGGCGGGCCGCGCTGGCGCACGGTCGGACTCGATGTCGCCGGCAACAAGCCGGCAGAAGGATCGCTGCTTTACGACGGCAACCGAGAGATTGGCATCGTGACCTCGGCCATGTGGTCGCCGACCTGCAAGCGGAACATAGCAATCGCGACCGTCGAAGCGGCTTACGGCGCAATCGGCAACGCGTTCCAGGTCGATATCTGGATTCCGAAGGAGCTGCGCATCGAGAAGCGACTGGTGCCCGGCCGCGTTGTCGAGAAGCCCTTCTACAATCCGGCCCACCGGCTCGCATAAGAGCCGGACCATGACCGGAATCCGCATGGGCGCGGCCGTGAGCCGCGCCCTTTCTTTTGTTTTGTCGATTCCGCCGCGCGACCGCGGCCGGCGTCTCAATGCGACAGCAGAACCCCCGCCTGCACCGGCCAGGTCGCCCAGACCTTGCGTCCGCGCAAATCGGTTTCGTCGAGGCTGCGCACCATGTTCGGTGCCGCGACCGCCAGCCGTTTGTCCAGGCCTTCGACCGCCACGTAATAGTGGCTGCGATCGCCCAGATAGGCCTCGGCACTCATCGTACCTTGGACGCCGTTCGTGTCCCCTGCCGGACTGTTCTGGCCGATCGAGATTTTTTCGGGACGGATCGCCAGCGTCACCTCGCTGCCCCGTCCGAAATCGCCGTTCGCGACCGGCGCCCGAAGCTTGCCGGCCTGGCCCGCATCGACCGTCGCCATACCGTTGTCGACGCTCGCAATCCGCCCGCGAATGAAGTTCATGGTGCCGATAAAATCGGCGACCTCGCGGCAACTCGGCGCCTCGTAAAGACGTGTCGAACTGTCGATCTGCAGCACCTTGCCCTTGGACATGACGGCGATGCGGTCGGACATGGTGAGCGCCTCTTCCTGGTCGTGCGTCACGAACACGAAGGTAATACCGACGCGCTCTTGCAGACTGCGCAGCTCAAGCTGCATTTCCTCGCGCAACTTCTTGTCGAGGGCACCGAGCGGTTCGTCGAGCAGAAGCACCTTCGGCTGACAGACCAGGGCGCGGGCGAGCGCGACGCGCTGTCGTTGACCGCCGGAAAGCTGATGCGCCGCCCGGTTGCCATAACCTGGCAGCTGGATCATTTCGAGCGCCTTCTCAACCGTCTCCGCCATCTGTTCCTTGCTCAGGCCCTTCTTGCGCAAACCGTAGGAAATGTTCTGTGAGACCGAGAGATGCGGAAAGATCGCATAGCTCTGAAACACCATGTTTGTCGGCCGTTCGTGCGGCGGAACCGCCGACATGGCCTGACCGTCAATGTAGATTTCGCCCTTGGTCGGCGCCTCGAAACCCGCCAGCATGCGAAGCAGGGTCGTCTTGCCGCAACCTGACGGGCCGAGAAGCGAGAAGAATTCGCCGCGCCGGATATCGAACGAGATATCGTCGACGGCGTGAACAGAGCCGAAATGCTTCGAACAACCTTTGATCTGGATGATTGCGTCGGCGCTAGCCATGACTCAGACGATGCCTCCGTCCTGGGAGGGCACGCCACGTCTGCGCAGCCACTCCGAAAATGTAACGATGATGCACGATGCGATCAGGATGCAGCTGCCCAGCGCCAGCGTGCCCGGCAATCGATTCGGGAACCGAAGCTGGCTGAAGATGAAAAGCGGCAGCGTCGCATCGTTGCCGGCCAGGAACGCCGCGAGCAGGTACTCGTCGAACGAGGTCGTGAAACACAGCAGCAGACTTGATACGATGCCGGGCGCCGCCAGCGGAAAGGTTACCTTCCAGAACGTTGTCCACGGACCCTGTCCGAGGTCGGCCGATGCTTCCTCGAGACTTTTGTCGAAACCCTGGAGGCGCGACATCATCACCAGCATCGAGAACGGCACAGTAATCACGACATGCGCTGCACCGATCGTCCACAATGACAGCTCGAAATCGAAGAACTTGCGGAAGATCGTGAGCAGCGCGATCGCAAGGATGATATACGGGATAACCAACGGCACCATGATTACTGCCACGACCGCACCGCGCCCCGGCAGGTAGTATCGCGTCAGCGCTTTTGCCGCCAGGACGCCGAGGATAGTGCTCACGAACGCCACGGCGACACCGACCTTGACGCTCGCATACAGCGCCTTGATCAGCTGCGTGTTTTCGATCATCTCGCGATACCACTTGAAGGTGAACTCCTTCAGCGGAAACGCGACGTAGATGCTGTCGTTGAACGAGAACAGCGGCAGCAGCAGCACCGGCCCGTACAAGAAGATGACATAGAAGACGGCGAAGACCGCCAGCAGATCGAAGCGAATGCCCTTGCTCATGTCACGCCTCCGGCCGCTGGATGGCGTGCTTGCCGAAGATGGCCCGTACCGATATGAGGAACGCCATCACGACGCCCGCAATCACGAACATCGACAGGACCGATACGGCCGAACCGAGCGGCTGGTTGTTCGCCTTGCCGAACAGCGAGGCAATGATGCTGCCGATCATGATGCCGGACGTACCGCCGACAAGGGCCGGCGTCACATAATCGCCGACGGTCGGAATGAACACCAGCAGCGTCGCAGCGATCAGGCCCGGCAGCGACAGCGGGAAAGTCACGCGCCAGAAGCGTTGAACCGGCGTATCGCCGAGATCGGTCGCCGCCTCCAGTAGCGAACGGTCGATCTTCTCCAGTGACACATAGATCGGCAGGATAGCGAACGCGGCCCATGCGTGCGCCAAGGTGATCGTGACCGCCGTTGGATTGTAGAGCAGGAATTCCAGCGGCTCGGACAGAAGACCCGCGCTGATAAGCCCCGAGTTTATGACGCCATTGTATCCGAGAATGATCTTCCAGGCGAAGATCCGAAGCAGGTAGCTGGTCCAGAACGGTATCGTGATGAGGATGATCCACATCAGTTTGTTTTTGGTGACTCGAAAGGCGAGAAAGTACGCCATCGGATAGGCGAGCGCGACGACGGCTATCGTTGCGGTCAGCGACATCCGGATCGATTTGACAAGCAGCAGCGCGTAGATCTGATCGCTATCGTCGAAAATGTTCAAAGCACGCGCGTAATTCGCAAGCGTAAAATCTCTATAGATCTCGAAGTATTCTTGGGTCCAGAAACTCAACAACACGAGCGTCACAAGCGGCGCTATCAGCATCGTGACCATGACAATCATGGTCGGCGACAGCAACAGATAGCCCCGGATCCATTCGCGCCGGAGCATCAGGGCCCGCCATCTCAGCCATAGACTGTCGGGCCGGGCGGGCGTTTCCGCGCCGCTGGCAACACTCACCATGCCGATTGCCTCCCGTGTTCTTTTCTTCGATTGCCGAACTCAAATCCCTGCAATTCGGCCTAGAATCTATACGAACCAACCCCTTGTGCGATCAAGTGATTTTTGTCGCCGACCCGCGCCTTGCCCGTCAAATATCCGGGATGCTAGCCTTTTCGTGGGTCGCCGTTGACCCCGGCCAACTCGGCCGAGACACCCAAGTTTTCCGCGGATATTTCCCCGGACGGTCGGCACAAACCCCGCCCGCGCAGCGCGGTGGATTGAGCCCTCCCGACCGCCCCCGATGCGAGCACATGGAGCACTTTATGACAAAGAACGATCTCTTGGCCGCGATCCGGAACCGCAGCCTTTCGCGGCGTCAACTCGGCCGATTGCTGGCGTCTGCGGGCGTCGCGTTGACAGCGGTTCCGATGATCGGCGGCCGCGCCCTTGCGGAGAACCAGGCGACCTACTTTACATGGAGCGGCTATGACGTTCCGGAATTCTTCCCCTCGTATGTCGAGAAGCACGGCGGCACGCCGAATATGCCGATCTTCTCCGACGAGGAAGAAGGTTTCCAGAAATTGCGCGCCGGATTCGTCGCCGACGTTGCGCACCCGTGCAGCGGTCGCATCGTGCGTTGGCGCGACGGCGGCGTGATCCAACCGATCGACACGGCCACGCTCAGCAACTGGGGCGATGTTTTCGAGGATCTCAAGGGCATCAACGGCGCCGCCGATGGCGGCCAGCAGTGGTTCGTGCCGGTGGATTGGGGCAATACCTCGATCATCTATCGTGCCGACCTGGTCGACATCGATGAAGAGAGCTGGTCGCTGCTCTGGGATCCTCGTTACGAAGGCAGGTTGTCGATGGGCACCGACATCACCGATACGGCCGTCATTACCGGCCTGCTGGTCGGCGTCCAAGACCCGTACAACATGACCGACGAGGATATCGCGGCGGTCAAAGCAAAGCTCGAAGAGCAAAAGCCCCTGCTCCGCTTCTACTGGTCGGATACAACGCAACTGGAGCAGGGTCTTGCTAGCGGCGAAATCGTCGCTTCAACCGCATGGAACAGCGCGCTTCCAACACTTCGCGCTCAGGGCATCGACGTCAAGTTCATGAACCCGAAAGAAGGCATTCTCACCTGGTGCTGCGGTGCCGTGCTATGCACCGGCGCACCGCAACCGGTGCTGGCGCACGAACTGATCGACGCCCTGATCTCGCCTGAGGCCGGCGAGTGGCTGATCAACTACGGCTACGGACACTCGAACAAGGTCTCGTTCACGCGCGTTACGCCGGAATTGCTGGCCGATCGCGGATTCCCGGCCGATCCATCGCAATACCTGAAGCAGGGCATCTTCAGCCGCGACAACAAGCGGCTCGACGATCTCCAGCAGATGTTCGAAGCGGTCATGGCGGGTACCTGAGTAGATGCCGCCGACGGTGCGGGCCCGGATCCCCATGGTCCGGCCCGACGGCCCGGCAGCGCGCGCCCCACAGTCTCCTCTCTGAGGCGCCCTGCCGGGCTTCGTCTTCCGAAGTCATCAACGATTGATACTCTGTTCAGCGACGAACGATCGGATTGAAACGGGTTCCCGAAAGCAGGAAGTCATGGACCAGTCAGTACGGCGCAACTTCAACTACGACACGGCATCCCTCTGGCAGAAGGATCGCGACCACATCATCCATCCTTGGATCGAACTCGGCACGGCCAAGACCAAGGAGCCGCTTGTCATTGCGGAATCGGAAGGTCCTTACATCTACGATTCCACGGGTAACCGAATGCTCGACGCGATGGGCGGTATGTGGTGCGTCAATGTGGGTTACGGTCGCGACGAAATCGCGCAGGCCATTGCCGACCAGGCGCGCCGCCTCGCCTACTTCTCGCCATTTGGCATCATCTCGTCGCCACCCTCGATCGAACTTGGCGATCGGTTGGTCGAGTACACGCCCGGCGATCTGAAGCACGTGTTCTACACGACCGGTGGTTCGACCGCGGTCGATTCCGCGATCCGGTACGTGTTCTTCTACAACAACTGTCTGGGCAGACCCGACAAGAAGCACATCATCACCCGCGAATACGGCTATCACGGCAGCACTTACATCTCTGCGTCGCTGTCCGGCAAACCGGGCGACCTGCCGTTCATGGATCGAAAGACCGACACGATCCACCACCTGCCTGCGCCGAACCCCTATCGCCGGCCGGATGGCATGTCGGAGTCCGAGTTCCTCGAACTCAAGGTCAAGGACCTCGAAGACAGGATTGTCGAGATCGGTCCCGAGAAGGTTGCAGCGTTCATCGCCGAGCCGGTTCTCGCCTCTGGCGGCGTGATCGTGCCGCCCAAGGGCTATCAGAAACAGACGCTTGAGATCTGCCGGAAGTACGACGTGCTGTACATTTCGGACGAGGTCGTTACGGCGTTCGGACGCTGCGGCGAGATGTTCGCATCCGAAAAGGTGTTCGACATCGTGCCGGACGTCATTACATCGGCGAAGGGTCTCACGTCGGGTTATGTACCGCTTGGCGCAATTTTCATCTCGAACCGGATCTTCGAGCCGCTGGTCGGCGATGCCGGCAAGGGCAAATTCTTTGCCAACGGTTTCACCTATTCGGCACATCCCGTCGCCTGCGCCGCCGGCCTCGCCAATCTCGACATCATGGAGAGAGAAGACATTTGCGGCCATGTCCGCAAGGTCGGACCCTACTTCCAGGAGAAGGTGCGCACCCTGCTCGACCTGCCGCTCGTCGGCGACGTCCGCGGTCTCGGCATGATGCTCTGCGTCGAGTTCGTGAAGGATCGGAAGACCAAGGAGATTTGTCCGCCCGACTGGGAAGTTGGCACGCGCATCATCCGTCAGACGATGAAGCGCGGTCTGATGATCCGTCCGATGGGCCATCTGGCGGTGCTCTCGCCGACACTGATCGTAACCAAGGATCATGTCGACGAGATGGTATCGATCATGCGCGAAGCGGTTCGCGCAGTGATGGACGATCTCAAGCGCGAAGGGCTCTGGAACCGCTGATCAGCGGCCGCAGGACCGATGGACGGGCGACGCAATTGCGTCGCCCGTTTCGTTTCACGCTATTCGATCCAGATCTCGGCGGACGCGTGGCGATCGTCGCGGTCGATGACGGTGATACGCGCCCGGCCGGGCCCTTCGGGCTGCCAACTCGCATGCCGCTTCCGGGGTTGCGACGGCACGGTTTCGCCATTGACGAACCAAAGCTGCGGCAGGCTGTCGCCGCCGGCATCCGGCGCCAGCGGCCGCCGGTTTCCGTTCCGGTCGAGCGCGATGCGCCCGCCGTCGAACGGAGACGATCGTGGGGCCGGCAGTCGACGCATCGCCGGTCGCATCGCTGGTGTTGCCGAAACGTTGCAGCGGCGCCGGCACCGAGGTTACGTCGCGCTGGTTGAGCACGGATTCGATCGTAACCGTGCCGGTCCAGGTCTGTTCGCGGAGATCTGCTACGATCCAGTCGCGCTCGTTTGGCGACATCTGCCTGCTCAGGTATCCGTTCCGGACCTGCTCAACGAAATTCCGATCATTGACGCGCAGCAGCGTGAGAGTCGCTTGGTCGACAGTTACCGACGTCAATGGCACGCCGTTGCTGCCGACGCGGGGCAGCACATAGGCGCTGCTGCGGAAACCAAGCACCGGTTCTCGTTCCGGTACCGTGAAATCGACAACGGCATCCTCGACGAGCCGCCGCTCGTCCTTGGCGGACATGCCGGCCAGCACCGTCACCGCATAGCTCCGTCCGAACTCGAAGCCCGCGATGCACAGCCGATCGCCGTCCGCCATCGCCCGGTCGCCCGCCCGCCTTGCGGCGGTCGCTTCGTACGGATCGGCGGGCAACATTCGGTACGCTTCAGCGATCCTGGCGCGCTCGAGCGCGAGCGCCGGCGGCGGATTCGTTCGGTCAGCGACTGTCCTGTCGCGGCACTATCGATCGGCGGCATCGCCAGAAGCAGGCCGACAAAGATCGCACGCAGATTGCCCATTCGAGCCCCCGGATCCGCAGCGATTCCGCACAGTAGCCCGCCCTGGCGGTAGCATGATTAGATGGTCTGATTTTCACCACGGGACCATAGCCCGATTTGGGCGCGATTGTGCCCGTCTGTAGGATAAGATCGCTACATGAACGCGTGACGCCTTCCGACCGACGAACCGACATGGCGACGGCACTTGCAACTATGGAACGACAGCGCCCGCTGCTTGCCGCGGAGCCGACGGTCTGGTTGCTGCTTGGCGAACGTCCGGGCGACAACACGCAGGTGCGCGGGCTCGGCGAGGCGCTCGGTTGGCCGTGCGTCGAAAAGCGGCTTCGCTTCAATGCATGGCACCACAACCGCAACCTCTTTTTGGGTGCCTCCCGCCGCGCGGTCGATCCGGGCGGTTCGGACGTTCTCGAGCCGCCATGGCCGGACCTCGTCATCGCCGCCGGGCGCCGGAATGCGCCCGTCGCCCGCTGGATCCGCCGGCGCTCGGGCGGCAGGACCAAACTCGTCCATATCGGAAGGCCTTGGGCCCCCGTTGGCTGGTTCGACCTGGTCATCACCACCCCGCAATACGGCGTGCCTTGGCGGCCCAACGTCCTGATTAACGCCGCGCCGCTCCACTCGGTCACCCCGGAGCGGCTGGCGGCGGCAGCCGTGGCATGGGATGCCCGCCTGCGGCCGCTGCCGAGACCCTGGATCGCTCTGATCGTCGGGGGCCCCACCCGCCCCTACCGTTTTGAGCCGGCGGATGCTCGTGCCTTGGGCGAGCAGGCTGCTCGTCTCGCCGCCAGCGAGGGCGGCAGCCTCCTGGCGACCACCAGCAGCCGGACGCCCGTCTTCGCCGCTTCGGTCCTGCGGGAGGCCATTTCCGGCGTACCCCACCATCTCTTCGAGTGGCACCCGGCGGCGCCCGAAAATCCCTATTTCGCCTACCTGGCGCTGGCGGACAGTTTCATCGTGACCGGCGACAGCATTTCGATGATGACCGAAGCGACCGCCACCGGACGGCCGGTTGCCATTGCCCGACCGCGATTGGGATCGCGGCTCATCGGCCCCCGGGCTGCCCGCACCCCGCCGATCTCATTCCTGGTCGATCTTGGGCTGGTGCCTCATCCCCGGGACATTGGCGCCTTCTGCGACCGGCTGATCGCGACCGGCCGCGCCCACGAGATCGGCAGCCCGCGACCGACCAGAGCCGCCCCCGCGCCGGAGGACATGGCTCGCGCCCTCGAACGCGTTCGCACGCTTTTCAGAAATCCGGGCTAAACCGACTCAGGCGGCCAGCGGCGGAACGCGCCGGATGACGTCGAACGCATCCGATCGGACGTTCTGCCGCTTCATCTCGTCCCGTACCGTCGCTTCTTCGATGACACCCCGGTCGAGACATTCGCGCAGCAATGCAAAGAAGTACCGTTCCTGGTTGGGATCCGGGTGCGGCCGATAGCTGGTGACCGCCGGAATCGGCACGATGCGCATCAGCCAGTTGCCGGGCAGCATTCCGAAAAGTCGCCGGCGCATGGTGAAATCGATCGGCAGCCCGGTCTTCCACGGTTGCGTCCGCCGCTTGGTGTTGTGCAGAAGTTTCGTGTTCGCATCGAGATGATCGAAATCATTCCAGCCGGGTTCGAGCGCGCCGACCGTCTCCCGAGATTCGTAACCAAGCTGAGTCCATTTCAGATAATCGCGCTTGAACTCGAAGAGCTCGCCGAATTCGCGTTCGCAGTTCCAGTGTTGCAACTTGCCGCAGTCCAGCAGCATCACGGAGGTCGCGATATAGTCGGGATTGCCGCTGTAGCCGGGCCGCGGCCGCGCCAGGATCGATTTGCCCTGCATATCGCGATCGAGCAGATCCCAGACATCGCCGACGGCAAAGATGTCGGGGTCGATGATCGCGGCGCGCCCCTGGTAGCCCATCAACGCCGGCGGCAGGAAACGCAGCGGCGTGAACGACTGCAGGTCATCCATCGTCCAGACCCGCTTCTCGCCGCCACGCAGGAACCGCTGCCCCTCGCGAGCGGCAAGAAACGGATGATCTTCTGCACGGATGGTCCTGACATCGAACCGATCGGCGTGGCGCGACGTCCGCTTCAGCGAATAGGCTGAAACGAGAGCGCCCAGATTCTGCTTCTGGTTCGTGTGGATGAAGACGCAGGGTCGCAAATTCGCCGCTCCGAATCCGGTTCTCTTGCCGGGGCCCATACTATAGGGGCCGGAAACCGCGATCCCGCAAGACCGACTGCTGCGACCAAACGGGTCGCAACCGGGACCCTTTGCCCGCCCTCCTCGAAACGCTATACCACCGGGCGCCGCGCGAACCAGGCGCAAGCTTCCGAGCCGCTGACAACCGGGCGGCACGCGACCATCCAAATCTGATCCACAGGCCCTCCGGACATCGTTTCCACATCATGTACCGCATCCGGATCATCGGCGCCGGCTCAATCGGCAACCACATAGCCCATGCGGCGCGCAGCCACGGCTGGGCCGTAACACTGACGGACAACGATCCGGCCGCCCTCGAGCGCGCCCGCGACCGCATTTATCCGCAACGATACGGACGTTGGGACGGGGAAATCATCCTCAAGGATTCCCGTGACGCCATGTCCGATCCGGCGGATGTGGTTTTTGTCGGTACGCCGCCTGACAGTCATATCGCGATTGCGAATGCCGTCCTTGACGCCGGCACGCCGCGCGCGCTCGTCATCGAAAAACCGCTATGCGGTCCGGATCTTGCCGGCTGTGCCGCGCTCTGGGAGCGGACCCGGCGTGCCGGCATCTTTGCGGCCGTCGGGTACAATCACACGCTCGGTCAAAATTCGATCTTCGCCGAGCAGGCTCTGGCCAGCGGACAACTCGGCCCGATTGCGACAATCTCGACCCGCACCCGCGAACATTGGGGCGGCATCTTCAAGGCGCATCCCTGGCTCGACGGGCCAGCCGACAGCTATCTCGGCTCCTGGCAGCGCGGCGGCGGCGCAACGGGCGAGCATTCGCACGGCACAAATCTCTGGCAGCATTTTGCGCACTGCGTCGGCGCCGGTCGCGTGACTGAAGTTGCGGCGTGGATGGACATCGTGGATGACGGCAGGACATGCTTTGACCGGCTTGCCTTCATCACACTGAAGACCGAAACCGGGCTGGTCGGAGACGTGATCCAGGACGTTGTCACGGCACCGGCGGAGAAATCCGCGCGCATCCAGGGTCGCGACGGGTTTGTGGAGTGGCGGGTCAACCATCGCCCCGATGTCGATGCGGTGATCGTCGGGAGCGGCGACAAAGCCGGCGAACCGACGCTCATCGAGAAGACACGGGCCGACGATTTCAAGGTCGAGATTGCGCATCTCGGCGAGATACTGGGCGGCAGCACGAAGCCCTCGCCGATCGCCCTGGAACGCGGCCTCGATACCATGATGGTCATTGCAGCGGCCTTCAAATCCCACGAAACCGGCCGCCGCGTGACGATCGACTGGTCGGTCGGCTATCGTCCCGAGGCCCTGCGCTGACGGGGCACGTCCGAGAGGCACATGCAGAAGCCGTTCAAGTTCGACGACCTGTTCATCTACGATCTCGCCAACAACCATCAAGGCGACGTCGAGCATGCTGCGGCGATCATTCGTGCCCTTGGCGAGGTGACCGCGGATGCCGGCGTGCGTGCTGCGCTGAAATTTCAGTTCCGGCACCTCGACACATTCATCCACCCGGACTATGTCGCGCGAACCGATCTGAAATTCATCAAGCGCTTTAACGAGACGCGTCTGGCGCTCGACGAGTTTGCGAAACTCGCCGCCCTGATCCGCGAACAGGGTATGTTAACGATGTGTACGCCCTTCGACGAGGCGTCGGTCGAGGCGATCTGCGACATGGGCCTTGACATCATCAAGGTCGCGAGCTGCTCTGCCGACGACCGGCCCCTGCTCGAGCGTATCGCGCGCGTGAACAAGCCGGTCGTGGTCTCGACCGCCGGTCTGCGCATCGAAGAGATCGACTGGCTCGTCAATTTCCTTGAAAGCGAAGGCGCCAATTTTGCGCTGATGCACTGCGTCGCCGAGTATCCGACGCAGGATGACCGGCTTCAGATCAACCAAATCGAATTCCTGCGCAACCGTTATCGGACGGTCTCGATCGGTTGGTCGACGCATGAGGATCCGAACAACACGGATGCGATCAAACTCGCCTATGCCAAGGGGGCCCGCCTCTTCGAGCGGCATGTCGGCCTTTCGACCGGCAGGTACACGCTCAACGGATATTCCTCCACGCCCGAGCAGATCGCCGCGTGGTTCGCATCATGGAAGAGCGCCAAAGGCATGCTTGGACCGGGCGAGCGAATGCCCTCCTCGCCGTTCGAGCGCAGCACGCTCAAGGAACTCAAACGCGGCGTCTACGCCCGACGGCCATTGCAGAAAGGCGAGCCCATTCGGCGCGAGGACGTGTTCTTCGCCATGCCGGTCCAGGACGAGCAATTGATCAGCGGTCAATGGCGACCCGGCATGACGGCACCGACCGATATCGCGGTAAACGCCCCGCTGCCCGACAGCATGTCGACGCAGAACCTGAGCGACGAACAACTCGTCTACCAGATCATGCTTCAGGTCCGCGCCATGCTGAACAAGGCAAACATCCACATCAACGAGGACTCGTCGATCGAGATCTCGCATCACTACGGGCTGCGGCGTTTTCGCGAGTATGGCGCGGTGATCGTAACCTGCATCAACCGGTCTTATGCAAAAAAGCTCGTCATCCAGTTGCCGCGGCAGAAACATCCGTATCATTTTCACAAGCAGAAGGAAGAAACCTTCCAACTGCTCGACGGCGACATGGAGATCGTGAAGAACGGCGAGCGGATCACGCTGCGGCCCGGCGATACGTTCCTGGTCGAACCGAACGCCTGGCACAAATTCCATACGCTCGATGGTGCCATCGTCGAGGAGATTTCGACCACACACTACGACAACGATTCCTTCTATGAGGATTCTCAGATCGCCAAGAAAGCACGACACGAACGCAAGACGCAGGTCGACAACTGGCTCGACTATTTCCGGTCCCGGCATGCGCTTTGAGGCGATCGTCTTCGATTATGACGGAACGCTGATTCGATCGGCCGAGGCCAAGCACGAGGCGTTCTATCGTCTGTTTCCGGACGAGCCCGCCTATCGCGAGGTCGTCGCCGCTATTCTCGCCTCGGATCCCGACGGCTCGCGCCACGACGTTATCCCCCGAATGGTCGCCACGATGACCGAGCGCGGCCTCGCATTGCCCATGGCCTACGGCGACACCGATCGAATCGGAACCTATGCCCAAGCCGTCTTTGCGGCGCAGTCCGGCGCAGCGGAATGCGATGGCGCCTCCGAAATGTTGCGCAACCTGTGCGGCCGCGCGGCTCTCTACATCAGTTCGAATACGCCGGAGGTCGATCTCGCGACGCTGCTGGAAAGACGCGGCTGGATACCCTACATCGCCGCCTGGTTCGGCCATCCGCGCGACAAAAGCGCCACACTGGCAGCCCTGATCGCACGCCATGGCGGCGATCCGACACGCATCGCTGTCGTCGGAGACGGCAGCAGCGACGAACGCGCTGCTGCGGCGCATGGCTGCCCATTCTTCCGTGCTGGCGGCCCGGTCTCGCTGAGCAGCATCGTCGCGCGACTTGAGAGCGCCACTCATGCTTAGCGGACGGCGCATTCTGGTTGTCGTGCCCGCACGTGGCGGCAGCGCCGGCATACCGCTCAAAAACTTGCGCGAGGTTGGCGGCGTTCCGCTGGTGGCGCGTGTCGGGCACCTGGTCCGGGCGCTGGATTTTGTCGACCGCGCGATCGTCTCGACCGATCATCCCGAGATCGCGCGCACGGCCGAAGCGGCCGGCCTTGCCGTACCGTTTGTACGCCCCGATGCGTTGTCGGGCCCCACCATCGGCGACCAGCAGGTGCTCGAGCACGCACTTCTGGAAACCGAACGGCTGGATCGCGCGCAGTACCACGTCATTATCATGCTGCAACCCACCTCGCCCAGTCGCACGGCCGTTCAGGTCCGCGACACTGTCACGATGCTGATCGATGGCGGGCATGATGCGGTCTGGACCGTCAGTCGGACAGACGGCAAGTCGCATCCGCTGAAGCAACTCGCGATCGGCGCAAACGGCGCGCTCGACTACTACGATCCCGCCGGCGCCTCCATCACGGCGCGCCAGCAGCTGACGCCGGTCTTTCATCGCAACGGGATCGCCTATGCTTTCACGCGCGACTGCCTGCTCGACCAAAAGACGATCATGGGGGCAAAGACCGGCGCCCTCGTCATCGACGGTCCGATTGCCAATATCGACACCGAGTTCGACCTCGAGTTTGCGGACTGGCTGCTATCGCGGACCGGGCGCTCGTGACAGGCGCCGCAGCCGAACCGAACGATCCAAGACCCGGAATCGCACGCCAGGCGATCAACTCGGCCATTCTCATCGCACGCCGAATCCGTGTCGTCTCGTACCAGAATTCCGGGCGCACCTGGCTCCGCGTCATGCTCAGCGATCTCGGCGTTAAGGCGAAGTTCACGCATGCGGGAGCCGCCTACCGTTATCGCTTCGGCCCTGACGCCGTCGGCAGCAACATCGATAACTATCGGCATCGCCGGATCGTCCTACTAGTCCGCGATCCTTTCGATGCGATCGTTTCAAACTACTTTCAGGCCACGATGACGGACGGCGTCTTCCAGGGCGACCTCAAATCGTTTCTTCGCGATCCGCAATGGGGTCTCGCACGCCTGCTGGCCTTCAATGCCGCCTGGTACACTGCCCGCGATCGATTCCGGGACTTCCACCTTGTCCACTACGAAACAATGGTCGAGCAGACAGTCGCGGAGCTCGAGCGCGTCGTCCGGTTCATGGGCCTGCCATCCATCGATCGCGATGCCATCGCCGCAAGCGCCGAACGCAACCGGTTCGATGCCATGAAACGGCGCGAGGTTGCCGGAGAGCTCTATGAGCGGTTCGGGGACCGGTTCTCGCCCGGTGGAAAACCGACCACTGAGGGGCTGAAAGTCCGGCGGGGCAAGATCGGCGGCTATCGCGATTATCTCGACGACGGCGACATTGCCTTCGCCCGCAACCTCATTCGCAGCAGCAACTATCCGCTCTCGTTCGAGTGAGAATGCCCACCGCTGCCGGTGTTTGTGCTACTTGATCGCCAGGAATCCCTCGAAGCAGACATACTTGAAAACCGTCACGATGTCCTGGAACCCGGCGCGCCGGGCCATGTCGATGTTCGCCTGGCTCGAGAACGGCTCCAACACACCCTTGAGGCTCCGCGCTTTCGCCACGATCTCCTTGGCGTCATAGCCGGCATCCAGTTTGTAATCCGTGTAGAGCAGCGACATCATGTCCTGGAAACGCGCATCGGGTGCCCGCACTTTCTCGAAGAAGATGAAACCCCCGCCCCAGTTCAGGGCCTCGTAAACCCGGTTGAACAGCTCCTGTCGGCGACGCGGCCGGACAAACTGGATCGTGTAATACGACGTAATCAGGTCCGACTTCTCGAGCGCGACATCGAAGACATCCGCCTGTTCGATGGTGATGCTGCCGAAGGGCTGCGTACGCCGCCTTGCCTGCTCCACCATACCCGCTTCGGGTTCGATGCCGACAAGGCGCGTACGCTTTTCACGGCTCCGCTCGGCAAGATGGACCAGCAGCGTGCCGGTCGAGCAGCCAATGTCGTATGCCAGCGAATCGTCACCGAGAAAAAAATCCGACAGCTTTGCGACGAGCTCATGACCCTGATGATAGAACGGGACCGACTTGGAAACGTGCGCATCGAAACTCGCGGCGACGTCGCCGCTGAAGCTCCAACTGGCATTCCCCGCCGTAATATCGTCGCCGACTTTCGCCATTCTCCCGGCCCCTATGCCGCACCTTCGAGTATCGAACCCCGACCCGCCGCGGTCAACAATGACGGCAGGAAATCGGTCTGACGTTCGAAGAAGATGCGGGTATGGAACTCGAGATTGATCAACCTGAAGAGCATCCTGCCGTCTGGTGCCTCGGGTAGAGCGATGTGACGTCCGATCGCAAATGCATCGAGGTCCCAATACTCAGGTTTCGAAATCGCCATCGAATAATTTCGCGTCCCTTCCTTCTCGACATTGACATAGTCGCCCAGCCGCCGCGCCGCGAGCTCGCGGAACAAGATCTTGTTCCGATGGCCCGAACGATGCGTTCCAAATTTGCGTCGTCCCGGCTGATTCACGATGTAACGCACGAGATCCATGTCCAGCATCGGGTTGCGAAGCTCCACGGAGGCGGCCATGGAGTACGCGTCGCTGTGTGGCAGGGTGCATGCCGGCAGGAACATGGCGACATCATGCAGCAATGTCGCCTGCAGCAATGTCTCGCGTCGTCCACCGAGGTCGCCGAGATGCTCGACAATGCGACGGCGCAGGGTACGCTGCGCATCGAGGAACCGCCGCCCGCCGTTCCCGATATCGCCGATTGCGCGAACATCAAGATCTACGATCGAGTGAAGCCGGTACGGATCGTCGTTCGCACCATCCATCAGAGGTTCAATCGTCCTGTAGCCGGCGGCGTACTCGTCGACGCAGTCGCCACCCAGCAAAACGGTTGTGCCGAGTTGGCGCGCTGCGCGGCAGAGCGCAGTCATTGGCGGTCCGCCGCCCCAGCGCGACGGAAATTGCGATGCGGCAACGAAGTCGACCAGGCGCTCGGTATACGATTCGGGCGCCTCGACCCGAAACACCGCGCTGGCCGGCCGGTCGCCGAGCAGGCGCGGCACGATCGACATCGGGATCGTCTCGATGCCCGGACTGAGTTTGGTGAAGGCGGTGAGCCGTTGCGAAGCATCGCCTGTGTACCAGTAGACCAGGGACGAATCGATTCCGCCGCTCAACAGAATCCCAACCGGCACGTCGCTCACCAGATGCCGCTCGACCGCCTGCCGCAGCAGTTGTTCCAGCCCCTCGACGGCGGCGTCATCGGAGACGGCCCCGGCCTCGCGATAGACGTCGCGATCGAACAATGACCACGGCTCGAAATACCGTTTCAGTACCGTCGATGTCGCCGTTCCTTCCAGATAGGAACCGGCGGGAATTGCGTGGATACCCTCGAAGAACGTGTCGTCCGGCAGCACGATTCCCTGCGAGGCGAGATAGACGGGCCAGACCTCGAAATTCGGCAAGCAGGACGATTTCAGCCGGAGCAGCGCACGAATGTCCGATGCGATTGCGATCGTCCCGCCTTCCTCGAAATAGTAGAGCGGCTTCTGCCCGAAATGATCGCGCGCCGCGACGAACCGGCCGGTCTGCCTGTCGAGCAGGACAAAGGCGAACATGCCGCGCACACGAGCAAGGGTCTTTTCGATTCCCTCCCGGAGCAGCAGCTCCAGCAGGACTTCCATGTCGGAGGACGTGCGCAGGGCCACACCCCGCTCGATCAGTTCCCGTCGAAGCACTTTGTAATTGTAGATTTCGCCGTTGTAGCCGAAGGTCCAGCGGCCGGTGGCATCGCTAAAGGGCTGGTGCGCCGCCGCGCTCAGATCGATGATCGATAGCCGCGCATGGCCGATGGCAAAATTTGGCGCCCGCTCGGATGCCCGATGATCCGGCCCGCGATGCGACATCGTTCCCAGCGCCGCCTCGAACGCGTCGGCGCTCAACGGCTGGGACTGCCAGGTACAGAAGAGGATGCCGCACACGGCCGGTTGGCTACCGTGTCAACCGCAGGACGACATGGTACATCCCGCTGAAGAGTTCCTCGGAGCCGACGTTCGGATAGTTCCTGCCCTGTACGTCCCAGAACCCGTCCACGTCGCTGATGAATTTCTGCACTGCAGCCAGGTAGCGCGGGGGCTCGACGACAAGACCGACACTGGCCCAACCGTGATCGCACGCGATCCGCAGCATGTCGGAGACCGAGTAGCGTGGATAGGCAAGTCCTTTAAAAAAGAATTCGATCATGGCGTCCGCTCGCTCGGCATGATGCGTCCTGGCGTAGCGCCGGAACTCGGCATCCGTCAGGAGAACATGGCCCCAGGGAATCATGGTGCTGGCGTATCGGTGCGGACCCAGATAGCTGAAGAACGGCCGATGCTTGAAATAAACGACAGCGCCGGGCCGCGCCGCTTTTGTCATCGACGCAAACACGGCCGGCCAATCCGGAATGTGTTCAATTGCTTTGCAATAAAAAAGGTCGAACGTCTCGCCGAGTTTATGAATATCGTGGGCACCGATCTGGGCAAAACGATAGCGCTTGCTCTCTTGCTGCACGACAACGACCGGCGCGGGCCGCATCGAAAAATTTTCATTCCCGAGCAGGTTGCCATAGGCCGCGAGGTCGAAGCGGCCACCCATTGTCGTCTCGAAGAACCGCTTCAGATCCTGCAAGGCTTCGTCATGGTCGTGCGGCTGCCAGCTCGTCTTGTGCTCGCCGTCGAGAAACGGATCGGCACCCACCGCCTCCGCGATGTCGCTGAACTCGAGCAGCAGCCGCGGTACCAGCCCGTTGCCGGTTCCGATATCGCAGAGCCGCCGTCCGCCGAGCTTGACCCCAAAAGATGCCAGCAGGTCCACAATCTGGTGAATCTGGAGGAGAACGCGCCCCTGTTGCCGGTCGCTGATCTTGCCGGCCGGCGGCGGTTCCCAATAACTCGTGCCGGGAGCCGTCGGAGACAGGATCGGAAGCAGGTATCGGTCGTCGACCGGCAACCGCCGTCCATCGTCCTTTATGAACCACTGCATCGGGAGGTCTGCGCGCTCTCGCAATCGATCCGAGCCGGCACGGCGCGGAATGGCCGACCAAACTTTCGCATGACCGCGCGGCGGCGGGAAGCGCCACCGGTCCGGCGCGCGGCCTGTCGGTCCAGCAGCCTTGACGGAACGGGAGCGGCTTGGCAGAGCTGCCCATTCGAAACGAACCGAGACCCCGGCATATCGGTCGATCGTTCATGACGGTAACTCCGCCCGATACAACGCATGCCTCGCCGCCCGGCGACCGGCTGCGCGTCATCTACATAGCGAGCCACAGCCGAAGCGGATCGACACTCGTGGGTTCGCTGATCGGCACGCTCACCGATTGCTGTTACGTCGGTGAGGTATGGGCGGCCTGGACCGACGGCGTCCATGCCAACCGGAATTGCGGCTGCGGCAAACGGTTTCGCGACTGTCCATTCTGGACCGCCGTCTTCGATCGCGCCTTTGGGGGATTCGATACGCCGGCATCGCGCCACGCCGAGCGCGCCATCGCGCATCTCCAATCGCCCCGCGAAGCGCTGCGACTATGGCTGTCGATCCGTCGCTCTGGGCGCATCGCGACTGAAACTGACGCGTACCATCGGGTCCTCCGACCGCTCTATCGCGCCATCTGCGACGTTTGCGGCGGCCGCGTCATCGTCGACAGCTCGAAGCTGCTTCGCTATGGCGCACTGATCGCTTCGATGCCCGATGTCGATATCCGGTTCGTGAACGTGGTGCGCGACGTGCGCGGCGTCGTGCTCTCGCGGGCGCGCCCGGCCCTCATGCGCGACGGCGACCTTCGCCATGCCACCTACGGAAACCCGCGTTACCGGATCGTCAGAGTTGTGTTTCGCTGGGTCGCTCGCAACGAGCTTAGCACGGGTCTGCTAGAAGTCTTTGGCGGCTTGCGCATCCTCTACGAAGAGTTCGTGCGCGATCCGCGCCCCGCTCTTGTTGCGCTCGCCGGCGCCGACCCTGCGACTCATGCAATGCGGCAACTCGAAGTCGGCGGCGATTCGGCGGTCCTGCAGCATCAGCTCGGCGGAAACTGGGTTCGCGGCCTCAAGCTGGAACCGCGTCAGGCCTGGCGCGAAGAACTGCCGACGGTCGTGCGGCTCGCCACGACCGCCCTTGCGTGGCCGTTCCTGAGGCGGTACCGGTTCGAGAACAGGCGCGCGGGAGGCCTCCTCCCGGACCGCGGCCGGTAGACAAATGGATGGCCTGTGCGGCTCCCCGGCCGCCCCGGACCGAGAGCGTCTCATAACGATCCAAGATCGATGTCGCGCCACCTGCCCGACCACATCGTCATCCCGATCGAAACACTGAATCGCGAGTTCGACGGCAAACTGCTGCTGGCGCTATGTGCGCACGAGCGGGGCTTCAAGTCGATCATCGGCGGCCGGACCGAGATACATCGCCGAATTGCCGATCTGCCCTCGTCCATCTATGTCAGCAAGGGAATCCGGATCGGCAACCGTGTCGCGCTGTCCCTGCTGCACAAACTCGGCCACCTGATTGTCGCGCTCGAGGAAGAAGGGCTGGTCCGGTTTCCGGACGAGGCCTACTTCATGATGCTCGATCCGAAGACCTTCAATCGGGCAGCAATTCTCTACGCCTGGGGTCACGACAATGCCGAGCTTTGGCGACGATTTCCGGCGTATCGCGACACGCCGATCGTCGAAGCCGGCAATCCCCGCATGGATATGCTGCGCCCCGAACTGCGCGATTTCTATGCCGCGGACGTTACTAACCTTCACCGACGGTTCGGGCGCTTCGTCTTGTTCAACACGAATTTCAGCGTGGTCAATCATTTCATCCCGGGCTTTCAGCGATTCCGCGTCGCCGGGCACGCCGAGGCGAGCAAGTCGGACGAAATCAAGTCCGGTATCCACCGGCACAAGACGGTTCTGTTCGATCATTTTCGCCGCCTGCTGCCCGAACTCAGCGCCGCGCTCAGACCGCACAACCTCGTCATCCGCCCGCACCCGTCGGAGAACCTGCAGGCCTGGAAGGATGCGGCGCAGTATCTGCCCAATGTTCATGTCCTTTATGAGGGGCCGGTCGCGCCGTGGCTGATGGCGACGTCCGCACTTGTGCACAACACCTGCACAAGTGCGATCGAGGCGGCGATCCTCGGTACACCGGCCTTGGCATACCGGCCGGTGCGTTCTGACGAATACGACGTCCCGTTGCCCAACCTTGTCAGCGAAGAGTTCGACACGGCGGAAAGTCTGTGCGCCGCAGCACGCGATGCGCTGGATCGAAACCGGAAGAACGGCTCTCTCACCGAGATTAACCGCCGGCATCTCGACGCACATATTGCCGCGCTCGATGGCGCCCTGAGTTGCGAGCGCATCATCGATGCCATTGACCGCAATCGGGCCCGCCTTGAAGCACGGCCGATGCCCGGCTCGGTCGAACGCCTTTTCGGCCGGTTCGGGGTACTCGCCCGCAATGTTCGGCGTGCGGCAACAACGCGCATGACCGGTCGCAGCAGCGCCCGCTATACCGAACACAAGTTTCCGGGCCTTGACGAAGCGTACGTCAACGGCCGGATCGCGCGGCTTTCCGCCCTGCTGGGCCGGTTCGAGGGGCTGCGCGCCCGCCGGCTCCAATCGAACATCTTCACGATCGGGCCGACGTGACCGCCGAACTGTTTCAGACCGGCCGGTTGCCGGTCCGGGCCGGATGGTCTATTGAGCGGCCGCGCCGAAACCGGTCGAAGCCCTTGGGGAAACCCGCGGATTCGCAACGATACAAGGCAGGATGCAGCCCACCCCGGACACCCCCCGCTACGGCCCGCGGTTCTTCAGCACCCTGCGGATCTTCGGTACCACCAAACCGACCCGCCAGATAACGGTACTACTTTGCCTTTTTGGGGCCACGCTGGCCGAAGGATTCGGCATTGCCAGCATCCTGCCGATGTTCTCGATCGCCCAAGGCAAGGATGCCAGCGATTCCACGCTCAACCAGATGTTCATGAAGGTCGTCGAGTTCCTCGGCCTGCCCTACGAACTCCGCGTCGTTGCCTGCCTGCTCGTTGCAGGTTTCGTGCTAAAGGGCATCCTCTATCTGTTCGCGATGAACCATGTCGGCATCACGGTTGCGAAAGTTACGACATCCCTCCGACTGAAACTTATCGGTCGGCTGCTCGAAGCCAAGTGGAGCTATTTTACCCGGGAGCCGGTCGGACGGTTCGGCAACGCTATCAGCGGCGAAGCCACCCGGGCCGGCGAAGCCTATCTCAGCGTCGCCGTGCTGATTGCGGTGCAGCTGCAGACGCTGATGTATCTGTTCCTTGCATATCTCATTTCGTGGCAACTTGTGCTCGCCGCCATTGCCTTTGGCGTCGTCATGACCGTCATGCTGAGCTGGATCATCCGGCGGACGCGCCGAGCTGGCCGGATTCAGACGGCGCGCACTCGCAGCCTGACCGCCGGCTTGACCGATGCGTTGATCGGATTGAAACCCCTCAAGGCCATGGCGCGCCACCTCCGCTTCGCGGTCTTGTTTGAGAGGGACGCGAAGGAACTCAAGCAGGCTCTCATGCGGCAGGTTTTTGCCCGCAACACCCTGCGCGTCACGCAAGAGCTGATCATCGTTGTCATCATCGCGGTCGGCTTCCCCAGTGCGATCGAGATATTTCACTACCCGTTTGAAGAGATCATCGTCGTCGCGCTTTTGCTGATCAAACTCGTGCTGACCCTGGCGCAGGCGCAACGCCAGATGCAGACGGTGCAGCAGACCGAAAGCGCCTTCTGGTCGCTTCAGGAAACCATCGAAGAAGCCGAGATCGCTCGCGAAGCATTTACGGGTGTCCGCGCCCCGACGCTCGAACAAGGGCTTGAGTTCCTGAATGTCTCCTTTGCATACGATCGCAAGGTAGTATTGCATAGCGTGTCGCTCTTCATTCGTGCCGGCGAGGTGACGACGATTACGGGTGCGTCCGGCGCCGGCAAGACGACGACGGCAGATCTCGTTCTTGGCCTCTATCTTCCACGCGAAGGCGATGTGCTGATCGATGGCGTACCGTTGCGCGACATCGATCTCCTGAAATGGCGCTCGATGACCGGCTACGTTCCGCAGGAAGTTATACTCTTCCACGACACGATCTTTGCAAACGTTGCGCTCGGCGATCCGAAGTTCGATCACGCGACGGTCCGGGCCGCCCTGGAAGCGGCCGGCGCCTGGGATTTTGTGGCGCATCTGCCCGAAGGCATGGACAGCGTCATCGGTGAACGTGGCGCCATGCTTTCTGGCGGACAACGCCAACGCATCGCCGTGGCGCGCGCCATCGTTCATGGGCCGAAATTGGTCATCCTCGATGAAGCGACCAGCGCGCTCGATCCCGAAACCGAGCTCGCAATCTGCAACAATCTGAAGGATCTGTCCCGCCGGACCGGACTGACGGTGCTCGCCATCACGCACCAGCCCGCCTGGGTCGACGCGGCCGACAAGATCTATCGGGTCTCCGACGGAAAGATCGTGGAGACAGTCGACGAAGCCCGGCATCTCGCCACCAAGGCCAAGGCAGCCACGTCGTGACGACATGCACCGGTGCGCTGCGACGCCGTGCGCCCGGTTGCCTTGTCGGACCGGCACCGTTTTGCTAAGAGGCAAGCCCGGCCGGCAGCCCCGTACCGACCCCGCAATGAGCAATCTGAAACCCACGCCACCCCGCAGCGCGTCGTTACCGATGCGGTTCGCCGATTTTGAAACGCTCACGGAAGGATTGGACTATGCGGCGCGCGGAGCGTCGGGATTCAATTTCTATTCCGCGCGCGGAGAGCTGCTGGTCGCCCTAAGCTACGCCGAACTGCGCGAACGCGCGATCGGGTTTGCGCGTGGTCTGATCTCCGCGGGGCTCGAGCGGGGCGATCGGTGTCTGCTGATTGCCGACACCGACGCAGACTTCATGATCGCCTTTTTTGCCTGTCAGTACGCCGGCATGCTGCCGGCGGCAGCGCCCATACCCACCAGCCTCGGCGGACGTGACGAGTACATCGGTTCGCTCAAACGCCTTCTGCGCTCGACCGGCGCACGCGCGGCGATGGCGCCAGCCGCTCTGGTCGACTATCTCAAGGAAGCAGCACAGGGGCTCGACGTTCCGTTGGTCGGTGGCCCGGCAGATTTCTACGGACTCCCACAAGGGCAGGCCGACCTGCGCACATGGCGTGCGAACGAGCGCTGCTATCTGCAGTTTTCGTCGGGGAGCACGCGGTTTCCGCACGGCATCGACATTCCGCAACGGGCACTGATGGCCAACGCTTACGCCATCACGCACGACGGCCTCCGCATCGGCGAAACCGATCGCTGCATGAGCTGGTTGCCGCTTTATCACGACATGGGCCTCGTCGGCTTCACGCTCGTTCCGCTTCTGACCCAAATGTCGGTGGACTATCTTGCGACCCGCGACTTCGCGCGCCGCCCACTGATGTGGCCGCGCCTTATCACGATGAACGGCGCAACTCTCTCGTACTCACCCAGCTTCGGTTACGACCTCGCCGCACGGCGCATTGACCACAGCAGCCGCGTCGAAGGCATCGATCTCTCGAGCTGGCGCGCCGCCGGGATCGGCGGCGATATGATCCAGCCGCGCGTACTGGCGCGCTTTGCAGAAATGTTCGCCCCCTACGGATTTCGCCGAGAGGCATTCGTCCCCAGTTACGGAATGGCCGAAACCGTCCTCGCGATCTCCTTTGCGCCGCCCGATGTCGGTATGCAGATGGACCGCATCGACCGGCAGCGGCTCGCGACCGACCACGAGGCTGTCGCGACGCGAATCGAAGATCCAAAACTTGCGCGCGACTTTGTGCTGTGTGGCAGGCTCTTGTCCCAGCACCAGGCGGAAATTCGGGACGAGATCGGTCGCGCGCTGCCCGACCGGCGGGTCGGCCGCGTCTTCGTGCGCGGCCCCAGCGTGATGACCGGCTACTTCGAAGAACCCGAAGCGACAGCCGCCGTCATGAGTACCGACGGTTGGCTCGACACCGGAGATCTCGGCTACACGGTCGAAGGCAATATCGTCATCACCGGCCGCAGCAAGGACCTGATCATCATCAACGGCCGCAACATCTGGCCGCAAGACCTGGAATGGTCCGTCGAAGAACAGCTGCATCTCCGGCGCGGCGATACTGCGGCCTTTGCCTATGAGGACGAAGACGGCAGCGAACGGATTATGATGTTGGTGCAGTGCCGCGTTCCGGATTCCGAACGTCGCGGGAAACTCGTGCGGGATGTCGCCAGCGTGCTCCAGCGCGCCCATGCGGTCGAGGCGACGGTGACCCTGGTTCAGCCTCATGGTCTGCCGCAGACCTCGTCGGGCAAGCTGAGCCGCGCGCGGGCCAAGTCGAACTGGCTGGCGGGTCTCTATGCCGCCGGCCAAGACCGCGACCGGAAGCCAAAGACTGGTACCGGCTGACGCATGGCACGACTGGTCGCCCTGACCGGTGCCACAGGGTTCGTCGGCAGCCATGCCGCCCGGGCATTCGCAGATGCCGGCTGGCGGGTGCGCATCCTGGCGCGGCGGTTGCCGACCAATTCGCTGCTGGCGTCCGTCGATGCGGAACTCATTCTCGGCGATCTCAAGGACGCACCGGCACTCGCAGCCCTGGTACGCGGCGTCGACGTTGTCGTGCATATCGCTGGCGCCGTCCGGGCGCTCGATGCCGTCGGGTTCTACCGCGCCAACGCTCAAGGCACCGCTGCGATCGCCTCGGTTATCCAGTCGGTGGCCCCACAGGCGCGCGTCGTCCTGATCTCGTCATTGTCGGCACGCGAGCCGTTGCTCTCGGATTACGCCGGCAGCAAACGCGCTGGCGAGGTCGAACTCGAGCGCTTCGGCCGGACGCTGGATTGGTCGATTGTCCGGCCGCCGGCCGTTTACGGGCCCGGCGACCGCGAGCTCCTGCCGTTTTTCCGAATGGCGCAGGCCGGATGGTTTGCAGCTCCAGCCAACGGTAACGCCCGTCTGTCGCTGATCCATGCCGACGACCTTGCCCGTGCCATTCTGGCCGTGGCCGGCGCGACCGGCTGTTGGGGCGCGACCCTAGAAGTCGATGACGGCCGCGAAGGCGGCTACGGCTGGTCCGACATCGTGGACGCCCTGGGCACCGCTGTCGGGCGCCGCGTCCACCTGGTTCGGCTTCCTCGGCCGCCGGTCCTGGCCGTTGCGGCGCTGGTTGAAGCGCAGGCGCGTCGGCACGGACGGCCGCCGATGGTCAACCGGGGAAAAGTCCGGGAGTTCTGGCATCCCGATTGGGTCGCCCGCAGCGCCGATCTCCGGTCACGTATTAATTGGACTCCTCAAATATCTGTAGATAAAGGATTTTCTGAAACGTATCGATCCCTGCAATCGGCCGGATTGATCCGGGAGCGACGGGTGTAACAAGGCGTTACAAATCTTTATTTCACCAACCCACTGATTCACTTGGATTATGCCCCGATGCGAACGCTGGGCCGCCACGCGCGGGTAGCGAACCCAGCGGCGTCGCTGACATCGAGGTGGCGGCTTGGCTGAAGTACTCATGCAAACGGGCGAAACTCTCGACCAGGTCGTCACCATCCTGCGCCGGTTTCAGAAAACCGAGGCGCCGATCCAATCGGAAAGCGTTTTGACGGACGACCTGAGTCTCGATTCCCTGGCGGTGATGGATCTGATGATGGAACTCGAAGACCGGTTCGACATCACGATCCCGCTCAACGCCGTTCCGGAGATCAGGACGGTTGGAAACTTGGCCGATTTCGTTGCCAGGCAGAGGGCAGAGGGCTGAACGATGGGACTGTTTGACCGGTTTGCGGCGCTCAAGGCCGCTTATGGTGCCGCCAAGGCATGCGGTGCCGATCCCTTCGCCGTCCGCATGGACAGCGTGACGTCGCCGACGGAAGCGATCATCGAAGGCCGCCACACGATCCTCGCCGGCACGAACAACTACCTGGGTCTTACCTTCGAGCCGTCCTGCGTCGATGCCTCGGTCGAGGCGGTCAGAACGCTGGGCACCGGCACGACCGGCTCGCGCGTTGCCAACGGCTCCTATGCCGGGCACAGGGCGCTGGAGCAGTCGATCGCGTCCTACTTCAACCGTCGTTCGGCCATGGTTTTCACGACAGGCTACCAGGCAAACCTGGGTGTCATTTCGACGCTCGCCGGCCCGCAGGACTATCTGGTTATCGACTCCGACTCGCATGCGAGTATTTACGACGCCACGCGGCTCGGGAGCGCGACCGTTCTGCGCTTCCGCCACAACGACCCGGATGATCTCGATCGCCGCCTGACGAAGCTTTCCGGCGACGCGGGCAACAAGGTCATCGTGGTCGAGGGCATCTATTCGATGCGCGGCGACATTGCTCCGTTGGTCGAGTTTGCCGAGGTCAAGCGCAAGCACGGCGCCTATCTTGTGGTCGATGAAGCTCATTCCATGGGCGTCATGGGCGAGAACGGTCGCGGCGCGGCCGAGCATTTCGGCGTCGAGAATGACGTCGATTTCGTTGTCGGGACGTTTTCGAAGAGCCTGGGCGCCATCGGAGGCTATTGTGTCTCCGACGACCCCGATTTCGACATGCTGCGCGTTACCTGCCGGCCGTACATGTTCACGGCGTCGCTGCCGCCGTCGATCGTCGCATCGGTCGAGGCGGCGCTGGCCGTTGTCCAGGCGGATCCCGGCATGCGCACGCGCCTGTGGAACAACGTCGAGCTTCTCTACGGTACACTCGAGCGCAACGGTTTCCTGCTGGGACCGCATCCGAGCCCGGTGGTCGCGGTGCACCTGCCGGATCCCGCGACAGCCATCCAGATCTGGCGGGAGCTGCTGCTTGATGGCGTCTACGTCAACCTGACACTCCCGCCGGCCACGCCGAACAACTCGGCCCTTCTGCGGTGCAGTGTCTGCGCGGCACATACGGGCGAGCAGCTCGTGACTGTCGCCGGGAAATTGACACGGATTGCTCAGCAGCTCGGTGCGATCGGCCAGTCGGCACGGATGGTTGCGGCAAGCTGAACCGTCGAAATCGACGAATGGCAACCGCTGCCGCAAGGCGGCCGTTGCGTTTCGGGCTCAGCGCAGGGCGCCTTCACGATAGAGACGCCACAGCAGCACCGGCGCCGCCAGAATCGGGTGACGCTTCTGCCACGCACTGACGGTCGGTTTGACACCTGAATGGCGTTCGATCTTCCAGAGCGCGTAGTCCACCGCACCTTCGAACGTGAATACGGCTTTGATCAACCTCAGCAAGTTGAGCGTTTTGCCCGTGCGCCGCCAACGGCGCCATTGCGCCTGGCCGGCACGCCGGACTTCGGGCAACAAGGGGTTCTGACAGAGATCGTCGGCAATTGCTGTGGCGTGGGCGCCCAGCGCAATCGCTCCGATTTTCCGGTATCGCTGAAGATCCGCGGCGACAATCGATTGAGCGCGTTCGTCGGCCCTTTCGCTGCGCAGTTCGGCATCGTACGTATATCGGAACCCCACGATCCAGAGCGCATCGAGGCGAAAGGTCTCGCCTTGCAACGCCAGTGACGCATCGATGAAAGTCCGCACCGCCGTAGCGCACGCTTCGACTGCGCGCAGTCGGGCGATCTCGTCACGCGCATAGATCAGCCGCGCGGGTTGCGCGAACCTTGCCCAAATCGCACTGGTTGCGCTGGTAAGGCGGCAGCCGCGCACAAACTGGTCGACGGAAATCATCGCGTACTTCGCACGCAATGAGCGCCCCATGATCTCCTGCTCGACGAAGAAGACATTCGGTGGCAGAAGCCTGTTGGCACTGCCGAGGATCGGGCTCCTGGGGTAGGCGTTCCGGTAGTCGTCAACCAGAACATAAAAATCCAGAACACTATCCGGCTCGGCCAGCATGGCCTGCCCCATTCTCAGACATGACCCGTAGTAAAGGATTGCGACGCAAGACGCCTCATGTCGACGGCGCAGCGATTCCGCAAACGCCGTCACCCGAGCAGGGACCGACGACAGCAACTCGTCCCTAATGAGGTTTGCGAGGTCCTGCATGGGCGCTCGGAACCAACCGCTAGAAGCGTGCAAAAATCAGTTCGTAGCCGCCATCGACAACGATCGGGTTGCCCGGTCTCGATTCAATCCGTTCGCCATCGAGGAGCAACGGACTGCTGCTCTCGATCTCGATATGCGATGCCCGACCGCTATAGTAGCCGCAACGCAGCATCCAGCCTAACGGCTTTCCGAATAGTAGCGGTCCGGCGGCGATCGCCAAACGCCGCGGCGGATGGTCGACCCAAGTCCAGCGCAGCGGGGCGGTTCCTTCTCCCCAGAACGGGTCCAGTCCCAACATTAAACCCGGAAGACAGGTAACCAGGAGAAGGTAGCATCGTCGATCCAGCCGGCTGCTGCTATCGAACGTCAAAGACATCGAATGACCGGTCCCGGCGCCGCCCAACAGCGTCCGTAGATAGTAGACTGCGGCCCCAATGCCGGCTGCGGCCGATTGCGCAAAACCCACGGGATGGACACGCTTGCGCGCCATCATGACACCGTCGTGGAATCCCGCGCCGCCGAGCAGCATGCCGTAGATACGTTCGGCATCGGGAGCCACGCGGATGCCCATCACGGGATGGCGAACGAGCCTCAGTTCGCGATTCTCCTTCCGCCGCGCCAGCAGAGCCGCGAGCCCGCGATCGGGCTTTCCGGATATACCGACCTGATGGCCAATCACGTTTGTCATGCCGCCGGCAAGTACCGCCAGCGGCCGCTCCCTGCTCCCCGGCTCCGACAGTATCGCCGTCATCGTAGCCTGGATCGTGCCGTCGCCGCCCGATACCGCAATCAGTGTTGCGCCGGCGCCCTCAAACTCCTCGAGCGCGGCGGGAATCTCGCTCACACCGGCAAGTTCCCGAACGACGATGTTGTCAGCGGATCGATAGACCGCTCGCAACCGTTCGAGACGCTCTCGGTTGCGTTGGCTGCGGACATTGATGATCAGCCCGATCGGCCCTGCAAACACCGCCGCCATGTTTACTCCGTCAACCAGGACCGGATCGAGCCGCCTCTTGCCCGGATCGCAAACGCCTGTGCGATCCGCACGAGATGGAATACCAAGGACAAGACCGTCCAGATGGCAACCGCGACGAAGCCGTGTGCCGGTGCGTCGACAATGACGGCCAGCGTGAGTATTGCCAGATTCGGATTCCGCCGTGCGGTAACGGTTCGAAACCAGTAGTCGACCGGCCGCCAGATATGCAGTTCGATGCCGAAGCGCGCGAGGAAGATTCCCTCCTCCACGCGTCCGAGCGCATAGCCAACGATGATGGTCCAAAGAGAGATCGCAAGCCAATCGCTGCCGACGGCGCTTGGCCCGAGAGCGAGTCCTGCGTACCAGGCCCAGTACCAGAACGGCGGATGGATCAGGTCGATGCCGTGATCGAACACCTCGCCGAGCTTCGTCGACGTCAGGGTCACACGGGCCAGCTTGCCATCGACCGTGTCGAGTAAGGTCATGCCCCATGCTGCGACAAGTCCGAGCGCGAACTGGCCAGCCCAGAACAGCCAAAACGCCAACAGCACCAGCAACAGGCTAATGAATGTCACCAGATTCGGGGTAATGCCCAGATCGGCACACCAGCGCGTGATGTGCCGGGCCGGCCATGGCCAAAGAAACTTGGTGACGAAGTCCGTCGCGCCCTTGTAAGCGCCGGAAAACGTCGCTCGCTCGAGCGCAATGCGCGGCGTTCCGTCGAGCGGCAAAAGGAACGGATCGGCTCTCTTTCGGAGCCCGGAATCGTAACTGCCGGCCAATTCGACGGGGCCGACCGTCTTCAGCCCGGCGTCACGGGCCGCAGCCGCAGGATCTTCTTGCGATACCTGTGATGCCGTTGCTGCCGCAAGGTGGGCGGCGACGACCCGGGCGCCCTCGCCGACGGCGGCATCGACTGCACACAACGCCGTATCCGGTCGCGCGAGCAAGGCTCGTATCAAAGATTCGTCGTATATGTAGTCGGCGCGAACGATGGCAAGACCATCCGCACCAACGCCCGCTTCGCTGTCGAACCCCGCGCGCCGAATGGTTCGCCGGAGCCGCTCACCGCCATCGAGCCCCCAGATTCGCCGCTCCGACGTGCCGACGAGGCGGATCGCAGGCTGCCCCGCCTTGCGGATTTTCGCTGCAGCCATCGCTAAATCGGGCCTTTCGGGGCTGTCGGGAATCGTGCCCGGCGCGGGCGGCTTGACCGGGCCGGCCGGCCTTGAGACAAGACCGGCGCACCCAGCCCGTTTATAGCGAGACGCCCTTCTGCCGCCAATGTTCAGGCTCGCCCATATATCCGATCCGCATCTGGCCGGCTGGGCCCGACCCGGCCCCGGGCGCCTGCTCAACAAGCGGTTCTTCGGATATCTCTCGTGGCGCCTGCGGCGCGAGGCCGTTCATCTTGTGCCGATCCTCGACGCGACCATCGCCGCCCTGAAGGCCGCCGAACCGGACCATATTGTCATCACCGGCGACATCGTGAACATTGCCCTGCCCGACGAGTTCGCCGGAGCCACGCGCTGGCTGGAAGGGATCGGGTCGCCGCACGACGTGACGGTCATTCCGGGAAATCACGACGCCTACATTCCTGTGCCGTGGTCCGACACGATCGGGCAATGGGCCGCTTACATGGGCGACGCCAGCCGGGTATGCGACGGACCCGATGCCTTCCCGTTCGTGCGGATGCGCGACGGTGTTGCGCTGGTCGGCGTTTCGAGCGCGTGCCCGATGCCGGTTACGTCCGCAGGCGGAAGACTTGGCACAGCGCAGCTCGAACGCCTGCGCAAGCAGCTTGTCGAACTCGGGCAGCAGGGTCTGTTCCGGGTCCTGCTGATTCACCATCCGCCGTTCGCGGACCCGCGGCATCGCCGGAAAGAACTCATCGATGCGGCCGAACTTCAGACCGTTCTGGCCGAGGCAGGTGTTGAACTCGTGCTCCATGGCCACACACATATCTCCAGCCTCAACCGGATCTCGACACCCGACGGCAGCGCGCCCGTGATCGGTGTCGCCTCCGCATCGGCGCGCGCGTGGAAAAGGAAAGATGCCGCGCGATTTCATCTCTACGAGATCCGGCACGGCGACGGCGGATGGCAATTGCAGGTCGAGGTGCGGATGTGGACGCCGTCGCACAAGGATTTCGAGCGAATCGGCCGGTTCCGGCTAGCCGTCCCCATGGCCCGCGCGGAAGCAACGCCGGCAGCGGCATGACTATGAACCCGCCAGCGCCGGCCTCGGATGTCACGCGGAAACCATCCGATGGCATCAACGCCACCATCCGCACCTTCGGTTACCCCGACACCGTGGTTGGCGATCTCGCCCATTGGGTCGTGTTATTGCGGCCCCAGCAGGCGACGCTCGGGGCCCTGGTTCTTGCGGCGCGCGGCAATGCGACCCGCTTCAGCGATATTTCGGCCGCCGCATTCGCGGAACTGCGCGACGCCATCGGCGCCATCGAGGAAACGCTCGCTGCCAGTTTCCGCTATGACAAGATCAACTATCTGATGTTGATGATGGTCGATCCGCAGGTGCATTTCCACGTGTTGCCGCGATATGCCACGGTGCAGACATTCGAAGGCGTGACTTTCGAGGATCCAGGTTGGCCGAAAGCGCCCGCGCTCAGCCATGCGACGGAAATCGACGAGCGGACGCGTTACATGTTGCGCGATCTTCTGCGCACCAACTGGCGCGGCAAACGGACCGTGTCGCGATGACATTGCTCGACCGCTATCTTCTCAATCGCATCATGTGGCCGCTTCTGGCGACGGTGGTGATCGCGCTGCTGGCCATGCTGCTGGAGCGGATGGTCCGGCTGCTCGATCTTGTCGTTGCGAAGGGCGGCCCGATCCTGTTTGTCATGCGCATGCTGGCGAACCTCATCCCGCACTATCTCGGCCTCGCCCTGCCCATTGCATTCTTCATCGGCATTCTGATGGCCATCAGTCGCCTCAGCGCCGACAGCGAGCTCGACGCCATGAGCGCCACGGGCGTCTCTCTCTATCGCCTGCTGGCGCCGGTCATGGTCGTCGCGGTCATATTGGTCGGCTGCGGCAGCGTCATCTTCGGATTCCTGCAACCCTACACGCGTTATGCTTATCGGGCGCTGGTCTACATCGTGACGGAAACGGCTTGGGAATCCGCTCTCGAGCGCGGGGCCTTCTTCACCGGGTTCGGCAACTTCACGATTATGGCCAACAACATCTCGGACGGCGGCCGATTGCTGAGTGGCATCTTCCTCCACGAGGAGCGGCCAAACGGCGGATCGACCACAACCACGGCGGAACTTGGGCGTGTTTACCGATCGACCGACGATCTCGGCCTGATCCTTCGACTGGAAAACGGCGTTCGGGTCGATGCTGGGCTCATCGGCAAGGAAGCGACGGTCCTATCGTTCGATTCTCTCACCCTGCCGCTCGACACGACGCTCGGACCGCGCGCATACCGCGCGCGCGGCAACACTCATGCGGAACTGACCTTCCCGGAACTGCTTCAGGCACTGAGAAATCCGCCCGAAGGCACAACTTATGACGAGGCGCTGGCCTCGATCCATTCCCGCGCGGTGCGCGCCTTGTCATTTGTCTTCCTGCCCCTGATCGCCATGCCGCTCGGACTGACGGTGCGCCGCAGCCGCCGCAGCGTCAGCCTGGGCGTCGGGATCGTGATCCTGTTGCTCTATCACTATCTGATTGAGATGGGCGGCGGTTTCGCCGCCAGCGGTGTGATTTCGCCCTATCTCGCTTTCTGGGTGCCGTTCTTCGCCTACCTTGGCTTCGGCATCTGGTGCTTCCATGTGACGGCCACGCGGCCCGGCGTCAATCCGTTCAACCGCGCCCTCGGCGCGATCGACAATCTGCTGGGTCGACTGATCTCGTCCGACCGCTACGTGAAGGCCGCAACATGACCAGAACGTTCGGCCGTTACACGCGACGAATCTTCATCGCGAATCTGGGGGCGATGGTCGTCGGGTTCTCAGGTTTGATGCTGCTGTTCGACCTGCTGAACAACGCCTATGGCCTCCTCAGTCGGCATGGCGAGAGCATCTGGGTCCTGATTCGGTACTCCGGCCTGCGGCTGCCGGAGATCGTCGGGTTTCTGTTGCCGTTCGCAACCTTGCTGGCGACGCTTCTCACCCTGTCCCGCCTCGCCCAGAACAACGAGATTCTGGCCGCCAAGGCGGCGGGCCTCTCGTTCTATCGCATTCTCGCGGGCCTGATACCGGTCGCGATTTTTCTGGCCGCCGCGAACTTCATCCTGGTCGATCGGGTCAATCCGCGGACGCAACGGATACTGACGGAGTGGGATGCGGAATCGCGGGCGGTTGCCGAACAAGGCGACCCGTCGGACACGACCGGCATCTGGATTCGCGACGGCGCCTCGCCGGTCCGTGTGTCGATCGTCCTGAACGACGGCCGCGAGCTGCACGACGTGACGATTTTCGCGCGTGACGAAGGCGGCAATCTGACCCGTCGCATCACTGCCGATGTGGCCATCTACGACGGAGACGGACGTTGGCAGCTTTACGGTGTCGAAGAACTCGTGATGCACCGCTACGCCGGCGGCGAATTCTTCCGGCGTCCGACCGATACGTGGGAAGGCACCCTGCGGCCGAGTCACTATGCGGACGTCGTTGCGCCGCCGCAGAGCCTGACGTTGGCACAGCTCTCCGCCTTCACACGCAACGATACCGAGGTCGGCAACCGCCCGGCTTACTTCTACGAAACCTGGCTGCAGAAACGATACGCCGCACCGTTCGCCGTGTTGATCATGGTTATTCTGGCGGCCCCGATAGCGCAGACGATGGGACGTACGCATCGCGTCGCGCTCGGCCTCGCCGCGGGTGTCGGTATGGGATTTCTCTATTTCGTGGCCGAGGGTATCTGCCAGGCGCTCGGTGAGGCAGGTGCGATCCCCGCGGTCGTCGCTGCCTGGTCCCCGGGTCTTCTGTTCCTCAGTTTCGGGTTCGCCGGCCTGATCCGGATCGAAGGCTACTAACCGTCGGCGGGGGAAAACCGCGGCATTCCAACGCCTTGCCCCTATCTGGCGCCGCGATTACATTGGTCGCATGAATTTCTGGACTCGCACCCACAACCTGTCCCGCATGTCGCTGAGCGATCTGCTGCGGGTCTTTTTCACCTACCCCGCGGTAATTTCCTACCTGTCCCTGGGGGGACTGGCGACAGTCGGTGCGGTGCTTTGGTTCCGGTCGGACGCGTGGCTCGGCGTCGCGGTCGCCGTCGTCATCGGCACCCTGATCTACCCGCTGGTCTGGTACCTGCTGCACCGCTGGGTGCTGCACGGGCGCTATCTTTATCGCCATCCGGCGACCGCCCGCCTCTGGAAGCGGATTCACTTCGATCATCACCAGGATCCCTACGACCTGCGCGTTCTCTTCGGCGCTCTCAGCACGACCTTGCCGACCATTGCGATCGCAACCGCGCCCATCGGCTGGCTGGTCGGCGGTCCGAGCGGATCGTGCGCCGCGCTCGCGACCGGCCTGTTCACGACCTGCTTCTACGAGTTCTGCCACTGCGTGCAACATCTCAACACCAGACCGAAATCCAGCTTTCTGCAGCGCATCAAGCGTCTGCATCTTGCCCATCATTTCCACAATGAACAGGGCAACTTCGGCATCACCAATTTCGCTTGGGATCGCCTGCTGGGAACCTTTTACGAGTCGCCGCGCCAGGTGTCCAAGAGCGCGACCGTGTTCAATCTCGGCTACACGGAAGATGAAGCCGCACGCTATCCCTGGGTGGCGGCGCTGTCGGACGGCACGCGCGGCGACGACAATCCGCGCCGGTTCCGCATCGAACCCGATTTGCGCGGCGATCGCGCGGCCTGATCGGGGGTCTGCGTGACGACGCCGGGCGACATCCGCGTCGTCGATGTAACGACAGGTTCCGGGCGCAACGACTTTCTGCGCCTGCCCCTGCAGCTATATCGCGGTCATCCGGGCTATGCACCTGCGCTCCTCATGGAGCGCGCGGCCGCCATCGACCCGCGCAAGAATCCTTTCTTCAAGCACGCCGAGGCCGCGCTCTTCGTCGCCTATCGCGGCACCAAGCCCGAGGGGCGCATCAGCGTGCAGGTCGATCGTCTCGCGCAGGAGCGTCACGGCCGCGACCTGGGCCACTTCGGCTGTGTCGATGCGGTCGACGACCCCGCCGTCTACCGCGCACTCTTTGCAGCCGCCGAGAACTGGCTGTCGCAGCGCGGCGTGAAACGCATCCAGGGACCGTTCAGCCTCACCATCAACGAAGAAACCGGGCTGATGATCGATGGCTTCGCGTCACGGCCGATGCTGATGATGGCCTACCATCCGCCTTATGCGGCGGGTCGTGTGGAAACCGCGGGTTACACGAAAGTCAAAGATATCATCGCCTACGACTATGAAGTGACTACGGCGGCACCGATCGAGAATCGGAAATTGATCGAGCGCGCCCATGCGGACCTCGCGATCCGCCTTCGCCATCTCGACATGAAGCGCTATCGGCAGGATCTCGATGTCATTCTCGGCATCTTCAACGACGCCTGGGCTGGGAATTGGGGCTTCGTGCCGATGACGGAGGATGAGATCGCCCGTACGGCGCACGAGATGAAGCCGATCATCATGCCCGACATGGTCTGGATCGCCGAAATCGACGGCGAGCCCGCCAGCATGATCGTCTGCCTGCCGAACGTTCTGGAGGCGACCGCCGATCTCGACGGCAAATTGCTGCCCTTCGGGTGGGCCAAGCTGCTCTGGCGCCTCAAGATCGCCGGCCTCAAATCGAGCCGAGTCCCGCTTTTTGGGTTGCGGCGGCGCTGGCACCGCTCGCCCTATGGCGCGGCCATCATCTTCATGCTGCTGGACGAGTTGAGAAAGCACGGCCTCAAGCACCGCATCGATCGCGCGGAGCTGTCCTGGATTCTCGAGGACAACACGACGATCCGGAAGATCATCGAGCGCGTCGGCGGGCGCGCGTACAAGACCTTCCGGATTTACGAGAAACACCTCGCCGCCGCATGAACGGACGCCTGACCGTCCTCCTGCTGGCGGGCGCGCGGGGACCGGACGACCCCGTGGCGCGTGCGAGCGGTGTCGCCAGCAAAGCGCTGGCCCCTGTCGGCGGTATGCCCATGCTCGATCGCGTGGTTGAAACGCTGCAGCGGCAGAGCCGCATCGGGCGCATCCTGCTCGTTGCCGATACGAATCCCGCTGCCGCCGAAGCGTTCGGAAAAATGGGGCAGCGCGCCGGCGTCGAGTTATTGCGTCAGGGTCCGTCGCCGGCGGCGACGGTGGAAGCAATACTTGCGGGGCTGACCGCCGATTCCTACCCGCTGCTCCTAACGACCGCCGACCATCCGCTTCTGTCGGACGCGATGATCGACTCGCTTCTCGCCCTCACGCCGCACGATGCCGATATCGGCGTCGGGTTGGCGGACGCAAATACGGTCATGGCGGCCTGGCCGCAGTCGATCCGGACCGTGACGAAACTGGGCGGCGTCGGTTATTGCGGTTGCAATCTCTTCCTGCTGCGGTCGCCGCGCGCCGCCGGAGCGGTCCGGTTCTGGCGCCACATGGAGCGCAACCGCAAGAAACCCTGGCGACTGGTCGCCGCCGCCGGTCTTCCGACCCTGTGGCGCTATCTGACGGGAAGGCTCGATCTCGCCGGAGCCTTCGAGCGGCTGTCGACACTGACCGGCGCCACCGTGCGAGCGGTTCTGTTGCCGCAGCCGGAAGCCGCCATCGATGTCGATAAGCCGGAAGATCTGGTTCTGGTCGAACGGATTCTGGCGCAGCGCGGCAGCCCGCAAGTTCCCCCGGGACGTTAGGACCAGTTCGCCACCATTCGTTCGGCCCGTTCGAGGTCCGCCGGAAAATCGATCTCGCCCCAGGCGAGCCCTTCGATCGAGACCGTGCCGACCCGCCCCTCGCGCGCGAGCGTGTCGATGACCTTCAGGTACCACCATTTGACGCCGTCGGGGGTATGCATGGTGCGATCGACGGCGGCGCGGAACAGCGCCGGTCCGTCACCGCGGAACGCCAGGAAGCCGATCGACTCGCCGTTCACCCGCTCGATCGGCAGCGCCTTGCCGATCTCGCAGAGCCGGCTTCCCTCGATCCGGACCTTCATGTCGTCGGCGTCGTACTCGCCCTTGCGATCGATGGTAACGGTGATCGGCTCCTTCGCCTCCGCCACCAGCTTCTTCAGGATCGCCGGCTCGAACAGCGTATCGCCGTTGAGCAGCAGGAAATCGCGATCCATCTCGTGCCGTGCCATCCAGCACGATCCCAGATTGTCCGCGACCTTGTAGAACGGGTTGAAGATTGTCCGAATCGCAAGCGATGGACCGGCCAGCCTTTGCAGCGTCGTTGCGACCATGTCCGACTGGAAGCCGAGCACGACGGCGATCTCGGTCACGCCGCCCGCCGCCAGATGGCGAACCTGCCATTCGATCACGCTGCACGGTCCGACAGGCAGCAGGCATTTCGGCCGGTCCTGCGTGAGCGGCAGCAGGCGCGAGCCCTGGCCGGCACTGAGGATGATCGCACGCATGGGGATACCGGCTGGCCTCTTTCGGGGGGCGGATTTCGGCCCCGGTCGGGCCGGCGGCGGGAACATGGCCGCCCTGCCGCATCACCGTCAACCCTGCCGCGGCATGCCGTTGCGCGTGCGATTTCGCAGCGATCCGCGCGCTTCACAGGCGCCCGGCCGCGGCTTGGCAGCCCCAAACCGGGTTGCTATAACGCGGCCCTCCTCCAGACAGGGGGCCCTGATCCCCGGTAGCTCAGCGGTAGAGCAACCGGCTGTTAACCGGTTGGTCGCTGGTTCGAATCCGGCCCGGGGAGCCATCTTCGCTATGGCGCGCCAAAGGCGCGCCGTAGCGGCCCTTCCTGCCGAAAGCTACGCCGCTGCACGAAGGCGGTCATCGCGTCTTTCGGCGTGCCATAGCCGCGCCCAAGGTTGATATCGCACATTCGGCCGGCCCTCGCCGGCTGCAGGTCAGGCGTCATAGCTTTTCCGGTTCTTCGCTGCCGAACCGACAGACGTCTGTTGACTCCGTAAAATGATACGGCCGTTAACATCATGGTGAAACGATCCATGGCGATTGGGAGAACGATCGGCCGGGCCGCGGAGCAGGCCGGCGTGGGCATCGAGACCATCCGCTTCTACGACCAACGCGGGTTGATCGGGCAACCCGTGCGGCCGCGGGGCGGCGGTTATCGCTTTTACGACGATGATGTGATCGAGCGCACCCGCTTCGTCCGGCAGGCGCAGGAGCTTGGGTTTTCCCTGCGCGAGATCGCCGACCTCCTCTCGCTGCGGGCTGATCGGGCCGCCGATTGCCGCGCTGTCCGCGCACAGGCCGCGACCAAGCGCGAGGAGGCAGGCCGCAAGATCGTGCAACTTCGCCACATACGAGGTGCACTCGGTGAGCTGATCGCTTCCTGTCCTGGCGGTGGCGCCCTCCGTGCCTGTACGATCATCGATGCTTTGACCCGGGGCTCAAACAAAGTGACGAGCCCCTCGGCGGCGGCGATCCCCCGATCCCGCGCTGGTTCAAGCGATCAACCACGAACTGCGAAAGGATCCGATGTGAAGACAACCACCTTCAAGATCGAAGGCATGCATTGTGACGGATGCGCGCAGACCATCCAAGCCTTGGTCACCATGGCATCGGGCGTGCACGCAGCGGACGTCTCTTTCAAGGATGGCCGGGCGCGCATCCTTTATGAGCCGCAAATCGTCACCGAAGATCAATTGGTGAGGATGATCGAAAAAGGCGGATTCCGCGTTCCTGCCCGATACACGTGACTGACCTCGCTTGGCCAAAATCTCGTGATTCCACCGACCGGCTTTGGCGGCCTGGGCTCCATCGTGGCGTGCTCCGTCGGCACGAATTGTATCCGGCTTTCCGCTTGACTCTGTAGCCCGGTACGGAGCGCACAATCGGTTCGATCCATATCGGTTCGCCGACCACGGATTGGAGCCGGCAGTCACAGCCATGGGTCTTGCAACCACAGTCCCATCCACCCTGCAGCCATGGAGCGAGGAGCCGTCGACGCGGCCCAATCGCAGGAAAATCCGCGCGCGGATCGGCGGTCTCCATTGTTCTCTGTGCACTGGAACCATCGAACGGGCGCTCGGGCGGCTGTCCGGCGTCGACAAGGTTGCCGTGAGCCTGACGCATGAGCAGGCGCTGGTCGAATATGACCCGTCCGTCGCGCGCCCGGAGGATATGCTCCAGACGCTGCGCGACATCGGCTACACCATCTCCGATCCCCGCAAGCTCAGGGCCTTCGAAGAGGAAGAGCGCGACCTCGTGCGCGAAGGCCGGCGCTTCGTGCTCGCCGTCGCTTTCAGCGTGGCGGCCATCCCCATCATCGCCGATCCCACCATCGGCTGGATCGGCTTCCTGCCGGCCCTGGTTTGCCTGAGCCTCGGCGGGTTCGTCTTTCTGGTGCTGCGGTCCAGCGGACTATGGGCCGCCATCGGCGGTGCGGGCGGCCTTGCCGCCATGTCCTTGTCGCTGCTCTACCTCAACCTGCGAGGATATCTGACGGAAGCGGCGCCATGGATGGTGTCGGCGCTCGCGATGGTCCTCGTGTTCGGGGTTGGAAAGCACATCCTGCACATGGCGATTCATGCCCTGAGGCGCGGCATCCTCAACCAGCATGTCCTGCTCGAGATCGGCGCGTTCGCCGGCATGGCCGGCGGGGTCATCGGGCTCGTGCTCGATCGGCCCGATTATCCGACTGCGTCGTTTTTCGCCGTCTCGGTGATGGTCGTCACCTACCACATCTTCTCGGAGTGGCTGTCGCTCATCGTCAAGACGCGGAGTTCCCAGGCGGTGAAGCGCCTCCTGGACCTGCAGTCCGAGACCGCACGGATCGTACGTGGCAGCCGGGAGATCGAACTGCCAATCGAGGACGTCACCATCGGCGATCTCGCGCGGATTCGCCCCGGTGAGCGCATCCCCGCGGACGGTATCGTCGTAAGTGGCCGATCGGGTGTCGACCAGTCGCTGGTGACCGGCGAAGCGATCCCGGTCGAAAAGATCGAAGGTGCCACGGTCATCGGCGGTTCGATCAATGGTACAGGCACGCTGCTGGTCAAGGTAACCGCCGTCGGAGAAGGCAGCTTCCTGCACCAGGTGATCCGCCACGTCGAAGACGCCCGTGCACTGAAGCCGGGCATCCTCCATCTCGTCGACCGCGTCCTGCGTGTCTACACCCCGGCGGTTCTGGCGATCGCCGCGCTTGCGGCGGTCGGCTGGCTCGTCGGTTCCTGGCTCGGCACCGGATATGTCGACGTGGAGCGCGCTGTCTTTGCCGGCCTGAGTGTGCTGGTGATGGGATATCCGTGCGCCATTGGCATCTCGGCGCCGCTGTCCATCGTGCGCGGGGCGGGGCAGGCGGCTGAGCACGGCATCCTGATGCGGACTGGCGAAGCCTTCCAGGGCTTCCGTATGGTGAGGCAAATCGTGCTCGACAAAACGGGTACTCTCACCGAGGGCCGCCCCATCGTGCGGGAGATCGAACCTTTGGGCGTGAGCGAGGCAGAACTGCTCGCGGTTGCGGCCGCTGCCGAAGCGTCCTCAGAGCATCCGCTCGCGCAAGCCGTGGTGACGGCAGCCTTCGAGCGCGGCGCGACGCCCCCGGACGTCGACTCGTTCGAGGCGGTCCCCGGACAAGGCGTCGTGGCGCGCATTGAGACCGGTGAAGTTCTCGTCGGCAATCGGCGGTTTCTTGTCGACCGGGGTGTCGACTTCACGTCCCTTCAGGAGCGCATTGGCGTCCTAGAAGCGGCTGGACGGACCGTGATTGCAGTAGCTAGAGATGGGCGGCCGTTGGGCGCAATCGCCCTGGGCGACGCGCTTCGGCCGGACGCTGTCCCGGCGATCGGCGCGCTGCGCAAGGCCGGTCTCCAGACGATCTTGGTCACCGGAGATAACGAGCGCGCGGCACGGCGCACCGCCAGCGATCTCGGCATCGACGAGGTGCATGCGGGCGTCTTGCCGCAAGACAAGGCGGGACTCGTGCGCGAGCTTCAAACCCACGGCCGGGTCGCGATGGTCGGGGACGGTATCAACGATGCGCCGGCCCTGATGCAGGCGGATGTCGGTATTGCCATGGGCGGCGGCACCGACATCGCGATCGAGTCGGCGGATATCATCATCCTCTCGAACCGCTTGGGTGCGCTGCCGGTGGCTCGCGACATCAGCCGCCGAGCCTATGAGAAGATGGTCCAGAACGTCACGCTGGCCTTTCTCTTCAACGGCATCGGCATTCCGATTGCGGCCACCGGCCTGATCTATCCGGTGTGGGCGATGGTGGCGATGGCGGTGAGCGTAACGGCGATTTTCTTCAATTCCCTGTGGGGTCGCCCGCGGCTCTTTTTCGACGCGATCCGCAGCGTTGGGCGTCAGGTGGCGCCCCATCCGCTGAGCGGGCAGATCGAAGCGTGATTGAGCTCGAGCCACTACTGCAGGAGATCACGGCACTCACGCCACTAGCCATCGCGCTGGTCGCACTGGCGGGGCTTGTGGTCGGCATCGCGCCGAGTTCGTTCCCGCTCATCTCGGTTGCGGCTGGCCTCGCCGCCGGCAAGGGTGCGACAGCATCCAGCGGGAGCCGCATTGAGGGGCTGTGGCTGTCGGTGGGCTTCGCGCTTGGCATCGCAACGGTCGACGCCGTGCTCGGCGCCCTGTTCGGTCTTGTCGGTTTCGCCGTGTTGCGCGTTCTGGTCAGCTATCTCGCTTTGGCCTACGCCTTGCTCGCAGTCGTTCTGACGGTGGCCGGGCTTGCGCTGCTTCGCGTCATCCACATCGTTGTGCCGGTGCTCACGCCATCGGCCAGACCGACCCAGAGCTTTCTCGGCAGCTATTTGCTCGGCCTTCCGTTCGGTTTGTCGACCTGTCCGGCCTGCACCCCGCTCCTGCTTCCGGTCGTCGCCGGAGCCGCTGCGACGGCGGATCCACTGATGGGCGCAGTACTCATGGCGACCTTCGGCCTTGCCCGCGGAATTCCGATTGTTGTGGCCGGCACCATGGCGGGTAGCCTCGCACAGCTCAGGCACACCCGTCAGTTCACGCTGTGGGCCGAACGCATCGGCGGCGGCATTATGATGGCCGCGGCCATCTACTTCTTCTATCAGGCCGCCGTTTATGCCGGCTGGCTGCCGCCTTGAGCACGGGCTGGCACTCGCCACTGACGGCAGGCAAAGGCAAGGCCATCAGACTGAACCAAGAGTGGTCTGTGCCGAAAGAATTCCCCTTGAACCTCCCGCAACTGGAGAACGTCGTCTGATTGCAGGCTTCGGAGGACGACAGGCATGGATGGAAGGGCCTTCTCCATTGGAGACGCGGCTGCGGCATCCGGCCTTCCGGTGAAGACAATCCGCTACCACGAGGAGATCGGGCTGATCCCGCGGGCGGTTCGGACCACGGGCGGAGCGCGCGGTAACGGGCGCTGTATCTACAACGACGCCTATGTGGACCGGCTGCGATTCATTCACCACGCACGGCTCTTGGGGCTGGGCCTCGCCGACATCGATGAGCTGCTCGCGCTTGCCGAAGCCAAGGGCTGTCCGGGCCGACAGCCCGAGTACCGGAAAATCCTGGGACGGCATCTGCGCGGGATCGACGAGCGTGTCCGCCATCTTCTCGGCCTGCGAGCCGCCACCGAAGGCCTCATGGCGCCGGCACGACAGCCAAATGCCGGGGCGTGCTCATGGGCCACGTGCGCGTGCATGCGGTCGATCGAACCCACCTCATCCTCGGCCGCCACGCCGTCCCGCAGGCATCGAACGACAGGAGGAAGCCGTGTGTGAGTGCTGTGACGAGGTCGTCAGATGCCCCGTTAAAAACTCGGCTGAGCCAGCGAACGTCAGAGGCATGTCCCTGGGCATGCGCGTCGTCGCCGTTGCCCAGGAGCCGAGAGCGCCCCGCACGAGCGTGGCCGCCAACGACGAACAGACCCGCACGGCGGGCCTGCTGACCGTCGCCGGCATCGGTGTCTTGGCTCGGTGGTGGCAGGGCGTTGCGCTCACTGAACTACGTGCTGCCGGAGGAGGCGATCGTGCGCCATGCGATTGAGCCGCGGGCCCGGTTCTGGCGCATCGCGACCGCCGGTATCTTCTTCCAGGGCGGTGCAGCGGCGGTGGACACGAGCACTATCGTCGCCGCGCTGGTGCACGGGCTGACCGGCAGTCCGTTTGCGGTCGGCGCAGCAGCCGCCATTGCCCGCTATGGCTGGCTCTTCCCGCAGCTCATCGTTGGCTGGCTGGCCCAGCGCCATCGGCGCCGTTTGCCCTTCTACATGCTCGGCGCGTTCGGGCGCGTCGCGTGTCTGGTCGGCGTCGCCGGATTGCTGGGTATCCTCGGCGGTCGCTCCAGCGCCGAGGTGACGGCGGCGTTCTTCACGCTATGGACGGCTTACGCCTTCGTCAGCGGCATCGTCGCCGTTCCCTATAACGACATCGTTGGCCGCTCGATCGCTTCCGCGCACCGCAGCCGCATGCTGGCGATCCGTTTCTTCGGCGGCGGCCTCCTAGCATTGGCAGTGGCCGGAGTCGCGGACCGGCTGCTCGCCGCCCTTCCGTTCCCTGGCGGGTATGCCGCCGTTCTCTGGCTTGGTGCATCCCTCCTGCTGATCTCGGCCCTGTCGTTTGTTTCGGCCGGCGAGCCCGAAGCGCCGCCCGCTGCCGGCGGCTCGGTAGGCTTCGTCGAGTTTCTGCAGGTGGGCATTGCGATCGTCGGCGCCGATCGGCGCTTTCGCTTGTTCCTCTATGCGCAGTGGCTGGGCGGCGCAGTCGCGATGGCGCTGCCGTTTTACATCCTGCAGGTGACCCAGGTGCAAAGCACCCCTTCGTCCGTGGCATTCCTGCTGGGCGCACAGACCGCGGGCGCGCTTCTCTCCAACCCGCTCTGGGGCTGGTGGGGAGACGTGCGGGGCAAGCGCAGCCTGCTGGAGGCCGTCGCTGCGATCGGCGTCCTTGCGCCGCTCCTGGTGTTCGCCTGGATCGCGACCGGCCGCGCCGCGGCGGCGCTTCCATGGTTTACCGCGGTGTTCGTGGTGCTCGGCGCCGTCGGCAATGGCAGCACCATCGCCCAGCTCGGCTATCTGATGGAGATATCGCCCAACGACCGCCGGCCGGCTTACAGCGGCTACTTCAACGCGTTGGCGGCGCCGGCGGCTTTGTTGCCACTGGCCGGCGCCGCGATTGCAGAGGCGGCCTCTTATGCCGTCCTGTTCGCAGCAAGCGGCGCGGCCGCCGCCCTGCAGTTCCTGGTCGTGCGTCGCTTGCGCGAGGTCGACGCGAAAGGTAACGACCGGCAATGAGAATCCCGTGGCGCAGACTGCTCGCGAAGTCCTGGGTTCTGTCCTGGTGCTACTACCGAGTCCATGGACTCCGTCTGACTGGTTCGCCATCGGACGAGGTGTGGTATTTGGCCTACGGCGCCAACATGCACGACAGTGCCTTTCGCGAGCGCCGTGGCATGCGGCCGCTCGAATGGCGCGCCGGCCGCATCAAGGGCTATCGCCTGCGCTTCAATCTGGGGGGCCGGCCGATCGGCAAGGCGGCGCCGGCCAATATCTGTGCCGATCCGGTGGCCGAGATCTGGGGCGTGCTCTACAACATTACGCGCCGAGACCTGCTTTACCTGGACTCCACTGAAGGCGTACCCGGCCGGCGCTATCGGCCGATCTGGCTCGAGGCACAGGACATCGACGGCAATGCTCTGACGGCTGTGACCTATATCGCCGAGGGCAAGGAGACCGATGGCAATCCCTCGCGGCGCTACCTCACATTGCTGCGCGAGGGGGCTCGTGCCCATGGCTTGCCCGAGAAGTGGATACGGTTCCTCGACAGCGTGAAACACGCGGAGTGATAAGGCCGCCAATTGCTCTGCCGCGTGCGCGCAGCACCATTTGTCAGGTCTCGAATAGCGTATCGCGCCTGCGTGAGGACTGTCGGAAAATGGCAGATCGTGTTGCGGCCCGGTTACGATCCGCTGACGAGCGAACCATTTCATCTAGCGGGCGCCTTCGCAGGTTTGCCTCCCTTCGGCTATCGCCAGCCGCTTTGGGGTAGTGCATGGAGAAGCTGTAGTTCCGGTCTTCGTCGGTCCCGGGGAGCCAATTCTTCCAAATGGGCCGGGTGCCAACCGCGCCCGGCCCATTTGCGTTCGGACACCACCCTGCCGGCAATCCCTTTGTCGACATTGCAACGAAGCGCCGCCGATCAGTCCGGCGGCGCGATCCACTCATCGAGTCCGGCGCCGATCTCGGCATCGACGATGCCGTCAGGCGACTTGCGCACCACGCAGATCACGGTCCGCTCGGTCCCGTCCTCTGCCCCGCCTGTCACCGAGGCGATTCCGTAGCTGTCGGTCCCGTACGGATCGATACGCAGATCGGGATCCTGCAATTTGGCGGCCGCGGTGCACGCCTCCGCAACCTGTCGCCGGAAATCATCCCAGGCATCCGGGGAAGACGCTGTCGCACAAGCCGCTGCGAGCGCGGTCGCTACGCAAACGCCGAGAAATCCGAGAGACCGCCAGAATGCGGCGGAATGCAAATGTGGCATGGCCGAACTCGTCCCTTCCAAATGGTTGATCAGCCGTATTGGATTTTGGGCCACTTTTTGCCAAGGCGGTGCGCCACCGGCACCACGCACGAACTGCCGGCGACCCTACCTACTCGTTCGGCAGCAGATCGTCGTCCTGTGCGACCTCATCCGTCGCACGACGCCAGGCGGCGAGCCGATCCGGCGATGCGGGATGCGTGTCGAGCAGGCCGGTCTCCATGTTGCCGCTGGCCTTGGCGAGACGGACCCAGACGCCCGACGCGTTCTCGAGGTCGTAGCCCGCCCGTGCAAGGATGTAGACGCTGATATAGTCCGCTTCGCGCTCGTCTTCCTTGGAATGCACGATCATGCCGGTATAGGCGCCGGCCATTCCGGCGGTATTTGCTGCGATGGCGGTCGTCTGAGGATCCGCATCGAGCGCGATCGCGGCACCCGCGCCGAGGATTGCCCCCAGTATCTGTCCGATGACGATGCGCGTGGTACCTGAACCGATGTGACCGACAATGTGATGACCCATTTCATGACCGACAACGGCGGCGACCTCGTCTTCATTGTAGAGGTATCGCAGCATGCCGCCGGTGATCGTGATCTCGTTCTCGCCGCTGGCCCAGGCGTTCGGCGTGCTGTCATTGTGATCGTACCGAACGTTGAAGATGCACGGCTCGTAGTCGACTTGCTGGCAGATCGGTACGGCGGCGATTTCCAGGCGCGCGACAACCGCGTCAACGAGCGTCTGCGCTTCTGCCTGGCCGCGGGTGACGGGCGTAAGCGCGTCGCTGCTCTCGATATCGGACGTTGCCGCGGCGATCTCGGCATCGCTGACCGCGGGAAGCCGGTAGGTGGTGGAGCACCCGCCGACAAATAGCGTTGCCAGAAGACCCAGAACGAGCCAGCGCATACCATGCCTCATGCCGAACCGTTGCCATCTTGGGTTGACGGTTCGGGCGGCGCAACGGGCATGGGCACGCGGCCGAATTCAGCGGATTCTGGCCGGCTCCAATGTCTTTTCCGGACCTCCGGGAGGGTTGACAGGACGGGTTGGGATGTTAATACTTAACCATATGGTTAAGTATTATCCGCCTGTCCTGGACCGCACCTTCGCGGCTCTCGCCGATCCCACCCGTCGCGCCCTGCTGGCCCGGCTGGGCGAGGCGGAGACGCTGTCGGTCAGTCAACTCGCCGAACCGCTGCCCATGTCCCTGCCGGCCGTGATGAAGCATCTCGACGTGCTGTCGGATGCGGGGCTGATCGAGCGGAACAAGTCGGGCCGAACCGTCACCTGCCGGCTGACGGCGGGACCGATGGAGCAGGCCATGCAGTGGCTCGACCGCTACCAGCGGTTCTGGACCGAGCGCCTCGATCGCCTCGCCGCCTTTCTGGAGGAAGACGCATGCCCAACGACATCGGAACCGTCGCCAAACCCAGCCTCACCCTCAAGCGCCGCCTCAACGCCGTCCCCGCCAAGGTCTACGCGGCCTGGACGCAGCCGGAAAAAGTAGCCCTCTGGTTCGGGCCCGATTCCGGCGAAGTTCTCGAAGCGCAACTCGATGCTCGCATCGGCGGGCATTTTCACATCGCCTTCAAGACCGCGAATGGCGAACGCCACGATGTCGGCGGCCGTTATCGCGAAGTCGAGCCGGGCCGGAAGCTCGTGTTCACCTGGGCCTGGAAGAGCACACCGGAACGGGAATCGCTGGTCACGTTGACCATGAACCCCGATGGCGACGGCACCTTGCTCACTGTTCTCCATGAACAGTTCTTCGACGAGAAGGCCCGCGACAATCACCGCATGGGCTGGATGGGTGCGCTGGACAAGCTCGAGCGCGTGGCCGCGAAGCTCTGAAAGCGAGCCATTCATGTCCTGCCCTATCGAACTGACGCGGTCCCGACCCGCGGCTATGATGATCCCGCTGCAGTACGACAGGCGGGAGACGTTTCATGGCCGAAGCATCGGCTCGCAAGCAATCCGTACGGCGGGCGGCCAGTTGCGCCTGCGGTGCGTTCAAAATCACGACGGTTGGAGAGCCGGTCCGGGTGCACGCCTGCTGTTGCCTCAACTGCCAGAAGGAAACCGGAAGCGCCTTCAGCTACTCGGCCTTCTTCCCGGAAGCTGCGGTAACGGTCGACGGCGACTTCAACCGCTGGGGACAAGACATGGGTTCCGGCCAGGGCGGCGAAAACTGGTTCTGCCCGACCTGCGGCACGCGCGTAGCCTTGTACATGGAGGGTCTACCGGGTGTTCTGGGAATTTCGGTCGGCTGTTTCGCCGAACCATCATTCCCGGCCCCGCAAACGATATTCTGGTGGAAGCGGCATCATCGGTGGCTGACCGTGCCGTCGGGCGTCGCAACGCACGAGACTCAGTAGTTGGCGCGAGAACCGGTACTCTCGCGCATTCGCGGGCGTCGTCATGCGCCTCCTGATCCTGCAGATGCAGGTGACGCTCGACGGGTTCGTCGGCGGCCCCAACGGCGAAGTCGACTGGGCCTTTCCAGGATTCAGCGACGAGTACGCTGCCTGGGGCGCCGCCGAACTCCGGAACGCCGGCGCCCATCTCATGGGCCGCGTGACCTACCACGAGATGGCAGCGCACTGGCCGACGTCGACCGAACCCTATGCCGCGCCGATGAACGAGATCCCGAAGATCGTCTTCTCTCGCACCCTGCAGCATGCCGATTGGCCGGATACGCGGATTGTTCCCGGGGATCCCGGAACGGAGGTCGCGCGACTGAAGCGTGAGCCCGGCAAGCCCCTGCTCGCCCACGGTGGCGCCCAGCTCGCGCGGGCTCTGATCCGATCCGGCGAGGTCGATATCTATCGCCTGATCGCTCACCCGGTCGTTCTGGGCAAGGGCCGAAGTCTCTTCGACGAAATCGACGCACCGCGGCGCCTTCGACTGACCGACCTCAGGCGGTTCGGAACCGGCGTCGTCGCCAAGACTTTCGTCCCAGCCTGATCGCGCGAACCAATCTCGGATTGTTTTCTGGAGTGAGTAACATGGCACCGCACAATGTCGTTTCCCGCGAGGACTGGCTCGTTCTGCGCAAGCAGCATCTCAAGAACGAAAAGGCCCTGACGCGCCTGCGCGACCTTGTCGCCGCCGAACGTCGTACCCTGCCTTGGGTCAAGGTCGACAAGGCGTATGTTTTCGAAACGGCTGAAGGTCGGAAGACGCTCGCGGAATTATTCGGCGACAACAGCCAACTCATCATCCACCATTTCATGTGGCGCTGGGATCTCGATCAGGGTTGCCTGAGCTGCTCGCTCGAGGCCGATCACGCTGAGGGCGCCCTCATTCACTTGCAGAACCACGACGTCTCGTATGTCCGGGTCGCACGCGCGCCGATCGAAAAGCTGCTCGCGTACGGGAAGCGTCTCGGCTGGACCGCCCGCTGGGCGTCGTCCTTTGGCAACGATTTCAATTACGACTACCACGTCTCGTTCACGAAGGAGCAACTCGATGCCGGCAGGGTCGAATACAACTACGGTCTCGTCGAGGGTTTCGACGAGCTGCCCGGCATCAGCGTTTTCTGCAAGGACGAGAACGGAAATGTGTTCCACACCTACTCGAGCTATGCCCGCGGCAACGAAGAGGTGATCGGCGCGTTCATTTACCTCGACATGACGCCAAAGGGCCGCAATGAAACCGATATCATGGACTGGGTGAAGCGAAACGACGAATACGAGAAGGACAAGCAAGGTCGGCCATGCCGTCACTGACGGAGGATACCTCGCGGCAGCAATTCAACTTGAAACCAGGATGCATTTTGTACCTGCAACAGGTCACGGAAGCGCCACCGGCGCGGCGACAGAAGCCGGTTCGAATTCAACCCAACGGGAGAACCAATCATGAGCGACCGACAGCAAGGCGTGATTCCTCATCTCGTCGTCGACAACGCGGCGGCAGCGGTCGAATTCTACAAGAAGGCCCTCGGGGCTTCGGAAGTGATGCGGATGCCGGCCGAAGATGGCAAGCGGCTGATGCACGCAGAACTGAACGTCAACGGCGCGCGGGTATTCGTACGAGATCATTTCCCCGAGTTCTGTTCGGGCAAGGACACATCGGGGCAGGTGCCGCCCAGGGAACTCGCCGGAACGACGGTAGCGCTGCACCTCGAGGTTCCCAATGCGGACGCGGCGATCAAGCGGGCGTCGGACGCCGGCGCACGCGTTTCCATGCCGCCCGAGGATACGTTCTGGGGTGCCCGCTATGGCCAGGTCGTCGATCCGTTCGGTCATGCATGGAGCTTCGCGCACCCTCTGTCCGGCAATCGCAGCTGATGCCCTACGGCACCGCGGGCAGCCGCTGCAGGACTGACGATCGGTCCGGCGCCGACCCGGAAAGGGTTGACCGCCGGCCGATCGAATTTCAATTCAACCGGACGGGGGTATCGCGATGGCCTATGTCGACGGATTTGTAATCCCGGTACCGAAACGCAATCTCAAAGCCTATCGCCGGATGGCAGCCAAGGCCGCGAAGATCTGGCGCGAACATGGCGCGCTTGAGGTTCGGGAGTGCGTCGGCGATCACCTTAAGACCAAGGGCGTCATGACATTCCCGCGGCAGACCAAAATGAAACCGGGTGAAACCGTGCTCTTTTCCTGGATCGTTTACCGTTCCCGCAAGAGCCGCGATCGCGTTCTCAAGAAGGTCATGAGCGATCCGCGGGTTGCCAAGACGAGTCCGAAGATCATGCCGTTCGACGTGAAGCGGATGGCCTACGGCGGATTCAAGGTCATCGTGGCGGCCTGAACCCACGCACCCCTCGTCACCGTTCCGACCAGCCCCGATGCCTGCTTACGAACTCCAATGCGGCGGTATGGTTTTGCCGTAGTAAGGCAGCGCTTCGATCCGCCTCGCCCAAGCAGCCACCTTCGGCGGCAGACGATCACGCGCGATCCCCTTGCCGGGCACGCGGTCGTCCACCCGCTGCATCAGCCGGACATGCGGATAGGCGGTAAAGTCGGCAATGCTTAGGTCGCCGACGAGATAGTCGCCCACGAGTGCCTTCTCCAGCTTCGCCAGTTCGCTCTGGGCGTGCTTCTGGGCTTCGGCGATCTCCGACGCCGCCGGCGGGGTCATTGCGTAGAGCGTCAGCTTGAACAGCTGTTCGACAGTTTCCGCAAGGTAATGGTCGGACTCGACCGAAATTCGTCGTGCCGTTGCGCGCCCTGCAGCATCCTTGGGCAACAAAGATTTCTGAGGAAACCGATCCTCGAGATACTCGACGATCACCGATGACTCGCAAACCGCGATGCCGTCTTCAACGATGGCCGGCACCTTGCCGCGCGGGTTAACGGCCAGGAATGCCGGGTTCTGGGTGTCGCCTTTGTCGAAGGACAGCATCTTCAGGTCGTATGGAATGCCTTTGTGCTCCAAAGCAAGCCAGACTTTCCAGGCATAAGGCGATCCCGACCCGGCGTAGAATGTCAGTGCCATCTTCCGTCTCCGACGATCCATTGCGACCGCCCATCGGTCGCGCGACCGCAACTGTAAATCGGGCAATCGCCGCTGGCGACATCCACTCGGCGGTTACGAGCTTCGTTGCGGTCAATTATCGGTCGACAGCAACGTCAATGCTGCTTGCCGATCGCCGTGCTTCAATTTGAGAAACGCCTGACGGGCCTTTTTGATGTCGCGTTCGCTGCCGCTTTCGGCCGCCGCCCTGACCGCCATCGTAGCCGCATGGGCGGGCCCGCATATGAAGGCCAGCGCCTTCGCCAGCTTGCCCATCATGGCTGCATCGAATTTTGCTTCGTCCACCGATTCTTCCTTCCAACCTGGTTATCTCAATCGAAGCCCCGTCGCGTCCTGCAGGTCCAGCGTAGTGATAAGGTCGGTACGAGCGGGCACGTTAGCGGGTATGCCTATCCGGACCAGCCGATGCCGGCTCCTTCAGGTTCCGCCAGCCGCGCCACTCGCTCGGGCAGCGACGGATATATGGTTCGGTCCGGTCCGCGAACTCTTGTGCCATGGCAAGAACATTCTGATCCCGCGTCCCGTCGGTTGGCACCCGGATGGGCGCCCCGACCTCCACTCGAACGGTGCGGTCTCCACCGCGGGTCGCAAAAACGGGCAGCAATGGTGCCCCGGTCTGCAACGCAAGCCCGGCCGCACCCGTCGAGAGCGGCAGCCGAGCCCCCAGTAATTCGACATCGACCGGCCGGACACCTTCCCAGGCGCCGGCCGTAAACGACACGATTCCGCCACCCTCGAGGATCCGTCGCGCTGCCACCAGCGCACCGCCCGGATTGACACGGTCGATCAGGATTCTCCCGGCAAGGTAGCGGCGCTCGGCAGCGACACGAAGCGGGTTTAGCACCGACATGCCAAACCGCGTCTTCGAGAAACCGTGTTCCCGGCGACTGACGTGCCAGAGCCGGTGGCCCGCCTGCGCGAGCGCAATCTTCACGGCCAGCGAGTTGAAGCAGAAATGCGCCACCCACAGCAGGCACCCGCGTCTCTGCGCCAAGGCCGTTGCTAGATGCTCGATACCACAGAGCTCGACTGCCGGCCGCGGGGTAGCGCCCGGTCTTAGCGTGTGCAGCACCTGCACATGACACTCCGTACGGCTCGCGGCCCACGCGACGGCGAATTCGCCGGATGGGCTGCCGCTCAACGACCGCGCCATCATGGTCGCGACAGAAACCGTATTGAGCCAGCCGAGGTGGAACTTCAGCCGCTCAAGCGCCAGGCTCGACCGGTTCCATCGGCGTTCCGGCAGGAACCAGGCGGCAATCAAGAGCCACGGAAGTTCAGCAAGGAACTTTGCATCGGAAGCATTGAACAACGGTCGATGCGTGGCGCCACGTGTTGCCACGTCATCCTGCCGCTTCGTTGGATGCCTGGGTGCCCGATCCACCATCGATGTCGGCGCGCAACATTGCAACGATCTCGCGGAGCGGCCGAAAGCGCGAAACCGAATCGATGAACGGCTCAATGGTCGGGAACAGATCCTGCTGGCCCAGCAGGCGTTCGGCAATCTTGTTAATCTGCAAGAGGAAATTGTATCGGTCGAACGCCAGCATCTGGGCGACATACGACCGGACGCGCCGGCGATCCAGCGCCGCATCGCATAGTTCGCCCACAGCCGCCGCAATCCGGTCCGGATCGTCGGGAACGATCCGGCAGTGCGGGCCAATCAGGTACCGGTCTCGTCCGCCGATGCTTCTGGTCGAGACGATCGAAAGGCCCGCAAGCCCGTACTCGATGGATGAGCGCATGCAGCCTTCGACCTTGGACAGGCACAGCCCGACTTGTGCATGGCCAAGTAACTTCACCATATCTGCCGCACCGAACTTTATGTACGAGCCCTGACCCGCCTCGTGATTGGCAAAGAAGGCCTGCGGAAGCAGCGCCTGCACCCGCTGATAGGCGTCGTTCTCCGATTGAGCCAGTGAATGTCCGTAGACCAGCATCAGGCTTTTTATGGCTGACGCCAGCTCGTGCCGCTTGTTCGGTGCAAGCCGCGCAGAGTAGATGGCATCGTAGACGCGCAGACCAGGGATTAGGGCCGGCGACGGCTTCCAGATGCGCTCGTTGGCAAACATCAGTCCGATACCCAGCAAGCTGGGAACCCCATGCTGTGCCAGCAACCAGCCCTCGGTCTCCGATGCCGTCAGCATGAGAAACTCGTGACCCGGCAACGCCGCCTTGGCCCGCTCGTGCGCTGCCGCGATGTCGTCCGGACCGTGCCAGGACTCGATCGTATGCGTGAAATGCAGGAGATGGAGGCCGCGCGGAACGTCAAACAGCTCCGGCAGGACGGCCGCCAGTTCCAGAACATGAAACTCGCTCGAGCCCGCCGACGTAATTGTCACCAGCGGATCGCGGCGAAGAACCTTCGCCATGAGCCAGGGTTGGCCCTTCTCGGCAGAAGCCTTGACCGGTTCGACCACGCTCCTGGCCTCCCGACCGGAGAGCCGGATCAGCGGTTCCGCCTGATATCGATGCCATGCGCCATAACGCAAAGGATCTCGAACATCAGATTTGCGACGGTCACGCAGGTGATGCCGGTCGGGTCGTGCAATGGCGAGATCTCGCTGATGTCGGCCCCGACGATATCCCGACCCTGCAGCGAGCGCAGAATGACCTGCGCGTCGCGTGGCGTGATGCCGCCGATCTCGGGAACACCGGTACCGGGAAGAAATGCCGGATCGAGACCGTCGATGTCGAGCGATATATAGACCGGCCCCTCGCCCAATACCTTGTCGACCAGCTTGATGACCTCGGCCCGACCCATCGCCTCGTACTCGTCCATGGTCACGATCGTGTAGCCGACGTCGTAACCGTACTGGATATCGTCGTCGCCGAACCGACTGCCCCGCATGCCGATCTGGATCACGCGCTTGGGATCGAGCAGTTTCTCCTCGTAGGCGCGCCTCATGAAGGTCGCGTGGTTGACCTTGTCGCCGACCAGCGTGTCCAGCGTATCCGCATGGGCGTCGAAATGCAGGATGCCGACCGGACGGTCTTTCGCGATCGCCCGCAGGATCGGCAGCGGAATCGTATGATCGCCTCCCACAGCGATCGGACGGATGCTGGCCCGGTGCATATCGCCGAAGAACTTCTCGATCTGGTCGATCGAGATGTCCTTGCTCATCGGATTGACCGGCGCGTCGCCAAGATCGGCAACGTTGCAGATTTCGAACGGCTTGATGCCACTGGCCGGGTGAACCCGCCGGATGATGCGCGATCCCTCCCGGACGCCGGCCGGGCCGTGCCGCGCGCCCGTCCGGTGGTTGAGGCCGAGGTCGAAGGGCACCCCGACCAGGCCGATATCGACGGCGTCGTGGATTTCGTGCCGCCGCGTCCGCATGAACGTCGCAAGGTCCGAGAATCGCGGGCTTACGGCCGGGTCGATCGGCTGAAACGCGGGATGGGCCATCGCTCAATACCTCCGGATTCCGGGCGGCCGGCGGCCGCAGGACCGCGACGATACATCACCGGCGCCCGCCCGCGGAACCGGTCCGGCGGGCGGCGGAGACCCGCCGCAGCCGCCATCGAGGCATATTGGACTGGCGCCGTCGTTCCGGCAGAATGCCGGCCGGATTTCCGCCGTCGACTCCAGGAGCCCCCGCAATGGCCCCCACCGGCTTTGCGCCACGCCTCGTCAAGTCCGCCTATAGCTACAGCGAGGCCGACGAACGTCGGCTGCGCGAGGAACTGGCCGCCTGCTACCGGCTGATCGCGCATTTCCGCATGACCGACCTGATCTACACCCACATTTCGGCGCGCCTGCCGGGACCGGAGAATCACTACCTGTTCAATCCGTACGGCCTGCTCTTCGATGAGATCACGGCCTCGAGCCTGATCAAGATGGATCTCGGCGGTAACCTGATCGAGGACAATGGCTGGGGTTACAACGAAGCGGGTTACACGATCCACAGCGCCATCCTGGGCGGACGTCCGGATATCGTCTGTGCTCTCCATACCCATACGAAGGCCGGGTTCGCGGTGTCGTGCCAGAAGGATGGGCTGCTGCCGCTCAACCAGATTGCGCTGCAGTTCTACGGCAAGGTCGCCTACCACGACTACGAAGGTATCGCGCTCGATCACGACGAATGCCCGCGCCTGGTCGCCGATCTCGGAAACCAACCGACCATGATCCTGCGCAATCACGGCCTGCTGACGGTCGGGCGCACCGTTCCGGAAGCCTTCATGCTGATGTACTACCTCGAGAAGGCGTGTGAAATTCAGATCAATGCCCAGATGACGGGCGCAGACCTGGTACTCCCCTCCAAGGAAGTGTGCGAACACACCCAGGCGCAGTACGGCATGAACGAAGGGCCCGAATGGGCTGTAATGCCGTGGAACGCGCTGATCCGGATGCTCGATCGGACGGATTCCCGCTACCGGAACTGAGCTCTTCGCCGGAAACGGGTCAGTTTATCGCCGGCAGCGTGAACCGGATCGTCAGGCCGCGATCGGGATTGTTTTCCGCCGTCACCCAACCGTTCATCGCCCCGATGTTCCGGCGTACGACCCAGAGTCCGATGCCGGCATGCCAGGACGTTCCCTCGCTGGACTGGCCATCGCGACGCTCCTCTTCGGGCAAGCGGAGCTGACGCGTCGTAAAGTTGCGATCGAAGATCCTGTCGAGAAGTTCCGGCGCTACGCCCGGCCCTTCGTCGGACAGCGAGAACTCCACCGTGTTGTGGGTGGGCTGAAACAGGATGACGACGATCCGTCCGCCGGCCGGCGACACGCTGACCGAGTTGTCGAGGATATTCTCGAGTACGTTTTCCAGCAGGTCTTCGCCCCCGCGTACCTGGATGCCCGGTTCCACCGAGGCTTCCAGCTCGATTCCGTGGCGCTCCAGGATCGGGCTGTAACCTTCCAGCGATCGCTCGACCAGGGCGGAAAGATCGACGCGTCGCCGCGGCGGATCGAGCAGCTCGGCCGTGGTTTCGTCCACCCGCCGCGCGGTTGCGACCAGCTGGTCCAACCGCTCCATGGCGCCTTCCATGACCGAGAGCGCGCGCCGGCCCCGCTGGTCGCTGGCCTGGACCGAGCGTCGCAGCGGCTCGAAAGACTGCCGAAGGATGGCGAGCGGCGTCTTGAAGGCATGGGCATTGTCCTGCGCGGCTGCACGAATGCTGTCGGATGCGCGCTGCAGGGTACCCACCAGACGATCGAGTTCCCGGGCAACGCCCGAGAGCTCGTTAAGCCGATTGGTTTCGGTGAAGCTGACGGTCGCCATCTCGCCATTGCTTTTGGCCTGCGCCAGTCGATGCACGCTGAGCAACGCCGCCCGCACGATCCCGAAAACCAGGAATACGAGGGCCGCCAGCGCAAGATAGATGGCCGCGGCGATCTGCATCTCGGGGCGGGCCCAGTAGGGCTTGCCGAGCAGGGCCCCAATCTCACCCGACAGCGGGTGCGAAACGACCAGCGCCCAGCAGCCCCATCGCGACTGTACCGGCGTGATCGAGGTCCAGATTTCCTCCTCGCCGGTCGGATCGCGATATCGCTCAGCCAAAGACAAGTTGACATTGCAGCTCGATGCCAGCCTTTCGAAGATTCCGAGTCGCAACAGAGCCGAGCGCTCGTCATCGAGAGTAGATTCCGGTGCAGGCGGCGCCGACGCGACAAAGAAGAAATCGTCCACCGCCTCCGCATCGGCGGGCCGGTAGAGCATCTTCATTGTCGTTTCGCTTGTGGCGAACGGCTCGATGGCCGCCTGGAGCTCGAGCAGGGGCGATGGGTCGGGCCGGTTGAGAAACGGTGTCAGGGCTACCGTTGCGAGACGGCCCTGCTCGCGGACGCTTTCGAGCAGCAGCATCTGGCGATCCCGATCGGCTTGCGCGAGGGTAAGGTAGATGGCAACCGGCACCGCTATGAACCAGACCGCCAGCAGCAGCAGCCAGGCGGTTAGCGAGCGTTTTCTTTCGTCGGTCGCCATCGTCACATTCCAGTCAGGGGGCCTGCGAGGCCAAAACCTCACGATAGAACGCAACGTCCTCCACATAGTCGACCGTGTGGCTGCCGAACAGTTTTCGAACCACAACCTCGACCCCGCCGAACCACCGATCCGCATCGAGACCGTTCAACCTCGCCCAACCGCGGGCCTGCTGGATGTAGAGCGGGCCCGCCTGATAGGACGCCACCGTCATCATCATGCGGTCGTTCTCGCTCAAACTCGGCTCCGAATAATATTCGTCGATGATAAAACGAAGATACCGAACGCCGGCGTGGATGTTGTCGTCGACACGATCGATCTCCGGAATCGAGACCGCAACGCCGGCCGCTGTTGCCGGCGCCATCTGCATGACTCCGATATGACCGCCCGGCCCGCGTGCGGCCGGATCAAATCCGGATTCCTGAAATGCGACGGCCGCAACCCAGGTCCAGTCAAGGTCGTACTGGCTCGATCGCAGTTCGATGCTTTGACGCAATTGCTGGAACCGCGCCTGTGCGGTCGGTGCCAACGGATCGCGCTCCCCGTCCGCCCGCGATGCTCCGCTTGCCAACATGCCGGCCGCCAGCGTCATGTAAACGACCGCCACGCCGAGGATGCGGGCGCGGCGGGTCACGGCGCGTCTTTCCAGCGATATCCGTAGCCCGGATAGTTTACGATGGCGTCGAACTCGGGATCGACAGCCCGGAACTTCTGGCGAATGCGTTTGATAAACGAACGGACGTTGACCTTGTATCCGTCGTCGCCATACCCGGCAACGAAATCCGTGCCGCGCGCGAGGTCGTAGATTTGCCGGTATGTGACGTCGCGGTCGTTGGCGGCCGCCAGCGCCGAAACGATATTGAACTCGGTAAGCGTCAGATCGACCAGCTTGCCGCGCCATGTCGCCCGACTGGTCTCTGTCTTGAGCTCCAGTTCCCCACGACGAAAGATGTCGTGTGCGACCGCAGCCAATTGGGCAGGTCCGGCGCGTCGCTCTTCCGCCAGCATTTCCAGCCTGAGTCGAAGGCGCTGCAGAATGATCGAGAAGCTGCGCGACTTCTCGATAAAGTCGACGGCGCCGTATCGCAGTCCCGCCTCCTCGTAAATCTCGTCGGACAGGGAGGTGAGGAACAGGACAGGCGTCTTCACGCCAGCTTCGCGCAACGCCTTCAGAACCGCGAGCCCGTCCATGCGCGGCATCCGCCAGTCGAGCAGAATGGCATCGGCCCGGCCCTGGTCTTCGAGGACATATTTGAGAAAACTCGGACCGTCGCCGAACTCTGCGATACGGAATCCGCTGTCTTCCAGATTGACGGTGATCGACTCTCGAAACATCGCGTCGTCATCGACGATCGCGATGCAGGGCATGCTGTCATCCGACATGGGCGCGCCTCAGGCTTGCTATGCAGGCTCGCTCTGCCGCTTCGTCCGCCACCGGTTCGACCGCGTATGTCAAGGACAGAAACCGGCCGCCTTCCAACTCCGGGTAGAAGAAAAGCCGAAGCGTGCAGAGATTCTCGACCTCGTAAATCCATATCAACGCCGGCGGCTGGTCCTCGATCCGCAGCGGCGTGCCCAGCAGGTCTGCCATCTCCGCCGTGTCGCGGTTGAGCAACGTTTCCGGATCGCTATCGGGGTAGGACGCGTGAAGCTCCGGCTTCGGCGGCGGTGCCTCGGGGGGCGGCGGCGGCTCCGGCGCCGGTGGCGCCGGCTCCGCGATGACCGGTTCCGACGGGGCCACCACGACGGGATCGGGCTCCTGGGGCTCCTTGCAGGCTGTCAGCACTGCAAACAGCAGGAGCCATGCCGTCCGCCTTGCCGTCATGGCGTTCCCCATATTCCCCTGAATCCTCGCACCGTCACCGCACATTAACAGGCTGCCGGGCGCCGGAACAATTGGTACGGGATTGCAGCAGCGCGCCAGGTCGCGTTGTTTTGACAGGACTCGAATGCGCTTTGTCGAGGAACAAATTCCGGAAGCCGGTTCCGCCGCCGGTCGGAAGTCGAGGCCGCGAACTCGCTCCGAACACCGGAGAGGGTCGACGACAGGCCGCCGGCCTCTTCCGATCAACCTGAACGAAATTTCATGATCGCCCCACTGACTCCGCCATCAATAAATAAACCCCCTATTTCATCGACTTATCGGGCGGTGCCCGCGCCGACCGTCATTACACCAGGAAGTTGGGGTATTCCGACCATTTTGAGCCCCTTATAATGGGTATCTCACCGTCGAAGCCGTCCCGGTCCGGCATCTCGCCCGGTTCCCCCAGGCGGTGATCAGCCGACAATCAACGTTAGGCAAACGAGGAGACGTAAGGCATGACAAATATCAATCCGGATCGCCTGCTCAAGGATTTGCGTCGCGGCAAGTTCAACCGGCGCACATTCATGCAGGGCCTGGCAGCGACCGGCGTCGTCGCGACCCAGATCCCCGTCAAGCCGGCCAAGGCCGAGACCACCATTACGGTGTTCGAGTGGGCCGGCTACGACATCCCCGACATCTTCATCGACTATGTCGAAAAGTACGGGCCGCCCGAGTTCGCGGTCTTCGGTGAAGAAGAAGAAGCGCTACAGAAGATGCGGAGCGGCTTCGTCGCCGACGTGTCGCACCCCTGCACATCGAATGTCCGCCGCTGGCGCGACGCCGGCGTCATAACGTCGATCGACGTCTCGCGTATCGAACGCTGGGACGAGATCATCCCGTCGCTCAAGGAGCCGAAGGGCGTACAGATTGACGGCCAGTGGTACCACGTGCCATTCGATTGGGGTAACACGTCGCTGCTCTATCGCGCCGACCTCGTCGATATCGGTGACGCCGAGTCCTATTCGATCCTGCTCGACGAGCGCTACAAGGGCCAAATGACGGTGTTCGACTCCGCTGAGACCGTCGCTGCGATCGGCGGCATGCTCGCTGGCGTGCAAGACCCGTTCAACCAGACTCCTGAAGAGATCGAAGCGACCTTCGAAGTCTGGAAGAAGATTCACGAGAACATCCTCTACTACTGGACGGATACGACCCAGTTCGAGCAGGGGCTTGCATCCGGCGAAATCGTCGTTGCTTCCGCATGGAACGAGTCGGTTGGTCGGCTTCGCGCCGAAGGCATCGATATCCGCTACATGAACCCCAAGGAGGGCATTCTCACCTGGGTGTGCGGCATGGCTGCCAATCTCGACGGACCGGGCGACGATCAGGAAGTCTATGACCTGCTGAACTCGGTACTCGACCCCGAAGTCGGCAAGTACCTCATCGAAGTCTTCAACTATGGTCACTCGAACGCCAAGTCGTACGAGATTGCCGATCCGGAAGTCCTCGCCGGCATGGGTCTCACGGACCCGGTTGCAACGATGGCCACCAGCCAGTTCTTCGATGAAATGCGGAACGACATGCGCGAGACCATCAACGCGGAGTTCGAACGGGTTAAGGCGGGTCTCTGATCGTTTCTGGGATGCCGACGGGCCAAAGCGAAGCCCCCGATGAAAATCGGGGGCTTTTTCTTTTCGCCAGTGCGAATGGATCGGGTCTGCCGCGGGTCGCCAAAATGTCGCTGTCGGCACGGTTACGACCCGGTGTCGCGGTCCAAAAAGCCATGTGCGATCAGCATGTTATTGGCTGATTTGCCATTCAATATACGACTAATAATACATATATATCATTGACTTATCAAAATATCAGTGATATAAGTTGATCTATGGGACGGCACGAAATCAAGGAATTCCGGCGGATCCAACTGCTCGAGGCCACGATCGACACCGTCGCCCGCCGCGGCTTTACGGACCTGACTCTCGCCGATGTCGCCGATGCCGCAAAACTTTCGCGCGGCATCGTGAATTTTTACTTCCGTTCGAAGGAAGAACTCCTCGCGGAGACGCTGCGCTATCTCACCTCGGAGTACGAAAAGAACTGGCGCGATGCCGTCGCCCATGCCGGCAAAGATCCGGTGGCCAAGCTCCGCATCCTCGTCGAGGGCGATTTCGCTCCCCAGACCGCCGGCCGAAAGCACGTCTCGGTCTGGTATGCGTTCTGGGGCGAGGCACGCTGGCGGCCGGAGTATCTACGCATCTGCCAGGAAGTAGCGGCGCAGTACCGTAAGGAGACGCGCGCGCTGGTCGAAGAGATCGTCGCACGCGGCAACCATCGTCACGTCGATGCCGATCTCGTCGCGCGTGGTTTGAATGCGCTCATCGACGGGCTGTGGCTCGATCTGCTGATCGAGCCCAAGGACATCGACCGCAACCTGGCCAAGCGCTGCTGCTACAACTTCCTTGCCTCTCACTTCCCCGCCGAATTCGGTGCGGCAGCGCAGGTTGCCGGCACCACCGCCGCATAACTCTGAAATTTTGGCATCCGGACAATCGGATCGTACGGACAGGAGATGACGATGAACGCCGCTGTTGTCGAAATTACGACTGCCCCTCACGCCTTTCAGGAACCCAAGGAAACGCTACCGGGCTGGACCTACAACAATGCGGAGTTCCATGCGCTCGAGAAGGAGCATTTGTTTCTCTCGACCTGGCAGATCATCTGTCATGTCAGCGAACTCCCGAACGCGGGCGCCTATGTCACGCTCAACCTGCTCGGCGAGCGCGCCGTCGTGGTGCGTGGCGAAAACGGCGAAATTCACGGCCTCTACAACGTCTGCCGGCATCGTGCCGCGGCGGTCGTCAAGGGTCGCAGTGGAAGCTGCCGGAGCGCCCTACGCTGCCCCTATCACGGCTGGACCTACGGTCTCGACGGCGCGCTCAAGGCCGTACCGGGCGAGAAGACGTTCCCAGGCCTCGACAAGCCGGAGTACGGCCTGACCAGGATCGAGGTCGAAGTCTGGATGGGCTTCGTGTTCGTCAAGTTCCGTGAGGGCGGCCCGAGCGTTGCCGAGCGCATGGCGCCCTATGCCGCCGAGCTGGCACCGTACCGGATCGAAGAGATGGTTCCAGCCGGCGACATCTGGAAGCGCGAGACGGGCGTCGACTGGAAGAACGTGATGGACAATTACCTCGAGGGTTATCACGTCCCGGTCGGGCACCCCGGCCTCTATCGCCTGTTTGGGGTCGGCTACGAGACCGACGTGCAGCCGGGCAGGGTCTCGCGTGCCATGCACTGGCTGCGCGATACCCCGTCCGACAATTGGAGCGAGCGTCGCTACCAGACCCTGCTGCCGGCGATCGAGCATCTGCCGCAAAACCGGCGCCGCGCCTGGGCCTATTACACCCTGCTCCCGAATGTCGCGATCGATGTCTATCCGGACCAGATCGATTTCTTCCACGTCGTCCCGACCGGCCCGGGCAAATCGCGCATCCGCAGCCGGGCCTATCGCCTGCCGAACCCGTCGCCCGCGCTGAAGGCAGTCCAGTTCCTCAACTGGCGCATCAATGCCCAGGTACAGAACGAGGACGAGGAACTGATCAAATCCGTCCAGGAGGGGCTCGGCTCGGAGTGCTACGGCAGCGGCATCCTGTCGGAGAAAGAAGTCTGCCTTGCCCAGATGCACGATTATGTGCGCGAGCGGATTCCAGTTGCCACCCTGCCCGAGGCGCCCGAAAGGGGCCGCATGGCCACCATCAACGAAGCGCTGAACCAGATCTGACGGCCCGGAGCACGACCATGTCCTATCCCCTGCCCCCGCACCTGCGCGAACTCAAGGCGAAACTGCGCACCTTCATAACCGAGGACATCATCCCCTGGGAGGTCCACGCCGAGATGAACGGCGGCGAGATTCCCGAGGAGATCAAGAAGGCGCACCGCAACCGCGCAAGCGCCCTCGGCCTGCACGGCATCTCCGTGCCGAAAGAATTCGGCGGGGCCGGCATGACCGCACTCGAACAGTGCGTCGTGCAGGAGGAGATCGGACGCGTCACCAACGGGCTCGGCTGGTGCTTCCATTCGACGCCGCCCTGGATGATCGGCCCGTGCTCCGAGTACCAGATGAAGACCTGGGTGATGCCGAACATCCACGGCGATCGCAACGAGTGCTATGCGATCACCGAGCCGGATGCCGGCTCCGATGTCGACGCCATCAAGGCGACGGCCAAGCGTGTCGGCGACGAATACGTGCTGAACGGCGAGAAGTGGCACGTCACGTCGGCGAACAAGGCCGATCATTTCATCTTCCAGGCCAAGCTCTCCGAAGGCCCGAACGTGGGCAAGCATGCGCTGTTCTTCGTCGATATCGAGACGCCGGGCGTGAAGCTCGTACGCACGCCGGCCTACATGCACACCTACTCGTCCCATCACCCGATCTACCGCTTCGAGAACGTGAAGGTGCCGGCCCGAAACCTCATCGGCAAGGAGGGCCAGGGCATGGATTTCACCTACGACTGGTTCCGGTACGAGCGGTTGGGCATTGCGGCCCGTTGCTGCGGTGCCGCCGACCGGCTGATCGAGGAAGCAACGGCCTTTGCAAAGCAGCGCATCGCGTTCGGCGAGCCGATCGCCAACTTCCAGTCGATCCAGTTCATGCTGGCCGACAGCGCGACCGAGCTCTGGGCGGCGAAACTGATCACCTACCGCACCGCCGAGGACATCGACGCCGGTGTCGACCGCAAGGTCAGCCACGCGCAATGCTCGATGGCGAAGCTCTATGCGTCGGAAATGGCCAATCGGGTCGCCGATCGGGCCGTGCAGATATTCGGCGGGCGCGGCTACATGCGCGAGAACGTCGCCGAGCGTTTCTTCCGGGAACTGCGCGTCGATCGCATCTGGGAAGGCACCAGCGAGATCCAGCGTCTGATCGTCGCCAACGGGCTCTACAAGCGCGGGCACAACGTCCTGATCGACTGACGGCCGGCCGGGACTTGCCATCCCCAAGGCCGCCGGACGATGCTGGCGGCCGAACGGGGGAATCATGCGCCAAATCCTGCCGACCGTGCTGCAGGTGCTGCTGTCCGTCGTCCTGCTGGACGCCGCGCTCGCGATTCTTTCGCCCCTGATCGGTCTGCAGCTCGCCCGCCGCGGCGTTGCGCCCGAGATCATCGGCCTCATCAGTTCGGCCTACTATGTCGGGTTCCTTGCCGGCACGCTGACCTGCCACAAGATCATCGACCGGGTCGGCCATATCCGCGCCTTCGGCGTCTTCGCGGTCGTCGCCGCCAACGCGACGCTGCTCCACATATTGTTCGACGACGCGTATTTCTGGATCGGCCTGCGCGTGGTCGTCGGCTACGGCGTCGCGGGCCTGATCGTCATCATCGAGAGCTGGCTCAACGATAAGGCGTCGACAGAGAATCGCGGCCGCGTCTTCGCGCTCTACATGGCGCTGACCTGGGCAGCCAGCGGCCTCGGCCCCCTCGCCCTTAACATCGAGGATCCGAGCGGCCAGATCCTGTTCGTCATCATCACGATGCTGATCGGCTTCTCGCTGATCCCGATGGCGCTCACCAGGATCCGGAATCCCGAGATCGCGCATCGCGAGCATTTCGGCATCCGGCGCCTTTACAGGATTTCGCCCACCGCGACCGTCGTCTCGTTCGCATCGGGCCTGGTGCCGACCGCAATCTACGCACTCTTGCCGCTTTATACCGAGCAGAACGGCTACTCGACGGCGGAACTCTCGATCGTGTTCAGCGTCGCCGTCATCGCCGGCTTGGTGATGCAGTTTCCGATCGGCCACCTCGCCGACCATCTCGGCCGACGCCCGCTGATGTTTGCGAGTGCGGCGTCCGCCGGCGTGACCAGCGTCGCGCTCGTGTTTCTCGGCGGTACCGGCTTCTGGTGGTTGCTGGTGCTCTACTTCGTCCTCGAGGGGCTGATGGCGCCGCTCTACGCGCTCGCGGTCGGACAGGCCAGCGACTATGTCGAGAAGAAGGACTTCGTCGCTACCAGCGCCGGCCTGCTGTTCGCCTGGGGTCTGGGCGCCAGCCTCGGGCCGGCCGTTGCCGGCGTCGCCGTGCGACCGTTCGGTACCGAGGGGCTATTCATGTTCGCCGCCGTCAGCCTCGGCCTGATCGCGCTTTTCGTTGCCTACCGCATGATGCGCCGGCAGGCGAAGTCGATCCCAGAGCAGGGCAATTATGTCGCCGTGCCGCAAACGGCAGCGACCTGGGGTGCGCCGGAACTCGACCCGCGTGGCGAACCCGATTCCGCCGACCTGCCCAGAATTCCGAAGACCGCCGACATCGCCTAGCTCACCGATGCAACTCGTATGCCCGACAAGAACCGCCAGATCCTGCTGCGGCGCCGGCCGAAAGGCTGGGTGACACCCGATTGCTTCGAACTCGTCGAAGCGGAGTTGCCGAAGCCCGGACCGGGCGAAGCGGTCGTACGCGTGCACTATCTGTCGGTCGATCCGTACATGCGCGGCATGATGGACGATGCGAAATCCTACGCCGCGCCCGCGAAACTGAACGAGCCGATGCCGGGCGAAGGCGTCGGCGAGGTCATCGCTGCCAACGACGCCTCGCTGCAACCTGGTCAGTTCGTGCTGGGCGATTTCGGCTGGCGGACGCATGGGCTTGCACGCGCCAGGGATCTCATCCCGATCGATCCGGCCCGGGCGCCGGTCACGGCGTGGCTGGGGCCGCTCGGCATGATCGGTGCGACGGCCTGGATCGGGCTGATGCATATCGGGCAACCCAGGAAGGGTGAAACGGTCGTCGTGTCGGCGGCAGCCGGCGCCGTCGGTTCGCTGGTGGGCCAACTGGCACGCGACGCGGGTTGCCGGGCCGTCGGCATCGCCGGCGCCGCCGAGAAATGCGGCTTCGTCACCGGCGAGCTTGGGTTCGATGCGGCGGTCGACTACAAGTCGGACCGGTTCGTCGATCAGCTTGCCGCCGCGACCCCCGACGGGATCGACGTCTATTTCGAGAATGTCGGCGGGGCGGTGTTCGATGCCGTGCTGCCGCGCCTGAACCGGTTTGCACGCGTGCCGGTATGCGGGCTGATCTCGCGTTACAATACGCCCGAACCTCGCCCGATCCGCGATGCGCGTCCTTTCCTCGTCAATCGCATTCGCTACGAAGGATTCATCTGCACCGACCGCATGAACCTCTGGCCGAAAGCGCATGAAGCTTTCGGCCGGATGATCGCGGAACACCGCCTGGTCTGGCGCGAGACTGTCGCGCAGGGTATCGAGAACGCCCCCGCCGCCTTCATCTCCATGCTGAAGGGCGGCAATACCGGAAAGCAGCTCGTGAAACTGGTCCCATGACCCAGGAACATATCGACAGCTACTACGCCCGCACGCGAACGCCCGGCGCCGACAGGGTGCCGCTCGAGGGCGATATCGAAACCGACGTTGCGATCGTCGGCGGCGGTCTTGCCGGCCTTTCCGCGGCCCTCAGCCTGATCGAGCGCGGCCACAAGGACGTCGTGGTGATCGAAGCCAACCGCGCCGGCTGGGGCGCTTCGGGTCGCAATGGCGGGTTCGTGTCGCCCGGCTTTGCCGGCGGCATGAAGCCGTTGATCAGACGCTACGGACCCGATCGCGCGCGCGAGCTCTACAGCCTGACGCTCGATGCCGTGAAGCTCGTGCGGAGCCGCATCGACCGGTACGGCATCGAATGCGAGCCCGTCGATGCCGGCATGATTCGTGCCTGGTGGACCGACGATGCCGACGGCGCGCGGCGCGATGGCGAAGAGCTGTCGAACGTACTCGGCGTGACCTGGGATTTCTGGCCGCGCGAGACGCTGCGTGCCGCGCTGGCGACGCGCCGTTACTATGACGGTCTCTACCGCCGCGAAGGGTTCCACTTCCACTGTCTCAACTATGCGCGCGGTGTGGCGCGCGCCATCGAAGCGGGCGGCGGGCGCATTTTCGAAGCGACCCCGGCCCGCGCCGTCGAACCGGACGGCAGCGGCTGGTCGGTGCGCACCGGGAAAGGACGCATCCGGGCCCGGCGCGTCATCGTCGCCTGCGGCGGTTACATTCGCGGGCTGCATCCCGCAATGTCGGCGGCAATCCAGCCCATCGCCACCTATGTCATTGCGACCGAACCGCTCGGCGACCGGATGAAAGACGTGATCCGAGGCGACTGGATGATTATGGATACCCGTTTCGACCCCGACTATTACCGGCCGCTGCGCGACACCCGCATCCTGTTCGGCGGCGGCATCGCGATCTGGGGCGAGAAGCCGCCGGGTCTGAGGGAGCGCATGCGCCGGCGCCTGCTCGCGGTCTACCCGCAGCTTGCGGACGTGAAGATCGAGACCGCCTGGGGCGGCACCATGGGCTATCCGGTTCACAAGATGCCGATGGTCGGCGAGTTCGAACCGGGCCTCTGGTACACGCTCGGCTATGGCGGGCACGGCATGGGTACGACCGCCATGACCGGCGAGCTGGTGGCCGCCGCAATCGCCCAAGGCGACGACCGTTACCGGTTGCTCGCCCCGTTCGGCCTGAAGGGCGCCGGCGGCAAGCTCGGTCTGCTGGGCGCGCAGGCGCTCTACTGGTGGTACCGGGGTCGCGACCGGCTCAGCGACAGGGGACCAGCTCCCGCCTGAACGCGACCGTATCGGGGCCCGCTGCGGTATCCATTTCGCGGGCGTAGCGGTGGCCGGCATAGACCGCCGCCGCGATCGTGCCGGGTGCCCAGCAATCGCCGATCGCGGTCACGCGTTTGATACCGGCGCGGTCGAGCGCCGCCCTATCTGCTACCAACTCCCGATAAAGATCGTCGACTGGCAGGCGCATCGTGACCGGCACCACCGCCGCGCAGGGCCGCCGGCTCTCGCGGCCGGTATAGATGCAGCTCAGCACCGCATCGCCGCCTTCGACGCGCGCCAGATTGTGCTTGCAGACGAGTTCGACGCCGAGCTCGAGCAGGTGCTTCTGTATGCGTTCGTATTCGAGCGTGTAGTGCGTCCATTGCGAGGCGATCTCCGCCGGCGTCACCAGCGCGACCTCGCGCCCGGCGGCGCGAATGCGCTCGGCCACGACACCGCCCATGTAGTAGTGGTCGTCATCGAACACGATTACCGGCCCGTCGGGTATGCTCCCGTCCATGATGTCGTCCGGTGTCGCCGTCCGGATCGCACCGATTCCCGCGATCGGAAAACGGTTGACACGGCCCACGCCGTCGCTGCGCCAGCGCGCCCCGGTTGCGATCACGACACGCTGCGCCCCGAAATCGCGGACATCGGCCGCGGTCATGGTGCTGCCGAGATAGGTCTCGACGCTCGACTTCTTGTCGAGCTGCAATATGCGCCAGTCGCGAACGCGCGCCCATTCGGCAAGGCCCGGCAGATTCGCCTCGCGCGTCACCCGGCCGCCGAGCGCGTCGCCGGCTTCGGCGAGCACCACCTTGTAGCCCCGCTCGCCCAGCGCGCGCGCCGCTTCCATGCCCGCCGGACCGCCGCCGACCACCAGCACGGTGTCGTTCGATTTCTTCGCCTCGATCCGCTCGGGATGCCAGCCCTTGCGCCATTCTTCGCCCATGGTCGGGTTCTGGGTACAGCGCATATGCGCGATCGAGAAGTCGCCCGAAACGCAGATATTGCAGCCGATACATTCGCGAATGTCGTCGAGCCTTCCCTCTTCGATCTTCTTCGGCAGGAACGGGTCGGCGATGGACGGGCGCGCGGCGCCGATCATGTCCATCATGCCGCTCTTGATCAGCGACACCATCGTATCCGGCGAGGTGAACCGTCCGACGCCGACCACCGGTTTGGTCGTCACCGATTTCACGAACGACGTGAAGGGAAGCTGGTTACCCTCCTTGCTGAAGCGCGAGGTCGTCGAATCGTTCGTCCAGGGGCTGACATTGACGTCCCAAAGGTCCGGCAGCTCGGCCAGCATCTCAACCACGTCCCGCCCCTCCTCTTCGGCGACGATGCCGGCGGGCCCGAGCATCTCGTCCGTCGCGAAGCGCACAACGACTCCGCATTTATGACCGACGGCATCCTTGGCGTCCTCGATGATCTCGCGGAACAGGCGCACGCGGTTCTCGAGGCTGCCGCCGTACTCGTCGGTCCGCTGGTTTCGGCGGCGCTGCAGAAAGTGCATCGCAAGCGACAGATCGTGTGCCGCATAGCAATAGACGATGTCGAAGCCGGCCCGCATCGAGCGGATCGCCGCCTCGCGGTGCCAGCGTCGGTAGTCGCGGATATCGTCGCGGTCCATCGCGCGCGCCTGCGCCGGCCAGTAGCCGGAGAGCGGCTGATGCGACGGCGCGATGGCGATTTCGCGACTGTAGACGTTGCTGGCGGTCGAGCCGTTGTGCGTCAGTTCGATCCCGGCAAGCGAGCCATGCTTGTGGACCGCCTCGGCCATCAGGGCGAGCGCCGGAATGTCGTCGTCATCCCAGAGACGGGCTTCGCGATACGGCGACACGTCGCCCGACGGATGGATTTCGCATTCCTCGGTGCAGACGACCGACCAGCCGCCTTCCGCCTTGACGCCGCGCATGGCCGCCATCGCGCGCGGCTGCTCGACGCCCATGCCGTTGCAATGCGGCACCTGATAGAACCGGTTGCGTGCCGTCACCGGACCGATCTTCACCGGCTCGAACAGAATGTCGTATCGCGCCTCGCGTGCCATGATGTCCCCCGAAAGCCGGGCCCGATCTCGCCCGGGCGCCGAAGCCGCGCTACTCTAGGGAACGCCATGCACACTCTCAAGCGAGCTGCGCTCCCTTTGCCGGTGGTCTTTGCGGTGTTCGCCGCGTTGATGCTCGCACCGGTGTCGTCGAACGCCGAGGACGATGCGATCTCGGCGGCCCGGACCTCAACCGAAGTAGCCATCGTCGTATCGGAGAACTACGAGGCCACCAGTCGCTGGACCGGCACGACGCGGCAACAGGATCTGCCGTTTATCCGACAGCCCTATGCCGACCTCGCCCGACGGCTGTTCGAACTGGCGGGCGTTACCGCGACCAACGATGCGGGGAATGTCTTGACGCTGCAGATCGATGCCGGCGGCACGACCGAGGCGACGCTGTACGACAGTTCGATCCAAGGCCAACGCATTCGGGAAACCAACTATCGGGCCGCCCGGATCGGCGGCTCGATTCGCCTCGAGACAACGGCCGGAACGATCGAGCGGCGTTTCGACGGCGTCATTCCGGCGCCTTACGAGTTTATGGTCACATTCGGGTACGACCTGTACCGCGACCCGAACAATGCGCCGTTCCGCGAGGCTTTCGAAGCGCCGGGCGGCTACGCTGCGACGATCGCGGCACTGATCCGCGACCTTTATGGCGAAGCCGTATTGCTGACTGCGCTGACGGACCGCGATCCGCTGGTCCGGCGCGCCGCCGAACTCGGGTTGGGCCAGCCCTAGAGCAAATCACGTTCTTGCGGATTCGCCGGCGATTCCGCAAGGATGCATGAATCTGCTCCAAACATCGACGAATAGAGCGGATTCACACGATCGGATGTAAATCGCAGGACGCCGCTATTCTGCGGCCTGCGTAGCCGAGACGACCGGCTCGACCTTCGCGAGCTCGTCCAGCGGAATGTGGCAGAGAACGCGATGCCCACTGGCGGTCCGCCGTTCCGGCGGCGGCTCGTTGTCGCAGATGGCGCCGAGATGCCGCGGGCAGCGTGTCGAAAACGGGCAACCTTTTGGAACATTGGTCGGCGACGGGATTGCCCCCTCCAGCACGATCCGCTTTTGCTGCACGTCGGGATCGGCGATCGGCACCGCCGACAAGAGCGCCTCGGTATATGGATGGTAGGGCGGCGCGAATACCTCCTCGACCGTCCCGAGCTCCACGATGCGCCCGAGATACATCACCGCGACTTTGTCGGCGAGATACCGCACCACCGAAAGATCGTGCGAAATGAACACCAGCGTTGCCTGGCGGCCATTCTGAATCTCAAGCAGCAGGTTGATGATAGCTGCCTGCACCGACACATCGAGCGCCGACACGGGTTCGTCGGCCACCACCAGATCAGGATCGCCGGCGAGCGCACGGGCAATCGCGACACGTTGCTTCTGTCCCCCCGATAGCTGACGCGGTCGACGCGACACGAAATCGGCCGGCAGCTTGACGGTTTCCATCAATTGTCGCGTCTCGGTCCTGAGCCGGTTGCCATCAATCTTCTTGAGGCGGCGGATCGTCCGGCCGACAGTGTACCCGACCGAGTGCGACGGATTGAGCGTACTGTCGGGATTCTGGAACACCATCTGCAGTTTGCGCTTCACCTCGCGGGTGCGCGCCTCGACCGGAATGTTGGCAATGTCGAAGCCCTCCAGCCGCACCGCTCCGCCGGACGCTTCTTCCAAGCCGGTCAGCACCTTGGCGAAGGTTGACTTGCCGCAACCCGATTCACCGACGATCGCCAGCGTCATGCCGCGCGCGGCGGCCATCGTGATTTCGTTGCAGGCTTTCACATCGTAAGCGACCGCACCGAACATGCCGGATGTCTGGTGATAGAACTTCCGCATGCTGTCGACTTCGAGGACCATCTCGTCCGATAGGCGCCCCTCAACCATCGGACCTTCGGTTTTCGGCCGCTCATAGGCCGGCAGCTCCTGGCTTCGCACGCACTGCACACGATGATTTGGTTCCGCGGACACCGACGACATTGGAATTCGTTCCGACGTACAGCGCTCTGCCTGAGCAAACTTGCACCGCGGCGCAAAAATGCAGCCCTTCGGCCGATCGAGCGCGGGCGGAACCTGACCGGAAATCGGCACCAGCGGACTTGAGTGCTTGTCCGACCCGAGGACCGGTATGCAATCGAGCAGTCCGCGCGTATAAGGATGCCGGGGGTTGCGGAAAACGGCGCCGATCGGGCCTTCCTCGACCAGCTCGCCGGAATACATCACGCCGATCCGATCGCAGATGCGAACCACCGTCCCGAGATTGTGGCTAATGAAGACGATGGCGGAATTGTGCTTTTTGCGCAGCTTCCGCACCAGATCGAGAACCGCCGCCTCGACCGTGACATCCAGACCCGTGGTCGGCTCGTCCATGATCAGAAGCGAAGGTTCCGCCATCAGCGCCATCGCGATGACGACACGTTGCTGCTGCCCACCCGAAATCTGGTGCGGATAGCGCGAGAACACCGCTTCCGGGTCCGGCAGGTTGACTTCACCGAGCATGTGCAGGGCGCGCCTGCGCGCTTCCTTTTCATCGGCGCCCTGATGGATCATCGGCACTTCCATCAGCTGTTTGCCGATAGTCATGACCGGATTGAGACTCGACATGGGATCCTGATAGACCATCGCCATCTTGCCGCCGCGAATCTTGCGCAGTTCGGGACCGGTCATTTTTGCCATGTCCCGGCCTTCGAACAGGATCCGCCCGCCGACGATCCGCCCGGCGGCACCAAGATAGTTCATGATGGAAAAGGCAACGGTCGACTTGCCGCATCCGGATTCGCCAACAAGTCCGATCGCTTCGCCCTGTTGGAGCGCGAAACTGATCTCCGGTACCACGTTGATTTCACCGGCCCGCGTAAAATAAGAGATCCGGACCTTTTCGAGTTCGAGAACCGGTGTTGCCATATCTGCCTCGCCGCCTAATCCCGCAACCCGATTTCGCGCATGCCGTCCGCCAGAAAATTAAATCCGATCACCAGCGACGAGATCGCGATGCAGGGGAAAATCGACATGTGGGGGAACGAAGAGAGCAGAACATAGCCTTGGCTGACCATGCCGCCCCAATCCGGGGTGGGCGGCGGTAATCCGAGACCCAGGAAGCCGAGGATTCCGATCTGAATGATCGTGTAACCCATGCGAAGACAGAGGTCGACGATCAACGGACCGCGGGCATTCGGGAGTATTTCAACCACCATGATGTAGAACGCGTTCTCACCGCGCATCTTGGCGGCCGCAACGAAATCGTGCTCGCGCAACTCCAGCGTGATGCCGCGTACCAGGCGCGAGACCTGCGGCGCCGCGATTAACGTAACCGCGATAACCAGATTGATGGCCGAAGCGCCAAAAACCGAGATGATGATGATGAAAAGCACCAGCGGCGGGATCGACAGGATGATATTCGTAATCCGGCTCATCAGCGTGTCGACCCAGCCCTTGTAGTAGCCGGCAAGCAGTCCAAGCGTGCAACCCACCAGATACGCCACGCCTACCGCGATCGGCGCTACGATCAGAACCGTTCTTGAACCCCAGATGATTCGCGAAAGAATGTCGCGCCCCGAACTATCGAGGCCGAGCCAATGCAGGTTCGACGGCGATGGATCAGCAAGTTGGGCATACTGGGTTTCAAGCGGATCAAAGGGCGACAGCAGCGGCGCGAAGATCGCGACCAGAAGCCAGAATACGATGATGAATGCGCCGATCATGCCGATCGGCGATTCGCGCAGCAGTGCGATGCGCCGCAACCAGACGGTCAGTCCGGCAGGCTGCAATGCATTTGTCACGACCGCGGCCATTGTGTCCTCACTGGAACCGGATCTTGGGATTGAGGAACATGTAGCCGAGATCCCCGAGCATCTGGGTCAGAACCGCCACAAAGACCGCAACCAGCGCACCCGCCTCCACCACCGCCCAGTCTTTTGCGCCCGCCGACTCCAGGATCACGCGGCCGAAACCCGGATACGCAAAGACCAGTTCGACGACGACAAGGCTGGTAATCAGAAAGTTCAACTGCAACAGGAACACGGTGACGGGCGTTATCATCGCGTTGCGGAACGCGTGCTGCCAGATGACGTCGCGAAAACTGAGCCCTTTCAGCACTGCCGTCCGGATATAAGGTCGAGTCATCACTTCGATCATCGATGCTCGTACCATTCGCACAAGATAACCGACGTAGTAGAGCAGAATGACCGTCACCGGCAGGATGTACTGCATCCAGATCGGCCAGCCGCCTGCGGTTTCCAGCGTCGATGTGCCCGGCAACAGTCCAAGCTCGTTGACGAAAATCGTGGCCAGGAACACGCCAGTCGCGAACTCGGGAATCGACGTGGTGGCGATGGACAGGACGGAAATCGACCGATCAAGCTTGCCTCCTTCGCGCATGCCGGCCAGGACCCCGAGCACCGTGGAGAGAGGCACCATCAGCAGAAAGGCGAGACCGCCGAGTGCAAGGGTATTGCCCAACCGGTTCCAGAGGATGTCGTTGACCGGAACTTTGAATGTCGTCGAAAAACCGAGATCGCCGGTAAGAAGCTGTCCGACCCACTCGAAATAGCGGACATAAACCGGGCGATTGAGGCCCATTTCCTCGGTCAGGATCGCGACCTGTGCATCGGTCGCGAACGGCCCAAGAATCTTTCTTGCGACGTCGCCCGGTGTGAACTCGAGCAACAAAAAGATGATGACCGAAACGGCCACCATCGTGATCGCCAGATCAAGCAATCGCCTAAGAAAGAAACGCAGCATTCCCGCCGCTCGTCTCCCAGATTTTGTTGTTGGAGAGCGGCTGAGGGCGGGCACCCCTCTCCGAAGCGCCCGCCTTCGGCATCGAAAGTCAGATGCTCCCGTACCGGAGCGTCAGACGGTCAGGACGTGACATCCCACTCCTCAGCGAAGAAGTAGTAGGTCGGATGAATCTCGAAACCGGTGACGCGGGTCGACATGACCGTGAAGACCGCGCGCCATAGCGGCTGACAAATCGGGCCTTCTTCCTGCATCAGGGTTTCGATCTTCTCCATCACCTTGCGCCGCTCGTCGACATCGAGGATGCCTTCGGCCTGGGTGAGCATGCTGTCGAAGTCCGCACTCGACCAGAAGCTCTCGTTCCACGGCACGCCCGTCCGATAAGCGAGGCCCAGCACCATGACGCCGAGCGGACGGTGGGTCCATGGGGTCAGCGCGAACGGCGCCGTCGGTGCGTTCCAGATATCCCAGTACTGCGAGGACGGCAGTACGTTGATCTTGATATTGGCGCCGGCCTGCTTCCACATCTCGGCCATCGCCTGCACCGTGATCGGCTCCCAGTCGGGGTCGCTCTTGCAGAAAATCTCCGCATTGAACCCGTTCGGGAAGCCGGCCTCAGCGAGCAGCGCCTTCGCCCCTTGGATGTCCTGCTTCATGAAGGTCAGCTTGGCGTACTCGGGATGGATCGGGCAGACATGGTGATGTTCGCCCGGCAGACCGAGGCCGAGATGGCCGACCTGCAGCAGCTTTTCGGTGTCGAGCGCCAGCCGCATGGCCTTGCGTACCCGAGCGTCGGCAAATGCCGCCGCCTGGTTTGCCGGATCGGTCATGTCGGCATGCGTCGGCTGCATGCGTGCAACCGCCGTCTGGCCCGTCGCGACCTGGTACAGTTCGACATGGTCCATCTTTTGAAGCGCCGCGTACTGCGTCGTCTGCGCTTCATACATGCCGTCAACCTGCTTCGAAGCAACCGCCTGAACCGCCGCGGCGGCATCGTCGCCATGATCGATGAACTCAAGCTTGTCGATCTTGGCCGCATTGCCCCAGTAACCGTCGCGACGCGCTAACACGGCCTTCTTACCCACTTCAAACTCGACCAGGCTGAAGGCACCGGTACCGATCGAACCGACACCGAACACGCCATTCTCGCTCGGATGCAGGATCAGCGCCGGATAGTGAAACAGATGCTCGGGAACGGCGAGCTGCGCTTCCTTGCAGTTCAGGCGAATGGTGCGATCGTCCACCTTTTCGATGGCATTCTCGGCCCACACGCGGGTCGACATCTTGGCGCTGCCATCTTCGTTCTTTTCGCCGGTGTCATACTCCTCGAGCATGTAACCGGTCATAAGGCCGAGTACCGACGATCCGACATTCGGATCGAGCCATCGGGTGATGTTCCAGATGACGTGATCGGAAACCAGATCGTCGCCATTCGACCATTTGATTCCCTGCTTCAGCGTCAGCGTCCAGGTCTTCAGATCGTCGCTGGCTTCCCATTTCTCGAGCAACCAGGGCCGCGTGACGTTGTCGACGCCGGTCCGGGTCAGGTAATCGCAAACCTGCCGCGTGATGTTTGAATCGTACACCCACGAATAGGTTGCCGGATTGTCGATGGCGGGTACGCGCATCGAGATGCGGATGATCTTCTCACCCGCCGGCGCTTCGGCGGTCTGTTCCGCTGCCGGCTCCTCGGCAGGCGCTTCTTCGGCCGCCTGTTCCTCCTGCTTCTCCTCGCAAGCCGCGAGCGAGAAGGCCGCGCCGGCCGACAGGCCCAGCAACGTCGAAGTACGCAGGAACTCTCGGCGGTCCACCTTTCCAGCCCGGAATTGTTCGAGCAGCTTCGGCAGGTACGGGTGAATTTTCTTGAGGTCGTCGCTCATCCTGTTAGCCTCCCCACATGTCTGGCTATCTCGCATGCGCCCTGAGCCGCATGGCCGGGACGGCATGTCATTGGCGTCTGAACCTGCCGCCAAGAAAAGCACCCTTGGCCCTGATTGTCCAAGGGTTTCCGCGCTTCCGGGGGCGCCCATTGGCGCAAAAGGACAAAACCCCGGCGCACACCGGCCAATGTCCGAGGCTTGTCGATACCCGACGCAAGAAGGTGCGCACCGGACGGCGGTGCAGCATCAGGTCGATCGCGCTGGCGAGCATTGCAGTCGTCATGTGTCCGTCATTTGCGTCCGCCGATGAGCGCGACTACCGCGCATGCCTTCCGGACCGGTTGCATCCGGTAAGCGCGAAGATACTCGCGGCCTTTCTCGACGGCCGGCTGACCGAAAGCGACTTTCGCTGGGGATTCCATCTTCCGAACTCCGACTATCTGAGCGTCGGCGAATGCGTACTCACGGCGCTGCACGACAGCGACATGCAATCCTGCAATCCTGAAGATCCGGCTGAAGGCGGATCGGATTCGTGCCTCTCGTTCTGAGCAATCTTCCCAATTGAATATGACCACCCAAATGGACGACGGCGATGTCGATATCCTCGAGCGGCGGCAGGTCTATCGCGGGTTCGCGCGCCTCGACGTGTTTATGCTCCGACATCGGCTGCATGAAGGCGGCTGGAGCACGCCGTTCGAGCGGGAGCTTTACGACCGCGGACACTCCGTCGCCGTTCTGCCTTACGATCCCGCGTCCGATCGCATCGTGCTGGTCCGGCAGTTCCGCATCGGGGCCCACGCAGCCGGATTTCCATCGTGGCAGCTCGAAGCCATAGCGGGAATACTGGCACCCGACGAGACTGCCGAGCAGGTCGCGCGACGAGAATCCCGCGAAGAAGCCGACCTCGAAATCGGCGCCCTCGAACCGATCGCCCGCTACTTGTCCAGTCCTGGCGCCTCCTCCGAGAGCGTGACTTTGTTCTGCGGGTGTACCGATGCGCGTGCGGCGGGCGGCATTCACGGTCTGCGCGACGAGAACGAAGACATCGCGATACGGACTTTTGCGGCGAGCGACATCCCGTCCCTGCTGGCAGATCCGGCGGCGGCCAACGCGCTCACCATCATCGCACTGCAATGGCTGTGGCTACATCGCGAACGACTGCAGCGGCTTTGGTCCGACGAGGTTGCAGCCCGATGAAGCGGCTGGCGGTTGCGCGGCTGTGGCATGAAGGCAATTCATTCTCGCCCGTTGCGACGACGCTGTCGGACTTCCGGCGACGCGAATGGTTCGAAGGCGAGGCCGCGCGCGCCCATTACGACGGCACTGCGACGGAGATGGGCGCCGTCGCCGACTTCGAGCGGCAACAGGCGGGGCAATGGCGTGTCACATTCCTGCCGACCATGGCTGCACCTCCCGGCGGGCCTGTCCCTGACGACGACTTCGCGCAGATGGCCGGACGCATCGTCGCGGCCGTCCGGGCAAATCCGGTCGATGCCATCTATCTCTCGCTGCACGGTTCGCTGGTAACTGCAACCAATCCGACCCCCGAGCGCGACCTGATCCAGACGGTCGCCACCGCCGTTCCGGGCATTCCGATCGGTATCAGCTTCGATTTCCACGCCAATCTGTCGGCCGAATTGCTCGGGGGAGCCGCCGTCGCCAGCGGGTACCGGACCTATCCGCACATCGACATGGCCGAAACCGCGCAGCGGGTGTTGAGAATGCTGGTAGGTGTCGCGGACGGCACTTTGGCCCCCGCTCGCGCCCTTCGGAAGATTCCCTGGGTGCTGCTCAGCCACAACATGCGCACCGAGGCGGGGCCGATGGCGGACCTGATGGGTCTCGCGGCGGCGGCGGAGAAGGAACCCGGCATTCTCGATGTGTCGCTGTTCGGCGGTTTCTCTTACGGCGACACGCCCTATGCCGGACCGGCGGTCATGGTGCATGCAAACGGCGACCCGGCGCAGGCGGAGCAAGTCGCGGATCGGCTGGCGACGGCCTATGCGGAGCGCCTGGATGCATTCCGCGTGCGCCTGCCCTCTCCCGCCAAGGGCGTCGGAACCGCGCTCTCAGCCCTTGCGGCGGGCGCCGGCAAGCCTGTTGCCGTGCTGGATCCGGCCGACAATCCCATGTCGGGCGGCATCGGCGACACCCCGACCCTGCTCGCCGCAGTGCTGAAACAACCCCGGCCGTCGCGAACGGTCTTCGCCTTTCTGAATGACGCCGGCATTGTCGCGCGCGCCTATGCAGCCGGGCCTGGCACCGAATTGGACCTTTCCTTGGGCGGTCGATTGACGCCCATGTTCGGTCCCCCGGTCATCGCCAAGGGGCGCATTTTGCGACTTACCGACGGGCGCTTCCGGAACCGCGGCCCGATGGAGCGCGGGCTTGTCGTCGATCTCGGTCGTACCTGCGTGCTCGCCGTTGCCGGTGTTGAGTTGATCGTCACCGAAACCTGCCAATCGCCGAACGACCGCGCGTATTTCGAACTGCACGGGATCGAACTCGCCGGCCCAATGTTGCTGTGCGTCAAGGCCAAGAACCATTTCCGGGCCGCCTTCGCCAGCCTCTGCGACCGTATCATCGATGTCGACTGCCCGGGCCCCGCAACCGCCGATCTGGCCAGCCTGCCGTTCCGCCATTTGCCGGCAGGTGTCCGGCCTCTCGCGTCTTGATCCCTCCGATGGGCGGCGGCTAGGTTTCGGCGCTGCTTCCAGGAGAAAATTGCGTGGAAATCAGGAACGGGTTCGTCGGGTCGGTCGGACAAACGCCCCTCATTCGCCTCAAAAAGGCATCGGAACGCACCGGCTGCGAGATACTCGGCAAGGCCGAGTTCCTGAACCCGGGCGGGTCCATCAAGGACCGTGCGGCGCTCGCGATCGTCATTGACGCCGAGAAGAAGGGGCTTCTGCAAAAAGGCGGCGTGATCGTCGAAGGGACTGCCGGCAACACAGGAATCGGTCTCGCCCTGGTCGCCAATGCACGCGGGTACCGTACCGTCATCGTCATTCCCGATACCCAGTCGCAGGAAAAAAAAGACATGCTGCGCTTGTGCGGTGCCGACCTGCGCGAGGTGCCTGCCGTGCCGTACAAGGACCCCAACAATTACGTGAAGGTTTCCGGCCGCCTTGCGGACGAGCTCGCGAAAACCGAATCGGCTGGCGCTATCTGGGCAAACCAGTTCGACAACGTGGCCAATCGCGACGGTCACTATCGCACGACCGGCCCCGAAATCTGGGACCAGACCGAAGGCAAGATCGACGGATTCTGCTGTGCGGTCGGTACCGGCGGCACGATCGCCGGTGTCGGAATGGCCCTCAAGGAGCGCAAACCGGGCGTCCGCATCGCGCTCGCGGACCCGATGGGAGCCGCCCTCTACAACTATTACAAGTACGGCGAGCTGAAGGCCGAAGGCAGCTCGATCACCGAAGGCATCGGCCAGGGGCGCATTACCAAGAATCTGGAGGGCGCGCCAATCGACGAGGCCTACCAGATCACCGACGAAGAAGCCTTGCCGATCCTCTTCGACCTGATTACCGAGGAAGGACTCTGCATGGGCGGCTCGACGGGCATCAACATTGCCGGTGCAATACGCCTCGCCGAGCAGCTCGGGCCCGGCCATACGATCGTGACGATCCTTGCCGATTTCGGCAACCGCTACCAGAGCAAGCTCTTCAACCCGGAATTCCTGAAGACGAAGAATCTGCCCTATCCGGCATGGCTTGCGAAACCGCAGGACGAATCGACATGACAGAGCCGCTGTTCCGAGCCGACGCGTACCTTCGCGAATGCACGGCCCGCATCGTTTCCGCGGATGCCCGGGGGGTCAGGCTGGACCGCACCGTTTTCTATCCCCTGGGCGGCGGCCAGTTGGGCGATTTCGGTTTTCTCGCGCTGCCGGATGGCGGACGCGTCGAGATCGTCGATACGCGCAAGGGCGATGGCGGCCCCGACGATGTGCTGCACATCCCAGCCGAGGCTGCCACGCTGCCGGCGCCCGATACGCCTGTTACGGCCGTTATCGATTGGGACCGACGGCATCGCCTGATGCGCATGCATACTTGCCTGCACCTGCTGAGTGCGGTGATTCCCGGCGATGTGACCGGCGGCCAGGTCAGTGATGGCAAGGGCCGGCTCGACTTCAACCTGCCGGACCGGACGCTCGACCGCGAGCGGATCGAAAGCGAGCTCAACCGGCTCATCGGGGAGAACCATCCGGTGCGGCCACGCTGGATCACCGACGAAGAGCTGGCGGCACAACCGGAGCTTGTACGCACCATGTCCGTCAAGCCCCCGACAGGATACGGCAGAGTACGGTTGCTCGATATCGAAGGGGTCGATCTGCAGCCGTGCGGCGGCACCCATGTGGCGCAGACCGGCGAGATCGGCCCGGTTGTCGTCACCAGGATCGAGAGCAAGGGCAGGCAGAACCGGCGCGTCAACATCGCGTTCGCAGAACCCGGCCGGGGATGAGCTACGCGCACCCCGAGAGTCTCGTCAGCACCGAATGGCTGGCCAACAGGCTGAGCGCACCGGATGTGCGTGTCGTCGATGCGACGTTCCATCTGCCAGCGCAGAACAGGGACGCGAGGTCCGAATACCGGCAATGCCATATTCCGGGTGCCGTCTTTTTCGATATCGACGAGATCGCCGACACGGCAAGCGACCTGCCGCACATGCTTCCCGATCCTGAAAAGTTCGCCTCGCGCGTGCGAAAACTCGGTCTCGGCGACGGCAATCGGATCGTCGTCTACGACGCCAGCGGTATGGGTGCCGCTCGCGTATGGTGGACGTTCCGCGCGTTCGGGCACTCGGATGTCGCGGTGCTGGATGGCGGGTTGAAAAAATGGCTGGCCGAGGGGCGACCGACCGAAGATCTGCCGCAGATGGCGCGCGAGCGCCATTTTACAGCCCGGTTCAACAACTTGCTGGTTCGGGACAAGGATCAGATTCGGGCCAATCTGTCGACGCGTCGCGAGCAGGTGCTCGATGCAAGATCGCGCGGCCGCTTCGAGGCGCGCGATCCGGAACCGCGGCTCGGATTGCGCGGCGGACACATTCCCGGCAGCTGCAATCTTCCCGCTGGCGATGTCGTCGACCCGGAAACCGGCACGTTCCTGCCGGCCGATGAATTGCGAAGGCGTTTTGTGCAGGCCGGCATCGATCTGTCGCGTCCGGTTGTCACGAGCTGCGGATCGGGCGTCACCGCCGCGACGCTCGCCTTCGCACTGCACCTGATCGGTCTCGATGACGTCGCCGTCTACGACGGTTCGTGGGCGGAATGGGGACGCCCGGGCGATACCCCGGTCGAGCCATGACAATCCGCGCCTACCGACCGGACGATCTCGAGGCAGTCGTCGCTCTATGGGAGCGCGTCGGGTTCAACGTGCCGCCCAACGATCCGCGGCGCGACATTCCATTTCTGGTCCGGCACGACAACGCGGTCCTGTACGTCGACGAAGAGGATGGTCGCATCGTCGGAACCGTCATGGGCGGGCACGACGGCCATCGCGGCTGGATCTATCGCCTTGCGACGGCACCCGAACACCGTGGCGAAGGGCGCGGGCGTGCATTGCTTGTTGCGATCGAACGATGGCTGGCGGCCCGCGGCCTGGTCAAAGTCGAATTGATGATCCGCGGTCACGACCACCACCGAGATCCCGAGTCCTTCTATCGCCACATGGGCTACGAGATCAGCGATCGGACCGTGATGGCGCGTCTCGTGTCCGATGCCGACAGGGCAGCCATCCCGCGCATTCCCGTCGTCATCACCTATTTGGAAATGACCCGTAAACCGAGCCACGATCAGCTTCCACTGCCGGCGGCTAAACTTGCTTTTCTGCGCGCCGAGCGTCTGCCCCTGCCGGCCTATCGGTTCTTCTACGAGCAGGTTGGCGGGCCCTGGTTCTGGTGGGAACGCTGCCGGATGAGCGATGCCGAAATCGCGGCGATCATTTACGACCCCAAGGTCGAACTCTATCTGTTCCACGTCGACGGAAGCCCGGCCGGATATGCCGAAATCGACAGACGACGAGACGGCGTCGTGAACTTGAATCACCTCGGATTGCTGCCCGACTTCATCGGCCGCGGGCTGGGCCAGTATCTGCTGCGGCAGACGGTTGAAACCGCCTGGCTTTCCGGACCGGACCGTATCACGGTTGACACCTGCACGCTGGACCATCCGGCGGCGCTGCGGACCTATCAACGCGTTGGGTTCGCACCGTATGCACAAAAACGCATTGAGATCGACGATCCGCGGTTGACCGGCGAAATCCCGATGCATTTCGAACCGAACTTGCCGTGAAGAATTGGGCGCGGTCGCCGATCGTCAGGCGACAATAGCGCCTTCAATATCCTCGATAGTGAGCGGAACCAGGGAACCGTTGACGCTTGCGAAGGCTTGCCAGCCTCTGCCGAGGTCGACCTGCAGTTGCACGTTTCCCGGCAACGCTTCGACAAGCCGAAACACGTCAGTGGCGAAATCGACATCCTCGTAACCGAGGCTGGAAAGAAGCCCGTCGATGTTCAATTTGTCGACGTCGGGGTCGAAATGCTTGATCACCTTGATGCTGTCGACTTCGCCATTCCGATCATTGTCGATGATTGAGACATCGGCCCAAATATAGACTTTCGGGCCACCGTCTCCGTCGCCGGCCCCGGGGACGGTCACATCCGGCAGGTCCGGCAGCGAGTCTCCCGGCAGGATGGTGATTCGTAGTCCGGCGGTGTCCTCATCGCCATCGGAATCGGCAATCGTATAGTAGAAGTCGTCGCTAACCGGTTCCTCATCGTCGCCGATCGCATCCGCCCGCGCGCGATAATCGTAATAGCCGTCGTCAAAATCGAAGACAAGCGTTCCGTACGTGCCCACGAGCGTAACCATGCCATGCTCGTCGGCTTCCGCGGCGGAAACAATGGTGTCGCCGTGTCCGATGGACAGGATACGGCCGGGCCCGTCGGCGCCCACATTGTCATTCTCGGTGACGACGCCTGAAATCTCGCTACTCTGAATCGTTGCGGCACTGTCGTCGGTAGCGACGGGATTAGAGTCCGCGATTGAGAAACCGATGGATGCGGTGTCCTGCTTGCCCGCGTCGTCCTCGACGGTATAGGTCAACAGGAAATCGGCAACGTCGCCCCCAGGATACTTGGAGTGATCGAGAGCGCCGAATTGTTCGAAATAATAAAGTCCGTAACCGGACCCGGGTTCTCCCGGAATACCCGCCAAGGTAATCGTCAGTCGCCAGACGCCTGATTCTTCGATGACGATCTGGCCGTTGCCATCCGGACGATAGACAACCTTGTCGTACTCGACCGATACAATCTTCCCGAAGCCCTGCGCGCCTGGCAGATCGTTTAAGAGAAGAGAGCCTGTCGCCTGCGCGCTCTCGAAGCTGTTTTTGTCGCCATCGACGCGCACACGCTCGAGGAATTGACCACCGATCGGTCGCGTCCCCGTCGGCCGAATGATGTCGTCACCGGCGTCCGGCCCATCGACCAGGATGTCTCGCAGGACCTCTTCCTTGTCGACGGTCTTTTCCTTGCCGCGACGCGCGATGCCTTGCGGCCGGGGCGGGTCTTGCGAAGATGCGATGCGGCCGCTTTCGAACAAGGACCCGAGCATGATGAGGTTCATGCCCTCGCGGAACGAAGCTTGGCCGTCTTCGGCCGGGGTTTCGGTTTCGACGTCTCCATCGACGCCGATCTTGGCGAACGCTTTTTCGAGGATGTCGAGCACAACGACAAGCGGCACTTGGTCGCCCTCGACGGCCGGCACTGTCGCATGGCCCGCAGCGAGGGCCTCAGTCAGCGCATCGACCGTTACGAGACGACCGTCCGGCAGCGGAATGCCGGCCAGAAACAGCGCATCCAGATCCTCCTGACCGAGGACGAGCGCGTCCGCATCGGCTTCCATGTCCGAAATGCGTTCGACCGGTCGACCCGGTGCCCTGGCCTCGGCCATGCTGTTACCCTGTATAGGTGAGCCGTCGGCCTGGCGCGCACGTCATCGGTGCCGCCAGTCCCGCCGTTTTTCCTTCAATCAGCCGCGACCGACGACGCTGGAGACGTCGATCGTGCGGATCCATAGGGAGGAGAAGGCCCTGCCCGGCCGGCTCACGAAGTTCCCTTTAGCTCCCGATCTCAAGATGGACCAAATAGGGGGCTATGCAAAGTGGAAATGCGGGCCGTACCCCGGCAACCACAAGTTTATCCGCTGAATCAAAGAGTTGCCCAAGGCGTCTCGCGCGAACGAAAAACCGGCGATGCTCCTGCCGTTGGCAGTGGGAGCGCCCAAGGCAGCAAAACCACCATGGTCCACCGGGTGGTGACGGCGTCATCGAGGCCCATCGCAAACAGTGGGGCAGAGGTTTCGCCTCCGCCGCCGTACCTTCGAAGGGTTCGCTGACCCGGATCGTGTCGTTTAGGTATTCAGATTGACGAGAATGTCGGTATCGATGGCTATGTAGAACTCCATCGAGTTGTTGTCGTCGCCCGGCGCTGTGTCCCAAGCGTAAAGTGCGTAGCTCTGGCTGCCGCCGATGCCGAGCTCGCCCGCGGACACGACATCGTTGACGTTGACCCAAGTGGGACTGCCGGCAACATCATCGTTGAGATTCACAGTGTCCCCGCTCCCGCCGTTGATCACCAGGCTGACGGGTCTGGAAGGCCAACTGCCCGATGCATTGACGGCACCGTTATCCGGGTCGATGTTTCCGAGTGCATCTTCATTGAAGAACAACACATCCTGACGATCGAGCGTTACCGTTCGATTAACGGTCGTGTCCAGATCCAGGATCTCGATACCCGTAATATCGTTGTCTTCGATCGAGTCGAAGTTGAGCGACGTCATATCGAGCAGCAGGACGTCGACGCCGGTCCCGCCATCGATCACATCGTCATCGGGATCTTCCGACTTGATCGTATCGCTGCCGGCGCCGCCACGCATAACGTCATCACCGGTTTGACCGTCGAGATAGTCGTCGCCGGCGCCACCAATGAGCGAGTCGTTGCCGTCGCCGCCAAAGAGCAGATCGTTGCCGTCATCGCCCGACATCGTGTCATCTTGCTCGCCGCCGAGCATGACGTCATGGCCGGTTCCCCCAACCAGGGAGTCGTTGCCGTCGCCGCCGAACAGGTAGTCGTCGCCGCCGAGGCCGTTGATCGTGTCGTTGCCGTCGTCACCGCCGATGATTTCGGCATCCGCGGTACCATTAAGCGTCGTTCCGGTGTTGCCGCCGGCGATGAGCGGAAGCGTATAGCCGGCGGTCGGCACGTCGTTAAGATTGATGGTTAGAGTCGACGAACTCGGATTGCCCACCGTATCCTGGATCGAATAGTCGAACACAAGCGTGCCGGTGGGAGCGTTGTGCGGCAGCGGCCGCAGAACTGCGAAGTCGTAAACCCCCGTGATATCGTTGACCGTCAGCGTCCAATAGGGCACCAGGCCGATTGAACCGATCAGCGTGAACACGTCGCCGACATGCGACGAGGCTACCGTAAATGCTGACGTGAACCCGGAAGCCCCGCCGGCGTTATAGGTTACGGATGTAACCGCATCGTCGGCCGGCGCGCCATTGCTGCCGAAACTGTCGTTCGATACCAGGTTCCCGTTGAAGGTCACGCCCAGCGTCGTCAACAGTGTCGACGCCAGCGCATCGAAATTGTCCGCGACCAGGATCGCCGCAATCTGGGCACTAGTCAGCCCATTGTAGGCAATGGGATTGAGGCTGGTCGCCGTTGCAGCCGAACCAATGCCGATTGCGTTGGCGATGATGTCGTTGACTGCAAGGAATGCTTCCCATGCCGCAACATTGGCAAGACCGCCGTCCGTCGGCTCGCCGTCGGAAATGAAATACAACTGGGTTACGTCCGCGACCGGTGGCGGATTGTTTGTGATTTCAGTCATGACCAGGTTGAGGGCGTTGTTGTAGTTCGTATTGCCGCCCTCGACGATGCCCATCAGGTACTGGATGGCGCCGTTGACCGTTGTCCAACCGGAACTGTTGGCCGTCGTATCGAAGTCAACCAGCATTACGTTGAGGCTCCCGCCCCCTGCTTCCGCTACCTCGAGAAGCTCGGCAACGGCCGCTTTCGCCATATCGATCCGGGTCGAGAAACCGTTGGTATTCGGGTCATTGTCCATGCTGCCTGACGTGTCGATGACAACGATCAGATTCATGGACTGGGTCGTGACGACTTCGTTGCCGCTGTTCACGTTGGGTTGCGCCTGCGGCAGGCTGTCGTTGTCGATGATGAGCGTGTTTGTCTGTGTGGTTCCCAGCGAACCGTTGCTCTGACCGCCGATCGTGACGCGGAAGTCTTCCGTACCTTCCACCGCCGTGTCGTCAATCGTCGAGACTGCGACCGTGCGCGACGTCCCCGATCCGGACGTAAAGGTCAGGACCGTATTGAGTATCGTATAGTCCGTGCCGGCCGCTGCGTCGGTGGCACCACCCGTCAGATTCGACGTCGCGACTGTAATCGTCGCCGTCAGGCCGCCGCCAATCGGTGCACCTGTGTACGACACCGTGTAGATGCCTGTATGACCTTCCGTGACCGACGTGGACCCGGTGACCGACCAGGTCATGGTGTCGTTGTCCACGATTGCCGTGTTCGCCTGGCTGGTGACGATCGTGCCCGCGCCCTGGTTCCCGATCGTGACCGTGAAGTCCTCGGTGGCCTCGGCAAACGTATCGTTGATCGTCGAGACCGCCACCGTCCGCGACGTGCCCGTCCCCGACGTGAACGTCAGCACCGTGCCCAGCGCCGTGAAGTCGCTGCCCGACGTCGCATTCGGCAGCGTCGTCGTGTAGCCGCCACCCGTCGCCACCGAGATCGTCACGGTCTGGCCCGTACCGATCGACGCACCGGTGTACGAGACCGTGTAGTTGCCGGTGTTGCCTTCCGTCACCGACGTCGAGCCGGCAACCGACCAGTTCAGCACATCGTTGTCGATGATGATCGTGTTCGCCTGGCTCGTCGCGATCGTGCCCGCGCCCTG